>Ga0208566_1000008_pt1 | contig 298191 bp, 295 predicted proteins | sample PL_2010_150m_FD_184159 | JGI IMG/M metagenome (GOLD analysis project Ga0208566, IMG submission 184159) | Freshwater microbial communities from Powell Lake, British Columbia, Canada to study Microbial Dark Matter (Phase II) - PL_2010_150m... | ecosystem: Environmental > Aquatic > Freshwater >...
GCACTTGTTTTTACAGAGCTGCCAAACTCCTTAAACCACCCGTGACTTACGCCACAGACAGCCAGAAATCCAGCGACCCCGCCAACAAGTACCCACACCTATCGGTTGTTCTAGTTTGTTAAAGAGCAGTGCTGCCGAAGCAACGAAGGTGCGCATTATACCGGCCTGGAATGCGCGGTCAAGGAGATTTGTGAAAATTGTGTGAATCCCCTTGATGAAGGGCGTCAAACCACGATTATTCTGGCAAATTTACGCTTGCCCACTTGGGCAACAACCGTTGTACCTGTAGACAATTTCAAGCCTTTGTCGCTCAATTTTTCGCCGTCAAGCTTGATGCCGCCCTGATCAATCATGCGCAATGCCTCGGAAGTGCTTGCCACCAAGCCAGCCTGCTTCAGCGCCTGGGCAATCGGCAGCTGGCCATCCTGCGCCTGTACGGTCACTTCCGGCAGATCGTCAGGGATCGCGCCTTGCTGGAAACGTGCCTCGAAATCCGCCAGCGCCTGCTCGGCGGCATGCGGTGTATGGAAACGGCCAACGATTTCCTGGGCGAAACGCACCTTGATGTCACGCGGATTGCGCCCGCCCTCCACCTCGGACTTCCACTGCCGCACTGTTTCCAGCGACTCAAAGGAGAGCAATTCGATATAACGCCACATGAGCACATCGGATGCCGACATCAGCTTGCCGAAGATTTCCTGCGGTGATTCGTTGATGCCGACATAGTTACCCATGGATTTGGACATCTTGTTGACGCCATCCAACCCTTCCAGCAGCGGCATGGTCAAAATGCATTGCGGCGTTTGGCCAAAATGCTTTTGCAGCTCGCGCCCCATCAGCAGATTGAATTTCTGGTCGGTGCCGCCAAGCTCCAGGTCGGCTTTAAGCTCTACGGAGTCATATCCTTGTAATAAGGGATAGAGGAACTCGTGAATGGCGATGGGTTGGCCGTTTTTATAACGCTTGCTGAAATCATCGCGCTCCAGCATGCGGGCCACTGTATGCGTAGCGGCCAGCTTGATCATGCCTGCCGCACCCAGTTGTTCTAGCCATGCGGAGTTAAACACCACTTCAGTCTGTTCGGGCTTAAGGATTTTGAAGACCTGATCCTGATAAGACTTGGCGTTTTCCTTGACCTGCTCTTTTGTCAGGGGCGGGCGGGTGGAGATTTTGCCGGTGGGATCGCCGATCATGCCGGTGAAGTCACCTATCAGAAATAGCACGTGGTGACCAAGATTCTGCAATTGCCGCAGCTTGTTCAACAGCACGGTGTGGCCAAGATGAAGATCAGGCGCAGTCGGGTCAAAGCCCGCTTTGACCCGCAATGGCCGTCCGGCTTTCAGCTTGTCGATGAGCTCCTGCTCGACCAGCAACTCGTCGCAGCCGCGTTTTATAGTTTCCAGAGCGTCATTCATTGGCAGCATGGCAAACCTTCACCGGTATAAGGATTTCTGTTAGCATCCCGCACTGAATCCTCAAGAAAAAACAACAGGAGTGCCTGTGCAAGAAAGCAAAACCGGCATTTTAGCGCAAAACACCCCGCCCCAAGAACGAAAACTACGCCTGCACTGGCTGCTCGCTGTTTCCGCTATTCCGCTGTTCGGCATCGTCACTGCGTTCGGTATCGCCCCGCAAACAGCGACCCGCGATGTTCCGGTGTCCACCGTGATTGAAGAGGTCGCCCTGCCAGCTGCTGTCGAGGCGGTGCACGCCGCTGCGCTGGCACCCCAACCACTTTGGCAAGTCGATCAAGTGCGGCGCGACGACACGTTAGCCAGCCTGCTCAATCGGGTCAACATACGCAATCCGGAGGCTCTAGATTTTCTCCGGCAGTCCCCCGAAGCACGCGCACTGAGCTCGCAGTTACGCCCCGGTCATAGCATTCTGGTCAAGACCACCGATACAGGTGAGCTGCTTTCACTGCAATACCAGACCAGCGCCAACTCAGCATTGTTGGTGCAAAAAAACGATCAGGGTTATCGCGCCGAAGAAAAACTGCTGGCGATGGAAAGCCGCACCCTGGTGAAATCGGCACGAATACACAGTTCGCTGTTCGCTGCCACCGATGACGCCGGCATACCGGATCGCATTGCCATGCAGCTGGCTGATATTTTCTCTTCCGAGATTGATTTTCATCTTGATCTGCGTACCGGCGACCATTTCACCGTGGTATATGAAGCCGATTACAACAACGGCGAACTCGTCAAAACCGGCCGCGTACTTGCAACCGAGTTCGTCAATCAGGGAAAAACCTACCGCGCGCTACTGTACCGCGATCCTCTAGGCCAAGAAGGCTATTACGCCACCGATGGTAAGAACCTGCATAAGGCATTTTTGCGTTCCCCTCTGGAGTTCTCGCGCATCAGTTCAGGATTCACGCTAGCGCGCTTCCACCCCATCCTGCAGACTTGGCGCGCCCACAAAGGCGTTGATTATGCCGCACCGATCGGCACCCGCGTCAAATCGACCGCGGACGCCACTGTTGCTTTCGCTGGAACACAGGCCAGCTATGGCAACGTAGTCATCTTGCAACATCGGGGCGGGATCAGCACCGTCTACGGCCACCTGTCACATATCGCACTAGGTCTGCGCAAGGGCACAACAGTCACACAAGGCGAAGTCATTGGTTTTGTCGGCATGACCGGCCTCGCCACCGGGCCGCATCTGCATTATGAATTCCGGGTTCACGGCGAACATCGTGATCCCCTCAAAATAGCCATGCCTAATGCCGCGCCGGTACCCTCTGAATATCACGCGGATTTTGCATACCGGGCGCAATCTCCGCTCGCCCAGCTCAACCTGCTGCAGGGCACTAATACTGCCTCTCTTGAGTGATCCATGACCACTCCGCATCGTGCAACCAGTTGAGGCCTGTTACATCGGGCTGATGTCGGGAACCAGCCTGGACGGCATCGATGCCGCTTTAGTAACCTTTGACAGTCAAGGCTGCCATCTCACCCAGACGGCGTACCACCCCTATCCCGAAGATTTGCGGCGCGACATCCTGGCCTTGCACCAACCTCATGCAAATGAGCTGGAGTGCAGCCAACTGCTCGCCAACCGGCTCGCCCGACTTTATGCAAGCGCCGTAAACAAACTGCTGCAACCGGTTGATGAAGCCAGCAAAAACCACATCGTGGCAATAGGCTGCCATGGTCAGACCATACGCCACCGGCCGGAATTGGGCTTCACTTTGCAACTGAACAATCCGGCGTTGCTGGCGGAATTGACCCATACCACTGTCATTGCCGATTTCCGCAGCCGCGACATTGCCGCAGGCGGCCAAGGCGCACCACTGGTGCCGGCTTTTCACCAAGCCGTATTCGCTCACCCTTCAATACATCGTGTGATCGTCAATATCGGCGGCATCAGCAACCTGACCGACCTGCCCCTCTCCGGCCAAGTAACGGGCTTCGACTGCGGCCCGGGCAACCTGCTGATGGATGCCTGGTGCCAGCGCCATACCGGCCAGCCCTATGACCTTGACGGCGCCTGGGCGGCAAGTGGGCATTGCATCGAGGCATTGTTGCAGAACTTGATGGCGCATCCTTTCTTCGCTCTGCCGCCCCCCAAAAGCACCGGCCGCGATACCTTCAATCTGGCTTGGCTGGAACAACACCTTGTTCCTGACTATATTCCTCAGGATGTCCAGGCAACGCTGCTGGAGCTTGCCAGCCGCAGCATCGCCGAAGCCATATTGCAATATTGCAGCGGCGCTCAGGAAATCTACTTATGTGGCGGCGGCGCACGAAATACCGCCCTAGTCGAAAGGTTACGGGCCTTGTTACCTCAAATACGGCTGGCATTTACGGACGAGCTCGGCATACCTGTAGACTGGGTAGAAGCGACGGCCTTCGCCTGGCTGGCCAAACAAACTATGGAAGGAAAGGCCGGCAATCTGCCGGCAGTCACCGGTGCGGCGGGCCCGCGCATACTTGGTGCGATCTATCCGGCTTAAGGTTGGAAAACAGCACAGTACCAATCAGTGCCCAAAAATCTCTTGATACAAACGGCCGGCACTCATAGTATAAGCCCTTCCAAACGGCGCCCTTTGCGCCGGAATCCACACCGAAAAGCGCGCGAACACCTTATGAAGCCGACTAAAGTCACCCTGACCTTCGACAACGGATCCAAACCCATTGAACTGCCTGTGCTTTCTGGCAACCTTGGGGAGGATGTCATCGATATCCGCAGCTTGGGCAAGCATGGTTATTTCGCCTATGACCCCGGCTTTCTGTCCACTGCCAGTTGCAGCTCCAGCATTACCTACATCGATGGCGATAAGGGCCTGCTGTATTACCGCGGCTATCCGATCGAGCAACTGGCCGAGCGGTCCGGCTACCTCGAAGTCGCCCATCTGCTGATTCGCGGCGAACTTCCCACCGCTGATCAAAAGCAAGATTTTACTGAAACCGTGCGCAGCCACACCATGCTGCATGATCAGCTGACTGCAGTGTTCCGCGGCTTCCGGCGCGATTCGCACCCGATGGCGGTGATGGTCGGCATGGTGGGTGCAATGTCGGCGTTCTACCACGACTCGCTCGACATCCGCGACCCCCGCCACCGCGAAGTATCCGCCTATCGGCTGCTGGCCAAGGTACCGACCATTGCCGCTTTCTGCTACAAATACAACAGCGGGCAGCCGTTCATGTACCCGCAGAATCGCCTCGGCTACGCCGAGAACTTCATGTACATGATGTTTGCCACGCCCTGCGAGGCTTATACACCGAACCCCGTGCTGGTACGCGCTCTGGAGCGGATCATGATCCTGCACGCGGATCATGAGCAAAATGCCTCCACGTCCACCGTGCGCCTCACCGGCTCGAGCGGAGCCAACCCATTCGCCTGCGTCGCAGCCGGAATTGCCTCGCTGTGGGGCCCGGCACATGGCGGCGCCAATGAAGCCGTGCTCAAGATGCTGGAGGAGATAGGCGATGTGTCAAAAATCGGGAAATTCATAGCTCGCGCCAAAGACAAGAACGATCCGTTCCGGCTCATGGGGTTTGGACACCGCATCTACAAGAATATGGATCCGCGCGCCAGCATGATGCGCCAGACCTGCCACGAGGTTCTGAATGAACTGAGCCTCACCGACGACCCTTTGTTCAAGATCGCGCTGGAACTGGAACGCATCGCGCTGGAAGATGAATACTTCATCAGCAAGAAGCTGTACCCCAATGTGGATTTCTACTCCGGCATCGTACTGCGCGCGATGGGCATTCCAACCAATATGTTCACGGCGATTTTTGCGCTGGCGCGGACCGCCGGCTGGGTGGCGCAGTGGAACGAAATGATTGCCGACCCGGAAGCCAAGATTGGGCGGCCACGCCAGCTTTATATCGGGCAGACCCGCCGGGATTTTGTTCCTGTCGAGGAACGCTGACTCAGGCCCTCATTCAGATAGGCCAAATAAAAAAGCCGTTACAAATATGTAACGGCTTTTTTATTTCCGGTGTCACGCTTGGTTCTATGCGGAGAATGAAGAGCCGCAACCGCAGGTTGTTGTTGCATTGGGATTGCGGATAACAAACTGTGAGCCTTCTAGGCCATCGGTATAGTCAATCTCGGCTCCCATCAGATATTGCAGGCTCATCGGATCGATCAGCAACGCCACGCTATCGCGCTCGACCAGGGTGTCATCCTCGTTGACGGTATCCTCGAAGGTGAACCCGTACTGGAAGCCGGAGCATCCGCCTCCCGACACAAACACGCGCAGTTTCAGGTCAGGCGAGCCTTCCTCTTCGATCAATTCTTTCACTTTGCGTGCCGCGTTGTCAGTAAAGATAAGCGGGCTAGGCATTTCTGTGACGGTATTCATGGGCTACTCCTCAACATTAATAAACGAATTATCCATCCCTGATGATCAGGGGTCAATCACTGGCTCAATCATCGTCCATCAGGGGATCGCTCGCGGCTTCGGTATGGGCGAGCTCGTTGATATGGATAAGTCTGCCTTCTATCACGGCCCCCACATGCATCTCCAGCGTCTTGTAGCATACGTCTCCAGTGACCATGGATTTCGACTGAAGTTCCACATATTCCTTGGCGCGCACCGGGCCCAGCACCGTGCCGTTAATCACGGCATGTGACACGTTGATGGCGCCCTCCACACGGCCATGCTCGCTCAACACCAGCATGCCCGGCTTGGAACCGGTCTCGTTGACGTTGCCGTTAATGCAGCCATCCACGCGCAGACCCCCGTTAAAATCGATATCTCCATCGATAACAGTACCTGCCCCTATCAGGGTATCGATACGGTTTTGCGGTTTTTTGCGGACTGTGGAAAACATCCCGGCGATCCTTTTCATTATGGCGCAGTTAACCCGGCAGATTAACTGACTGCGTGAGCTTGGGCTGAGCCAGGCCCGGCTCGAAGAAACGTAGCTGCAAGGTCTGGCCCGTCATTTGGGCGGGTAAGCTGAACTTGCCCTCAATTTGCTGATAGTACTTGAAATTCACTTTCACCCCCTTCAGCGGCGCCTGGGCCTCGCTCACAGTCACGTCAACGGGCTTGCCCGACTGCATGCCATTCAGCACCAACTGCAGACTGCCTTGTATTATTTTGTCATGCTTGCCTGATTGCACCAGCAGTATGGTGTACTGGTACTCGCCATCGCGCCCGCCCTTGACCACCTTGAAGCTGTTTACCTTAAGCACCCCAGTGCCGGCGCCCTCCACCATGATGCTCTTGTAGAACGCAAGGTCTTCTTTCAGCCGCATGCTCTCATCCTGCAGAGTGGCCATCTCCTTCGCCAGATTGCTTTGGGCCGCATGCTCGACCTGCTGCTGCTGCTCTGCATAAACGGCCTTTTCCTGCAATGACTTATTCTCGGTCTGCAGGCGCTGCACCTCTTCGGCAAGAAGATTGGCATTGTTGCCGGCAAATCGCCAGTGCCCGATGCCGTAACCAATGGCGATCAAGGCAACGACCCCAAACACGCGCCAATACCATGGCAGCTCGGTACGCACCGCCACATGCGGAGCGGTCACGCCAAAGCGCTTTTTAAGTGCGCGCAAGAGTTGTTTCACGGCAGTAATGGGGCTTGCTCCAATCCATCTGACTCGGCGAGACCGCACATAATGTTCATATTCTGCACTGCCTGACCGGCGGCACCCTTGACCAGATTATCGATGACCGATAACACGACGACGGTATTTCCCTCCTGTGGCTGGTGCACGGCGACACGGCATACATTGGAACCGCGCACCGAACGCGTTTCAGGATGCGCTCCTGCGGGAAGAACGTCAACAAAAGGCTCGTCACGGTAGGCCTGCTCAAACAGCGCCTGCAAGTCCGCTGCCTTGTTCAACCGTGCATACAGCGTTGCATGGATGCCGCGTATCATCGGCGTCAGATGCGGCACGAACGTCAGCCCGACCGGGCTGCCGCACATGGCAGCCAGCCCCTGGCTGATTTCCGGCAGATGCCGGTGGCCGGTCACCCCATATGCCTTGAAGCTATCGGCGGCTTCGGAGAACAGGCTGTTTATTTCTGCCTTGCGGCCCGCTCCGCTCACACCCGACTTGGCATCGGCAATCAGGCCGTGCACATCCACCACGCCGGCTTTGAGCAAAGGCATGAATCCAAGTTGCACCGCCGTCGGGTAGCAGCCGGGATTGGCCAGGACGCGCGCCGCGCGAATCTGTTCCCGATTCACTTCCGGCAGGCCATAAACCGCTTCCGCCACCAGTTCCGGGCAGGCATGCGTCATGCCATACCATTTTTCCCATGTCGGAATATCCTTGATGCGGAAATCTGCCGCCAGATCGATCAGGCGCACCCCAGCATCGTGTAGCGACCGCGCCTGCTGCATGGCAATGCCGTTAGGCGTAGCAAAGAACACCACGTCGCAGGATTTCAGATTGGCATGAGCGGGATCGGTGAAGGCCAAATCCACATGGCCACGCAGGCTGGGGAACAAGTCGCTGACAGCTTGTCCGGCTTCTCCGCGCGAAGTGATGGCCGTGATCTCGGCGTGCGGATGCTGCGCGAGCAAGCGCAACAGCTCCACTCCCGTGTACCCGGTACCGCCGACTATGCCTACTTTAACGCTCTGCAAGTGGTTATCTTTTCAAAATAAATGGGTTCAGTACCCCCTCAGGGAGGGGTCATATTAAATCAGCACCCGCGCAAAAGGCAACAAAAAAGCCGCCGCCCAAACAGTGGGCGCGCGGCTTTTTGCGGAGCGTAGCGGAAGCGGGTTAGCGCTTGGAGAACTGTTTACGCTTACGCGCCTTATGCAGGCCGACTTTCTTGCGCTCGACTTCGCGTGCATCACGCGTCACAAACCCGGCGCTGGACAGGGCCGGCTTAAGGCTGGCGTCGTGATCGATCAGCGCACGGGTAATGCCGTGGCGCACTGCGCCGGCCTGACCGGACTCGCCGCCACCGGCCACGTTGACCATGATGTCGAAACTGGCGGTGTTATTGGTCAGCTCCAGCGGCTGGCGCAGAATCATGCGCGAGGTTACGCGGGAGAAATACTCATCCACCGGCTTGTCATTGACAATGATGTTGCCCTTGCCGGATTTGAGAAAAACGCGCGCCGTGGAACTCTTGCGGCGGCCGGTACCGTAGTTGTACTTACCGATCATGCTGAATCCTTAAATTTCCAGTGTTTGGGGTTGTTGCGCCGCATGTTCATGCGTCGGGCCGGCGTAAACCTTGAGTTTGCGGAACATCGCGTAGCCCAGCGGGCCCTTGGGCAACATGCCCTTGACCGCTTTTTCCAGGGCGCGGCCCGGGAAACGCTGCTGCATCTTCAGGAAGTTGGTGCTGTAAACACCACCCGGGTAGCCGCTGTGACGGTAGTAAATCTTGTCTTCAGCCTTGTTTCCGGTGACCTTGAGCTTTTCGACATTGACGACAATGATGAAGTCGCCCGTGTCCACGTGCGGCGTATAAATAGTCTTGTGCTTGCCACGCAGGCGGCGTGCGATCTCGCTGGCGAGACGGCCCAGCACTTTATCAGTGGCATCAACCACGAACCAGTCATGCTGGACTTCGTGCGCTTTGGCAGAAAAGGTTTTCATCGGAATCAACTGTAATATCGCTACAAAAATGAAGACGCGGATTGTATGTCGGCCACGCGCTGATTGTCAAATAGTTTCAAACCATCAAATCATTTCAGGGCATAGCTTGCCACAATTCCGGCAAAAATGGCTGCACCCACCCAATTGTTATGCAGGAAAGCCTTGAAACAGCGCATCCGGTCGCGTCCACGAATCAGCGTGAAATGGTACAGCATCAGCCCTGCTGCCACGCCAAGCCCGGCGTAGAACGGCCATCCCAGCGCCAGCGCCACGCCCACGATGCCGAGCACCATCAGCATCAGCGCATAACATGCCATCACGGCGGCGATATCGAAGCGCCCAAAGAACAGCGCTGAAGAGCGTATGCCTATGCTGATATCATCGTCGCGATCCACCATGGCATATTCAGTATCGTAGGCGACTGCCCAGAATACGTTGGCCAGCAGCAGCAGCCACGCGATTGCCGGCACGCGCCCGGTCAACGCGGCAAAGGCCATCGGCACGCCGAAACCGAAAGCGATACCAAGATAAGCCTGCGGCACGGATAAAAACCGCTTGGTGTAAGGATACGTCGCCGCCAGGAACAGTGCGGCGAAGGAAAGTATCAGCGTCAGCCGGTTGAGGAACAGCACCAGTATGAAAGCGCCGAGGCAGAGTAGCGCCGCCAGCCCGAGTGCCTCGCCTGCGCTCACCTGCCCGGCGGCAAGCGGGCGATGTTTGGTGCGCTCCACATGGGGGTCGAAGTGGCGGTCGGCATAGTCGTTCATGACACAGCCGGCGGAACGCATCAGCACGGCACCCAGCGTGAATATCCACACCGCTGCCCAATTGGGGCGGCCATTGCCGGCGATCCACAGCGCCCATAGCGTCGGCCACAGCAACAGCAGAATGCCGATAGGCTTGTCCAGCCGCATCAGCTTTGCATAGAGATCAAACTTATGTTTGAGTTGGCCGCGAGTCATGGCTTGAGTCTCAGCACTGCCGGCAGAAACGCCTCCGTCACCAGTATTGCGCGGCCATCGCGCATGAATACCGAGCGCCGCGCCCATAGCGGGCCAAATGGGAGGGCCGCGCTTTTCAACAAGCGGTGCCGCCGGCCCAGCTTGCAAAAAGCCAGCGGCCTGCGCACCACCCTAGCGTCCGCAAACAAAGCCGCACCCAGCGGACGGCTGCCCAGCTTGCCCAGCTTGCGCCATGCCCCACGTAAGCTGCGACGCGGCAGCACACTGCGCGCAAACACCAGCGGCTGATCGCCGTCATGCAGCCACACTTCCCGCACCCATGCCGCTGTACCACGCCGCAAGCCCAGCAAGACAGCCTCGTCCGGCAAGGGCCGTTGCCAGGTCTGCCGCACGCCGCATACCGCGAAGTTGGGGCAGCAGGCCTGCAGACGGCGGGTCAACGAGCCTTCGTCGATCAGCCACCCGCGAAAGGCACCGCTGTTCAGCGGATGCGGCAACCAGCAGGGATCGGTATTGCGCTGAAGTCGGGTTTTCACGCGGGGGGCAATGCCGCGCCGAATTGCAGCGTCATAAAGTAGGCCGCTTGCAAGGTGGCGATAGCGACAGAAGATATATCTTGCATGACCGGATTATACTATTGCCTTATGGCTGCCGCTCCCCCGTCCAACATCACGCCCTATCAGGGCATCGCCCCACACATCAGTGCGGGGGTTTACGTCCACTCCAGCGCGCAAGTGATCGGCGACGTGATGCTGGGCGACGAAGTGTCGGTATGGCCGGGCGCGGTCATCCGCGGCGATGTGAACGCCATCCGCATAGGCGCGGGCAGCAACGTACAGGATTTATCCGTGTTGCACGTCAGCCACAAATCGGCTGGGGATCCTGACGGCGCGCCGCTCGTCATAGGCAGCCATGTCACCATCGGCCATAAAGTCATCCTGCACGGCTGCACCATAGGCGACGAATGCCTGATCGGCATGGGCAGCATCGTCATGGACAAGGCAGTCGTCCAGCATCGAGTACTGATAGGCGCCGGCAGCTTGGTGCCCGAAGGCAAGGTGCTGGAATCGGGCTACCTTTATCTCGGCAGCCCGGTGCGGCGCGTGCGGATGCTTACCGCTGAGGAACTGGCGCACTTCGCCTATTCCGCGCAGCACTATATCCGGCTGAAAAACAATTACTTGGACGCCCCGCGCTGAGGTTCTCGGCTGATCGGCTATAATTGCACTTTTGACGCAACAGCAGGAAGGAATCCCCATGCGGACGGAAGTTCACTTGCACGGCTACATTACCCTATGCGAAGGCGTAACCCGTCGCCAGGTGGAAACGGCACTGCTGCCGCTGCTCGACTATCTCGACGTGGAAAACATGGGCGAGATCAAAAGCCTGGAAGAAAACCAACCGGGCATCGCCTTCCACACGCGCGAATTTGCGCTGGAGATGTGCTGCACACTGGAAGTCGGCCGTAATTTCTTCCCTTCGCTGGAAGAAGCCATGCACGGCATGGCGCGCCTGATCGAACAGGCCACGGCGGTTGAAGTGATTGTTTATCATGCCGATGGGCGCGACGAGACACAGCTGCTGTTCGTCGGCCCGACGCCGGAAGCCATCTACGACGCCCAGCGCCGCCGCATGGCAGAAGATGTCGGCACGCTGCTGCGCCGCCAGTTCGACCAGCCCGCCGTGGACGAGGTGCTCAAGCTGGTCAACGAGCTGTTCAAACGCCAGCGCGCCAGCCATGTGGCGCCGCAGGATGACGATGAAGTCGCGCCGTCGATGAATACGCCGGGGCAAAGCGGGCGCAGACGCCTACATTAAAGCTGAGCGTCATCGGGAGGGTTCAGATGATGGGAGTTCTACGCCGCATTCTGGAGCAGATAGGTCACATAATCTTCGTCATTGCAGGAATCTTTGCTGTGCTCATATTCCTCGCTGCACAGACGGGAACACCGCCGGTTGGCACAGTTATGGAAAACTGCACCGTATACGGAATCGAAAACAACGACCATCCCGTTGAACTCAACCCTGATGACTGCGAAAGAATGCTTGAAAAGCAGAAGAGGCTTTACGGAGTAACAGTGCCACCCGTTCATCGGCCTGAATGGGCGCAGTTCATTCTTGGCATTGCCGAGCTACCGTTAAGGTTTTTCAGGTAACTGGAGAGGGAGTCCCCCATGCACAAGCTTGCACTACACAGTCCGCTCCACAGTTGGAACAAAAGCAAAACACCAGTTAGCCCGTTTGTGTCGCTAGCTGTCGACTCCTATTGCGACGGGGAAAGCGGGCGTCATCTGCTAACGCCTCAGCTCATGACCGACACTGAGATTGACCACGAAGTGGACGGACTGATCAAAGAACTGGAAGAGTTCCGTATAGTAGCCAAGAAAGAACTGAAGACCCTTCAAACCAAGATGCTCGAAAAATGACGCCCAATTCAAAGGTTCCCCAACGTCACCCGCAACACCCCGGCCAGATCAGGCCGGGATTCTATCTGCGTAAAGCCGCCGCACTTCATTAATTCAGCCACCGCCTGTGCCTGGTCGTAACCATGCTCCAGCAGCAGCCAACCGCCGGCATTCATGTGGCGTGGCGCGGCGCCGACGATATGCCGTATGCTGTCCAACCCATCCTTGCCGGAAACCAGCGCGTTTGCCGGCTCGAAGCGCAGGTCGCCCTGCGCCAAATGCGTGTCACTCTCCGCGATGTAGGGTGGATTGCTCACGATCACGTCGAAGGTTTCATTCCCCAGCCCCGCAAACCAGTCGCTTTGCAGCAGGTGCACGTTGGGCGTCTGCGATTTTTCCGCATTCGCCCGAGCCATGGCCAGCGCTGCCCCTGCACTGTCCACTGCCGTCACCTCGGCATCTGGCCGCTGGCTGGCGATGGCAATGGCCAGCGCTCCGCTGCCGGTGCCGAGATCGAGCACCCGGCAGGGCTGCTGTTGCGGAATGTGCTGCAGCGCTGCTTCGACCAGGGTTTCGGTGTCGGGGCGCGGAATCAGCACGTCCGGCGAAACGATGAAATCCAGCCCATAAAACTCGCGGTGGCCCAGGATGTAAGCCACCGGCTCACCCGCCAGGCGGCGGTTAAGCAGTGCCTGGAATTGCTCGATTTGCGCTGTTTGCAGCAGGTCGTGCTGGTGGGCGATCAGCCAGGCGCGGGAAACTTCGCCCAGCGCGTGGCGCAGCAGCGTCTGCGCTTCGATGCGGGCTTCCGCTTCCGGCAAACCCAGCGCTTGCGCAATACTACCTTGCGCCTGGCTCAGCAGCGCCTGAACCATCATTCCTCGCCCAGCGCCGCCAGTTGCTCCGCCTGATGTTCGCTGGCGAGCGCATTCACCAGGTCGTCGAGGTCGCCTTCCATGATCTGGTCGATCTTGTACAGCGTCAGGTTGATGCGATGGTCGGTGATGCGCCCCTGCGGGAAGTTGTAGGTGCGGATGCGCTCCGAGCGGTCGCCGCTGCCGATCAGGCTTTTGCGCGTGGCGGCTTCCTTGGATTGCTGCGCGCGCAGTTGCGCGTCCTTGATGCGTGCGGCGAGCACGGACATGGCCTGCGCCTTGTTGCGGTGCTGCGAGCGGTCATCCTGGCATTCCACCACGATGCCTGTCGGCAAATGCGTGATGCGCACCGCGGAATCGGTCTTGTTGATGTGCTGCCCGCCGGCGCCTGAAGCACGATAGGTATCAATGCGGATTTCGGCGGGATTGATGACCACGTCGCTGACTTCATCGGCCTCGGGGATCACCGCCACGGTACAGGCGGAAGTATGGATGCGGCCCTGGGTTTCGGTTTCCGGCACGCGCTGCACGCGATGCCCGCCGGATTCGAACTTGAGCCTGGAATAGACCCCGTCGCCGCTGATCTTGGCGATGATTTCCTTGTAGCCGCCCATTTCCGACGGGCTTTCAGAAACGACTTCCACTTTCCAGCGCTGGCGCTCGGCGTAGCGGCTATACATGCGGAACAGGTCGCCGGCGAACAGCCCGGATTCGTCGCCGCCGGTGCCAGCGCGGATTTCCAGAAAGATGTTGCGCTCGTCGTTGGCGTCCCTGGGCAGCAGCAATTTCTGCAAGTCGGCTTCGATCTGCGCCAGCTTTTCCTTGCCGGCCTGGATTTCCTCCTCGGCGAAGGTTTTCATGTCCGGGTCGGCCAGCATACCCTGCGCATCGACGATATCAGCCTCGCATTGCAGATAGGCGCGGTAGCGCTCGACGATGGGCGTGATTTCGGCGTGCTCGCGCGACAGCTTGCGGTAGCTGTCCATATTGGCCGTCGCTTCCTGGCTGCTGAGCAGGCGATTGAGTTCTTCCAGCCGCTCGTTCAGGGCGGCCAGCTTGTTTTCCAATGATGCTTTCATGAATTCCTAATCTGGTAGAGCTGCTGCAGGAGTTTTTCGAGGTCTTCGCGCTCGCCGCCTATGGCGCTATTGAGGGCATGGCTGGGGCCATGCAGAAGTTTATTGGTGAGCGCGGCGCTCATGGCTTCCAGTACCTGGGCAGGGTCTTCACCGCGCGCCAGCGCTTTCTGCGCCTTTTCCATCTCATGGCGGCGCAGCCGCTCGCCGTGGTCACGCAGCGCGCGGATGGTGGGCACTGCCTCGCGCGCCTCCAGCCAGTGCATGAAGCTCTCCACCCGCACATCGATGATGGCTTCGGCTTCGGCGGCGGCAAGCTGGCGGCTGCCGACGCCTTCCTGCACGATTTCGGCGAGGTCATCCACGGTGTAGAGGAACACGTCGTCCAATTCCCCCACTTCCGGCTCGATGTCGCGCGGCACGGCCAGATCCACCATGAACATGGGGCGGTGTTTGCGTGCCTTGACCGCGCGCTCGACCATGCCCAAGCCTATCAGCGGCAACTGGCTGGCGGTACAGGTGATGACGATGTCGTGCGCGGCCAGTTGCTCAGGCAGTTCCGGCAGCATGATGGCCTGGCCGCCGAAACGCTGCGCCAGATGCAAGGCGCGCTCCAGCGTACGGTTGGCGACAGTGATGCTGCGCGGCTTCTGTGCGGCGAAATATTCGGCGGCGAGTTCTATCATCTCGCCGGCACCGATGAACAGCACCCGCTGCTGCGAGATGTCGCCAAAGATGCGCTGCGCCAGGCGCACCGCCGCGCTGGCCATGGAAACCGAGTTGGCGCCGATGTCGGTGCTGCTGCGCACTTCCTTGGCGACGGCGAAGGTGCGCTGGAACAGCTTGTGCAGCAGCGTGCCCAGCGTGCCGGCAGCTTCGGCGATCTTCACCGCCTGCTTCATCTGGCCCAGTATCTGCGGTTCGCCCAGCACCATGGAATCCAGCCCTGAAGCGACGCGGAAGGCGTGCTTCACCGTTTCCTGCTGCGGCAGGGTGTAAATATACGGGCGGATTTCCTGCGGTTGCAGGCGGTGGTACTCGGCCAGCCAATCCAGCGCGGACTGCGGGTCATCGGTGTTGCAATAAAGCTCCATGCGGTTGCAGGTGGAGAGTATGGCCGCTTCCTGCACCGGGTGCTGGCGCGTAAGGTCGTGCAGCGCCTGCCCCATGCTTTCGGTATGGAAGGCAACGTGCTCGCGCACGGAAAGCGGGGCAGTGGTATGGTTGACGCCAAATGTAAACAGTTGCATACGCCGATTTTCCCGTATGCGCGAGGGATAGGCAACAATTCCCGTGCATCAGGGGGTTTTTTCTACCTTAATTGCGGTTAAAATAAGCTTTTTGCAATTTGATGAGATCATCATGACCAAACAATTCCGCATCGCGCCGAGCATCCTGTCGGCCAACTTTGCCAAACTGGGCCAGGAAATCACCGATGTCCTCGCTTCCGGCGCCGACATCATTCACTTCGACGTGATGGATAACCATTATGTTCCCAACCTGACCATAGGCCCGCTGATTTGCGAAGCCATCCGTCCGCTGACCGACGCCATCATAGACGTGCACCTGATGGTGAAGCCGGTGGATCGCATCATCCCGGACTTTGCCAAGGCCGGCGCCAATATCATCACCTTCCACCCGGAAGCGTCCGAACACATCGACCGCACCCTTGCCCTGATCAAGCAAAGCGGCTGCAAGGCCGGCCTGGTGTTCAACCCGGCCACGCCGCTCAACCTGATGGATCATGTCATGGACAAGATCGACATGGTGCTGCTGATGTCGGTGAACCCGGGCTTCGGCGGCCAGAGCTTCATCCCGGAAGCGCTCAACAAACTGCGCATCGCCCGCCAGAAGATCGATGCCTATACCGCCAAGACCGGCAAGGAAATCTGGCTGGAAATCGACGGCGGCGCAAAGGTGGACAACATCGCTGAAATCGCGCGTGCCGGCGCCGATACCATAGTCGCCGGCTCTGCCGTGTTCAGCGCAGGTAAGGATAGCGACCCGCACCGCTACGATACCGTGATCGCCGCGTTACGTGCCGAACTGGCCAAGGTCTGAACCAGATGACCCCCGGCCGCATTACTACCATCCTCGCCTTGCTGCTTGGTACTGGCGTGCTAGCCGGCTGTGACAAGCTGTCCGGCGTCGCAGAGCAAAAAAATGCCGATGCCGTGGCCATCGGTTATGCATGCCGCGTGTCCGAGAAAAACCCGGAAGATTGCATGAAGGAAAATGAGTCCTATAGCCCTGACAGTATTTTGGAAGGCTGGAAAGACGCCAATGATTCTCTCAAAAGCAAGGGAATCGACTTCGGTGCAACAAAGAGCACGCCCAGCGGGACTGGTGGCGGTGAAAAACCTGCCGAGGGCAAGGCAACCGAGAAGCCTGTCGAGCCTAAAGACGCCAAGCCCACAGGCGAGCAGAAGCCTACAGATGCAAAAGGAACACCTCGTTGAGTGGACTGGCGTCGCTGAAGACCGCGCAGCCCCACTTTCCCCTGGTGGTGGAAGTCGTCGTCATCGATCTTGACGGCACTCTGCTGCACACCGCGCCCGACCTCGCCGAAGCCGCCAACCGCATGCTGGCCGAGATGCAAATGCCGCCGCTGGAAGAGGCGTTGCTCAAAACCTATATTGGCAACGGTGTGGCGCGCCTCATCAAGCGCGTACTGACACGCAGCATGGAGGGCGAGCCGGATGCGGAATTATACGCGCGCGCGCGGCCCATTTATGAAAAGCACTATGCCGAGGTTGTGAGTCTGCATAGCCGCCCTTTCCCCGACGTAGTGGAAGGCCTGCAAGCCATGAAGCAGGCGGGTTACCGTCTGGCCTGCATCACCAACAAGGCCGAGAAATTCACCGTTCCGCTGCTCAAGGATACCGGCTTGCATGATTATTTCGAGCTGATCTTGAGTGGCGACACGCTGCATAAAATGAAGCCGGATCCCTTACCCCTGCTGCACGCCTGCGAACATTTCGGCGTCACGCCGGACAAGATGCTGCTAATCGGCGATTCGCTGAACGATGCCCAAGCCGCGCGCGCCGCTGGTTGCCACGTATTCTGTGTGCCTTATGGCTACAATCGCGGCCGTCACGTCAGCGAACTGGACACGGATGCGGTCGTGGACAGCCTGCTCACTGCCACCAAGCTGATCCGCAAAGCTTGAAAACCTTCAATCTTCCGGGAGCAAGCTGGCGATGGTGGTATTGAGCTGACCCGATGCCGGCGGTGTAAAACCGCCGACATCGGGTGGCGCATCGAGCCGCCCTTTTCTGCCGACAGATTTGGAGTTTTCATGCTGCACACCATGACCGAACCGGAATTCAACGACCTTGCCCGACTGGGCTACAACCGCATCCCACTGGTAGCGGAAACCTTCGCCGACCTCGACACCCCGCTGTCGGTTTATCTCAAGCTGGCCAACCAGCCGTATTCCTATCTGCTGGAATCGGTGCAGGGCGGTGAGCGCTTTGGCCGCTATTCCTTCATCGGCCTGCCGGCCAAGACCCGCATCGTAGCGCACGGACGTTTTATTCACGTCGAGACCGATGGGCAGGTGGTTGAAAGCAGCGAAGGCAATCCGCTCGACTTTGTCCAGGCATTCCAGACACGTTTCAAGGTCGCGCCGCTTTCCGGCTTGCCGCGTTTCACCGGCGGTCTGGCTGGATATTTTGGCTATGACACGGTGCGCTACATCGAGCACAAACTCGCCAATACGCAGAAACAGGATGTGCTGGGTACGCCCGACGTGCTGCTGATGTTGACCGAAGAGCTGGCAGTGGTGGACAACCTCGCCGGTAAGCTCTATTTCATCATCCATGCCGATCCGGCGCTGCCCAACGCCTATGCCGCAGCTACGCAGCGCTTGGCAAAACTGATCCAACTGCTACGCCAGCCGGTAGGCATCCCCTCTGCCCCGGCGATGGCGCCGGTGCAGGCCACCTCGGAATTCGGCGAGCATGGCTTCAAACAGGCGGTGGAGCGTGCCAAACGCTACATCTTCGAGGGCGACATCATGCAGGTAGTGCTGTCCCAGCGCATGTCGCAGCCGTTTGCGGCATCGCCGCTGTCGCTGTACCGGGCGCTGAGGAGCCTCAACCCCTCCCCCTACATGTTTTATTACGACATGGGCGACCACCACGTGGTTGGCGCTTCGCCGGAAATCCTGGTACGGCTGGAAGGCGAGACCGTCACGGTGCGCCCCATCGCCGGCACCCGCCCGCGCGGCAAGACGCCGCAGGAAGATGCCGAACTGGCAAAAGACCTGCTGGCCGATCCGAAAGAGCTGGCCGAACACCTGATGCTGATTGATCTGGGCCGCAACGACATCGGTCGCGTGGCGGAAAAAGGCACGGTCAAACTCACCGACAAGATGGTGATCGAGCGTTATTCACATGTCATGCACATTGTTTCCAACGTCGAAGGTAGGCTCAAGCCGGATATGGACGCCATCGACGTACTCAAGGCCACCTTCCCCGCCGGCACCGTGAGCGGTGCCGCCAAGGTGCGCGCAATGGAAATCATCGATGAGTTGGAGCCCAGCAAGCGCGGCATCTATGCCGGCGCGGTCGGCTATCTGGGCTTCAACGGTGACATGGATCTGGCTATCGCCATCCGTACCGCCGTAGTCAAGGACCATACGCTTTACGTGCAGGCAGGCGCCGGCATCGTCGCCGATTCGGTGCCGGACAACGAATGGATGGAAACCCAGAACAAAGCCCGCGCAGTGCTGCATGCTGCTGAAATGGTGCTGTCCGGACTCGACGCTCAGGTACACCGCTAAATTGGGTCAGCGGACCGTTCATCCATCTATTCAACCGCTCGTCTGATTAACCTGGACTCGATCGATACATCCCGCTAATCTGCGCCTACTTGGCAAACTTGCTGAAAAGCAAGGGCGCAAAGTCACCGGCCTAAGGGAAAACTATGGCAGCGGGACTGCGGCATAGGCGCCCGTCTATGTGCATGACCGAAGCGCCCCGGTGTTTGCAACATTTGCGTACGCGGGGATGACGATATGCCATATCTCATAGCTTGCTCTTATGTCACCCCGTTAATGGGTTTCGCCACTTAAATCCGACGAGGTACACCATGCATTTGGTCGCCAGCGAACAATACCTGCAACTGAAGGCTTCAGGGCATCTGCCTTCGCCCAAGGGTATTGCCTTGGCCATAATCAAGCTGCTGCAGCGCGACGATTACAAACTCAACGATCTGGTTCAATTGATTCAGTCTGACCCCGCCATTGCAGGAAGGCTGCTGAAATTCTCCAATGCCGCTGCATTTGGGAATGGCCGCCCCATCGTCTCAATCTCGAAAGCAGTTACCGTACTTGGAGCATTTCGCGTACGTGATTTAGTCCTGGGGTTTTCAGTACTCCACAGCCATCTCAACGGCAACTGCCCTCAGTTCGACTACGCACGCTTCTGGTCGCGCGCGCTGGCAACTGCCATTTCAGCACAAGCTCTGGCTTCCTACGCCAAAATTGCTGCAGAGGAAAACTTTACCGCCGGCCTGTTATGTGGCGTTGGAGAACTGGCACTGGCATCGCTTTTTCCGGATAGTTATGGCGAAATTCTGGGAGCATCCAGCTTCCATGAGCAGCTAGCAAAGGAACAGGAGGCCTTCGGCACCGACCACCGCGAACTGGGCGCCACCTTGCTCATGGAATGGGGACTGCCAGAACCTTTAGTCGCGGCGGTATATCATTGCAGATTGCCGGATGAAGCGGATTCCCCGGACGGTTCACGCAACCGGGCATTAACGCTATCGCTACACATCGCCCTTACTTTGGCAGAGGTATGTGTGGCTGCCAATACTGACCGCTGGATCATGGTGCCGGGACTGTTTTCCAAAGCTGCCAAACTGGGAATCGGCACAGAGGAATTAACCACGCTGGCGGACCGTATTATTGCAAGCTGGCGTGAATGGGGGGAAATACTGGAAATCCACACCCATGAGGTTCCTTCATTTGCGGACATGCTTTCATCATCTCCGCCCAGAGAAATGGAAAGCACGTCGCCCTTACGCACGCCGCTTAAAATTCAGTCCGCCTTGATTGTTGGAATGAATCCGACTGAGTCCTCGGAACTCTCCGCCCATCTTGAGGCCAATGGCTATGCCGTGCTGACCCCTCTCAACGACACAGACAGTCTGGTTATTGCGCTAAGGGAATCTCCCGACCTGATTTTTCTGGAAATGGCGTCCGCTGAAGCGGATGGGATTGCCTTCTGTCATGCATTACGCGACAGCTCTCTAGGACGCGATGCTTACGTTATCCTCATCGGCAACACAGAGCATGAAGGCCGCTTAACGCAGATGCTCGATGCTGGCGCTGATGATTTCATGCTGCGCCCGATTACACCCTGTACCTTACGCGCCAGATTAAGAACTGTTGGCAAGGTGATTCATTTACACGAGGCCATCCGCAGAGAACGCAGTGGCCTGGTGCGTTCCGCCGGGGAATGGGCAGGCACTCAGCGCCGTCTGATCCAGGTGGCGATGACAGACCCTCTGACCCGCCTGCCCAACAGGCGTCACGGCATGGATTTCCTGTCTGCGGAATGGGTGTTTGCTTGCTCCAACAGTTTGCCCCTCGCCTGCTTAATGGTTGATATAGACCACTTCAAGCATGTCAACGATCACTACGGTCACGGAGCCGGCGATACCGTGCTGGCAGCATTTGCCAAGCTGCTGCTGGCCAGTGCCAGAAGCGAAGACATGGTCTTCCGCTACGGAGGGGAAGAATTCTGCGTCATTTGCCCCGGGGCCGATCTAAGGACGGCGGGAGCTATCGCCGAACGCATTCGTCAAAATGCAGCTGCTGAGAAATTTCATCACGGAGATTTGGAGATTGTGGTCACTGTCAGCATAGGCATTGCAGCGATGACAACATCTCTTACGAGTTGCGAAATGTTGATAGGTGATGCCGATGCCGCACTCTATCGCGCGAAAGAGACCGGGCGCAACCGGGTGGAATACCATGGCGAAGGGTTATTTCAAGGTGTCTTTTAGAACAGCCAAGTGCCCGGATGCATTGCCTCCGGGATCAGGGAAGCTGTAATTCTTTCGGCAATAACACCCACATCTTCCCTTGCTGCTTCATCGCCCCGGCTTGGCGGCCAGCCTCAACTCCCGCCCCCCAGAAAAAATCTGCCCGTACCGCGCCCTTGATAGCGCCGCCGGTGTCTTGCGCCATCATCAGGCGCTGCAGCGGTTTGTGGTTGTTGGGGTGCGTGGTGCTCAGGAATACAGGCGCACCGAGCGGGATATAGCGCGGATCAACGGCGATGCTGCGCTCCGCCGCCAGCGGCACTCCCAGCGCGCCGAGCGGCCCGCTCAAACCATCCGGCAACTCGCGGAAGAACACATAGCTGGGATTGCTGTTGAGCAAATCCCGCACCTTGTCGATATTGCGCCGCGCCCATTCCTTGATGCCCTGCATGGATGCCTTGTCGGCAGTCAGTTCACCGCGATCGATCAGCAGCTTGCCGATGGACTGGTAGGGCTGGCCGTTCTGGTCGGCATAACCGACATGTATCTGCTCGCCGCCATCCAGCTTGACCATGCCGGAACCCTGTATCTGCAGGAAGAACCGATCGATGATGTCCTCCACCCAGAGAAATTCCTTGCCGGCCAGCGGCGATTGCGCAACCTCGATCTCGCCCCGGCTGTAATATGGCGCCAACCTGTTGCCGTTCACCCGTCCGCGCAGGCGTCGGCCGGCAAGCTCGGGGTAAAGGCCGTTCAGCTCCACCGCTATCAGATCGTCCGGGCGCGCGTAGAGCGGGTAACGATAACGCTCCGTCCTGACACGGCTGCCGCGCATCAGCGGCTCGTAATAACCGGTGATGAGGCCGGTTGTGCCGCCGTCCGAGTTGGTCAGTTGGTAAGGCGCGAAGTACTGTTTTATATAGCTGCGCACCGCCGCACTGTCGGATATCGGCTGGGCAACCGCCGCTTCGCAGGCAGCGCGCCACGGTTCCTGCAGCTTCAGCACACCGCAGCTTTGCAACAAACCGCCCCAGGCAGCGGCAAGATTGTCCTGCGCGAAGCCTTCCACGCTTTCCCAGCTGGCCGGGCGCAGCAACTGGTAATCCAGGCCTTTCGGCATTTCACCGGCCTTGATCGGCGCAGATGGTGGCGTATAGCGCTCAACGTCGGGAATCTGGATCGGCGGCAATGTCTCAATCGGCTCGCAGGCGCAAGCCTGTGTTTTCGGCTCCGGCTCAGTGCCAGGGGTCGCGGCCTTGCGCACCGGCTGCTCGACGCAGGCGCCAAGCTGGAGCAGCAACAAAAGCAGCAATCCCTTTCTCATCACGCCACCTTAACCAGTTTGATGCCGCGAAACCAGCCGCCTGCGGCGAGCGGTTCATCCGATAGCAGCTTGAGCGTCGGCACTTGCGCCAGCGCCTCTTCGAACACCACGTCGGTACGCGTGGCAACACGGCTGGCAAAAATATTCAACACACGGCGCAACGGGGCAAATTCACCGGGGCGCAGAAACTTGTCCAGCACCCACACGCTGCCGCCCGGCTTGAGCACCCGCGCGGCTTCAGCAAGGCATTTGGCCGGCTGCGGGACGACAGCCAGAATCAGATGCAACAGCGCATGGTCGAAACTTGCGTCGGCAAACGGCAAGCACATGGCATCGCCCTGCACCAGATCAATTTCATGTGCGCCACAGCGCTGTTTGGACTTGCGCAGCATGGCGGCGGTAATGTCGAGGCCGACATAGCTGTTGCCGGCAGGGAGATGCGCCAGATCAAGCCCCGTGCCGATGCCGTCCAGCAACACCCGCCCTCCGGTTGGAAACGGCGTCAGGCGCGATTTTCTGACGGCATCGAAGGCAGGGCGAATGAGCAGGTCGTAGAACGGCGCAAGCAGGGTATAGCTGAACCGCAGCGACATCAGTGCAACACGCGCGGCATGGACAGGGTGAAGGCGGGAATCGGTGCTTCAAACTGGGTGCCGTCTTCGGCCACCATCTGGTAGGTGCCGTACATGGTACCCACCGGGGTGGCGAGCACCGAGCCGCTGGTGTACTGGAAGCTCTCGCTGGGGCGCAGCAGCGGTTGTGCGCCAACCACGCCGAGGCCGCGCACTTCCTGCACCTCGTTGCGGGCATCGGTGATCACCCAATGACGGCTGATGAGCTGCGCCGCCACGCTGCCGATATTGGTAATGGTGATGGTGTAGGAAAACACATAGCGGTTTTGCGCTTCGTCCGACTGCTCGGGGAGAAACATCGTTTCCACCGCCACAGAACACTCGTAGCGCTTGTCCGTGGTCATCAGGAAATCAATCCGGTGGTAGGCGAGCTGGGTGCCGCGGAATACAGTTTTTTCGGCATGCGTCCGGCGAGGAAAGCCTCGCGCCCCGCCTGCACCGCCTTCTTCATGGCAGAAGCCATCAGCACCGGATCCTGCGCGGCGGCGATGGCGGTATTCATCAGCACGCCGTCGCAGCCCAGCTCCATGGCGATGGCGGCATCCGATGCCGTGCCAACGCCGGCATCCACCAGCACCGGCACCTTGACGCTGTCTATGATAATGCGCAAATTCCACGGATTGAGGATACCCATACCTGAACCAATGAGCGAAGCCAAGGGCATGATGGCGCAGCAGCCGATTTCCTCGAGCTGTTTTGCGATGATAGGGTCATCCGAGGTGTAGACCATGACCTTGAAACCTTCCTTTACCAGGGTCTCAGCCGCCCTGAGAGTCTCCATCACGTTGGGGAACAGCGTGTGCGGGTCGCCCAGCACCTCCAGCTTGACCAGGTCGTGGCCGTCCAGCAGTTCCCGCGCCAGGCGCAGGGTGCGCACCGCATCGTCGGCGCTGTAGCAACCGGCGGTATTGGGCAGATAGGTGTACTGCGATGGCGGCAGCGCATCCAGCAGCGAAGGCTCACCTGCGTTCTGGCCGATATTGGTGCGGCGGATGGCTACAGTGACGATTTCCGCACCGCTGGCATCCACCGCCGCCCTGGTCTGGGTAAAATCCTTGTACTTGCCGGTGCCCACCAGCAACCGTGAGCCGTAAGCCTTGCCTGCGATAGTAAGTGAATCCATGTTTTCCTTATAGAGCCTATTTCAGTAAGCTCTTAGCCGCCGCCGACGGCGCCGACAATCTCCAGCTTGTCGCCGGAAACCAATTGCATTTCAGTATACATCCCGCGCGGCACGATCTCGCCATTTCGCTCGACCGCCAGGCGCTTGCCTTCCAGCCCCAGCTTCTGCACCAACTGGGCCAGCGTCAGATGGTTTTCCTCAAAACTGCGGTCGTTTCCGTTAATGCTCAGGCTGATCAATTTTGTGTACCGGGTCAAATCGGGTAAAATTCGGGGTCAACGCGGGCGTCGTATAATGGCAATACCCTAGCTTCCCAAGCTAGAGCCGTGGGTTCGATTCCCATCGCCCGCTCCAGTTCTTCCCCGGCTATATCCCTCAGATGTCCACCAGCTCGAAGTCTTCCTTGCGCGCGCCACATTCCGGACAAGTCCAGTTGGGCGGCACGTCTTCCCACTTGGTGCCGGGCGCGATGCCGTCTTCCGGCGCGCCTTGCGCTTCATCGTAGATATAGCCGCAGATATTGCACATCCAGGTTTTCATGATTCGGGGTTTCAATTAGGCTAAAATGCGATTTTAAGGTTTCCCCACAGGCTCAGGCAATCTCTTTCTGCAGTAGGGATAACCCGCCACGCTTCTCAACCGATTGTTTATTCGGCAATAAATGAACCCGACCCCCCCTATCGTACTTACTTTCGCCGCCACCGATCCCAGCGGCGGCGCAGGCCTGCAAGCCGACATCCTAACGCTGGCCAGCATCGGCTGCCATCCCATTTCGGTGGTGACCGCCGTGACCGTACAGGACACACTGGGCGTGGACAACGTCATGGTGTTCGACGCCGAATGGATCAACGAGCAGGCCCGCGCGGTGCTGGAAGACATGGAAATCGATGCCTTCAAGATCGGCATGCTGGGCAGCGTGGAAAACATCGCCATGATCGCGGAGATCGTTGCCGACTATCCTGACACGCCGCTGCTGATCGACCCTATTCTGTCCTCCGGGCGCGGCGATGAACTGGCCAGCGATGAAATGCAGGAGGCCATGGCCGACCTGCTGTTTCCGCAAGCCACGCTGCTCACGCCCAACAGTCTGGAAGCGCGTCGCTTCGCCTTCGCCGACGAAAGCGAGGAAATCGAGCACATGTCGCTGGACGAGAGCGCCAAGCGCCTGCTCGCCATGGGCAGCGAATATGTGCTGATCACCGGCACGCACGAACGCACTTCCGAGGTCATCAACACCCTCTACGGCGAAAACGGCCTGGTGCGCTCCTATTCATGGGAGCGCCTGCCAGGCAGCTATCATGGCTCCGGCTGCACCCTGACTTCCGCCATCGCGGCCTGCCTGGCGCATGGCCTTTCCATGGAAGAAGCCATCGCCGAGGCGCAGGAATATACCTGGCAGACGCTGAAAGGCGCTTTCCGCCCCGGCATGGGCCAGTACATCCCTGATCGCCTGTTCTGGGCGCGCGACGAACATGGGGACGACGCCAAAAGTTAGCGGGCTGTACGCGGTCACGCCGGATATGCCGGATACCGCGCTACTGCTCGAACTGGTTAGCGCTGCCATTGAGGGCGGCACGGCACTGGTGCAATACCGCAACAAGACTGCTGCTGAGGCGCTGCGGCGACTTCAGGCGACCCAATTGCTACCCCTGTGCCGTCACCGCAATGTACCGCTCATCATCAACGACCACCTGGACCTGTGCCTGGCCATAGACGCCGATGGTGTGCACCTGGGCGGCACGGACGGCGATATCGCGGCCACCCGGGCCCGTCTCGGGCAAGGTAAAATTCTCGGGGTTTCGTGCTACAACCGCCTCGATCTTGCCATGCAGGCTAAGGACGCTGGCGCAGACTATGTCGCTTTCGGCAGCTGCTTCAGCTCTGATACCAAGCCAGGAGCGGTGCGTGCACCGCTTGATTTGCTCGCCGCAGCCAAGCAGCTCGGTATTGCCGTAGTTGCCATCGGCGGCATCACGCTCGACAATGCTGCCTTGGCCATCGAGGCGGGCGCAGACGCAGTCGCCGTGATCGGCGCACTGTGGGCGGCAGCGGATACCCGGCAGGCAGCACAACTTTTTTCCAATCTTTTTATACAAAACGACCATGAGCCGGCCCACCATGAATAGAAACGAGCAGCTGTTCGATCTCTCCCAGAAACTCATCCCCGGCGGCGTCAACTCGCCGGTGCGCGCCTTCCGCTCGGTAGGTGGTACGCCCGTGTTCTTCAAGCGCGGACAAGGCGCCTATTTGTGGGACGAGGATGACAGGCAATATATAGACTACGTCGGCTCCTGGGGCCCGATGATCCTCGGACATGCCCATCCTGCAGTGGTTGAGGCAGTGCGGGAAGCAGCAGGCAACGGCCTGTCCTTCGGTGCGCCCACGGCGCGCGAGCTGGAGATGGCAGAACTGCTCATCAAGCTGGTGCCCAGCATGGAACAGGTGCGGCTGGTGAGTTCCGGCACCGAGGCTACCATGAGCGCTATCCGCCTGGCGCGCGGCTTTACCGGCCGCAGCAAGATCGTCAAATTCGAGGGTTGCTACCACGGCCATGCCGACGCCTTGCTGGTGAAAGCCGGCTCCGGCGCGCTCACCTTCGGCCAACCCAGCTCCGCCGGCGTGCCGCCGGAAGTCGCGGCGCATACGCTTACGCTGTCCTACAACGACATCGGCGGCGTGGAAGAACTGTTCTCGAAAATCGGCGACGAAATCGCCTGCATCATCGTCGAGCCGGTTGCCGGCAACATGAACCTGATCGCGCCGGCTAACGGTTTCCTTGAAAGCCTGCGCTCACTTTGCAGCAAGCATGGCGCCGTGCTGATTTTCGATGAAGTGATGACAGGCTTCCGCGTCGCCCTTGGCGGCGCGCAAGCACTCTACGGCATCAAGCCAGACCTCACCACGCTGGGCAAAGTCATCGGCGGCGGCTTGCCCGTCGGCGCCTTCGGCGGCCGCAAGGACATCATGCAATGTCTGGCGCCGGTCGGCCCGGTATATCAGGCCGGCACCTTATCGGGCAACCCGGTGGCGGTTGCCGCCGGTCTCACCACGCTGCAACTGGTGCAGGAGGCCGGCTTCTACGAGCGTCTCGCTGCGCGCACCCAACAACTCGTCGAAGGCCTGAGCGCGATCGCCAAGGAAAAATGCGTGCCCTTCAGCGCCCAAAGCGTTGGCGGCATGTTCGGGGTATATTTCAGCGCAAAGGCACCAACCAGCTACGCCGCAGTCATGCGCTCCGACAAGGAAGCTTTCAACCGCTTCTTCCACACCATGCTGGACGAAGGCATCTATCTTGCCCCGTCAGCATTCGAGGCAGGCTTTGTCTCGGCTGCCCACGGCGACGAGGAGATCAGGAAGACGCTGGAGGCCGCACGGCGCAGTCTCTGACCATCCAGACCCCACCCGTGCCACAACAACCGCCTTCACGTCGCGGTTGAACTGGACCGGCGTTCCCGGTAACATTGCAAGGTTTCACTCCAGATTTCATATCGCCTGCGTATGCTAAGGCGAGCGCGACACAAACACACCTCGGTTTGGCGGTCGCGTGACCAATTGAACATGTTTGACGAGGGACGGGACAGGGGCAGCGGAATGCCAGAGAAACAAGGGTTGTACGATCCGGCGCAGGAGCACGATGCGTGCGGCGTCGGTTTTATTGCGCATATCAAGGGGCAGAAAAGCCACCACATCGTCCAGCAAGGGCTGCAAATCCTCAAGAACCTGACGCACCGTGGCGCCACCGGCTACGACCCCAAGCTGGGCGACGGTGCCGGCATCCTGATCCAACTGCCCGACGCTTTCCTGCGCAAGGAAGCGGCCAAACTGAACATCAACCTGCCAGAAACAGGCAAATATGCCTGCGGCACCGTGTTCCTGCCGCAATCCGAAACCAGTCGTGCAGCCTGCGAATCGGCCATCGCGCGCATCATCCACGAAGAAGGCCAGACTTTCCTCGGCTGGCGCGACGTGCCGCGCGACAACCGCGACATCGCCGACGCTGCCCGCGCCATGGAGCCGGTCATGCGCCAGACATTCATCGGCAGCAACGCCGCCGACCAGAATGCCTTCGAGCGGAAATTGTTCGTCATCCGCAAGCGCATCGAGCACGCCGTACGCGCGCTCAAACTGGAAGGTGCCAGCCAGTTCTATATCCCCTCGCTGTCCAGCCGCACCATCGTCTACAAGGGCATGCTGCTGGCCGAAGAAGTCGGCACCTACTATCAGGACCTGCAAGACCCGGCCATGGTCTCCGCCCTGGCATTGGTGCACCAGCGCTTCTCCACCAACACTTTCCCGGCCTGGGACTTGGCCCATCCGTTCCGCATGATCGCGCACAACGGCGAAATCAATACCATGCGCGGCAACGTCAACTGGATGGCGGCACGCCACGAGGCGATGAAGTCCGGCGTGTTGGGCGAGGACCTGGAAAAACTGTGGCCGCTGATCGACGACGGCCAATCCGATTCGGCCTGCTTCGACAACGCGCTGGAACTGCTGGTGGCCGGCGGCTATTCGCTGCCGCATGCCATGATGATGCTGATCCCGGAAGCCTGGGGCGCGAAGGATAGCGCCGGCAACCCGCTGATGGAGGAGGAGCGCCGCGCCTTCTACGAATACCATGCCGCGCTGATGGAACCGTGGGACGGCCCGGCCGCCGTGGCTTTCACCGATGGCAGCATGATAGGGGCAACGCTGGACCGCAACGGCCTGCGTCCCGCGCGTTATCTGGTAACTGACGACGACCATGTGATGATGGCCTCGGAAATGGGCGTGCTCACGTTCCCGCAGGAAAAGATCGTCAAGAAGTGGCGCCTGCAGCCAGGCAAGATGTTCCTCATCGACCTGGAGCAGGGGCGCATTATCGACGATGCCGAAGTGAAGCAGAATCTGGCCCAGGCCAAACCCTACCGCCAGTGGATAGCGCAATCGCGCACTTTCCTCGGCGACCTGGCTAAAGATCAAAGCGCGGTCGAAAGCAAGCTGGAACTGAAGGCTGATTTACTCGATGTGCAGCAGGCCTTCGGCTATACCCAGGAAGACCTGAAATTCATCATGCTGCCGATGGCGGCCAACGGCGAAGAAGCCACCGGCTCCATGGGCAACGACAGCGCCCTGCCGGTGCTCTCCGACCGGCCCAAGGTGTTGTACAACTATTTCAAGCAACTGTTCGCGCAAGTCACCAATCCGCCGATAGACCCGATCCGCGAAGAGCTGGTGATGTCGCTGGTGACTTTCATCGGCCCCAAGCCTAACCTGCTCGGCATTGACGAAACCAACCCGCCGCTGCGCTTGGAAGCCAGCCAGCCAGTACTGCTGCCGGAGGAACTGGAGCAGCTTAAAGCCATAGCCCTGCTGACCGATGGCCGCTACCGCTCGCTGGTGCTGGACGTGACCTACCCCGCCGTACAAGGCCGGGATGGCATGGAGCCGGCACTCGATGGGCTGTGCACCGCCGCGGAACAATCGGTGCATGACGGCTACAACCTGCTGATCCTGTCCGACCGCAATATAGGCCAAGAGCGGCTGGCCGTTCCGGCGCTGCTCGCCACTGCCGCCGTGCACCATCGACTGGTGAAGTGCGGCCTGCGCACCAATACCGGCCTGGTCATCGACACCGGTTCGGCACGCGAAACCCACCATTTCGCCCTGCTCGCCGGATACGGCGCAGAGGCCATCTGCCCGTGGCTCGCGTTCGAGACCATCGCCAACCTCGGCCTACCGGACAGCAAAACCGCGCACAAGAATTTCGTCAAAGCCATCGGCAAGGGCTTGTACAAGGTGATGTCCAAAATGGGCATCTCCACCTACCAATCCTATTGCGGCGCGCAAATCTTCGAAGCCATCGGCCTCAATTCGGCTTTCATCAACCGGTACTTCAGCGGCACCGCCAGCAAAATCGAAGGCATAGGCCTCGACGAAGTGGCAGAAGAAGCGCTGCGCCTGCATCAGGCCGCATTCGGTGAAGACCCGGTGCTGGCCAACGCGCTGGATGCGGGCGGCGAATACGCCTTCCGCGTGCGTGGCGAAGAACACATGTGGACGCCGGACTCCATCGCCAAGCTGCAACTCGCGACGCGCACCGGCAAATACGACACCTACAAGGAATACGCCAAGCTCATCAACGACCAGAGCAAGCGCCATATGACGCTGCGTGGCCTGTTCCAGATCAAGCCGGCAGGCAGCCCGGTGCCGCTGGATGAAGTCGAACCGGCTTCGGCCATCGTCCAGCGCTTCGCCACCGGCGCCATGTCGCTCGGTTCGATTTCCACCGAGGCGCATACCACGCTCGCCATCGCCATGAACCGCATCGGCGGCAAGTCCAACACCGGCGAGGGCGGTGAAGATCCGATCCGCTTCCAGCCAGTCACGGCGGATACCACGCTAGCCGACCTGATTGGCAAGAGCCGCGTCGAGAGCAACATTCCGCTCAAGGCCGGCGATTCCATGCGCTCAAAAATCAAGCAGGTCGCTTCCGGCCGTTTCGGCGTGACCGCCGAATATCTGGCCAACGCCGACCAGATTCAGATCAAGATGGCACAGGGCGCCAAGCCGGGCGAAGGCGGCCAGCTGCCAGGCGGCAAGGTGTCGGAATACATCGCCAAGCTGCGCTTCTCGGTGCCGGGCGTGGGCCTGATTTCTCCGCCGCCGCACCATGACATCTATTCCATCGAGGACTTGGCGCAGCTCATTCATGACCTGAAGAACGCCAACCCCAACGCCTCGATCTCGGTCAAGCTGGTGGCGGAAACCGGCGTGGGCACGGTGGCGGCGGGTGTGGCCAAGGCCAAATCCGATCACATCGTCATTGCCGGCTACGACGGCGGCACCGGCGCCAGTCCGTTGTCCTCCATCAAGCACGCCGGCGCACCGTGGGAAATCGGTCTGGCCGAAACGCAGCAAACACTGGTGCTCAACCATCTGCGCGGCCGCGTCGCGGTGCAGGTGGACGGCCAGATGAAAACCGGCCGCGACGTGCTGATCGGCGCGCTGCTGGGCGCGGACGAGTTCGGCTTTGCCACCGCCCCGCTGGTGGTGGAAGGCTGCATCATGATGCGCAAGTGTCATCTCAATACCTGCCCGGTCGGCGTCGCCACGCAGGATCCGGTGCTGCGCAGGAAATTCACCGGCCAGCCGGAGCACGTGGTGAATTACTTCTTTTTCGTCGCCGAGGAAGTGCGTGAACTGATGGCGCAAATCGGCATCCGCAAGTTCGACGACCTGATAGGCCGCGCGGACTTGTTGGACATGCAAGCCGGTATCGAGCACTGGAAAATCCAGGGATTGGACTTCAGCGCCATTTTCTACCAACCGAAGATGGACGCCAGCGTGGCGCGCCGCCATTGCGAAGCGCAGGATCACGGTTTGATCCGCGCGCTGGACAACCAGTTGATCGCCCAAGCCAAGCCTGCGCTGGAAAGCGGCCAGAAGGTGGTGATAGCAACCGCCATCAGCAACATCAACCGCACCGCCGGCACCATGCTGTCGCACGCCGTGGCCAGCCGCTACGGTCGCGGCGGCTTGCCGGACGACACCATCACGGTAAAGTTGACCGGCACCGCCGGGCAGAGCTTCGCCGCTTTCCTGACGCAAGGCATCACCTTTGAGCTGACCGGCGAAGGCAACGACTACGTCGGCAAAGGCCTGTGCGGCGGCCGCATCGTCATCAAGCCGCCGCAGGCATTCCGCGGCGAAGCTGCGGAAAACATCATCGTTGGCAATACCGTCATGTACGGCGCGACAACGGGTGAGAGCTATTTCCGCGGCGTGGCCGGGGAACGCTTCTGCGTGCGCAATTCCGGCGCCAGCGCGGTGGTGGAAGGCGTGGGTGACCATGGCTGCGAATATATGACCGGCGGCACCGTGGTCGTGCTCGGCGAGACCGGCCGCAACTTCGCCGCCGGCATGTCGGGCGGCGTGGCTTATGTGCTGGACGAGGATGGCCTGTTCGGCAAGCGCTGCAACCTGAGCATGGTTGCGCTGGAAAAAGTCGAGCCCGCCGACAAGCTGCAAGGCAGCAACCTGCAGCACCTAGGGCAGCCGGATGAGGTAATCCTGCGGGCACTGCTGGAGAAGCATGCGATCTATACCGGCAGCTCACGGGCACGCGCCATGCTGGACCACTGGAACGATTACCGCGGCAAGTTCGTCAAGGTGATGCCCCACGAGTACAAGCGCGCACTGACAGAAATGGCCGCTGCTGCGCAGAAGGAGGCCGCGTAATGGGCAAGCCTACCGGATTTCTGGAGTATCAGCGCCTGTCCGAAGCCAACCTGCCGGTCGCGGAGCGCGTCCATCACTACAAGGAATTCGTCCTGCACCTGTCGGATGAACAAGCCAAGGTGCAGGGTGCGCGCTGCATGGATTGCGGCATCCCGTTCTGCATGAGCGGCTGCCCGGTCAACAACATCATCCCGGACTGGAATGACCTGGTATTCCACCAGAACTGGCGCGAGGCCATAGACGTCCTGCATTCGACCAACAACTTCCCGGAATTCACCGGCCGCATCTGCCCGGCACCCTGCGAAGCCGCCTGCACGCTCAACATCAACGACGACGCGGTGGGCATCAAGTCCATCGAGCACGCCATCATCGACAAGGCTTGGGAACACGGCTGGGTCACGCCGCAACCACCCAGTCACAAGACTGGCAAGAAGATCGTCGTGGTCGGCTCCGGCCCGGCTGGTCTGGCAGCCGCGCAGCAGCTGGCACGCGTCGGCCATGCTGTAGTAGTGTTCGAGAAGAACGACCGCATCGGCGGCTTGATGCGTTACGGCATCCCGGATTTCAAGTTCGAGAAAAGCCACATCGATCGCCGTATGGGGCAGATGCGCGCCGAGGGCGTGGAATTCCGCGTCAACCAGCATGTGAGCGTCAATGTCAGCACGGACGACCTGAAACAGGAATTCGACGCCGTGCTGCTCACCGGCGGCGCCGAGCATCCTCGCGATCTGCCGGTGCCCGGCCGGGAACTGGCAGGCGTCCATTTCGCCATGGAGTTCCTCACCCAACAGAACAAGGTCGTTGCCGGCGACAGCGTTCCCGACCAGGTCAAGGCCACCGGCAAGCATGTCGTTGTCATTGGCGGCGGCGATACCGGCTCCGATTGCGTGGGCACCTCCAACCGCCATGGCGCGGCTTCCGTTGCCCAGTTCGAAATCATGCCGCAGCCGCCGGAGCAGGAAAACCGCACGCTGACCTGGCCCAACTGGCCGATCAAGCTGCGCACCTCCAGCTCGCACGAGGAAGGCTGCGAGCGTGACTGGGCAGTCGTCACCAAGCGCTTCGAGGGCGAGAACGGTCGGGTGAAGAAACTGATCGCCGCCCGCGTCGAGTGGAAGGACGGCAAGATGCAGGAGGTTCCGGGCTCGGAATTTGAAATGCAGGCCGACCTGGTGCTTCTCGCTATGGGCTTCGTCAGCCCGGTGCAAACGCTGCTGGAAGCCTTCGGCGTGGAAAAGGACGCGCGTGGCAACGCCAGGGCAAGCACCGACGGCGAAGGCTGCTACGCCACTTCGGTGCCCAAAGTATTCGCCGCCGGCGATATGCGCCGCGGACAATCGCTGGTGGTGTGGGCCATCCGCGAAGGCCGTCAATGCGCGCGGGCAGTGGACGAATTTCTCATGGGCAGCAGTACGCTGCCGCTTTAATTATCAAGCGCCGATGACCTTGGTTTTAATCTGCGCTCATCGGCATTCACCGGCGGCTAATCTATGACTCATCTGAAAAATGACACCTTCCTGCGCGCGCTGCTGCGCCAGCCCACCGAATACACGCCGGTGTGGATGATGCGCCAGGCCGGCCGCTACCTGCCGGAATACAACGAGACGCGCAAACGTGCGGGCAGCTTCCTCGGTCTGTGCAAAAACCCGGACTTTGCCACTGAGGTCACGCTGCAGCCACTGGCAAGGTTTCCTTTGGACGCCGCCATTCTGTTCTCCGACATCCTCACCGTGCCGGATGCGATGGGGCTGGGCCTTTACTTCGCCGACGGCGAAGGCCCCAAGTTCGAGCGCCCGCTGCGCGACGAATGGGAAATCCGCGATCTCACCGCGCCCGACCCGGTAGCGCATCTGCGCTATGTACTGGATGCAGTGAGTCAGATTCGCAAGGTGCTGGACGGCTCGGTGCCGCTGATCGGTTTCTCCGGTAGCCCGTGGACACTGGCTTGCTACATGGTGGAAGGCCAGGGCGGCACGGATTTCCTGCACATCAAGACCATGCTGTACCAGCGCCCGGAGTTGCTGCACCGCATTCTGGAAATCAACGCGCTGGCTGTCACCGACTACCTCAACGCGCAGATCGAGGCCGGTGCGCAGGCGGTCATGATTTTCGATTCCTGGGGAGGGGCGCTGTCGCATGCCGCCTACCGCGAATTCTCCCTTGCCTACATGGAGCGCATCGTCTCCGGATTGATCCGCGAACGTGACGGCCACAAGGTGCCCTGCATTGTCTTCACCAAGGGCGGCGGACTGTGGCTGGAAAGCATCGCCGCCATCGGCTGCGATGCCGTCGGGCTGGACTGGACCATGGACATCGGCGAAGCGCGCAAGCGCGTGGGCGACCATGTGGCATTGCAGGGCAACCTCGACCCGGCGGTGCTGCTTTCCTCACCGCCCGTCATCGAGGCCGAGGTAGCAAAAGTCCTGCAAAGCTACGGCCATGGCAGCGGCCACGTGTTCAATCTCGGCCACGGCATCAGCCAATTCACGCCGCCCGACAACGCGGCGGCCATGATCGATGCGGTTCACGCGCTGAGCCGGCAATACCACAGCGACTAAGCGCCTGTTTTGGTGGCCGGATACCCTGTCATGGCGCAGGTATTCCGCCGCCCCCGCCAAAAAACTCCCGCATCAGGAAGTCTTCCAGCCCGGCGTTATCCTCCATGCGTGCCGACAGTATGACTTCGCGGCCGAGCTGCACCGATTCCCAATTAAAATCGCCGCGATAATACTTGCGGATAATCTCTATCATCCTGCGCACGACCGCGCGCTGAATGTCGCCTTTAGGCCCGGCATCGACTTCAATCAATTCGCGCCGCGAGTTATTCCTGTCAGTGGTCCAGCCGCGGAAGGAAAAGGTCGCGCTACGCGCATCCATACTGATGATTTGAAATATGCCGTTGGTGCCAGGATTGAGGTTGCGCTTGATATTGGCCATCCTGACCTCGTCGTCCGCAGGCCTGCGTTCGCTGGCAACTGCCTCGGCATCATCTTGCTCGGTAATGCCTGCAGCGGCACGGCGGCGCGCCCTGGCTGCGTTAAGGTAGGTCAACAGATCCGTTGCGGCTACTGGACGGGGCATGGGCGGTGGCGGAGTTACCGGATTTACCGGCACCACAAGATTATCCACCACAGGCTTGGCTGCCGCGACGACGGCTATGGGTGGCGCTTTTGGCGGGTGCGGCTTGGCCTGAGGCTTGGGTGCTGGTTCCGGCTGCGGCTCTGGAGTGTTACTCAGGGGATTTTGCGCCATTGGCGGCGTAAGCAGATTCAATCTTACGATCATGGGTTCTGCTGCCTGTTGCGCCGGAGCATCTCCGATGAGCAGGTGCTGTCTGGCTATAATAAACAGCACCAGCGCATGCACCAGCAACGACCCGATAACGGCCACCAGTGTGCTGCGGCGAAAACGAATGTGCAGGTAAGCATCACCCGGCAGCGGGAATTCCCAGGAGTATCCAGTACGGCCGGGACCAGCCTGCAGCTTCGTGCGAGCCTTAGCCATTACATAATTTTTGACCCAATCGATCATGAAAAACAGCTATCCCTAAACATCCAGAGGATCGACGTCCACGCTCCAGCGCACCTTGCCGGCAAGCGGATGCGCGGCGATGCGCGGCACCCACGCCTGCAGGAATGCCTGGAGAGGCCCGCGCGCCTCCGCCTGCACCAACAACTGGGCGCGCTCCATGCCCTTAAGCCTGGCCATCTGCGGCTGCACCGGGTCATACACCGTCACCGCCGAGGCAATATCATGCGAGGCAGCCACCGCACCTTCGAGCAGGCCGCGCACCAGCTCGAAGCGGCTGGCTTCGGCGCGCAGCAGCGCCTCGAAACAATAGGGCGGGAAATGCGCGAGCTTGCGCTCTTCCAGCAAAGTCGCGGCAAATGCGGCGTAATCCTGGCGGCGCAAGGCGTTGAATAACACATGGTCCGGAAAAGCGGTCTGGATCAGCACTTCGCCTGGCTTCTCGGCGCGGCCGGCGCGGCCCGCCACCTGCATCAACTGGGCGAACAAGCGTTCGGCGGCACGGAAATCCGGGCTGAACAGGGCGCTATCGGTATCCACCACGCCCACCAGCGTCAGGTTGGGGAAATCATGCCCTTTGGTCAGCATCTGCGTACCGACCAGAATATCCACCTCCTGCGCATGCACCTGGTCGGTCATTTCCTTGATCGCATGTTTACGGCGCATGCTGTCGCGGTCCACGCGCAGGATGCGCGCCCCGGGAAAGCGGCGCGCCAGGGCGCTCTCCAGCCGCTGCGTGCCCTGGCCGGCCGGATGCAGGTCGGCATTGCCGCATTGCGGGCACTGCATCGGCATGCGCTCCTCCAGGCCGCAGTGGTGGCAACGCAGCCGATTGTCGCGCAGATGCACGACCAGACGGCTGGAGCAGCGATGGCAGGGCGCCACCCAGGCGCAGGCGGTGCACAACAGGACAGGCGAAAAGCCGCGCCGGTTGATGAACAGCAGGCTTTGCTCGCGCCGCGCCAGGCGTTCCGCTATCGCCGCCAGCAGGCCTTTCGACAAGCCATCGTCGAGCACCTGGCGCCGCACGTCTATACATTGAATTTGCGGCATGGCGGCATCGGTGACGGCGCGCTGGTTAAGCGTCAGCAGGCGGTAACGCCCCAGTTGCGCGTTGTGCCAGGTCTCCAGTGCGGGCGTCGCCGAACCGAGGACGATGGGGATGCCCGCCATTTTCGCCCGCGTGATGGCAATGTCGCGCGCCGAATAGCGCATGCCGTCCTGCTGCTTGTATGAGGCATCGTGTTCCTCGTCCACCACCACCAGCCGCAGCTGGGACATGGGCGTGAATACCGACAGCCGCGTGCCGATGACGATGCGCGCACGGCCGGACTGCGCCAGCAGCCAGTTCTGCAAACGCTCGCCATCCGCCATGCCGCTATGCAGTGCGACGATCTCGAACTGCGGGAACCTATTGCGAAAACGTGCTTCCAGTTGCGGCGTGAGATTGATTTCCGGCACCAGCACCAGCGCCTGCGCGCCGTCCTGCGCCAGCGCCTGTTCCAGCAGGCGCATGTAAACTTCGGTCTTGCCGCTGCCGGTGACGCCGTGCAGCAGCGTCACGCCAAATGCCCCCAGCCCCTGTTGCAGCACGTCCAGCGCCGCCTGCTGCTCTCCGTTCAGGGGCGGCGGGCTGGCCGTTGCCGCCGCGGATACTGTCGGCTGTGGTGCCTCTTGCGTCGCCGCGGCCAGCCCCTGCTCGGTCAGCGCGCGCATGGCGCCGCGCCAGCCGGCGGAAATGGCGGCCAGCGCAGGCTGATCCAGCGGCTTGTGCGCCAGCGCGCGGTACAGCTTGTGCTGCAGTACAGCGCGCGCGGGCAAGGCCTCTATCCCCCCAGCGCGCCCTGCCTCAGTCAGGCCATAAAACGTCTGCGTCGCCAATTGCGCCAGCTTGGCTTCGCGTAAGCGGGCGGGCAATACCGCCAGCAGCGCCTGCCCGAACGGGTAATGATAATAATCGGCGCAGAAGCGCAGCAGGCGCAGCGTCTCCGCCGACAAGCGCGGCTCGTCCTCGAACGCGCACAATACGGGTTTGAGGCGCTCCGGCGCAACGTCGGAGGTGAGTGCCCGCTCCAGCACGATGCCAATCACGCGCCGCCGCCCGAACGGCACCAGCACGCGCTGGCCGGGCGATACGGCGCTGCCGCCGTCGAGGTAGTCGAAGGCGGTATTGAGCGGCACATCCAGCGCCACGCGCAGGATATTCATGGGTTTGTCATCGGTTGGTTGGCGGCGGGCGTTATTGCAATGCAGGCTCAGTGGGAAACCGTTAAAATAGAGGTTTTATCGTCAGGGCCTAGACACAGGCTCTCATTATCCTTGAAAGCACATCTTACCGAATTACTTATGCAGGCGGCAAAAGACATCGTCGCCGGCCAGCCTTGCCCGGATATTCTCCTGGATCGCCCGAAAACCGCCCAGCATGGCGATTTCGCCTGCAACCTCGCCATGCTGCTGGCCAAGCCGCTGCGCCAGAGTCCGCGCGCCCTCGCCGAAGCCATCGTCAAGGCATTACCGCCATCGGCATATGTGGCCAAGGTGGAAATCGCTGGCGCCGGCTTCATCAACTTCTTCCTCGCGCCTGGCGCCAAGCAGCGCATGGTACGCGAGATTTTTGCGCAGGGCGCGCAGTTCGGCTACAGCCATGACGGGCAAGGCCGGAAAATACAGGTCGAGTTCGTCTCGGCCAACCCGACCGGGCCGCTGCATGTGGGCCATGGGCGCGGTGCGGCTTATGGCGCAAGCCTGGCCAACATTCTGGAAACTGCCGGGTGGAAAGTATCGCGTGAATATTACGTCAACGACGCCGGCCGCCAGATGGATATCCTGGCGCTGTCCACCTGGCTGCGCTACCTGGAGTTGCATGACGTAGCGGTACCATTCCCGTCCAATGCCTACCAGGGCGACTACGTGCGCGACATGGCGCGCCAGGTGCAAGCCGCGCATGGCGACCGTTACGTGCATCAGGCAACGGCGGCACTTGCCGGAACGCCGGGGCTGCCCGCCGCCGAGCGCGACGACAAGGAAGCGGCCGAGCAGCGCGAAGCGCATCTGGACGCGCTGATCGCCAAAGCCAAGGTGCTGCTGGGCGAGGACTACGCCTACATCCATGGCCACGTGCTGACCGAACAACTGGCCGATTGCCGCGAAGACCTGGCCGAATTCGGCGTCACCTTCGACACCTGGTTCTCGGAAAAATCGCTGTTCGATTCCGGGCTGGTGGCGCGCGCTGTCGCATTGCTCGACAAGCACGGCCACCTGTATCAGCAGGATGGCGCCCTCTGGTTCCGCTCGACGCATTTCGGCGACGAAAAGGATCGCGTGGTGCAGCGCGAGAATGGCCAGTTCACCTACTTCGCCTCCGACATCGCCTACCACATCAACAAGTTCGAGCGCGGCTTCGACCGAGTCGTCAACGTCTGGGGCGCCGATCACCACGGCTACATTCCCCGCGTGAAAGGCGCATTGCAGGCGCTGGGGCTGGATGCCGACAAGCTGACCGTGGCGCTGGTGCAGTTCGCCGTGCTCTACCGGGGCGGAGAAAAAGTCTCCATGTCCACCCGCAGCGGCCAATTCGTCACCCTGCGCGAATTGCGCAGCGAAGTCGGCAACGACGCGGCGCGCTTTTTCTACGTGTTGCGCAAGAGCGAGCAGCATCTGGATTTCGACCTCGACCTGGCCAAATCGCAAAGCAACGACAACCCGGTGTACTACATCCAGTACGCCCATGCCCGCATTTGCAGCGTTCTCGGCCAGTGGGGCGGCGATCCGGCCGGCCTGAAGGATGCGGACCTGAGCCCGCTGACGACGGAACATGAGCTGGCGCTGTTGCAACGCCTGGCGGAATTCCCGCCGACGGTGGAAAACGCCGCGCTGGAACTTGCGCCCCATGTCATTGCCTACTATTTGAAAGAATTGGCAAGCGATCTGCACAGCTACTACAATGCACAACAGTTTCTGGTGGCCGACGAAGCCATCAAACATGCGCGCCTGGCATTGATTCTGGCCACGCGCCAGGTGCTGCAAACCGGCTTACGCCTGCTTGGCGTGGGCGCCCCCGACAAAATGTAATGCCAGAAATCCAAGAAACCCTGAAGGACTGACCTGTGACACGCGACTATAAACCCGCCCCCCAGAAAAAGAAGCCCGCCGGCAATGGCAACCCGTTCCTGAGCGGCTTGTTGATCGGGCTGCTGCTCGGCGTCGGCGCTGCCGTCGGCGTCGCCCTTTTCGTCAAGGATGGCGGCAACCCGTTCGTTGCCAAGACAGCATCACGACCGGATATTTCCGCCGCGGGCAATACCCCGGAAAGTGCTCAGTCCAAAACCGACACGGCAGCATCGGGCAGCAAAGCTCCCGTCAAGCCGCGGTTCGACTTCTACACCATCCTGCCCAGCAGCGAGAAGGAAGTCACCGAGCAGGAAATCAAGCAGGCGCAGACCTCGAAGCAGGAGGCCAGCCAGGCGGCGGGCGACAATTATTTCCTGCAGGTAGGCGCTTTTCAGACCGAGCAGGAAGCCGACAACATGAAGGCCAAGCTGGCCCTGCTCGGGCTGGAGGCCGTGATCCAGACCGCGACCATACCCGACAAGGGCGTCTTGCATCGCGTGCGTGTCGGCCCTTTCTCCCAGATTGTCGACATGAACAAGGCGCGTACCGAGCTGGTGAAAAACAGCATCGAATCGACGCCGCTGAAAATCCACGGCAATACTCCCGATCAATAATCACCCACAGAGGATAGCAACCATGAAATTCCTGTTGACCGCACTCCTGACCCTGATTTCCTTCACAGCCTCGGCCGATCCCCAGCCCGGCAACGAGTACATGCTGACGCAGCAGCTGATCGCTACCGACAATCCCGCCAAGATCGAAGTGGTGGAGCTGTTCTGGTATGGCTGCCCACACTGCCACGACCTGGAGCCCGTTCTTAACCCCTGGGTCAGCAGGCTGCCCAAGGATGTCGTGTTCAAGCGCGTGCCCGGCATCCCCCGCCCAGACTGGGTGACCATGGCCAAAGCCTACTACACCATGGAAGCGCTGAATGTGCTGGAAAAGCTGCATGCCCCGCTGTTCGCGACCTTGCATCCAAAAGCGAGCTTCAAGGCTAACGACGACGCGGCCACCATCAACTGGATCGCTATCCAGGGCGGGCTGGACCGCAAGAAAGTGGAAGAGACTTTCAACTCCTTTTCCGTCAACACCAAGGTGATGCGCGCATCGCAGATCTTCCGCGCCTCAGGTGCCACCGGCGTGCCCACCCTGCTGATCGACGGCAAGTACATCACCGGCCCCACGCTCGCCGGTGGCGGCCCGGAAGCGCTCAAGGTGGCGGATTACCTGATCGACAAGGCGCGCAAGGAAAAAGGCGCGAAATAAATGCGCCCGCGCCGGTATCTAAGATGAATGTCTTCATTACCGGCGCCTCCAGTGGCATCGGCGCAGCACTCGCCCGCCATTACGCCGCACGAGGCGCACGGCTTGGCCTCACCGGCCGCAACTGCGAACGCTTGGATGCCGTCGTCGCCAGCCTCCCCTGCACCTGTACTGCTTACGTCTTGGACGTGCGCGACGCCGCAGCACTGCAACATGCCGCGCAGGATTTCATGCAGAAATACGGCGCGCCGGACATCGTCATCGCCAATGCTGGCGTCAGCAGCGGCACCCTCACCGAACACGCCGAAGACCTGCCCGCCTTCCGCGCCATCATCGACACCAACCTGCTGGGCATGGTGCACACCTTCCAGCCCTTCATCGCCGCCATGCGCGAGCAAGGCCAGGGGTCGCTGGTAGGAATCGCCAGCGTCGCCGGCCTGCGCGGCCTGCCCGGTGCGGGCGCTTACAGCGCTTCAAAAGCAGCAGCCATCAGCTATCTGGAAAGCCTGCGGGTAGAATTGGCCACCAGCGGCATCAGCGTCACTACCCTCTGCCCCGGCTACATCAAAACCCCCATGACCGACGTCAACCCCTACCCCATGCCATTCCTGCTGGACGCCGACACCGCCGCCCGCAAAATGGCCCGCGCCATAGCGCAAAGACGCCGCTACGTGATCCTGCCCTGGCAAATGGCGCTACTTGGCCGTCTGATGAAACTGATTCCCGCGCCCTTATGGGATAGCGCGATGAAAAAGGCGCCGCACAAGCCGCGCCTGGATTGGGACTGGCTTTAACTCATTGCGTTTGCAGGAAAATGCTACGATGCTGGCACCAGATTAGATTTCATTTTTGAAACCGAATATACGTTAGGCTTCGCAGTGGACACACCGCAACACATCCCAGTGCCCTTTCTCTCGAAGGCAAGTGAAGTACTTGCTACGGGCGTCAGCGGCAACGTAATAGTTCAGGTCACAGTGGCCTACGCTGCCGAGTACGGACTGGATCTGCCGCATCCAATTTACCCGTTCCAGGCGTCGAACAAGCGAACGGCGCTCCTTGAGAACTTGCGCGCGCTGCCGGCGTCAGTCCAGTACCAAGTCATCGCGGAACTCTGCGATAGAGCTTCGCAATCTGAGCAGGCGCCAGCGGTGGCAGAGGTGAAGCTCATGCTCGCCTCACGGTACTCTCATCTATCAAGCGACGCGGGCAACGCGTGGACCGGCCCACTCACTGTCGAGACGCGTCACTGGCTGGATGCCCACCCCAACGTCAAGAGGCTTTACGTTGAGGCGTTGCAGAAGCACCAGGCCGGTGTCTACCAACGCAATGCGCTGGACGATCTGCGCCTCGCCCTTGAACTCCTTGTTCAGGAAATTCTGGGGAACGGACGCTCATTGGAGAATCAGATTGCATCGCTTGGCCAGTTTGTGAAGGCCAAGGGCGGGTCCAAGGAGTTGTCGAACATGCTCGAGAAGCTGATCGACTACTACGCCAAGTACCAAAATACCTATGTCAAGCACGATGACGCGGTCCCGAACGAAGAGGTCGAGCTGGTCCTCGAACTCACGTCGTCCTTCATGAAGCACTTCGCTCGCATGCATGCGCGCCAGTGAAGCCTAACGTTAAAACCACCACCCTTTCCCCCTGCTGCCGCGCCGAGCAGCACAGCCAAGACGGGGGATTTCGGCAATCACCTGTTTGAGCTCCGCAACAGGCCACGGAGTTTGTGGCCTGTCAGGGCGAGTTTGATTGCCGCCCCGCTTGGCGAGCAGCGCAGGGAACCCGTAGGGCGCGGCAGGGGGTGCCCTCTTCTTTGGTTACTTTCTTGGGGGCAAGCACAAGAAAGTAACTTGCCGCCGGGCAACCCCGGCACAGCCCAATCAAGCTATATCCACAAACCCATCCTCACCCCCGCCCTCTGGAAAAGCAACTAAGCAACCGACTAAGCAAGCAAGCTTGCAAGTCTCTGCTTATCCTTGAAGGAGAGGGAACCCGGCAGGGCTATGAGGCGCCCGGTGGAAACCCGCTAGGCTACGCGGATGGAGGATCAAAAAACCCGCTGCCGATCAACTCTTCCGCCAGCGCGTCGTAATCCTTCGCTCCCTGGCTATGCGGGGCATAGGCAAAAATATCCTTCCCGTGCGCCGGGCTTTCCGCCAGGCTGACCGATTCCGCAATGCGCGTCCCGCACAAATCCTTGCCGTAGTGCTCCTGCAGCTTGTCGTAGATATCGTAGGCCAGCTTGCGGCGGGAATCAAAGCGAGTGATCACTATGCGGCGCTCGATGCGCTTGCCGAGAGGCTTCTCCAGCACCTTCAAGGCGGCATCCAGCCGGTTCACGCCCTGCAGCGACAAATAATCCGCCGACACCGGGATCAGCAGGCGTTGCGCGGCAAACACCGCATTCAGCGACAGCACACCCAGCATCGGCGAGCAATCGATCATCACCGGGATCATCTCGTCCGGCAGCAGTTCCTGGGTCAGGCCGTTTTTCAGGGTGCTCGTGATATTGGGGTTGCGGCCATACAGCGAATCGATCTTGAACAGCTCCATGTGCGCCGGGATCAGGTGGGCGCCGCTCGGCAATTCGCGCATGATCTGCGACAGCGGTTTCTGCTCGCTGTAGAAAGCGTAAATGGTTTCCGAACTGGGCAGCCCGCGCACCCCGCTGGAGAGCGTCAGATGCGACTGCGGGTCGAGATCGATGCCGAGCGGGAACTTGCCGCCGCGCGCCAGTGCGGCCAGCAGGTTGAGGGTCGTGGTGGTTTTGCCCACCCCGCCTTTCTGATTGAATACGGCAACCACGGACATAATTTTCGCCTGCTCGTTTTAGGTCTATTCTACCGTAACTGACTTCGCCTTCACGAACTACTCTACGGTCACTGATTTCGCCAGATTGCGCGGTTTGTCCACATCCGTCCCCTTCATCAGCGCAGCATGGTAGGCCAGCAACTGCACCGGCACGGCATGCACGATGGGGGAGAGCACGCCCACATGGCGCGGCGTGCGGATGACATGCACGCCCTCGCTTTCGGTAAAGCGGCTGTCCAGGTCGGCCAGCACGAATAGCTCGCCGCCGCGCGCGCGCACTTCCTGCATGTTGGATTTCACTTTCTCCAGCAGGCTGTCGTTGGGGGCAATCACCACCACCGGCATGTCGCTGTCCACCAGCGCCAGCGGCCCGTGCTTGAGCTCTCCCGCGGGATAAGCCTCGGCGTGGATATAGGAGATTTCCTTGAGCTTGAGCGCGCCTTCCAGGGCGATGGGGTAGTGCACGCCGCGCCCGAGGAATAGCGCATGATGCTTGGGCGCAAAAGCCTTGGCCCATTCCACGATCTGCGGCTCCAGGTTGAGCGCATGCTGCACGCTGACCGGCAGGTGACGCAGGTCTTCCAGGTACTGGTGCTCCTGTTCCGCGGAGAGCAGCCCGCGTTGCTTGGCCAACGTCACTGCCAGCGTGAACAGTGCGATCAGCTGGGTGGTAAACGCCTTGGTGGATGCGACGCCGATTTCGGCGCCGGCGCGGGTGTAGAACACCAGCTTGGAAGCGCGTGGAATAGCGCTTTCCTGCACGTTGCAGATGGCCAGCGTCTTGTCATGGCCAAGCGCCTTGGCCTGTTTCAAGGCTTCCAGGGTATCCAGCGTTTCGCCGGATTGGGAAATGGTGACGACCAGCTGCGCCGGATTGGGCACCGATTCGCGGTAGCGGTATTCGCTGGCGATCTCAACCGTGGTCGGCAGCTTGGCGATGCTCTCCAGCCAGTATTTCGCCGTCATGCCGGCGTAATAGCTGGTGCCCGCCGCCAGGATGTTGATGGCCTGCACCTGCCCGAATACCGCTGCAGCTTCGTCGCCGAACAGGGTGGCGTCGAAGCTGCCGTTGTCGATCACCGCTTCTATGCTGTCGGTGAGCGCGCGCGGCTGTTCGTGGATTTCCTTTTGCATGAAGTGGGTGTACGGGCCCAGTTCCATGGACGCGAGCGATACGTCGCTGACGTGGACATGCCGCTCCACCCGGGTGCCCTGGCGGTCGACTATCGTCACGCCCTCGCGGCGCACTGCAGCTACGTCGCCGTCTTCAAGGTAAATCACGCGCCTGGTCACCGACAGCACGGCGGAAACATCGGAAGCAATGAAGTTTTCGCCCTCGCCCAGGCCGATCAACAGCGGGCAGCCCATGCGGGCGCAAATCAAATCATCCGGCGCACGCAACGAGATCACGCCGATGGCATAGGCGCCCACCAAGTCGCCAACCGCCTGGCGCGTTGCCTGAAACAGGTCGCCGCTTAGCGAAAAATAGTGGTGTATCAGGTGGGCGATGACTTCCGTGTCGGTCTGGGAATCGAAGCGGTAGCCCAGCGCTTTAAGGTGCGCGCGCTGTTCCTCGTGGTTCTCGATGATGCCGTTGTGCACCACGGCAATCTCGTCGCACGATACGTGAGGATGGGCGTTGGATTCGGTCACGCCGCCGTGCGTGGCCCAGCGCGTATGGCCGATGCCGACTTGTCCGCTGAGGTTTTCGGCGCTGGCCTTGGCCTGCATTTCCGCCACCCGCCCGACCGCACGCACCCGCTTGATTTCGCCATCCAGCACCGCCACGCCGGCTGAGTCGTAACCACGGTATTCCAGACGGCTCAGGCCTTCTATCAGGATGGGCACTACATTTCTTTGCGAGACTGCGCCGACAATTCCACACATAACGTTATTTCTTCTTTTCCGGTCGTTTCCAGTTGTTCAGCGTCACTTGCCTGGCGCGCCCCAGCGTCAGCGCGTCAGGCGGAGCATCCTTGGTGATGGTCGAACCCGCACCGATGGTAGCACCCGCGCCTATCGCCACCGGCGCCACCAGCTCCGTATTCGAGCCGACGAACACGTCATCGCCGATGATGGTGCGGTGCTTGTTGGCGCCGTCATAATTACAGGTGATGGTTCCCGCACCAATATTGACCCGCCGTCCCACGGTGGCGTCGCCCACATAGCTCAGGTGGTTGATTTTACTATCCGCGCCGATCTGGCTGTTTTTAATTTCAACAAAGTTGCCGATGTGCGTTTCATCCGCCAGCTCGGTGCCGGGGCGCAAGCGGGCATAAGGCCCAATGCGGCTATCGTTGCCCACCCTGGCGCCTTCGATATGGGTGAACGGCGCGACAATGCTACCTCTGCCTATGGTGGCATCCTTGATCACGCAATAAGGCCCGATGCTTACCTCATCTCCAAGCGCGACCTTGCCTTCGAACACGCAGCCCACATCAATGGTGACATCACGCCCTGTGCCCAGTTCACCGCGCACATCCAAGCGTGTCGGGTCGCGTAGCGTGACGCCCTTGCGCATCAACTCGGACGCGCGCTGCTGCCGGTAAATGCGTTCCCCATCCGCCAGATCCTCCTTGGAGTTGATGCCCATCACCTCCCATTCGTCCTGCGCCAGTTGGGTGACCACCTTGACCCCATCGCGCACGGCCATGGCGATGATATCGGTGAGGTAATATTCCCCCTGCGCATTGTCGTTGCCAAGCTGCGCCAGCCAGCCAGCCAGGTTTTTCGTCGGCATCGCCATGATGCCGCTATTCACCTCGTGGATGGCGCGCTGATCGTCGGTGGCATCCTTTTCCTCAACGATGGCATTCACATGTCCGTCATAGCCGCGCAGAATGCGCCCGTAACCTTTGGGGTCGGGTTTTTCCACGGTGAACAATACCAGCTGGTGTGTGGCCTGATCGGCCAGATTGCGGCAACTCGCGGCATGCAGCAATGGCACGTCGCCCAGCAATATCAAGGTGGTACCGTTTTCATCAAGATAGGGCAGTGCCTGTTGCACCGCGTGTCCGGTGCCTAACTGTGTTTCCTGTTTCACCCAGATCAGGTCGGGGTCACTTATCGCCTCGGGGACGGCATCCCCGCCGTAACCGTAGACGATGACTATTTTTCCCGGCTGCAATTGTTTTGCGCAATCAATCACATGAGACAACAGAGGGCGCCCGGACAATTCGTGAAGAACCTTGGGCTTGTCGGAAAACATGCGCGTTCCCTTGCCTGCGGCAAGGATGACAACATTAAGCTGTGGGCGAGGCATATGCTATAAGTATAAAACAAAAAAGGCAACCAGAGGCTGCCTTTAATGATGGTTCAACTTATTGAATCAGTGTGTTTTTTTACGCAATCTCTGAATGGCGTGCAGTTGTGCAACCGCTTCTATCAGTTCCGCCTGCGCAAGGGCGTAGTCCATGGTGGAGGACTTGTCCTTCATGGCTTCTTCCGCCAGACGCTTGGCTTCCAGCGCCCTGGCTTCGTCCAGATCGTGACCGCGGATGGCGGTATCGGCCAGCACGGTCACCACGCCAGGCTGCACTTCAAGAATACCGCCGGAAACGAAGATCAATTGCTCTTCTGTTTCGTTCGGCAACTTGAGCCGCACCGTACCCGCCTTGATCCGAGTGATCAACGGTGCGTGGCGCGGGTAGATACCAATCTCGCCCATTTCAGCCGGGGCAGCGACAAACTCCGCCAAGCCGGAAAATATGGACTCTTCTGCGCTCACCACATCTACATGAATAGTCATTGCCATAGTCGCTTTTGCCTGAGTTCCTGTTACAGGGTTTTGGCCTTTTCCACGGCTTCTTCAATGCCGCCCACCATGTAGAAAGCCTGTTCCGGCAGGTGATCGTAATCGCCGTTCACGATTGCCTGGAAGCCCTTGATGGTTTCCTTGAGCGTCACATACTTGCCTGGGGAACCGGTAAATACTTCGGCCACGTGGAACGGCTGCGACAGGAAGCGCTGGATTTTACGAGCCCGCGAAACCGCCAGTTTGTCTTCCGGCGCCAGTTCGTCCATGCCCAGAATGGCGATAATGTCGCGCAGTTCCTTGTAGCGTTGCAGGGTTTGCTGAACGCTGCGTGCCACGTTGTAGTGTTCTTCGCCCACCACCAAAGGATCAAGCTGGCGCGAGGTGGAGTCCAGCGGGTCAACTGCAGGGTAGATACCCAGCGAAGCGATATCGCGCGACAGCACTACCGTGGAATCCAGATGCTGGAAGGTGGTGGCCGGGGATGGGTCGGTCAAGTCATCGGCAGGCACGTATACGGCCTGGATCGAAGTGATAGAGCCCACCTTGGTGGAGGTAATGCGCTCCTGCAAGCGGCCCATTTCATCGGCCAGCGTCGGCTGGTAGCCCACTGCGGAAGGCATACGGCCCAGCAGCGCGGACACTTCGGTACCGGCCAGCGTATAACGGTAAATGTTGTCCACGAAGAACAGGATGTCGCGGCCTTCGTCACGGAAGCGCTCGGCCATGGTCAGGCCGGTGAGCGCCACACGCAGACGGTTGCCCGGCGGTTCGTTCATCTGGCCGAACACCATCGCCACCTTGTCCAGGACGTTGGAATCCTTCATTTCGTGGTAGAAGTCGTTGCCCTCGCGGGTACGCTCACCCACGCCCGCAAACACCGAAAGACCGGCGTGCTGCTTGGCGATGTTGTTGATCAGTTCCATCATGTTCACGGTCTTGCCCACGCCGGCGCCGCCGAACAGGCCTACCTTGCCGCCCTTGGCGAACGGGCATATCAGGTCGATCACCTTGATGCCGGTTTCGAGCAGCTCGACGGACGGGGACAGCTCTTCAAAAGTCGGTGGCTTCTGGTGTATGGAGCGAAGTTCGTCGCACTGCACCTCGCCCGCTTCGTCAATCGGGCGACCCAGCACATCCATGATGCGGCCCAGGGTACCGTGACCAACCGGAACCATAATGGGCTTGCCGGTATTCTTTACCGTCATGCCGCGGCGCAGACCATCGGATGAGCCCATGGCAATAGTACGCACCACGCCATCTCCCAGCTGCTGCTGCACTTCCAGCGTCAGGCCAGCCTCGGCAGTCGAGCCTGCCGCATCGAGCAACAACGCTTCAAATACCTTAGGCATTTGGTCACGCGGGAATTCGACGTCAACCACGGCGCCGATACACTGAACTATCTTTCCTTGACTCATCTTGAGATTCCCCATCTAAACTTGGTTCGTTACACTGCTGACGCCTTGCATTACACTGCCGCCGCGCCACCGCAAATTTCTGAAATTTCTTTGGTAATCGCCGCCTGGCGGGCCTTGTTGTAGACCAGCTTGAGCTCTTCGATAACGCTCTTGGCATTGTCGGAGGCCGACTTCATCGCCACCATGCGGGCGCTCTGCTCGGACGACATGTTTTCCGCTACGGCATGAAACACCAACGACTCGATGTAGCGCACCATGAGATCGTCGATCACATCCTTGGCATCCGGCTCGTAGATATAATCCCAGTGGCCTTCCGCGCTGCCCAGCTGCTCGCCCGACAGCGGCAGCAACTGCTCGACCGCCGGCTCCTGCTTCATGGTGTTGACGAAGCGGTTGTAGCACACATAGAGCTGGTCAATTTCGCCGGCAATATAGGCATCCAGCATCACCTTCACCGGCCCGACAAGTTTCCCCATCTGCGGCGAATCGCCCAAGCCGGTAACGTGCGATTTCAAATTCGCATTCATCCGGCTCATGAAGCCAAAACCCTTGTTGCCGATGGCACACACCGCAATACCCAGCTTCTGGCTTTCCCAATCCTTCATTCTGAGCAGTGCCAGGCGCAGGACGTTGGTGTTCAAGCCGCCACACAGCCCCTTATCCGAGGTGACCACGATGAGGCCGACATTCTTGACGGCCTCGCGCTTGACCAGAAACGGGTGCTTGTATTCCGGGTGCGCGTGCGAGAGGTGTGCCGCCACGTTGCGTATCTTTTCCGCATAAGGACGGGCAGCACGCATACGCTCCTGCGCCTTGCGCATTTTCGATGCGGCCACCATCTCCATGGCTTTGGTGATCTTGCGCGTATTTTCTACGCTCTTGATCTTGGTTCGTATTTCCTTGCTGCCAGGCATTTATCTGCTCCGCCTTAGTAAGCGTTGGTCGCCTTGAAGTCGGCAATAGCCGCCGCCATCGTCTTCTCGCCGTCTGCGTCAAGATCATTGGTGGATTCGATTTTCTCCATCAGGCTCTTGTGCTTGGACTTCATGAACGATTGCAGCGCGGATTCAAATGCAAGCGCCTTGGGCACCGGAACGTCGTCCAGATAGCCCTTGCTCACCGCGAACAAGGTCACGGCCATTTCGGCGGTGCTCATCGGCGCATATTGAACCTGCTTCATCAGCTCGGTCACCATGCGGCCACGCTCCAGTTGCTTGCGGGTGGCTTCGTCCAGGTCGGACGCGAACTGCGCGAACGCCGCCAGTTCACGGTACTGGGCAAGAGCCAGACGCACACCGCCGCCCAGCTTCTTGATGACCTTGGTCTGCGCAGCCCCGCCCACGCGCGATACCGAAATGCCGGCGTTAATTGCCGGGCGGATACCGGCGTTGAACAAATCGCTTTCCAGGAAGATCTGGCCGTCAGTGATCGAAATCACGTTGGTCGGCACGAAGGCGGAAACGTCGCCAGCCGCGGTTTCAATCACCGGCAATGCGGTAAGCGATCCGGTTTTGCCTTTGACAGCGCCCTTGGTGAAGTTTTCGACATATTCTTCGCTGACGCGAGCGGCGCGCTCCAGCAAACGGGAGTGCAGGTAGAACACGTCGCCCGGATAAGCTTCGCGGCCCGGCGGGCGGCGCAGCAGCAGGGAAATCTGGCGGTAGGCCCAGGCCTGCTTGGTCAAGTCATCGTAAACGATCAGGGCATCCTGGCCGCGGTCACGGAAATATTCGCCCATGGTGCAACCGGAGTACGGTGCGATGAATTGCAGCGCGGCGGAGTCGGAAGCGGTGGCTGCCACCACGATGGTGTATTCCATAGCGCCGTGCTCTTCCAGCTTGCGCACGACGTTGTTGATGGTCGAAGCCTTCTGGCCGATGGCGACGTAGACACACATCACGCCCTGGCCCTTCTGGTTGATGATCGCATCCACAGCAACCGCGGTCTTGCCGGTCTGGCGGTCGCCGATGATCAGCTCGCGCTGTCCGCGGCCGATCGGCACCATGGAGTCAATCGCCTTGATGCCGGTCTGTACCGGCTGCGACACCGATTTACGCCAGATCACGCCCGGCGCCACCTTTTCGATCTTATCGGTTTCCTTGGCGTTGATCGGCCCCTTGCCGTCAATCGGGCTGCCCAGCGCATTGACCACACGACCCATCAGTTCAGGGCCGACCGGCACTTCCAGAATGCGGCCGGTGCACTTGCACACATCGCCTTCGGTGATGTGCTCATAATCGCCCAGCACCACGGCGCCTACGGAGTCACGCTCAAGGTTGAGCGCCAGACCGAAGGTATTGCCCGGGAACTCGATCATTTCGCCCGCCATCACGTCGGACAGACCATGAATGCGCACAATACCGTCAGTGACTGAAATCACAGTACCCTGGGTACGCGCCTCCGCACTGACGGAAAAATTCTCTAACCTGCTTTTAATCAGTTCACTGATTTCTGATGTGGATAACTGCATTGCTAATCTCCTAACCTTTCAGCGTATAGGCCATTTCTTGCAACCGGGCATGGACTGTAGCGTCAATAACCGTATCGCCAACGACAATCTTGATCCCGCCAATAATTTCCGGGTCCACTGTCACATGTGCTTCGATCTTGCTTTTGAATCTTGCTTCCAGACGGGTTACCAGATTCTTCACCTGCGCGCCATCCAGCTGGCTTGCCGTGGTGATTTCGGCCTCCATCACACCTTCGTCCTGAGCCTTGAGCTCTTCGAACATGGTTGCCACCAGCGGCAGCATGGCAAGGCGCCCATACTCCCCCAGCAACTTGATGAGGTTGACGCCGGCTGCATCCAGTTTGTCGCCACACACTGCCAGGAACAATCGCTCGACTTCGTGCGACGACACCTTGGGGTCTTCGACTAGGACACCCATCTGCGGATCAGCAACAACCGCCGAGGCAAACGCGAGCATTTCCGACCAGCGCGTCAGCGCGCTCTTTTCCTTGGCCAGGCGGTACACCGCCACGGCATAGGGTCTTGCTATGGTTACCGCTTCAGCCATGATCGTTCCGTTACAGCTCGTTGGCGATGACGTTCAGCATGTCGGCATGCGCCTTGGCATCAATCTCGCGACGCAGGATCTTTTCTGCGCCCTGGACTGCCAGGTCGGCCACCTGACGGCGCAGACCTTCCTTGGCGCGGTTTACTTCCTGCTCGATTTCAGCCTTGGCGCCAGCCAGTATGCGATCAGCCTCAGTCTTGGCACCACCTTTGGCTTCTTCGATGACTTCGCTGGCACGCTTTTCGGCATGCGCAATGATTTCAGAAGCTTTTTCCTTGGCGCTGTGCAGTTCCTGGGTTGCGCGCTTGGCCGCCAACTCCAGCTCATGCTTGCCGCGGTCTGCTGCCGCAAGCCCATCGGCAATCTGCTTCTGGCGAGCCGCCAGCGCAGCCATGATAGGTGGCCATACAAACTTCATGCAGAACCATACGAACATGATAAACATGATCGACTGGCCGAGAAGGGTTGCATTAATGTTCATGCAAATACCTTTCCTTGATTAAATCGCACACAGGCCAGAATTAGCCGGCTACTGCGAACAGTACGTACATGGCGATACCGACAGCAATCATCGGCACCGCATCGACCAGACCCATGACCACGAAGAACTGGGTGCGGAGCATAGGAATCAGTTCAGGCTGGCGTGCAGCGCCTTCGAGAAAGCGGCCACCCAGAATGCCGATACCCACAGCGGCGCCCAGAGCGCCGAGGCCCATCATGATCGCGCCGGCGATATAAAGCAGTGCTTGTGCCATTTCCATTTGTTTCTTCTCCTGTCAGTAAAAAGTTACGCGTTAAGCAAAAATATTAATGATGTTCCTGATGCGCCATATCCAGATAGACGATGGTCAGCGTCATGAAAATGAACGCCTGCAGGGTAATGATCAGAATGTGGAAGATTGCCCAGGGCAAGGACAGCGACCACTGCACATAGAAAGGCAGCAGCGCGATCAGGATAAAAATCATTTCGCCGGCATACATATTGCCAAACAGCCGCAGCGCGAGCGATATAGGCTTGGCGATGAGGTTGACGCCTTCCAGAAAGATATTGGCGGGCAGACCGAACTTACCGAACGGGTGCAGCGTGAGTTCTGCCAGAAAACCGCCTGCGCCCTTCATCTTGACGCTGTAGTAAAGCACAATGAGGAACACGGCAATGGACATGCCAAAGGTGGCGTTCGGGTCAGTGGTCGGGACTACCTTGAAGTGACCAACGCCGAGAGAACCCATCAGGTATGGCACATAATCAACCGGAATCAGGTCCATCAGATTCATCAGGAAAATCCACATGAAGATGGTCAGACCGAGCGGGGCAACCAACGCGCTGCGGCCACTGAATGAGCCGCGCACGCTGTTGTCGATGAATTCGATCACCCACTCGACAAAGTTCTGCATGCCGCCCGGCACACCTGTGCTGGTGCTCTTAGCCACCCGGCCGAACAGGAACAGAAACACCACACCCAGCAGCAAGGACATCAGCATGGTATCCACGTTGAGTGCCCAGAACCCCATTTCCTTGGCTTCTTCTGCGCTATGCGCACAGTGGAAATGACCTTCCTGTATGGTACAGGTCAGGTTCTGCAGGTGGTGCTTGATATATTCTGAAGAGGTTAAAGTTTCGCTCGCCATTTTTACTTAACTTTTAATGCCACGTATTAACGGAACAACCACCAAGGCCATTTGGCCCACCACAAACCCCAACAACACTGCCAGCGGCGCAAGCTTCAACTTCAGCATGCCCAACGCCAGCAGCATCGTGACAACAAAAAACCGCTCCAGACTGGAACGGTACATCTTTCTCAAGTGCCGCTGCGGATTCGCTGTCGGTCTGCGCTCAGGCTGCATGCGCCACAACAACAACACCGAATTCGCCAGGGCGGCCAAGCCACCCCAGAGAACGGAAATTCCCAACAAGAGACCACCAATGAAATAGAGCAGGGCAGCGGTGATTATTATGCTGACTACCTGCATCTTGGCTGTTTGGTAGACAGGGTTGTTTTCTTTCGTGCTAGCCAACAAAGTCGCCAATATTAACTTTGAATGGCCGTGCTGTCAATTTGACTTTGGCCGGAACCGAACGGGTTGTGCCTCAAATTGGTCACGCTACAGGGCTGAATATTCACCGACAAGCGCTTAAGCTAAGGTCGCGGATCATGACTTCCTCATCGGCCGGGACGATGAGTACAGGTTTGTGGCCGGCAAGGCCGATTTCGCTCAGCCCGGCGTGATTGGCCGCTTCGTCCACGGCAAACCCGAGAAAAGCCAGGGGGGCGCAGATTTTCTCGCGAATTTCTGAGGAGCGTTCGCCGATACCGGCCGTGAATACCAGCGCATCAATACCTCCCGCCTTGGCCGCAAAAGCGCCAATAGTGGCTCTTACCTGTCGGCAGAAATACTCCACGGCGAACCGGGCATTTTTGCTACTGCTGGAAAGCAGGTCATTCATTTCCGCGCTTTCTCCACCAGACAATGCCAGCAGCCCCATTTTGTGGAATACCATGTCGCTCAATTGTTCGGCATCGTAGCGCTTCGCCAGCTCCAGCATCACGCCCGGATCGAGGTCGCCGCTTCTGGTTCCCATCGGGATGCCGCCCGCCGGCGTATAACCCATGGTGGTATCCACGGATTTCAGATTTTCCATCAGGCAAAGGCTGGCGCCGCTGCCCAAGTGCGCGACAACAACTTTTTTATAGGCCACCTCCCCCAGCATGTCCGGCAAAACTTTGGCGATGTAGGCGTAATTGAGCCCATGAAAGCCGAAGCGGCGCAGCCCAAGTTCGTTTGGAATCGGCAGGCGCTTGGCCAAGTCGGGCATGGTGGCATGAAAAGCCGTATCGAAGCAGACGACTTGCGGCGCATTGAAACGCTGCAGGCACAAGTCCAACCCGAGCAGGTTGCCCGGCAGGTGCAGCGGGGAAAGATGGATCAGCGCTTCCAGCCGAGCACGCTCGGCGGCATCGACCCGCCTTGCCGGGTCGGTGATATCACCGCCATGGACGAAACGGTGGCCCACCACCTCCGGCACCTCACCCGCCAGATCGTGCAGGAGCTGGTCAAATGCTGCCCTTTGGTCGTGCAGATGTTCATAGCGGAAATTGTGTCGTGCGCCCTCCGCGGGAAACAGGCTCGCCTTGAGAGAGGACGAGCCGCTGTTGATGGTCAGGACAGGCCGGTTCAGTACGGCCATACCCAGTTGTCAGCCTCGGGCAAATCCGTGCCGTACTCGTAAGCGTATTGGCGGCATTCGATCTGCCTGTCGCGCATGCGCTCCTTCACATGTGCCCCAGCCACACGCAAAGCGGGAATGCGGTCAATGGCGTCGATCACCAGACTGAAACGGTCGATCTGGTTCTGGATGGCGAGTTCCAGCGGTGTATTGATGCTGCCTTTTTCCTTATAGCCGCGCACATGCAGGTTCTTGTGGTTGTTGCGTCGATAGGCCAGGCGATGGATCAGCCAGGGATAACCGTGGAAGTTGAAGATGATGGGCTTGTCCAGCGTGAACAGGCTGTCGAAATCCTTGTCCGACAAACCGTGCGGGTGTTCTGTGTCGGGTGTCAGTTTGTACAGGTCTACCACGTTGACGAAGCGTATCTTGAGTCCGGGGAAATTCTCGCGCAGCAACACCACCGCCGCCAGCGCTTCCTTGGTAGGGACGTCGCCAGCGCTTGCCATCACCACATCCGGCTCTACGCCCTGATCATTGCTCGCCCAATCCCAGATGCCTATGCCCTTGGTGCAGTGCTTGATCGCTGCGTCCATGTCCAGGAATTGCAGGTGCTTCTGCTTGTCGCAGACGATGACGTTGATGTAATTGGTGCTTTTCAGGCAATGATCGGCCACCGACAGCAGGCAGTTCACGTCGGGCGGCAGATAGATGCGCGTCACCTCCGGGCTTTTGTTCACCACCACGTCTAGGAAGCCCGGGTCCTGATGGGTAAAGCCGTTGTGATCCTGGCGCCATACGGTGGAGGTAATCAGCAGGTTGAGCGATGACACCGGCGCGCGCCACAGGACTTCCTTGGACATGGCCAGCCATTTGGCATGCTGGTTGAACATGGAATCGATCACGTGCACGAAGGCTTCGTAGGTAGAGAAGAAGCCGTGGCGGCCGGTGAGCAGGTAGCCTTCCAGCCAGCCTTCCAGCGTGTGCTCGGACAGCATCTCCATCACCCGTCCGTCCGGCGACAGTTCGCCGCCGTCGGTGTCCTCCGGCAGATAGTCGGCCAGCCAGGTTTTTTTGCTGACTTCATACACGTTGTCCAGCTTGTTCGAGCTGTTTTCGTCGGGGCCGAACACGCGGAAATTGTGCATGTTCAGGCGCATGATGTCGCGCAGGAACTTGCCCAGCGGACGCGTGTTTTCAGCGCTGGTGGTTCCCGGCTTGGTGACGGCGGCGGCATATTCGCGGCAGTCCGGCATGTGCAAGGCTTTGCGCAACAGGCCGCCATTGGCGTGGGGATTGGCGCTCATGCGCCGCGCGCCCTTGGGCGCCAGAGCCTTGAGTTCGGGCAACAGCCGGCCGGCCTGGTCAAACAGTTCTTCCGGCTTGTAGCTGCGCAGCCAGTCCTCCAGCTGCTTGAAATGCGCCGGGGTATCGCGCACGTTGCCCAGCGGCACCTGGTGCGCGCGCCAGAAGCCTTCCACTTTTTTACCGTCGACCTCTTTCGGCCCGGTCCAGCCTTTGGGACTGCGTAGCACGATCATCGGCCAGCGCGGGCGGGCAGGCTTGCCGCTGCTGCGTGCCTCCTGTTGAATGCGGCGAATTTCCAGCACGCACTGCTCCATGGTGGCGGCCATGACTTGGTGCATGGTATCCGGATCACTGCCCTCGACGAAATGAGGTGTCCAGCCGTAGCCCTTGAACAGGTTTTCCAGTTCCTCGTGCGAGATGCGCGAGAGGATGGTGGGGTTGTTGATCTTGTAGCCGTTGAGATGCAGTACCGGCAGCACCGCCCCGTCGCGGATCGGGTTGAGGAACTTGTTGGAATGCCAGGAGGTGGCCAGCGGGGCGGTTTCGGATTCGCCGTCGCCCACCACCACCGTCACCAGCAAATCGGGGTTGTCGTAAGCCGCGCCGAAGGCGTGGGAAATGCTGTAGCCGAGTTCGCCCCCTTCATGGATCGAGCCCGGCATTTCCGGCGTGCAGTGGCTGCCGATGCCGCCCGGGAAGGAGAACTCCTTGAAGAACTGGCGCAAGCCGTGTTCGTCTTCGCCCTTGTTCGGGTAAGTTTCGCTGTAAGTGCCTTCCAGATACACCGGGCCGAGCACGCCGGGCGCGCCGTGTCCCGGACCGGCCATGAAAATGGCGTTCAGATCGTACTTGTTGATCAGCCGGTTGAGGTGGATATAGGTGAAGGCGAGGCCGGGACTGGCGCCCCAGTGGCCCAGCAATCGCTGCTTCACGTGCTCTATCTTGAGCGGTTCGCGCAGCAGCGGATTGTCACGCAGATAAATCATGCCCGCCGCCAGGTAGTTGCAGGCACGCCAGTAGGCGTGAATACTGCCGATTTCTTCCTGGGGCAGCTTGGTCGGTTGGGTGGTCATGGCTTACACCTCCGGGCTGATTTCAAATGGGACGGTTAACTCCCAATATTATAGCGCCACATTATGACGCTTGTATGCCAAGCCGGCTGAGTATGCCATCCAATTGATCCAAGCTTTTGTATTCAATGCTGATTTTGCCGGCGCCCTTGGCGCTGTGGCGAATGCTCACTTTCGCACCCACGGTATCAGACGCTAGCTCTTGCAGCCTGACGACATCGCGGCTGGGCTTTTGCCGCGACGTTTTGCGCGGATGCTGCATATGCTGCGCCAAACGTTCCGCCTCGCGCACCGACAGCTTCTTCTGCGCGATCTGCTGCGCGGCGGCGATCTGCTTGGCGCCGTCCAGCGCCAGCAGCGCCCTGGCGTGCCCCATGTCGAGCTGATTGTGCATCAGCAGCTCCTGCACCGACGGCGTCAGGCCCAGCAGGCGCAGCAGGTTGCTGACGGCGGCACGCGAGCGTCCTACCGCCTCCGCCGCCGTCTGGTGCGTCATGTCGAATTCGTCGATCAGGCGCTTGATGCCGGCGGCCTCTTCCAGAGGGTTCAGGTCTTCGCGCTGGATGTTCTCGATCAGCGACATCGCCAGGGCGGCCTCGTCGGCAATTTCGCGCACCAGCGCCGGCACCTCGAACAGGCCGGCCAGTTGAGCCGCGCGCCAGCGGCGTTCGCCGGCGATGATCTCGAACTTCTCCGGCGCCACCGGCCGCACCAGTATCGGCTGCATGATGCCTTGCGCGCGGATGGAATCGGCAAGCTGGGCGAGCGACTCCTGATCCATCTGCGTGCGTGGCTGGTACTTGCCCGGCTGCAGCAGCTCCACCTTCAGCGTGCGCAGCGCATCACCTGCGGAAACGCTTTCCGTATCCCCCGCCAGCAGCGCATCCAGCCCACGCCCGAGACCTTTTAACTTAACCATGTGTCGCCCTTCGATTGATGATTTCCCCCGCCAGCGCGAGATAAGCCTGCGCCCCCTTGGACGCGCGGTCGTGATGCAACACCGGCAAGCCATAGCTGGGTGCCTCGGCCAGCCGGATATTGCGCGGAATAACTGTACGATAAACCTTGTCGCCGAAATGCTGGATCAATTGCGCCGATACCTGTTGCGCCAGCATGTTGCGTGGATCGAACATGGTGCGCAGCAGCCCCTCGATTTCCAGCGTGGCGTTCAAGTGAGCGCGCACTTTCTTGATGGTGTTGACCAGGTCGGACAGCCCTTCCAGCGCGTAGTACTCGCATTGCATCGGAATCATCACGGCGTGCGCCGCCGTCAGCGCATTGACGGTCACCAGATTCAGCGCCGGCGGGCAGTCCAGCAGTACGTAGTCGTAATTGGGCTCGATTCCGGCCAGCGCCTGTTTGAGCCGTGTTTCGCGCGCAATCTCGTTGACCAGCTCGACTTCCGCCCCGGCCAGTTCGCGGTTGGCAGGCACCACGTCGAACCCCGCCTGCTCGGGCCTTACCCGCACCTCGCTCAGCGTCTTTTCGCCGATCAGCACATGGTAAATGGTGTGTTTCAGCGCCGTTTTGTCCACGCCGCTGCCGGTGGTGGCATTGCCCTGTGGGTCGAGGTCGATCAGCAGCACGCGGCGTTTGGTCGCCGCCAGGCTAGCCGCCAGGTTGACGCAGGTGGTGGTTTTGCCAACACCGCCTTTCTGGTTGGTAATTGCCAGGATTCTCATGCTTTCAGGCCGCCTTTTTCAGAAATACCAGATGGCGCTGGGCATCCAGCCCCGGCACCTGCAACGGCAGTACCTGCGGCGTGCCGTCCTTGAGCTGCGCCAGCTCGTCGTAGGGATATACGCCTTTCATCGCCAGCCACACGCCGTTTTCGGCGCACAGATGGGAGGTCAACCGGACGAATTCCCCCAGATCGGAGAAGGCTCGCGATATGACCGTGTCGAACTTCTGCTCGGGCAGGTAATCCTCGACGCGGGCGCATACTACCTCTAAATTGGTGATGCCGAGCTCCGCCTTAGCTTGGCGCTGGAACACCGATTTCTTGTGGCTGGAATCCAGCAGCGTCACCTGCAGATCCGGCCGCGCCAGCGCCAGCGGAATACCCGGCAAGCCAGCGCCGCTGCCCACGTCCAGCAGCCGTGTGCCGTGCAGGTGCGGCAGGATGGCCAGGCTGTCCAACAGATGCAGCGTCACCATGTCGTCCGGATCGCGCACGGCAGTCAGGTTGTGCACCTTGTTCCATTTCTGCAGCAGTACCAAGTAATCCAGCAGTTTTTGCTGCGTAGCTTGCGGCAACGCCAGGCCGAGCGCTTCCAGCCCTTGCGTCAGCTTATGCTCAACATTCATACTGAGGCTCATGCGGCATCGACTCCCAGTTCTTTCTCGGTTTCAGGCCTAGCAACGGTTTTGGTTTGTGTCTTCTTTTTCAGGTACACCAGCAACAGCGAAATCGCCACCGGCGTCATGCCGGAAATGCGGCCCGCCTGGCCCAGCGTTTGCGGGCGGTGCTTGTTGAGCTTCTGCTGCACTTCGATGGAAAGGCCGCGCACTTCGCGATAATCCAGCTCCTCCGGCAGCGCCATGTCTTCGTAGTGGCGGCTGCGCTCGATTTCTTCCTGCTGGCGGTCGATGTAGCCCTGGTATTTGGCGGCGATTTCCACCTGCTGGCACACGGCCGGATCAGCTTCGCCCTCCCCTGCGCCGGGCAGGGACAGCAGGGTTTCGTAGGTTACTTCCGGGCGGCGCAGCAGGTCGAACAGCGGATATTCGCGTTCTATCGCCTTGCCCAGCACGCGCTCGGCATCCGCAACCGGCAGCGTGCCAGGATGCACAAAGGTGCGTTTGAGCCGCTCCTGTTCGCGGGCAATGGCTTCCTGCTTGCGGCTGAAGGCTTCCCAGCGCACGTCATCCACCACGCCCAGCCTACGCCCGGCCTCGGTCAGGCGCAGGTCGGCGTTGTCCTCGCGCAGCATCAGACGATATTCAGCGCGGCTGGTGAACATGCGGTAAGGCTCGTTGACGCCGCGCGTGACCAGATCGTCCACCAGCACGCCCAGATAAGCCTGTTCGCGGCCTGGACACCAGGCGGGCTGCTCCGTGACGTACAGTCCGGCGTTGATGCCTGCCAGCAAGCCTTGCGCGGCAGCTTCTTCGTAGCCCGTGGTGCCGTTGATCTGGCCGGCAAAAAACAGGCCGGCAATCGCCTTGGTTTCCAACGAGCTTTTCAGGCCGCGCGGATCGTAGTAATCGTATTCTATGGCGTAGCCGGGGCGCAGGATGTGTGCGTTTTCCAGCCCGCGGATGGAGCGCACCAGTGCATATTGCACGTCGAACGGCAGGCTGGTGGAAATGCCGTTAGGGTAGATTTCATGCGTGTTCAGCCCTTCCGGCTCGAGGAAAAGCTGGTGCGATTCCTTGTCGGCAAAACGGTGGATTTTATCTTCCACCGACGGGCAATAGCGCGGCCCGACGCCTTCGATCACGCCGGTATACATCGGCGAGCGATCCAGGCCGCCGCGTATGATTTCGTGCGTGCGCTCATTGGTGTAGGTGATCCAGCATGGCAGTTGCTGCGGATGCTGCTCCGCCCTGCCCATGAAGGAAAACACCGGCACCGGGTCATCGCCCGGCTGTACTTCCATCACGGAAAAATCGATGGTGCGCCCGTCCAGGCGCGGCGGCGTGCCGGTCTTGAGGCGCCCGGCAGGTAGATTCAGTTCGCGCAGCCGCGCAGCCAGCGAAATAGCCGGCGGATCGCCGGCACGCCCGGCGCGGTAGTTTTCCAGCCCGACATGCACCAAACCATTCAGGAAAGTCCCCGCGGTCAGCACCACGGCACGGGATTCGAAGCGCAAGCCAAGCTGCGTCACCACGCCGGCGATACGCTCGCCTTTGAGGATGACGTCATCCACCGCCTGCTGGAACAGCCACAGGTTGGGCTGGTTCTCCAGGCGATGGCGGATCGCCGCCTTGTACAGGATGCGGTCGGCCTGCGCGCGCGTGGCGCGCACCGCCGGCCCTTTGGAAGAATTCAGGATGCGGAACTGGATGCCGCCTTCGTCGGTAGCCGCCGCCATGGCCCCGCCCAGCGCATCCACTTCCTTCACCAGATGCCCCTTGCCGATGCCGCCGATGGAAGGGTTGCACGACATCTGCCCCAAAGTTTCGATGTTATGCGTCAGCAGCAGCGTTTTGCGCCCCATGCGCGCAGCAGCCAGCGCCGCCTCGGTGCCGGCATGGCCGCCACCAACGACGATAACATCAAATTTTTCAGGGAATTGCATCATTTGCACGCGCTATCCGAATGCTGCGGAAAAGGCGTTCATGATACTGCAAATAGGGCTGAGTTGTCAGGTGAATTGGGGATGTTTCACGTGGAACATATTGCATGGCTGTACATCATTAAGAGCCTGCTCCGGGCCTGAACTAGGCCGTTAACCCAAACAAAGCTGGTAACTGGATTACAGTGTAAATCTCATTGATGGCTAACGACCCTAAGCTGCCATTGATGTAACCTCATGCAGAATGTCTCTATGCCTCACATGGCTGGTAAGAATTACTTACATTTAAAAATAATTTGGCGGGTGACGCTTCCATAATTTCTCACCCATTCATCAACTTTATAGCCTGATGGACAAACTTGCTTTGCTGCCTGATAACAAACATTAAAGCCACTCGCAAATCCATTGCATTCTGTCACCAGTAAATTTTGCCCAGGATCAATCAGCCTGGGTTTATCAGGCGGTTGCCCATTCATTAGCTGTGCACACCCACCAAGAAATATCACTGATAGAAAAATAACAATTTTCATATTAATCAAACCATAAGCCAGTTACAGCATATTAATAATTAAGACAAATAAAGGCTCTACTAACTCTTTAAATAATAGGCCGAATATCCGAATTTGGCTGCGGATTCAACCGTTGAGCGATTGGCCTTTCCCGTTCATGCCGCATAGGGTCTATGAAATTTCGTGTAGCCTACTCTCGGCATAAGCCATTGGCAATCATATTGTTCCACGTGAAACAATCACTTGCCGATGCAGAAGCGGCTGAATATCTCGCCCAGCAGATCATCCGAAGTAAATTCCCCGGTAATTTCGTTGAGCGACTTCTGCGCCAGCCGCAGTTCTTCAGCCAGCAATTCGGGTTGCTTAAGGTTGGCTGCGGCGAGTTGCAGGCATTCGCGAACCTCGGCCAGCGACCGCAGGTGGCGTTCCCGCGCCATGTAAACGCTTTCGCCGCCAGCCTGCCAGCCTGCCAGCTTCAAAAGGTGCGCACGCAGCAATTCCATACCCTCCCCGGTTTTGGCGGAGAGGTGGACATGGGTGGTGCCGTCCTGTTCGACGGTTTTGGGTGGCGATTGGGCGAGGTCGATCTTGTTGTGCACCCAGACCTGATGGGAAACACCCGTCAAACGCCCCAGGATCGATTTTTCGGTTTCGGTAATGCCATGGGCTGCGTCCACCAGAATTAACGCGATCTGGGCGCTCTCTGCGGCCCGCCAGGTGCGGGCAATGCCGTGGCGTTCGACTTCGTCCTCGGTTTCCCTTAAGCCGGCGGTATCGATGATATGCAGCGGAACGCCTGCTATCTGGATTTCGCTCTTGATGGTGTCGCGCGTGGTGCCGGCAATGGGTGTGACGATGGCAACCTCCTCCCCGGCAAGCTGGTTCATCAGGCTGGACTTACCGACGTTGGGCTGGCCGATGAGGACGACGTGGATGCCTTCACGCAGCAGGTTGCCCTGCCTGGCTCCGGCAAACACGCTTTTCAGTTCTGCAGCGACGCCGGCGAGTTTTTCCGCCACGACGCCTTGCGAGATGAAATCGATCTCTTCCTCGGGGAAGTCCAGACAGGCTTCGACGTACATGCGCAGGTTGACCAGTCGGTCGCGCATGTCGTGAATATGCCGGGAGAATTCGCCAGTGAGCGAACGCACGGCACTTTGGGCGGCCTGCGTGGTGGAGGCCTCGATGAGATCGGCCACGGCTTCGGCCTGGGCGAGGTCAAGTTTGTCGTTGAGGTAGGCGCGGCGGGTGAATTCGCCAGGTTCGGCCAACCGCGCGCCCAGATTCAGGCAGCGTTGCAGCAACAGCTGCAGCACCGCGGGGCCGCCATGTGCCTGGAGTTCCAGCACGTCTTCGCCGGTATAGGAATGCGGGGAGGGGAAATACAGGGCGATGCCGCGGTCAATGACCGCACCGTCGGCTTCCAGAAAATCCAGATAGCTTGCGTGGCGCGGCGGCGGGCATTTGCCCAGCATCTCCTGCGCCATGAGGGCCAGATCAAGGCCAGAAACCCGCACCACGCCGATGCCACCGCGCCCGGGCGCGGTGGCAATGGCCGCGATAAGGTCAGGCTTTGGCATGTCCTTTTTTTGCGCCGCCTTCCATGCTGCGGTTGATCGCCCATTGCTGCGCGATGGAAAGCATGTTGTTGACCAGCCAGTACAGCACCAGACCGGCCGGGAAGAAGAAGAAGAACACGCTCATCGCCACCGGCATGATGGTCATTACCTTGGCCTGCACCGGATCGGGCGGCGTCGGGTTGAGCTTGGTCTGGATAAACATGGTGATGCCCATCAGCACCGGCAGCACGTAGTAAGGATCAGACGCGGAAAGGTCGTGTATCCACAGCATGAAGGGCGCGTGGCGCATCTCCACAGTGGCCAGCAGCACCCAGTACAAGGCGATGAATACCGGGATCTGCACCACGATAGGCAGACAGCCGCCCATGGGGTTGACCTTCTCGGTCTTGTACAGCTCCATCATGGCCTGGTGCAGCTTCTGGCGATCGTCGCCGTATTGCTCCTTGAGCCGCTGCAGGCGCGGCGCCAGATTGCGCATCTGCGCCATGGACTTGTAGCTCTTCGCCGACAGCGGGAAAAATAGCAGCTTGAGCAGCACCGTCAGCAGAATGATGGCGATACCCCAGTTATGGGCCAGCTTCTCAATGGCAGACAACACCCAGAACAGCGGCGAAGCAACCACCGTCAGCCAGCCGTAATCGACGGTATATTCGAGGCCGGGGGCGACATTCTTGAGATTGTTCTGTTCCTGCGGGCCGGCATAGAAACTGGCGCTGACAGTTTTGCTGGCGCCGGCGGCTATCGCGCCGACCGGGAGCACCGCGCCGGCGGAATAGTCCTTGTCGGACAAGCGCTTGGAATAATACTCGCGTGCCGCGCCCTGCTTGGGTATCCAGGCACCGACAAAATAATGCTGCACCAAACCTATCCAGCCATCGGTCGCGCTCTTGGAAAGATTGCTCTTTTCCATATCCGAGAAAGTGAGCTTCTTGTATTTGTCGGCTTCGGTGAAGTAGGCCACGCCGGTGAAGGTGGACATCATGGGCGTGCCCTTGCCCAGTTCGCTGTCATGCACCAGCTGGTAATAAGCCGAAGGCTCAATCACCGTGCTGCCGCCGTTCTTGATTTCGTAGGCGACATCGACGACATAGCTGGCGCGGTGAAAGGTGTACACCTTGTCCACCTGCAAGCCCTTGCCATCGTTCCAGTTGAGGCGCACTTCGAGCTTGTCGCTGCCGTCCTGCAGCGCGTAGTCGCCCACCTTGGCGGTGAACGGCGTCTTGTGGTTGGGCAAGCCAGCCCCGATCAGGCCGGACTGCGCGACATAGATGTGCGGCACGTTGCGGTCATCCAGCAGCACGAGGTTCTTGCTCATGTCTTCGGTTGCGCGATGCTTGATCAGCTCCAGCCGGCGCAGATCACCGCCGACTGTGTCGATCTCGGCTACGATAAAGTCGGTATGCACACGCAGCCGCCCGCCGCTTTGCAATTTGACGCCGGTGTCATCCGGGGTGATCGCTGCCGGTGCGCCGGTAGCGGTAGCCGAAGTAGCAGCGGCAGGGGTCGCAGGAACGGATTGCGCGGCATTTTCATGCACGGTCGGCGGCGGCATGTGGTCGCGCTGCCATGCCTCCCACAACATCATGATGGAGAAGGAGAAGACCACGAAAAGGATCAGGCGTTTGGTATCCATAATTGTTCTATTAAGGCCTATTTCAAAGGGTCATGCCCACCGGGGTGCCAAGGATGGCAGCGCAGTATACGCCACAGCGCGAGCCGGCCGCCGCGAAGCGCTCCGTATTTTTGCAACGCCTGGCAGGCATAGTGTGAGCAGGTCGGGCTAAAGCGGCAATTCGCACCCAGATATGGGCTGATCGCAGCTTGGTAGCCCTTAACCAGCCAGATCAGTATGCGTGCCATGCATTTGCTCGGGTAATGTAACCACTGCGCCGGGGAGCTTTTGCAGAAGCTGCTGAAACTCCGCCTGTATGGCAGCCATATCGGTCTTGGCGAAAGGCTTCTGCACCCTGATCACCAGGTCCAGTCCGGCGAGGCGCTGTTGCTCATGCCGAAACAGCTCGCGCAACACACGCCGGATATAATTGCGCGCCACCGCCCGGCGCGCCGTTTTCTTGCCTACGATGAGGCCGAGGCGCGCGGTACCCTGCGCGTTCGGCTTGTAGTGGCAGGCCAGGTAGTTTCCGCAAATGCGCCGCCGGAAATTAAAAACGGATGAAAAATCATCCGTTTTCTTGAGTTTCTGTCGGTCTGAAAAACCGAGACCGATCACGTAGTTAGACAGCTAGGCGGGCGCGGCCCTTGGCGCGACGCGCTGCAATCACTGCGCGACCACCACGGGTCTTCATGCGCACGAGAAAGCCGTGGGTACGCTGGCGGCGAATTTTCGATGGTTGGTAGGTGCGTTTCATGGTGAATCCCCAATAATTCGGCGGGTTACTGAAAAGGGCGTAATTAAACCCCGCCTGGCCTGGTTTTGTCAACCATAATTTATCCTGCCGTCCTGTGGATAAGTTGCGCCAATAGGTCTAGAATCCTATCCTCATTTCGTGCATTGGCTGAAGGCTTTTGCCGAAACCAGACGGCGTCCTCCCAGATGCCCGTCCATAAACATTCCAGGCTTCACAAGGGGGGCGTATTTTCGCCGGGCCTGGGTTATAAACAACGTCATCTGGCAACTCTGGGGTTATCTGTAACGGATGGAAAACTTTTGGTCCTCCTGTCTCGGGCGATTTCAGCAAGAACTCTCCTCGCAGCAATTTAACACCTGGATCAAGCCGTTGCGTTGCGAGATCAACGGCAGTGGTTTGCGACTGCTGGCGCCTAATCGCTTTGTGCAGCAGTGGGTCAAAGACCGGTTTCTCGCCAAAATCGAACAGCTAGGCAAAGAGTTCTTCGAAAGCCCGGTGAGCATCGAGCTGGCTTTGCAGGAGGGCACCTCCGCTCCATCATCGGCTGAACCCGCGCCCGTTGCAAAGCCCTTGCCTAAGCCGAAGAAAGCTAAAGCACACCAAGACGATAATAGCGGGCTCAGCCCGTCGTTTAACTTCGATAATTTCGTGACCGGCAAGGCCAACCAGCTAGCGCGCGCAGCAGCCTTGCAGGTGGCGGAAAATCCCGGTACCGCTTATAACCCGCTGTTCATCTACGGCGGCACCGGTTTGGGCAAGACGCATTTGCTGCAGGCGATAGGCAACCAGCTGAGGGCGCACCGGCCGGAAGCCAAAATCCGTTACCTGCATGCGGAGCGCTACGTGTCCGACGTGGTAAAAGCTTATGAACATAAGGCCTTCGACGAATTCAAGCGCCAATACCATTCGCTCGATCTATTGCTGATCGACGACATTCAGTTCATCGGAAAAAAACCCCGCACGCAGGAAGAGTTTTTCTACGCTTTCAACACCCTGATCGAAGCAAAGAAACAGATCGTTATCACCTGCGACACCTATCCAAAAGAAATCGCAGACATGGAGGATAGGCTCAAAACCCGCTTCAGTTGGGGCTTGACGGTTGCCGTTGAGCCGCCGGAGCTAGAGATGCGCGTCGCCATTCTGCTGAAGAAAGCTGAAGCCGCCAAAATCGTGTTGAGCGAAGATGTCTCTTTTTTCATTGCCAAGCAGGTACGCTCCAGTGTGCGCGAGCTGGAAGGCGCATTGAACCGCATCGTTGCCATGGCCAGGTTTACCGGCCATCCCATCGATATCGCCCTGGCTAAGGAAGCGCTAAAAGATCTGATTGCCGTGCGTGGCCGGCAAGTTACCATGGAGAATATCCAAAAGACCGTGGCGGATTATTACAAAATAAAAGTCGCGGAAATGTATTCTAAGAAACGTTCACGCAACTTTTCCCGCCCCCGGCAAGTCGCCATGGCGTTGGCGCGGGAGCTGACCAACCACAGCTTTCCGGAAATAGGCGAGGCATTCGGCGGTAGGCACCACACGACGGTCATGCATGCCTGTAATGAGATCGAGGCGTTGCGCAAGAACGATCCAAACGTATTGCGTGACATCGGTTTTTTGATTCAGGTGATACGTGATTAGGTCTCATGTTAAGTTGAGGATATTAGCCAGTAAGCATGTGGACAAGATGAGGATATCTGGCGGTTTAAGCAGAATTGAAAATTACTCAACAATCTATCCACAGTGAGTCCAGTGTTTGTTAGGACCACAAAAAATGTACAACTGATTGAAGTTAAACTTCAAAATAAGATATCAACAAGTAAGAGCATGCTTATTGTTACTATCAAGGTTATAAACTATGAATATCAAAATCAATAGAGAATCTTTACTAAAACCGCTTTCAGCGATGGGGGGTATCGTTGAGAGAAGGCACACCTTGCCCATCCTCTCCAACTTATTGCTGGAAGCGAAGGCGGACAATGTGACGCTTACAGCAACCGATCTGGAAATGCAGGTTTCGCTGACCATTGCAGGGAATGCCGGTGGCGAAATGGCTACAACGGTAGCAGCGAAAAAACTGCTGGATATTTGCCGGTCCTTGCCGGAAGCGTCCGATATCCAACTCAGTGAGCTGGAAAATCGGTTACAGGTAAAGGTAGGCAAAAGCCGTTTCAATTTGCAAACGCTACCCGCAGCAGACTACCCGCTGATGTCCAAGGTTACCGGCGGCACAGAGCTAGTAGTACGCATTGGTCAAGGCATACTCAAGCACTTGTTGAAGCAGGTCGAGTTTGCCATGGCGCAACAGGACATTCGTTATTATCTCAACGGCCTGCTGTTCGAGGTTAGCGGGGACAGACTTAATATCGTGGGTACCGATGGCCACCGCCTGAGTTTTACCAGTACCAAGCTGGCGGAAAGCCATGACAAGCAGGAAGTGATACTGCCGCGCAAGACGGTGATAGAGCTGATCAAGCTGCTGGACGATACAGAGGAAGAGGTGACCGTGGAAATCGGCGCCAACCAGGCCAATTTTTCTTTTTCCAATATCCGCCTGATCAGCAAGGTGATAGACGGCAAGTTCCCGGATTACACAAGAGTGATACCGGTGGGCTACGGCAATGCGTTCAGTGCGGAGCGTTACACCATCCTGCAGGCGATGCAGCGCGCATCCATCCTATCCAACGAAAAATACCGCGGCATCCGCATGGTACTGGGCAAGGACAGCGTGCGGCTCATCAGCAGCAACAGCGAGCAGGAGGAGGCAGAAGAAGAGCTGGAAATCAGTTATGCCGGAGACCCGCTGGACGTGGGCTTTAACGTCACTTACATGATCGATGTGCTCAACAACGTCAGCAGCGACACCGTGACCTTCTCCTTTGCCGATGCCAACAGCAGCTGCCTGGTGACAGTGCCAGGCGATGACGATTACAAATACGTCGTCATGCCCATGCGCATCTAGAAAATAGCATCCTATTAACCGATTGTTCCACGTGAAACCACAAAATGACTGACTACGATTCTTCCAGCATCAAGATACTCAAGGGCCTAGACGCGGTGCGCAAACGCCCCGGCATGTATATCGGCGACACTTCCGACGGCTCCGGCCTGCACCACATGGTGTTCGAGGTGGTGGATAATGCCATCGATGAAACCCTGGCGGGCCACTGTGACGATATCAAGGTGATCATCCACCCGGACAACTCCATCAGCGTGGTGGACAATGGGCGTGGCATCCCGCCCGACATCAAGGAAGACGACGAATTCAAGCGCTCCGCCGCAGAAATCGTCATGACGGAGCTGCACGCCGGCGGCAAATTTGACCAGAATTCCTACAAGGTATCCGGCGGTTTGCATGGGGTCGGGGTATCCGTGGTCAACGCGCTATCCGATTGGCTCAGGCTGCGCATCTGGCGTGGCGGCAAGGTGTATCAGATGGAATTTAACCGCGGCGACCGGGTTTCCCCGCTGGCGGTCACCGGGACCACCGAAAGGAGCGGCACCGAAGTGCATTTCCTGGCGTCCGCGGAAACCTTCGGCACCGTCGAATTCCACTACGAAATCCTTGCCAAGCGCCTGCGCGAGCTTTCCTTTCTGAACCATGGCGTCAAGATCGAGCTGATCGACCAGCGCCACGGCAAGAGCGAAAACTTCGCCTATGCCGGCGGCGTCAAGGGTTTTGTCGAGTACATGAACCGCTCCAAGAGCGTGTTGCACCCCAAAGTGTTCCACGCAATCGGCGAAAAAGATGGCACGACGGTTGAAGTTGCCATGCAATGGAACGACTCCTACTCCGAAACGGTGCAATGTTTTACCAACAATATTCCTCAGCGGGACGGCGGTACTCACCTGACCGGCTTGCGCACAGCCATGACGCGCACGCTCAACAACTATATCGAGCAGGCAGAACTGGCCAAGAAGGCCAAGGTGGAAACGTCCGGCGATGACATGCGCGAAGGACTGACCTGTGTGCTTTCGGTCAAGGTGCCGGATCCGAAATTCTCCTCGCAGACCAAGGACAAGCTGGTGTCTGGCGAAGTGCAGCCTATCGTGCAGGAAGTGGTCGCACAAAAGCTCGCCGAGTTCCTGCTGGAAAATCCCATCGATGCCAAGACCATTTGCGGCAAGATCGTCGATGCCGCCAGAGCGCGCGAGGCTGCCAGAAAAGCGCGGGAAATCACGCGGCGCAAAGGCGTGATGGATGGTTTGGGCCTGCCCGGAAAACTGGCCGATTGTCAGGAGCGCGACCCGGCAAAATGCGAACTCTACCTGGTGGAGGGTGACTCCGCCGGCGGTTCCGCCAAACAGGGGCGCGACCGCAAGTTTCAGGCGATTCTGCCGCTCAAGGGCAAAATACTTAACGTGGAAAAGGCGCGTTTCGACAAGCTGATTTCCTCGCAGGAAATCGCCACGCTGATTACCGCGATGGGCACCAGCATCGGCAAGGACGACTTTAATGTCGAGAAGCTGCGCTACCATCGCATCATCATCATGACCGATGCCGACGTTGACGGCGCACACATCCGCACCCTGCTGCTTACTTTCTTCTATCGCCAGATGCCGGAACTGGTCGAGCGCGGCCATATCTACATCGCCCAGCCGCCGCTGTACAAAATCAAGCACGGCAAGGACGAAAGATACCTCAAGGACGATCACGAGCTGAACGAGTACCTGCTGCAAGCCGCGCTCAACGGAGCAGAGATTGAAACCGATACGGCTGCCGGCACGCTCTCGGGAGAAGCCTTGCGCCAGATGGCCAAGGAGATGTTTATCACCGAAGCGGTTATCCGCCGCCTTACCTCGCTTTATGACGAAGTGGTGATGCGCGCGTTGCTGCGCATGCCGGAACTCGACATCAGTACGGAAAAAGGCGCAGAGGCGGCAGCCAAGCAGTTGCGCACTTATCTGATCGGAATGACAGCACAGGTGCAGGTCGCATATGACCAGGAAAGCGCCAGCTACCGGCTGGAAATCAGCAAATATATCCACGGCAACTTGCAATGCAGCGCCATCGACCCGGAACTACTGGCCAGTGGCGATTATCGCCAGATTCGCAAAACCGCGCAGATGCTACAAGGTTTGTTGGGCTTGGGCGCACAGGCCAAGCGCGGAGAAAAGCGCCAGCCGATTGGAGACTTCAAGGAAGCGCTCGACTGGCTGCTGGGTGAGGTCAAGAACGGCACCAACATCCAGCGCTACAAAGGCCTGGGTGAGATGAACCCCAGCCAGTTGTGGGAAACCACCATGGATCCGCAGGTGCGTCGTCTCCTCAAAGTGCAGATAGACGATGCCATTACGGCGGATGAGATTTTCACCACCCTCATGGGCGATCAGGTCGAGCCGCGCCGCGCCTTCATCGAAAACAACGCGCTCAGGGCGAGCAATTTGGATGTGTAGGTGTGTAGGATCTCATCAGAATCAAGATTTATCTCAATAACCTAGATTTCTAGGGATTTATCTAAGGGCGAAATAGCAAAGGCCAGAACTCTGGCCTTTGTTTCCTTGTTCCCCAGCTATATCCGCCGGATGATCAATCCGGCATAACGCACGACTCCAAACCCGTACTCAGCCAGTCAAGAGCGCTGGTAAATTCAAAACCAGCGAGCATGCTGGATTCGCCGTCTTTTTTCTTCAGCAGCCATAGCTCAACTAAGCGGACGGAAATATCAGTCATGCCAGGCAAGTTAATCTGGCAATGAGCGAATTCACATCCTTTGTGAAAACTGTTTGCATGGTGATTAGGGATAATTGCCCCAAAACCACCCGGACTGATATCTGTCGACTCCAGTTCTATGGTTTTTTTCGGGCTGACTTGGATAGTGCAGGTCAATCGCCCGACATCGCTCGCATTTAGTCTTAAAAACTTGCGATGCTCGACAAAATCATTATTTGTTTTAGGCAACGTAAAGCCTCCTATCAGTTAGCCAACGGTATCAGCACGTCGGCTATAGTAATAAGTAGCAATTACGGACGCAACCGTTCTTTCTTTCGGATAATCAAATTGAGTGTCTGGTTTTGGCATGCCTTGAGCTATTAGTTAATAGGGAATGCAGTCTTCGAAGGCCCCATGCCATATGCTGTCTGCCCAGACCAATTGCGCGCTATGGCTGGCTCATGGCTGAATGTGATACCACCCGGTTGCGACCTTCCTGTTTGGCACGGTATAGCGCCTGATCGGCAGCGGCCACCAGCGATGAGAATTGCAGCCCTACCTGAGTTGAGTCAGCAACGCCAATGCTGATAGTGCTCTTCAGGGTTTCGCCACCAAATGACATGGTCATGGCCATGGCCGCATAAGACTCACGCAAACGTTCGGCCAGCAGCAATGCTTCCTTCTCCGTGGTGGAGGGCAGCAGGACGCAGAACTCTTCACCACCGTAACGAGCAAAGTAGTCATCAGTACGGATGGAAGCTTGTGCAATAACAGCCAAGCGACGTAATACTTCGTCTCCAGCCATGTGCCCATAACGATCATTGACTGACTTGAAATGATCAACATCAATCATCATGATCGCCAGCATGTCACCCGTCCGTGAACAGCGCGCCCACAGACGCTCCGCTTCTTCTTCCAGACGATATCGGTTGAGTGCACCGGTCAACATATCTCGCGAGGCTATTTTCTGTAAGTCCACCACAAGCCGGTAATCCAGCATCAGTACAAAACCAAAAGTCACGCAAAGCTGAACCATGCAGCCGATAAAAAATGACATCGGATTGAGTGGCATATTTCCGAAGAGACCATAAACTTCGGGATATGACAGCCATATCACCATCACCCTCACCAGCATTACAACGGAAAGAACAGCGAAGGATATCCCTGTAAACCAGTACGCGGTTTTTAGCGGGGGCTCAATGCTGATGAGAAGCTCACGAGCGCAGGCTGCGTAGACTGTGGCAAACAGGAGGGAATTCACGATGGAACGGGCGTTAATATCGGGATGAAGAACAGCGAACCAGATACTCTGGAAAAACGCCACGCCGACAATCAGCGAGGCAATGCGCCAGTTACTGCGATTATCCTTGAACGCCTGTATGCCTGTGAACTGTAAGCTTACCCCCGCCGCAATGAGCGTTGAACCAAGGACGAGCGCCCAGTCGTGCCCGGGGGTATGAATGTTATAGAAATAAGCAAGCCCAAGGCCAAGGCTGATGCACAAGTTCGCAACAGCCCATTGCCTTATACCGCTGACACTGCCAGCATGCAAACCCGCCAGCGCAAGGAGGCCGGAAAACATAAGGGTCAGCATGGCAAACATCACCATGATCGTACGATTATCTAGACCCATGCCCTACCCGTATTGTTTTGCCTGGTAGATTATGCCGGAATTGCTGGCATGACAGGACGCCTTCTTACGCAATATAGATATTAAGGGCAGCGGAGAGCATGCCTCCGACCAGTTCCTTTAGGCCGTACTGATTCGGTTGGGTAACCTTAAGTTTGTTAATTGCCAGTATCTGCTTTGCCACAATACCCGCATCGAAGTGGATCCAGCAGAGGTGACAATCCGTTGTGATCCATTTCTTGCATTAGCGCCAATAGACGACCTAGTTCACCAGAAGGGAAGCCAGCACGCGCAAACCAGTTCAGGTAATTTCCCGGCAAGTCGGCGATGAGGCGCCCTTTGTATTTGCCATAAGGCATGACCATGGTAACCAAACTTTGCAGATCATCAGGATGCATACTGCCCCACTAGTTTTTACTACCCTCATCCCAAGCCCGATCGAGAGCCTTTTTCCGCTTATCAAGCTGAGCCTTGGCTTTGACGAGACGCGCATCGGCTGCTGCCTGCTTCTTCTGCTGATCCTTCAAGCGCGCCTGTTCCTGTGCGACCCGCGTTCCCTGTTCCTTTACCAGTTGCGTTGCGGAGTCATAGTCAGATTTGGCCGCGTCGTATTCTTTCTGGGCGGCCGTGACCTTGTATTGTTCGGTGATCATATCTTTCGCCAGCGATGGCGTAGCTAAGATCAGGCCAAGCAGCAAAAAGGGCAGGAAACGATTCAGTTCAATGTGGACCATGGCAGGCTCCGATCTTGGAATAAGCATTTTGACACAGTGTCACACCACAACAGGGATGTTGGTTTCCTGATTGCAGGTGGCTCTGATATCGATGGCGGGCAGAATGCCGGCGTTAGCGCTGAGAATACGGCAGTAAGGCGATTTTACGACATTTTCCGGGACGGCATGAACAGCAAAAATAGCAATTTTCCATAAAAGCAGACCCTCAAGCCGTGCCTGTTTCTGCCGATAATCTGACATGGTGTTTCACCGTGTCACCGAACTATCAACAGGGCTGGCCTTCATGAAAATCTCCGATTCATCCGTGTTGCTTACCTCCAGTCACCAGGAGGTAGAGAAGCACAGCGTCAAGCAATCACTACGCTTCTGGATCGGGGACCGACCGCCGGAAGCAGGGGGCGCGGCACAGAGCCGCACAGTGCCGTCGGCCATTGTCCACCTGACGGATAACACCAAGGCTGCCCAAGCCAAGGACGAAGCGCAGCAAATCCAGGACGCGGTGGACGAAGCCCAAAACGACCCCAGGCTCATGCTCCTGCTGCGCATGCTGGAAGCGCAGACCGGCGAGAAAATCCATCTGGTGCGCACGCAATATCCGCAGCCGGATGCAGCCACGCAGCAACGGCTAGACGAGGTAAAGCAGGCTGGTCAGGCAGCACAGCAGCCACAGCGTGCTGGCTGGGGTCTGGAGTATGACCGTAGCGCAAGCCATTACGAAACGGAGCAGACCAGCTTTTCCGCACAAGGGGTAATCAAGACTGCCGACGGCAAGGAAATCCGCTTCGACCTGCAACTGGTCATGCAGCGCGAATTCCAGAGTCAGGAAAATGTCAGCGTGCGTGCCGGCGATGCCGTCAAAAAGGACCCGCTGGTGATCAATTTCAGCGGTACGGCGGCGCAGCTCACCGACACCAAATTTGCCTTCGACATCAATGCTGACGGGACACAGGACAAGATTTCCTTCGTCGGCTCCGGCAGCGGCTTCCTGGCACTGGATAACAACGGCAACGGCAAGATCGACAACGGATCGGAGTTGTTCGGCACCAAAAGCGGCAACGGTTTTGCCGACCTCGCCAAGTACGATAGCGACGGCAATCACTGGATCGATCAGAACGACGCGGTGTACGACAAGCTGCGCGTGTGGGCCAAGGATGCCAGCGGCAAGGACAGCCTCACCACGCTGGCGCAACGCGGTGTCGGCGCACTCTATCTGGGCAGCATCGCCACCCCGTTCTCGGCCAAGAGCGCCAGCAACACGCTACAGGGGCAGGTTCGCGCCAGTGGTGCTTACCTCAACGAAAACGGCACGGCCGGGACTTTGCAACAGGTAGACTTGGCCGTCTAACGCTACAGATTTTTCAGCCATTTTGGCTGCTCGATGCCCGCGTAATACTCCTCCTAATTACGCGGGCTTGTTTTTTCCGGCTATGCCATGGCTTCCAGAATTAACTTCCGAAGGCGAAACGCTTATTATGGTGGGCTGCTATTTGAGCTTGGCAAGCTGCGTCTGTAACTTGCCAACAGTGGCGCCAAAATTCGCCAGCCGCTCCTTTTCCTGCATCACCACTTGCGCCGGAGCGCGCTCGACGAAACTGGCATTGGACAGCTTGGCGCTGGCCTTGGCGATTTCGCCTTGCAGCCGGTCGATTTCCTTGCCCAGGCGTTCGCGCTCGGCGGCTACGTCCACCTCGATCTTCAACATCAGGCGATAATCGCCCACCACCGCGACCGGGGCATCGGCCTCGGGCAATTCGTCCGCCACGCTCATGTCGGAGAGCTTGGCCAGCGCCTTGAGGTAAGGGGCGAAAGATTCCAGTGCCGCCTGCGGGCCGGCGGCTATTAGCGGTACCTTCAGCGCCGGGGAAACGCTCATCTCGCCGCGCAGGCTGCGACAGGCATCCACCGCCTGCTTCAGGGTCTGCACCCAGGCCTCAGAAGCCGTATCCAACTTGGCCGGCAGCGACTGCGGATAAGCCTGCAGCATGATGCTGTCGCCCGGCTTGAGCGCTTTGCCGGACAACGGGGCCACGGTTTGCCACAATTCCTCGGTGATGAACGGGATCAGTGGGTGGGCAAGGCGCAGCACGGTTTCCAGCATGCGCAGCAAGGTGCGTCGCGTCGCGCGTTGCTGCGCTGCTGTACCGTGCTGGAGCTGCACTTTGGCCAGCTCCAGATACCAGTCGCAATATTCATCCCAGACAAATTCGTAGACCGCACGGGCGGCAAGATCAAAGCGGTAATCGGTGAAATGTTTCTCGACTTCGGCTTCCGTGCGTTGCAGCAGGCTGACGATCCAGCGGTCCGGCCGGGAGAAATCGAGGTAAGCATCCGGTCCGCAGTCGTGCTTGCATGCTTCCAGGCCATTGTCCTGCCCTTCGGTGTTCATCAGTACAAAGCGCGTCGCGTTCCACAGCTTGTTGCAGAAGTTGCGATAACCTTCGCAGCGATGCATGTCAAACTTGATATCGCGCCCGGGCGAGGCGAGCGAGGCGAAGGTGAAACGCAGGGCGTCGGTGCCGAACGCCGGGATGCCTTCCGGGAACTCCTTGCGCGTGCGCTTCTCGATTTTCTCGGCATCTTTCGGGTTCATCAGACCGGTGGTGCGTTTCTTCACCAGATCGTCCAAACCAATACCGTCGATGAGATCAATCGGGTCCAGCACGTTGCCCTTGGACTTGGACATCTTCTGCCCTTCCGCGTCGCGGATCAGGCCGTGCACATACACGTCCTTGAATGGTATCTTGCCGGTGATGTGCTTGGTCATCATCACCATGCGCGCCACCCAGAAGAAGATGATGTCGAAGCCGGTCACCAGCACCGACGACGGTAGATATAGGTCGAGCGCAGGATTGGATTTCGCCGGCCATTCAGGCGTCCAGTCCAGCGTGGAAAACGGCCATAGCGCGGAGGAATACCAGGTGTCCAGCACGTCCGGGTCGCGTGTCAGCACACCGGCATAACCCTCGTTGTCGGCCAGATGGCGCGCCTCGGCTTCGTCATGGGCAACAAACACTTCGCCGTTGACGCCGTGCCAGGCGGGAATCTGGTGGCCCCACCACAACTGGCGCGAGATGCACCAGTCCTGGATGTTGTTGAGCCACTGGTTGTAGGTGTTCACCCAGTTTTCCGGGTGAAACTTGATCTCGCCGTTGGCCACCACTTCCAGCGCCTGCTCGGTAATGCTCTTGCCGCCATACCCCGGCTTGGTCATGGCGACGAACCACTGGTCGGTGAGCATGGGTTCGATCACCACGCCGGTGCGGTCGCCGCGCGGCACCTTGAGTTTGTGCTTGTCGATCTTCTCTAGCAGGCCCAGCGCTTCAAGGTCGGCCACGATAACTTTACGCGCATCGAATCTATCCATGCCGCGATATTTTTCCGGGGCGTGGTCGTTGATCTTGGCGTCCAGCGCCAGGATGGAAATCAGCGGCAGGCTGTGACGCTGGCCGACGGCGTAGTCGTTGAAGTCGTGTGCTGGCGTCACCTTGACCACGCCGGTACCGAATTCACGATCCACGTAGTCGTCGGCGATGATGGGGATTTCACGGTCAGTGAGCGGCAGCTTCACTGTTTTGCCGATCAGGCCAGCGTAACGCTCGTCCTCCGGGTGCACCATGACGGCAGTATCACCCAGCATGGTTTCCGGGCGCGTGGTAGCCACGGTGAGGGAACCTGAGCCATCGGCCAGCGGGTAACGAATGTGCCAGAGAAAACCGTCTTCTTCTTCCTGCACCACTTCCAGATCGGACACCGCCGTGTGCAGCTTGGGGTCCCAGTTCACCAGCCGTTTGCCGCGGTAAATCAGGCCTTCGCGGTGCAGGCGCACAAAGGTTTCGGTGACGATTTTCGACAGCCCATCGTCCATCGTGAAGCGCTCGCGCGACCAATCAGGCGAAGTGCCGAGGCGGCGCATCTGGCGCGTGATGGTAGAGCCGGAATGCTCTTTCCATTCCCACACTTTTTCCAGGAATTTTTCACGGCCGAGGTCGTGGCGCGACAGGCCTTGCGCATCAAGATGGCGCTCGACCACGATCTGCGTGGCAATGCCGGCATGGTCGGTACCTGGCTGCCACAGCGTGTTGTCCCCGCGCATGCGGTGGTAGCGCGTCAGCGCATCCATCAGGGTCTGGTTGAAGCCGTGGCCCATGTGCAGCGTGCCGGTGACGTTGGGCGGCGGCAGCAGGATGCAGAAGTTGTTGGTTTTGCTGGTATCCAGCCCGGCGGCGAAGAAGCCGCTGCCTTCCCAAAACTGGTACCAGCGGCTTTCTATGTTTTTTGGTTCAAAGGATTTGTCGAGTTCGCTCATGGGGCGCGATTTTACCACAGGCCCTGGTAGTCCCGCCGCGAGGGAATCAGGTCGCTGTGCCGCACACAGCGCAGGCCGGGTCGCGCTTCAGCTTGATGCTGCGCCACTCCATCGCCATGGCATCAAGCAGCAGCAACCGGCCTTGCAGGCTATCGCCGATGCCGAGCAGCAGCTTCATCGCTTCCGCGGCCTGCGTGGTGCCTATCATGCCGACCAGCGGCGCGAACACGCCGTTCTCCGCGCAGCGCATCTCGCCGTCCGCACCCATGTCCGGAAACAGGCAGTGATAACAAGGGCTGTCGCCGCGGCGCATGTCGAATACCGTGATCTGCCCCTCGAAGCCAATCGCCGCACCTGAAACCAGAGGCTTGCGGGACTGCACACAGATGCGGTTGATGGCATAGCGGGTACGGAAGTTATCGCTGCAATCCAGCACTACGTCCGCAGCCGCCACCAATTGGGCAAGCTCCTCCTCCGTCGATTTGCGCGGAATGGGAACAACGGTGATTTCCGGATTGATCGCCTGCAAGGTCTGCTGCGCCGACAGCGCCTTGTTGGTGCCTATGGCCGCCGTATTGTGGATGACCTGGCGTTGCAGGTTGGTCAGATCCACGTTGTCGTAATCGCAGATGGTGAGCGTGCCCACCCCGCCGGCGCCAAGATACAGCGCTGCCGCAGAGCCCAGCCCGCCGGCACCGACAATCAGCGCATGTGCATCGGCTAGTTTCTGCTGGCCTTCGAAGCCTATCTGCGGCAACAGGATGTGGCGGCTATAACGGAGAAGCTGGTTGTCGTTCATTACGGTAGGGTCTTAGGAAGTTAATGCGGGATTAAACGTAAAAGCTTGAGGATTGCAGGGTATCGTCCAGCAGTGCACAGAAAGCGCTTTCCTCGCAGCAGGATGCCGCAGTTTTGCACCATGGCTTGCAATGCCGCCGGTTCCATTGCGCCGCACAATTTTTCCTGCACGTCCACGATCACCAGTTGGCTCGCGCTGCGCTGCGCGATGGCCGCCGGTTTCAGGAGCCACCCTCCAGCATGCGGTTGATTTCCGTCATATCATTTTCCGCCAGCACGCCGGCAGCGGCTTTGAGCCTGAGCAGGCTGAGCAGATAGGTATAGCGCGCCTGCAGCAGGTCGCGCTTGGCGCTGAAGTATTGTTGCTGGGCGTTAAGCACATCGACACTGGTGCGCACGCCGACTTCGTAGCCGAGATTGGTGGAGTCGAGCTGGCTCTGGCTTGAGGTCAGCGCCTGTTCATAGGCTTTGACCTGTGCCACCGCACTGGCAATATTGAGATACGCCTGACGTGCCTGCAAATCAGCCTGGCGCCGCGCTTGTTCCAGATCGTCCAGCGCCCTTTGCTTGTTGGCGGCAGCCTCACGCTCCTTGGAAACGATCGCTCCGCCCTGATATAAGGGAACCTGCACCTGCAGACCCAGGGTGAAATTCTGCGCATCGGTGCCGACACCGCTGGTGCTGCCGGTGGCATGGGTATCGTTATAGCTGCCGACCACATCCACCGTCGGGAAATGTCCTGCGTGCGCAAGTGCCATCTCCTGATCGGCGAGCGACAAGTTGTACTGTTGTATCTTGAATTGCAGGTTCTGCTGCTCGGCGAGCTCCACCCACTTTTCCATTTGCTGGGGTTCGGGGATAGCGGTGGGCAGTTTGTCGCGGGCAGTGGCCAGCTTGTCCGGCAACTGGCTGGTGATGGCCTGGATAGCACGTTTTTTCACCTCCAGCTCATTGATGGCGGCAATTTCCTGCGCCAGAGTCAGGTCAAAGCGCGCCTGTGCTTCATGCACGTCGGTGATGGTGGATGTGCCGACTTCAAAATTAGCGTTGGCTTGCTCCAGCTGCCTGCTGATGGCGGTTTTCTGTGCGCCGATCAAGTCCACCTTGTCCTGCGCCAGCAGCACGTCGAAATAAGCCTGCGCGGTGCGCAGCATGAGGTCGTGGCGGGCAGTATTGAGCTGTTCTTCGGCCTGCGATACCTGAATTTTAGCCTCTTCATACTGGATGCTGTTCTGCTTGCGGTAAAGCGGGTGGCTCACGTTGACGTTATAGTTGTAGGTTTCGTAGCCCTGGTTGCCGCCGACGAGGAGCGAGGTGCCTCCATGATAAGTGGTATCGGCTTCACTATGGCTGGCATTGGCCCCCAGCGTGGCGGTCGGCAAGATCAGCGCTCGCCCTTGCGGCAGCTTTTCCTGCACCGCCAAGTGGGCACTTTGGGCCGATGCCCAGGCTGGATCATTGGTTTGCGCCTGCCGGTAAATGTCCATCAGGTTGAGCGCAGTGCCCTCTGCCAAGGCAAGAGATGGCATGGCTGCAAAGGCGGACACAAGCAAGAGTTTGTTCATTGGAGCGTTCAATTGATATCGCCAATCGTCATTGATACTTTCATCAGGGCACCAACCATACTACCGACTGACCGGTTGGTCAATTATTGCTAGAACGTAAAGCGCTCGGGTTGCGGCGCATTTATCAGCGCCGGAATGCAGGTTTCAAACAGGATGTCGGTGCGGAAAGCATCGGCGCCGACGCGCGTGATCAAAGTGGCTTCCATCGCCGGGGCTTCGCCGATCACGGCGAACAGGCGCCCGCCGATATTGAGACTTTGTTGTAGCGCGGGGGCCAGCAACGGCACGGAACCGCCAAGCACAATGACATCATAAGTCCCCGCATCCCATCCCTGCGCGCCGTCGCCGGCTTCCAGCGTAACATTGGATATGCCGTGGCTGCGTAGCCTGGCTGCAGCATCCGCCGTGAGTTCCGGGATGCGCTCGACGCTGTAAACGTGCTTGGCGAGTTTGGCCAGCAAGGCGGTCAGGTAGCCGCTGCCGGTGCCGATTTCCAGCACGGTATCGGTTTTCTTAAGCGCGAGCGATTGCACAACACGCGCCTCCATCTTGGGCGACAGCATGGATTCGCCGTGGCCCAGGGGGATTTCCAGATCGGCAAATGCCAGTCCGGCATACTGCGCCGGCACGAAATCCTCACGCGGTACCTGCTGCAGTAAATCCAGCACGGTCTGATCCAGCACCTCCCAGGTGCGGACCTGCTGCTCTATCATGTTGAAGCGAGCCTGCTCGCGCATATTGAAACGTGCCTGTTCGGGATTCATCCGGTGCCCCTGAGATAACGACTGATAAACGATGCAATCTTGCAATTATTCCATATTTCAAGTACTTTCACAGCCATTGCTAGGGGTCTCCGCGCATTTTGCACGGAGTGAGAAATACCCTCTGAACCTGATCCGGATAATGCCGGCGTAGGGAAGCACGGATGGTGCTTCCCTACCTTAACCAAACGGAGGAAGCATCTACGGATGCTCCTTACGATATTGCCTGGGAGCACCAAATGAACGCCAATCCAAAATTCATCAACGCCACCGCCGAGCTCGATGCGACGGCGACACAGTCGTTTCCAAAGTCGCGCAAGGTTTACCTGACCGGCAGCCGGCCTGACATTCGCGTGCCATTCCGCGAAATCAGTCTGTCCGACACGCCTGCCAGCATGGGCGCGGAAAAGAATCCGCCGGTGGCGGTGTACGACACCTCCGGCCCATACACCGATCCTGATGCCAGCATCGACATCCGCGACGGTTTATCCAGTGTGCGCGCCAAATGGATAGACGAGCGCGGCGACACCGAAACCCTGAGCGGCCTGACTTCAACCTACGGACATCAGCGCAAGACTGATCCGCAACTGGCGGAACTGCGTTTCAACCTGACCCGCCAGCCGCGCCGCGCCAAGGCGGGAATGAACGTGAGCCAGATGCATTATGCGCGTAAAGGTATCATCACCCCGGAAATGGAATATATCGCCATCCGCGAGAACCAGCGCCGCGAGGGGCTTTCCGCAATGCTGCAAACCCAGCATGCCGGGCAGGATTTCGGCGCATCCATCCCCAAAATCATCACCCCGGAATTCGTGCGTGATGAAGTGGCGCGTGGCCGCGCCATCATCCCGTGCAACATCAACCACCCGGAGCTGGAGCCGATGATCATCGGCCGCAATTTCCTGGTCAAGATCAATTCCAACATCGGCAACTCCGCGTTGGCTTCTTCCATCAGCGAGGAAGTGGAGAAGATGGTGTGGAGCATCCGCTGGGGCGGCGACACGGTGATGGACCTGTCCACCGGCAAGAATATCCATGAAACGCGCGAGTGGATCATCCGCAATTCGCCGGTGCCGATCGGCACCGTGCCAATCTACCAGGCGCTGGAAAAGGTGGACGGCAAGGCCGAAGACCTGACCTGGGAAATTTTCCGCGATACCCTCATTGAACAAGCCGAGCAGGGCGTGGACTACTTCACCATCCACGCCGGCGTGCGGCTGGCGCACATCCCGATGACCGCCAAGCGCATGACCGGCATCGTCTCGCGCGGCGGTTCCATCATGGCCAAGTGGTGCCTGTCGCATCACAAGGAAAGCTTCCTCTACACGCATTTCGAAGACATCTGCGAAATCATGAAGGCGTATGACGTCAGCTTCAGCTTGGGCGACGGCCTGCGTCCGGGTTCGATCTACGACGCCAACGACGAAGCGCAGTTTGCAGAACTGATTACGCTGGGCGAGTTAACAAAAATCGCCTGGAAACACGACGTGCAGACCATGATCGAAGGTCCCGGCCACGTGCCCATGCACATGATCAAGGAGAACATGGAGCTGCAGCTCAAGCATTGCGACGAAGCGCCGTTTTACACCCTGGGCCCGCTGACCACCGACATTGCTCCCGGCTACGACCACATCACGTCGGGCATCGGCGCGGCGATGATAGGCTGGTATGGCTGCGCCATGCTGTGCTACGTCACGCCCAAGGAGCATCTGGGCCTGCCGGACAAGGAGGACGTGCGCGTCGGCATCGTCACTTACAAGATCGCTGCGCACGCTGCCGACTTGGCCAAGGGCCATCCCGGCGCACAGATCCGCGACAACGCGCTGTCCAAAGCCAGGTTTGAATTCCGTTGGGAAGACCAGTTCAATCTCGGTCTCGATCCCGACAAGGCCAAGGAATTCCACGACGAAACCCTGCCGCAGGAAGGCGCGAAACTCGCCCACTTCTGCTCCATGTGCGGGCCCCACTTCTGCTCCATGAAAATCACCCAGGACGTGCGCGACTACGCTGCCAACCAAGGGGTGACGGAACAGGAAGCGCTGAACAAGGGCATGCAGGAAAAGGCGGTGGAGTTCGTCAAGAGTGGTGCCGAGGTTTATCGCAAGGCCTGACTCTCGCCTGCATCAGTGCATGAGGAAAGATGCCACTGTAGTGCAGGTATAATCGCCCGCTTTCACCAACAGGCCCATATATGGACATCCTGCTACTTTTCAAAGCACTCATTCTCGGACTGGTCGAAGGTGCAACCGAGTTCCTGCCGGTTTCCAGCACCGGCCACCTGATCATCGTGGGCGACTTGCTCGCCTTCAACGATGAGCGCGGCAAGGTGTTCGAGATCGTCATCCAGCTTGGCGCCATTCTGGCGGTATGCTGGGAATACCGCGCCCGCATAGGCCACACGCTGGCGAGCATGCGGACGGAAGCGGCTTCGCAGCGCCTCGCCTTCAATCTGCTCATCGCTTTCCTGCCGGCGGCGGTACTGGGGCTGGCGTTTCACCATATTATCAAGCAATACCTGTTTTCGCCCATCACGGTGGCGCTGGCGCTGATTGTGGGCGGTTTTGCCATTCTGGTCATCGAAAAATACGCGCCGCAGCCGGATACGCATACCGTGGATGAAATGGACTGGAAGCATGCGCTCAAGGTGGGTTTCGCGCAGGCGCTGGCGCTGTTTCCCGGCGTCTCGCGCGCCGGAGCGACCATTCTGGGCGGCGTGGTGTTCAGGTTGTCGCGCAAGACGGCGACGGAGTTTTCCTTTTTTCTCGCCATTCCCATCATGTTCGCTGCGGCATTTTTCGATGTCTACAAGGGTCGGGAAATACTGCATGCCATCGACTTCGACGTGTTTGCGGTCGGCTTCGTGATGGCGTTCTTTAGCGCCCTGCTGGTGGTGAAAGGGCTGCTGCGCTACGTGGCGCATCATGATTTCCGCGCATTCGCCTGGTATCGCATCGTATTCGGCGTATTGGTGCTGGCTTATTTCTGGCAATGAGCGACTACGCTGCACTAGTTGATACGCTCAGGGGCTTTGCCGAGCAGTCCAAGCTTCGGCCGCTGACGCTGGGCGAGGCGGTCGATACGCTGGATGAGGCAGCCTACGCCTTTATCGCCTTCATCCTGGTGCTGCCCTTTGTGCAGCCGCTGCCGACGGGGCCTTTTTCCGTCGCCGGCGGCCTGATGTTTGCCGTGCTGGGCTGGCAATTGCTGCGTGGCCATGAATCACCGGTACTCCCACAGCGCGTCCGCGCTGTGGAGATGAGCGAAAATACCTGGCGCATCATGGTCAAGGTCTGTCTGAAAGTGATCGGTATTTGTGGCAAGTTCACCCGGCCACGGCTCACGCACCTGGTGAACGGGCAACGCGGACGGCGCCTGTTTGGCATCATCATGTTAGCCGGCGGGCTGCTGATGGCCATTCCCTTCCCCATCCCGTTGCCGCTCAACAACGCCTTGCCCGGGCTGGCGATCCTGTTCTACTGCATAGGCGAACTGGAGGACGACGGGCTGATGGTGTTCGTCGCATTCTTCTGGCTGGCGGTGACGGTGGTGTATTTTTCTGCATACTTCCTCATCCTGTGGTTTTTCGGCAGCGAGGCGCTCGCCTTCTTCAAATAGTGTGCCGGTGCTAAACTCGCTGCATCCTCTTTGCAGGTAAATGCAGACATGAACAAGTTGCTGAAATATTCCCTGATCGGTGTCGGCGGTCTGCTCGCCTTAATGCTGGTGGCTGTCGCCATCATCGCCGCTACCTTCAACCCCAACGACTACAAGCCGCTGATCGTCAAGCTGGTCAAGGACAAGAAGCAGCGCACGCTGAATATCGAAGGCGATATCAAACTGGCGTTCTGGCCCAAGCTGGGTGCGGACTTGGGCCAGATTTCCCTGTCCGAGCACAACGGCGACAAGGAATTTGCCACCATGCAAAGCGCCAGAGTGTTTGTGGCGGTGATGCCATTGCTGAAGAAGCAGCTGGTGGTGGACACGGTGCGTGTGGACGGCGTGCGTGCCAATATCGTGCGCTTCAAGGACGGCACCACCAATTTCGACGATTTGCTCTCCAAGGAGGAATCGGAAATCAAGTTCGACATCGATGGCGTGCGGGTGACCCATGCCGCCATTTCCCTGACCGATGAAATGGGCAACCGCCATTTCACCATTGCCGACATGGAACTCAACACCGGCCACATCGCCAAAAACCAGCCAATTGATGTGCAAACCAGCTTTGCGGTAAAAGGCGACAATCCCAAGCTAGCCGCCAGGATGCAGCTCAAGGGCAGTCTGCTGGCCGACACCGAACATAGACATTACCTTGCCAAGGGGCTGGAGCTGGCATTGCAAGGTGATGTGGCGCCGGCCAAGGGGCTGGACCTGAAGCTCTCCGGCGACCTCGACGCCAGGCCGGAAACCATGGAATTCCTGATCGACGGCCTGAAACTGGCGGCCAAAGCCAATCTGGAAGGCAAGGCCACCGCGCTGGAGCTGGACGCGCCCAGCCTGATTGCGCAGAAGGATGAAGTCAGCGGCAAGGAAGCGCGCCTCAGCCTGACCCAGAGCCGGGGCGACGACAGGATGTCGGCCAAGCTGGCGATTGCCAATCTCAAGGGATCGCCCAAGGCGTTCCAGAGTTCCGGCATCACCGGCGAAATCTCGGGCAAACAAGGCGCGCGTACCATCTCCGGCAAATTTTCTTCGCCCTTTTCCGGCAATCTGGAAAGCCGCGTGTTCGAACTGCCCAGGTTGGCGGGCGAGGTGGACGTGAAAGATCCGGCGCTGCCTAATGGCGCCATGAAGGCAAGCTTCACCATCAACGCCCACGCCGACCTCAAGCAGGAGCAGACCAGGGTCGGGCTGGATGCCAGCGTGGACGGCAGCAAGCTCAAGGGCAACGTCGCCGTGGTTGGCTACACCAAACCCAGCGTGAGATTCGACCTGACCGCCGACCATCTGGACATCAACAAGCTGCTGGGCTCGAAACAGGACAAACCCAAGCAGGAAACCGCCGGCAAGCCGGCCGATCTGTCTGCGCTGAAGAACCTACTGGCGCAGGGCACGCTCAATGTCGGCACCATCAGCTATGACAAGTACCGCATCGCCAACCTCGCGGCAACCGTGAAGGCTGACGGGCGGGCGTTTAGTGTCAGCCCGCTTTCCGCCAGGCTGGATGACAGCCAGATCAAGGGCAGCATCGGCGTCAGCCATTTTGAAAAACCCCTCTACACCTTCGATCTGGACATCGACCGCATCGACGCCGACCGCTATGTGGGTGAGGCTGGCGCGCAGAAGCCTAAAGACGATAAGCCGTTCGACCTGTCCGCGCTCAGGGCGCTCAACGCCACCGGCAGTCTGCGCATCGGCAGCCTCAAATATGGCAAGGTGCAGAGCTCCAACATCCGCATCGACCTCAAGGCCGATGGCGAAAAGCTCAAGGTCGACCCATTCTCCGCCAAAGTGGATGACAGCCAGGTCAAGGGGGTGCTTGGCATCACCCGATTTCAGAACCCGCAATTCAGCTTCGATATCGACATCGACCGCCTTGACGCCGACCGTTATGTGACCAAAAAAGAGCCAGCCGCCAAAACGCAAGGCGACGTGCCGCTCGACCTGTCGGCACTGAAAACGCTGAATGCCAGCGGCGAGGCACGGCTGGGCTGGTTCAAGATCGCCAACATCAAGACTGCCAACGTGCGCCTAGGCATCAAGGCCGATGGCGGGCAGGTTGCACTGTCGCCGTTTTCCGCCGATTTGTATCAGGGCAGCATGGCTGGCGCGCTCAATGTCGATGCGCGCGCCAGCCCCGCCATTGCTTTCAAGCAGGACATGAAAGGTGTTGCGGTCGGCCCGCTGCTGGTGGATGCCATCAACAACGACATGCTGGAGGGCAAGGGTACGCTCAGCGTGGATATCAAAACGCAGGGTGTGACCGTGAGCGCGCTGAAAAAGGCGCTCAACGGCAATGCTGCGGTAGTGCTGGCGGATGGCGCGGTCAAGGGGATCGACATCGCCGGCACCATCCGCGACATCAAGAACAAATTCAATTTCAAGGGCAACGCCCTGGGTGCAGATCAGAAAAAGCGCACCGATTTCAGCGAAATGGCCGCCAGCTTCAAGATCACGGACGGCGTCGCGCACAACGACGACCTCAGCATGAAATCGCCGTTGCTGCGCGTTACCGGCAGCGGCGACATCGATATCGGCAACGAAAAACTCAATTACCTCGCAAAGCCCACCGTGGTGGCCTCGCTCAAGGGCCAGGGCGGCGCCGACATCGGCGCGCTGAATGGCCTGACTTTCCCGGTAAAAGTCACCGGCACCTTTGCCGATCCCAAGTACGGCTTGGATTTCGCTGCCATCGGTACCGCCATCGTCCAGAAGAATCTGCTTGGCAGCGTCGGTGGCGGCAAGGGCGAAGCGCTACAGAAACTGTTAAGTGGTGACAAGGCCGGTGCGCTGGAAGGCCTGACCGGCAGCAAGAGCAAGCCTGCAGCGCAGGCCGAGCCGGCCGCACCCGCGCCTGCAGCGCCCGATTCCGCAGCGACACAAACGGCACCCGCCCAGCCGGCTGCGCAGGAAAAACCGAAGTCGACGCCGGAAGAGAAGGTGAAGAAGAAGCTGAATAAGCTGCTGGGGTTATAAACCGGACTGCATCATTTCTTGAGCAAGCCCTTTTGCTTCATGAGTTCTTTTGCCAAAGCCCCTGCGCCATCCACTGTATTGCCAAACGGGTTTGCCTTGCAGTAGTTGTCCATCCATTTCTCTATGGACTTGACATCGGTTCCTCTCAGGAAGTCTTTGTCTGTGCCATCGGCGATGCCGGAGAGATAACCGGCGAGCCAGGTCCCCTCCACTACCGCTGCCCGGCCCATCTCTTCTCTCTCGTTTACCCACACTCTTTGTTTTCTGTCGTTCGCCCACACTCCGCACGGCTGCGCCCCACTCATGGATGCGGGAAAACAGTTGATGGCTGGCAGAAAACAGCCAAACAGGATGACGATTACTTTTTTCATGCGGCTCTTCTGTGGATTGTGACAAACTCCACGCAAGCATCAGACAGCCGTTGGACCACACCCATTACGCCTGGGCCTATTTCTTGTGGCTGGGTGGCGCAGGCGTCTTCTCGATGGCCGGATTCATCTTAAGCGTTTCCTCCGTGCCGTCCGGGTTGCGCAGAGTCACTTCACTGTCCTGTACTTTGATCAGCTTCGCTTCACCAAATTTTTCGCCCAGTTTCACTTCCCGGCCATTGATAATGGCTGCGGTGCGTCCGGGCGACAGGTAAACCGCCTGTAACACTGGTGTCGGTGCACCTTGCTCTTTCAGATTGCCCGGTTTGGTCGGATCCTTGAGGGCTTCATCTCCTATCTGCTGGTCGCCATCCTGAACCTGCTCACCGGGCATATCCTTTACCTGCTTGATGCGATCACCAAGCATCTGATCCATGTGTTTTTGCAGGTATTCTTTTCGTGGCTCAACGCGGCCCTCGATCTTCAATCTGCGGGTTACATAAAACTTCGGCGGACCTGCCAGCAGGATGGGCGCTACCGCCCTGTCTTTCGGCGCAAAAACGAATTTGCCAGGGCGTACCTCGGCCTCGCCATGCGGGGTCTTGATGACCGTGCCGCCTTCTTTTACCGTATCGTAAGTGCCGGGCTCGTCGCCATTGGATTTCCCGGTTTTATCGGATTTGTCGATCACGATCGTTTCGTGGTCGGTGCCTCGAATGCCTATGGTAGCCGTCGGGGTGGTGATGCGGTAAGCAGCCGCATTACGCTTTCCGATCCAGCCTGTGATCGAGCGCGCCGCGCCTTTGAACAAGGACATGAAAATCTTGTCGGAAGTGCCGCCATTCGCCTTGTACTCATCCACGCGGAACGACGTACTTGCGCGCAACGCGATGAGGCCACCGTCCACAGTTACAATGTGCATCTCGCCATTGGCCGCGGTATTGATGGAATACCCTTCAAATATTTTCTGTCCACGACGGACGTTATACATCCCGCCAGCCTTGTCTGACATGGTAGCACTGCCGGTAACAGCATCCACCGTGCCGAACAGTTGCGCCGAATAGGCTGCGTGGCATAGTAGTAGCCCTGCCAGAAAAGCAAGTAGTTTCCTCAATTGCTATGCTCTCCATGCATAAGGTTGCCTTTGTTTTCGGATATCACCAGCTTGCACCTCACAAACCTTTTTGTTCATTATTTCTTTTGCCAAACCCCATCATAGATATTTTTAAAGGGATGCGCTTGGCAGTAATCGTCCATCGCCAACTCCAGGGAGTCGATATTAGCCGCCGCAAGATAGTTCTTGCCTGTGCTGTCAGCGATCCCGGCAAAAAATCCGACCAGCCAAGCCGTATTTGCCACCTTGGCCCAGCTATCCTCATCTCTGTCTTTCTTCCATTTTGCACATGATACCGATCCCACCACAGTAACTGCCAGACAGTTTGTTGATACCAGTAAGCAGCTCATCAAGAGGATGACGGCTTTTTTCATGTCAGTTTGTTTAATGGTCAGAGGAATATCAACAGCAGGATACCCGCCAGCAGGGTTGTCATTAGGAGGCCTGCGCCTGGCAGAGCGTTGCCCTTGGCATTGAACTGAGCTGATGGCTCAGCTGCGGTGCGAGGTGGCGCAGCTGAGCCTGCAGAGTCTGCGTTGGTTTCCGCACTCGCCACCGGCGTTTTCATGATGGTGCCCGCAGGGGGCTTGGCGGGAGCGGCAGGTGCAGCACTGTCGGGAGGTATTGATTCGGGTTTTGATTCTGTGATGACGCTTGCTGCGGGCTGAGGTATGGCAATATCCTGCTTTTGCAATTGTGTGCCCACATGCTCGGCAGATTTCTCAGGCACTGTCGCCGGCAAACCATTCAGCGGGTAGATATCGAGTACCAGTCGGTCCTGATATTCCCCCATCGGCACCAGCGTAAACAGGGCTGGCTTCACTTCAACTTTCAGGTCGAATACGACGCGCACCACCCCGGGCTTGAAATAAGCCATGCGAACCTGCCTGATGTAGGGATCGTCAGGGCGTATCCTGCCGGATAATGCCTTGAGCGTTTCATCAAGCTTAACATCCTGCATATCCAGAACCAGACGCTCCGGGTTCTTCAGCATCAGCATCTGGTAATTAACCGGCCGGCTGGTTTCCAGTACAACTCGGGTGCGGCCATCAACGTGATAGGCCCGAGTGAGGATGATTATTGCAGTGTCTGCCTGAACGGGCATGCCTGTGCATAACGACAAAAAAACCGCGATCGTCGCCAGCGTGCGCTTTTTTGCCATGATCAGACAGATATTAGACACTATCGAAAGCCCCTTTTATTTCGTTGCCCGCAGGGATCAAGATGTTATGCGCGGCTCCGAAGCTATGATTTTCTCTTAATTCTCCCGCCAGCGTAAGCCCTTCAGTCAATATCTCCCGGTTTCGGGAAAACAGCAGCCTCCTCAGTTTTCTCGCTGTGCAAGCACCTGCTCAAGAATGCTTTTGATATGGGGCGCATCGAATGGCTTGCCGCAGATTGCGGACACCCCCGCTTTTTTCACGGCCGCCAGTCGTTCTTTATTCGTTTCGCTGCTGATCATGATGATGGGCACCGAGCTTTGCCAGCTTTTGCCGCGGATAAACTCGACCAGTTCTTTTCCGTCCATTTCCGCCATGTTGTAATCAGTAAGCACCACGTCGAAAAGCTGCTCGGCAATAATTTCCACCGCCTGTTTGCCATTTTCCGCCAATGTGATGTGGTGTATGCCTATGGTTTCCAATATATGGCTGATGTACGAGCGGGAGCTGCTGCTGTCATCCACCACCAATATACGCAGGTTGTCGATTTCGATGTCGCCGCCGCCCACCTTGAGGCTGCCCATATTGAGATAATCAAGCGCAGAGGAGATTGCTGTCCTCAACTGCTCTGTGGCGAAAGGCTTGGGCAGCATGGCACAGGCGCCGGCTTGCCGCACTGACTCCAGCAGATGGTGGTCCTCTTCGCTGGTGATCAGGATGAATGCAACGCCCTTCAGGTCATCATCGGCTCGCATCTTCTCCACCAACTCAGAACCAGACATGCCCTTGTTATGCATTGAACTGATGGTGAGGTTGGGCTGGTGATCACGCATGGCAGCAAGCGCCGTCGCCCCATCTTTGAAAATCTTGATGTGCTGGATTCCGAGTTCTGCAAGTTTGGTAGAAATGAAACGGGCTTGCGTAGTGGAAGGTTCCACCAGATAAACGGAGAGCTCACTCGCACCAATGGAAAAATTCATGTCCAGCCCCTTCTGACAGCCTTAATTAATGCGTTAATATGGAGGGGAGACGGCGCATGGATTGATGTTGAGGCACTATTCAATGTTTTGCACCTGTTCACGCATCTGCTCGATCAACACTTTGAGTTCCATCGATGCCTGCGAGGTTTCCGTGGCGACCGACTTGGCGCCAAGAGTGTTGGCTTCGCGGTTGAGTTCCTGCATCAGGAAATCGAGTCGCTTGCCGGCCGAGCCTCCTGCGGCTAGCACGCGCCGCACCTCCTGCAGGTGCGCAACAAGCCGGGATAGCTCTTCGTCCACATCGATTTTCTGGGTGAAAATCGCCAGCTCCTGGCGGATACGCTCATCATCCGCCACCTGCATTGCTTCACGCAGGCGTGTGGCGAGCTTTTCCTGATAGGCCTGCAACAATATCGGCAGGTGCGGGCGCACCTTCTCCACCAGGGCTTCCATTTGCGACGCACGATCAAGGATGTGCGCTTTCATTTTTTCGCCCTCGCGTGCGCGGGAGTCGGTCAATTCCACCAGCGCCTCGTCGAGCAGCGCCGCCACATCTGCTGCCAGGGCCTGGGCCGAGACCTGTTCGGCTGCCAGTACGCCTGGCCAACGCAGCACCTCGGCCACCGACAACGGCCTGCTATCCGGAAAATGGTGTAACACTGCCTTGCTCAGGGTGGCAAGGCAGGCCAGCGCATGGATGCTGACTTCCGATTCGACCGCCCCTTCCTTCGCATGCAGCGCCAAGCGGCATTCCACCTTGCCGCGCCCGAGGCAGGCAGCGACCGCTTCGCGCAGCCGTGGCTCGAAAGCGCGCAGATTTTCATCAATGCGCAATTGCAATTCAAGGTAACGATGATTAACCGAGCGCAACTCGATGATCAGGGTGCCTGCCCCCACTTCGCGTTGCTGCGCGGCAAATCCGGTCATGCTGAAAATCATGCTAGGGTTTCCGGGTAATTTTGCTCATGGTATCAAATCGCCACTGATTCATGCCAAAATAGAACGATCTTTCCACACGGTAATAACCATGCGCCCCAGTCAGCGTGCACCAAACGAGTTGCGTCAAGTCGAGATCATCCGCCGCTATACCAAGCACGCCGAAGGCTCGGTGCTGGTGAAATTCGGCGACACCCACATCATCTGCACCGCCAGCATAGACGAAAAAGTGCCGGGCTTCCTGCGCGGCAAGAATCAAGGCTGGCTCACTGCGGAATACGGCATGCTGCCGCGCGCTACCGGCAGCCGCATGCAACGCGAGGCCGCGCACGGCAAGCAATCCGGCCGTACTCAGGAAATCCAGCGCCTGATTGGGCGGAGCCTGCGGGCAATAACGGATTTGACGCTGGTCGGCGAGCGCACCATCCAGATCGATTGCGACGTGATTCAGGCCGACGGCGGTACACGTACCGCCGGCATCACCGGGGCATTCGTCGCTCTGCACGATGCGGTGTCGTATTTGCTGGAAAAAGGACTGATCGCCCAAAGTCCGATCCGCGACTTTGTCGCGGCGGTCTCGGTAGGCGTTTACCAGGGCACGCCGGTACTGGATCTGGATTATCTGGAAGATTCCGATTGCGATACCGACATGAATATCGTCATGACCGGCAGCGACGGCTACGTCGAAATTCAGGGCACGGCGGAAGGGGCACCATTCCGCCGTGAAGAAATGGAAGCCATGCTAAATCTCGCGCAGAGCGGCATCCATCAACTGATTGCCGCTCAAAAATCCGCGCTGGGGGTGTAACTCAGAAGTGGTATTCGAAGCGTATCTGGTGGAAATTAATACCGGGGTTGGGGTGATCAATGCCCGCGTTGGAAAGGTGCTGCAAGCGATAGCCAAGATCAAATTTCCCGCCCTCGCCGAAACGGAATCCGGCACCGACATGGTCGCCAAACTGGAAGTGGGTGCTGAAGCGTCGCGTGTTGGTAATATCGGTGGCAGTCAGGTAATGGGCGCCGATGGCAATCTCGGCATACGGTATGAAATTCGTAGCGCCGGATTTCTGGATACGGAACACCGGGGTAATGCCGAAATCGATAACATCATGGTCACCCGCGACATCATGGCTGTGCCAGGCACCAATAGATGTATCCCAGTAGCCACCGATAAACACGGGGTAATCTTCAAACCATTTCGCGTTCCAGTCCCACTGCGCACCGACACGCCACATCTTAGTATCCGGGGATTTAAAATCGCTGCCGGCTTCAACTGAAACACTATCCGGCGTAAACGCGCCATCCGAAGCAAGTGCAGGCGCCGCCACAAAAAGCGCCACGCTAACTGCAAAAATATTTACAAGATTTTTTATCGGTTTCATTACGCTCCCCTGCGAGTTCACGAAAAATACCGTATCTTCAATAAAATGGCAACTATTCTTCAGGTCGATAATCTTGGAGCCTGAAACTGCCGAGCTTGATCTCATTGACTTTAGTGCCTATTGTTATTAGCGTAACTAACTGGGACTTAACGCAAACTTTCCCGTCAATTCCTAACTTATGTCCGAACAGAAGCCAAAATTGCATCTGGGTGAAATCATGATGCAGCAGGGGCTGGTCACTCAGGATCAGTTGCTTATCGCGCTCAAGGAACAGGAAAAGAACGGCATCCCTTTTGGCCGTCAACTGGTGCGTTTGGGTTTCGTCACGGACGCTATGGTGCGCGATCTGGTGGCGCAATCCACCGGTCAGGAAAGTATTGATCTTTCCAGTTTCGTCGCCGATATGGATGCGCTTGCCATGGTGCCAGAGGAGTTTGCCCGTCACAGCCGTCTGCTGCCTGTCGCCTACGATGAGTCGACCCGAACACTGACCATAGCGATGCACGACATCTCCAATGTAGTCGTGCTGGATCAACTCCGTGCCATGCTTGATGGCAAAGTGTACATCAAGGCGGTAATGGCTGCCGAAGCTGAGCTGGAACATCATATTGACCAGCATTATGGGTATGAGCTTTCGGTCGACGGCATTCTGCACGAGATTGAGACCGGAGAGATAGACACGCAAAATCTGCTGGGGGAGGCGGAGGAATATACCCAGCCTGTCGTGCGCTTGGTAGGCGCATTGCTGATGGATGCGGTGAAGCGCGGCGCATCTGACATCCACTTCGAGCCGGAGCAGGCTTTTTTGCGCATCCGCTACCGCGTGGATGGCGTGTTGCAGCAGATTCGCTGCCTGCACAAGACCTACTGGCCGGCCATCGCGGTGCGGCTGAAAGTGCTGAGCCGCATGGATATTGCGGAGGCGCGTGCACCGCAGGATGGCCGCATCAATATCACGCTGTGTGGGCGCCCCATTGATTTCCGCGTTGCCACTCACCCGACCATCCACGGCGAGAATATCGTGCTGCGTGTACTGGATCGGGAAAAGTCCATAGTCACGCTTGACCGTCTGGGCCTGCGCAAGGAGACGCTGGATCAGCTCAAGCTCATGCTGGCCCGCCCCGAAGGCATCATCATCGTTACCGGACCCACTGGCAGCGGCAAAACTACAACGCTGTATTCCCTGCTGTCCTACCTCAATACCGAAGGGGTCAACATCATGACGCTGGAGGATCCGGTTGAGTATCAGGTGGCAATGATGCGTCAGACCTCGGTGAACGAGGCCGCCAAGGTGGACTTCGGTAATGGCATCCGTTCCATTATGCGTCAGGATCCGGATATCATTCTGGTAGGCGAAATCCGCGACCACGATACTGCCGAAATGGCTTTCCGCGCGGCCATGACTGGCCATCAGGTATTCAGCACACTGCACACCAATTCGGTATTTGCCGCCGTTCCCAGGCTGCTGGATATCGGCGTTTCGCCGGACGTCATGGCGGGAAACATCATAGGCGTAGTAGCTCAGCGTCTGGTGCGGGTGCTGTGCGTTCATTGCAAGGAGTCACACGATCCCAGCGATGATGAGCGCAAGATACTGGGCATCAAGTCCGGCGAGGCCATCCAGATATACCGGCATGCGGGCTGCAAGCTGTGCCATTACACCGGCTACAAGGGGCGCATGCTGATTCTGGAGTTATTGCGCATCGACGATGATATCGACGCGCTTATTGCCAGGCGTACGCCACTGGACGAGATACGCAATATGGCGCACAAGAAGGGCTTTACCACGCTGGCACAAGATGGCATCAGGCGCGTCAAGGAAGGCGTCACCAGCCTGTCCGAGCTTGCGCGTGTGACAGACCTGACCGGTCGGCGAGATTAGCCGACGCCTGCATGCCGAACTTTAATTACAAGGCGGCTGATCAGTCCGGACGACAGGTCAAGGGCCAGCTTAACGCCTTCAGCGAGACTGATCTTGAAGTGCGCCTCAGTCGTATGGGACTCGATCTCATTACCTGCCGTGTTGCCGGTAAGGGCGGTGGACTATTTGCAGAAAGGGGCATCCCCTTGAAAGATCTTCTCATGTTCTGCTTGCAGATGGAGCAGATGGAGCGTGGGAGCGTGCCTCTGCTGGAGAGCTTGGCCGACTTGCGTGACAGCATGATCAATCCTCAACTACGTGAGGTGGCCGGGGCGCTGATAGCAGAAATTGAGGGCGGCGATTTACTCTCACAGGCAATGGCGAGGCATCCCAAAGCATTCAACCCGGTTTTTGTCAGCCTGATTCGGGCGGGCGAACAGACCGGCAAACTGGCTGAGGTATTCGCCAACCTCGCGGCAATGCTGACATGGCAGGATGAACTGCTGGCGCAAACCAAGCGGCTGCTTGCCTATCCATTATTTGTGCTGGTGGTGGTACTTGCTAGCGCAGGCTTCCTGATGGCTTACTTGGTGCCGCAGATGGTGGGATTTCTGACCAACATGGGGCAGGAGCTGCCGTGGGAAACCAAAGCCATGGTCGCTCTATCGAACACTATCAGCCACTACTGGTGGTTGATCCTGCCGCTGCCATTCCTCCTGGCAGCCGTGGTCGCCATCCTCATCAAGACAAGCCCGGTGGCGCAATATCGCTTTGACTATATCAAACTGCACCTGCCTGTCAGCGGGGCGATCATGCAGAAAATCATTATGGCGCGTTTTGCACGCTATTTTGCCCTGATGTACCAGACCGGCATTCCCATTCTCGATGCCATCAAGACCAGCCAGGAAATAGTTGCCAACCGCGTCGTTGCCGAGAGCTTAGAGCGCGCTTGGCAGCAAATCAACGCCGGGGCGGTCATGAGTGAAAGCTTCCGCAGCCTGGGCTTGTTTCCGCCCATGCTGGTACGCATGATGCGGGTTGGCGAACGCACCGGCGAACTCGATGAGGCACTGCTCAACATCAGCTATTTCTATGATCGTGATGTCAAAGATGCAGTGGGCAGAATGTTGCAAATACTGGAACCTGCCATGACCGTGGTACTTGGGGGCTTGCTGGCGCTCATCATGTTTGCTGTGCTGGGGCCAGTGTACGAGACACTCACCAAGTTCAGGTTCTGACCAGATGTTCACTAGGCTGATTCTTTGTGTTTCACCCAACCGGCTCGTTGTAGGGCGCTGGCACTTTGGCAAGTGCATCGCCTGTGAAGTTTTCGGCACCGACGCAGAGGGCCGCGACGCATTCAGGCGCTATATACAGCAACACCCCCGCAGCCCGGTGTACCTGATCGCCGATGCGGCAGAAGAAGACTATCGCATCGACACTGCACCGCATGCCACCGGCGCGGCGCGGCGTGAGATGCTGACGCGCAGACTCGGCCAGGCTTATCGCAACATCCAGTACCGCACTGCCCAATTTGTCGGGCGCACGCAGGGGCAGCGCAAAGACGACCGCTTCCTGCTCATGGCGCTAAACAATGCCGACAGCATTGCCCCTTGGGTATCGATACTCGAAGAGCAGCATGCGCCCTTGGCAGGAATCTACCTGCTGCCGATGGCGAGCCAGCTGCTGCTGGATAGCCTCAAAATGAAGGCGCCGGATGTGCTGCTGATCTCCAGGCAACACATGGGCTTGCGCCAGTCTTATTTCCAAAACAGCAAATTATGCATCAGCCGCCTGTCGCCGATGCCTGATATGGATGCAGATGATGGTCGGCTGGCTGAATTATTGATCAGTGAAATCCACAAGACCCGCGCATATCTTAGCCGCCAACGGTTGATCCGGCACGACACGCTGCTCAAGCTGGTCGTGTTGGGAATGAGGAAGGATATTTATCGTCAACTTGCTGCGGCGCAGCATGGCATTGAAAGCGTGGCGATCGATTCCAGTGAAGTAAGCAAACGCTTCGGCTTACCGCCATCGGCACTCGAGCTGTTCCCCGAAATTCTGCACATGCAGGCATTGGCGCACCGTGTGCCGGAGGCCAATCTTGCCTCTGCCGCGCAAACCAAGACGTATTTCCTGCAAAGATGGCGCAACCGCACCCATCTCGCCAGCATTACCGCGTTGCTGTGTGGCCTGATCCTGTCGGATTACTATTGGATTCAGGCACGCGACAACGATAGCCAGCGGATATTGGCGGCGGAGCAGACAGCCAGGCAGACAGCAAACTATGAACAAGTGGCGAAGAGTTTTCCGAAGACGCCTTTTTCAGGTGACGAACTGAGAACCGTTGTAGACATGGCGAAAAAACTAGCCGAGAGCGCAAAGACTCCTCAGCAGTTGATGCAGGTAGTCAGCGTCGCGCTGGATGGGATGCCGGCAATTCAATTGAACAGCCTGCGCTGGAAGCTGGCCGACGATCTCAATGCCAAGGATGACGACAAGGATACGCAGACGGCAGTCTCGGCATCCTCTACGCCGGCGCAAGCGATTGGCAATGGGGGGCTGCACGAAATCGGCTTTGTCTCCGGCGAAATCCGGAATTTCCATGGAGACTACAGAGCCGCCGTGGAAAGCGTCGCGCATTTGGCCGACCTGCTGAGGAAAAACAAGGCGGTGGAGCAAGTGGTTATCGTGAATCAGCCGATCAATGCCAGCACGTTGACCACATTGCAGGGCAGCACGCGCGAAGGCCAGGCACAACAGTCGGCTGCTGCCCTGTTCAAACTCAAGATAGTGTTGAAACAGGAACCCCGTGCATGAAACTGGATAGGCAAGATGTGCGTGCGTTGCAGCTGCCCTTGATGTTGTTCGGGGCGGTGCTGGCAATTTCCGTGCTGATGATCTGGTACACCGACGCCCGGCAAACCGAAACCGCCCAGGCATTGCAGGCGCAGAAAGCCATGCTGAACCAGGCTCGCCAGCGCTACTTCTCTTCCGGGGCGGAGCGGGAAGCAATCATCAAATATTTGCCTCCTTATCGGCAGCTTATCCAGCAGGGGCTGATCGGCGAAGAGCGGCGCATCGAGTGGATAGACAATATGCGCGCGGTCAATCAGCAATACAAGCTGTTCGGTGTCAGCTATACCATAGGCGCACAGGAAAACTACAAACCACCGATGCAATTGAATCCCGGCCCTTTTTCGCTGCACCGTTCGGCGATCAAGATCGATCTGCCGCTGCTGCATGAGAATGATCTGCTGATCCTGCTCAACGCCATGTCCGCAGACCATCCTGCATCATTGATGGCACGCGACTGTGTCATCAAGCGCCTGGAGGTTGCCGAAAAATACAAGCTCATTCCCTATCTGCATGCCGGCTGCGAACTCGACTTGGTGACTATCAGCGAGCCTGCACCAACGGAAGCAAGGCCATGACGCGCTGGTGCTGGCTGTGGCTGGGGTGTTTGCTGCCTGCGTTGGCCCTTGCTGAGGAAAAGCTCGGCAGGCTTTTCTTCACCCCTGCCGAACGCGCCCATCTGGATTCCCTGCGACAGACCAGCCAGCCGCCGGGGAAAATCGTCAAACCAGGTAATGCCGAAGACGCTCTCGCTGACAAAGAAACCGTTGGGTTGCCGGCTATCCCAGCCGCTGTGACGGTGCAAGGCTACGTCAGGCGCAGCGACGGCAAGGGTACGGTGTGGATCAATCGCCAGCCGATACCAGAAAAATCCTCGCATGGTGAGCTTGAAGTCGGCAAACTGAGCCGGGACCCCGGCCGTGTGCAGGTCAAATTGCCGAGCACCGGGCGGACGGTAGAACTCAAGGCAGGGCAGAGCTATGATCCGGCCAGCGGCAAGGTGGAGGACAATTTGCGTGACTTGTCGGTCGAGGCCGTGCCGGCGAAGGAAACGCCCAGCCTTGTTGCGCCATCCTCTGCGCGATAGGCTGCCAGCATGACGATCAGAGCTTGTCAGACCGGCATGGCACTTATCGTGCTGGTGTTCGTCGTCGGGCTGGCTGCCACGGCCTACTTAATGCGTGCGCTGAACGCGAATGCATTAAAGATTGAACAGGACAGGAAGACGGCAGTAGCGCTCGCGGAGGCAAAGGCGGCGTTGATTGGTTGGTCGGTACAGCATGCCACCAAACCGGGCACCTTGCCCTGCCCCGACACGGCCAATAGCGGCAGTCCGCAATCATCAGGATCAAACTGCCTCTCTTCCATAGGCAGATTGCCGGGTAAGAAAATTGGCATCGGCGAGTTGCGTGATGCGGACGGTGAGTGCTTGTGGTATGCCATTTCACCCAATTTCCGCGATGTTATCTCGGTTACGTCGCGCAGTTCCAACCCACTGAACAGCACCACAGCGGGCACGATTACCTTGCTTGATCATAACGGCGCGCCATTGCCAGTCAATCCCGTCATCGCAGTGATCATCTCGCCTGGCAAGCCGCACGGCAGCCAGGATCGCAGCGGTTCAAGCGCTACTTTTTGTGGCGGAAACAATACTGCATCCAACTATCTGGATACCCTTAATGGCCATGACAACGCCAGCGGAAATCCTGTCGGGAACAACCTCACATTCATTACCGCTGCAGCAACGGACAGCTTCAATGACCGTTTCGTGTACATCTCGGCAGAACAGCTTTACGGGCCGTTGCGCAAAAGAATCGCAAATGAGCTTAAGGGGCCGGATGAACCTCCCACCGGCGGTTTGCGCATGTATTACAGCAGTCATGGGGTTTATCCATGGGCTGGAGATGTCAACGGAAACCAGAGCAGTTCTTCGACGAGCGGCCCGCTTGCCTATAACGACCTGACCATCACGCCTTCTGCCTTGAATACCTGGTTAAAAAATAATGGCTGGTATGCACTTACTACCTATCGGGTCGGCTCCAGTTTCCGGCCTGGAACAAGCGGTTATAATCAAACCTGCACAACAGGATGCGTAGCTGTCCGTGGCTTAAACACTCCGGCTGTCGTAGCCGTCGGCGGGGGCGCAAGCGCCTGGTCGACCCGTATCTGTGAACCTAACTCTGTGATGACATCATGCCCAGCCCCATGATTTTCCAGCCGCCGATGCCTTATCTGCGGAGTTATGATCAATGCGGGTTCACATTGGTGGAAATGGCAGTGGTGCTGGTGATCGCCGGACTCATGCTGGGTGGGCTGCTTATGCCTTTGTCGGCACAGCGTGCCATGAAGGATTACAGCGAAGTAAAAACGCAACTGGAGCAAATCCGCGACGCGCTTTATGGCTATGCGATAATCAATGGAACCCTGCCATGTCCCACCAGCACACCGGATCCCGCCGACAACGTCAATTATGGGCATGCGGCGGCTTCATGTGCCGCCCCAAGCCAGGACTGGTACCTGCCCTGGAAGGATTTGGGCGTCGCCGAGACCGACCCATGGGGCAACTCCAGGCAACGGCCAACAGATGGCTGGTCCGGCCATTGGGTATATCGTGTCGATCCTGCCTTTGCAACGACCGGCACTCCGTTCTCGTTGGCTACATCACCTACGGCGAACCTTGACCTACAGAAATCGGATGGTACCAGTCTTACAATAAGCACGGAGCGCGCTGTTGCGGTCATATGCTCGACGGGAAAAGACCGGACAGCGAACGGGCAAAACGCTTCCTTTAACAACATTTATCAAAGCGACGCCATGTCTCCCACTTTTGACGATGTCTGTATCTGGCTGACACGCCCACAACTCTTTAACCGCATGGTCGCGGCCGGGAAATTACCGTAGGGTCTTAGGAAGTTAGGCACATGTTGAGATGTGATAACTTTCTAATATAGTTACTAAAAATAGGTACTACCGCCGTTCTCGAATCAGCGAAGCCAAATTTCGGCGGCTGATCCGCTGTTTCGCGATGGGCTTCACGGCCGCCGACACAGCTGAACTGACAGCGATTTCTGTACGTTCGGTGAACACGATCTTTCTGAAGATTCGTCACTAGGCTGCTGAAGCCTGTGTTGGCATCGCCGCTCCAGAGTGCCTATGCGCTGCAATGCCTGCGCCAGGCAGGTGTCATCGTCAGCAACACCGAGTCCATCGTCTTTGAGTGGCTGCGAGTCGCCGAAGGCGACGCCTTCAAGAAGATCAGCCACCTGATTCGTTAAGCGTTCCCGATAAACTTCCCGACCAGCTCCACTGTCTTTTCCGCCGCGCCGCGGTGCTCGGCGCTGAACGCCAGCGCCGCCTCGCTCATGCGCTTGCGCAGCCCGGCATCGCCAAACAGTTTTCTCAGTACTTTGGCCAGTGTCGCCACGTCCTCCACCCGGAACGCCGCCCCATCCGCCACTGCCAGCTCCGCCGACTGCTCGAAGTTATAGGTATGCGGGCCGATCAGTACCGGCTTGGCCAAAGAGCAAGCCTCGATCAGGTTCTGCCCACCGTAGGGCAGCAGGCTGCCACCGACGAAGGCCACGTCACATGCGGCGTAGTAGGTGAACATTTCGCCCATGCTGTCGCCCAATAGTACTTCCGGGTGGGAGCCTGTCTGCCACGCTGACCGCAGGATATAAGCAACACCGCGTTTTTCCAGCAGCGCCGCCACTTCGCCGAAGCGCTGCGGGTGGCGTGGAACAATGATGGTGAGCAAATCCGGGATGGCAGCCTGCCGTACGGCGTCCAGTATCATGGCTTCTTCTCCGTCGCGCGTGCTGGCGGCAAGAAATACCGGGCGGCCGTCGTCAAACAAACTACGCAATTCCACGCCAGCTTCGTGCGTTGCCGGCGGCGGCGCCACATCAAACTTGAGGTTACCCATGACCAGCGCCTCAGTTGCGCCCAAAGCACGCAACCGCAGCGCATCAGCTTCGGTCTGCGCAGCCACGGCCGACAGCATGCGTAGTCCCTGTTCGGTCAGCCTGCCGATGCGGGTATAGCCGAGGGCGGATTTCGCCGAAAGCCGCGCGTTCACCAGCAGCAGCGGGATATTTTCACGGGCGCAAGCGGCGATCAAGTTGAACCACAGCTCGGTTTCCATCAACAAACCGACCTGTGGGCGGAAGTGGGCGAGAAAACGGGCCATCGCGCCGGGCAAATCGTAAGGCAGGTAGCAACGCATGACGTCATCACCGTACAACTGCTTGCCGGCGGCGCGCCCGGTTGGCGTGCTGTGGGTCAGCAGGATGCGGTGGCCGGGGTAACGCTGCCGCAGCAGCGCAATTAACGGCGCGGTTGCGCGGGTTTCACCAACGGACACCGCATGCAACCAGATCAATGACTCATGCATGGGCGGCTGACGATACCAGCCGAAACGCTCGCCAACATTGCGTAAATACGCCGGCTGGCGGCGTGCCCGCCATAACAGCCGCAACAGCGCGAGCGGCAGCAGGCAGTAAAGCACAAGGGTATAGAGGAAGCGCGGCATGATCGGCAGTATTTGCGTGATTTTCGCATACAATGACGGTTCGCAAACCATTCCTGCCCAATTCGCAAGCATTTCTATCAGCCATGAAAGTTCTCGTGACCGGCGCCGCCGGGTTTATCGGCATGTATGTCGCGCAGCGCCTGGCGCAGCGTGGCGATACCGTGGTCGGCATCGACAACATGAACGACTATTATGCGGTGCGACTGAAACAGGACCGGCTGAAGGTGCTGGAAGCCAGCGCAGGATTCAGTTTCGTATACCGCGACATTGCTGACGCCGATGCGCTGAGTCGGCTTTTTGCAGGGGAAAAATTCGACTGCGTCGTACATCTGGCAGCCCAGGCTGGTGTGCGCTACAGCCTGAGCAATCCGGCCGCCTACATCCAGAGCAACCTGGTCGGGTTCGGCAACATGCTGGAAAGCTGTCGCCATCATGCCGTCAAGCATCTGGTCTATGCCAGTAGCTCCAGCGTTTATGGCGAAAATGCCAAAATGCCGTTTTCCGAGGGCGATTGCGTGGATCACCCGCTGAGCCTGTACGCCGCCACCAAGAAATCCAACGAGCTGATGGCCCACAGTTACAGCCATCTTTATCGCTTGCCGACCACCGGCCTGCGCTTCTTCACGGTATATGGCCCGTGGGGACGGCCCGACATGTCGCCCATCCTGTTCGCCACCGCGATCATGAAGAACGAACCGATCAGGGTATTCAATCACGGCCAGATGCAACGCGATTTCACCTACATCGACGATATCGTCGAAGGCGTCATCCGCACGCTGGATCAGCCAGCGCAGCCCGACCCGGCGTTTGACCGCACAAAACCCAACCCAGCCACCAGCAACGCGCCATACCGCATCTACAATATCGGCAATCATCAGCCGGTTGCGTTGCTCACATTTATCGATACCCTGGAAAAAGCGCTTGGCAAAACCGCGGTTAAAGAAATGCTGCCCATGCAGCCGGGGGACGTCCCCGCCACCTATGCCGACATCGAAGCCCTGCAAAAGGCCGTGGGGTTTGCCCCGAGTACATCGCTGGATATCGGGCTGGCAAGGTTTGCCGACTGGTTCCGCACCTATTACACCCCAACTTTTTTGTAATTTACGATAAAACCACAGTGTGAGCGATGGCTCACACACGCTTTTTACGACACTGCGAAAGGCCTATCTAAAACACAACTAATTTGTGTTTTCCGCGCAAGAATTTTCTTCTTGACGCCCCCTACAAAAAGGAATAATTTTGCCGATAACCACTATATATTGTGGTTAGGGATGGATTTTTAATAAAAACCTGATTCGCAATTTTGACAAAAGCGCAAGGCAATTATAGACATTGCATGCCAACTATTTGTTCTGATTACGAAGCGAAATAACAGGAGGCCGGCAAGGTCATGCTAAAAGCAGTAAAGGTGGCACATAAAAGCGAGCGTGAGGTTCCCATGCAACCGGTGTCGCTCGACATCTGGGACAAGAAATATCGCCTCAAGACCAAACAAGGCGAGCCCATCGATCACACCATCGACGATACCTACCAGCGCGTGGCGAAAGCGTTGTCGGAAGTCGAGGAAACCGAGGAAAAACGTACTTTCTGGTATGACAAGTTCCTCTGGGCGCTGCGCCGCGGCGCCATCCCCGCCGGTCGTATCACCTCCAATGCCGGCGCGCTGGAACACAAGCCCGCCACCAGCACCATCAATTGCACCGTGTCCGGCATTATCGAAGACAGCATGAACGGCATCCTGGAAAAGGTGCATGAAGCCGGCCTGACGCTGAAAGCCGGTTGCGGCATCGGCTATGAATTCTCCACCCTGCGCCCTAGAGGCGCCTTCGTTGCTGGCGCCGGTGCTTACACCAGCGGCCCGCTGTCGTTTATGGATATCTACGACAAGATGTGCTTCACCGTATCCTCCGCCGGCGGCCGTCGCGGCGCGCAGATGGCGACGTTCGACATTTCCCACCCGGACGTGATCGACTTCATCAAGGCCAAGCGCGAAGCCGGCCGCTTGCGCCAGTTCAACCTGTCCTGCCTGATCACCGCAGAATTCATGGAAGCGGTGAAGGCCGACGCCGAATGGAAGCTGGCCTTCCCCGTCACGGAAAAAGAGGCCGCTGCCGACAACCTCAACCTCGACGACAACACCCAGGTGGTGTGGCGCGAGTGGCCGGTAAAGAACAGGTACCTGACGCGCATTGACGGGGAATATGCCGGTAAAGTTGCCTGCCGCGTGTACAAGATCATCAAGGCGCGCCGGCTGTGGGACGTCATCATGTCGTCCACTTATGACTACGCCGAACCGGGCTTCATCCTCATCGACCGCGTCAACGAAATGAATAACAACTGGTTCTGCGAGAACATCCGCGCCACCAATCCTTGCGGCGAGCAGCCGCTGCCGCCGTATGGTGCCTGTTTGCTGGGATCGGTCAACCTGATCACCTTCGTGCGCCAGCCGTTTACCGACGAAGCGCATTTCGATTGGGAGGAATACCGCGAAGTCATCGCCACTTTCACTCGCATGCTGGACAATGTGGTCGAAATCAATGGCCTGCCGCTGGAGCAACAGCGCCAGGAGATCATGCGCAAGCGCCGCCATGGCATGGGCTTTCTAGGCTTGGGCTCTACGCTTACCATGTTGAAGATGAAATACGGCGATGAGGCATCGCTGAAATTTACCGAAGAAGTCACCCGCGTGATGGCCGAAACCGGTTGGCAAATCGGTCTGGAACTGGCCGAGGAAAAAGGCCCGGCGCCGCTCATGGAAGAAGAGTTCGAAATCACGCCAGACCTCATGCTCAAGCGCCCGGAAATGGCGGTCGATGGCATCAAGGTCGGCGATAAGGTCAAGGGCCGTGTACTGCTCGGCCTTTATAGCCACTATATGCAGCAGTTCCCGGAGAGCTTGCGCCGCCAGATCGCCGAAAAAGGCGTGCGCTTTACGCACCACAGTTCCATCGCGCCCACCGGCACCATCTCTCTGTCTTTGGGCAACAATGCCAGCAACGGCATCGAACCTTCTTTCGCGCACCATTACAACCGCAACGTGATCCGCGAAGGCAAAAAGTCCAAGGAAAAGGTCGATGTCTGGTCCTATGAGCTGCTGGCGTATCGTGAACTGGTGAATCCCAAGGCCATGCCGTTCTCCAGTCAGGAAGACGAAAAGCTGCCGGATTACTTCATGGACTCCTCCAACATCGAGGCCAAGGCGCACGTGGATATTCAGGCCGCCGCGCAAAAATGGATCGACAGTTCCATTTCCAAGACCATCAATGTACCGACCGATTACCCTTATGAAGACTTCAAGAGCATCTACTTCTACGCCTATGAAAAGGGGCTGAAGGGCTGTACCACCTTCCGCTTCAACCCGGAAGCCTTCCAGGGCGTGCTGGTCACGGAAAAAAACCTGGAAAACACCACCTACCGCTTCAAGCTGGAAGACGGCACGGTAGTTGAAGCCAAGGGCAACGAGGAAATCGAGTACGACGGCGAAATGCATACCGCCGCGAATCTGTATGACGCCCTCAAGGAAGGCTATTACGGGAAGTTTTAGTCGTTAGTTATTAGACGTAAGTTATTTAAAAGGCCAAAGCCCTTACGACTTCCAACTAACAACTGCCCTTAAGGAGAAAACATGACGATCAAGATAGACAAGAAAATCACCGACTACAGCGTGGTGACGGAAGAAGCCAAAGCCGAACAGGCAGCACAAGCCGCCGAGAGCACCAGGGGCGAAGTGGTGCAACTGGGCGAACCGCTCAGCCGCCCCGACAAACTGGTCGGCAACACCTACAAAATCAAGACGCCGGTCACCGAGCACGCCCTCTACATCACCATCAATGACGTCGTGATGCACGAAGGCACGCCGCAGGAGCACCGCCGTCCGTTCGAAATCTTCATCAACTCCAAGAACATGGAGCATTTCCAGTGGATCGTCGCACTAACACGCGTCATGTCCGCAGTGTTCCGCAAGGGCGGAGACATCACTTTCCTGGTGGAAGAGCTGCACAGCGTGTTCGATCCCAGCGGCGGTTATTTCAAGAAGGGCGGCAAATATATCCCCAGCCTGGTGGCGGAGATCGGCGAAGTGGTCGAGCAGCACTTGCAGGAAATCGGCATGTTGAAGAAGTCCGTCCCGGACGTGCACCAGCAGAAGCTGATCGATGAAAAGCGTGCCGAATATATGGAAAAGCATGTGCAGGCAGGTGGCGAAACTAACGCAGAGGGCTTCCCTCCCGGCGCGCAACTGTGCGGCAAATGCAGCACCAAGGCCGCAATTATTATGGATGGGTGTCTGACTTGCCTGAATTGCGGGGAGAGTAAGTGCGGGTAGCATAAAGAATAAAGGCTGGCATATTGGCTGGGCTTTTACGCTCAGCGCTTTATTCATACCTTCAGAGCCAACAATTCCCCAGCCTAATTAGGCTGGGGCGAAAACGAGTTGCCTGGGTAGAAGATGAAGTAATCGAGTGGATTCAATCGAGGATTCAACTTAGAAATGCCAATACAACTACCGGCATATCTAGTGTTTAAGGCTTACGTGGACGTCCATAAACAATTATTGGTGCCGACGGCGAGACTCGAACTCGCACAGCTTTCGCCACTACCCCCTCAAGATAGCGTGTCTACCAATTTCACCACGTCGGCATGACTGTCATGAAGCATTCCCGACCAAGGCGCACTATCGGGAAAGACCGGCATTTTGCCGCATTTATGACCCAAACGCTACCCCCATGGAGAAGAAGGCATCAATATCCAGATGATCTCGACCTCGTAAATATTGATTTCCGAGGTCATCGATGAGATGCACATGAAACTCGCGCTAAGGGTGCTGCACAAGGCTTTCTAGCTGGAGCACGCCGGCGCGGTGGTTTGACCTTTGAGGGGTAAAACGGTATGCTGTCGGCCACCTCACCGGAGAGATGGCCGAGTGGTCGAAGGCACTTCCCTGCTAAGGAAGCATACGGGCTTAACCCTGTATCGAGGGTTCGAATCCCTCTCTCTCCGCCAATTCCCACGGGTAATGCCTTACAGCAGTTTTTATCCATCAATATCCCGGCTGTTTCTGGGTACTTCTCAAACCCTGAAATGCCTTAAATTGCGCCCGGATTTTCACTCAGCATCATGGCGATGCTTGAGCATCGCTGCAATCGGCAGTTATGACAAGCCGCGTTCATCGTCCGGCCCATGTCTGATTTCAGCACCTCATGCAACGAGCGACTTATGGAGCAACCCACAGTCCGAGATTTTACTTTGGCGCCATTCTGCACAATCGAGTTGCCAGCTGATTTTCGTGCGTGCGATGTTCTCGAATTTCATTGCCGCGACGCATTAGCCGTCGCTGAAAAGGTCGATGGAGGCGCGCTGCACAAGGGACTCGCGTGGCAAGGGCGCCCTGCCTGCCTCACAATCAGGTTTCATGACCGCTACGCCGATGCCGAGCTGCTGATCGACAGACCACAGGCCAGCAGTGATCCTGAATCCCTGAAAACGCTGGTTCAGCGCATGCTGGGTTTAACTCAAAAGGTCGAAGAATTCGAGCATTTTTACCGGAAACACCCGCAGTTGGGGCCTTTGATCGCCATGCATCCGGGGCTGCGGGTTCCGCTCTCCGCCAGTCCGTTTGAAGCACTGACCTGGGCGGTCACCGGCCAGCAAATCAGCGTGAGCGCGGCCATTTCGTTGCGGCGCAAGCTGATCCAGGTCGCTGGTCTGAAACACTCCGGCGGACTGGCCTGTTATCCCGATGCCAGCCAGATTGCGGGCTTAAGCATTGAAGATTTGCGTCAGGCCGGATTCTCACAAGCCAAGGCGCAGACCTTGATGACGCTGAGCCGGATGGTGCTAGAGCAACAGTTGCCGCTGGATGCCTGGAACAGAAACGTGCCGCCTGTCGATGAAATCCGCGAGCGACTGCTAAGTGTGCGCGGCGTCGGCCCGTGGACTGTCAATTACGCACTGCTGCGCGGGTTCGGCTGGCTGGACGGGTCGCTGCACGGGGACGCAGGCGTGCGCCGGGGCATGCAAACGCTGCTCGGTATTCCGGATAAAGTCGGTGAGGAGCAAGCGAGGATATGGCTTGCAGGCTTTCCACCTTGGCGTGCCTTGGTCGCTGCGCATCTGTGGGCGCTTAATGCCAAAACGTCGCCGGCGGCGTATGCGTAATTGCCTGAGAAACTCGCAGCTTATGGAGCAACGCGCATCGCTGGGGCATGCGCTAAAAATCGCACTCGAAGTTGCGCAATCCGGCAACATCGGTGATGGCGATTTCCTTGCCATGCACCTCGATCAACCTTGAATTCTGCAGCCTCAGCATAACTCGGGACAACGTTTCCGGCGTAATGTTGAGCATGGAGGCGATCGTTGATTTGTTGGCAGGCAGCCGCACGTTAGCCGGATCGGGGGAATCCGCGCTGATTTGCAGCAGGTAGCCGATCAGCCGTTGCGTGCTGGTCTGCAAGGAAATGGCTTCGATATCGTTCACCAACTGGTGATTGCGTGCCGCAAGCCCCGCCAGCATACGCCTGACCACCGTGACGTCATGGTCAAGTATGCCGAAAATGGCGTCCCTGGAAACCAGCAGAACCCGTGTATCCAGCATCGCCTGTGCATAAATCGGAAACGCCCGCTCCAGGAACAGCACCGCCTCGCCGAAACTATTGCCGGGCCGGATCAGGCCGATGACCTTCTCTTCCCCTTGCGGCGAGATCACGGCCAGTTTCACCTGGCCTTCCAGCAGCAGATAGAATCCGTTTGCCCGATCGCCACGGTTGAACAGGATATCGCCGCGCGGCACTTGCAGCAGGCGCGTGCCGGCTGCAAGCTGTTCGATCAGGCCCGGCTGCAGCTGGGAGAACAGGTGAAATTCAGCCAGATGATGGGCAATTGACGTTCTATCCATCGTCGCTCAAACCACCTTTGTGGCGGATGCTTGCAAATCCGCGTGGTATGAAGAGCGCACCATGGGCCCGCATGCGGCATTGGTAAATCCCATGTCCAGTGCTTGCTGCTCGAAAATCTTGAACCTCTGCGGTTCGACGTAACGCAGTACCGGCAGATGGTGGGCACTGGGTTGCAAATACTGCCCGAGGGTGAGCATGTCCACGCCATGGGCGCGCAGATCACGCATTACGGCGAGAATTTCCTCGTCTGTTTCGCCCAGGCCGAGCATCAGCCCGGACTTGGTGGCAAGGTGCGGGTGGCGTGTTTTGAATGTCTGCAGCAAGTTGAGCGAATGCGCGTAATCGGCGCCGGGCCGGGCCTGCTTGTAGAGGCGCGGAACGGTTTCCAGATTGTGGTTGAGCACGTCGGGCAGCGCATGGGCCAAGGCTTCCAGCGCGGGCTGCAAACGTCCGCGGAAGTCAGGTACCAGCGTTTCAATGCGGATATCGGGCATAGCCTCACGCACGGCGCGTATGCAATCGGCAAAATGCTGCGCGCCGCCATCGCGCAAGTCGTCACGGTCCACGCTGGTGATGACGACGTAGTTGAGCCGCATGGCGGCAATGGTGCGGGCAAGGTTTTGCGGTTCCTGCGCGTCGGGCGCCAGCGGCTTGCCGTGCGCCACGTCGCAGAACGGGCAGCGCCGCGTGCACAGATCGCCCAGGATCATGAAGGTGGCGGTGCCGCCGCTGAAACACTCGCCGATATTGGGGCAGGAGGCTTCCTCGCACACCGTGTGCAGCTTGTTTTCGCGCAGGATCTCCTTGATCTCGCGAAAGCGTGCGCTGGACGGCACCTGCATGCGTATCCATTCTGGCTTGCGCAGGGCTGGCTGCGGCACGATCTTGATCGGGATACGCGCGGTTTTGGCCTGGCCTTTCTGTTTCTGTCCGGTGAGTTCGTTCATGAATTCTCCTCGACCACGCGCGGCGTATAGTCCAAATCCGCAGCCAGCCTGCTTGCCAGGAGGGAAGCCAGTTCGGCGTCGCCAGCCTGCACGCCGAGATTGCGCGTTTGCGTGATCTGTAGCCCCTGATAGCCGCACGGGTCGATTGCCGCAAACGGCGACAAATCCATGTCCACATTTAGGCTCAAGCCATGATAGCAGCAGCCGTTTTTCAGCCGCAGACCGAGTGAGGCGATTTTTTCGCCGTTGACGTAAACGCCGGGGGCGTCGGCGTGGCTTTGCGCCGCGATGCCGTATTCCCCCAGCAATGTGACCACCGCAGCTTCGATCCGGCTCACCAGTTGGCGCACCGACAAACCCTTGCGCTTCAAGTCCAGCAGCAGGTAGAGCACGATCTGGCCGGGGCCGTGGTAGGTGATTTTTCCGCCGCGGTCGGTTTCCACCAGCGGGATGTCGCTGCGCAGCGGCAGGCTGACGCCGCGCTTGTTGAGGCCGAGCGTATAGACCGGCGGGTGTTCGGTGAGCCAGAACTCGTCCGGCGTATTGGCATCGCGCTGCGCGGTGAATGCCTGCATGGCGCGCCACGTGGTGGCGTATTCGCTGCGGCCGAGCGGGCGGACGAGGATGGGGGTCACAGGACGACTTTTACCCACGCGTGCGCGCTGAGTTCGCGGTAGAGGTCGTCCAGCTGCGCTTTGGACGTAGCATTGACGGTGCAGGTCAGGCTCAGGTATTTGCCGCCGGTGCTGGCGCGCATTTCGACCTGCGCTGCATCGAAATCCGGCGCGTGGCGGCGCACCACTTCAACCATCGCTTCCGCAAACCCCTCGCGTGTTTCGCCCATCATCTTGATGGGAAAGGCGCAGGGGAATTCCAGCAGTGTTTCTTGCGGTTGTGTCATGCGGGGGCGCGCATCACCCGGGTTTTGTATTCCTGATACAGCGCGTGCATTTTCCAAAACAGCGGGCCGGGGCGGCCGGAACCGACTGGCTTGCCGTCCAGCACAGTGATGGGCAGCACTTCCTTGGTGGAGGACGTCAGCCACAATTCGTCCGCGTCACGCACGCGGGCTTCGGCGGGCTTGCATACCTCTAGCGGGATGCCGTTGGCCGCAGCCAGCTCCAGCACCAGGTCGTAGGTAATGCCGGGCAGCATATGGTTGTCCTTGGGCGGGGCAAGGATGACGCCTTGTTCCACTACAAAGATGTTGCTGGCCGCGCCTTCGGTCAGCACGCCGTTGCGGAACAGGAGGGTCTCCACCGCGCCGGCATCCACCGCCATTTGGCGCAGCAGCACGTTGGGCAGCAGGGCGATGGCCTTGATGTCGCAACGATCCCAGCGGTTATCTACCGCACTGACTGCCGAAACGCCGGTTTCGCACTGTTCGCGCGGCGGCGTGGCAAGCGGGCTGCTCATCATGAACACGGTGGCCGGCACGTCCTTGGGGAAGGCATGGTCGCGCTTGGCGACGCCGCGCGTGATGTGCAGATAGACGTATTGATCCTCGCCCTCATTCTGCGCTACCAGTTCGCGGATCAGCTTTGCCCACGCGTCACCAGCGTGCGGATTGGGCAGCCGAATGCCGTCCAGGCTGTTTTGCAGCCGGCGCAGGTGTTCCTCCAGACGGAAGGGGTGGCGCGAATAGACCGGGATGACCTCGTACACGCCGTCGCCGAAGATGAAGCCGCGGTCGAGCACCGGCACAAAAGCCTGGTCGATGGGGAGAAATTTGCCGTTGAGATAGACGATTTGCGACATGACGGTTTACCTGAACTTGAGTTTGAGGCCATCCCACAGCCGACCAAAGATGCCGGCCACGGCGACATCCTGTGCGGCCACCAGCTTGCGCTCCAGCAGCGGCTTGCCGTCGAGGCTGAACTGGATGATGCCGACTTGCTGCCCCTTGGCGATCGGCGCAATCAGAGGCTGGCGGCTGGTCACGCTGGCCTTGATTCTGGTGTACTGGCCCTTGGGCAGAGCAACTGTGAGATCACCATCCACGGTGGCCGACAGCATGTCGTCATGGCCTTTCCAGACCTTGAGTTTGCTGATGGTCTGGCCTTGTTTGTAAACCAGCCGATTCTCGTAAAACATGAAACCGTAGTTAAGCAGCTTCTGGCTTTCCGTGGCGCGCGCATCTTCGGATGGCGTGCCGACCACTACCGAAATCAGCCGCATGTCGCCATGTCTGGAGGAAGCGATCAGGCAATAGCCGGCGCTCTCAGTATGGCCGGTTTTCATGCCGTCCACATAGGGGTCGACCCACAGCAGGCGGTTGCGGTTGGGCTGCGTGATCTTGTTATAGGTATAGTCCTTCAATGCATACAGGCGCTTGTACTGGTCGGGAAAATCGCGGATCAGCGCTGCTGCCAGCAGGGATAAGTCATGCACGCTGGTGTAATGCTCGGGATGCGGCAGGCCGGTGGCATTCATGAAGTGTGTTTCCTTCATGCCCAGGCGCGCGGCCTCCTTGTTCATCAGCTCGGCGAAGGCATCCTCGGTGACTGAAATGCCTTCGGCCAGCGTTATGCAGGCGTCGTTGCCGGACTGGATGATCATGCCGTGCAGCAATTCGTCCACGGTCACCGGCCGGTTGGGCTCGACGAACATTTTGGAGCCCTCCGCCTTCCATGCCTTGACGCTTACCGGCAGGGTCTGGTCGAGCTTGAGATGGCCGTTCTTCAGCGCCTTGAAACTCAGGTAGGCGGTCATCAGCTTGGTCAGCGAAGCCGGCTCGACGCGCTCGTGCGCGCCCTGCTGGGCGATCACGCTGTTGCTGCCGAACTCCCGCAGCAGGTAGGCTTTGGCCGCCAGCGTAGGCGGCGGTGGAAGATCGTCGGCGATTGCCGCAACAGTGGACAGCAGGGAGAAGAGCAGCAGAAAAATGCGCATAAGAACCGGTTATTGAGTCAGGACAAGGGCGGAAATGCCCAGCGTTTGCCGTATCTGGCCAGCGGCGCGCTCGGCATCGTCGCGACTGGCGTAGGGGCCAAGCCGGACGCGATATACGCCGTCATTATACCAGTTCTCCACGCCCACATTTTGCGCCAGCTTCTGTTGCTGCAACCGGTCGCGTAGCTGGTCGGCATTTTCCTTGAGCTTGAAAGCCCCCACCTGTATGAAGCTGCCGTTGAGCGACGGCGCCTTGTCCGTGGCTGCTTCCTGGCTTGGCACGGGTTGCGCGGTGGCCTGCGTGGCGGTATCGAAATTGCGCGCGTCTATCGCCTCCACGTCGACCAGGCCGCTGCCCTTGCCGATGATGCGCAACCTGTAGGCGGCGGCGTAGGACAAATCGATCAGGCGCTCGGAGTGGAATGGCCCGCGGTCGTTGATGCGCACGATGACCGACCTGCCGTTCTCCGGGTTGGTGACGCGGGCATAGCTGGGGATAGGCAGCGTCGTGTGCGCGCCGGTCATGCCGTACATATCGTAAATTTCGCCGCTGGAAGTTTTCTGTCCGTGGTAGCGCTTGCCGTACCAGGAGGCGATGCCGCGTGCCTTGTACGGCTGATATTCCTTCATCGGCGTGTAGTTCTGGCCGAGCGCGCTATAGGGCCGGCTGGTGGCCGCCCGCACGGTTTCCTGGCGCGGCGCCGCATCCGGGATGGCATCAATGTCAGCCGGCGGGTTATCGCCCGGTCCATCGTCCAGATAATAGCCGCCGCCCTTCTGGCCGCCCTGCTTCGTAGGAGGCGCGTGTTTGCCGCCGTCGGCAGGTGTCGCGGATTCGGCAGGGATGCTGCGTTCGATTGCCTGCGGCTTGCCGCCGGACATGGTGCCGCAGCCGCCCAAGACAGCCGCGAGAACCAATAGAGGAAAGATGCGAAACAGGGCCATCAGGAAGTCACCAGCCTTTTGTGTGTCTGTATGCTCATCAAAATACCAAAGCCGACCAGCAACGTCACCAGCGAGGTGCCGCCGTAGCTCACCAGCGGCAGCGGTACCCCGACCACCGGCAGGATGCCGCTGACCATGCCCATGTTGACGAAAGCATAAGTGAAGAACGTCAGTGTGATACTGCCTGCCAGCAGCCGGCAGAAGGTGTTCTGTGCGTTGGCGGAGATGTACAGGCCGCGCCCGATAATCGTGGCGAATAGTGCCAACAGCAGCAGGCAGCCCAGCATACCGAATTCCTCGCCGAATACCGCAAAAATGAAATCGGTGTGACGTTCCGGCAGGAAATCAAGCTGTGCCTGGGTGCCGTTCAGCCAGCCCTTGCCGGCGATGCCGCCGGAACCCAGTGCAATGGTAGCCTGGATGGTGTGGTAGCCGGCGCCGAGCGGATCCTGGTAAGGGTTGAGCAGTATCTCGATGCGGCGACGCTGGTAGTCGTGCATCATGGACCAAAGCAGCGGCGTGACTGCCGCGATGCTGATGCCTGCCGAGAAGATCAGACGCCAGCTCAAGCCCGCCAGGAATATGACGAAGCAACCGGAAGCCGAGATCAGCAACGAGGTGCCGAGATCCGGCTGTTTGACGATGAGGCCGACCGGCAGCGCCAGCAGTACCGCAGCGATGGCGTAGTCGGCCAGCCGCAGCGATGCTTCGCGCCGGGCGAAATACCAAGCCAGCATCAGCGGTACGGCAATGCGCATCAATTCAGAGGGCTGGATGCGCGTCACCCCCAGATTGAGCCAGCGCTTGGCACCGTGAGACACGTCGCCGAACAGCGCCACACCGACCAGCAGCAGCATGCCGAGCACGTAAAGCGGCACTGCTACCCGCTCCAGATGCTGCGGCGGCAGGTTGGCAAACGCCCACAAGCAGGCCAGGGCCACCAGGATATTGGCGAGTTGGGCACCGGTTCTTTCCAGGCTCATGCCGGAGGCGCTATAGAGCACAAACAGCCCTACCAGCATGGTGAGCAGCAGCATGCCCATCAGGAACCCATCCAGATGGGAGGTGAGGCGCCTGAGCAGCATCCTAATCATGTGGTTGATCCTGTTCCGGAGGTTGCTCTACAACAATTGCCGGCGCCGGCATCTTGCCGAGCAGATAATAGTCCATCACCTGGCGCGCAATGGGCCCTGCGGCGGAGCCGCCGTGGCCGCCGTTCTCGACGATGACCGCGAGAGCGATTTTGGGGGCGTCAGCCGGTGCGTAGGCAATGAACAGCGCATGGTCGCGGTGGCGTTCGTCTATGGTGCTGGCATTGTATTTCTCCCCCTGCTTCATGCCAACTACCTGTGCCGTGCCGGTCTTGGCAGCGATGGCGTAAGGGCTGCCGGCACCTATACTGGCAGCGGTGCCGCCGGGCAAGGTGACATCCATCATGCCCTGTCTCACCAGTTGCAGGTTTTCAGCCTTGACCTGCAGCCGGTTGGCGATTTCTATGGGGCGTGGCCGGCTGATGCCACTCTGGCTTTCGTGGATGGAGGTCACCAGATGCGGGCGTACCGCGACGCCGTCATTGGCCAGTGTGCCGACGGCGTAGGCGAGCTGCAGCGGCGTCACCAGCGTGTAGCCTTGGCCGGTGCCAGTGATGACGGTTTCGCCGGGATACCATTTTTGCTTCCAGCGTTTCCATTTCCATTCCGGCGTCGGCAACAGGCCCGGCAATTCGCCGTCGATGTCGATGCCGCTCTTCTGGCCGAAGCCAAAATGGCTGACGAATGAGGTCAGCCGCTCAATGCCGAGGTCCAGCGCCAATCCGTAGAAGAACGTGTCGCAGGACACGGCGATAGCGCGTCTTATGTCTACCCGCCCATGGCCACCTTCCTTCCAGTCGCGGTAGCGGTGCGAACTGCCGGGCAGCATATAGAACCCGGGATCGCCGATGGAAAATGGGGGGGTGCGCTTGCCGTTTTCCAGTCCTGCCAGGGCGGCGAACGGTTTGAAGGTGGAGCCTGGCGGGTATAGCCCGCGCACCGGGCGGTTGATGAGCGGCTTGTCGAGCGAGTCGTTGAGTTCTTTCCAGCTTTCCTGATCGATGCCATCCACGAACAGGTTGGGATCGAAATTGGGCTGGCTGACGTAGGCGAGAATCTCGCCGTTTGCCGGATTGAGCGCGACCAGTGCGCCGCGGCGCTTGCCAAAGGCTTTCTCGGCAATGTCCTGCAGCTTGCTGTCGATGGACAGATAGAGGTTATCGCCGGGAATCGGCGGCGTGCTGGAGAGCGTGCGCACCGCATGGCCGTCGGCATCGATTTCCACCTGCTGGAAGCCGGTCACGCCGTGCAGTGCCTTTTCGTAGCTTTGCTCGACGCCGGCCTTGCCGATGTGGTCCGAGCCCTTGTAGTTGGAAAAGTCGCCGCGCTGTTCCAGATCCTCCAGGTCCGCATCGTTGATGCGGCCGATATAGCCCAGCAGGTGCGAGCCCAGTGTGCCTTGCGGGTAGTGACGGAACAGCCGCGACTTGATCTCGACCCCGGGGAAGCGATAACGGTTGACCGCGAAGCGCGCCGCCTCGGCTTCGCTTAAGTGCGTGCGCAACGGCACGCTTTCGAAACTGTGGCTTTGTTCGCGCAGCTTCCTGAATTTTTTGCGGTCATTCGACGTCACTTCAATCAGTCTGGAAATGTCGTTGATGGTCTGCTCCAGGTCATCTATCTTCGCCGGCGTCATCTCCAGCGTGTAGACGAAGAAATTGTGCGCCAGCACCTCGCCATTACGGTCGAGAATGAGGCCGCGGTTGGGTACGATGGGCACCAGCGAGATGCGGTTGTGCTCCGCCAGCGTCTGGTAATAGTCGTAGCGCAGCACCTGCAGGTAAAAGAACCGTGTCCCCAGCAGGCCAAAGCAGACCAGCACGATTACAGCCGCCACACCCAGGCGTAGTCGGAAGTAATACTGCTCGCGCTGGTAATTCTTGAGTTCTGAGGAGGACTTCATTCCTTTTGCGCGCCGGAGCGGACGCTGGAGATCACCGTTAACTGCCACAGCAGAATGCCGCTCACGCTGGGCAGGAAATAATTCCAGCCTGGAAATTCGGCGCCGGAGAACAGCTTGAGCACAAGCAGGGTCATCTGGGCAAACAACAACAACAGGAATACATAGCCCGACTGCTGCCAGTAGCTGAATAATGCCAGACGGCGCTGATAGGTAACGGCAATAAAGGCGGTCAGCACATAGGCCAGCGCATATTGGCCGAACAGGCTGCCGCTGGCCAGGTCGGTGAGCAGACCGACCAGCCAGGCGGTGCCTATATTGCACATGTGCGGCGCACGCAGCAGCCAGTAGAGCAGGACCAGCAACGCAAATTCCGGGCGCAGCATGAGACCGAAGCCACTCCACGGCAGCAGATAGAGCATGAAGCCCGCCAGCAGGGAGAGCGCGATGGATTTAAGGCTTATGCGGGACATGGCGGGTATTCTGCGGGTGGGTTTTCTTCTTTGGCGTCTGTTCGTCACCTGTTTCCGGCTCACCGCCAGGCAGCGTGGAGTCCTGAGCGGCCAGAATCAACACTTGGCGATGGCTTTCCGTGCCGCCTATGGGCTTGCACACAATATGCGCAAAGGGGGAATCGACATTGCGCTCCACGCGCATCACCTTGGCTACGGCCAATCCAACCGGGTACACGCCGTCGATGCCGGAAGTGACCAGCATGTCGCCTTCGCGGATGTCGACATTGACAGGCAGGTAAGGCAGTTCCAGCGCGCCGCTCTCGCCAAGACCGAAAGCGATGGCGCGCAAGCTGTTGCGCTCGACTTGCACCGGAACAGCAAGTTCCTTGTCGGTGATCAGCGTCACCTCGCTGGAAAACGGATAGGCGCGCGTCACCTGGCCGATGACGCCGAGATCGTCCACCACCGCCTGCCCTGCGGCTACGCCTTGTTGCGTGCCGAGATTGACGATCACCTTGCGGGTAAACGGGTCGCGCCCGAGGTGCAGTATCTCAGCCAGCTTGGTGGACTGCATCAGTACCGACGAAGCCCCCAGCAATCCGCGCAGATGCTCGTTCTCTGCCTGTACCGTACGAAAGCGCTGCAACTCGCTACCTTGCTGCAATACAAGCTGGTGCATGGCGCGGTTGTCGCGCGTGAGGTCGCTTTGCGCGACAAAGTAATCCTGCACCCGGTGGTAGAGCACCACCGGGGCATTGGCGACGGCTTCCAGCGGATAAAGCAGCGCGGCGAAGCCCTGGCGGACTTCAGTCAGATAATGCAGGCGGGCATCCGCTACCATGGCCGCCATGGAAACTGCAGCGAAAAATACCAGGCGAGCGAGGGGGCTGGGGCCACGGACGAAAAAAGCCGGTGGCTGGTGGTGTTCGATAGAAGGCGGCAAGGTCGGCCGCCCTTTATTCCGATTTATTCATTGGCGAATACGTTGCCCAGCCTGTCCATTTCCTCCAAAGCCCGGCCGCTGCCGCGTGCCACACAGGTCAGCGGGTCTTCGGCGACGATCACCGGCAGGCCGGTTTCTTCCATCAGCAGGCGGTCGAGGTCGCGCAGCAGCGCGCCACCACCGGTGATGACCATGCCCTTCTCGGCAATATCCGCACCCAGCTCCGGCGGGGTCTGCTCCAGTGCCGATTTGACGGCACCGACGATGGCATTGAGCGGTTCGGTGAGCGCTTCCAGAATCTCGTTGCTGGAGATGGTGAACTTGCGCGGCAGGCCTTCCGCCAGGTTGCGACCGGTGACTTCCATTTCGCGCACTTCCGATCCGGGAAAAGCGGAACCGATATTCTTCTTGATCTGTTCGGCAGTCGGTTCGGAAATCTGCATGCCGTAGTTGCGGCGGATATAGTCAATGATGGCCTGGTCGAACTTGTCGCCGCCGACGCGCTCGGATTTGGCATAGACGATGCCGCCCAGCGAAATCACGCCCACTTCCGTAGTGCCGCCGCCGACATCGACGACCATGGAGCCGGTCGCTTCGGCAACCGGCAAATCGGCACCGATGGCGGCCGCCATTGGTTCCTCGATCAGGTAAACCTGTCTGGCACCGGCACCGATGGCAGACTCGCGAATAGCCCGGCGTTCCACCTGAGTGGAGCCGAACGGCACGCAAATGATAATGCGCGGATTGGGCGAGAACATGCGCGATTCGTGGATTTTGCGGATGAAATACTTGAGCATCTGCTCGGTAATGGTGAAGTCGGCGATCACGCCGTCTTTCATCGGTCGGATCGCCTGTATGCTGGCCGGCGCCCGACCGAGCATGCGCTTGGCATCCAAACCTACCGCGAGGATGGTTTTTTTGCCCGCCGGACCCCCTTCCGTACGAATGGCGACAACCGAAGGCTCGTCCAGCACTATGCCTTTACCGCGGACGTAAATCAGCGTGTTGGCGGTGCCGAGGTCAATGGCGAGATCGTTGGAAAAATAGCTGCTAAGAAAACCGAACATGTGTGATTCCCGAATGCTTTACGGGCCAGCTTAACCAGCCTTGTTGTAAGGATGCGTCTTAAAATCGAAATATGATACCCTATAACGCTTCAAAATTTAAGTTTTGGGTGTATTCATGTCGCTCACGTTGCACGACGTAAAACGTATTGCCCATCTTGCACGCATCGAAGTGCAGGATGCCGAGGCCGAAATCTGGCTGGAACAGATGTCGGGAATTCTCGGCTTGATCGAAGAAATGCAGGCAGTCAACACCGACGGCATCATGCCGATGTCGCACTCGCAGGATGTCACCCAAAGATTGAGGGAAGACATCGTCACCGAGGCTAACCAGCGCGAGCTGTTCCAGTCCATCGCCCCTGCTGTAGAAAACGGCCTGTATCTCGTCCCAAAAGTCATCGAATAATCATGATCAACGCAAGTTTGAAGGAACTGGCGGCCAAGCTCGTCAGCAAGCAGATTTCCAGCGTGGAACTGACCCGCGATTTCCTCGCGCGCATCGATAGGCTCAATCCGGCGCTCAACGCTTATGTCACGCTGGACGCCGACAAAAGCCTCGCCCAAGCTAGGGCGGCTGACGAAAAAATTGCCAGGGGTGAAGCCACCCCGCTTACCGGCATCCCCATCGCCCAGAAAGACATCTTCTGCGCCAAAGGCTGGACCAGCGCCTGCGGCTCCAAGATGCTCGCCAACTTTGTGTCGCCCTACGATGCCCATGTCATCGAGCAGTTCGACCGCGCCGGTGCGGTGAATCTGGGCAAGACCAACATGGACGAGTTCGCCATGGGGTCTTCCAACGAGACCTCGTATTTCGGCAAGGTAAAAAACCCGTGGGATAACGAGCGCGTGCCCGGCGGCAGTTCAGGCGGTTCCGCGGCCGCCGTGGCGGCACGTTTGTGCGCGGCAGCCACCGGCACCGATACCGGCGGCTCCATCCGCCAGCCGGCCTCGCTGTGCGGCCTGTCCGGCCTCAAGCCGACTTATGGCGTAGTGTCGCGCTACGGCATGATCGCCTTCGCTTCCAGCCTCGATCAGGCTGGCCCGATGGCCAAATCCTGCGAAGACATGGGGCTGATGCTGAACGTCATGGCCGGCTTCGACGCGCGCGATTCCACCAGTCTCGACCGCCCCGCCGAAGACTACACGCGCGACTTGAGCAAACCGCTGGCCGGTCTGCGTATCGGCTTGCCCAGGGAGTATTTCGCCGGGGGTCTGGGCGCGGATGTCGCTTCGGTAGTGCAGGAGGCTTTGGCCCAATACCGCAAGCTGGGCGCGGAAACGGTCGATATCAGCCTGCCCAACACCCGGCTTTCCATCCCGGTGTATTACGTGCTGGCCCCGGCGGAAGCTTCCAGCAACCTCGCCCGTTTCGACGGCGTGCGTTATGGCTACCGGGCTCCTGAATATGGCGATTTGTCGGACATGTACTGCAAAACCCGCGCACAGGGCTTCGGCGCGGAAGTGAAGCGCCGCATCATGATAGGCACCTATGTGCTGTCCGCCGGCTACTATGACGCCTATTACCTCAAGGCGCAGAAGATCCGCCGCCTGATCGCGCAAGATTTCGAGGCGGCGTTCAAACAGTGCGACGTCATCATGGGCCCCGCCGCGCCCGGCACCGCGTTCAAGCTCGGCGAAAAGACCGGCGACCCGGTGTCCATGTACTTGCAGGATATCTACACCATTGCCGTCAACCTCGCCGGCCTGCCCGGCATGTCCATCCCGGCTGGCTTTGCGAACGGCCTGCCTGTTGGCCTACAGGTCATCGGCAACTATTTCGACGAGGCGCGCATGCTGGGCGTCGGCCATGCCTACCAGCAAGCAACGGATTGGCATACACGCATGCCTGAAGGAATTGCATAATGGAATGGGAAGTCGTCATCGGGCTGGAAACCCACGCCCAGCTTCAAACCAAAACCAAGATTTTTTCCGGGGCTTCCACGGCGTTCGGTGCCGCGCCCAATACCCAGGCTTGCGTGGTGAGCATCGCACTCCCGGGCGTATTGCCGGTGTTGAATAAGGAAGCTGTGCGCTGCGCGGTCAAGTTCGGCCTCGCGGTCAATGCCGAGATTACGCGTCGCTCGGTGTTTGCGCGCAAAAATTACTTCTACCCGGATTTACCCAAAGGATACCAGATCAGCCAGTACGAGCTGCCAGTGGTAGGTAAGGGCTCGCTCACCATCCAGGTCGGCGACGAAGAAAAAACCGTGCGCATCACCCGCGCCCACCTGGAAGAGGATGCCGGCAAGTCGCTGCACGAAGACTTCCACGGCATGACTGGCATCGACCTCAACCGCGCTGGCACTCCGCTGCTGGAAATCGTCACCGAGCCCGACATGCGCTCGTCTCAAGAGGCCGTGGCCTACGCCAAGAAGCTGCACGAGCTGGTGCAATGGATAGGCATATGCGACGGCAACATGCAGGAAGGCAGCTTCCGCTGCGACGCCAACGTGTCGGTGCGTCCCAAGGGTTCGGACAAGCTCGGCACGCGGCGCGAGATCAAGAACCTCAACTCGTTCAAATTCATGCAGCAGGCGATCGAATATGAGACTCGCTGGCAGATCGAAACGCTGGAAGAAGGCGGCACCATCCACCAGGCCACAGTGCTATTCGATCCCGATACCGGGGAAACCCGCGCCATGCGCAGCAAGGAAGAAGCCAACGATTACCGCTATTTCCCCGACCCCGACCTGCTGCCGCTGGAAGTGACGGACGACTACATCGAAGAAGTGAAGCGCACCATGCCGGAACTGCCTGAGGCGATGAAAGCGCGCTTCGAGCAGGAATACGGTCTGACGACCTACGATGCCAGTGCTATTACCGCTTCCCGCGCTATGGCTGATTACTTTGTAGCGGCAGTAACCGCATTGGCCGGAGATGCCAAGCTGGTCGCCAACTGGACCATGGGTAGCGTTGCCGCCAAGCTGAACGCGGAAGACAAGGAAATTACTGCATCGCCGGTATCAGCGACACAGTTGGCTGGGCTGCTCAGGCGTATTCAGGATGGGACAATTTCGGGCAAGATCGCCAAGGAAGTGTTCGATGCCATGTGGGCGGGCGAAGGCGATGCAGATGCCATCATCGAGAAAAAAGGCCTGAAACAGATTTCCGATTCCGGCGCCATCGAAGGCATTGTCGATCAAGTACTCTCAGCCAACGCCGCCATGGTGGCCGAATATAAGGCCGGCAAGGAAAAAGCCTTCAACGGGCTGGTGGGTCAGGTGATGAAGGCCAGCAAGGGCAAGGCGAATCCGGCGCAGGTGAACGAGATTCTCAAAGCCAAGCTCGCCGGCTAGCCCTGCATCCAGCGCGCTGGTTGCTTTTTAACCAGAATCAGTAAAGCTGATCCATCACCTGCGGCATCGGCAACGGTGTCGCAGGTTTTTGCGGCAGCCTGACGTTGGGCGGTTTCGGCGCCATGGGCGCTGGCACTGCCGGCTTCTTTTCTTCCTTGCGTTTTACGCTCTCCTTCAGCTCGGTTTCCACCGTCTTTTGTTCGGCCTTGATGCGTGACTCTTCCTGCTTCTGCCAGACCAGTGGACAAAGTGCGCGCTCGAACGCGTCACCCACGGTATCAGGAATGATGGGCGCAGCTTCGGACTCGTTATTGGCGACGTATTGCACCACTTCCCCGCTGGCGGAATAGTACAGATAACTCACCAGTACTGAGGTGTGGTTGGTGCAGTGCAGGCGCTCGCGCAACAAGCCGGAGGCGGCCTCCTTGCCATTGATGTTTTGCGGGCTACGGAACACCACTTTTTTCCAGTAGGTGACCTCGTCGTCCTTGACGATGAGCTTGCTCTGGTCGTAAAAATACTGATCGCCGGAGCCAGTGGTATTGGGAAGCGGCATCCACTCGGTCGCCAGCGCCTGCTGCCCGGCCAGCAAGAGGAAATACAAACCGCTAGTTATTGCGCTTTTCATCATCGCCATCTGTTGTTTCCACTGCCAGTAATTTTGCCGCAATCAGGCCATTGAGTGTACCGAAAAGCAGGGCCGCAGCGGCAAATATCGGCACCAGATAAGCCACCCCGGCATGCGGAATCAGCCACAGGCGCACCACCAGCAATTGGCCGGCAATATGCGCGCAAGCTGCCAGCATGCTATGGCTCACCGCGCCGAACCAGCGTTGCGGCAGATGCCTGGCAGCGGCCAGCATGGCGAGGCTGGCAAGCGCGCCGCTCAGGCTCAGGGCAAAGGTGGGCGAAAGGAAATTCCCCAGCAGCAGGCTGCCCGCCACCACGCGCAGCAGCGACACCCAGGCTGCCGTCGCGAAGTCGAAGCGGTGCAGCACGTACAGCGTGACGATATTGGCGATGCCCGGCTTTACCCCGGGCAGCGGCGACGGCACGATAGCCTCCGCCAGATGCAGGCCGATGGCGAGCGCCGCCAGCCGCGCGATGCGGTGATCGTCGGCGGTGGTCGTGATGTCAATAGTTGATGGAGTCATAAACCTTTTCGTTGCCCAGCAGTTCCACGCTCACCTGATTGGGCAGGCACACTGCGGCTTGGCCAGCGTGCGTCAGCCAGCCTTGATGTACGCAATACTGGTTGCGGCAGGGCGAACTTTCAAAACGCACCTTGCCGTGATCGATCATGATGCGGCTGATACCCTGCGGGCCGGGCACTTCCAGCGTGCGTTTCTGATCCAGACTGAGCGTGGCGAACACATGATCTCCGGCGCGGATGCGCAACCTGCCCGCCGGTTCATCATGCCACAGGCTGGCGAACAGCCAGGCTACTGCGACCAGCCCGGCAAGCAGCAGCAGCCAGTCGCCGGCGAGCAGCCTAGGGAGCCTGTTCCAGTTTGGCATTTTTATCCAGTATTCTGATGCGTGCCTGCATCGCCGAGGTCAGGTGGATTTTACCTGCGCTGTCGATCAGCATGGCGTGTTCCACGCCCATCAGGCGGGTGCTTTGCTGGAACTTGTCCGCACCGGAAATGAAGATAGGTTTGGAATCCGCGTCCGATAAGGTGCCGGCATTGGAACCGGGCGGGACGAGTATGGTGACGGCCTGCACCCCAGCCACCGGATAGCCGGTGCGCGGGTCGATGACGTGGCAATAACGCTTGCCGTCCAGCTCGAAATAACGCTGGTAATCGCCCGAGGTGCCTATCGCCCATCCATCCGCCAAATCCATCGCGGCTATGGCGCCCGCGTGCCGCGGATGCTGGATGCCGACGCGCCAAGGGCGTTTGCCATGCTGGCCAATGGCGATGATATTGCCACCGATGTTGACCAGCGCGCCATGCACTTTTTCCCGACGCAAATAATCGGCAGCGAGGTCAAGCGCATAGCCCTTGGCATAACCGCCGAGATCCAGCCTGACCGCCGGATTTTTGCTGTAGGCGCTGTTGCCTTCGATCACGATGTCGGACATGGCGGGGGCGGCTTGCACCAGCGCCGCGATCTGTGCGGGGTCAGGTCGCAGCGGCGTGAACTCGTCGCGCTGGAAGCCCCACAGCTTGATCAAACCACCGATAGCCGGGTTGAACAGGCCGCCGGAGCGCTCGGAGATTTGGGTTGCATCGCGTAGCATAGCGGCCAGTTCCGGCGAAACGTCGGTTTTCTTGCCAGCGGCGAAGGCCTGATTGAGTTTGTCCAGCTCGCTGCCCGCTTTCCAGGCGTGCAGGCCATCGTGCAGGCGCTGGAATTCCTGTAGTACGTGCGCCGTCAGGCTGCGTGCACGCTCCTCGGATTCGCCGTAGATACTGACATCCACCAGCGTGCCGAACACATAGGCCTGGCTCTGGTACAGGGGCTCGCGGCCGCAGCCCGCCAGCGCCAGCAGTATCAGGATGGTCAGGAAGCGCAGCATGCCCGCTCCAGCGCATCGACGAACAACATGGCTGGATTGCAATCGGTCTGCTCGGCGATCTCGACCATGCAGGTGGGGCTGGTGACGTTGATTTCGGTGAGGTAATCGCCGATCACATCCAGCCCGACCAGAAACAGCCCCATTTCTTTTAGGCGTGGGCCGAGTGCAGCCGCAATTTCATGGTCGCGGGCGGAAAGCGGCTGCGCAACGCCGGTGCCGCCGGCAGCGAGGTTGCCGCGTGTTTCGCCCGGCTTGGGAATGCGGGCCAGGGCATATGGCACGAGTTCGCCGTCTATGAGCAGGATGCGCTTGTCGCCCTGTTTGATTGCCGGCAGGTAGCGTTGCGCCATCACGGTGCGGCGCTCGAAATGTGTGATGGTTTCCAGAATCACACCGACATTGGCATCCTCGCGATGCAGGCGGAAAATGCCGCTGCCGCCCATGCCGTCTAGGGGTTTCACCACGATGTCGCCATACTCGTCGAGAAACTCGCGGATCAGCGCCATCTGGCGCGTCACCAGAAACGGCGGGGCGAACTCTGCGAACTGCGCCACGGACAGTTTCTCGTTAAAGTCGCGGATGCTGCGTGGACGATTGAAGACGCGCGCGCCCTGCTGTTCCGCCAGTTCCAGCAGGTAAGTGCTGTAGATGTATTCCATGTCGAACGGTGGATCCTTGCGCATCAGCACCGCGTCGAAGATTTCCGGCGCCACGAGCGTTGCGTCGCCCGTATGCCAGCTGTCGGCAGCGAACTCAAAGTCGCGGGCTTGTATGCCGACCAATCCGTCCCGCAGCATCAGTCCGCCCTGTTCCGCCATGCTCAGTTGGTGGCCGCGCCGCGCCGCTTCGTGCATGATGGCGAGGCTGGTGTCCTTATGCGGTTTGAGGCTGTCGAGCGGGTCGAGGATGAAAAGAAAATGCATGACCGTCAGGCAGGTGCGGTCTCTTCGAGTTCTATGGCGGCGGCCAACAGCGCGAGCCGCGCCACCACGCCGTAGGCATAGAAGCGGTTGGGGTCGGCATCCGGCTTGCCAGTATGGTCCGGCAGCGAACACGGCACTTCGAAAGCCAGCGGTTCGAAGTGCATGCCCGGTGCATTGAGATTTTCGTCCGCGCCGCGTCCAGTATGCACGCGATAAAATCCGCCGACGACGAAACGGTCGATCATGTACACCACTGGTTCGGCAACCGCGTCGTTGATGCTTTCAAAGGTATAGACGCCTTCCTGCACGATGACTTCGCTGACTTCCTGGCCTTCCTTGATCACGGACATCTTGTTGCGCTGCTTGCGGTTAAGGCCACGCACGTCATCCGGGCTTTTCACCGTCATGATGCCCATGCCATAAGTGCCGGCATCGGCCTTGACAATGACGAACGGCTCCTGTTGGACGCCGTATTCCTGGTACTTCATGCGGATACGCGCCAGCAGATCGGATACCTTGGCTGCCAGGCAATCTTCGCCCTGGCGCTCCTGGAAATTGATCTCATTGCAGGTCGAAAAATAAGGATTGAGCAGCCAGCCATCGATATCGATGAGCTTGGCGAATTCGCCCACGACAGCGTCGTAGGCGGCAAAATGGTTGGATTTGCGGCGCACTGCCCAACCTGCGTGCAGTGGCGGGATCACGGATTGTTCGAGGTTCTGCAGGATGTCCGGGATACCCCCGGAAAGGTCGTTGTTGAGTATCACCGCGCAAGGGTCGAAGTCGTCCAGCAGCAAGCGGTTGCCCGCGCGCTTCACCGGTTCCAGCGTAAGGCTGCCGCCGGAAGGCAGCTCAAGCCGCATGGGTGCATCCAGTCCCGGCAACAGCGAGCCGATACGCACGTTGAGGCCGGCCTGGCGCAGGATGGTGGCCAGTGCGGCGACATTCTGCAGGTAAAAGGTGTTGCGGGTATGGCTCTCCGGGATCAGCAGGAAACGCTGCGCTTCCGGGCAGACCTTTGCCACTGCCGACATCGCGGCCTGCACGCACAGCGGCAGAAAATCCGGATTGAGATTGTTGAAGCCACCGGGGAACAGGTTGGTATCCACCGGCGCCAGTTTGAAGCCGCTGTTGCGCAGATCGACCGAGGCGTAAAACGGCGGGCTGTGCTCCAGCCATTGCGTGCGCAGCCAGTGCTCGATACGCGGCATGGCGTCAAGAATGCGGCGCTCCAGTTCAAGCAGCGGGCCGCTGAGGGCGGTGGTAAGGTGGGGAACCATAAGGTGCTAATTATAACATGCGTGTTTCGCCGAAATCGGCGCAGCCGCTTAGTCAGTATTCGCTTCCGCCCGCTGATGCACCTTCATTTTTAGCATTTTTAGCCAGCATGGCGTCGACCTGTTTCTCCGCCTCCTGCCAGTCTTCCTGGGCGGATCCGCCAGTAAACCCGCGACGCTGGGCAAGGTAAAATGCCGCTTCCTGGATATAGCGCAGGCGCATGGTGTCCGTTATGGTAGAACTCGTCACGTCGTCCGGGCAGGTAAGGGCAAGTTGGCTGTCCCATTTGCTATCCCATGCCAAGGCAGGACTGCCACCCTCAGGGATTTCGTTGCTCGGTGTTTGCCTGTCGGAAATTTTCAGTTTGCGTTGTTTGTACCCCGTGATCATGGATAAAACTAGGTTCTCCCGGTGGCTGATTGACCCGACAATGACGCCTGTAATATGCACCCCGATCATGGAAAGCCAGGCGTAGGCAAAATAGTGGTGCCAATCATCTATCGTTTCTTCCTCGATGATGTCGAACAGCGACATGTCATGAAACGACATATATCCGGTGGCTGTAGTCAATATACCGAACACCAGCATGGCATAAATCGCCAGGGCGCCGGCCGGGTTATGGCCTAGATAACGTTTTGCCTTGCCGTGCAGCAGATCAAGCAAGTAGCCTTGCGCCGCCAGCGCATTGGGCTGGAAACTCCGGAACCCGGCATAGTCCCTGACCATCGCGCCGTATATCCAGCGCAGCACAAGCACGGCTGCGGCGACATAACCCGCGTAAAGGTGGTAGACCGCATCCATCACGGATTCGCGATACACCCATGCCGTGCAGAAGGCTGCGACCAGCGTCCAGTGCATCAGCCTGACGGGAAGTGACCATACTTTGATTTTGTTGTTGGCGTAACTCATGATTTCTGCGCTTATTTGACCATGATGGGGTGGCGAATTGTTACAGCGTGCCATTATGCCGTGAAAGCGACATTTGTGCCTGGCGCTCCAAGCAGCGGAACTACAGCGGAACGCCGCCCCGCACATATTGTGCCTGACGTGGCAATTTCAACTTGCCTTGGCGGCAGGATGCACAGATTGCCCGGCTTGCTGGAGGTGACAGCTAGGGGGCGTAACCGGTGGTTTGCATCTTCAGTCGGGATGGGCAGCTGCCAGCCGCCTCAACTCCGGCACGCATGAACCACACTCGGTGCCACATTTAAGTTTGGCCTGTAGCACGGCGAGATCGGTGCCTTCAGCAAGGAATGCCCTGATTTCGTTTTCGGAGACATCCAGACAGTTGCAGACAATGCGCCCCCTGCCCTGTCTGCCGGTCGGCGGGGCGCTGACCGGCGCCAGCGCCCAAAGGCGCACGTCTTCGGGAAAGTCGTCGTGCGTCATGACCTCCTTCAACCACTCTGCCGCCAGCGTTTCGCCCACCAGTCGCACGCCGGTGACCTTGCCATTTTCCACCACCACGCGTTTGGAAATACCGCGTTTGGCGTCGCGGTAAGTCAGGCACGGGGTATCCTCGGTCAGCCCCAGCAGCACATCGAGTTCGTCGATCAGGGTTTGTGGCAAAGGTTCGGCATGCGCAGCGCGCAGCAGCACCATGCCGCTTTCGCGTCCGTAAAGGCCGCAGTTGGCGTAGTCAAAGTGTTGCAACATCGGCTGCAGGGCGGCGAGCAGCTTCAGCGTTTCGCCACCACGTCGCATCAGCACCATGCGCCAGGGCAGATCAAGTTTTTCCACCTTGATGGCGGCATGCTTGAGTTCGGGTTGTTTGGAAACGGGATCGAATGCGCCGATGGTGAGCGCGTTGCAGCCGGCGCCGGTCATCTGCTGGCTGCCCCAGTGCATGGGAAAGAATGTCTGCGCTGGCTGCATTTCGTCGGAATCCTTCACGCGCGCCACCAGGCTGCCGCGACGGCTGGAGATTCTGACAATATCGCCGGCCTGCAACTGGCGTCGCTCCATATCGCCGCGATGCATCGACAGCAGCGGCTCTTCGACATGGTTGTAAAGCTGCGCCACAGTGCCGGTACGGCTCATGCCGTGCCACTGGTCGCGCAGGCGTCCGCTAAGCAGGTGCAGCGGATAGCGCGCATCGGTCTGTTCCGCCACCGGACGATATTTGACGTCGGCGAAACGCGCCCGCCCGTTCGGCTGTTCGAATACGCCGTCGTCATACAGCCGTGCCTTGCCCTGTACGGCACCTTGCGGCAGCGGCCATTGCTGCGGGCCTTGTGCGTCGAGCATGGCATAGCTCAGGCCGGTGATGTCGAGGTCGCGCCCGCGCGTGGTCTCGCGATGTTCGTTGAACACCTCTTCGGCAGTTTGATACGGAAACAGCGCTGCGGCATCACGCCCAGTTTGCAGTTTTTGCCCCAGGCGTCGGGCAAAATCCACCACCACCTCCCAGTCCGCACGCGCTTCTCCTGGCGGCATTACGGCAGGCCGGACATGGGCGATGCGCCGCTCGGAATTGGTGACAGTGCCTTCCTTTTCGCCCCAGCTGGCGGCAGGCAACAACACATCCGCGTAGTGCGCGGTATCGGTGTTGCCGTAAGCATCCTGTACTACCAGAAAATCCACTGCCTCCAGTGCCGCGCGTATGCTGTTGAGGTCGGGCATGGACTGTGCCGGGTTGGTGCAGGCTATCCACAATGCCTTGATCTCGCCGTTGCGCATGGCGTCGAATATTTCCACGGCGGTCTTGCCGGGCTTTTCCGGCACTGAGGCTATGCCCCACAGCCGCGCCACCTCGACACGGTGTTCGGGATTGGCCAAGTCGCGATGCGCAGACAGCAGGTTGGCCATGCCGCCGACTTCGCGTCCGCCCATGGCATTGGGCTGGCCGGTGAGCGAGAGCGGGCCGGTGCCGGGCTTGCCGATCTGGCCGGTGGCGAGATGCAGGTTGATCAGCGCCGCGTTCTTGTCGGTGCCGCTGGTGGATTGGTTCAGCCCCTGGCAATAGAGTGATAGCGTCGGCCCCGCACCGAACCAGCGCGCAGCACTGACGATATCCTGCTCCGACACGCCGCAGATATCCGCCACGAATTTAGGCGTGTATTCGCGTACGGTATCCTTGAGCACCTCGAAACCTGCGGTGTGGGCGCGGATGTAGTCATTGTCCACCAGTCCCTCCCACAGCAACACGTGCAGCATGCCGTTGAACAGCGCGACATCGGTACCGGGCTGGATGGCCAGATGCAGGTCGGCACACTGCGCGGTGTCGGTGCGGCGCGGGTCGACCACGACGATTTTCAGCGCCGCATTGCGTTGTTTCGCAGCCTCGATGCGGCGGAACAGGACGGGATGCGCATAGGCCGTATTGGAGCCGGCGATGAAGATGCATGTCGCATGGTCGATATCCTCGTAGCAGGCCGGCGGCGCATCGGCGCCCAGCGTGGCCTTGTAGCCCGCCACTGCGGAGGACATGCACAGACGCGAATTGGTGTCGATGTTGTTGGTGGCTATCAGTCCCTTGGCCAGCTTGTTGAAGACGTAGTAATCCTCGGTCAGCAATTGGCCGGAGATATAGAACGCCACGCTGTCCGGCCCGTGGCTGCGGATGGTGTCGGCGAAGCGTTGCGCGACATGGTCTAGCGCTGCATCCCAGCCGGCGCGTTGCCGTTCAGCGGCGCGCTCACGCCGCATTTCCGGGAACAGCGCGCGCAGGTCGGGTTTTGCCGTCAGGTGCAAGGTGGCGCCCTTGGTGCACAGCCTGCCGAAATTGGCCGGATGTTCCGGGTCGCCGCGCACGCCGGTGATGCGCCCATCCTCGCTTTGGATGATGACGCCACAGCCGACGCCACAGTAACAGCAGGTGGAATTGGTTTCCTGCATGGTCAAAGCTTCAGGAACACTTCACCGCCCTCGAGTTTGACTTCGATGCACCCGGCCTGTCCCTCGTCCGGCGCCTGCGCCTTGCCGTCGGCCAGCCCGATATTCCAGCCGTGCAAGGGACAGGTCACCTGCTTGCCATGCACGATGCCCTGCGATAGCGGGCCGCCCTTGTGTGGACACTGGTCATGCAGCGCGAACACCTGGTCATCGGCGGTGCGGAATACCGCGATATCGCCGCCGTCGCTTTTCACCACGCGTGACCCCAGGCGGGGAATGTCATCCAGCACAGCCAATCGTTTCCATACACTCATGATTTTTCTCAAACACTCAGCAATTCGAATTGACGGCGCTTGCCCTGCTGCTGGACATGCTCCGCCCACGGATCGACGGCACCCTGCAGGGCATACAGCAGGCGCTCGTAGAGCGCTTTGCGCCCCTCTGTATCTTCCAGCACACGCTGCTTGACGTAGTCCAGGCCGACGCGCTGTACCCAGTGCACGGTGCGGTCGAGGTAACGGGCTTCCTCGCGGTAGAGCTGGATGAAGGCGCCGGCATATTCCAGCACCTCCTCGTGCGTCTTTACCTTGGTGAGGAACTGCGCCACTTCTGTTTTGATGCCGCCGTTGCCGGCAACGTAGATCTCCCAGCCGGAATCGACGCCTATGATGCCTACATCCTTGATGCCTGATTCGGCGCAGTTCCGCGGGCAGCCGGATACCGCCAGCTTGACTTTGTGCGGCGCCCACATGCGGTCGAAGGCGCGCTCCAGTTCGATGCCCATGCGCGTCGAATCCTGCGTGCCGAAGCGGCAGAATTCGCTGCCGACGCAGGTTTTGACGGTGCGCAGCGATTTTCCGTAGGCAAAGCCGGAGGGCATGTCGAGGTCGGCCCACATTTTCGGCAGGTCTTCCTTCTTCACACCCAGCAGGTCGATGCGCTGGCCGCCGGTGACCTTTACCATCGGCACGGCGTACTTGTCGGCCACGTCCGCGATCCTGCGCAGCTGGTCGGGCGTAGTGACGCCGCCATACATGCGCGGCACCACGGAATAGGTGCCGTCCTTCTGGATATTGGCGTGGGCGCGCTCGTTGATGAAGCGTGACTGCGGATCGTCCACTGCTTCGTGTGGCCAGGCCGAAATCAGATAATAATTGAGTGCCGGTCGGCAGGAGGCGCAGCCGTTGGGCGTACGCCATTCCATCAAGGCCATGGCCGTGGGGATGTCGAGCAACTTTTGCTCGCGGATGACCTGGCGCACTTCCTCGTGCGTCTTGTCGGTGCAGCCGCACATAGGCCTAGCGGCGGATTGCGGCGCGTAGCCGCCGCCCAGGGTGGAGGCGAGAATCTGCTCCACCAATCCCGTGCATGAACCGCATGAGGCCGAGGCCTTGGTGCTCTTGCGCACGTCGTCCAGCGTGAACAGGCCTTGCCCCTTGATGGCCTTGACGATAGCTCCCTTGCATACGCCATTGCAGCCGCAAACTTCCATCTCGTCGCTCATCGCGGCGGCGCTGTTCTGGCCGGCGTGACCGGTATTGCCCAGGCTGCTCTGGCCGAACATCAGGTGATCGCGGATTTCGGCGACGCTTTTGCCGTCGCGCAGCATCTGGAAATACCAGGCGCCGTCGATAGTGTCGCCGTACAGCACGCTGCCGATAATCTTGTCGTCCTTGATCACCAGCTTCTTGTACACGCCGCCGACGGCGTCATGCAGCACAATTTCCTCGGTACCCTCGCCGCCGCTGAAGTCACCGGCGGAAAACAGGTCGATGCCGGTCACCTTGAGCTTGGTCGAAGTGACCGAGCCGGTATAGCGGCCGATGCCGAAATTGGCGAGGTGGGTGGCGCATACCTTGGCCATTTCGAACAGCGGCGCCACCAGGCCATAAGTTGTGCCGCGGTGGGCCACACACTCGCCCACGGCGTAGATGCGCGGGTCGAAAGTCTGCATGGTGTCGTTGACCACGATGCCGCGCTCGCAGTGGATGCCGGCGGATTGCGCTAGCGCGAAATTGGGGCGGATGCCGACCGCCATCACCACCAGGTCGGCTTCGGCTTCGCTGCCGTCCTTGAAGTGCACTGCCTTCACACGGCCGTTTTCGCCGACCAGGGATTCGGTCTGCTTGCCCATGAGGAAGCGCAACCCCTTTTCTTCCAACGACTGTTGCAGCATCTTGCCGGCGGTGCGGTCGAGCTGGCGTTCCATCAGCCAGTCGTGGATATGTACCACGCTCACATCCATGCCGCGAATCTTCAGGCCATTGGCCGCCTCCAGCCCAAGCAGGCCGCCGCCGATGACCACAGCTTTCTGGTAACGGCTGGAGGCTGCAATCATGGCATCCACATCTTTAATGTCGCGGAAGCCGATCACGCCATCCAGCTCTTTTCCGGGAATCGGCAACATGAAGGGCGTCGACCCCGTCGCCAGCAGCAGGCGATCATATTCAGCGCGGGTTCCATCTTCAGCCACGACCGTGCGCTTGAGGCGGTCGATCTTGTTGACGCGCTTGCCGGCGTGCAAGGTAATGCCGTGCTCGGTGTACCACTCGCGGCTGTTGAGCACGATGTCGTCTATGGTTTGCTCCCCCGCCAGCACCGGCGAGAGCAGGATGCGGTTGTAATTGGGATGCGGCTCGTCACCGAATACGGTGATATCGTAAAAATCGGGGGCGATCTTGAGCAGTTCTTCTACGGTATGCATGCCGGCCATGCCATTGCCGATCACCACCAGTTTCAATTTTTTCATGCGATTTCTCCTCTTAAGAACTCAATACGTTGTCGCGTAGCTGAACGGGCTTTGCGCGCAATAGCAGCTGTCGAAGCCATGCTCATGACACCACGATCAAATACACCAGCAGCAGATTCACGACCAGCGACAGCGCTGCGATGGCCTGCCACAGCTGCAGCGGATTGCGCTGTGCCAGCGCCATTCTGGGCGGCGGCAGGATAGGCTGATGTTCGCCGCGCTCCAGTGCCAGCAGGAACTCCTCTGCCGTCTCGAAGCGTGCCTCGGGGTCGCGTGCGCAGGCTTTGAGCAGGATGTTCTCCAGCCAGCCCGGCAGATCCGGACGGTAACGCGTTGGCGGCACCGGTGCGCCGAAGCGCGGGTGCTGGAACGGCTCGATCTCGCCGTAGGGGTAATGGCGGGTAAGCAGGTAATACAGCGTCACCCCTGCCGAATACAGGTCGCTGGCAACCGACGGCGCGGCATCGGCAAACAACTCCGGCGCCAGATAGCTGGGCGTGCCAGCATTGGGCGCGGGTGGTTCCTGGCCGAGGCCGAGACTGACTGCCACGCCCATATCCAGGATGCGCAGCCGGCCGTCGTCGCCCAGGTGCAGGTTGTCGGGTTTGATGTCGCGGTGCAGGATGTTGAGCCGATGTAGCGCGCCCAGCCCCTTGAGCAGGCGGATGCCGATGCCAGCGGCTTCCACCGCGGTGAAGTAGTGGCCGCGTGATAATTTTTGGGCGAGGTTTTCGCCCTTATGCCAGGTCATGGCGTAATACAACTCGCTACGCGTCGGGCAGGGCAGCACCTGCGGAAAATAATGCGCCACCACCCGCTTCGCCAGCCACTCTTCCTGCAACAGGCCATTGCAGGAAACGGGGTCGTCCGCCAATAGCGGCTGCAGCGTTTTGAGCACCACCGGTTGCCCGGTCGCCTTATGGCGCGCCAGATACACCAGGGTCGCACGCGACTCGTGCAACACTGCGACGATCTCGAACTCGTCCAGCAGCATGCCCGGAGCCAGCTTCTTCTTCGGCGGCCGCAACTGCTTGCCTTCCGCCAGCAGGTCGCCCATATCCTCCTTGGGCAACTCCTCCACGCGCACCGCCAGCGCCGTAGCGTTGTCCTGCCCACCTGCCACCAGCGCTTTGCGCACCAGTTCCTCGGCGATGCGTTGCGGAGATTCACGGTGCAGCAGTAAGGTCTGGTGTATGGCCGGTTCGCCCAGCGGTTCCCACACGCCGTCGCTGGCCAGCAGAAACAGGTCGCCGGCCTGCGCGGTACCCTCGCTGTAATCCATGGCGATATGGGCGTCCAGCCCGATGGCGCGCTTCAACACGTGGCGCATGTCGGGGCGTTCCCATACATGATCAACAGTGAGCTGGCTCATGGTATTGCCGCGCAGCCGGTAAATGCGCGTGTCGCCCACATGCCCCAGGATGTAGCGCGTACCGCGCAGTACCAGCAGGGAAAGCGTGCTCGCCATGCCGGCCAAATCGCGATTTGCCGCCCCCTGCGCCACCACCCAGCGGTTGAGGGGAGCGATCACCTTATCCAGCGCTGCCGTCACCTCCCAGGTATCCGGGGTGGCGTAATAATCCGATAGCAGCCCGCGCACCGTCAGTTCTGCTGCCTCGCGTCCGCCCGCGCCGCCGGAAACGCCGTCGGCCACGGCGAACAGCGCGCCCTTGGCGGCCATCACTTCGGCCGTGGGCGTGACGGCGCCGCAATAGTCCTCGTTGCGCGCGCGCGGTCCGGTCTCGGAGGCCTGGCCCAGCTTGAATTTGAGCGGCATGGTGGTTGGCTTAAATTTTCGCGTTTGTCACTGCGGAGGAGCCCCAGGTGGTGCGCCAGCGCGTTTTCACGCCGTGCAGGCCGATCAACGCCAGCACCGCCAAGCCGGCGAACGCCAGAAAGCCGATCTGGTAGCTGCCGGTCAGTTGCTTGGCATAGCCCAAGCTGGAGGCAAGATAGAAGCCGCCGATGCCGCCCGCCATGCCGACCATGCCGGTCATGACGCCGATCTCCTTGCGGAAGCGTTGCGGTACCAGCTGGAATACCGCACCGTTGCCCGCGCCCAGCGCCAGCATGGCGGCAACGAACACGCCCAGCGCCAACCAGCGGCTGTCCGGGCCGAAGCTTACGGCGAAAATGAACAGCGCCGCCAGCGTGTACATCGCCAGCAGGGTGCGGATGCCGCCGATGCGGTCGGCGATGAAGCCGCCCATTGGGCGCATCGCCGAGCCGGCGAACACGCAGGCGGCGGTGAAATAGCCAGCGGTCACGGCCGGCAAACCGTACTGGTCGTGGAAATAAATAGTCAGCGATTGCGCCAGGCCGACAAAACCGCCGAAGGTCACGCTGTAGAAAAACATGAACCACCAGGCATCGCGGTCTTTCAGCACCGCTAGGTACTGGCGCAGTGACTTGGGCGGCGGACATTCCGGCGCGTCCTTGGCGAGCATGGCATACACCACAAAGGTAATCGCCAGCGGAATCAGCGCCAGCCCGAACACATTATTCCAGCCATACCAGACCGCCAGCGTCGGCGCGAACAGCGCGGCGAACACGGTGCCGGAATTGCCGGCGCCAGCGATGCCCATGGCCGCCCCTTGATGCTGCGGCGGGTACCAGCGCGAAGCCAGCGGCAGCGCCACTGCGAACGCCGCTCCGGCAAAACCCAGGCCTACGCCCAGCAACAGTGCCTGCTGGTAGGTGGCAATGCCGAACAACCAGGCGGCGGCCAGCGCCGCCATGACGATGACCTGGCCGACCAGCCCAGCCTTTTTCGGTTGCAGGTGATCCACCAGCACCCCCATCACCAGCCGCAACAAAGCGCCAGCCAATACCGGTGTGGCGACCATCAAGCCTTTCTGCGCCGGCGTCAGGTGCAGGTCGGCGGCAATCTGCACCGCCAGCGGTCCCAGCAGCACCCATACCATGAAGGACAGGTCGAAATATAAAAAGGCGGAAAACAGCGTCGGGGTGTGACCGGCTTTCCAGAAACTACGATTCATGGCGATACTCCATCAAGGTGAATATAAACGTGCAAGGGTCAGCAGCAACACTTGTGCCACATTCCGTACTGCCTTGATAATGGTGGATAAATGCCGTATTTTTGAGCATTATGCGGAGCAGATGTGCAAGCCCATGGTGCGGATGCACTCAATAACGCACCTGTAATGGGCGCTTGATCCGTCTCTGTGTTGGCGGCGAGCAAAAAAAAAGCGGGCCAAGCGGCCCGCAGAGGGAGGAGATGATTTAAGAAATGCAATGGAGATGCAGCAACACTTCGACTTCAGCGATATACATGCACAACCTGTGCCAAGTCTTAATGATGCTTAAATTCATCAGGTTAACTAATAGTGACGGTCATGCCGATCAGACAAGCGCACGCTCCAGGTGCGTGCCGCACAAAACCTTAGTGCGATCGTTGCGGTTAGAAAACTGATTGCAGCCCGATTAATAATCCCTGCCCAGGCACGCGCAGCAAAAAAAGCGGGCGCTTACGCGCCCGCTGAGTAAGCATGTCGTGCTGTTGTTAGTGGTTGTAAGCGCGCTCGCCGTGTTCAGCGATATCCAGGCCTTCGCGCTCGGACTCTTCGCTGACGCGCAGGCCGATAGTCCAATCCACGATTTTGTAGCAGATGAAAGCCACCACGCCGGACCAGATCAAGGCGGTCAGCACTGCCTGTGCCTGGATCCATAGTTGCGCGAGGATTTCGGTATCCACCACCTTGTTGGCGGCGTAATCAGCGATACCGGTACCACCCAGCTTCCAGGTATTGAACACGCCGGTGAGCAGGGCGCCCAGGATGCCGCCGACAGCATGTATGCCGAATACGTCCAAGGCATCGTCTATGCCCAGCATTTTCTTGAGGCCGGTTACGCCCCACAGGCAGACGACTCCAGCCAGCGCACCGATCACCAGCCCGCCGCCGACACCGACCCAACCGCAGGCCGGAGTGATGGCTACCAGACCGGCAACAGCACCGGAGGCAGCACCCAGCATGGAAGGCTTACCCTTCAGCAGCCATTCGCCTAAAGTCCAGGTGAGCGCAGCCGCAGCAGTGGCGTTCAGGGTGTTGATGAATGCCAACGTAGCGGTTCCACCAGCTTCCAGGGCGGAACCCGCGTTGAAGCCGAACCAGCCTACCCACAGCAGGGAAGCGCCGATCATGGTCATGGTCAGGCTATGCGGCGTGAAGGACTCCTTGCCATGGCCGATGCGCTTGCCGACAACAAAAGCGCCCACCAGGCCGGCGATACCGGCGTTGATGTGCACCACCGTGCCACCGGCAAAATCCAGCGCACCTTTCTGGAATAACCAGCCGCCCTTGGCGGTTTCCGTGGCGAGGGTGGCCGCATCCTTGATGGCGTCCGGGCCAGTCCAGAACCACACCATGTGCGCCATCGGCAGATAGGAGAAGGTGAACCACAGCGCCGAGAAGAACAGTACCGCCGAGAACTTCATGCGCTCGGCGAAGGAGCCGACAATCAGCGCCACGGTGATGGCAGCGAAGGTCGCCTGGAAGGCCACAAACACGAATTCGGGGAGCACTACGCCCTTGCTGAAGGTCGCTGCGTTGGCAACACTACCGTCGGTGGAATTGAAGATGCCATGCAGGAACAACCTGTCAAATCCACCGATGAAGGGACTCAAGCTGCCGCTACCCTCGGTGAAGGCCAGGGAATAGCCGTAGATGGCCCATAACACCGTGACGAGCGCGAAGATCGAGAACACCTGCATCAGCACCGACAGCATATTCTTGCTGCGCACCAAGCCGCCATAGAACAGGGCCAGGCCCGGGACCGACATCATGATCACCAGCAGAGTGGCGACGATCATCCATGAGGTGTCGCCCTTGTTGGGGACAGGTGCGGGCGCAGGTGCGGCGGTAGTAGCAGCAGGCGCAGCCGCTGTGGGGGCGGCAGCAGGTGCCGCTGCGGGAGCCGCATCAGTAACTTTGGCGGCTGCCGGCGCGGCGGCAGGTGCGGCGGCATCTTCAGCCAGCGTCATGCCGCTAAAACCGAGCGCACCCAGTAACAACAGAGTTGAGAAAAGTCTTTTCATGGCATTCTCCTTATAGAGCCTCAGAACCGGTTTCACCGGTACGGATGCGGACGACTTGCTCGAGGTTGAACACGAAAATCTTGCCGTCGCCGATCTTGCCGGTGCTGGCGGATTTTTCGATGACTTCGATGACCTGATCGAGCATGTTGTCGTCGATGGCGGCTTCCAGTTTGACCTTGGGCAGAAAATCAACGACATATTCAGCGCCGCGATAAAGCTCTGTGTGACCCTTTTGACGACCAAAGCCTTTGACTTCGGTGACGGTGATGCCCTGTACGCCGATGGCGGAGAGAGCCTCACGCACCTCGTCAAGCTTGAACGGCTTGATGATGGCGGTTACAAATTTCATGATATCTCCTGGTAAGGTGTTGAAAAGCGGTGAATCGGATGACTTGTCCGACCCGCCGCAGTTTTTCAGCTTTAGAATGCACGACCAACAGTGAGGACGATACGGCCATCAGCAAGGTCCTTGGTTTCGCTATTACCGCTGATGCTGCCACCGCCGAACCCTTTTTTGCCCCAAAAGCCGCTGTTCCCACCGTTGGTAGCACCGACGTAATAAACCCCGGCGCTCCAGCCATCAGAAGCGGCCACCTTGAACGCCTTGCTCAAGCCGATTTTATAGTCGGTGTAATCAGGGCTGGTCTTGCGGTTGTATCCCGCCGCTGTTGCCGTAGTCAGATTGCCATCCACATTTTCGCGGGCGACATGGCCGATCAGCGTCAGGTCCCATACCGGCAGCGGATAGGCGGCATTCAATTCGGCGTAATAGGAGCCTGAGGTGCTGCCATTGAAGCCGGCTGCCTTATCTGCACCATACCAGTCGGTGAGGTCATAGGAAATCTTGGCGCTTAGCCACTTGTAAGACAGGCCAGCGTTAACCTCAAAGGTGTTGTAGTCGCTGCCGCCAACCGTTGCAGTCACCGTCTTGGCCCAGGAGGCACCGGGGTAGTAATAACCGTAACCCCCTACCGTCCAGCCCAGATCCTTGATGGCACTGCCAAAGGTGCCGTTATAGCCGCCGTAGTAGTCCACTTCGAGCTGACCATCCGCGAACTGGTTGCCGCTGACATTCGAGAACCACAGGCCACCATAAAAGCCGCTGGCATGAGATACGTCAACGCCGCCTTGCAGGGCAGGTTTGTGCCAGGTTTGAGAAATGCCGCGGAAGTAGTAGTCCGAGACCACATTGACGTTGGTAGTCACTGTCCAGGGAGAAGCCGGTGCTGCGGCAGCTGGTGCCGCAGCAGCCGGCGCGGCCGGAGCGTCTTCAGCCAGCGCAGTGCCGGACAGAGCGGCAAGCGCCCCCAATACTGCAAGTGAGATTAGCTTCTTTTGCATGATCATGATTCCTTTCGTTGTATAAAAATGAAAAACTACCATGTAATAACTAGCAACAGTCATGCCATAATATTTTTTTTCAAAAAATCAAATTGTTACCATGGAATACGCAATTCTGGCAGATTGTTGAGCATTATGTTTGTGCGTTGATCATGCATGCTGCACCACAACAGTGCGTCATGTCATGGCATTACACCCGGCGACTGCAACGGTGCAACTTTGCTAAACTACCAAGAATCAGGAGGAATACGCCATGCTGGACAAAAAATTTGTTGAAGACATCAGCCAGAAAATCAGCAAGCTGGTTGCCGATACGCCTATGGGCGACATTGAAAAAAACCTGCGCGCACTATTGCAGAGCGCCTTCTCACGGCTGGATCTGGTGACGCGCGAAGAATTCGATGTGCAAAGCCAGGTATTGCTGCGTACGCGCGAGCAGCTGCAGCAACTGGAGCGAAAACTCGCTGAAATCGAAGCGCGGCAGGCCGGCAAACCATCTACCGGGGAATAAGCGCTGATGTCCCTCGCCGTCCTCTATAGCCGGGCATTGGCCGGCATGGATGCTCCGCTGGTAACGGTGGAGGTGCACTTGGCCAACGGCCTGCCAAGTTTCCAGATTGTCGGCCTGCCGGAAACCGAGGTGAAGGAAAGCAAAGACCGTGTGCGCGCGGCCTTGCAGACGGCCCGCTTCGATTTCCCGGCGCGCCGCATCACCGTCAATCTGGCGCCTGCCGATCTGCCCAAGGAAAGCGGCCGTTTCGATTTGCCCATCGCCCTTGGCATCCTGGCCGCCTCCGGGCAAATTCCCGCCGCCCGGCTGGCCGAATACGAGTTTGCCGGGGAGCTGGCGCTGACCGGCGAGTTGCGCCCGATTCGCGGCGCGCTGGCAATGACCCTGAAAGCCTGCCGTGACGGGCGCGCCTTCGTATTGCCGGAGGCCAGTGCAGCGGAGTCGGCACTGGCGACCGAAGCAGCAGTTTATCCCGCCACCTCTTTGCTGGAAGTCTGCGCCCACCTCAGCGGACAAACCGCATTGTCGCGGCTGGTGTCGGAACCGGCCATGGCGACGCCGGATTATCCGGATTTCAGCGAAGTCAAAGGGCAGGCACAGGCCAAGCGTGCGCTGGAAATAGCCGCTGCGGGCGGCCACAGCGTGCTGATGGCGGGCCCTCCCGGCACCGGCAAATCGATGCTGGCGGCACGCTTCCCCGGCATTCTGCCGGAAATGGCCACAGAGGATGCGCTGGAGGCAGCGGCCATAGCCTCGATCACCGGAAGTTTCCGCCTGGAAAACTGGAAGCGTCGGCCATACAGGTCGCCGCACCATACGGCTTCCGGTGTGGCGCTGGTGGGCGGTGGCGGCAATCCGCGTCCGGGCGAGATATCGCTCGCCCATCATGGCGTGCTGTTCCTCGATGAACTGCCCGAGTTCGAACGCTCCGTGCTTGAAGTGCTGCGCGAGCCGCTGGAATCCGGGCGTATCACCATCTCACGCGCCGCACGGCAGGCCGATTTTCCGGCACGGTTCCAGCTCGTTGCGGCGATGAATCCGTGCCCTTGCGGCTATCTCGGCCACCATAACGGCAAATGCCGCTGCACGCCGGACCAGGTGGCGCGTTACCGCGCCAGGATTTCCGGGCCGTTGCTGGATCGCATCGATCTGCAGATCGAAGTCCCCGCATTGCGCGAGAACGAGCTGAGCGAAGCAGCCAGCGGCGAGACCAGCATGGCCATACGCGCGCGCGTCGAACAGGCGCGGCAACGGCAGATGGCGCGCCAGGACAAGTCCAACGCGCAGCTCGGCCCGGCGGAAATCGAAGTCCATTGCACTCCAGACGCGGCCGGTGCTGCGCTGTTGAAGCAGGCGGCGGCGCATCTTGACCTTTCCGCACGGGCATACCATCGTATTCTGAAAGTGGCGCGCACCATTGCCGATCTCACCGGCGCATCAGGGGTCGCCGCGGTACACGTCGCCGAAGCCGTGCAGTATCGGCGCTTGCGCGCCGGGACATAACCGTGGGCGCACTGGAAAGCTGGAGGCAGGAAAAGCGTTCCGCCTATCTGTACCGCATCCTGTCCGACCTGGAGTCCGGCACGCCGCGCCAGTTGCTGTTTTTAGAGCTGGCGAAGGAAGCCGATAACCAGTCCGAACTGTGGGCAGAGGAAATCCGCAAGGCGGGCGGCAGCCTTCCGTCACGCTACCGGCTTGAGCTGCGCGTCAAAATCGTGGCCTGGCTGGCGCGCAGATTCGGCCCTCGCCAGATCAGGCCGATTCTGGCGGCAATGAAGGTGCGCGGCCTGTCTGTATATTCTGGCCTGCGTCCCAACGGGCATCAGATGCCGACTATGGAGGAGGAGGCCGGCGCCAGTCACCGTGGCGCCGGCGCTTCCGGCGGCATGCGCGCAGCGGTGTTCGGGGTCAATGACGGACTGGTCTCCATCGCGCTGCTGGTCATGGGCGTGGCGGGCGCTTCCAGCCAAAGCGGCACCATTCTTCTCACCGGCGTGGCGGGATTGCTGGCGGGCGCGCTTGCCATGGCAGCGGGCGAATATATATCGATGCGCTCACAGCGCGAGATGTTCGAATACCAGATTGCTCTGGAGCGCGATGAACTGGCGCAATATCCGCAGCAAGAAGCGGAAGAGCTGGCGTTGATTTATCAGGCGCGCGGCATGGCCGAGGGCGAAGCACATACGCATGCCATGCGCATGATTGCCGATCCCGAGATGGGCCTGGATGTGCTGGAGCGCGAAGAACTTGGCCTTAACCCGGAACAGCTCGGTTCACCCTGGCAGGCGGCGATCTTTTCTTTCTTTGCCTTTATCCTGGGAGGCAGCATCCCCATGCTGCCTTTCGTGATGGCAGTACAACGCCACCCGCTGCTGGTTTCCATGGTGCTGTCGTGCGTCGCGCTGTTCGTGGTTGGTGCGCTGCTATCCCTGTTTACCGGGCGGCAGGCGTTGTGGGGAGGACTGCGTATGCTGACAATCGGCGGTGTGGCGGGGGCAGTGATTTATTTCATCGGGAGTTTTCTGGGGGCGAAAATCAGTTAGCTGGCGGCGCCATGCGCACCGCAGCCGCAACCTGCGGCTGCCTGTTTTGCCGCCATGATGTCGTCCATCAGCCGCAGGCCGGCAAAGGCGTCCTTGGCGTAATGCACTTTTTCCGGCTCGGAATATACCTGGCTGCAGTCATTTTCCACGTACTTGCGCGTGAGCGCCGCACCGCCCAGCAATACCGGGATACTGATGCCTTCCTTGCTCATCTCGACCAGGTTTTCCTTCATGATCACGGTCGATTTCACCAGCAGGCCGGACATACCGATGGCGTCGGCAGTATGGCTGCGCGCGGCCTCCATGATGTTGCCTATGGGTTGCTTGATGCCCAGGTTGATGACCTTGTAGCCATTGTTGGTGAGGATGATGTCGACCAGATTCTTGCCGATGTCATGCACATCGCCCTTTACCGTCGCCAGCACCAGCGTGCCTTTCTGCTGGCCGTCGGCGCGCTCCATGAAAGACTCCAGATAGGCCACTGCGGCCTTCATGGTTTCCGCGCTCTGCAATACGAACGGCAGTTGCATCTCGCCGCTGCCGAACAGCTCACCCACCACGCGCATGCCGTCCAGCAGCAGCTCGTTGATGATGTCGAGCGGTTTATGGGTTTCCATGGCCTTGTCCAAGTCGGCGGGCAGTCCCTGCTTGTCGCCGTCGATGATGCGTTCCTTGAGGATTTCCTCTATGGTTTCCGGGCGCTTGCGGATATTCTCCACCGACTGCACGTTCTTGAACATGTCGACGAAGGCCAGCAATGGCTCACGGCCGTCGCGCCGGTGGTTGAAAATCAGGTCTTCCGCCGCGATGCGATGCTCTTCCGGAATTTTGTGCAGCGGCATGATCTTGGACACATGGATGATGGCCGCCGTCATGCCGCGCTTTTGTGCATGCGCCAGGAATACCGAGTTGAGCACATGGCGTGCAGCGGCATTCAGGCCGAAACTGATGTTGGACAGGCCCAGCATGACCTGGCATTCGGGTAGCTCTTTCCTGATGCGTTCGATGGCGTCCAGCGTGTTGATGCCGTGGTTGCGATCCTCCTCCACGCCGGTGCAGATGGTGAAGGTGAGCGGATCGAACAGCAGATCGGATGCCGGCAATCCATGCTGGTTCACGGCAAAGTCATACAGCCTGTGTGCGACGCGCAGCTTGTCGTCCACCTCTTTTGCCATGCCGTCTTCATCGATAGTAAGCGCTACCACAGCCGCGCCGAACCTCTTTGCCAGCTTGAGTACCTGGGCGGGTCGCTCCTCGCCGTCCTCGAAGTTGATGGAGTTGATGATGGCTTTGCCGCCGATCAGCTTGAGCGCGGTTTCTATAACGGGTAACTCGGTGGAATCGATCACCAACGGTACCGTGATCTGCCCGCGGTAGCGTGAAATGACCTCGGTCATGTCCTGCGCTTCAGGTCTGCCCACATAGGCGGTACACACATCCAGCGCGTGCGAACCTTCGCGCACCTGGTCGCGGCCGATGGCCACCAGCGCATCCCAGTTTTCCTCGTTGAGCAGGTCGCGGAATTTTTTCGAGCCGTTGGCATTGGAGCGTTCGCCGATGGCGAATACGGCGTTTTCCTGCCGCAGCGGCACCGAGGTGTAAAGCGAGGAAACGGAAGGCTCCCACTGTGGCGTGCGTTTCACCGGCGCCTTGTCGGGGCGCGCATCCAGCATTTCGCGCAGCGCGCGGATATGCGCCGGGCTGGTGCCGCAGCAGCCGCCGATCAGGTTGACGCCGTCCTCGGCTATGAAGCGTTCCTGCCACTCGACCATTTCGAACGGCAGCAATGGGTATTCGGTCTTGCCATCCACCAGCATCGGCATGCCGGCGTTGGGCATGACGGAAATCATCTTGCGCCAGTGTTCGCCCAGATACTTCACGTGCTCCGCCATTTCCGTCGGTCCGGTGACGCAATTCAGCCCCATGCCATCCACATCGAGCGCGTCGATAGCGGTGGCCGCACAGGCGATATCGCTGCCGACCAGCATGGTGCCGGTGGTTTCGATGGTGACCTGCACGAAAATCGGCACATCCTCGCGCCCCTTTTCCCGCCGCCCGATCTTGCAGCCATTCACTGCCGCCTTGATGGTCAGCAGATCCTGGTTGGTTTCCAGCAGGAAGCAGTCGATGCCGCCATCCAGCAGGCCGCGCGCCTGTTCGGCATAGGAATCTTCCAGCACGTCGTAGCTGGCATGGCCCAGGCTGGCCAGCTTGGTGCCGGGGCCAACGGAGCCCAGCACGTAACGCGGCCAATCCGGGGTGGAATATTCATTCGCCAGCCGGCGCGCGATTTCGGCGGCGCGTTTGTTGAGCTCGTAGGTGCGCTCGACCAGGTCGAACTCGGCGAACACCACTTTGTTGGCGCCGAAGGTATTGGTTTCGACGCAATCGGCACCGGCGTCGAAATAAGCACGGTGCACTTTTTCAACAAAGTCCGGCCGGGTGGCGACGAGGATTTCCGAGCAGTTCTCCAGGCCGAGAAAGTCTTTTTCCACGTCCCAATCTTCTGCCTGTATCAGTGTGCCGGTGCCGCCGTCGCAAAGCAGCACGCGTTGTTGCAAGCGCTCAAGAAATTTTGATGTCATCAGGTAATCCGAAAAATTTGAACAATACGCTGTGCTGGGTTTCAGCCAATTTATGCCTGAAGAGGCGGGGAATTCACCCCGTGAGATTTAGTCGGCACTTTCTTCGCCAAGGTGCTCCGCCCATTGAATGGCTTCAAGCTGAGCCTGGTTGAGGACGTCCGCAGACAGGCCCAATTCCTGGGCCAGCGCCGACACAGCACTGAAATCGCCGGTTTCCATTTTTTCCGACAACGTCAGCAGTTGGCCAAGAAACCCCTCGCGCTCGAGCAAAGCATCCTTGACCTCATCGACAAGCCCCAGTTCCGAGATAACGTCCGTCATTTTCATGCTGAGCACCACATCCACCAATGACAGGATGCCGGCCATGAAAGCGTTGTCTGCCAGTCCTTTTGTCTGCTTTGGGTCCTTTGCCAGCGACTGTGCGACGAGTTCGATGAAGCGGGCCCTGACCGCAGCAAGCTGGAATATCGGTGAAGAAGTGCTGTCCGCCGTCTGCGAGTAGAGCAGCAATTGCACCCAGCGCAGCAGTTGGCGCTGTCCCAGCACGATCAGCGCCTGCTGTATGGAGCCGACCTTGTTGCGCAGGCCCATGCCCACCGAGTTCACCAGCCGCAGCAGACCGATGCTGAGGTGCGGGCTGCCCTTGAAGATTTTTTCCACCTGTGAGGGGTCTTCGTCTTTCTGGATCATGCCCATCACGCGCAGCAGGGTTGCCTGGGCGGGGTTGGCTTTTCTGGCGGTCATGACCGTTGGGCGGGCAAAGAAATAGCCCTGGAACATGGAAAATCCCGCGCCGAGAAAATGCTGGAACTCCTCCCGTTTTTCGACTTTTTCGGCCAACAGGCGAATGCGGGGGTACTTACGTATCGCCGCCATACCCTGTGCGATTTCCTCCCGCGAAGACAGCATGACATCGAACTTGATGATGTCGATGATTTCGAACAGCGGGTCATAACTCGGGTTATACACAAAATCGTCCAGGGCAAGACGGAAGCCATTGGCCTTGAGCTCACGGCAGCGGGCGATGACGCTGTCGTCGATTTCCACGGTTTCAAGAATTTCCAGCACCATGTGCTCGGGGGGCAGCAGCTCGAGCAGGTCACTCATCAATAGCTGGTGGGAAACATTGAGGAAGCCCAAATGCCCCCCCAGCACATGCTCGATGCCGAACTGGCTGATGGTGTTGATGATGACGTTGGCGCTTGCCAGCAAATCATCCGTTACATTCGAGTCAGCGGTATTGCCCCCACGAAACAGCAGCTCATAGGCAACGGTAGCCTGCTTTGCATCCAGGATAGGCTGGCGGCCAAGGTAAATTTGATCTTGCAAGGTACGTCCTCTCCCCGAATGCTTGCTCTATTAGAGATTTAGGATAACGGCCAGATTGGGGCCTTCCTGCCTGGTTCTATGTTCATTTTTGTCAGTTTGTGCAAGCCAGTGTCGCACAGCATACGGAAATTATTCTATCATAGGGCGCAAGCATCACATTCTTAAAGACTCCTAATGACTGAACGCTCCGCTGTTGCGCACGACAACCCTGTTCCCGTGCCGCCTTTCTGGGGTGCCAAGTGTATCGAACACATTCCTCTCAAGGCGGTGCTGCCTTATATCAATCGCACCGCGCTGTACAAGTTCCAGTGGGGCTACAAGACCAAGGGCCGCACCGAGCAGGAATACCGAGACTATATCCGCCACGAGGTCGACCCCATCCTCAATCGCCTGGTAGCGCAGGCCGAGGCGGAAGGCATCCTGCTTCCGCAGGCGGTGTACGGGTATTTTCCATGCCAGGCGGAAGGCAACGATCTGGTGATCTATACCGATCCCGCCGGCGGCAAGGAGCGCTGCCGCTTCATTTTTCCGCGCCAGACTACGGAGCGCAAATTATGTATCGCCGATTTTTTCCGTCCGGCGGACAGCGGCGCAATGGACGTGGTGGCATTTCAGTTGGTCACTGTAGGCCAGCACGCTTCCGATCATGCACGGGCACTGTTCGAGAAGGACAGCTACCAGGAATACCTCTATTGGCATGGTCTCAATGCCGAGGGGGCGGAAGGCTTGGCCGAATTCATACACAAGCGCATCCGCGTCGAACTGGGCTTCGGCAAGGAGGATGCGCGTGCGATTCCGGAATTGATCAAGCAGCATTACCGCGGCAGCCGCTATTCGTTCGGTTATCCCGCCTGCCCCAACCTGCACGATCAGGATAAAATCCTGGGCCTGCTGGAGGCGCAACACATCCATGTGGTGCTGGGCGATGAAGACCAACTGTGGCCGGAGGAATCCACCAGCGCGATCGTGGTGCACCATCCGGCAGCGAAATATTTTGGTGTTTGAAGGAGTGCTGGAATGAAGTTTATGCGTCGGATGGCCTGGCTGGGCGCCGGGTTGCTGTTTGCAGGCAGCATTTTCGCCAACGAAGAGCCTGCCGCCGGCGAGGCTGAGCAGTTGCGCGGTATTGTCCGCAACCTGCTGGATGACAATGCTGCTTTTGTCAAAAGCCACAAGCCGGCTTATTACAAGCCATTCTCCGAGCAGCAGCACCCGCGTGCCACGGTCGTCACTTGTTCCGACTCCCGCGTGCATACCCACGCGCTGGACAAGACGCCGGACGGCGACCTGTTCATGGTGCGCGATATCGGCAACCAGATATCCACCGCGGAAGGTTCGGTCGAGTATGGCGTACACCACCTGCATACGCCGCTGCTGATCATCGTCGGCCATGTCGCCTGCGGTGCCATCAAGGCAGTGCAAAGCGATTATTCCAGGGAGTCCGAGCCGATCAAGCGTGAACTCGACAGCATCAAGCTGCCGCCGAAAAACCCGCAGAACCAGGAAAGCGAGGAGTGGCTGCGCGGGGTGGACGCCAACGTCAACAATCAGGTGGATTTCGCGCTGAAAAAATTCGCGAACGAGGTGAAGGAAAACAAGCTTACCGTGATCGGCGCCATCTATGATTTCCAGAATGCGCTGCATCAAGGGCAGGGGCGTCTGGTCATCACCAATATCAACGGCAACACAGACGCCGCCAGCATTATGACCGATCTGATGAAATTTTCCGGCATCGGCCCCAAGCCGGAAAAGAAAGCCGCCGGCAAAGCAGCGGCGAAGAAACCAGCAGTGGAGCAGCCGGAACACCGATGAGGTCTATCCACATTCTTGGCATTTGCGGCACCTTCATGGGCGGCATCGCCGCTCTCGCCAAGGCAGCCGGTTACAAGGTCAGCGGCTGCGACGCTAATGTTTACCCGCCCATGAGCACACAACTGGAGGCGCAGGGCATAGCGTTGATCGAAGGCTTCGGCGCGGATCAGGTCGGATTGGCGCCGGATGTCTATGTCATCGGTAACGTCGTTTCGCGCGGCAACCCGCTGATGGAAGAAATCCTGGATCGTGGCCTGCCGTATGTGTCCGGCCCGCAGTGGCTGGCGGAGAACGTGCTGCAAGGCAAATGGGCGCTTGCCGTTGCCGGCACCCACGGCAAGACTACAACCAGTTCCATGCTGGCCTGGATACTGGAAGATGCCGGGTTAGCGCCCGGCTTCCTGATCGGCGGGGTGCCGCAGAATTTCGGCGTCTCGGCACGATTGGGGGGAACCCCATTTTTTGTGATCGAGGCCGACGAATACGACACCGCCTTTTTCGACAAACGCTCCAAGTTTGTCCACTACCGGCCGCGTACGGCTGTGCTCAACAATCTGGAATTCGACCACGCCGATATTTTTCCCGACCTTGCCGCCATCGAGACCCAGTTTCATCATCTTGTGCGCACCGTGCCGCGGCAGGGGCTGGTAGTCGCCAACGGCAAGGAAGAAAGCCTGGTGCGCGTGCTGCAGCGCGGCTGCTGGACGCCGGTGGAAAAATTCGGCGGCGCGGTCAGCCATAACGCCAATGCTGCAGCCGGCTGGCAGGCCGGCGCAGCAGGCCCGGATGGCAGCTTTGCCGTCAGCTTCAATGGCGAGGAGCAGGGAACCGTGCAGTGGGAATTGCTCGGCGAGCATAACCGCATGAACGCGCTGGCGGCGATCGCTGCGGCGCGCCATGTCGGGGTTCCCGCCGAAGTCGCCTGTGATGCGCTGGGGCGTTTCCGCAATGTCAAACGCCGCATGGAAGTGCGCGGCACGGTGAATGGTGTCACGGTCTACGACGACTTCGCTCACCACCCCACCGCTATTGCCACCACGCTGGCCGGTCTGCGCGTCAAAGTGGGCGCTGCCCGCATTCTGGCAGTGCTGGAGCCCCGCTCCAACACCATGAAACTGGGCGTGATGAAAGCGCAACTGCCGGCCAGCTTGCATGATGCCGACCACGTATTCTGTTATGCCGGCGACCTGGGCTGGGATGCCGCCGCTGCGCTTGCGCCGCTGGGCGGCAAGGCCTCGGTGATTGATGACCTCGGCCAACTGGTCGACAGTATCGTTGCGGCATGCCACCCCGGCGACCATGTGCTGGTGATGAGCAACGGTGGTTTTGGCGGCATCCATGAAAAGCTGCTGGCGAGGCTTGCAGCCTGATGCAATTGCTGCAAAACGACGATAGCCGTTTCGGCGTGATGCTGACTGCCTCGTTGCTGCTGCACATGGTGCTGATACTCGGGGTGAAATTCGCCGCGCCGGAACTCAAAAAACTCAAGGATCAAATGCCGGCGCTGGAAGTGGAGCTGGTCAACGCCAAGTCGGAGAGCCGGCCGGAGAAGGCCGATGTGCTGGCGCAGGCCAACCTCAACCGCGGCGGCAATACCGAGGCCGGGCGCAGGATGAAATCGCCGCTGCCGGCGCCCAAGAACAAGCCGCAGGAATTCGTCGCCAAGCCGGCAGCAGAAGCGCAGCAGGCCGCGACGCGCGCAGCGCAGCTGCAGGCTGAGGCACAACAGAAAGAACAGCGCGTCGCCGAGCTGGAAAAACAGGCGCGCGAGATGTTGACGCAGGTCAAATCGAAACAGGTGGTGGAAAGCCATCCCAATCAGCCGGTGGCCTCGCCCCAGCCGGAACAGGGCCGTCAGGATTCCGCGCTCAAGACCGCCGATACCACCGACCTGGTCACCAAGAGTTTTGATATGGCGCGCTTGGAAGCGCAGATTTCCAAGGATTGGGATAGTTATCAAAAAAGACCTAAACGTAAGAATATTGGCGCCAGAGCTCAGGAATACCGTTTCGCCGCTTATGTTGAGTCATGGCGGCAGAAGGTGGAAAAGATCGGCAACCTGAATTACCCGGAGGAAGCCAAGGCCAACAAGCTCTACGGCCAGCTCCTGATGACGGTGTCCATACGCGCGGACGGCTCGCTGGAAAACGTGGAAATCAACAAGAGTTCCGGTCACAAAGTGCTGGATGATGCCGCCCGGCGTATCGTCGAGATGGCAGCGCCCTACGCCGTGTTTCCCGAGGATATCCGCAAGGACATCGATGTGCTGGGCATTACGCGAACCTGGACATTTACCCGCGAAGATACGATTTCCGGAGGAAATTGATGAGCTACTACAAGCACCACGTGTTCTTCTGCCTCAACAGGCGCGACGACGGCCCATGCTGCTGCGATCATGATGCCGAGGCCGTGTTCGAATACGCCAAGGGGCGGGTGAAATCCCTAGGCTTGCGCGGCAAGGGCAACGTGCGTGTCAACCGCGCCGGCTGCCTGGATCGGTGCAGCGAGGGGCCGGTGCTGGTAGTCTATCCGGAAGCGGTCTGGTACACCTACGTGGACAACAGCGACATTGACGAGATTATCGAATCGCATTTGCAGCAGGGCAAGGTCGTCGAGCGCTTAAGGATTTAGGAAGGCTCTGGCTTAACAGGTGTGCGCCATCAGCCTGGCCGGCCTATATGGCTGGTGATTCCAGTTGGGCCAAGAGCGCGGATTTGAGCGCGCTGGATGAAGCAGCATGCTTGACACCTTCCCGCTTGGCCTCGCCCCAGATCGGGTTGGGGAAGTGTTTGTCCTGCGCGAAACGCGGAATTACATGCCAGTGCAGGTGCGGGGTCATGTTACCTAAGCTGGCGAGGTTGATCTTGTCGGGGCGCACTACCTCCCGTACTGCTTGTTCTGCCGCGAACACCACCCCCATCAAACGGGCGCGATCTGCCGCGCTCAAGTCCGTCATTTCCTGTACATGTCGGTTGAGGATCACGCGGCAAAACCCGGGATAGTCGGCATCGTCCACCAGCACCACGCGGCAGAACGCGTCCCGCCAGAGCAATTCACCACCGTGCGTGTCGCAGAACTCGCAGGACACAGGGCTGCTCCTCTTCTCTAAAAGGGGATGTCGTCCTCGAAATCGTCGAAGCCGGAACCGCCAGCGGCGGGCTTGGGCTTGTCGCCGGATTTACTGCGGGCGGGTTGTTCGCCGGATGGACCCGGTTCGGACGATGGGCCGCTGTCGCGGTCTACCACTTCGAAGCTGTTGCTGCCGCCGCCGCGTCCGCCCAGCATCTGCATGCGGTCGGCGACGATCTCGGTGGTGTACTGCTCGTGGCCTTCCTTGTTGGTCCACTTGCGCGTCTGCATGCGGCCTTCGACATAGACCGACGAACCTTTTTTCAGGTATTCGCCGGCGATCTCAGCCAGCTTGCCGAACATGGCTATGCGCACCCATTCGGTTTTTTCCTGTTTCTCGCCGGATTTGTCTTTGTAGCTCTCCGTACAGGCGATGGAGAAGTTTGCCACCGCGTCCCCGCTGGGCATGTAACGGATTTCCGGATCGCGCCCGAGGTTGCCGATGAAAATACATTTGTTTACCGATGCCATATCACTCTCCCTGTCCAATCAATTCACGCGCACCGGCTTCGTCCCATTCGCCCATGCGCACTTTCAAGTATGCCACACCTTCGTCGGCGATCACGACAGCCTCGACGACCCCATCCAGAGCGGCCAGCGCTGTCGATAACATGCCGGCCTGCGCCTCATTCATTTCGTTCACATGATACATGCGCGTACGCACGGCGGGTGGTGCCTGCATGGAAAGCGCCAGCAACAGCCAGGCGACACACAGCCCGGCGGCAAACACAAACACCGACGCCGGCCCCACATGTTGCGCCAGCAATCCACCCAGAGTCCCGCCCAGAAACAGGCCGAAAAACTGGAAACTGTTGTACACGCCAATAGCGGTACCCTTGCTGCCTGCCGGAGCAATTTTGGACACCAGCGATGGCAGCGTGGCTTCCAGCAGGTTGAAAGCGAGGAAGAACAGGAACAATGCCACCACCACCCCGGTAAACTGCTGGATAAACACCGCCATCAACAAGGTAGAGATGAGCAGTAACGCCACCGCGCCGCAGAATACGTGCTTCATCTTGCCGCGCGTTTCGGCGATGATGATGGCGGGGATAACAGCGATGAAGGAAATTCCCATCACCGGCAGATACACTTTCCAGTGTGCGCTCACCGGCAGCCCGCCGACATTGAGCAACAGCAGCGGCACCACCACGAACAAACCGCGCATGGCCGCATGCAGGCTGAAGATGCCGAAATCGAGGCGCTGCAGTTCGGGATTTTTCAGTACGGCGGCGATCTGCGCCGGTATGGTTTCAGCATCCGCATGCACCCGGCTGACATGCGGGTTGGGGACGATCGCATAGATCACGCCCATGGCGGCAATCGCCAGGATGCCGGTCATGGTAAAAATGCCGGACACGCCGATGATGTGCGCCAGCGCTGGGCCGATCACCATCGAGGCGCCAAAGGTCGCGCCTATGCTCATGCCGATCACCGCCATGGACTTGGCGCGGTGCTCCTCACGGGTCAAATCGGCGGTCAGCGCGATTACTGCTGCCGCGATGGCGCCCGTGCCCTGCACCAGGCGCCCCAGGATGATGATGTAGATATTGTCAGCGCTGGCCGCGATGAAGCTGCCCAATGCAAACAGCGCCAACCCGGCATAGATCACGCGTTTGCGGCCAAAGCGGTCGGACAGCAGGCCGAACGGGATTTGCAGCAGGGCCTGCGCCAGTCCGTCGATGCCGAGCGCCACGCCGATCAGGAATGGGCTGGTACCACCCGGCATCTGCTGGGCATAAATCGCCAGCACCGGCAGGATGGAGAACATGCCGAACATGCGTAGCGCGAACACCAAAGCCAATGAGACTGTGGCGCGCCATTCGAGGGAAGTCATCTTTTCCGAGTATTGCATGAAAATTCTGATTGAGCGTATGGAGGAAAGTTGCGTATATTAACAGGTTGACCGACTGCCAGACACGTACATGGACACCATACGCATCCGCGGCGCACGCACGCACAATCTGAAAAACATTTCGCTCGATTTGCCGCGCAACCGGATGATAGTTGTCACCGGACTCTCCGGCTCGGGCAAGTCCTCGCTGGCTTTCGACACGCTCTACGCCGAAGGCCAGCGCCGTTACGTCGAATCACTTTCGGCCTATGCGCGGCAGTTCTTGGCACGTATGGAAAAACCGGATGTGGATTTGATCGAAGGTCTGTCGCCCGCCATTTCCATCGAGCAGAAATCCACCTCCCACAACCCGCGTTCCACCGTCGGCACAGTGACGGAAATTCACGACTACCTGCGCCTGCTCTATGCCCGCGCCGGTGACCCGGAATGCCCGGAGCACGGCATCGTGCTGTCCGCGCAAAGCGTGTCGCAGATGGTGGATACGGTGCTGGCATTGCCGGAAGATACCAAGCTGATGATCCTCGCGCCGGTGGTGGCCAATCGCAAGGGCGAGCAGGAAGACCTGTTCGACGGACTGCGCGCGCAGGGCTTCGTGCGGGTGCGGGTGGATGGCGGCATACACGAACTGGACGCCGTGCCCAAGCTGGCAAAAACCAAGAAACACAATGTCGACGTGGTGGTGGACCGGCTCAAGGTGCGCGTGGAGATCAAGCAGCGCCTGGCGGAATCGTTCGAAACCGCGCTGCGCCTAGCCGATGGCCGCGCCATGGCGCTGGAGATGGATACCGGCAAGGAGCACCTATTCTCCGCCAAGTTCGCCTGCCCCCTATGCAGCTACGCCTTGCAGGAGCTGGAGCCGCGCCTGTTCTCGTTCAACAACCCGATGGGCGCTTGCCCCAAGTGCGACGGCCTGGGGCAGATCAGCTTCTTCGATCCCAAGCGCGTGGTCGCCTTCCCGCACCTGAGCCTTGCTGCCGGCGCCATCAAGGGCTGGGACAGGCGCAACCAGTTTTATTTCCAGATGCTGCAAAGCCTGGCCGAGCATTATGGGTTCGACCTCGACACCACCTTCGAGAATCTGCCGGAAGCCGTGCAGCAGGTGGTGCTCAATGGCAGCGGCAAGGAAAGCATCCCATTCAAATACCTGAACGAGCGCGGCGCGGCGTCTCTGCGCAGCCATCCGTTCGAGGGCATCCTGCACAATCTGGAGCGGCGTTACCACGAAACGGATTCGACCATGGTGCGCGAGGAGCTGGCCAAACACCTCAATTCCAAGTCCTGCCCGGAATGCGCCGGGACACGCTTGAGAACGGAAGCGCGCCACGTCAAAATCGGCAACCGCAACATACATGAAGTCTGCGAAGTGCCGCTGAAGCAGGCGCTCGCTTTCTTCAGCTCCCTGCAACTGACGGGACAGAAGCTTGCCATCGCCGACAAGATCGTCAAGGAAATCGGCAACCGCCTCAATTTCCTCACCAACGTCGGCCTGGATTACCTGTCCCTGTCGCGCTCGGCGGAAACCTTGTCCGGCGGCGAGGCGCAGCGCATCCGGCTGGCCAGCCAGATCGGTTCCGGACTGACCGGCGTCATGTACGTGCTGGACGAGCCTTCCATCGGCCTGCACCAGCGCGACAACGACCGCCTGCTGGAAACCCTGCGCCACTTGCGCGACATCGGCAATACCGTGATCGTGGTCGAACACGACCAGGACGCCATCCTTTCCGCCGATCATGTGGTGGACATCGGGCCCGGCGCCGGCGAGCACGGCGGCCATATCGTCGCTCAAGGCACGCCTAAGCAGATCATGGCGAATCAAGATTCACTCACCGGGCAATATCTGTCCGGGCGCAAGACCATCGCCGTTCCCGGCCAGCGCCACAAGCCCGACCCCAAGCGCTGGCTGAAAGTGGAAAACGCCAGCGGCAACAATCTCAAGAACGTGACTCTGAATCTGCCGGTGGGCCTGTTTGTCTGCATCACCGGCGTTTCCGGTTCCGGCAAATCCACACTGGTCAACGACACGCTCTACCGCGCCGTGGCGCGGCACCTTTACGGCTCAAGCACCGAGCCGGCAGCGTTCGAGGAAATCCACGGCATGGAATTTTTCGACAAGGTAGTGGACGTCGATCAAAGCCCGATCGGGCGCACCCCGCGCTCCAACCCGGCCACCTACACCGGCCTGTTCACGCCCATCCGCGAACTGTTCGCCGGCGTGCAGGAATCCCGCATGCGTGGCTACGGGCCGGGGCGCTACTCGTTCAACGTCAAGGGCGGGCGCTGCGAAGCCTGTCAGGGCGATGGCGTGCTGCGCGTGGAGATGCACTTTCTGCCGGATATTTACGTGCCGTGCGACGTGTGCAAAGGGCAGCGCTACAACCGGGAAACGCTGGAAATCCAGTACAAGGGCAGGAACATCCGCGAAGTGCTGGAAATGACGGTGGAGCAGGCGCACGCCTTCTTCCATGCCGTGCCGGTGGTTGCGCGCAAACTCAGCACCCTGCTGGACGTGGGCCTGGGCTATATCACGCTCGGCCAGTCCGCCACCACGCTGTCCGGCGGCGAAGCGCAACGGGTGAAGCTGGCGCTGGAACTATCCAAGCGCGACACCGGCCGCACCCTGTATATCCTCGACGAACCCACCACCGGCCTGCATTTTGCCGATATCCAATTATTGTTGAACGTGCTGCACCGTCTGCGCGACCACGGCAACACCATCGCCGTCATCGAGCACAACCTGGACGTGATCAAGACCGCCGACTGGATCGTCGATCTCGGCCCGGAAGGCGGCGACGGCGGCGGTCAGATCATCGCCGAAGGTACGCCGGAGACGGTGGCGAAGAATCCGGCCAGTTATACCGGGAAGTATCTCAAGCCGTATCTGGCTTAAGTGGCTACTTCTCTGCCTAGCATGGAGCTAACCCGCAATTTCGTCTATTGGAAAGCAGTGTCACTGCCTCAAGAATAACTTCAATGCGCGTAAATGCCCACTTCAAGAATTTAGGGCGAGCGCGGGCCTTAGACTGGAAAGTAGCGTTAACCGCGTACCCCAGCCGCTAGCTCAGCTAACGAGTTTGGGTGCGGGTGTTACTAACGCTTACGGCGCTTCTTGAGAAGTTCGACAAGGCTCCAAACCGCAGCGGCAAATTTCGCCACATCGGTCAGAAGCGCGAGGATCGAGCGGAACTCGTCCACTTGAACTCCAGTTGAAAGAAAACGGGATGTGTACTTCACGTGACCTGAATCTCCAAAAAACCCGCCTTGAGCGGGCAATAAAAAAGCCGCTCGGAGAGCGGCTTTCACTTGTCGGGGGCGTAATTCTCCCCACAAGCTTAATTTTATCAGAATTGAACTAGGCGTCAATGGAACCAGTGTCGCGCTGCCGGATGCAGAAGCTGCATGTTAATGAGTTACGCATCTCCGTGGCCTGACTCAACGACAGGTACTTTGCACCCCCGGGCCAACTTTGTTATCAGGGTGTTTCGACATCATCCATGCGCCCCAGGATGATGCCGGTCTTGCGCGCCAGTCCTCTTGCCTCACGGTGCCTGTCGTAATAGCGTGGGTTGGGTACCATGGCTGCCAGTCTGGCGGCCTGCTCCGGGCCTAAGCCGGCGGCAGAGGTGCTGTAGTAATGCCGTGCTGCCGCCTCCGCGCCGAATACGCCATTGCCCCATTCGATGACGTTGAGGTAAATCTCGAAAATGCGACGCTTGTTCATCATCTGCTCCAGCATCAGCGTGATGAGCGCCTCCTCCAGTTTCCGCCAGGGCGTGCGCTTGGTGGAAAGGAACAGGTTTTTGGCGAGCTGCTGGCTGATGGTGGAACCACCGGCGACGATCTTGCCTTTCTTCAGGTTTTTTTCGTAGGCTTTCTCGATGCCTTCCCAGTCGAAGCCTTCGTGGTCGGTGAATTTGGCGTCTTCGGCGGCGATGACGGCACGCTTGAGATGGGGGGATATCCTGGAATAAGGTACCCACTTGTGCTTGAGTTCGGCGTCGGGGTTCTTGTCCTGCAGGATTTCCAGGCGGTCTTCCATGAAGGCGCTGCTATCCGGGTTGTGATCCACCCACCACCAGACGTGCAGGAATATCCATGCCTGATAGAGCAACAGCAACACCACCAGCGCGGACAGGCCGCGCCAGACCAACCGTTTAAATCTCATGTATTACGAATTAAATCTCATGTATTACGAAGCTGCGCCAGAACCGGCGCCGTATCCGGGCGCACGCCGCGCCAGATGAAGAAGGATTCCGCTGCCTGCTCCACCAGCATGCCGAGCCCGTCGGCAATGATGCCGGCACCGTGGTTGCGCGCAAATTGCATGAAAGGGGTTTCGCGACCGTACATCATGTCGTAAGCCAGCGCACCAGAGGCGAAGATACCGGCCGGCAAAGGCGGCAGATCATTGTGGAGGCTGCTGGCGGAGGCATTGATGACCACATCGTACGTTTGGCCGGAAAGCTCCTCGTAACCGACGCCATTGATCGCAGAAAACGCCTGCGCCAGTTCGCGCGCCTTTTTTGTCGTGCGGTTGACCACAGTCAGGGCAGTAGGCGCTTCGTCGAGCAGCGGCTGGATCACGCCGCGCGCTGCACCACCGGCCCCCATCAGCAGGATGCGCTTGCCGCGCAGCGAGAAGTGGAGATTGGCTTGAATATCGCGCGCCAAACCGGGACCGTCAGTCGTGTCGCCAAACACGGCACCATCGTCGAGGAAATGCAAGGTGTTCACGGCACGCGCTTTTTCTGCCCGTGCCGACAGTCTGGCGGCGTAGCGGAAGGCGTCTTCCTTGAACGGCACCGTCACATTCAGTCCCTTGCCGCCACTGGATCGAAACTCATCCACAACCGCGGCGAAGTCGTCCAGCGGCGCGAGTATGCGCCCATATTCGATGTCTTGGCCGGTCTGTCGGGCAAATGCGGTGTGAATCAGCGGCGACTTGCTATGCTCTATGGGGTTGCCGATGACGGCGTAACGGTCAGTCATGATTGGTTGCTCGCTTCAGCCGTGCGTCCACGGCAGGCCGGCCATCTTCCAGCCGTTTATTTTTCCGCGCTGGCCACTGGGGTCGGCCTCTCCCTCGAATCCTTCCAGCACGTTGTAGCATTCGGCAAAACCGGCTTTGGCAGCGGTCGTGGCGGCGTGGTTGGAACGGCCGCCGGTACGGCAGATAAACATGAGCAGCCCCTCCCGGTCTACTTGCTTTTCCAGTTGGGAAGTAAAGTCAGGGTTGGGCTTCCAGTCCGGGTAAAACGACCATTCAATATGCACGGCGCCGGGAATCTTACCCACCAAATCCAGCTCCGGGCGGCTGCGCACATCCACCAGTTTCGCAGCAGGCGTGAGCTGCAATGCCTGATGCGCCTCGGCTGGGGTCAGACAGCCCGCATAGGGCAGGCCTTGCTCCTTCGCCCTTTGCTTGGCGCGTGACAGAATTTCCGACAGGGTGCCCATGGTATAACCTTCCTTCAATATCGATAGGCTTAAAGTATATCGCCTTTCTCGCCGGCTGGATAAATGCACCATTTACGTGCAAATTTTGTATACCCGCACAACGGCAGTGCGCAGGATTTTTATTCTCTTTTGTAACCGTATGTGTAAAAATGGAATTTTTTGCCCAAGTGACTGGCATATTTCATGCTTGAAAGGCAAGTCGCTATATTATTAACGCTTTAATGAGGAGATTCACATGGCGGTCGCCGACGTAATCAAATTGGTACGGGACAACGAAATCAAGTTCGTTGATTTCCGTTTTACCGACACCCGCGGCAAGGAGCAGCATGTTTCCGTTCCTGTCAGCGCATTCGACGAAACCAAGTTCACCGAAGGCCACGCTTTTGACGGGTCTTCCATCGCCGGCTGGAAGGGCATTCAGGCTTCCGACATGCTGCTGATGCCCGATCCCGACAGCGCCTTCATCGACCCGTTCATGGACGAGCCGACCCTGATATTGAGCTGCGACGTGATCGAACCGTCCGAAGGCAAGGGCTATGACCGTTGCCCGCGTTCCATCGCCAAGCGCGCCGAAGCCTACCTCAAGTCCACCGGCATCGGTGACACCGTCTATTTCGGCCCGGAACCTGAATTCTTCATTTTCGATTCCGTGACCTGGAACGTGGGCATGTCCGGCAGCTCTTGCCAGGTCCACAGTGAAGAAGCAGCCTGGGCGTCCGGCGAGAAGATCGAAGGTGGCAACATCGGCCATCGTCCCGGCGTCAAGGGCGGCTATTTCCCGGTGCCGCCGGTTGATTCCCTGCAGGATATCCGCTCCGCCATGTGTCTGGCGCTGGAAGCCTGCGGCGTGCCGGTCGAAGTGCATCACCACGAAGTTGCCACTGCCGGCCAGTGCGAAATCGGCACCAAGTTCAGCAGCCTGACGCAACGCGCCGACTGGACGCAAATCCTCAAGTACATCGTGCATAACGTCGCCCACAGCTACGGCAAGACTGCGACCTTCATGCCCAAGCCCATCGTCGGCGACAACGGCTCCGGCATGCACGTGCACCAGTCGATCTGGAAGGACGGCAAGAACCTGTTCGCAGGCAATGGCTATGCAGGCCTCTCCGAGTTTGCGCTGTTCTACATCGGCGGCATTATCAAGCATGCGCGTGCGCTGAACGCCATCACCAACCCCGGCACCAATTCCTACAAGCGCCTGGTGCCTGGCTTCGAAGCCCCGGTGAAGCTGGCCTACTCTGCCCGTAACCGCTCCGCTTCCATCCGCGTGCCATACGTGCAGTCCGACAAGGCGCGCCGCATCGAAGTGCGTTTCCCGGACCCGATCGCCAACCCATACCTGGCCTTCGCCGCCATGATGATGGCCGGCCTGGATGGCGTGCAGAACAAGATTCATCCTGGCGATCCGGCTGACAAGAACCTGTACGACCTGCCGCCGGAAGAAGATGCCAAGATCCCAACCGTGTGTTCCAGCCTGGAGCAGGCGCTGGAATACCTGGACAAGGATCGCGAGTTCCTGACCCGTGGCGGCGTGTTCTCCAACGAAATGATCGATGCCTACATCGAGCTGAAGATGGAAGAAGTCACCAAGTTCCGCATGACCACCCACCCGGTGGAATACGACATGTACTACAGCTGCTAAATCGGCAATCCACGGGCTTCCTCGGAAGCCCGCAAAAAGGCGGGTAACTCTGGCAAATAAAGGGTTCCCGCCTTTTTCACGCCTGTCGCAATCCGGAAAAGGCCGGGCAAGATGGTCGATTAGCATTTGGATAACCTGTAGCCATCCTTGCTGCTCTTGCAACCTGCTGATTTGACCCCATTTTCCGAGTATCCGCGTCGTTTCGGGTATAATTTTGTTTTTCAAGGAGGTATAGCCGTGCCAATTTATGGATACCGTTGTGATTCCTGCGGTCATGCGGATGACGAGATGCAGAAAATGAGCGATGCGCCGCTCAGCGCCTGTCCCAAGTGCGGCAAGGAAACTTACGTCAAACAACTCTCCGCTGCAGGCTTCCAGCTTAAAGGCAGCGGCTGGTACGCCACCGATTTCAAGGGCGGTGCATCCAAGCCGAAGGAAGAAAGCGCGCCGGCAGCTCCCACGCCATGCGGCGGCAGTTGCGCTTGTCACTAAATTCAGGAGGCTGATGGAGGGCGAGGTCTGCCTCGCCCTTGTCATTACAAATGTTCAAACGCTATTTCATTACCGGTCTGCTGGTGTGGGTGCCGCTCGGCATCACTATCTGGATATTGCGGCTCCTGATCGGCACCATGGATCAGAGCCTGTTGCTGCTGCCGCAGCAATGGCGCCCGGAGGCGCAGCTGGGCTTTTACGTGCCGGGAATAGGCGCGTTGTTGACCATGCTGATCGTGCTCGTCACCGGCATCATCGCCACTAATTTTTTCGGCAAGCGCATCCTGTACTTCTGGGAGGGTTTGCTGGCGCGCGTGCCGGTGGTGAAGTCGATTTATTACAGCGTCAAGCAGGTGAGCGACACGCTGTTTTCTGATTCCGGCGAGGCTTTCCGCAAGGCGCTGCTGGTGCAGTATCCGCGCCAGGGCTGCTGGACTATCGCCTTCATGACCGGAACGCCGGGCGGCGATGTGGCCAACCATCTCACCGGCGATTACGTCAGCGTCTATGTGCCGACCACGCCCAACCCAACCTCCGGCTTCTTCCTGATGATGCCCAGGGCCGATGTGATAGAACTCGACATGAGCGTGGACGACGCGCTGAAATACATCATCTCGATGGGCGTCGTCACGCCCGACAACCGTCCGTCCGCGGACTGATTTCCCCAACTTTTTATCGACTATAAAAACTATGCGTACCCATTATTGTGGCCATTTGAACAGCCAACACATCGGACAAACCGTCACTCTTTGCGGCTGGGCCCATCGCCGGCGCGACCACGGCGGCGTGATTTTCATCGACCTGCGCGACCGCGAGGGCATGGCGCAAATCGTCATTGACCCGGATACGCCGCTGGCCTTTGCCAACGCAGAAACCGTGCGCAACGAGTTTGTGCTCAAGGTGGTGTGCAAAGTGCGCGCCCGGCCTGAAGGCACGGTCAACCTCAATATCCCGACCGGCGAAGTCGAAATGCTGGCTTCGGAAATCGAAATCCTGAACCCCTCGCTCACCCCGCCGTTCATGCTGGATGACGATAATCTCAGCGAAACCGTGCGCCTGGAACACCGCTACCTCGATCTGCGCCGCCCGGCGATGCAGAAGAACATGATGCTGCGCTACCGCGTCGCCAAGGTGCTGCGCGATTACCTCGACGCCAACGGCTTCATCGAAGTCGAAACGCCGATGCTCACCAGAAGTACGCCGGAAGGTGCGCGCGACTACCTGGTGCCGTCGCGCGTGCACCACGGCATGTTCTTCGCGCTGCCGCAATCGCCGCAACTATTTAAACAATTACTCATGGTGGCCGGTTTCGACCGCTATTTCCAGATCACCAAATGCTTCCGTGACGAAGATTTGCGCGCCGACCGCCAGCCGGAATTCACACAGGTGGATATCGAAACCTCCTTCCTCGGCGAAAACCAGATCATGGACATCGTGGAGGAAATGATCCGCCGCATGTTCAAGCAGGTGCAGGATATCGATCTGCCGGCCGCTTTCCCGCGCATGTCGTTTGCCGAAGCCATGAACCGCTACGGCTCAGACAAGCCGGACATGCGCGTGACGCTGGAACTCACCGAACTGACCGATGTGATGCAGGACGTCGATTTCAAGGTATTCTCCGGTGCTGCCAACGCCGTCGGCGGCCGTGTCGCCGCGCTGCGCATCCCCGGCGGCGCCGCGCTCACCCGCGGCGAAATCGACGCCTATACCGAATTCGCCAAGATTTACGGCGCCAAGGGTCTGGCTTACATCAAGATCAACGACATTACCCAACTCAACGAAACCGGCCTGCAAAGCCCCATCGTCAAGAACATCCACGTCAAGGCGCTGCAAGCCGTGATAGACCGCACCGGCGCGCAGAACGGCGACCTCGTGTTCTTCGGCGCGGATAAGGCCAAGGTCGTGAACGAAGCCCTGGGCGCGCTGCGCGGCAAAATCGGTCACGAAAAAGGCCATCTTGACGGCCGCGCTTGGGCGCCGCTGTGGGTGGTGGATTTTCCCATGTTCGAACACGACGAGGAAAACAACCGCTGGGCCGCGCTGCATCACCCCTTCACCTCCCCCAAGGAAGGCCACGAAGACCTGCTTGCTTCGGATCCCGGCGCCTGCCTGTCCAAGGCCTATGACATGGTGCTCAACGGCTGGGAAGTGGGCGGCGGCTCGGTGCGTATCCACAAACAGGAAGTGCAGTCCAAGGTGTTCGACGCGCTCAAGATTTCGCCTGAGGAAGCCCAAGAAAAATTCGGCTTCCTGCTCGAAGCCCTGCAATACGGCGCACCTCCGCACGGCGGTCTGGCTTTCGGCCTGGATCGCCTGGTCACGCTGATGGCTGGCGCCGAATCCATCCGCGACGTCATCGCCTTCCCCAAGACTCAGCGCGCACAGTGCCTGTTGACCAAGGCGCCGAATGCGGTGGACGAGAAGCAGTTAAAGGAGTTGCATATTCGTGTCAGGCAGCAGAACGTGGCCTGATTATTTGCCTCTGCGAGTAAGTTAATCTAGGTTGTAAGCCATTTCTATGGATTGCGCGTGACCTTCAAAACGCCGGTTTCCGTTCTGGTACTGATCCACACGCCGGACTTGCAGGTGCTGCTGCTGGAGCGGGCGGACAAGCCCGGTTTCTGGCAGTCGGTGACGGGCAGTCTTGAAGACGGTGAAACGCTGCGCGAGGCTGCCGTGCGCGAGGTGCGCGAGGAAGCCGGGCTGGAGGCCGAGCGTTACCTCCTGTCCGACTGGCACTATTCCAATGTCTACGAAATTTACCCGCACTGGCGCCACCGCTATGCGCCGAAGGTGACGCACAATACCGAACATGTGTTCGGGCTGGAACTGCCAGCGCCATTGCCGATCACACTCGCACCGCGCGAGCATGTACGCTACGAGTGGGTGGATTGGCGACTTGCCGCGCCACGCGTGTTTTCCTGGACCAATGTGGAAGCTTTGCGCAAGTTGGGTGAACTGCGCGGCCTGACGTTGTAAGATACATTTCCGACCCCATATTTAAACCAAAGACTATGCAAACAGCCGCCATTAAATTCGAACGTTTTCAGGCCGAGCAGGACGATGCCTGCGAGGCGCGCATCGTCGCTGCCAAAGAGCAGCTTGGCGAGCGGCTGGTCATCCTCGGTCACCATTACCAGCATGAAGGCGTCTACCGCCACGCCGATCACACCGGCGATTCGCTCAAGCTGGCGCGAGCGGCGGCGGCTTCCGATGCCGAATTCATCGTGTTTCTCGGCGTGCATTTCATGGCCGAAGTGGCGGATATTCTCTCGCGCCCGGAGCAAACCGTGATCCTGCCCGATATGGCGGCGGGCTGTTCCATGGCGGACATGGCCAATCTGGCCAAAGTGGAGCGCAGCCGGCGCGAGTTGGCGCAGCATTTCGATTTCGATGCCACCTTCACGCCGGTCACCTATATCAACTCCGCGGCTGATCTCAAGGCTTTCTGCGGCGAGCATGGCGGCATCGTCTGCACCTCCAGCAACGCGGCGAAAATTGCGGAGTGGGCGTTCGCCCAGCGCGAGAAGATACTGTTCTTCCCGGATCAGCATCTGGGCCGCTGGACCGGCCACAAGATGGGCATCCCGCTGGAAAAAATGGTGGTGTGGGATCCCGACCTGCCGCTGGGCGGGCTGACCAAGCAACAAATCGACGACGCCAAAATCCTGTTGTGGAAGGGCCACTGTTCCGTACATCAGATGTTCCGCCCGCAGGATATACTGAAGTTCCGCAACGAGCATCCGGAAGGTAAAGTGATTGCTCACCCGGAATGCTGTTTCGAGGTATGCAAGCTATCGGACGATGTCGGCTCGACGGAATACATTCTCAGAACCGTCAGCGAGTCTCCCGCTGGCACGCGCTGGCTGGTGGGCACCGAACTCAACCTGGTCAACCGGCTGGCGGCACGCATGAAGCCTGAGGGCAAGATAGTGCAGTTCATGTCGTCTATCGTGTGCGAATGCTCCACCATGGCGCGCATCGACCCGCAGCATCTGGCCTGGGTGCTGGACAATCTGGTGGCGGGCAACGTCGTCAACCGCATCAGTGTGGCACCGGAGGAAGCGGAACTGGCGAAGCTGACGCTGGACAGGATGCTCGCAGTTTCCTGACAGGATGCACAACACCTTACGCATCGCCACTTTCAATATCCACAAGGGCGTCACCAGCTTCAACGCGCGCCTGGTGCTGCGTCAGCAGCGCGAGCTGATTCGCCGCGTGCAGGCGGATATCGTGTTTCTGCAGGAAGTGCGCGGCGAACACGCGCGGCATCAGCGGCTGCATCCTGGCTCCCAGCATGAATACCTGGCGGACGAGGTGTGGCAGGATTCAGCTTACGGCAAGAACGCGGTTTATCCCGCCGGCCACCACGGCAACGCGGTGCTCTCCAAATACCCGATCGCGCTCTGGGAGAACGTGGATATTTCCGCCAGCCCCGCCGAGCAGCGCGGCATGCTGCATTGCGAAATCGCCATCCCGGGCTGGGAGCAGCATTTACATTGCATCTGCGTGCATCTCGGGCTGTTCGCGCGCTGGCGGCGCCAGCAAATTATGTTGCTGCGCGAGCGCATCGAAATGCTGGTGCCGGAACATGCACCGCTGATCATTGCCGGCGATTTCAACGACTGGCGCATGCAGGCCGGGCGCACATTGGCTGATGGTCTGCACTTGAAGGAGGTGTTCGAGCACACCGCGGGCAAATCGGCGCGCAGTTTCCCTGCCATACTGCCGTTGTTCCGCCTCGATCGCATCTACACGCGTGGCTTCCATACGCTGAACGTCGAGGTGCATAGCGGCGCTGCTTTCGCCAAGGTGTCAGATCACGCTGCGCTGTCGGCGACCATAACGCGGTTATGAACACAGCATGAACACCAACGGGTTTGTTCCCGGCAACCGGGTCAGACTGCTGCGCAACGGCGACCAGTACTTTCCGGCGCTGGAGGCGGCGATTGACGATGCGCGTTTCGAGGTGCACCTGCAAACCTACATTTACGAACCGGACGAGATCGGGCTGCGCATCGCGGCGGCGCTCAAGCGCGCGGCGGCGCGCGGCGTGGCGGTATGCCTGCTGCTGGATGGTTTCGGCTGCAAGGAGCTGTCCAAAACCTTTGTGCGCGACTTGATCGAGGCCGGGGTGGAGGTGCTGATATTTCGCCCCAAAGTCTCCCCGTGGACGCTCAAACGCCACCGCTTGCGCCGCCTGCATCGCAAGATCGCCGTGGTAGACGGCCGTGTGGCTCTGGTCGGCGGCATCAACATCATCGATGACCTCAACACGCCGGGCCATACTCCGCCGCGCGTGGACTATGCCGTCGAAGTGGAAGGGCCGCTGCTGACAACCATCCGCGCCAGCGCCCGCCGTCTGTGGCGGAGCGTGGCCTGGACGCATCTGCGGCACATTCCGTCCGGTGCGCTCAGTGCGCGCCTTCCAGCCGAACATGCCGGCAACATGTGGGCCGCTTATGTGGTACGCGACAACGTCTGGCATCGTTCGGATATCGAGGAAGCTTATCTTGATGCCATCCGCAACGCCAGATCGGAAATTGTCATTGCCAATTCCTATTTCCTGCCGGGCATACAGTTCCGTCATGAGCTGGTGGAGGCGGCACGGCGCGGCGTACGTGTCTTGCTGCTGCTGCAGGCGCGCGTCGAATACTGGCTGCTGGATTATGCTTCGCGCGCCCTGTATGACAGCCTGCTCCCGGCAGGTATCGAAATTTACGAATACCACGCTAGCTTCATGCATTCCAAGGTGGCGGTAATCGACGGACATTGGGCGACCGTGGGCTCGTCCAATATCGACCCGTTCAGCCTGTTGCTGGCACGTGAAGCGAATGTGGTGGTGGACGACGTCGGCTTTGCTACGGAGCTACGCGAGGATATTGAAAATTCCATCCGTGCGGGTGCGCATCTGGTCAGGCCAGACCACTGGAAACGCGACCACTGGTTGCGTCGCATGCTGGCGTGGGCGGCATACGGCTTCATCCGCGGCTCGCTGGGCATTATCGGCTACCCGGACCGTGGTTGATGTGCCGTTTTCCGCCATTTCGGCAGCGTGCCGGCCAATCCCAAGTCAAATGGTTTGCCGCAACCCCCCCAAAAACCTATAATTGCAGCCTTGGCCGGTGTAGCTCAGTTGGTAGAGCAGCGCATTCGTAATGCGAAGGTCGGGTGTTCGATTCATCTCACCGGCACCAACAAACAAGCGGCTTGCAGAAATGCAGGCTGTTTTGGTTTATGACGCGGAGATTACTGATAGGATTACATAATGACCTTGCGTCATCGACTACAGGAGAAATCACTTGAGTAAGCTGTTGCAGTTTGTGCTGGCGGCAGGCTTGGCATTTGTTGCGGCAGGCGCTGCGGCAGAAACCAAGATAGGCTATGTGAAAATGGACAAAATCATGCAATCACCGGACTCAATAGAGTCCGGCAAAAGGTTGCAAAAAGAATTCAGCCCTCGCAACGAAGAGCTTGGGCGCTTCAAAAAACAGATTGAAGACAAAGAAACCGCGTTGGATAAAGAAGCGGCGGCGATGTCGGAGAATGACAGGCGAAAAAAATATCAAGAACTGTCCGACCTTAAACTCGAGTTTCAACGCAAGCAGCGTGAGCTGTCTGAAGATTTTGTCATACGCAAGAATGAAGAGCGTTCCAAGTTACAGGAGCGCATTAACAATGCTGTAACTTCAGTCTCTAAAGCTGAGGGCTATGATTTGGTGCTTTATGGCAATGCCGCTTATGCGGGAAAAAAGGTTGATATGACCGACAAGGTATTGAAGGCGCTCGCTAAGTAGCCGCCTGTAAATTATGTCGCACGGTACTAACAACAGCGCAGCGTTGGAAGACGATGAACAGTTCATGGTATACAACCGCAGGGAGGTCGCCGGCATTTTGCGCGATCTGGCAAAGCAGCGGGACATGCTGAGTGCGGTTTTTCACCATGGCAAGGACATGGTGCTTACCGCCGTGGTGGATATCGATTTCGATAGCGATGCTGTTTATCTCGACTATGGCCCTGACGAAGACAGCAACAGAAACCTGCTCTCCAGCGAGAGAACCATTTTTGTGTCTGTTGCCGGCGGCGTAAAAGTTCAGTGGCTAAGTTCCAGCATCAGCAGTGTAAAGTTCAAAGGCAGCGACGCGTTCAAAATCGCCATCCCGGAAAAATTGCAGCGCGTGCAACGACGCGAGTTCTATCGGCTTCCTACGCCGATTGCCAAGCCGCTGATATGCAAAATACCGGTAAGTGCGGACAAATTATTGGAAGTGCCGCTGGTCGATATCAGCACGGGGGGGATTGGAGTTATTCTCCCCGACCCGCCTGATCCCGCAATTGTGAAAGGCACAGAGTTTCAGCGTTGCATACTGGACTTTCCGGAATTCGGCACAGCAGAATTGGTGCTGCGTGTTCATGGCGTCTGGGCGGTTACACTGAAGAATGACAGCACGAGCCAACGTGCCGGCCTTGCATTCGTCAACCCGCGAGCTGGAACGCAGTCATTGATCCAGCGTTATATGATCAAGCTGGAACGCGAGCGCATCGCCAATACGGACTAGCGCTCTACCTAGGACTTGGCAATCCCGCAGGGGGCTGAAAACAGCGCATGTTCTTTTTTGGAAAAAAGCCCGCTCACAGCATCACGATATTGCCACATGCTGCTATCTGCCCTTCCGGCGATATCGTCCCGGCCAGCACCGGCAAATCCATCGCGGAAACCCTCGTGGCCAAAGGTGTGGAAATCAGCCATTCCTGCCAGTACCAGTGCGCCTGCACGACTTGTCATGTGTATGTGATGGAAGGCGGCGAATTTCTCACCCCGATGGACGCGGAGGAAGACAGGATGCTGGCCACGACGCAAAACAGGCAGCGCTGGTCCAGACTTTCCTGCCAGGCGGTCTACAATGGCAAGGGCGATGTCGTCATCGATATCTGCGAATAAGGGCCTATTTCAGCAGTAAACGAAAGATGCGTATGAACACAAAAAGGCCAAACCTTGCGGAATGGCCTGAGAAATAAACTACACCGACTTAAATTACTTTGATGATCCAGCCGGCAATGAGCAGCGCCAAAGTGGCGACAAGCCCGATAAGGAAATACCAGGCTTGCTGTGGGATAGGCTCCGGGCCTTGGGTGCTTTGGTTTGACATGAAATCCTCCATCGCAATGAAAATTAAACAGGGATTTGGAACAGCCGCACGTCAAATGTTATGAAAAATAGCCATATAAATCAAGAAGGATAATGCGTCTAGGCAGCACGAAGCTATCAGCGAGCCGCCTCTTGCTTTCCCGCCTGCAACATGCGGGCCAACATCTCCGCCAGCCATGTCGTCGGCGCCAAACGAAAACCGAGCAGCAACGCCAGAATTCCTCCGTAGATCAGAGGCTCGCTGAAGTCCTTCTTCACCAGCCAGAGAAAGTGCAGCACGCCCAGGCTGGCGATGACGTATACCAGCCGGTGCAATTGCTGCCAGCGCCGTTTCAGCCGCCTCATCATGGCTTGGGTGGAAGTGGCGGCAAGCGGGATCAGCAGCATGAATGCGGTGAAGCCGACCATGACGTAGGGATGCTTGGCGATATCCTTGGTGATGGCCGGCCAGTCAAACCACTGATCCAGCCACACATAACAGAGAAAATGCAGGCTGGCATAGAAAAAGGCAAACAGTCCGCACATGCGGCGGAACTGCTGCGGCCAGGATTGTCCGATCAGTTGGCGCAGCGGAGTGATGCTTAGGGTGATGAGCAGTAGCGCAAGCGTCCAGGTGCCGGTGGAATGGGTGACAAATTGCACCGGATGGGCGCCGAGGCCGTCGCTAAATCCCAGCCAGCAGAGCCGCGCCAGCGGAACGAGCGCAGCCAGAAAGACGGCCGCTTTTACCGGCGGAATCAGGTTATTCCCCATGCTAGAAGTACTTACGCAAATCCATGCCGGCATAAAGCTGTGCCACTTGTTCCGCGTAGCCGTTGAACATCAGCGTTTTCACCCGCTTGCTGAACAACCCTGTGCCGATGCGCCGTTCCGTGGCCTGACTCCAGCGTGGATGATCGACTTCCGGGTTGACGTTGGCGTAGAAGCCGTATTCGGCGGGATTGGCCTTCATCCACGAACTCACCGGCATCTTGTCCGTGAAGCGCAATTTGACGATGGATTTGATGCCTTTGAAGCCGTATTTCCACGGCGTGACCAAGCGCAGCGGCGCGCCGTTCTGGTTGGGCAGCACTTCACCGTAAAGTCCCACCGCCATCAAGGCAAGCGGGTTGGTTGCCTCGTCCATGCGCAGGCCTTCAGTGTAGGGCCAATCGAGTATCTGGCTGCGCGTGCCCGGCATCATGGTTTGATCAGCCAGGCTGATGAATTCGACGAACCTGGCATTGCCCGTGGGTTCGGCCCACTTGATCAGCTCAGCTAGAGGAAAGCCGACCCAGGGAATGACCATGGACCAGCCTTCCACACAGCGCATGCGATAGATGCGCTCTTCCAATGGTGCGAGTTTGTAGAGGTCTTCAATGGAGATTTGCTTGCGGCGTTTGACTTCGCCTTCGATGCTTACCATCCACGGCCGGGTGACCAGCGTATGCGCTTCCATTGCTGGCTCGGTCTTGCTGGTACCGAACTCGTAGAAGTTGTTGTAGCTGGTGACGTCGTCGTAAGAAGTAAGCTTTTCCTCTGCACCGAAGCGGGTCTTGGTGTAAGGGCCTATTTTCTGGCGTTGCGGCGCGGCATCGGCCATTGCTGGCCGCAAGCCGCCGGCGATAGCCGCGCCGGATACGATGCCAAAACCCGCTGCCTTCAGGAAGCGCCGCCGGTCGTCGTAAATCTCGCGCGGGGTGATTGCGGAGGATGGAATGTCGGAAGGGGGTCGAATCAGCATGGCAGTCCTTTCAGAAGTGAGCGATGTCTCCCGTTAGTCGGGGGAATAAGCTGCGCCTTACAATAAATTGGACGTGGGTGCCGAGTATGCGATTCAGCAGGGGAGTGTCAGTCGGTGCAGGCGCGTAGCTTGCCTTCGCTGGAGGCAGTGGCGACCCAGGCAACGATATCCCGCAGCGCGGCATCGGCCGCCAGGGAAAGCGCGGCGACGCCACCCTGGGCATCCTGCGTCGGCGCGGGCTGGGATTGTGCAAAGGTGTTCTGGGTAATCACCGAGCGGCGTTTGTGGTCGGTGATTATGGCATGCAGCCTCACGCTGCCGAGGCTGGCGTGCTCCGTTTCGAACACATGGTCGAAAGCTTCCAGCGTGACCTGCAACGAACAGCCGGCGCCCAAGGACTGTTGACCGCCGGCGGACTGCCGCAGGCGGCGCGTGAGCAATTCCGCCGGCGTTGCCGTCCACTGGCTTAAGGTATAGGCATAGACGCGCGCCGGCTCCCGGTACGCGAGCCGATAGCGGATGGTTTTGCTGTCCAGCCCCGATGGCGCTTCAACGTCAGCTACCGGCAACTGCGCCGGCCAAGCCGTTGCTGCCGGCAGCAGCGTCAGCCCGAAATCGTAGCTGGCGGCTTCCGGGCGTGGTTTACCTAGGCCGCCGCAAGCACTGAGCGAGAGGAACAGGATGAAAAGGGCTGCATATTTCATTCGGGGTGACCTCATCGCTTGTCAGATCGTTCGCTAAACCCGGGCTCGCCCGGCCCCGGCATGGGTTGCGCCTTGCCGAAAATCAGGCTTTGCGGGTTCTGCTCCAGTTCCTGCATCAGCGTGTCCAGCCGTTTGGCGTCACGGGTCAGATGGAAGCTGAGCTGATTCAGGCGTGGCAGCGTTTCGCCATTGACGTTGGCGGCAATCTCACTGCTGGTGCGCTGGAGCTGCGTGCTCAGCTCGTGAAAGTCCGCCGTGGCCCGCCGCATGTCCTGAATCATCGGCCCGGCTTGCTGCAAAGCAGCGTGCGCGCTGTCGGCCACCGCCAGCAAGCGCTGCTGGTGTTCATCGGAAAGCGCTCCATTTACGCGCTCACTGGTTTGCTTCATGGCAGCCAGCAGCGGCGCCAGTTCTTGCGTCGCCTGATCAAGGTTATCCAGCGTATGTTCGATGCGCTCCAGGTTGTGTGGATCGAACAGCCGGTTGCCACCCTCAACCAGCCGAATGCTGTTTTCCACCAGCAGCTTGGAGCGTTCAACCAACAGCTTGCCGGAATCGATCAGGTTGTCCATGTCGGAAGCCCGGAGCGGAATGCGCGCAACAGGCGCGCTTGCCCCAGAATCATTCATGGCCAGCATTTCCGGGTTGCTGCCGTTGTCGTCGAGTTCGATGTAGGCCAGACCGGTCAGCCCCTGTGACTTAAGCTGGGCGTATGTGCCGCGCGTCATCCTGAGCGTCTTATCCACCGAAACCCTGATCAGGATGCTCATGGGATTGGCGGGATCGAATTCGATGGCGGCAACCTGGCCGACATTGACGCCGCGGAATTTCACCGTTGCCTGCGGGTTAAGGCCGGTCACCGGCTGGTTGGAAAGCACATAATAATCGCGCCGGTCGGCGCTGGCGCCGCTCAGCCACCAGTAGGCGGCCACTACGGCCATGCTGAGCAGGATGGCGAACAGGCCGGCGATCAGAGCGTGGGCGCGATTTTCCATCTCAGGCGGCCCGTTCCAGGCGCCCGCTCACGCCCTGGAAGAAATTGCTGACGAAGGGATGGTCAACTTCGCGCAATTCGTGCAGCGGACAGGAAGCGACGATGTGCTGATCGGCCAGCACCGCGACGCGGTCGGATAACGAAACCAGGGTGTCGAGGTCGTGCGTGACAAAGATCACCGTCAGGCCCAGCGTCCTGCGCAGATGTTTGATCAGTTGCACGAAGTTCTCGCTGCGATCCGGGTCGAGGCCGGCGGTCGGCTCGTCCAGCAGCAGCAGCTCCGGCTCCAGCGCCAGCGCGCGCGCCAGGCCAACGCGCTTGATCATGCCCCCGGAAAGCTGGGAGGGCAGCAATTGTGCGTGTTTGGGTTCAAGTTCGACCAGAGACAGTTTGTGCATCACCAGCCGCCGGATGGTGTTCTCGTCGAATTGGTGCAGCTCGCGCAACGGGAAGGCGATATTCTCGAACACGGTCAGCGCGGAAAACAGGGCGCCATGCTGGAACAGCACGCCGAAACGGTTGCGAACACGGCGCTGTCCGTCGCGGTCAAGGCTGTTGAGCGGTTCGCCAAACAGGAGGATCTCGCCGCGAGTAGGCCGGGTTAAGCCGATAAAGTGCCGCAGCAGCGTGGTTTTGCCGCAACCAGACCCTCCCACCAGCGCAAGAATTTCGCCCTGATAGGCTTGCAGATTGAGATTGCGGTGGATGACGGTGTTGTCATATTGCGTCCATACCTGGCGTGCTTCGCAGACGATGGGGTGCGTGGCGGTCACAGGCCGATGCTCCTAGTCATGATGGCGAAAATGGCGTCGACCAGAATCACGCAGGTGATCGCCGTCACCACCGAAGCCGTGGTGCTGGCGCTCAGGCTTTCCGTATTCGGCTTGATGCGCAGGCCATGATGGCAGGCGACCAGCGTTACCAGAAAACCGAACATCAACCCTTTCGACACACTCAAAGTAATGTTCACCGCAGGTACCACCTTGGGCAGCTGTTGCAGGAAAAATTCATAACCGATGCCAAGCTGTAGATTGGCAGAAATCATGCCGCCTATCAATGCCCATATTGAAGTCCAGAATACCAGCAGTGGCGCTATCAAGGTCAGCCCTATCACCTTGGGCAGGATCAGCCGCAGTACGCGCGAGATGCCCATGGCGGCCAGCGCGTCGATTTCCTCGGTCACGCGCATGACGCCGATCTGCGCCGTCATTGCCGAGCCCGAGCGCCCTGCCACCAGCACCGCCATCAGCATCGGACCCAGTTCGCGGATGATGGACAGGCCGAGAATGTTGACGATAAAAATATCGGCGCCGAATTTGCGCAATTGCAGCGCCATAAGATAGCTCATGGCGATGCCGATCATGAAGCCCACCAGTGCCGTCACCGGCAGCGCCATGACGCCGCCCTTGTAGACGTTGGCGGAAATTTCACGCCAGGGGATTTCCGATGGCCGGCGCGCCAAATACAGACCCTCCAGCAGCAGCGCACCGAGGAGACGCAGAAAATCGTACAGATGGTCGAGGAAAGTCAGCACCAACATACCAAACTTGATGATCAAGGGCTCGCTGGCGGCGGTTTCATCCGGGGCCGGGGGTGCCAGTGCCGTCAACAATGCCGATTGCTCGGAATTGACGGTAACCCGGCCTTGCCAACGGTCGCACCAGCCGGAAAGCAGCATAGCGGCCGCGGCGCTGTCGAGTTGCTCCACTTCGCGCAAATCCCATTGCGCGAAGGGGTCGCCAAAATAGGGCGAGAGTTTTTCATTCAACTCGATAAAGTTATTGTCCACAGCCCGCAGCGACCAGCGGCCGGTCAGAATGACACGGCGTGGCCCTCCCTCTTGCTGCTCGGTGCGGAAATCCGCGTCCGCCATGCTTATCCCCTTGATTTGGCGATGACATTATAGGCTGACTGGCTGGCTTGCGACTATAATATGCGCTCCATGTCCAATTGTTAGACAAATCATGAAAAGCTATCGTAAGGAACTCTGGTTCAACGCGCCCACTCGCGTCGCCTTTATCAACATCACACCGCAGGTCAGCGAATGCCTGCGTGAAAGCGGCGTGCGTGAAGGTCTGGCACTGGTCAACGCCATGCATATTACGGCCAGCGTGTTCATCAACGACGACGAATCCGGCCTGCATCACGACTACACGTTATGGCTGGAGCGGCTCGCCCCGCACGAACCCATCCGTAACTACCGCCATAACGACACCGGCGAGGACAACGCCGACGCCCACATGAAGCGCCAGATCATGGGCCGCGAAGTAGTAGTCGCCATCAGCGACGGCAAGCTGGATTTCGGCCCGTGGGAGCAGATTTTCTACGGCGAATTTGACGGTCGTCGCAAGAAGCGCGTGCTGGTCAAGATCATTGGCGAATAGATGAAAACTCCTGAACTGCTTGCCCCTGCGGGCACGCTGGAAAAAATGCGCGCGGCTTTCGATTTTGGCGCGGATGCGGTTTATGCCGGCCAGCCGCGCTACTCCTTGCGTGCGCGTAACAACGAGTTTGGCCTGGAGCAGCTGGCCGAGGGCATAGCAGAAGCACACAGACGCGGCAAGAAGTTCTTTGTCGCGTCTAACCTGATGCCGCACAACGCCAAGGTGAAAAGCTATCTTGCCGACATGGCGCCGGTCATTGCGATGAACCCGGACGCGCTGATCATGGCCGATCCCGGACTCATCGCGATGGTGCGCGAGAAATGGCCGGAAATGCCGGTGCATCTGTCGGTGCAGGCCAATACCGTCAACTATGCCGGCGTTAAATTCTGGAAGTCCATGGGGCTCTCGCGAGTGATCCTGTCGCGCGAGCTGTCGCTCGACGAAGTGGCGGAAATCCGCCAGGAATGCCCGGACATGGAGCTGGAAGTGTTCGTGCACGGGGCGTTGTGCATTGCCTATTCCGGGCGTTGCCTGCTGTCCGGCTATTTCAATCACCGCGACCCCAACCAGGGTACCTGCACCAACTCCTGCCGCTGGGATTACAAAGTGCATGACGCCGAGGAAGATGCCGCCGGCGTGATCAAGCTGCAGGAGTTCGATTTCCGCGCCGAAATGGAAAAATCGGCGTTGTCGGAGTGCGGCAGCCTGCCACGCCACCCGGCGGCGGACAAGGTCTATCTGATCGAGGAAAGCCAGCGCCCCGGGGAACTCATGCCGATTCTGGAAGACGAGCACGGCACCTACATCATGAATTCCAAAGACCTGCGCGCCGTGGAGCATGTCGAGCGCCTGGCGCGGATTGGCGTGGATTCGCTCAAGATCGAAGGGCGCACCAAATCGGTCTATTACGTCGTGCGCACCTGCCAGACATATCGCAAGGCCATTGATGACGCCGTGGCCGGCAAACCCTTCGATTACACCCTATTAGCGGAACTAGAGGGGCTGGCCAACCGCGGTTACACCGACGGCTTCTATGAACGCCACCACACCGCAGAACACCAGAACTATATGCGCGGCCATTCGGAATCGGCGCGCCAGCAGTACGTGGGGGATGTGGTGAATTTCGATGCGAGCAGCGGCATGGCGGAAATCGTGGTCAAAAACCGTTTCGCAGTCGGCGACCGGCTTGAGATTATCCACCCGGATGGCAACCGCGAAGTGCGCGTGGAAGCGCTGTTGAACGATCTGGGGGTATCGGTGCAGGAAGCGCCCGGTAGCGGTTATCGCGTGCACATGGCATTGCCCGGCGGCAATGCCGAAAAGGCGCTGGTGGCGCGCTTCCTCCAAGGATAGCGCTGTTATCCCTGAATGTAGCTTTCCAGTTGTTGGATCAGGAACTGCTGGTATTCAATGGTCTCCTTCACCAGATCGCCTATGGATAACACCCCCACTACTTTGCCGCCGTCCAGTACCGGCAGGTGGCGTATGCGCTTGTTGCTCACCAGGTTCAAACATTCCTCTACGGTATGGCTGGGGGAGACGGTGATCAGGCAGGACTGCGGGGTCATGACGTCGCTGATCGGGGTATCCTTGGAGGCTTTTCCCTTAAGCACCAGGCTGCGCGCGTAGTCCCGCTCGGAAAAGATGCCGCACAGCTGGTCGCCGTCCATTACCAGCAGTGCGCCGACATGTTTCTCCGCCATGATCACCAGGGCGTCGTAGACGGTGGCGCCGGAAGGTATGGAAAGAATGCTGCCACCTTTGGAGTCCAGCAGTTGACGCGCGGTTTTCATGGTTCGTTCCCCCTCTCGCCGGTATGTCGTTTGTGATGATGCTAAAATATATCTTGTACCCGGTCAGTTTAGACAAATTATCCACACAGATAAAGCGCTTGTTTCTTTAGCCAAATATTGAACAAATCCAATCACTACGGAAGTGCGATGGCCGCGCTGCTACTGCTTGCCGCGATCTGGGGCTACAACTGGGTGGTGATGAAGCTGGCGCTGCCTTACATCGGCGCGTTCCAGTTCGGCGCCATACGCACCTTTTTTGGTGCACTGGTATTGTTTGCGGTGCTGCTGCTGTTGAAAAAACCTCTGCGGCCAACGCACGTTTCGGACACCTTGCTGCTGGGCTTGCTGCAAACCACCGGGTTCACCGGCCTGATTGTCTGGGCGCTGGTGGAAGGCGGCGCCGGCAAGATAGCCGTGCTGAGTTTTACCATGCCATTCTGGGTGATGTTGCTGGCATGGCCGCTGCTGGGTGAAAAGATACGCGGCGTCCAATGGCTGGCGGCATTGTTGTCGCTGGCGGGCCTGGTCAGCATCGTCGAACCGTGGAATTTCCATGGGAAGCTGCTCAGTAATTTTCTGGCGGTGTTTGCCGGTGTGGCTTGGGCGCTGGCGGTGATACTTTCCAAAAAGCTGCACCAGCGCGCGCCGGAACTGGATCTGCTGTCGTTCACCGCATGGCAGATGCTGTTCGGTTCGCTCCCGCTGGTGATCGCAGCGTTTCTGGTGCCGGCCCCGCCTGTCGCATGGACGGATTATCTGATAGGCGCTGCCCTGTTCAATATTTTTCTTGCCAATGGCCTGGGCTGGTGGTTGTGGCTGTATGCGCTGCAGCGCCTGCCTGCCGGCGCGGCCAGCATGAATTCGCTGCTGATCCCGGTAATCGCCGTATTGGCCGCCTGGATGCAATTGGGTGAAGTGCCATCGACCGCAGAAGCCGTCGGCATGCTGCTGATCGGCATCGCGCTGGCCATTATTTCCATCCGCGGCATGCGACGCCATGAGCAGGTTGAACCCGCCATGGGGCAAGATTAGGGGATGCGGCTTGTGTTAAAATTCTTGCGATTTCAATGAATTATTGAGGTAGTTATGGCAGGACACAGCAAATGGGCCAATATTCAGCATCGTAAAGGTCGGCAGGATGCCAAGCGCGGCAAGATTTTCACCCGGTTGATCAAGGAAATTACTGTCGCAGCCCGGCTGGGCGGCGGCGATCCGGCGATTAACCCGCGTCTACGGCTGGCGATCGACAAGGCCAAGAGCGAATCCATGCCCAAGGATAATATCGAAAATGCGATCAAGCGCGGCTCCGGTCAGCTCGATGGCGTGAACTACGAAGAATTGCGCTACGAAGGCTACGGCATCGGCGGGGCGGCAGTGATGGTGGATTGCCTGACCGACAACAAGACGCGCACCGTGGCGGACGTGCGCCATGCGTTCAGCAAAAATGGCGGCAATCTTGGCACCGACGGCTCGGTGGCGTTCCTGTTCAAGCACTGCGGCACGCTGCTGTTCGCCCCCGGCAGTGACGAGGACAAGATCATGGAGGCCGCACTGGAAGCGGGCGCTGAAGATGTGATCAATGATGAAGACGGTAGCATCGAGGTGATCACCGCGCCCAACGACTTTGCGGCAGTCAGGGAAAGCCTGGAAAAAGCCGGCCTCAAACCGGAACTGGCGGAAGTCACCATGAAAGCTGCCACTGAAACCGTATTGACCGGCGACGATGCGGTGAAAATGCAGAAACTGCTGGATGCGCTGGACGATCTGGATGACGTGCAGGATGTCTACACCAGCGCGGCTATTGAGGAGTAAAACCTGCCATCAAATCTACTGCGCTTGCCTGAATCGCAGCCATGCGCTGCTCGGAATCCTCACATACTCGCTTGTATGCTCCGGTTCCTGTGCTGCGGATGGCTGCGATCAGGCTGCGCTCGTCACGGTTTTATGACAGGTTTTGTTGCGGGTTTCTGATGCGTATCCTCGGCATAGACCCCGGCCTGCAAAATACGGGCTTTGGCGTCATCGAGAAAATCGGCGAGAAACTCGTCTATGTGGCAAGCGGCACCATTAAAACCGGCGCGGGCGGCGAACTGCCGGCGCGGCTCAAGATCATTCTGGACGGTTTGGCCGAGGTGATTCAGACTTACCTGCCGGAGCAGATCGCCATCGAGAAAGTATTCGTCAACGTCAATCCGCAGTCCACGCTGCTGTTGGGCCAGGCGCGTGGCGCGGCGATCAGTGCGGCGGTACTGCGCGATCTACCGGTGGCGGAATATACCGCGTTACAGGTCAAGCAGGCGGTGGTTGGCAACGGACACGCCGCCAAGGAACAGGTGCAGGAAATGGTGAAACGGCTGCTCAAGCTGCCGGGCACGCCCAAGCCGGATTCAGCCGACGCGCTGGCCTGTGCCATCTGTCATGCGCATGGCGGGCAGGGACTTGGTAAACTGGCAACAGCGGGTTTCCGCGTGCGTGGAGGAAGATTGGTGTGATCGGTCGTTTAACGGGGGTGCTGCTGGAAAAAAATCCGCCGCAGGTGCTGGTGGATGTCAACGGTGTCGGCTACGAAGTCGAAGTGCCGATGAGCAGCTTTTACAACCTGCCGGAAACCGGAGCCAAGGTCACACTGCTCACGCAATTTGTCGTGCGCGAAGACGCGCAACTGCTCTATGGCTTTTTCACCCAGAAAGAACGGGAAGCCTTCCGCCAACTGGTCAAGGTCAGCGGCATAGGTGCGAAATCCGCGCTCGGCGTTTTGTCTGGGTTATCGGTAGACGACCTCGCCCACGCCGTCGCCGCACAGGATGTCGCGCTGTTGGTGCGCATTCCCGGCATAGGTAAAAAAACCGCCGAACGACTGCTGCTGGAACTACGTGACAAACTGCCCGCTGCCGGCACTGCTGCCATCCTATCCGGCGGCCAGCCACAGGCAACCGGCAACGATGTCCTCAACGCCCTGCTGGCGCTGGGTTACAACGAGCGCGAAGCGCAGGCCGCCGTCAAGCAGTTGCCCGCCGGCCTGCCGGTGTCGGATGGTATCCGTCAGGCGCTTAAACTGTTGTCCAAAACATGATAGAAAACGACCGCCTGATTGCCGCAGAACCGCTGGGCCAGGAAGAGGAGGCCCAGGAGCGCGCGCTGCGCCCGAAAGTCCTGGACGAGTATATCGGCCAGGAAAAAGCGCGCGAACAGCTGGAAATTTTCATCCATGCCGCGCGCGGCAGAGCCGAGGCGCTCGACCATGTGCTGCTGTTTGGCCCCCCCGGTCTGGGCAAAACCACGCTGGCGCATATCATCGCCAGGGAAATGGGCGTCAGCCTGCGCCAGACTTCCGGCCCGGTGCTGGAACGTGCGGGCGATCTGGCCGCCCTACTCACCAACCTTGAACCCAACGATGTGCTGTTCATCGACGAAATCCACCGCCTGTCGCCGGTCGTCGAGGAAATTCTCTATCCCGCCATGGAGGATTACCGTCTCGATATCATGATAGGCGAAGGCCCGGCGGCACGCTCAGTGCGGCTGGAATTGCCGCCGTTCACGCTGGTCGGGGCAACGACACGCGCCGGCATGCTGACCAATCCGCTGCGCGACCGTTTCGGCATCGTTGCCCGGTTGGAATTCTATACGCCGGAGGAGTTGTCGCGCATCGTGCACCGCTCTGCCGGCTTGCTGGAGGTGCCGCTGGTGGAAGATGGCGCGCTGGAAATCGCCCGCCGCTCGCGCGGCACGCCGCGCATCGCCAACCGCCTGCTGCGCCGCGTACGCGACTACGCGCAGGTAAAAAGCGACGGCACGGTGAGTTTCCTCATCGCCGATGCCGCGCTGAAGATGTTGGACGTGGACCAGCTTGGCTTCGACCTGATGGACAGAAAGCTGTTGCTGGCGGTGCTGGAAAAATTTGCCGGCGGCCCGGTCGGCGTGGAAAGCCTGGCGGCAGCCATCGGCGAGGAGCGCGACACCATAGAGGACGTGCTGGAACCCTACCTGATCCAGCAGGGTTATTTGATGCGCACCCCGCGCGGCCGCGTGGCGACGACTATGGCTTACCAGCACTTCGGCCTGCCGGTGCCGGGAGCGGCACCCAGCCGGGAGTTATGGGATGAAGCCAGCTAGCTCATGACCGACCAGACTTTCTCCTGGCCCATCCGGATTTATTACGAAAGTACCGATGCCGGTGGCGTGGTTTACCATGCCGAATACCTCAAATTTTTCGAGCGCGCCCGCACTGAATGCCTGCGCAGCCTGGGGTTCGAGCAGCGGGAGCTACGTGAGCGCGAAGGCGTGGTCTTCGTAGTGCGCAGCATGCAGATAAAATACGTGCAGCCGGCCCGCTTTGACGAAATGCTGGAAGTAGCGAGCAAGCTGGTTGAGGTGGGCCGCTGCCGTTTGGTGTTCGAGCAGAAGCTGCTGCGCGGCAGCGACATTCTCACCGACGCCACGGTCGAAGTCGTCAGCGTGGACAGCACATCATTCAAGCCGGTGGCGATCCCTGCGCTTATCCGCGAAAAAATGGAGACACCATGAACGTTGCACAAGACCTGTCCTTTTTCAGCCTGATTAGCGGAGCCTCCTTGCCGGTGCAGGCGGTCATGGCGATTCTGCTGCTCACCTCGCTGGTGTCGTGGTGGTACATTTTTCTCAAGATCGCCATGCTCAATCGCGCCGAGCGCGACGCGGTTGAATTCGAGCACGCATTCTGGACAGGGGGCGATCTTAACAAGCTGCTGGAAAACGTGACCGCCGGGCGGCGCAGCACGCAAGGCATGGCCAGCATCTTCGAGGCCGGCTTCAAGGAATACGCCAAGCTCAAGCGCCAGGGCGGCATGGAGGTCAGCGTGGTGATGGAGGGTGCGCGGCGTGCCATGCGTGCCGCCTACAACCGTGAGATGGACGATCTTGACGCACACCTGCCATTCCTCGCCTCGGTCGGCTCGGTCAGCCCTTACATCGGCCTGCTGGGTACGGTGTGGGGCATCATGAATGCCTTCCGCGGATTGGCCAATGTCGCCCAAGCCACACTCGCCCACGTCGCCCCGGGCATCGCCGAAGCTTTAGTGGCTACGGCCATGGGCCTGTTTGCCGCAATTCCCGCGGTGATCGCCTACAACCGCTTTGCCGCAGGCGTCGACCGGCTGGCGGTGCGTTATGAATCGTTCATGGAAGAGTTCATGAACATCCTGCAACGCAAGAACTAGCCCCGGAAATCGCCATGTCTCACCGCCGCTCGCGTCGCCTGATGAACCAGATCAACGTCGTGCCGTACATTGACGTGACGCTGGTGCTGCTGGTGATTTTCATGGTGACCGCGCCGATGACCAACCCCGGCGTGGTCGAATTGCCGCAGGTCGGGCAGGCCCTGAAACAGGCGGCCGCGCCGCTGGTGATCACGGTCAAGGCCGACAAGACGCTGGAGCTGGACGGCAAGCGCATGACGCGCGACGAACTGCTATACGCCGTGAAGCAGCAGATATCCAAACAATCGCAGCAGGCGGTGGTCATCGCTGCGGACAAAAGCGCACGTTACGAAGAAGTCGTCGGCGTGATGGACATGCTCAAGCAGAACAAAGTCGATAAAGTCGGGTTGTTGCTGAAGCCCGCCCATAGTTAATACATGGGGATGATGCGCAGCAGGGAAGATCCTTTTGCCGTCAAGGCCGGCGCGCTGTCCTTGCTGGTGCATGGCTTGCTGCTGATGTTGCTGGTGGTGAGCTTCAGTTGGCACAACGTTGCGCAGCCGTTGCAGGTGGCGCAGGTGGAATTGTGGGATAGCCTGCCCACCCCCCAAATGGCGCCGCCTCCGCCTGAGCCACCCAAGCCGGAGCCCAAGGCAGCAGCGCCGGAGCCAGAACCGCCGCCCCCACCGCCCGAGCCGAAGGCGGAAATTCAGGTCAAGGCCAAGCCCCCGGTCGAGATCAAGCCCAAGCCGGAAAAAAAGCCTGAGCAGAAGCCGAAACTGACACCCAAGCCGGATCCCGCGCTCAAGGCGAGGGAAGATATCAAGCGCCTGCAGCAATTGATGGCCGAGGAAGACCAGCAATTGCAGAAAGACGTGCAGCAGAAGGATGCGCAGCAGGTGACTGAGGCGCGCAGTGCGGCTGAGGCCAATCGCGCGGCAAGCACCTCCGGCGGCGTGGTCAGCGAGTACAAGGCGAAGATACAGGCCAAGATCAAACGTTACGTCAACAAGCAGGTTTGCGGCAGCGGCAAGCCCGCACTGGAATTCGGCATTTCTTTGCTGCCCACCGGCGAAATCGCCGGCAATCCGCGCCTGACCAGGAGCAGCGGCATCCCGGCCTGCGATCAGGCAGTGGAGCGCGCCATTCTGCAGGCGCAGCCGCTGCCGCTGCCACCGCAGCCTGAACTGTTCGCGCAGTTCCGCGACCTCAATCTGCAGTTCCGCCCCAACGAAGAATAATGATTTGGGGGTGCTCGCCAGCGCGCCGGTGCAGGGGCAAACACCCGCATCAATATCAGGGGAATCCTTATACAGTATTGTTTCGGCGGGTGAGCGGCCAGCATCAGGCATAGTATAATCCGCTCATGCTAGCTCCATCCTCAGTCGGTATCGTCACTCCGCAAACTGCACATTTCAGCGAGCCACTCACGCTGAAATGCGGTGCGGTGTTGCCTGCGTTCGACTTGGTGTATGAAACCTACGGCACGCTCAACGCCGACAAATCCAACGCAGTGCTGGTGTGCCATGCTCTTTCCGGCAACCACCATGTGGCCGGCGTGTATGCTGAAGACGACAAGCGCCCGGGCTGGTGGGACAACATGATAGGCCCGGGCAAGCCGCTGGATACCAACCGCTTTTTCGTCATCGGCCTCAACAACCTCGGCGGCTGCCACGGTTCCACCGGTCCCGCCAGCATCGATCCGGCCACCGGTCAGCCCTGGGGATCGCGTTTCCCGCTGGTGACGGTGGATGATTGGGTGGAGACGCAATCGCGGCTGGCACGCTACCTGGGCATTGAATGTTTTGCCGCGGTCATAGGCGGCAGCCTGGGCGGCATGCAGGCGCTGCAATGGACATTGACCTACCCCGAGCGCATACGGCACGCGCTGGTGATCGCCGCCGCCCCCAACCTCACCGCGCAGAACATGGCGTTCAACGAGGTTGCGCGGCAAGCCATCATCACCGATCCGGAATTCCATGGCGGCGACTTCTACCAGCACGGCGTGGTGCCGCGCCGCGGCCTGCGTCTGGCTCGCATGCTGGGCCATATCACCTATTTGTCGGATGACGTGATGGGCGAGAAATTCGGCCGCAAACTCAAGTACGGCGAAATCAAATACAGCTTTGACGTCGAGTTCGAGATGGAGTCGTATTTAAGATATCAGGGCGACAAGTTCGCCGGCGAATTCGATGCCAACACCTACCTGCGCATGACGCGCGCGCTGGATTACTTCGATCCGGCGGCGGCATGCGGCGGCAGCCTGAGCGCGGCGCTGGGAAAAGCGCAGGCGGATTTTCTGGTGGTTTCCTTCACCAGTGACTGGCGTTTTTCCCCGGCGCGCTCGCGCGAGATCGTCAAGGCGCTGTTGGACAATGAGCGCACCGTGAGCTACGCCGAACTCACTGCGGAACACGGCCACGATGCCTTCCTCATGCCAGACCCGCATTACCAAGCGGTCATGCGCGCCTATCTGGAACGCGTTGCTAGCGGAGGGGGCAAGCCATGATTACATCAGCGACCATGTCATCTGATCCTGCGCGCTTCGCCCGGTATGCCACAGAACGGCGTGATTTCGCCGCCATCGCGCGCTGGATAACGCCCAACGCCAAGGTGCTCGATCTGGGCTGCGGTGATGGCGCACTGCTGGGCTATTTGCGCGATACGCTGCAGGTGCGCGGCTACGGCGTGGAGAAGGAGGATGCCAACGTGCTTGCCTGTATGAAAAACGGCATCAACGTTATTCAGATGGACTTGGAGGCCGGCCTCTCCGGCTTTGAAGCGCAATCGTTCGATGTCGTCATCCTGTCGCAAACCCTGCAAGCCATGCACAATACCGAGCGCATCGTGCAGGAAATGCTGCGCGTGGGGAAAGAGGCCATCGTCACCTTCCCCAACTTCGGCTACTGGAAGCACCGGCTGCAAATCGTCGCGGGCAATATGCCGCTATCGAAAAACCTGCCTTATCAGTGGTACGACACGCCCAACGTGCATATGTGCACCATCGACGATTTCGACAAGTTCTGCGCCGACCACGGCATACACGTCAGCGAACGGCTGGTGATGACCGACGGTAAGGCGGTCAGCCTGCTTCCCAATTTGCTGGGAAGCCTGGCGATGTACCGGTTCAAGGACGCCGGCTAAAACAGGCGCAACAAACCGGCTGCGCCCAGGCATAGCACCAGCAGGCCGCTCGCCCGCCGTACCCAGACGTTCTGCAGCAAGCCCTTGAGTCGCACTGTCGCCAGCCCCATCGCCAGCAAAGTGGGCAGGGTGCCGAGGCCGAACGCCAGCATCAACAGCCCGCCTCGTGCCGCACTGCCGGCCGCCAACGCGGCCACCAGCACGCTGTATACCAGCCCGCACGGCAGCCAGCCCCACACCAGGCCCAGCGCGAATGCCTGCCGTAATGAGCGTACCGGCAGAAAATGCCTGGAAAGCGGCTGTAGGCGTCGCCACAACACATGGCCGGCACGCTCCAGCACCAGTACGCCCTGCCAGATTCCGGCAAGGTAGAGGCCGAGCACGACCAGCATCAGGTTTGCCAGCAGATACAGTGCCTTCTGTACCGGCAGCACGCCGTCGAGAAACAGGCTGGATGCGCCGACCAGCCCGGCGATGACGCCGGCCAGCGTGTAGCTCGCCACGCGTCCGGCATTGTAGGCAAGGTGATAGCCGAAATGGGGGCGGGCGCCGGGCAACGACAAACTCACCGCGGCTACGATGCCGCCGCACATGCCGACGCAGTGGCCGCCGCCGAGCAGGCCGACGAGAAAGGCGGAGAAATAACTCAGTTCCAGCATGGCCGCATTGTGGCATGAGAGCATTGTTTTCGGGTAAGGTAGCGCCCATGACAACTTCCGACTGGAAGCACGCGCTGCTCAACCGGCGCATGCTGATCTGTATTTTCACCGGCTTCACCTCCGGCCTGCCGCTTTATATCCTCATCAGCCTGCTGCCAGCGTGGCTGCGTTCGGAGCATGTCGATCTCAAGGCTATCGGCCTGTTCGCGCTGATCCAGTTGCCGTTTACCTGGAAATTCATCTGGGCGCCGCTGTTCGATCGCTATGTGCCGCCACTGGGCCGTCGGCGCGGCTGGATGCTGATCACGCAAATCGCCCTGCTGCTGTCCATCCCCTTGTTCGGCGCGTTGCATCCGACGCTTGACCTGTGGAGCATTGCCTATCTCGCTGCAGTCGTCGCATTTTTCTCCGCCTCGCAGGACATCACGCTGGACGCCTATCGGCGCGAGCTACTGCCTGACATCGAACTCGGCCTGGGCAGCGCGGTGCATGTGAACGCTTACAAGATCGCCGGCCTGGTCCCCGGCTCGCTGTCGCTGGTGCTGGCGGACCACCTGCCGTGGAATGCGGTATTCCTGATTACCGCGCTGTTCATGCTGCCGGGGCTGGCCATGACACTGCTGGTAAAAGAGCCCATCGTCGGTAAAAGCGCACCGAAAACTCTGAAGCAGGCGGTGATCGAGCCGTTCCGCGAATTCATCCAGCGCAACGGCTGGGACAGTGCGCTGCTGGTGCTGGCTTTCATCTTCTTTTACAAGCTGGGCGACAGCATGGCCACCGCGCTGGCCACGCCGTTCTACCTCGACATGGGTTTTTCCAAAACCGAAATCGGCCTGATCGCCAAAAATGCTGGCCTGTGGCCGAGCGTGGTCGGCGGCTTGCTGGGCGGGCTGTGGATGGTGAAGTTGGGCATCAACCGTGCATTGTGGCTGTTCGGCGCGGTGCAGATGCTGGCGATACTGGGTTTTGCTTGGCTGGCCAGCCTCGGCCACAGCCTGCCCTGGCTGGCAGTGGTGATCGGCGTCGAGGCTTTCGGCGTGGGACTGGGCACGGCGGCTTTCGTCGCTTTCATTGCCCATACCACCCATCCGCTTTATACCGCCACGCAGTTTGCCCTGTTCACCAGTCTGGCGGCGGTGCCGCGTACTTTCGCCAATGCTGCCACCGGCTATCTGGTGGAATGGATGGGGTGGGTCGCGTTCTTTCTGTTCTGCTTCGTGGCGGCCATTCCGGGCATGCTGCTATTGCTCAAAGTGGCGCCGTGGAACGCCGAAGGCGAAGCGGATGCACTTTAGCTCGGCCGTCGCGGCTGCGCTAAAAATCGTAATCCACGGTCAGCGGCGCATGGTCTGAAAAACGCTCGTCCTTGTAAACCGAGGCGCTGATCGCTTTGGTGGCAATCTCCGGCGTGGCGATCTGGTAATCGATGCGCCAGCCGACATTCTTGGCCCATGCCTGGCCGCGGTTGCTCCACCATGTATAACATGCATCGGTGGTGTCAGGGTGCAATCGGCGGTAGACGTCCACCCAGCCCAGTTCGCCGAAAACCTGCGTCATCCACGCGCGTTCTTCCGGCAGAAAACCGGAATTTTTCCGGTTGCCTTTCCAGTTCTTGAGGTCGATTTCCTGATGGGCAATATTCCAGTCGCCACACACCACCACCTCGCGCCCACTGGACCTAAGTGCCACCAAGTGTGGATAGAAGCGTTCCATCACGCTGAATTTGACCGCCTGGCGCTCCTCGCCGCTGGAGCCGGAGGGCAGGTATAGCGAAACCACGCTCAGGTTACCGAGGCTGGTATTATCAAATCGTGCTTCGATGTAACGCCCCTCGGCGTCGATGTCAGGCATTCCCAGCCCTTCGATCACCGCGTCCGGCTGCTTTTTGCTGTAGATGCCGACGCCGCTGTAGCCTTTCTTTTCCGCGTAGTGGAAATAGCCGAAAAAGCCGTCCGGCTGCAACATGTGGCGGCTCATGTCGGGCGCCTGCGCCTTGAGTTCCTGCATGCAGACAATATCGGCATCCTGCTTTTCCAGCCAGGCGTACAGGCCTTTACTGGAAGCAGAGCGGATACCATTGAGGTTTAACGATATAATTCTTGGCAATTCATCATCTCGTGGTTGTGAACATGTCTGACTACACCCAGCAGTTTATCCAATTCGCCATAGCCAAAGAAGTTTTACGCTTCGGCGAATTCAAGACCAAGGCTGGCCGCCTATCTCCCTACTTTTTCAATTCCGGCCTGTTCAACGACGGCGACAGCCTTGCCAGACTGGGCGAATTCTACGCCCAGGCCATCATCAAATCCGGCGTGCAGTTCGATATGTTGTTTGGCCCCGCTTACAAGGGCATTCCGCTGGTGGCGGCAATTGCGATTGCGCTTTCCCGGCAGGGCCGCAACCTGCCTTATGCCTTCAACCGCAAGGAAGCCAAAGTTCACGGTGAAGGCGGCATCATTGTCGGTGCGCCGCTTGTGGGCCGCGTTCTGATTGTGGACGACGTGATTTCAGCTGGCGTTTCAGTGCGCGAATCAGTGGAAATCATCCGAGCGCAGGGTGCCGTGCCGTGCGGCGTCGTCATTGCGCTTGACCGGCAGGAGCGTGGACAGGGCATGCTCTCTGCCGTGCAGGAAGTGCAACAACAGCATGGCATCCCGGTCATCTGCATCGCCGGGCTGGCGGATTTGATTCGATATATTGAAGGCGTGCCGGAGTTTGCGGAGTTCAAGCCGGCGATTGCGCAGTATCAGGCTGAATATGGAATTTCGTGAAACAGCTTACCAGGCCGTACAGGCGGCAGCGCCACTCACGTACCAACAGCGCTGGCCGTTTTCGCTGATGGTTATGTTGCCGTCACCCGCCTGTGTTGTGCCGGCTACCGGTGTGGCGGTTAGCGTATAAGTTTGGCTGGGTGCTGTCGCGGTTGTGAGGGTGATGGTGTATTTGCTATTGGTTGTCGTGCCACTGGTGATGCCTAGTCCTCCTGTGCTGGTGCCGTTGTAGGCAGTGGTCACGTTGGGCGTGTAGGCGTTGGAGTTGAGATAAATCTTTTCCTGCACTGCCGCCATTTGCAGCAGTTCCGTTTGCGCTGCGGCGCGCGCGCCTTTCTTGATGTATTCGCGATAACTCGGCAAGGCGACGGCGGCAAGGATACCGACGATTACCACCGCGATCATCAATTCAATTAAAGTAAAACCGCCGATGCGATTCGGTTTCATGGATCAATTCTCCGGATCATGCAAATGATCTTGTTTCAATAAAAGCCGTGTCAATCCCGCACCAACTCGTGCCAGGAAATTCGCCCGGTGCGCGCCTGCAGGCCACGTTCGTCACCGCCTGTTTTGACCGAACCACTGGTGTCGGCGACGGTAGCCGTTGTTGTCGAGGTTACGGTATTGTCAGCAGCATAATTGGTTGTCACGATAGTCACCGTGCCATCCGCATTGGAGGTTCTGACCACCACCGTTTTAGTCCCATCGACATAAGTAGTGGTAGTGGTCGTCACATTCGACACTACTGTGACGGTGGTGGAAGCCACCGTGCCTGATGCACCCAAAGTACCCAGCTTGGGATCGGTGGAGCCTGCGGCCGGCGTGGTATTGGCAGTGGCAGCGGTTGTGTCTTGAGGCACATCTTTCGTCCAACCTGTGCCTACCATGTTTGCGTCTGTATTCCACTTGCCGGAAGCGAGGGTTGCCAGGCCGTTGCCGCCGGTACTGCCGTTATACCAAGCATGAGTGTTGTCATCGTAGCAAATTCTGCGGGGGTGGTGCCAGAAGATGGTGTATTCCGCCAGCACGTAAGTGTAATAATTCGCCTGTTTGACCCTATAGCCATATTCCGGACGTCCCGCGACGTTTTCCTCGATTGCGCTCGCCGGCGTGGTGTCCTTGATGATCTCAAGGGTGAGTGCGCCGTTATGGCGAACCCCCGTTGATGTGCCGGCGGTACCTGGCCCATTGGTGCCATTGGTGGGCGGAATGACCGGGTTATACAAATCCGCCGCAGCAGATCCACCACCACTTAGCGGGCCATCGAAGACACACTGGGGAGAGGTGGGATGCAATCCAGTCCGTGTGTCGCCATTTCCCCACCAATCTTTTATGGTGAAGGCATCTACCGGCATGTTGATTGCCAGGCTTCCTATCGTATTGAGGGTATAGGAGGGTACGGTGGAAATGTCCAATCCTGCAGAAGTCTGGTAATTCTTGACCGACACATAGCCCGCGCTCGATGCAGGGTCGTAACTGGCATTGCCAATGTGGAGACTGACTGCGGGACTCAGATACTGGTTCATCATCAGCACCTTGAAGTTGGTGGCGGTGCTGGTAATGGCATTGGAAAGATTCAAAGTCGTCCAGCTGGCGTTGAGAAAATTCACCCCGGTCTTGTCATACGCATCATCGTACTCGTGTTTGTGATAACTAAACGAAAGCTGACACGAGGTACTGCTGTCGGAATAGGGCCCACCAGCAGCGGCGTCCGTACCATTTGCAACATTGGTAATGGTACGATCTCCTGAGGCCAGACCGGTAGCCGAAACAACAATGGTCGCGTTATAGGCAATACCTACATTTTTCGCTTGAATCTTGATCTTGTTGCTGCCTGTTGTGATCGTGTAGTTTGCGGAGCTGGAATTGTTTTTCACCCAGGTTTCCAGGCCGCTCCTGGATAAACTGGGTGGGTTGTTGCTGGTCAGTATTTCAACCCCACCCACAGTAATGGAGAAGCTGGAAAGATCCAGGTTATTGTTGTAGGTAAAGTCAACGTAGCCGACGGCTTGAGCCCCTGTCCCGGCCACATTCGAGCAGCCCATGTCCGTGCCGGAATAAATTTCCACGTCGAAGTGCCCGCCCGCTACGCCGCGATCTCCCGTAGCTGCAGCCGGAAAGGTGACATCCGGATTCTGGTTGAACAGCGTGGTGTTCAGCGTCGCTAGGTTCACCAAAACCGGCTGAGATTGCACGCCACGGGATATCCATTTGGAGACAGGGATGCCATCTTCATTGGGGCTGACGATAGGGTCACCAGTTGCTTTCCCCGCTGGCTTTGTATCGGCTGCGGTATAAACAATTCGGTCTGCATTGTTCAACAACAGGTTGCCGTCCATATCCAGAAACGGCAAGGTGCTGCTGCCCCCCGTCAGATAGTTAAGCTCATTCAACCAATTTTCACCATATTCATTGGTGGTCGTGTTGGGTACGGCATAGCCGACGTTCGGGTTATAGCTGGTGAAGTAAAAGCGGCCACTTTCGATAAAGCTGCCTTCGCCGATGACGCGTTCGCCCGCTGGCAGCGCAACCTGCCAGCCCTTGTTGCCGCCGCTGATCCAGGTCGGAGCGATGGCGCTACTACGGCGTACGCGGGTAGTAGTGCCGGCGGGATCTGTGTAAGAGCGTTCCGTCAACGTCTGTGTCACCAGCGTGGTATTGGCGACCGGTGCGCCATCCCAGATGCCATAGACGTAATAGACCGTGGCCCTGTCGGCATCGGTGCCGCTGGGTACCGGATCAGAGGCCAAGGTACGCGTCGAACTGGGGAAGGTGTAGCTGAACATCTGGCCGGTGCCGAAGTTGACCATATAGCCACCGTTCGGGTGGATGGCGATACCGGGCGTGGCGGTGATTGGTTGCGCTGGAGAGGTTGTATATAAAGCAGTGGCTGTCCAGCTTGAGGGGGTGGCGCTGGAGAGATCGAACTTCCACATCGTGCCGTTCAAATCGCCGGCATACACACGGTCAATCTTGCCATTACTGTTGACATCTACGGCGGCAGGGGTGGAAAGTCCGTTGGGGCTGGCTGCTGTTCCGCTGGTGCCGGCCTTGATAGCCATAATGCGCTGGCCTGTTGCGGCGTTGATCACATACAGATAGGCCTGGCAATCGCTGGTGGTGGTGGCGAGAGTACTGCCGGATCCAGTGGTGGCGCTGGCCGGGTTGCAACTGCCGCCGCCGTCGTTGTAACCGTTGCCGACGATCGCTGCGTAGCTTCCATCCTCGGTCTGCCCTATCGTGGGGGTACCGTAGGTATAACCAAGGTTGGTATACGCGTTTGCGACGGTCGGGTTGGCGTAGTTCACCTTGCTGGGGGTGATTTCCCAAAGGACTTTGCTGGCAACTGCCGCTTCATTCGCTGCTGTCAGCGTTGTGATGTCGAGTGCATACAATCCTCTGCCACCTGCGCCCAATCCGCCCACCAGCACGTTCTTGGTGGTTCCACTCACGACGATATCGGCAATATTGATTTGTCCGTCCACATAGTAGTCATGGGTATAGGGATTAGCCGCAAGCGCTTTCATCTTGGAGAGCAGCATGGACGGAACATAGGCCCAGCGTTCCGTGCCATTGGCAGTATTGATGGCATGCAGCATGCCATCGTTGGCGCCGACAAAAATAGTCGGATTGGTCGCATCTGCGACAAAGTAAGGGCGCGAATGGATAATGTCGCCCAACGCCGAACTGCGCACGCGCAGCGCACTGGCACCCTCGTTGGAACGGTCGCCGCGCAGAAAACTGACAATCTGCGTGCTGGTATAGGCAGTGCCTTGTATGGTGGCAGCCAGTGACGATTGTTGAGTGGCAGACATGCTCGCCGACAGGAAAGCAATTGCGGTGCCATCGTCTTTCATGGTGGCAATTAAACGGCCTGTCGAATAATTCTGTGCGTCAATATGGGTTTTCGCACCGCCCGTCCAGCGCTCTGCGGAAGTATTCAAATTTCCTGCGGCATCTACCGGATAGGCATACAGGTTGCCGCTCCAGGTTTCCTTTTCGTACTCCACGCGGTACAGCGTTTCGGTGCCGCTGGTCAGGTTGTAGTTGGACATTTCATCCTGGGCGACATAGCCCGTGGGCTGGTTCTGCGGGGTGAATGCGGTAATGGCCAGCGCCAGTTTGATGAAAGCTGCCGCCATCCCCAGCAGGGTGAACAACCCGACTAACTGGGACTTATCTAGTTTGATGGCAATGGATTTAGGCATGATGGCCTCCTGATTAACAGCTCAAAACGCTATAGAAAGACTGGACGAACTTGACTGCCCCGCGTGCGCTAGCGCCGCGTGCGGTGATGCGGTAGGTGTTGACCTGGTTGCAGCCGGAGCTGCTGCGTCCGCCAAGCGTCTGGCTTGATCCGGTCAGGCGATTATTGGTGGACATCAGTTCGATGATGTAACGTTGATTGGGATTTAGCACGTCGGTGCCTGGGTCAGCAACCTGAACTGAATTGGTATCGGACCAAGTCATCGTTAACGGATCGTTGGCTGGTGCAGTGAGCGCCGCCAAGGTGCCGATCGGGTAGAGCTCCGGCGTGTTGGCAGAACTATAGGTGGTGAACCCGCTGTCGCTCCAGTTGGTACCCGTTGCCAGCCAGGATTCTGCGGCATTGATGGCGGTTTCTGTGCTGTTCATGGCGGATGCTTCAAATTGCAGGTTGCCCGCCAGTTGGTACTGCGTTTTTGAAGTCGTCATTGCGGTGACGCCGACCAGCATCACGAGGATCAGGATGATTAGGCTTACGATCAGGGTGGAGCCAGATTGCCTGTAGCGACTGTAGCGCCTGTTGAAATCTGTATGGTGTGGCAACATGATCATCCTCAATTGCGCAACTGCACGACCGCCGTGAACAGTTGCCGACGGAAGCTGTCGTTTACCGTGTATGTCACGTCACCCATTACGTAACTGTTGGTGTTGCTATAACCGCCCTCCGCTGTGGCATTGCGCGCCAGCAGCCAGATACGTACCGAGTTGACATCGTCCCACTGAGTTTGTGCCGCATCGGTAGAGTAGCCGGTGATGCCGCTGGCGTTGTAATACTGCGTATTCAAATCGGTAGTGGCGCGGCCATACTGTATTTGCATGTTTTCAATTCCGCTTACCACCATTTCGTCCACCATGGCATTCGTTTGCATGGAAACACGCCGCAGCGCCGGAACGGTCGCATCGTTATCGTCTTTGCCTATGTAATAGACATATTCCTGCAAAGCAAAAGTGCCGATGGGCGTACCGGTGATGCTTACCAGCGTGGTTCCCTGAAATACCTCGCCGACGGCATAACTGGAACGGAAATACATGGTATTGGCAGCCAGTGTGGTGACCAGAGTGCTCGCAGCACGGCGGATTGCCAGCACATCGCCGCGCAAACGGCTGGCAGCAGGCAGGCAGTTGGCAGTGAATGGGTTGGTATCGTTCGCTCCCCAAATACCCTGACGGATATTGACAACAAACGCATCGGCTGCCGCGCTGTTATCGAGACATTCATTGCTCACAGCTATCGCCGTGGTGGGAGTGTTCGGTTCCGCCCATGTATAGCCGCGATAACCGGCCTGCCGGATTTCGCGCTTGAGATGATCCATGGCGTAGCGCCCATTGGTCTGCAACTCGGAAGTACGATCATTGGATTTTGTGCTTGCTGAATTACTCGCCAGCACGCCTGCCAGTGCCGCGAGAATTACCAGACCGATGGTGATGGAGATCATCATCTCGATCATGCTGAACCCCGCCATGGCTGCAATGCCATTTGGCGACGTGCTTGCCAGTTTGTCGTGGCGTGGCATCAATTATTGACCGATCTTGTTGCAGTGTAGGCAAAGCTCTCGCCGTGAGAGGTTTTATCGGAGCTGCGGTCTATCCAGTTAATGACAATGGTGTAATCACTGGGGGGGCCGACGGCAGTTTGGGTTACGTTCCAGGTTGCCTGTGGCAGCATGGCCGCCACGGTGGTTTCCCATTTGCTCATGTCGTCCGCAGCCAATGCCGTGGAGTTGCACGCAGCTGCTGCGCAGTCGGTGGCTGCTAGGCTGACTACGCTGGTCAGGGTAACCGCATAATTGCCTGCAATCGCAGCAGATTTATTGGCCTCCATGCGCTCGAACAAATCCGATGCGGCGAATACCGCCTGCGTGCGGAACTGGCCGCTCTTGTTCAGTTTCATCGCGTAAAGCTGCAAGCCCGCCGTCCCCAGTAGTGCCACTGCCACGATAACCAAGGTCACCAGCACCTCGATCATGGTAACCCCATGTTGGCGCCCGACATGTGTTCTTATTAATTGTCCGGTATTCATGGCTGCTTCACGGAGTCTTGGTGCTGGTAATGGTACCGGTTGCGGCAACTGTGTTGGTGCGGGTCGACGGGTTGCTCCAGTTGCCTGATAGCACCAGCGTGCGGGCAACTGCTGTGCCATTCGGGTTAAAGATTACCGGCGAAGTCGAGTTGGCGGTTAACACCAGTGTGCTATGGATTGGGCTCCGAATAACGATGGGATTGGGATTGGTTGCAGTCGATGCGTCGCAAGTGCCATCCTCATTCTGATCCGCGCAGACCAGCCAGCCGTTTGCCCAGTTGGTAGTCGCTGCACATGCGCCGCTTAAATTGGCACACACCAGCACTCTCGCATTGCGTTTGATTGCCTCGCTTTTTGCCATGTGCAGATCACCAAACAACTGTCCGGCAGCAGAGTATTGCCGTTTGTCACGGATCAGGCTGGTGAACGACGGCACGGCTATCGTTGCCAGAATCGCGGCAATGACAACCACGATAATCAGTTCAACCAGTGTAAAGCCATTATATGGAGTTTTCATGGGCATGTTTTATGTACGCAACCAGATGATAATGAGAACGAAGACAACCCGTCTATTTCAATCTGACGAACGGTTATTTTTCACTTATGAGCGGAAATATTGGTAATATTGATGACTAATCGTCATCACCGAGCAATCACTGAGTAACTCGATGCGCTTCATTGTATTCTTAATTCTGACCAGCTTGCTCCTTGGTGGCTGCGGTGCCAAAGGCCCGCTCTATCTGCCCGAAAGCCGCTACCCGCAGCCCGCCACAGCACCGGCTCCGGCTCCGGCGGTGCCTGCCACTGAAGAAGCCACCCCGGGTGAAACAACCCCGGTAGAAGAGCCGCAGGAATCCAAGTGAGTTTTCTCCGCGTCAAGACCGGCGAACTGTATGCCGAAGAGGTGCCGTGCTCGCAAATCGCCGAGCGCTTTGGCACGCCCTGTTACGTTTATTCCCGCGCCGCGCTGACCAGTGCGTTCCAGGAGTTCGACCGCAACTTCGATGGCTGCGACCACCTAATCTGCTACGCGGTCAAAGCCAACTCCAATCTGGCTATCCTCAACCTGTTCGCCCGGCTGGGCGCAGGGTTCGACATTGTTTCCGGCGGCGAGCTGGCGCGAGTGCTGGCGGCAGGTGGCGACCCCGGCAAGGTAGTGTTCTCCGGCGTGGGCAAAACTGCCGATGAAATGCGCGCGGCGCTGGAGGCCGGCATTTACTGCTTCAATGTTGAATCCGAAGGCGAGCTGGAACGTCTGAATGAAGTGGCTGGGCCAATGGGCAAAAAAGCCAATATCTCGCTGCGCGTCAATCCGAACGTGGATGCAAAAACCCACCCCTACATTTCCACCGGCCTGAAGAACAGCAAGTTCGGCGTGGCCTACGACAGCGCGTTCGAGCTTTACCGCAAGGCTGCGGCGCTCCCCAATATCGCCATTCACGGCGTGGATTGCCACATTGGCTCGCAACTGACTGAGATCGCGCCTTTTCTCGCCGCGCTGGAGCGCGTGCTGGCGCTGGTTGACCGGCTGGAAAGCGCGGGCATCCACATCGCGCATCTGGACTTGGGCGGCGGTGTCGGCATCCGTTATCAGGATGAAACGCCTCCCGCCATCGCCGATTATGCACAAGCGCTGATGCAGCGGCTGGCCGACCGCAAGTTCAGGCTGCTGCTGGAACCGGGGCGCGCGCTGGTAGGCAATGCCGGCGCGCTGCTGACCAAAGTGGAATATCTCAAGCATGGGGAAACAAAGAATTTCGCCATTGTCGATGCCGCCATGAACGACCTCATGCGCCCGGCTTTGTACGACGCTTACCACGGCATCCTGCCAGTGATAGCGCGCGCAGGCGCAACACAGAGTTACGAAATTGTCGGGCCGGTTTGCGAAAGCGGGGATTTTCTCGGCCATGACCGTGAACTCAACCTGCAGCAAGGCGACCTGCTCGCCGTGTTATCCGCCGGCGCTTACGGCATGAGCATGAGTTCCAACTACAACACGCGACCGCGCGCGGCCGAAGTCATGGTGGATGGAAACCAGGTCCATCTGGTGCGTGAGCGGGAGTCTGTTCCGGCGCTTTACGCCTTGGAACGCACGATCACTAACTAGTTGTTTAAGAATTGTTTTTGTGGGTTACGTGGCCATGAAAAAGCTATTGCCCACGTCCGCGCTTTGGCGTAAATTGACGCTTCCGCAAGGAACACATCCCATCAACTACGAATATCTGGAGGAGTTATGAAAAGAATTCTGCTTGCCATGATTGCGTTGCTGTTTGCTGTTTCCGCCGTGCCTATTGCCTATGCCGAGGATGCCGATGAAGCGTCTGCCGGTGCCAGCCAGGAAGAACTGCCTCCGTTGATCGACCCTGCTGCCGCGGGTGACAACAGCTGATCTGGTGACTGTCGGAAGAGAGCGCCATGCGAAAACGGGAGCCAAGAGCTCCCGTTTTTATTGGCTCTTGCACAGGCTTCAGTCGAAAATAACCGTCTTGTTGGCGTACAGCAGAATGCGGCTTTCAGCGTGCCAGCGCACCGCGCGGGACAGTACCACCTTTTCCAGGTCGCGTCCTTTCTGAATCAAATCCTCGAGCTGGTCGCGGTGGGAAACGCGGATGATGTCCTGTTCAATGATCGGGCCATCGTCGAGAATTTCCGTGACGTAATGGCTGGTCGCGCCGATCAGCTTGACGCCGCGCTCGAAAGCCTGATGGTAGGGCCGTGCGCCGACGAAAGCGGGCAGGAACGAGTGGTGAATATTGATGATGCGTTGCGGGTAGCGCGCGACAAACTCCGCTGACAATATCTGCATGTAGCGCGCCAGTACGATCAGTTCCACCCCGTATTGTTCGAGCAGGGCGAACTGTTGCTGCTCGGCCTGCGCTTTGCTGTCCTTGCTGACCGGAATGATGTGGAAAGGGATGCCGTAAAACTCCGCGAGGCGGCGGGTGTCCGGATGGTTGCTGATGATGAGCTGGATATCGCAGGCCAATTCGCCGCTCTGGTGGCGGTACAGCAGGTCAACTAGGCAATGGTCGTACTGGGAAACGAAAATCGCAATCTTCAGCCGCTGCTGGGCCAGCTTGAGTTGCCACTGCATCTGGAAGCGCTCGGCGACTGGCGCGAACTGTGCGGAAAACTCCGCGGCGGTGAGCGCGAAGTCTCCCATGTCCCACTCCACGCGCATCAGGAACAGGCCCAGTTCGGCATCCTGATGCTGATCGGCATGCAGGATGTTGGCGTTGTTGCGGTAGAGAAAATCGGCAATCGTAGCCACCAGGCCCTTGCGGTCGGGGCAGTTGATCAGCAGCGTGGCGGTGTTTTTCATTTGGCTTTAAAAACAATCTGTTCGTTGCAATTCGAGCCGGAATTATACCGGTTTCATGCATGGGGCTGACGGATTGTGGTATCTTTTTCACAGCGGCTGCCATGTCGGCAGCCACATCCAGCAGCCTGAAGTATTAGTCAGAAGAATCTGTCAATTGAAAAAAGAGTGGCCATATTTCGCCGTGGCGTTTGTCATCCCCGTGCTGGGCATGCTCTGGTGGTGGGGCGCCTTCGCCACGGCCACGATCGAAGAAACCACGCGCGGCCCGTACCGCTTTGCCTGCCTTGATGCCAAAGGCTCCTATACCAAGCTGGCCGGCAAGCAGCAGGAAGTCAGGTTCCAGTTGCAGCGGAAAAATATCGTCCCCGGCAAGCAAGCAACCCTGCTCATGAGCGATCCGCGCAGCACCCCGCGCGATCAGCTGGCGGCAAAAACGGGGTATCTGATCGATGCGGACGCCAGCTTGCCTGAGCCGCTGGAAGTGGGAAGCTTGCCGGCGCGGCCCGTTGTCGTTGCGCGCGTCAAGGCACACCCGCTGTTTGCCTACGGCAAAGCCTATGGCGCCTTGTTGGCATATGCAAAAAAACATGGCACGCTGCTCAGCATGCCGACTTTCGAAATCTATGACGACAGCGTACTGAGCGTCGAAATGCCTATCTTGCGACAGCCACAACAGCCATGAGTTTATTCTCCCTGCTAGCCGCACTGCTGCTTGGCTATTACTGGCCGCTCACCCACCCAGACTGGTTGAGGCGGTTTTATACCCCTTCCCTGCACCTGCTTGATCGCAGCCTGAACGACGGCCAGCCACGCCACGGTACCATTGCCTGGCTGCTGGGCGTGCTGCTGCCGGTGCTTGCTGTGGGGGTAGCCTATGTGGCGCTGCTGCAGATCAATCCGCTGTTCGGCTGGATGTTTTCGGTAGCGGTGCTGACGCTGACCTTGCGCTTCAGTCGCTTTGGCAAGCAGGCCGAAGCCCTCGCCACCGCCTTGCGCGACCGCAACGTGGATGAAGCCCGTACTCTGCTGGCCGGCATGGAAGAAGGCTGTGAAGCCGAATCCCTCGGTGCCGCGGAAATTTCCAGGGTGGGCATCGAGGCCTCTTTACGCAATGCCCATTACGGCCTGTTCGCCCCGATTTTCTGGTTCGTTTTGCTGGGTCCGGCCGGAGCGCTGCTCTACCGCCTCGCTCTGCTGACGCAGATTGAATGGGCAAAACTGCCAAACTCCGGGTTCCATGCATTCACCAGCCGCGCTTTCGGCTGGCTTGATTGGTTGCCGGCGCGCTTTACAGCCGGCGGCTTTGCCGTCGTCGGCGATTTTGAAGACGCCGTGTACTGCTGGCGCATGCAGTCCTCCGCCTGGGCTGACAAAACCCTAGGCGTCATTCTGGCCAGCGGCGCCGGTGCGCTTGGCGTGCGGCTGGGTGAGCCGCTGCCGTGCAAAGGCGTGCTGCAGTACCGCCCCGAATTGGGCTTGGGCGACGAGGCCGATGCCGATTATCTGATGAGTGCTGTCGGCCTGATCTGGCGCGTGCTGGTGCTGATGGTCGGCTTGCTGCTGTTGCTTACATTCGCTCACTGGCTGGGAAATTAAATGGACATACTGCTCGCCAACCCGCGCGGCTTCTGTGCCGGCGTCGACCGCGCCATCGTCATCGTGGAACAGGCACTGGAGCGCTTCGGTGCGCCGATTTACGTGCGTCATGAGGTGGTGCACAACAAATTCGTGGTGGATGAACTCAAGCGCAAGGGCGCGGTATTCGTCGAGGAGCTGGACGAAGTGCCGGCCGGCAATACGGTGATTTTCAGTGCGCACGGCGTTTCCAAGGCGGTGCGCGCCGAGGCGGAAGCGCGCGGCCTGCGCGTATTCGACGCCACCTGCCCGCTGGTAACCAAGGTGCATATCGAAGTGGCCAAAATGCGTGCGCAGGGCAAGGAGATCATCATGATCGGCCACCGCGGCCACCCCGAAGTGGAGGGCACGATGGGGCAATCGGGGGAAGGCATCTACCTGGTGGAAACGCCGGAGGATGTCGCCAGCCTGCAGGTCAAAAATCCGCAGCAGCTTGCCTACGTCACCCAGACCACGCTGTCCATGGACGATGCGGCGCGCGTCATCGCAGCCCTTAAGGCGCGCTTCCCCGACATTGCCGCACCGAAAAGCGACGACATCTGCTATGCCACGCAAAATCGACAGGATGCGGTGAAAGCGCTCGCCGGCCAGTGCGATCTGGTGATTGTGGTCGGCTCGCCCAACAGTTCCAACTCCAACCGCCTGCGCGAAGTAGCCGAGCATCAGGGCATAGAAGCCCACATGGTGGACAATGCCGGGCAGCTTGATGCCGCCTGGCTCGCCGGCAAATCGCATATCGGCGTGACAGCCGGAGCCTCTGCGCCGGAGGTGCTGGTGCAGGAAGTCATCGCCAAGCTTAATGAACTCGGCGCACAAGGGGTGCGCGAGCTCAACGGCATTGTGGAATCGGTGGTGTTTCCGCTGCCCAAGAATCTCGCCACCGCATCATGAGCAAAACCTTCACCCTGGCACTGACCGGCGCCTCCGGCATGGCCTATGGCATGCGGCTGCTGGAATTGCTGCTCGCCGGCGGGCATGCGGTGCACTTGATCTATTCGCAGGCGGCGCAATTTGTGGCAGTGCAGGAACTCAATCTGAACTTGCCCGGCAAGGTTTCCGAGGCGCGGCGCTTGCTGCTGGAGCGCTATCCCTGCCGGCCGGAACAGCTGCGGGTGTTTGCGCGCGAGGATTGGCTGGCACCGATCGCATCCGGCACCGGGGCGGCGGATGCGATGGTGGTCTGCCCATGCACCATGGGCACGCTTGCCGCAATCACGCACGGCAACAGCGACAGCCTGATTGAGCGGGCGGCGGACGTCATGATCAAGGAAGGGCGCAAACTGATACTGGTGCCGCGCGAAGCGCCGTTCTCCGCCATTCATCTGGAAAACATGCTCAAGCTGTCGCAATTGGGCGTGGTCATCATGGCCGCCAATCCCGGCTTCTATCATCTTCCCAAGCGGGTGGAGGACATCGTGGATTTCATGGTGGCCAAGATCCTCGACCAGCTTGGAGTCGAGCACCAGCTGATGGAGCGCTGGGGCAGCGTGGCGCTGCCCGACGACTAGCCGCGGACGATCAGCCTTGCTTGCGCAGATTATCCAGGCTGCATGGGCCGGGGCCCTGTGCGGCAATCGCCAGCATGCCGCCGGCGACCGCCAGGTATTGCAGGAACGCCAGCGCCTCAACCGGATTGCCAAGATTGTGGTGAAACACCGCCGCGATAAATACGCTGTAGCCCGCCAGCACGTAGGCCGCCATGGTGGTTTTCCAGCCCAGCAGCAATGCTGCTGCGCCAACGATCTCCGTCAGTATCATTAACGGCGCAAATACGCCCGGCAGGCCGCTCATGTTCAGATACTGCTGGAAATTGTCGTAGAACACGGGGTCGGTGAGGCTCCTGTATACGTGAGACTGCAAGCCCACCACCAGATAAACCTGCGCCAGCAGGACACGCGCAGCAACTGCGACCAGTTTGTTCATGTTATGCGATTCCCGTCAGTTCAAAACCGGCACATAATGCACGCAACAGCCTGCCATAGCAAGGGCGGGAACAAAAGCAGGACGTTGACTAGCAAATACAGTGACTACTCGCGACTTCAATATCACCATGGTCAACTGGCGCGAGGGCCGGCTGGCGCTGTCTGCCATTCGCAGGCAGGTTTTCATCCACGAGCAGCAGGTTCCCGAAGCGCTGGAATGGGACGGGCTGGACGATACCGCCATGCATGTTTTGGCAACCGACGCCACAGGCCTTGCCATTGGCTGCGCACGCTTGTTGCTGGAAGGCAAGATCGGCCGTATGGCCGTCCTGCCGGAATGGCGTGGCAAAGGTGTGGGCTGTGCATTGTTGCAAGCAGTGCTCGCTACAGCACGGCAGCAAGGCATGGCTGAAGTCAGGCTGTCCGCCCAAGCGTACGCCATTCCGTTCTACCAGAAACACGGCTTCGCCCTGTGCAGCGACATCTATATGGATGCCGGCATTCCCCATCGCGACATGGTGTTACGCTTAAGCTCCTGATTTGCCGAAGGTCGCACCCTTGGGTAAAATGCGCGCTTTCTCCATCCCCCTTTTTGAAGGAATCACCATGACCAGCAAAATCATTTTCAAAGCCGGTGAAGCTACCGTATACACCCCCGGCAAAGACGTTACTGCAGCCATGCCGGAAATCCTCATCGGTGCTGTGGACGGCCCGGTCGGTGCCGCTTTCGCCAACATGATGGCGCAGAGCAAGGGCCATACCGCCATGTTTGCCGTGCGTGACATCAACCAGATGGTGCGCCCTGCCACCATGATGGTGCCGAAAGTGACTTTGAAAGATTCCGCCAATATCGAGCTATTCGGTGGCCTGGTGCAAGCCGCCACTGCGGACGCGATCCTGGATTGCGTGATCGAAGGCATCATCCCGCGCGACCAGGTCAACGACCTGTGCATCATCAGCCTGGTATGGATAGACCCAGGCTGTGCCAAGGAAGCCAAGCTGGATAAGGCGGACATGTACAAGAACAACTACGACGCCACCAAGCTGGCCATCAAGCGCGCGCTGAACGACGAGCCCTCCGTCGAGGAACTCATCAAGAACCGCCACACCATCAAGCACTGCATGTGGGAAGACAGCTGGGATCAGAAATAACGTCCGGTCGGCATCACCAAAGGGCAGCCGCGGCCACCCTTTTTACTTGGCTATCTCGGCAGAAAAGTGTTGGAAATTGTGCGGGGCTTTAGTTCTTCAGTGTTGAATCACGGAAGACGAGTTCTGGTTCCCACGCTATTTCAGACTTCTAAGCAGGTTGCGAATTGGCGCAGGTAGCGCCGCGCCGATGGCATCTTCCCGATCCAGCCATACTACGCCCGCCTGACGCACCTGCGGCAGATGGCGGATCAGCCGTAGTGGCTGCGGCGTAATCTGCAGGCGGAAATGGGTGAAGGTGTGCGCCATGGCTGGCAATGGCGTCAGCACTTCCATTTCCAGCCCGTAGCGCTGTTGCGCTGCCAGTTGCGCGTCTTCGTCCGGCATGATTTCCGGCAGGCTCCACAGCCCGCCCCAGATGCCAGTCGGCGGGCGCTTTTCCAGCAGTACCTCGTTTCCATGCAGCAACAGCAGCATGGTCGTTTGCCGCTCGGGCAATGCCTTGCGCGGCTTGGGGGAGGGCAGTTGCGCGGTGCGGTTGTCGCGGCGGGCGACACAATCCGCCCTTAGCGGGCAATCGCCGCAGGCCGGCTTGCTGCGGGTGCAGAGCGTCGCACCCAAGTCCATCAAGCCCTGCGTGTAGGCTTCGATGCCGGATTCCGGCAGCAGGTTTTCAGCCAGCAGCCACAGGCGTTTTTCCACCGCGGGCTGGCCCGGCCAGCCCGCGACGCCGAAGTGTCGTGTAAGTACCCGCTTCACGTTGCCGTCAAGAATGGCGCCATGCTGACCGAAAGCGAAGGCCGCAATGGCAGCGGCCGTGGAGCGTCCGATGCCGGGCAGCGCCTGGATCGTTTCCGGCGCTTGTGGAAAATTTCCGCCGTGTTTCTCCATCACCAGTTGTGCTGCAGCGTGCAGGTTGCGGGCGCGGGAGTAATAACCCAGCCCACTCCAGAGTTGCAGCACGGCATCCTCATCAGCGTAGGCCAGGCTGGCGACATCGGGAAAGCGCGCCACAAAGCGCCGGTAATAGGGGATCACGGCCGCCACCTGCGTCTGCTGCAGCATGATCTCCGCCACCCAGATGGCATAAGGGTCGCGGGTGTTCTGCCAGGGCAGGTCGTGGCGGCCATGCTGTTGCTGCCAAATGGTCAGACGGGCGGCGAAATCGGTCATGGGCGTGATGATACTGCGAGCCTGTGCGGTCGGTCAGGTTTGTTATACCTTTACATATTCCTCGGCATGCCTCAACCAGCGCTCCAGGTGCCGTTCGGCCATGGACGGCGATTCGCGCAGCAGACGCTCCGCCACCTCGCGCGCGGCCTCCAGCAAGTCCGCATCCCGCTCCAGATCGGCAATCCTGAGCATGGGCACGCCGCTCTGGCGCACGCCGAGAAATTCCCCCGGCCCGCGCAGGCTGAGATCGGCGCGGGCGATCTCGAAGCCGTCGGTGTTCTCGAAGATGATCTTGAGTCGGGCGCGCGCCGTCTGTGACAGCGGTTTCTGGTAGAGCAGAATGCAGGCGCTGATTTCCGAGCCCCGCCCGACACGGCCGCGCAACTGGTGCAATTGCGACAAGCCCATGCGCTCGGCGTGTTCGATCACCATCAGGCTGGCATTCGGCACGTCCACCCCCACTTCGATCACGGTCGTCGCCACCAGCAGTTGCACGTCACCGGCGCCGAAAGCCCGCATCATCGCCTGCTTTTCCGCCGACTTCATGCGCCCATGTACCAGCCCCACCCTGAGTTCCGGGAAAGTCTGCGTGAGCACGGCATGGGTGTCGATGGCGGTCTGCAGCTGCAGCGCCTCCGATTCTTCGATCAGCGGACACACCCAGTAGGCCTGGCGACCCTGCAGGCAGGCGTCGCGCACGCGGGCGAACACTTCCTCGCGCCGCTCGTCGGATACCAGCTTGGTTGCAACCGGCGTGCGCCCCGGCGGCAGTTCGTCGATGACGGAGACATCCAGATCGGCGTAATAGCTCATGGCCAGCGTGCGCGGAATGGGCGTGGCGCTCATCATCAACTGGTGCGGCTGCGCGCCCTTCATGCGCAACGCCATGCGCTGATGCACGCCGAAGCGATGCTGCTCGTCGATGACGGCCAGCCCCAGCTTGGCAAACTGCACCTGCTCCTGAAACAAGGCATGCGTTCCCACCACCACCTGTGCTTCCCCCGCGACAACGGCTTGCAGCGCTGTTTCCCGCGCGACCTTGGGCTGTGCGCCAGACAGCCATGCCAGCCGGACGCCGAGCGGCGCCAGCCAGCCGGCGAATTTCTGGTAATGCTGCTCGGCCAGGATTTCCGTCGGCGCCATGACGGCGGCCTGCCAGCCGTTTTCCACCGCCTGCAGCACGGCCAGCGCGGCCACCACCGTCTTGCCGCTGCCGACATCGCCTTGCAGCAGGCGCTGCATCGGATGCGGCTGGGCAATATCCCGGCTGATTTCTTCTGCCACGCGCTGCTGTGCGGCGGTAAAAACAAACGGCAGATTTTCCAGAAATTGCGCAGTCAACTGCTGGCGCGCGGCGAATCGGGGGGCATCCTGCGCGCGGCGGCGGGCGTGATGGCGACGCATGGAAAGTTGCTGGGCGAGCAATTCGTCGAATGCCAGGCGACGCCAGGCGGCATGTGCATGGCTCTGCAGCTGATCAAGGCTGGCATCTGGCGGCGGGCGGTGCAGGAAGCGGATGCTGGCATCGAAGGCGGGCAGCCCTAATGCCGTCAGCACGGCTTGCGGCAAGGTCTCGCTGGTGTCGGCGTGCTCCAGCGCCCAATCCACGGCCTTGCGCAACGCGGCCTGGGAAAGGCCGGCGGTGGTCGGATACACCGGCGTCAACGCGCTATCCAGCGGTGTGTTCTCGCGCACCAGGCGGTATTGGGGATGCACCATTTCCATGCCGAAGAACCCGGGCCGCGCCTCGCCGAAAGCGCGCACGCGTACGCCGGGCTTGAGTTGGGCGGCCTGGCTCGGATAGAAGTGCAGGAAGCGCAGGCAGGCTTCGCCGCTGGCATCACTCAGCTGGCAGATCAGCGCCTTGCGCGGACGATACTGGGTTTCGGCATGAATGACTTCGCCTTCGATCAGCGCCTGTGCACCGGGCTGCAGGTCGCGCATGGGGGTCAGCCGCGTTTCATCGACATAACGTAGCGGCAGATGCAACAGCAAATCCTGCGGGCCGCTGATGCCAAGCTTCTTGAGCCGCGCCAGCGCCGCCTTGCTCAGCCCTTTCAGTGCCGCGAGGTGTTCCAGAACAGCCTTCCGGTACCGGCTAGCCCGCCGTCACCATCACGCCATCCGCCTCCATCAGCGCGCCGCGCGGCAATTGGGAGACTCCCACTGCGGCCCGCGCCGGGTAAGGCTGCTGGAAATATTCCGCCATGATGGTATTGACCAGGGCAAAGTGGCCGAGGTCGGTGAGATAAACATTGAGCTTGACCACGTCGGCCAGCGAGCCGCCCGCTGCCCCCGCCACCGCCTGCAGGTTCTGGAACACGCGGTGCACCTGCGCCTCTATGCCTTCCACCATTTGCATGGAAACGGGGTCCAGGCCGATCTGTCCCGACAGGTAGACGGTAGCGCCGACCTTGACCGCTTGCGAATAGGTACCGATGGCCTGGGGTGCGCCAGCGGTCTGGATGATTTGTTTTGCCATGGGTTTCCCTTACGATTTTCCTTGTTGTTCGTTGCCAGTGCCTTTGACGCGGCTGATTCTGGCGACTTCCTGAATCTTGCGCAAACCTCGCATCAGTCTGGCGAGATGGGCGCGATCTTCCACCTCTACGGTGAAATGCAGGCTGGTGTAAGCACTGTCATCGCTCTCTTCCATACCTACATTGTCGATGTTGGAGCCGGCGCTGGCGATGCCGGCGGCGATTTTGGCCAGAACGCCGGGCTGGTTGGCAACGGTAATCTTGAGATTGACCTTGAACAACCGTTTGGTGTCCGGATCCCATTCCACGTCCAGCCACTTGTCCGGATCGACACGGAATTTGCGGATCGCCGGGCAATCATGGGTGTGTATCACCAGCCCCTTGCCCTTGTTGATGAAGCCCAGGATGGGGTCGCCGGGGATGGGGTGGCAACACTTGGCGAATTGCACCGCCATCCCCTCCGAGCCGCGGATGGTGATGCTGCCGAGCGCTTTGCCGGCGCGCTCCCCCGGCGCTTCGGCAAGTGCCAGCAATTGGCGCGCCACCACTATGTTGAGCCGCTTGCCCAGACCGATATCGGTGAGGATTTCCTGCCGGCTTTTCACCCCGTAGTCACGCATCAGTTTGTCCCAGCGTACCTCCTCAATACTCGCCGGATCGGCATGTAATGCGCGCAGCGCCTGGTTGAGCATGCGCTCGCCCAGGTAAGCCGACTCTTCCGACTGCATGGTCTTGAGGAAATGGCGGATGTGCGAACGCGCCTTGCCGGTCGCCACGTAATTGAGCCAGACCGAATTGGGCTTGGCGTGCGCTGCGGTGATGATCTCGACGTGGTCGCCGTTTCTGAGCTCGGTGCGCAACGGCGCCAACTCGTGATTGATTTTCACTGCCACGCAGCGGTTGCCGACATCGGTGTGCACGGCATAGGCAAAATCAACCGCCGTCGCGCCGCGCGGCAAGGCCATGATGTTGCCTTTGGGGGTAAACACGTAAACTTCGTCCGGGAACAGGTCCACCTTGAAATGCTCCAGGAACTCCACCGAATCGCTGCTCTCGGACTGGATCTCGAGCAGGCGCTGCAGCCATTGGTGGGTTTGCTGCTGGAGCGCGGACAGTTCCGCGTCGGAGGATTTGTAGAGCCAGTGTGCGGCGACGCCGGCATCCGCGATATTGTGCATGTCGCGGCTGCGAATCTGAATCTCGATCGGCGTGCCGAACGGACCGAATAAGGTGGTGTGCAAGGATTGGTAGCCATTGGCCTTGGGTATCGCGATGTAATCCTTGAACTTGCCGGGGATGGGCTTGTATAAGCCGTGCAATGCGCCCAGCGCCAGGTAGCAGGTCGCCGTGTCTTTCACGATGACGCGAAACCCGTAAATATCGAAGACCTCCGAGAACGCACCGACTTTTTCCAGCATCTTTTTGTAGATGCTGTACAGGTGTTTCTCCCGCCCGCTCACCTCGGCATCGATGTGCTGTTCCTGCAGGCGCTGCTTAATTTCTTCCTGCACCTTGCTCACCACTTCCTTGCGGTTGCCGCGCGCGGCCTTTACGGCTTTGGACAGCACCCGGCAGCGGGTCGGGTAGAGATATTGGAAACTCAGGTCTTCCAGTTGCTGGTAGATATTGTTGAGGCCAAGCCGGTTGGCGATGGGGGCGTAGATTTCCAATGTCTCGCGCGCAATGCGGCGCTGTTTCTCGCGCGACATGACGCCCAGTGTTTGCATGTTGTGCAGGCGGTCCGCGAGTTTGACCAGAATCACGCGCACATCCTGCGACATCGCCAGCAGCATCTTGCGGAAATTCTCCGCCTGGGCATGGGCGGCGGTCTGGAATTCGATCTTGTCCAGTTTGGAAACACCGTCGACCAGATCCGCCACCTGCTTGCCGAATTGCTCGCCGATCTGCTGCTTGGTGGTTTTGGTATCCTCCACCACGTCGTGCAGCAATGCCGCCATCAATGTCGGCGTATCGAGATGCAGGGATGCGAGGATGCAGGCTACGGTGACCGGATGGGAAATGTAGGGTTCGCCGCTGATGCGGAACTGCCCTTCATGCATGGCCGCGCTGAAGCGGTAGGCCGCCATGACCTGCTCGATGTCTTCGGGTTTGAGATAGGCCTGGAGATGCTGCCTGAGCTGCGAGTCCTCGCTGTCGGCCGGCAGCAAGGAAGGGAGGGCCGGCTTTACGGCGCTCGATGAACGCTGAGCGGCTCCCTTAGCCATTTTGGCACGTTAAGCCTGCCCGCGGTTGAGGATTTCCAGCCCCACCTTGCCGGCAGCGATTTCGCGCAGAGCAATCACGGTAGGCTTATCCCGGTGGGCATGGCTGACCAGAGGTTCCGAGCCATTGGCTACCTGACGGGCGCGGTAAGCCGCAGCCAGCGTCAAATGGAAGCGGTTGGGGATTTTTTCCAGACAATCGTCTACGGTAATGCGTGCCATGATGCTCTCTCTTACTGAAATGTCTTCAACAAATCTGCATGCCGACCAAGCTGCTTGTCCGCGCGCAGACGCTGTGTTCTGATGACGGCGAGCAAGTCACGGCTGGCCTCGTCGAACTGATCGTTAATTATAACATAGTCGAATTCGCTGACATGGCTGATCTCCTCGCGCGCCGCGGCCAGCCGTCGGGCGATGACGGCAGCTGCATCCTGGGCCCGATTGTGCAGTCGCTGCTCCAGCGCCTGCGGCGACGGCGGCAGGATGAAAATGCCTATGGCCTGCGGATAAAGTCTGCGCACCTGCGCCGCCCCCTGCCAATCAATCTCCAGCAGCAGGTCGTGGCCCTCTTTCAGCACGGATTCCACCCAGCTCTGCGAAGTTCCGTAACGCGCCCCATGCACCTCTGCGCTTTCCAGAAACTCGCTGGCCTCCAGCATCTGCAGAAAGCGATCTTCCGTGACGAAGTGATAATCGATCCCGTCCATTTCGCCTGGGCGGGGTTGGCGCGTGGTATAGGAAACGGAGAGTCTGATGCCGCCATCCGCGGCCAGCAGCGCGCGCACCAGGCTGGTTTTGCCGGCGCCGGAAGGTGCGGCGACGATAAACAGATTGCCGGTTGTTTTAGTCATGGTTGTTGCGCGGATTCAAAATCAGCCCTTGGTTTATGCTGCCAGACGTTCAGTAATATCGGCTTTGATCTTGCACCATCCTTCCCGATAGGATTCAGACTCAAACTCGGGATCGACGGTCCAGATGCTGTAAAGCGTGCCGAGATGGTCCTCCGTTCCGCCAACAGCAAGCCATTGATACTTCATATCCCATAAGCGCCGCCGGACGTCTTCATGTTCATGGCGCACGTCCCTTTCGGCGCCCCATGCCCTGAACGATTGCGATGCCACAAAATACAGGACCACCATGCCCATCACAACGAGCCAATTATCGTCATGCAGGTAACCGATTCTGATGACGGCAAAACCCACCAGGCCGCTGGCAATGACCCAGATGCTGCCCAACGCTTTCTTGGCCTCGGCCAGGCGTCCCGTTACATCGGCCTCCAGTGCCCATAACTCGCGGTGCGCACTGACAATGGCGTCAAGCTTGATCATGTCCCGTTTTACCAGATGCCCGTTTTGGGTTGATGGTGGCATAGCCCTTATTTTGGGTGCGCCTTTATCCACTCGCGCGCGAGACGCTGCGCTTCCGCAACCTGGGCCGGTGTCATCAGCTTTGCCGCAATTTCACGGGCTTTTTTCCCGTCCTTGTTGCCGCCCGCGCCTGAAATATTGAACCACTTATGCGCTTCGATGTAATCCTGCACCACACCATGGCCCATGCCGTACATGAATCCCAAATTGTGCTGCGCCAAGGTATCCCCTTGTTCCGCCGCCTTGAGATGCCAGGTCAATGCCTGCTGGTAGTCCTGTGCAACGCCTAAGCCTTCGGTATACATGACACCCAGATTGTACTGGGCCTTGGCATGCCCCTGTTGCGCCGCCTTGAGATACCAAGACAAGGCCTGCTGGTAGTCCCGCGCTACGCCTTGCCCCAGGTCGTACATCAGCCCCAGATTGTATTGGGCTGAAGCATGTCCCTGCTCCGCCGCCTTGAGATACCAGGACAAGGCCTGCTGGTAGTCCCGCGCTACGCCTTGCCCCAGGTCGTACATCAGCCCTAGATTGTATTGGGCCGAGGCATGCCCGTGTTCCGCCGCCTTGAGATGCCAGGACAAGGCCCGTTCATAGTCCTGTGCAACTCCCAAGCCTTCGGCGTACATGACGCCTGGATAGTGTAATGCCGAAGCATGCCCCTGTTCCGCCGCCTTGAGATACCATGACAAGGCCCGTTCATAGTCCTGTGCAACGCCCTGGCCTTTGGCGTACATCACGCCCAGATTGTATTGGGCTGACGCATGCCCCTGTTCCGCCGCCTTGAGATACCAGAACACCGCCTGCTTGTAATCCTGCGCAACCCCCAGGCCTTTGGTGTACATCACGCCCATGTTGTATTGGGCTGAAGCATCGCCCTGTTGCGCCGCCTTGAAAAACCAGGACACAGCCTGCCTGTAGTCCTGTGCAACGCCCAGGCCTTCGGCATACATCAGCCCCAGATTGTATTGGGCCGAAGCGTCCCCCCGTTCCGCATGTTCTGCCTGTTCTGCGGCAGTCGAAAGTTGCATATCCCCCTCCCGTTCCTTATCGGCAGAGGTCTGCCGGAAGGATTTATCTCTGGAGCAAGCCCGTTGTCTGATGTAGTTGGCTGATTCTCGTGTTTCGGATTCAATTTCTATCCGGGCCATACTAAAGCATGGCGGCACGCTCGGACAAGTACATTCGCTACCCCTGGGTATCCTAGAGCGCAAGGGCAAGATACTGGTTCGCTACGCGCACCAAAACAAGGGAAACTGGGAGCTCATATTTCAGCAGGAAAAATTGTGCCAGCCGGCTAGCGCAGGCGTTCTTGCCTGCGCTACACTATCCGCTGAGAGGCTCTAAGTAATTTCGACTAGTTATCAAGTTATTCCGTGCGACACGATGTATATGGTGAGATGGCATCCCATGCTTCTGACTGCTTGCCGATTAATGTTGATGCAACGCGAACCATGAAGAATCTTTGGCTGCATTCCCTGGTTCTGTTGTGGCTCGGTGGATGTGCCCACCAGGCTCCCATTACGCCTTCACCGGGCCATATCGGGGCCGAGCAGGATGCCAGGCGGGCTGCGCCGGCAGCAGGTGACATCCCCAAGCCGGTCAAGAATAATACCTTCGTCCCCCCACCCAAGTCCAAGGTCGAGGCGCAGACCTATAGCGTAGTGGTCAGCGATGTGCCGGTGAAAGAGGTTCTGTTTGCTTTGGCGCGCGAGAGCAAGCTGAATGTCGATATTCATCCTGCCATTCAGGGGAATGTCACGCTCAATGCCGTAGATCAGACGCTACCAGCCATTCTTGAGCGGCTCAGCAAGCAGGTCGATCTGCGCTACAAGGCCGAGGGCAATGTCTTTTCGGTCATGCCGGACTTCCCTGCGCTACGTACTTACAAGATCAACTACGTCAACATGGATAGAGATACCTCGTCCACCCTGGGGGTGGGGTCAGAGATTTCAGCAGGAGGCGCGGTGTCTGGGGGTGACAGCAAATCCACGACCACCATCAACAGCAAATCCAGGGTCAATTTTTGGGAATTACTGGGCAGCAATATTGCGAATATTTTGAAGTCTACCCGATCGCAGGCAGCCACTGCCGAGGACCGTGCCGCCCGTGCTGAAGCCTTGCAACGTGCGCACGATGAGCATCTTAAACAGATAGAAGCAGTAAGCCGGGCGGGGGTGGGGGCCGAAAAGCTGTATCAAGAGGCTTTCAGGTCCCAGAGTCAGCCGCAAACGGAAAGCAAAGCCGAGATTATCATCAATCCCGTTGCGGGCACCGTCACCGTCATGGCAACCGAAAGGCAGCATGTCTTTGTCCAGCAGTATCTGGATGGCGTGATGTCTTCCGTGCAGCGGCAGGTTCTCATCGAGGCGACCATAGTCGAAGTGGCGCTGAGCGATAATTTCAAGACCGGCGTCGACTGGAGCAGGCTGGGGGCGGGGGGAGGATTGAAAGGGTTTACCCTGCGACAGAACCTGACCGGAACGGCCCATTTGCTCCAGCCTGTGAATGTTGTCGGCGCTGGCGCTTCCACATTGTCCACCCCGGGTTTTATCCTAGGCTATAACAATTCAAACAGCCCGCTCGGGGATATCGCTGCATCCATCAGTTGGCTGCAGACCTTTGGAGACACCAAGGTACTCTCCAGCCCCAAGATCATGGCGCTTAATAATCAGTCTGCCTTGCTCAAGGTAGTCGACAACACCGTCTATTTTAAAGTTGAGGTGACGCCCGCCACTTTAGGCACAGGCGGCAACGTGATTTCGCCGGCGACTTATTCGACTACTCCGCAAAACGTTTCAGTGGGTGTGGTGCTGAGCGTGACCCCGCAAATTAACGAGAACGGCAATGTAGCGCTGAATGTGCGGCCCACCATCTCACGCATTATCGACTACGCCAACGACCCGAATCCCGCGCTTGCCCAAGCCGGCGTCACCAACCGCGTGCCTATGATACAAGTGCGGGAGATGGAGTCAGTGCTGCAGGTAGATAGTGGCCAGACCGTTGTGCTGGGCGGGTTAATGCAGGATGAGGTACTCAACGCGGACAAAAATCTCCCTGGCCTTTCAAGCATTCCCATACTAGGCAAACTGTTCCAGGCCAAGGATGACACCAAGAAGAAAACAGAATTGGTCATCTTCCTGCGCCCAACGGTCATTCATCATTCTAGCCTGAAAAGCGACGAACTCAAATCGTTCAAACAATACCTGCCAGAACAGCAATTCCCGGCAGCGGCCAATGAGCCTGCAAATTAAGGCGCCACAGCTGGCCGAGGGCAGCAAGACCGCTTCCGCTGAGGATGGCGTATCTCAAATCGGTGGCCCTGGGACGAAATTGTCCATGCCCCAGAATATGTTTGGTGATGTCCATGGTTCCGGCAGCCGGGCGTGGTGGCTGACCGTCTCGGGCTTGGTGACCATGTCGCTGGCGGGTGGTGGATTCTATTATTACCTTGATTCACTGCACCAGCCGACGCTGGTCGCGGCACAACCGACCTCGACCAAGCTCGCCCAGGAGCCGATGACCAGTATTGTGGCAGCGAACCGGCAACCCCGACCGACAGCAGGCTTGATAGCAGAGCCTATCCCACAGCAAGCTCCCGCTACGGCGGCTATCGCGGCATCACCTAACGTGGAGGCAGAGCATCCAACCGCCATTCCGGAGAGGCTTGCGGACAGCGCTGCCATGGCTGGCGCTACGCCACCGCCCGGGAAAGTGCAGCCAGCCAAGACAGAAGACGGCTTGGCCAGGGACGCACGTAACCGCATCTCTACGACAACTAGTGACACTGCCGCAATGCCCGCTTATCAGGCCTTCATGGCCGGGGATGATATGACGGCTGAACGGCTTTACCGTGAGGCGTTACGATCGGAGCCGCGTAATGTTGACGTTTTATTAGGGTTGGCGGCCGTTGCTGCGCGCCAAGGGAGGGTGGAGGAGGCGCAGCAGCATTATATGCACGTGCTTGACCTTGAACCAAGGAGCGCCGCCGCATACGCCGGGCTGATCGGGCTGGTGGGGCAGACTGATCCGGCAGGGAGTGCGAGCCGCCTGAAGAGTTTGCTGGCACAGCAACCGGATGCCGCCTTCCTGCATGAGGCGCTGGGCAACCTGTATGCGGAACAGGGCCAATGGCCGACGGCACAGCAATCCTATTCCCAGGCCTATCTGCTTGATCCCTCAAGCGCTGAATATGCCTTTAACCTAGCAGTCAGTCTGGATCAGCTCAACGAAACCAAGCTCGCGCTGAGTTATTATCAGCGCGCTCAGGAACTTCAGTCAAGCCGTGCAGGAGCGCTGGACAAGGACCAACTGGAAACGCGCATCAGCCAATTGCGCCAGTCGCTAAACCAGTAGCATCGCGCGTATTTTATTGGCCGTGCGTGAAAAAGCCGGGGCCGGGATATTGACCTGCTTCACCACCTGTCGGTTACGCAGGCGTTGTACACTGGCAACTGTGGCGCAAACAGCGCGGCGTTTTCTCAGATATGCATCAAGTTTCCAAAGCCTCGCTTTAGAGTAAATTATCGACATGGATCAATTACCCATCTTTCTCAGCCTGCGAGGCCGCCGTTGCGTGGTTATCGGCGGCGGAGACATTGCCGCGCGCAAGGTTGGCATGCTACAGAAGGCGCACGCCGATGTCACCGTGGTCGCACCAAAACTGTGCACCACGCTTGCCGCGCTGCACACTTGTGGGGATATCGTCTGGGTGCAGGCAGAATTCAAGGGAGACGATGTCGAAGGCGCCACCCTGGCCATTGCCGCCACTGACGACGAGGCAATCAATCGTGCGGTTTCCGCAGCAGCACAGGCGCGCAATATCCCGGTCAATGTGGTGGATCAGCCAGAGTTGTGCAGTTTCGTCATGCCTTCCATTATCGATCGCTCGCCCATCGTCGTCGCGATATCCAGCGGCGGTGTGGCGCCTGTGCTGGCGCGGCTGCTGAGGGCGCGACTGGAGACGCTCATCCCCGCTGCCTACGGCCGGCTGGCCATACTGGCGGGGGCATTTCGCGCGCAGGTCAAACAACGGCTGGCTACGTCGCAGCAGCGCCGCATTTTCTGGGAAAATGTGTTTGAAGGGCCCATCGCCGAACAGATGCTGGCTGGTCATGATGCGGCCGCACATCGCGGCCTGCAACAGGCGCTGGAGGGTGCAGCCGATTCCGTAAACAAGGGTGAAGTTTATCTGGTGGGCGCCGGCCCGGGCGACCCTGACCTGCTCACCTTCCGTGCTCTGCGTCTGATGCAGAAGGCCGATGTGGTGCTGCACGACAACCTGGTGAGCGACGGCATCATGGAACTGGTACGGCGCGATGCCGAGCGCATTTACGTCGGCAAGGAACGTGCAAGCCATACCCTGCCGCAGGAGGAAATCAATGCCTTGCTGGTGCGGTTGGCGCTGCAAGGCAAGCGCGTGCTGCGACTCAAGGGTGGCGACCCGTTCATTTTCGGGCGCGGCGGCGAGGAGCTCGAAACCCTGGCCGAATATGGCATCCCGTTCCAGGTCGTGCCCGGCATTTCTGCCGCCAACGGCGTTTCCAGCTACGCCGGCATTCCGCTCACACACCGCGACTACGCGCAGTCGGTAATCTTTACCACCGGCCACCTGCGCGACGACACGCTGGACCTCGACTGGCCGGCGCTTACCCGCCGCAACCAGACCGTAGTGATCTACATGGGGCTGACCTGCCTGGCGGAAATCTGTCGCAAACTGGTAGAACACGGCTTGCCGCCGGACTGGCCCGCGGCCATGGTGCAGCAAGGTACCACGCTCAATCAGCGCGTAATGACCGGAACGCTGGCCGATCTGGCGGAGCGGGTGGCTGCTGCCGGGTTTAAGGCGCCGACGCTCACCATCGTTGGCGAGGTGGTGAAACTGCGCGAGAAATTGGCATGGTTTGAGCCCGGGGAAACGCTCCAGGAATCCATGCCATCATAAGCAAAACGGCCATCAGGCTGCTTGTCTGCCTTCATCGGAAAACGAGTGGCAATCCGCTGCATCATGGACGTGCACCATGAGCGTTGTTGATTGATGGTTTCTACACTAAACTCTTGCCCATGAAAAAAATACTGCTGATTTGCCTGGGAATTGTCTTCGGCTCAAGCGCTTACGCAAATCAAACCTGCAAGTACCAGGATGTGGATGGGCGCATCATCTATGCCAATGTGCCGATCAAGGGGGCGAAAAAACTCATGTGTTTTGGCCCCGATGCGGCGACTTCCGGCAGCGCAGCGAGTAGCCGACCCCGCGCGGCGGTGCCGACCCCGGCCGATTTTCCCCGCGTCGACGGTGCGACCCAGAAGCAGCGCGACAACAGGCGCCAGCAAATTCTGGAGGACGAACTCGCCAACGAACGCAAGGCACTGGAGCAAGCCAAGCAGGCGTACGCTGAAGGCGAGGCCAATCCCGAGGTCTACCGCACAAAAGACGGGAAAACCATGCGCAACGTGACGAAATATGAAGAAAAAATGCAGTCGCTACGATCAAATGTCGAGCTGCATGAAAAAAATATCCAGTTGCTTGAAAAAGAACTCGCCGGCATCAAGTAGGTTTGATGCTTTTACTTTCTGGCCTGGCTCTTGCTTGCTAACTAAGCAATGGATAACGCGATTCCAACTTCTTCCTTTGCCGGCCTTGAACACCTTGCCACTGCGGTTATCCTGCTCGATGGCGAGCACAACATCGCTTATGCCAACCCTGCGGCCGAGTTGCTGTTCGCTATCAGCAGCAGGCAGATGGCCGGTCAACCGATTTCACAGGTATTTCTCCATTGCGAGGTACTCAGCGCAGCGATTGAGCACGCCCTCGCCAGTAACAGTCCGTTCCGCGAACACGAGCTTCTGGTCACGACAATCCGCCAGGTCTCGTTTGCCGTGACTTGCACCGCCACGCCGGTGGAACTGCCGCCGGTAAGGATGGTGCTGGAATTCCAGCAGATGGACCAGCAGTTGCGTATCGAGCGCGAGGAGCGCATGCTCATTCAGCAACAGGCCAACGCCGAGCTGCTGCGCAACCTCGCACACGAGATACGTAACCCGCTGGGCGGGCTGCGCGGCGCGGCGCAGCTTTTGGAGCACGAACTGCCTCAGCCCGGCCTGCGCGAGTACACGCAGGTCATCATCAAGGAGGCAGACCGCCTGCAATCACTGATGGATCGGCTGCTGGTGCCGCATCGCATGCCGAAGTACGAGCTTGCCAACATCCACGAAGTGCTGGAGCGGGTACGCAGCCTGCTGCTGGCCGAATCACCGCAAGGCGTCACGATCCGCCGTGATTATGACACCAGCTTGCCGGAACTGGTGGGTGACCGGGAAAAGCTGATCCAGGCGGTACTCAACATTGCGCGCAATGCCGTGCAAGCCATGCAGGGACAGGGCGAAATCATTCTGAGGACGCGGGCGGAACGTCAGGTGACATTGGCGAAAAAGCGCTATCGTGTCGCCATCAAGCTGCAAATTATCGATAACGGGCCCGGCATTCCAGAAGGGATACGCGAGCGTATTTTCTATCCGCTGGTGTCGGGGCGCGAAGGCGGCTCCGGCTTGGGCCTGACGCTGGCGCAGAACTTCATCACCCAGCACCATGGCATGATTGAATGCGAGAGCCAACCCGGCCATACCTGTTTTACCATCCTGCTGCCGATCGAAAGTACGGCACTGAAGTCCAACGTTCCAACCAAGCAATGAGTATCAAACCATGAAACCAATCTGGATTATCGACGACGACCGCTCCATCCGCTGGGTATTCGAGAAAGCACTGGCGCGTGCCGGCATGGAGTACAAGACCTTCTCCTCGGTGCCGGAAACCCTGGCTGCGCTGGAGACTTCGGAACCGCAAGTGGTGGTGAGCGACATCCGTATGCCCAGCGGCTCCGGACTCGACTTGCTGCAGGAAATCAAGCGCCGGCTGCCGGACGTGCCGGTCATCATCATGACCGCCTACTCCGACCTGGAAAGTGCCGTCGCCGCCTTTCAAGGGGGCGCATTCGAATATCTGGCGAAGCCCTTTGATGTTGATCAGGCGGTCGATATCATTCGCCGCGCGGTGGAGGAAAGCACGCGTCAATCGCCGCAGGACGAGGTGCCGCAGGAAACGCCGGAAATAATCGGCCAGGCGCCCGCCATGCAGGAGGTGTTCCGCGCCATCGGCAGGCTGTCGCGCTCGCATGCGACGGTGCTCATCAACGGCGAATCCGGCACCGGCAAGGAACTGGTGGCTATGGCGCTGCATCGCCACAGCCCGCGTGCCGACAAGCCGTTTATCGCCATCAACACCGCAGCCATCCCGAAAGATCTGCTGGAATCCGAACTGTTCGGCCACGAGCGCGGCGCGTTCACCGGCGCCCAAGCCATGCGCCAGGGCCGTTTTGAGCAGGCGGATGGCGGCACCTTGTTTCTGGATGAAATCGGCGACATGCCGTCTGATTTGCAGACGCGGCTGCTGCGCGTGTTGTGCGACGGGCAGTTCTACCGTGTCGGCGGGCACCAGCCGGTCAAGGTGAATGTGCGCATCATCGCTGCCACCCACCAGGATTTGGAGGAGCGGGTACAGCAGAACCTGTTCCGCGAGGATTTGTTTCACCGCCTCAACGTCATCCGCCTGCGACTCCCCCCGCTACGTGAGCGACGCGAGGATATTCCGCTGCTCACCAAACACTTCCTGCAGCACAGCGCACACGAGCTTGGCGTCGAGCCGAAGCAGCCCTCGCCTGCCGCGCTGCGCTACATGGCGAGTCTTGGCTGGAGCGGCAACGTGCGCCAGCTGGAAAACGTCTGTCATTGGCTTACCGTGATGGCGCCCGGGCAGAACATTGATGTCGCCGATTTGCCGCATGAGCTGCGCGAGGATCACGCGCGTCCGCTTGCTTCCAATTCATGGCAGGAAACCTTGGCGCAGGAAGTAGCCGATGCGCTGAATCGCGGCGAGAAAAACATCCTCGAAACCTTGACCCACCAGTTCGAGCGCATCCTGATCACCAAGGCACTCGAACACACCGGCGGCCGGCGTATTGAGGCGGCAGGACAGTTGGGGATGGGGCGCAACACGCTGACCCGGAAAATTCAGGAACTGGGCATAGGCGAATGAGTCAGATCAGGGCTTCCTTGAAAGCCTGAAATTGACCGCCAATATTTAACATTGCCCATGAAAAAACTTGTGATCGCCACCGGCAACCCCGGCAAACTCCGGGAAATCAGCCAACTGCTGCAACCGCTAGACCTGCAAGTGCTGCCGCAATCGGATTTCGCCGTGCCCGAGGCTGAGGAACCGCACTGCACTTTTATCGAGAATGCGCTGGCCAAGGCGCGCCATGCCAGCCGGCTGACCGGATTGCCGGCACTGGCGGACGATTCCGGTATCTGTGTAGACACGTTGGGCGGCGCGCCGGGGGTATATTCCGCACATTATGCCGGCGAGCCGAAATCCGATGCGCGCAACAACGAAAAACTGTTGCAGGCACTGGCTCGCCACAGCAACCGCCATGCCCATTATTACTGCGTGATGGTGTTGGTGCGCCATGCCGACGACCCGCAGCCCATCATCGCCGAGGGTGCGTGGCATGGCGAAATCCTGAAAGTGCCACGGGGTGACGGCGGCTTTGGCTACGACCCGCTGTTTCTTGATCCTGAGTTGAACAAAACAGGGGCAGAGTTGCCGCTGGAGCAGAAAAATCGCATCAGCCATCGCGGCAAGGCGCTCGCCGCATTGCTGAAAAGGCTGGAAGACGCGCCGTTGTGATCCAGTTTCAACACCCGCTGCCGCTTGCGCTCTACATCCACATCCCCTGGTGCGTGAGCAAGTGCCCGTATTGCGATTTCAACTCGCACGAAGCCCGTCAGGACATTCCCGAGCAGGAATATGCCGAAGCGCTGCTGAAAGATTTAGAACAGAGCGTGCCGCTGATCTGGGGCAGACCGGTACGCAGTATTTTTTTCGGTGGCGGCACGCCCAGCCTATTCGCGCCGGAAAGCATAGATCGCATCCTGTGCGGGGTGCGTGCGCTGGTTGCGCTGGATACTTACGCGGAAATCACCATGGAAGCCAACCCTGGCACGGTGGAAGCGGCGCGTTTCCAAGGTTATCGTGCCGCCGGGGTCAACCGTTTGTCGCTCGGCATCCAGAGCTTCAACCCCCGGCACCTTAGCGCGCTGGGGCGCATTCATGACGACAAAGAGGCGCATCGCGCCGTGGAAATCGCGCGGCAAACCTTCGACAACGTCAATCTCGATCTCATGTATGCGCTGCCCGGCCAAACCCCAGCCGAAGCTATGAACGACCTGCGTAGCGCCATCAGCTACGCCCCGCAGCACCTCTCGGCCTATCACCTGACGCTGGAACCCAACACCCCGTTTTACCAGAACCCGCCGTCATTGCCGGACGACGACACCAGCGCCGGCATGCAGGAAGCGCTGGAGCAGGAATTGGCAGCAAATGGGTACGTGCATTACGAAACCTCGGCCTTCGCACAGCCCGGCAAGCAATGCCGCCACAACCTCAACTACTGGCAGTTCGGCGACTATCTCGGCATAGGCGCCGGCGCACACGGCAAACTGACGTTCCACGACCGCGTCATGCGTCAGGCGCGGCACAAACACCCTACGGCTTATTTGCGTGAAGTGGCAAACGGCAACGCCGTCTCGCAGGAACAGGCGCTCACCGAGCGCGATCTGGGGTTCGAGTTCATGATGAATGCCCTGCGCCTCAACCAGGGCTTTGCGCCGGAGTTATTCCAGCAACGCACCGGCTTGCCCCTCAGCCATGTGGAAAGCGCGCTGGCACAGGCTGAATCACGGGGATTGATCACTTGCAGCCTCGAACAGATAGCACCTACTTATCAGGGACGGCGCTTTCTTAACGAGCTGTTGCAGATATTTTTGCCCTAAACGAGGGTGTAGCAGTCCAGACCCAACTCGACCGATCGATGTGCTCCTAAGCATCAGTGAGGCAATATTCGGGCTAGCACACCCAAGCCCTGCGTTGGCCTGCAGAACTCTCTACGCAATATTACGTCGTTACTGCGTTGGGGGATGAAGCCTGCCGCATCGAGCACCTGTAGGATGTAGTGCTGGCTGTGGGCGTAGCGGCCACTGGGACGAAGATGGTAATCGACCTGTTGCGCGGATTCCGCTGCCACTTCCGCGGTGAAGGCGAATGAACCGCCAGGTCGCAATGCCTGCCCGACGGCAATGAAAAGCGCCGCCAAGTCGCCGAAGTAGATCAGGGTATCGGCCATGACGATCAGGTCGAATGCGTTTTTTTGGGCCAGCAGGTAGGCAGTCAACTCCACTTCGACCAGTGCGTCATACAGATTGCACTCTCTTGCCTTGGTCAACATGCCGGGGGAAAGGTCAACACCGGTGAGACGCGCCGCATAGGGAACTAGCATCGGCGCGCACAAGCCAGTGCCGCAGCCGCCGTCAAGTACGTCCAACACGCCGCCCATGACTACGTGTCCGTTGAGTAGACCTGCGATAATTTCCGGGCCGCGATACTCCAACTTTCCAACGAGCTTATCATTAAAGCTTTCCGCCATGTCGTCAAAGACCGCCGTTACGAAGCCGTCGGATGCCCTGGCGGGCACGCCCTTGCCGGTACATGCCGCGAGAAAATGCTGGGCTATTGCATTGTCAGGCTCGGTGTGCAGCCATGCACGGTAGCAGTCAGCAGCCTCCGCGATGCGGCCAAGTCGATAATAGGCGATACCCAATATTTTCTGCGACTTGCCAGCAAGCGGGGGCAGAATGAAAGCTTGGCACGAGAATAGCGACGACTCTTCCTCGCGCCCTGTCTCCGCCAGCAGGGCTGCGAGGTTGTTGAGTGCCGGCACAAAATCGGCATCGCACTGGAGAGCACTGCGGTATGCGCTTTCCGCGCCAGTGAAGTCTTGTAGGCGGTGCAGAACGGAACCGAGATTGTTCCAGACGTTGGCATCATCGCCGTCCAACTTGACCGAGGAGTGGAATGCTGACGCGGCAGCGGCGAGGTCTCCTGTCTGAACGAGGATGTTGCCCAGGTCGTTGTAACGTGACGCGCTGCCGGCGTCCGCTTCGAGCGCGCGCAGGATCAGGGAGATACCCTGCTTCGTATCTCCCTGCTGGTGCAGCAGCACTCCGAGGTAATGCTGCGCTTCGATGTGCTGCGGATTGGCGGCGAGGATGCGGCGGTAACCGATTTCAGCATCCGCAAGGGCGCCCGCAGCATGAAGCGCGAAGGCTGAATCGATTGAACTAAGTTCGTCCATAAGAAGCTATTAGCGACGGAAATGTCTCATCCTAAAGTTAATGGCACATCTTATGCCGCCATTTGCAGGAGGCTCGTCCGAATTGCCTTTATTAGATCTTGCATCAAATGGGATTTATGGCCGCTTGAGCCATTGGCGATCTGGTAGATAGTGTCAGATCAAATCTCGCTGAGGACCGCCAAAATTATTTGCCAAGTTGGCCACGTGCCCTGGCAATCGCCTGTTTGACCTGCGCCGGCGCGGTGCCGCCGATGTGGTTGCGGCTGGCAAGCGAGCCTTCCAGTGTCAATACGGTACGCACTTCCTCGCCGATCAATTCGGAGAAGTTACGCAATTCTTCCAGCGACAGGTCAGCCAGATCGCAGCTTTTGCTTTCCGCATGGCGCACCGCGCGGGCAACGGCTTCATGCGCATCTCGGAACGGCAAGCCCTTCTTGACCAGATAGTCGGCCAGATCGGTGGCCGTGGCAAACCCTTCTGCTGCCGCGGCGCGCATCGCTTCCTTGTTGACCCGAATGCCGCGCAGCATGTCGGCATAAATTTGCAAGGTCACGGTAAGGGTATCCACCGTGTCGAACAGCGGTTCCTTGTCTTCCTGATTGTCCTTGTTGTAGGCCAGCGGCTGCGCTTTCATCAAGGTAAGCAGGGCGACCAAGTGGCCGGTGACGCGCCCGGTCTTGCCGCGCACCAGTTCCGGCACATCGGGATTTTTTTTCTGCGGCATGATGGAAGAACCGGTGCAGAAACGGTCGGCGATGTCGATGAAGCCGAAACGCGGGCTGGACCACAAAATCAGCTCTTCGGAAAAGCGCGACAGGTGCGTCATGACCAAGGCCGCGGCGGCGGTAAATTCGATGGCGAAGTCGCGGTCAGAAACGGCATCCAGCGAGTTTTCGCACACGCCGTCAAACCCCAGTTCGCGCGCCACTGCCTCGCGATCGATGGGATAACTGGTGCCTGCCAGCGCCGCCGCGCCCAGCGGCAGGCGATTGATGCGGCGGCGCGCATCGGTGAAACGCTCCGCATCGCGCTTGAGCATTTCAAAATACGCCATCAGGTGGTGCCCGAACGTCACCGGCTGCGCCACCTGCAAATGCGTGAAGCCGGGCATGACGGTTTCGGCATGCTGCTCCGCCAAATCGAGCACAGCGTGCTGCAGCCCGTGAATCAGTCCGACCATGTCATCCACTGCTGCCCGCAGCCACAGCCGCACGTCGGTTGCCACCTGATCGTTGCGCGAGCGTCCGGTATGCAGGCGCTTGCCAGCGTCGCCGACTTTTTCCGTCAGGCGTTTTTCAATGTTGAGGTGCACATCTTCCAGGTCGAGCGACCACTGAAAGCTGCCGGAACGGATTTCCGCGAGGATTTCCGCCAAGCCGCGCTCAATTGCCGCCAGATCTTCCCCGCCGATAATATTTTGCGCCGCCAGCATGCGCGCGTGCGCAAGCGAGCCCTGAATATCGCATTCGGCCAGACGCTGGTCGAATGCGACGGAAGCGGTGTAGCGTTTGACCAGTTCGGCGACTGGCTCATTGAAACGACCGGACCAGTTTTTGGGGTCGGTTTTGGATTTATCTTGCATCGTGAAATGAGCTTACCAATAATGTGTGCATGGCAAGTATAAAACAAATTTCGTTCCACCCTATGGCATTACCGGATTTCCGCAATCTGGGCATTGCGCTGCGCATCCTGCTGCTGGTGAATGGGATGGATATATTGGCCGCCATGCTGCTCACCGATAAGCGGGAAGCAACCTGGCAGATGCTGGTCGAGCTGTCCACCATATCGCAGCCATTGGTGATATTCAGTTTGCTGGTGTTGTACACCATCAACAGGTGGTTGACCAAGCTGCCTTATGGTCTGGGAGTTGTTGCAGTGTTGGCGCTGGAGCTGCTGCTGGCAGGCTCGATGCATTGGATGGTTGTGAATATACTGAACTGGGAATACATGCCGACATTGGCGCGATTCAGCGTCTTTACCGTCATCGTCAGCGGCATCATGCTGGATTATCTCAGTCTGCGTAACCGCGCCTTGTCCAAGGCCATTGCGGAGGCACGCTTGCAGGCACTGCAGGCACGCATCCGGCCCCATTTTTTGTTCAACAGCATCAACGCCGTGCTTTCGCTGATTCGCAGCGATCCCAAGCGAGCGGAAAGCGCCATGGAAGACATGGCCGATCTGTTCCGCGTGCTGATGGCGGACAATCGCGAACTGGTGCCGCTGCATAGCGAAGTCGACTTGTGCTGTCGCTACCTAGAACTGGAAAAGCTGCGCCTGGGTGAACGGCTGCGTATCGACTGGCGCATCGATAAAATGCCGCTGGATGCGCTGATTCCGCCACTGGTGCTGCAACCGCTGCTGGAAAATGCCGTTTATCATGGCATCGAGCCGGCCCCGGAGGGCGGCGAAGTGGTCATCGATCTCTATCTCAGCCGCAACGAAGTGCATCTGGTGCTGACCAATCCCTATAATAAGGAAGGGCGCCACCAAAGCGGCAACAAGATGGCATTGGGCAATATTCGCGAACGGCTGGCGCTGCACTTCGATGTTCTGGCCAGCTTGACCGCCAAAGTGATGGACAGCCGCTACCAAGTGCACATCACTTTGCCCTATCGCAAGGCTGGAGAAGCATGACGCAGCCGCTGAAGATTCTCATCGTGGACGACGAGGCGCCGGCACGCAACCGGTTGCGTGAATTGCTCGCCGACATCCCGAACACAGTGCTGATCGGCGAAGCCGGAAGCGGCAAGGAGGCTCTCGCCATCGCCGCAGAAGAAATGCCCAATGTCATGCTGCTCGACATCCGCATGCCGGAAATCGATGGCATCGAGACCGCCGAGCACGCGCAAAAACTTTATTACCCGCCTGCCATCATCTTCACGACGGCCTACGATACACATGCGCTGCAGGCGTTCGAACTCAATGCGGTGGATTATCTGCTCAAGCCCATCCGCCGCGAACGTTTATCCCAGGCGCTGCAAAAAGCGAGGGCCCTGCAGCCGGCACAGATGGCGGGATTGCTCCACCTCCGGCCGCAGCGCACCCATTTCAGCATTTCCGAGCGCGGGCGCATCCTGTTGATTCCCGTAGCAGATGTCATCTTTTTGCGCGCCGAACTCAAATATGTCACGTTGCGCACCCACCAGCGCGAATACCTGCTGGAGGAATCGCTCAACCATATCGAACAGGAATTCCCCGATACCTTTTTGCGCATCCACCGCAATAGCCTGGTGGCGCGGGAAGCCATAAGCGGCTTTGAAAAGCGCCAGGAAGCCGGCGGCGAAACGCATTGGGTAGTATTGCTGAAGGGGATTACAGAAACCCTGCCGATCAGTCGCCGCCAGCAGCACCTGATCCACGAGTTGGGCCACGGGTCGGGCTAGGTAGCATGCTAGAATAGCCGCCGATAAAACTTTTCCGAACCCACCCCGCAAGCCGTATATGCCTACCCTGCCAAGCAAGCTGGTCATCGCCTCGCGCGAAAGCGCACTCGCCCTGTGGCAGGCGCGCCACATCCAGGCGCAACTGCAACGGCTTTATCCTACGGTGGCCGTGGAAATTCTCGGCATGACCACTACCGGCGACCAGATTCTCGATTCCCCGCTCGCCCGCATCGGCGGCAAAGGGTTGTTCGTCAAGGAGCTGGAACAGGCGCTGGCGGACGGCAGCGCCGACCTTGCCGTGCACTCGATGAAGGACGTGCCGATGAATTTGCCGGAGGGTTTCATGCTGGCTGCTACCGGCGAGCGCGAGGATCCGCGCGACGCCTTTGTTTCCGGCCGTTATCCAAACCTGGAAGCGCTTCCGGTAGGCAGCATAGTCGGTACTTCCAGCCTGCGCCGCCAGAGCCAGTTGATGGCGCGCTTCCCGCATCTGAAAATAGAATCTTTGCGCGGCAATCTGCAGACGCGCCTGCGTAAGCTCGACGAAGGCCAGTACGCCGCCATCATCCTCGCCGCCGCCGGCCTGAAGCGCCTCGGGCTGGAGAGCCGCATCGCCGCGCTGATCGCCCCGGAACAAAGCATCCCTGCCGTCGGCCAAGGCGCGCTGGGCATAGAAATCCGCACCGATCGTGCCGACATGCTGGAACTGCTGCGCCCGCTTGATCATCACGACACCGCCCACTGCGTAGCGGCAGAGCGGGCCATGAGTCGCGCACTTGCCGGTAGTTGCCAGGTGCCGCTGGGCGCTTACGCCCGCATGGAAAACGGGCAAATCCATATGCAAGGTTTCGTCGCCAGCGTGGACGGACGCGAAATGGTGCGCGACCAGGTATGCGGCCCGACCGACGATGCAGAAGCGCTGGGCAGGCAATTGGCCGAGTGCCTGCTCGAGCAGGGTGCCGGGGGAATCCTTGCCGCGCTCGAAACCCATGCCTGATTTGCCGTTGGCGGGTCGCGGCATCGCCATCACCCGGCCGGCCGCCCAGGCGCAAGCGCTGGCTGCGCTGATCCGCGCACAGGGCGGCAACCCGATCTTGTTTCCCCTGCTGGAAATTTTGCCGCTGCAGGATTACACCGATTTCGAGCATGCCATAGCTTGCCTGAACCAGTGCGACTGGGCCATTTTCATCAGCGCCAATGCCGTCGAATACGGTGTGCCCCGTGTGCTGGCGCGCGGGGTCTGGCCGGCCAGAGTGCGCTGTGCCGGCATCGGGCCGACCACGGCCGCAGCGCTGGGAGACTTCGGCATCACGCAAGTGCTGACACCTCCGCAGCGATTCGACAGCGAAGGGCTGCTGGCATTGCCGGAAATGCAGGGCATGGCTGGCAAGCGCGTGGTCATTTTTCGCGGCACGGGTGGACGTGACCTGATTGCCAAAACGCTGCGGGCACGCGGCGCAGAAGTCATATTCGCCGAATGTTATCGCCGCCACAACCCGCAGACCGATGCTGGCGATTTGTCCCGACTATGGCAGAATAAGCAACTGCAGGCGATCATCGTCACCAGCAGCGAAGTGCTGCGCAACCTGCTTGATCTGGCGAGTGACGGCAAGGAAGCGGGCTGCGCCGATTGGCTGCGCGCCACGCCGCTGTATGTCAGCCATCCGCGCATCGGCGAGCTGGCACGCGAGCATGGGCTGCAAGCCCATATGGCCAGTGGCCCAGGCGACGAGGCCATGTTGCAATGCCTGCTGGATCAGGCGAGTTGAATTAGGTGAATCGCGAGCAAAGCCCATGAGCGACAACGATACGCAAATCCCCCTACCTGTGCCGCAAGCGGCCAAGCCGAATCACGGCCTGCCGCTTGCCCAGATCGCTGTGACAATCGGCTTGGCCGCCTTGCTGCTGGCCGGCTGGCAATGGCTGGACAGTCGCCAGCGTTTCGGCGGGCTGGAGCAGGCGCTGACGCAACGCCTGAGCGAATTCGACACGCGCAGCAAGGAAAATCAACTGCTTGCCAGACAGGCCGAGGAAGCTACCGTACGGGCTACTGCTAGGCTGGCATTGCTGGAACAGAAGCTCGATGAATCGCACGCGCAACAGGAAGCGTTGCAAACCCTCTACCTGGAAATGGCCAACAATCGCGACGAATGGACCATCGCCGAGGTCGAGCAGTTGCTCATCATTGCCAGCCAGCAATTGCAGCTGGCCGGCAATGTCAAACCCGCGCTGCTGGCACTGCAAACCGCCGATGCGCGCTTGCAGCAATTCGACAAGCCGCAGGTGATCCAGCTGCGTAAACTGATCAGCCGCGATATTCAACGCCTGCAAGCCTTGCCCAGCGTGGATGTGGTCGGCATGAGCCTGCGCCTGGAAAACCTGATCGCCGCCGCCGACAAGATTCCCCTAGTCAGCGAGCGACATCCCAAGGCCGAGACCGGGATAAGCCCGGACTGGAATGACAGTCCATGGCGCCGCCTGGGGCAGGAAATCTGGCGCGACATGAAGGGCCTGATCCGTATCCAGCGCATTGACCGTCCCGAGCCGCCGTTGCTGACACCGGAGCAGACTTTTTTCCTGCGCGAGAACCTCAAGTTGCGCCTGCTCACTGCGCGCATCGCCCTGCTGCAACGCGATGAAGCCAGCTACCGCGCCGATCTGCTAACTGCGGACAGCTGGATCAAGCAACACTTCGATACCCGCGACTCCACCACGCAGACCGCGCTTGCCACGTTGCGCCAGCTTTCGGCAAGCGACCTCATCATTCAGGTGCCGGACATCGGCGAAACCCTGAATGCGGTCAGCAAGTACAAACTTGCGCTGGAGCGCCCCAAGAAGTGAAGTTCCTCATCGGGTTGTTGCTGATTGTAGGCGGCGCGGTGGCGCTTTCGCTGGTGGCCGGCGCCGGCAACGGTTATGTGCTGCTGGTGCAGCCGCCTTACCGCATCGAACTCTCGCTCAATCTGCTGTCCATGCTTGGACTATCCGGATTTGCCGCGCTTTATGCCTTGTTGCATCTGGTTTTTTATACCTTGCGCCTGCCGCAGAAGGTGTATCAATTCAAGACCGAACAGCACCGCAAGGAAGCCCAATCTGTGCTGCTGGAAAGCCTGCACGCTTTGGCCGAAGGCCGTTACGGCAAGGCGGAAAAAACCGCCGCGCGAGCGCTTGAATTGGGTGAGGCGCCGGAATTAAGCGCGCTGGTCGCAGCGCGTGCCGCACACAAATTGAAAAATTATTCGCGGCGCGATTTCTATCTGGCGGAAGCCGAACGGCTGGCCCCCGATTTCGAGGTGGCGCGGCTGCTGTCGCAGGCCGAATTGCTGCTGGATGAACGGCGCTATGCCCAAGCCCTGGTGGCGCTGCAGCAATTGGATCGGGCTGAATCCAAGCACCTGCCTGCGCTGCATCTGGAACTGAAAGTCCGACGCCACCTCGGCAACTGGGAACAGGTGTTCAGCCTCATCCAGCAACTGGAGAAGCGCGATGCCATCGAGCCGGTGCAGGCGCAGCAACTCAAGAGCCATGCCCATGAAGCACTGCTTGAGAGCAAGGGGCATGATCGCGAAGAGTTGCTGGATTATTGGAAAAAGATCCCGGAGGGAGATCGCCTGGATAGCCGGCTGGCAACGCTTGCCGTACGTGCTTTCATCGCTGCGGGGGATGGGCCCACGGCAGCCAGGATCGTGGAGATGAGCCTGACCAAACGATGGGATAGCGAGCTGGCCAGGCTTTACGGAGAATGTGCGGGGGAAGATACGCTCAAGCAGCTGCAGCAAGCGGAATACTGGCTGCTGCAACATCATGGTGACGCGGGCCTGCTGTTGTCGCTAGGTAATCTGTGCCTGCGCCAGGAGCTATGGGGCAAGGCACAGAATTATCTGGAAGCCAGTCTGAGCGTGGCCCCCAGCAGCGCTGCGCACCTTGCGCTGGCAAAGGTGGCGGAGCATCTGGGCAATGCCGAGGAAGTCTCCCGCCGCTACCGGCAAAGTCTGGAATTGGCCCTGCAACAGCGATAGGCCAGCTATTTGCCTTTGGGCGCGAACGTAAACGCGTCGGAGAAGAATTCGCCTTCCGGCAAGCCGCGCGCGGTGAAACCAATATGCGCGGCTTCCACCATTTGCGGCGCGCCGCAGCAGTATACTTCGTAGCCGGAAATATCCGCATAATCTGCCAGCACCGCTTCATGCACCAGGCCAGTGCGGCCTGTCCAGGCATCCTCAGGCGATGGGTGGGAAAGCACCGGCACATACTTGAGGTGAGGGTATGCCGCCGCCCATTGCTGCGGCAGCTCGTTCATGTAGAGATCGCGCAGCGCATGGGCACCCCAATACAGTACCATTTCACGCTTGATTCCAAGATGCAGTGCATGTTCGATGATGCCCTTGATCGGCGCAAAGCCGGTGCCACCGGCGATGAAAATGATCGGCCTGTCGCTTTCCTCGCGCAGATAGAAGCTGCCGAGTGGGCCCTCGATGCGCAGAATGGCCTTTTCCTGCATCTCGTTGAACACGTATTCGGTGAATTGTCCGCCGGCAACGTAGCGCACATGCACTTCCAGTAGTTCGTCATCGTGCGGCGCATTGGCCAGTGAAAAGGCGCGGCGCTTGCCATCCTTGAGCAGGAATTCGATGTACTGCCCTGCGAGAAATTGCATACGTTCGTTGCCGGGTAGTTTCAGATGCAGCGCAATGACGTCGTGGGCCAGGCGTTCCATTTTCTGCACGCGGCACGGCATGATTTTGGGCTGGATGCTGCCGCTGGTGCTTACCTCGCGGCATTCTATCGTCAGGTCGCTCAATGGCGTGGCGCAGCAGAATAGCGCCAAGCCTGTGCGCTTTTCATCGTCCGATAGCGCCTGCGGCTGATATTTGCCGTGATCCACCGTTCCTTCCAGTACCTTGCCCTTGCAGGCTCCGCAGGCCCCGTTACGGCAGCCGTAAGGCAAGGTGAAACCTGCATCCATTGCAGCGCCAAGCACTGTTTGGCCGGCTTCCGCCGCGAACTTGTGCTTGCTGGGTTGTATGGTGACCTGGAATGACATGCGTTTTCCTCTGTAGGCCAGCGTGCTGCACAGGGCAAAAAACGCGGCAGAATTGGGGCTGGTCGGAACCTGCACAGGGCAGGCAACTGCCTCTATCCTGTGTGCCGACGCACGCTCAAGCTGTTGGCAGCATTGAGCAAAGGGCGCAGTTTATCACAGCGGCCAAGGTAATCATCGTCACTGGCAGTGTGGAAAAGGCTGTCGCTCCATCTGTTGGAAGCTGTTCGGTTGCGGCAGATTGCCGGGCTAGTCTTCCCGCCGCCACTCCGTCTCGATAATGTCAGCGTCCAGCTCTGCCCGTGGGCGAGGGCGGCGTAGCAGCGACACCGGGAAAATCAGCAATAGCAGCGCCAGGATATCGCTGATCACGCCGGGAAAAATCAGCAGCGCGCCGGCAACCAGCGTTTTGGCGCTGCTTAGCAGGGCAAATATGGGGTGTTCGCCGTTCTGCACGGTCTGGAAAATGCGTGCGATCGCCACCAGCCGCTCGCCCTTGATCAGCAACCAGCCCAGCAGCGCGGAAAAGATTACATAAGCTAGCACCCACCAGCCGTACATGCCTGCCAATTCGACCAGCAGCACCAACTCCAATGCGGGGAATGCGAGTAAAATTATCAACAACAGCAGCAGACGCATTTTGAAACCTTAAAGATTATGAAAAAAACCATCCTGGTGTTGACCAACTTGCCCGACCGGGCCAGCGCAATTGCGCTGGCGGAACAACTGGTGAAGGCGAAATTGGCCGCCTGCGTGAACATCCTTGGCACCTGCACCTCAATCTACCATTGGCGGGGGAAAATCGAAAGCGCGGAAGAAACGCCGATGCTGATCAAAACCACAGCAGACGCTTACCCTGTGCTGGAGCAAACCATACGCGAACTGCATCCCTACGAACTTCCGGAAATCATCCATGTCCCAATCACGGGCGGCCTGCCAGCCTACCTGCAGTGGGTCGCAGCGGAAACCCAACCTTAATGCCACCCCGGAACGACATGCGTTTATTGATACTGACTCTTTGCTGGCTGCCGTTGCTGGCACAGGCCGGCCTGCCGCTGCCGGACAAGGCGCCGACGCAGGGGCCGCAATCTTCCCTGCTGGACAAACTGGCCCCTGCCGCACGGGAGGAACAGGCATTTCTCGAACCCGACCAGGCATTCAGGCTCGCCGTCACCGTGCAGGATGCCCAAACACTGCGCGCCAGCTTCGAGATCGCCCCCGGCCATTATCTTTACCGGGACCGCATCGGTTTCAAGCTGAAAAATAGCCCTGCCAACGGCATCAGTGCCATTGAATTGCCGCAGGGCGAACTCAAGCACGATCCCAATTTTGGCGATACCCAAGTGTTCCATCACAGTTTCGCCGCGGTGGTGCGCCTGCAACATGGCAACGCGACGCCCGCCACAGTGACCCTGCTGGCGAACTATCAGGGGTGCAGTGAAAAAGGGCTGTGCTATGCACCGATCCACAAAACCTTTGTGCTGGCGTTGCCGGCAGACAGCGCAGCAACTCAGGCAACCACTCCCAAAACTGCTTCTGCCAATGAATCCGATCAAATCAAGGCGCTGCTGTCCGGCGGCAGGCTGTGGCTGATTGCCGCCGGTTTCTTCGGTTTCGGCCTGCTGCTGTCGCTCACGCCGTGCGTGTTCCCGATGATCCCTATCCTGTCCGGCATCATCGTCGGCAGGGGTGCACATCCCAGCCGGCTGCACGCATTTAACCTGTCGCTTGCCTACACATTGGGCATGGCCGTCAGTTATACGCTGGCCGGCATCGCTGCCGGCTTGTCCGGCCATCTGTTGAGCAACGCCCTGCAGAACCCGTGGGCACTGGGCGCGGGTGCCGTTATATTCGTATTGCTGGCTTTGTCGATGTTCGGCTTTTACGAGCTGCGTCTGCCGATTGCGCTGGAAAGCCGCATGGCCGATGTCTCCAATCGTTTCAAGGGCGGACATTTCGCCGGCGTTTTTCTGATGGGCGCACTCTCCGCATTGATCGTCAGCCCCTGTGTGGCCGCGCCGCTGGCCGGCGCGCTGCTTTACATCGGCCAGACCCATAATGTGGTCCTTGGTGGCGTGGCGCTGTTTGCGCTTTCCATGGGCATGGGTGTGCCGCTGCTGCTGTTAGGGGCATCTGCCGGCACGGTGTTGCCTAAGGCCGGCGCATGGATGAAATCGGTGCAGAACTTCTTCGGCGTCATGATGCTGGGCATGGCGATATGGTTGATTTCCCCGGTGATCCCCGCCGCGCTGGAATTGGCGCTATGGGGCACGCTGCTGATCGTCCCCGCCATTTATCTACACGCGCTCGACAGTTTGCCCGCGCATGTCGGTAAATGGGGGAAGTTCTGGAAGGGCATCGCCATTATCGCGCTGGTAACCGGCATCGCGCTGCTGATCGGTGCGCTAGCCGGCAGTAAAAATCCGCTGCAACCACTGGCTGGTCTGCGCATGGCGGCTGCCGAAAAACAACCCGCAGCGTTGCCTTTCAGGCGCGTGAGAAATGTAGCTGAATTTGACGCCGCGCTGAAAAATGCCGCCGGCAAGCATGTCATGCTGGATTTCTATGCGGACTGGTGCGTAGCCTGCAAAGAGTATGAGCAGTCCACTTTCAGCGATCCCCAAGTGCAAAAATTGCTAGCAAACGTGGTGCTGCTGCAGGCGGACGTGACGCAAAACAGTCTGGACGATGCATCCCTGTTGGCGCGTTTTCACCTGTTCGGACCGCCCGGGATTGTCTTCTTTGACCGCCATGGGCGTGAAATTCCGTCGCTCGGCGTGGTTGGCTATCAGGATGCCCCGCGCTTTCTGGTTACGCTCAATGGCGTCTTTTCGGCGCAGGAAGGGAATTGCGTACCCGCACTAGAGTGCTGATTGGGCTGGCCGCCTTGGTTGTGGCCGTAGTTATCAGTATCGTGCACATGCCCTATGCGGCGACAATTACGAGAACAGAGGCATTATTTGCAGCGAACTTCCCTGATAATGCAGACAACATGCGGGAATTGTCCCAATGGGCGACGACCGCGGCATCCTGCCTTACACGGTTATCGTTAATCGCCAGGGCAAGATCGCTTCCAGCATTTTCGGCCGTATAAACAAAAGATGCTCTGGAGCAGATGGTAGAAGTGCTTTTATGACCCATTTATAACTTCATGAAAAACTTGGAATTTCGTTAAATTTCGTCGAAACTGCTAGACAACAGCGTCAAATTTGCGGCAAACTTACATACATTCCAACGCCCATCCGGCTGCAAAAAAACCATCGCAAATGGCTAAAAACCCCGGAAAAAAATCCATACTCGTGTTGCACGGACCCAACCTGAATCTGCTTGGGTTGCGCGAGCCCGAGCATTACGGCCGCGACACTCTGGATGCTATCAATGCCCGCCTGGCTGAACGCGCCAAGGCTGCAGGTGTGGCGTTAGAGACGTTCCAAAGCAACAGCGAAGCGGACCTGGTCGATAAAATTCAGTCGCTGTTCGAGCGTCCCGCTGATTTTGTCATCATCAACCCCGCCGCTTTTACTCATACCTCAGTCGCCCTGCGCGACGCGCTGGCTGCGGTAAAAACGCCTTTTATCGAGGTACACCTGTCCAATGTCCATGCGCGTGAGCAGTTTCGCCACCATTCCTATCTGTCCGATATGGCGGTAGGTGTGATCAGCGGCCTTGGCGCGCAAGGTTACGAAATGGCGCTGGACTATGCCATCAATGCAATAAGAGGTTAATCCCATGGATCTACGCAAACTTAAAAAACTGATCGACCTGGTGGAAGAGTCCGGCATCTCCGAGCTCGAACTCACCGAAGGCGAGGAAAAAGTCCGTATCAGCCGGCAGTCGTCGGGACACATGCAGTATGCACCTGCCTATATGCCGCATATGATGGCCCCATCCGCACCAGTCCCTGCCGCAGTTGTGGCAGCTGCTACGACGGAAGCGGCTGCCCCTACGGTGGAAGGGCACGTTGTCAAATCGCCCATGGTCGGCACTTTCTACCGCTCGCCCTCGCCGGACTCCAAATCCTTTATTGAAGTCGGTTCCAGTGTTGCCGTGGGCGATACGCTGTGCATTATTGAGGCGATGAAGCTGCTCAACGAAATCGAATCCGACCAGGCCGGCATCGTCAAGGCCATTCTGGTTGAAAATGGCCAGCCGGTGGAATACGGCGAACCACTGTTCATCATCGGCTGATCGGGGTTCCCATGTTCGAGAAAATCCTCATCGCCTATCGGGGCGACCAGCTGCCGTGCGGCGGCGCAGCGGCGCAGCCAAATTGCTCAATGGCCGAAGGACAGCAGAGCGGTTTCGCCACGGAGGCCATCCATGTTTGAGAAAATCCTTATCGCCAATCGCGGCGAAATCGCTCTGCGCATCCTGCGTGCGTGCCGCGAAATGGGCATCAAGACCGTTGCCGTTCATTCCGAAGCAGACAGCGAGGCCAAATATGTCAAGCTCGCCGACGAATCCGTATGCATCGGGCCCGCGCCCTCCAGCCAAAGCTACCTCAATATCCCTGCCGTTATCAGCGCCGCCGAAGTCACTGACGCCGAAGCCATACACCCCGGTTACGGCTTCCTTTCGGAAAATGCCGACTTCGCCGAGCGCGTCGAACAAAGCGGTTTTGTCTTTATCGGCCCGCGTCCGGACACCATCCGCCTGATGGGCGACAAAGTGAGCGCCAAGGACTCCATGAAGAAAGCTGGTGTTCCTTGTGTGCCGGGCTCCGAAGGTGCGCTGCCGGACGATCCGGAAGTCATCATGCGCGCTGCACACGACATCGGCTACCCCGTTATCATCAAGGCGGCGGGCGGCGGCGGCGGGCGTGGCATGCGTGTGGTACATACGGAAGCCGCCCTGCTTACTTCCGTCAATATGACCAAGGCAGAAGCACAGTCTGCATTCGGCAACCCAATGGTTTACATGGAGAAATTTCTCGAACACCCGCGCCACATCGAAATCCAGGTACTGGCGGATGAGCACGGAAACGCGGTGTTTCTGGGTGAGCGCGATTGCTCCATGCAGCGCCGCCATCAAAAAATCATCGAGGAGGCACCAGCACCAGGATTGGCGCCGCGCCTGCGCGACAAGATCGGCGAACGCTGCGCGGCCGCCTGCCGCAAAATCGGTTACCGGGGCGCCGGCACGTTCGAATTCCTGTATGAAGACAACGAGTTTTACTTCATCGAGATGAACACCCGGGTACAGGTGGAGCATCCGGTGACGGAAATGATCACCGGCATTGACATCGTGCAGGAACAGATCCGCATTGCCGCCGGGGAAAAACTGTCTTTCCGCCAGCGGGATATCCAGTTGCGCGGGCATGCCCTGGAATGCCGCATCAATGCGGAAGACCCATACAACTTTGTGCCGTCGCCCGGCCGCATTACCGGTTTCCATATGCCAGGCGGGCCCGGTGTGCGCGTCGATACACACGTTTACCAGAACTATCTGGTGCCTTCTCACTACGATTCCATGATCGGCAAGCTGATTACCTATGGCGACACCCGTGAGCAGGCCATCGCCAAGATGCGCATCGCGCTCACAGAGATGGTGGTGGAGGGTATCAAAACCAACATCCCGCTGCACATCGACCTGATGAACGACGCAGCTTTCCGCCAAGGCGGCACCAGCATCCATTATCTGGAAAAAAAGCTGGGCATGACCAGCAAGTAGTCGCAGATGCCTTGGCAATCGCTCAGAATCGAGGCCGGGGGTGACAACGCCGAGAGATTGAGCGACGCCCTGATGGCGCTGGGCGCGCTGTCCGTCAGCATCGAGGACGCCGATGCCGAAACCGGCATGGAACAGCCCATTTTCGGCGAACCCGGCACCCCGCCGAGCCTGTGGCAGCACAACGTCGTCAGCGCCCTGTTCGACCTGGGAGCCGCGCCGGAACAGATTCTGCAGGAAGTTGAAGCCGCCACCGGCCTGCACCATCTCCGCTACACCATCGAACAAGTCGCAGAGCAAGATTGGGTGCGCCTCACCCAATCCCAGTTCGACCCCATCCGCATTCGCGACGACCTGTGGATCGTGCCGAGCTGGCATACAGCACCGCAGCCGGGCGCCATCAACATCGTACTCGACCCCGGCCTCGCTTTCGGCACCGGCAGCCACCCCACCACGCACCTATGCCTGTCCTGGCTGGCAGACAATCTCAAACGCGGCGAAACCGTACTCGATTACGGCTGTGGATCCGGCATTCTTGCCATCGCCGCCAAAATGCTGGGGGCGGGCGCAACCATAGGCATGGATATCGACCCCCAAGCCATGGAAGCAAGCCGCAACAACGCCGAGCAGAACAAAGTGAGCGTGCGCTTCATGTTGGCTGATGCCTTAACCGATATCACTAGCGACATCGTGGTCGCCAATATCCTCACCAGCCCGCTCAAAATGTTGGCCCCCGTGCTGGCGCAGGCCTGCCGTCAAGGCGGGCGCATCGCCCTGTCCGGTATCCTGCAGGAACAGGCGGGCGAAGTCTGTGCGGTCTATGCGCAGTGGTTCGATATGCGGGCGCCGGTCAACATGGAAAACTGGGTGCTGCTGACGGGGAGCAAGCGATGAGTTTGGTGACCACCTGCCCCGATTGCGGCACCTCATTCATAGTCAAGACCGAGCATCTGACGGCGCGCCGCGGAGATGTATGCTGCGGCAAGTGCGGTTTCATTTTCAACGCCCTCGACCATCTTGCTGAAACAGCAGCGCAAGACGAGCCTGTTGCAACACCCACGCCGGAGGAGCCGCATGAAACGGCCGTGGATGCCTACGCAACGGAAGTGCCGGAAAGTGTAGACGAGGAAACGGTTGCCGAACCGGCACCAGCCGATGCAATCGACGCCATGCCGGAAACCACGACAGCGTTCGCTGAGGAGTCACATGGCACGGAACTGATGCAACTTTCGGCAAGCGAAGCTGGTGTTCAGGAGGCCAGCCTCGAAACCGCCGTGATCGCAGAACCGAGCGCCCTCATGCCGGAAGCTGCCGTCGAGGAAGTAGAACAGCCTGCCGAACTTCTGCCAGCAGCAGAACCAGAACCACAGGAGGAAGCCGCATCCGAGCCAAAAATCAAGTTCGAGTTGCTGGAGCCGGAACCAAAACGCCGCTTTTCCTCTTTGATGCCAGGGGTGCTTGTCTTCCTGCTGCTATTTGCCTGCCTGGGGCAAAGCGTCTATTTCCTGCGTATCCAGCTGGCTGCGCAATATCCGCATGCCAAGCCTCTCCTGTTACAGCTCTGCAACCTCCTTGGCTGCACCGTGGAGTTGCCGCAGCATGCCGAATTGCTCGCCATTGACGAGTCTGACCTGCAGCAGGATGCTGATCATGAAAATGTCGTCGTGCTCTCCTCCATGCTCATCAACCGCGCCCACTACGCCCAGGCCTATCCCGCATTGGAAGTGACACTCACAGACGCCAATGACCATCCCTTGTTGCGCCGCATCTTCAGGCCGGATGAATATCTGCCGAAGGATACAGATTTGAGAGCGGGCATGCAGGCGGACGCAGATATTCATGTAAAACTTCATCTTGCCACCGGAGACATCAAGGCAACAGGGTATCGCGTGTACGTCTTGTACCTCTAGCGCCGCTTCTTTTTGTTTTGGGCTGTAAATGGTGGTAAATTTAGCGTTGTATAAAAAATATTCGTGAGAATTTCCATCTATGGTCACGCGCAAAAAATCACAGTCGGTCGCATCCAAGTCCGACAAAACCGGCCATGCCGCGGGGCCACGCAGACGCTTGAATGAGCTGAGTCATGCCCATGGCTTACAGCGTTCTGCCGCAACTATGCCGGATGCGCGTGCGCGCTTGACCTTTATCGACAAGACCATGCATGAAGCTTCGGAGAAAACCATTAGCGCTGTGGAAGTTTCGCTACCGTTAACCTCCAGAGTCAGCATTGTCTGCGCCGACTTGTCCTTGCGTTTGTCGGATAGCGAGCTGGCGCAACAGCCGTTGTTGCAGGAAGTCCTCTCCACGCTGGGGGAAATTGCTTCCGCACAGGAAGAGCTTCATCACAACCTCCTGCAGATCATGGAAGCGCAGGAGTTTCGCGATCTTGCCGGGCAGGTTGTCAAGAAAATACTCGATGCCGCACAGGAAATCGAAACCATACTGCTCGACATACTGCCTGAACACGCCGCACCCGAAGGAAGGCACTCCCTCATCAAAACCGAGGGCCTAACCGCGGGCCCCGCCATCAAGACTTCCGCGGATGGCTTCAGTGGCCAGGACGATGTGGACGATTTGATGGCGTCAATGGGGTTTTAGCAACAAAGGCCAAGAACAAACTCATGAAAATCATTAGGCGCTTTTCATGAGTTTGTGGAGTACTTCGGGTGAATTATTGCCTATATTGACACTCATACATTGCACAAGCGTAATACCTCCATGTTGCGCTCTGTAGTGGAACGAGTAACCCAACCCTTTAAGGAGAATGACCATGTGGACCAAGCCAGAAGTGACCGAAATGCGTTTTGGTTTTGAAGTAACGATGTACGTCTGCAACCGCTAAGGTTCAGGCTTTACCGAAAAAAACGGGGGCATTGCCCCCGTTTTTATTTATACTGAGGGGCTACTCCTGACAATCCCCTTGAATATGCGTGCACGCTGGAACACCTTTACTGCCGCCCCGCACCGGGTCATGTTTTTCGGCGGTGTCACCCAAGCGCTACTGGCGATGCTGTGGTGGTTGCTCGATATCGGCGCACGCTTTACCGCGCTCTACCCCGCTTTTGCCTGGCCTGTATCACCAGTGGATGCACATGCCTTCCTGATGATGTTTGGCATCTTCCCTTTCTTTATCTTCGGTTTCCTGATGACCGTTTATCCGCGCTGGATGAGCGGGGAAGAAGTCGCCAGGAAACATTATCTTCCCAGTTTCCTGCTGCTTGCTGCCGGCGCGCTCCTGTTCTATGTCGGGCTGCTGAGCAACATCATGGTGCTCGCATTTGCACTGCTGCTGTTCCTCGCCGGCTGGGCAATAGGGCTCTATGCCTTGCTGCGGGTTTATCGGCATGCCGCACATCCTGACAAGCGCCATGTGCGCATTACCAACATCGTGCTGTCACTGGGCTGGCTGCTGATGGTTATCCTGCTTGCCGGGTGGCTGACTGGCCATCCGGCGCTGGTTGCATTCGCCAAGGCCGGCGGCATATGGCTGCTGTTGCTGCCGGTATTCTTCGCCGTCAGCCACCGCATGATTCCCTTCTTTTCCAGTACCGCCCTCAAGGGCTACGTTATTGTCCGCCCAGATTGGACTCTGGCCGTGTTCCCTATCTTCGCGGTGCTGCATCTTGTGCTGGAGATTGCCGGCCTGCCAGCCTGGCTGTGGCTCGTTGATCTGCCGATGATGGCGATTGCGTTCTATCTCAGCTATGCCTGGCGCTTTTCTTCCAGCCTTAACTTGCCGCTGCTGGCGATGTTGCACGTCGGCTTCCTGTGGCTGGGCATTGCCATGGCGTTATTCACGCTGCAAAGTCTGGCACTGGCGCTATATGGCATGGCCGTGCTCGGCAAGGGCCCGTTACATGCACTGGTGATCGGGTTCTTTACTTCCATGCTGCTGGGCATGGCCACCCGCGTCACGCTCGGACATTCCGGCCGCACACTGGTGGTGGACCGTTTGATATGGAACCTGTTCCTTGTGTTCCAGCTGATACCGCTACTGCGCATTGCCGCCGACCTGCCGGGCATCACACCAGCCGTACGCGGCCATATTTACCTCTGCGCGGCCGTACTTTGGTTAACCTGTTTCGCTATCTGGTATGCCCGTTTTGCGCCGGTGTATTGCAGGCCGCGCGCCGACGGTAAGCCGGGCTAGCCCGGCTATTTCAAAGGGTTAGCCAATATCAGGCAAATTGCCCTGCCACCCAGCCCGATGACCAGGCCCACTGGAAGTTGTAGCCGCCCAGCCAGCCAGTGACATCGACCACTTCGCCGATGAAGTAGAGCCCGGGCACTGTCTTCGCCTCCATCGTCTTTGAAGAGAGCGCATTGGTATCCACGCCGCCCAGCGTCACCTCGGCCTTGGCGTAGCCCAACGTGCCGGCGGGCATCAGCGCCCAGTCCTTGAGTGTTTTGGCCACGGCTTCCAGTTCGCGGCTGGAAAATTCATTGAGGGACTTTTCCCAGCCGAACAGAGCACACCATTCATGGGCAAATTTTCTTGGCAGCTTTTCCGCCAGCAAGTTGGCCAGCAGCATTTTGCTGTTGCGGTTTTCCGCCAGCCAGCCGGCAGCATCGAGATCGGGCAACAGGTCAATTTCCACCGGCTGCTTCTTGCCGCTGTCGTATTCCTGCATCTGCCAGTAACTGGAGATTTGCAAAATTGCCGGGCCGGACAAGCCGCGGTGCGTCAGCAACACATTCTCGCGGAATGAACCGCCGTCGCAGTGTGTGCCCGCATCCAGCGTATTGCCGGCCAGTGGCTTCAGCGCAGCAAGCGTTTCCGGCGCCAGTGCCAGTGGCACCAGTGCCGGCTTGGGTGGAATCACCTGGATGCCAAACTGCTCCGCGACCTTGTAGCCGAAGGGACTGGCGCCAATTTGCGGAACGGCGAGGCCGCCGGTGGCGATGACCAGCGATTGGCAGCGGAAAATCGCTTGCTCGGTGGTTAGCTCGAATTGCGAGCCCTCGCTGCTATCCATGTGCGTAATGCCTTCCACCCTGCATGGCCACGCCCACTGCACGCCGCCCTGATCGCAGGCATCTTTCAGCATGTCGATGATGTCCTGTGCCGTATCGTCGCAAAATAGCTGGCCGTGCTCGCGCTCGTGATACGGTATGCGGCGGCGCTCCACCATCGCGATAAAGTCGTACTGCGAAAAACGTGCCAGCGCCGAGCGACAGAAATGCGGGTTCTGCGACAGATAGTTTTGGGCACTGACGTGGCGATTGGTGAAATTACAGCGGCCGCCCCCGGAAATGCGTATGCGCTCACCGAGCTTGGCCGCATGGTCAATCAACAGTACGCGCCTGCCGCGCAGACCTGCCAGTGCCGCACACATCATGCCGGCCGCGCCGGCACCTATGACGATGACATCAAAATGTTTCAACAGACCCTGGAGTAGGCGGTGTTACTTGAAGACTTGATGGCTGGGTCTGCCACTCAGGATGTTTTCTTTGCCCCAGTTGGTTACGTTTCTAAAGGCTTCCGAGGCAATAAAGCGTTGGTAGGCATCCTCGTCTTCCCAACGCGACATGATGAGGTAATTCCCCGACTGGTCAACGTCACGGTATAGCCTTGATTCCGTATGGCCTTCAGCCTTGGATAAGGCTGTGATGACCGCCTTGAATGCATTTTCGAACGCACTCTCCTTGCCGGGGAGCACGTTGTAATTCATGCCGATTGTTACCATATTTGAATTTCCTGAAGTCGTTACGTGGTGTGGAATTTCGTGATTGTGTAGGAATTAGTGGGGAATTCCTACTTCCGTGCAAGCAATAGCGAAAATGGCCATTGAAGTCGCCAACCTAAAGCGGCTGCTCTTCGACCGTGAACAGCCGTCGGTATTCGCGGATGGCGTAGCGGTCGGTCATGCCGGCGATGTAGTCGGCGACGGTGCGGGGCTTGTCGGCCTTTGCCAACTGCTGAAAATCTTCCGGCATCAGGTTGGGGTCTTGCATAAAGGCGGCGAACAATTCGCGGATAATGCGCTGCGCCTTGCTGCTCATGCGATTGACAAGATAGTGCCGGTACAGGTTTGTACGCAGGAATTGCTTGAGCTGCAGTTGCTCCTGTTGCATGGACGGGCTGAAGCCGATCAGGGGCAATTGCGTGCTGCGCACCGCTGCAATAGCGCCAGGAGCGGCGGCGGCGATGTTGTCGGCGCTTTGTCGGCTGATGTCCCGCACCAGGGAGTTGATCATGCGGCGCACGGTTTCATGCACCAGACGGCGGCTTCCCAGCTCGGGATACAGCCCTTTCACTTCATCCAGATGGCGCGCGAAGATGGCGACTTGCGCTAGCTGTTCCAGGGTAATGATGCCGGAGCGTAGACCGTCGTCCACATCGTGATTGTTGTAAGCGATTTCGTCGGCCAGGTTGGCGACCTGCGCTTCCAGTGACGGCTGCCCCTTGTCCAGGAAACGTTCGCCCACGATGCCGAGCTGGCGTGCGTTCTGCGGCGAGCAATGCTTGAGGATGCCCTCGCGTGTTTCAAAAGTGAGGTTGAGACCGTCGAATTCGGCGTAGCGCTGCTCCAGCAAGTCCACCACCCGCAACGATTGCAGGTTATGTTCGAAGCCGCCATGTTCCTTCATGCAGGCGTTGAGTTCGTCCTGCCCGGCGTGGCCGAACGGCGTATGGCCGAGATCATGGGCCAGCGCGATGGCTTCGACCAGGTCCTCGTGCAATCCAAGATTGCGTGCAATGCCGCGTCCGATCTGCGCCACCTCCAGGCTATGGGTGAGGCGGGTGCGAAACAGGTCGCCCTCGTGATTGACGAAAACCTGAGTCTTGTATTCCAGGCGGCGGAAAGCCGTCGAATGGATAATGCGGTCACGGTCGCGCTGGAATTCGTTGCGGCCCTGTGGCGGCGCTTCCTGATGCTGGCGGCCGCGGGACTGTTCCGGATGCGCCGCGTAGACCGCCAGATCATGCATGAATGGCGTCCAGAGTGGCGCGCAAGATAGCAGGCGGGTAGTCTGCGGTGACCACGGCTTTGCCGATATCCTGCAGCAGGATGAGCCGGATCTTGCCATCAACCACTTTTTTATCCAGTCCCATGAGGTCGAGGTAGGTGTCTACGCCCAGCGCAGGCGGCGTGAGGGGGAGGTTGGCGGCTTTAAGCAGCGCTTCGATGCGGGTTATCTGCGCGTCGTTCAGCCAGCCGAGACGGCGCGACATGGCTGCCGCCAGCATGGTGCCGGCAGCCACCGCTTCGCCATGCAGCCAGACGCCGTAACCCATGCCGTTTTCTATGGCATGGCCGAAAGTGTGCCCGAGGTTGAGCAGGGCGCGCTCGCCGGTTTCGTGTTCGTCGATCGCCACCACCGCGGCCTTGTTTTCGCAGGAGCGGCGGATGGCGAAGGCGAGGGCTTCCGGCTCGCGCGTCACCAGTTTTGGCATATTGGTTTCCAGCCAGGCAAAAAACTCGGCATCGCGGATCAGCCCGTATTTGATGATTTCCGCCAGGCCTGCAGAAAGCTCGCGGTCGGGCAGGGTGTCGAGTGTGGCGATGTCGGCCAGCACGACCAAGGGTTGGTAGAACGCGCCTATCATGTTTTTGCCGCGCGGATGGTTGATGCCGGTTTTGCCGCCTACCGAGGAATCGACCTGGGACAGCAGGGTGGTTGGCACTTGGATAAACGGCACGCCGCGCAGGAAGGTCGCGGCCGCGTAACCGGTCAGGTCGCCGATGACGCCGCCCCCCAGCGCGATCAGCGTGGTGCCGCGCTCGCAACGGTTGGCGAGCAGGCTGTCATAGATGGTATTGAGCGTCTCGGCATTCTTGTACTGTTCACCATCCGGCAGGATGATGGGCAGTACAAGAATGCCATGTGCCCGCAACGGCGCGGCTATTGTTTCCAGATAAAGCGGCGCGACGGTGGTGTTGGTGACAATGGCGACCTGCTTGCGCCTGAGGTGCGGCAGCAGCAACTCCGCCTGCGCCAGCAGGTTCCGCCCGATATGGATAGGGTAGGAGCGTTCCTTGAGTTCAACGGTGAGCGTTTGCATGTAATTCCAGCTGTGATTCGAGTTGATGCAGGATGGCGCTGACGGAATGCCTGCCGGTATCAATAATGATATCGGCGATTTCCCGATAAAGCGGGTCGCGCTCGGCAAAAAGCTGTTCCAGCTTGGCCCGCGGGTCTTCCGTTTGCAACAGCGGGCGGTTCTTGTCATTGCGCGTACGGTGCCAAAGCTCGGCAACATCTGCCCGCAGATAGACCACCGTGCCGTTTTGGCTGAGGTTTTCACGGTTTTGCTTGAGCAGTACAGCGCCGCCGCCGGTGGCCAGCACAACTTCATGCAAGCCTGTCAGATCGGCAATGACTGCCGCTTCACGCTTGCGAAAACCACTTTCACCTTCCAGTTCGAAGATTAATGGGATGTTGACCCCAGTGCGCTGCTCGATCTCCTGGTCGGAATCATAGAAGGTTTTGCCCATGGCCTTGGCCAGCAGTTTACCGATAGTGGTTTTGCCTGCGCCCATCAAACCCACCAAAAAAATATTGCCCGTCATGTGCATGACGGGCAATTGTACAGAATAGCTTCAGGCCAGCAAAATCAACTCATTTCATTAGCAGTGAATCGCTGGCGATCTTCGGTGTGATGAAGAACAGGATTTCCTGTTTTTTATCCTCGGTGGCGTTTTGACGGAAGGCAAAGCCTATGATCGGCAAGTTACCAAAAAACGGGACGCGCTGATTATTGTCACTCTTGGTTTCCTTGAAGAAACCACCGAGCACTGCTGTCTCGCCATTGTCCACCAGCAACTTGGTGTTCACCGTGTTTTTGTTGATGAGGGGAATGTTATTGACCGAATCGCCGCGTGAATCGTTGGTGACCGCAATGTCCATGTTGATTTTGTCGTCAGGGGTGATCTGCGGCGTAACGGTAATGCTGATCGTGGCGTCCTTGAAGGCGGTGGTGGAGGCGCCGGAACTGCTGGCCTCTTGATAGGGAATCTGTTCGCCGACACTGAACGTCGCCTGGTTGCCGTTTGCCGTGATCACGCGCGGACTGGAAATCACCTTGGTGATACCGTCTGCTTCTGCTGCGGAGAGCTCCAGATTCAGCAGGAAGCCGGCCGGCAACTTGAACAGGGTAAGCGCCAAGCTTGCAACGGCCGCGCCCGTTGCCGGCATATTGACGTTGAGGTCTTGCGTGCCGGCAACAGTGGATGTGCCCGTAGCAAGATTTTGAGAATTGGCCACCTTGGCGCTGGTGGCGATGCCTGTACCTCCGGCCCCGGACTTCTTGGTGACGCCGAATTTCGCTCCCAGGCTCCTGCTGAAATTCTGATTGGCGTTGACAATCCGCGACTCGATCAGCACCTGGCGTGCAGGAACGTCAATTTTGTTGAGGATTTCCTGAATCTTGGCAAGAGAAGTGTCAATATCTTTGACAAACAAGATATTGGTACGTGTGTCGATCATGGAGCTGCCGCGTTTGGAAAGCAGCGGTTGCTTGGCGTCGCTGATCAAGGTTTTGATATCGGCGGCTTTTTGATACTTTATTTCAAAGGATTGGGTTAACAGCGGCTTGATGTCATCAATCTGGTTTTCCTGTTCCTGGTCTGTTTTGCGGCGTGCATTGATCTCTTCCTTGGGGGCGAAGACCAGGGTATTGCCTCCCGCGTTGTCCATGCCCAGGCCTTTCTGCTTCATGATGATATCCAGCGCCTGATCCCAGGGCACATCCTTCAGGTGCAGCGAAAGAGTGCCGCTGACCGCATCCGACACCACCACGTTTTTGCCGGTGAAATCACCGATAATCCGCAACAGGCTGCGCACGTCGATGGCATTGAAATCGAGCGACAGCTTCTCGCCGCCGAATCCCTCTTTGGACCCCTGCACTGCCTTGGTCGGATCGAACACTATAGGCTTGATCTCCACCACGAACCTGTTGTCGGTCTGGTATGCGGCGTGTTCCCACTCGCCCTTGGGTTCGATCACCATGCGCGTGTTGTTGCCCTGTTTGAAAGTGTCGACAGTCAATACCGGCGTGGCGAAATCTGCCACGTTGAGACGGCGCTCCAGCTTGCCGGGAACCGCAGTATTGAGAAAATCGATCACCAGGTTCTTGCCTTGCTGACGAATGTCAATGCCAGTGCCGGGGTCACCAAAATCGGCGATGATGCGGCCTTCCCCATTTTTGCCGCGCTGGAAGTCCACCCCGGTCAGCGCCCCCTGCTGTCCGGTGAGCTTGGGTTGCGTGAAATGTGTGACTACATTTTCCTTGCTGGGAGCAGTGCCCGTTTCTTGCAGCGAAATAACAATGGTTTTCCCCTCAACCGTCGTACTGTAGCTGACTGCCTTGTCCAGATTCAGTACCAGGCGCGTACGACCGCTGGCTTGGGCTACATTCATGCTGCGCAGGGAGGCGTTGCTGACAGCGACGGAATTCTTGGCCAGGTGGCTGGAAGTGTTGGGGAAATCCAGCACTACTCTCGACGGCGACTTAGTCATGAACGAGGCCGGTGGCTGTTTGAGTTCTTCCTTGAGGGTCACCTTGACGACCACCTTGCCGCCCGGCATGGTTGCGTAGTCCAGATTTTCAACCGAGTTAAACGCTTGTGCCTCGGCCGTCTGCCCGGTGTTATCCGCAGCCCCTGCCATGGAGGCTCCGCTGGCGGCCATAATTAACCAGCCTGCCGTGCAAAGAGCCCGGAAACAACTATTTTTCATCAATGTATGCATATTGGCACCTACTTGTCTTCTTGAGGATAGATCGGGACTTGGCGTTCCACCCACTCGCCCGACGCATCTTGCACAACTTCCTTGACCAGTATTTCATCCGGCGTAATCTTGCTGACTATGCCGAAATTCTGGCCCATGTAATTCCCGGCTCTAACCTGATATACCTGCCCGTCTGGCGCACTCATCAAGGCAGTCGTCTGCGTGCCCTTCTTCAGGGTTCCCACGTATTTCAAGTTCTCCAGAGGAAAACTCTCCAACGCCTCTTTCGGACGCTTCAGGTCGGGCTGCAGTTTGCCTTGATCACTCTTGCCACTATCGCTGGCTGCTTTGCGAGGCTTGAAAGGATCGGGCAAATCCCCCGCGGCATTGAAAACATAGGGTACAAACTGCTTCACTTCCGGCAGGGGTTCCACTTTCCCTTGCATGCCCTTGCCGGATTCGTTGATGAATTGGTCAATGTCATCGCCCTTCTGCGCACCGCAGCCGGCAATTACGATCGTCAGGATCAGGGCAGGCCAGGATTTCATTTCTTGGCCCCTTTACCCTTCTTTTTCTTGCTCGCTGCATCGTCCTGATCCATGTAGCGGTAGGTCTTGGCTGTTGCATCCATCGCCAGCTTCAGCTCGGCGGACTTGCCGTCTTTGGTGCCCGTTGGCGTAATGGAGATTTCGTGCAGCGTCACGATGCGCGGCAATTTGGAGACATCCATCGCAAACATGCCAAGATCGTGGAAATTGCCAATGACCTTGATGGTCACCGGCAGTTCCGCGTAGAACTCCGATGGGGTTTCATTTGCAGCTGGCTTGAACAGCTCGAACTCCAGGCCTCGACCGATCCCTGCCTGGCTGATGTCGGATAGCAGCCCAGCCACTTCCGCCTTGTTCGGCAGCTGCCGTAACAATACCCCGAACGTTTTTTCGATATCCACCATCTGCTGTTTATAGATCGGCAGATTGATGGCCTTTTGTTTCTTGGAGGTAAAGGTGTCGCGCAACTCAGCTTCTTTTTGCACAGCGATGTCTTTTTCTTCCAGCAGTGGTTTCCAGTCAAACCAGTAACCGGCGGCCACCAACATGATGAGCAGAATGCCCATTGCCCCAAATTTGAATGGCCACGGCAGGTTGGCCATGCCCTGCGCATCCAGCCTGGTGATATCTTCCAGCTTCATTTTTTATCCTTGCTGACGACTTTGCCGGCATCGCCTGACGCGGATTCATTCACGATGTTTTTCTGTTTCACCGTCAGCGTGAAGTTGCTCAACTTCTGGTTATTGACGATAGCTGAGTGGATTTCGATGAGCGCCGGTAACTCCAGCCACTTGGAGGCGGACAGGTTGCGCACCAGCATTGCGACGCGATGATTGCTGTCCGCAAAGCCCTGCAGGGTGATGGTGTTGCCGGCTTGCTTGATTGAGCTTAGATAGACGGACTCCGGCAACTGGCGGGTGATTTCGTCCAGCAGGATCACCGCCTGTGAGCGATTGCCCTGCAGATTTTCCACCACCTGCTTGCGGTCCAGCATGTTCTTGATTTCTTCCTTGAGGCTCTTGATCTCCTCGATTTCCTTGTCCAGCTTTGCAGTGGCGTCCTGCAGGCGCTGGTTGCGGTTCTGCTGCGCCGCCAGTTGGTTGCTGATGACCCCATGGCCCATGAACACGAGAGCGGCCCCCAATACGATCGTCGCTACCGCCATCAAGCCCAGCTGGCGCTTGCGCTCGGCGCGCTTGATCTGGCGATGGGGGAGCAGATTGATGCGTATCATTTAGTCGAACCTTCTCATCGCCAGCCCGCACGCAATCATGAGTGCGGGTGCATCCGCCGCAAGCTGCCGCGGCTTGATATGGCTCGATACCGCCATGTTGGCAAAAGGGTTGGCGATTGCAGTATTCACGCCGGTACGCTCTGCCACCGCCATGTCCACGCCGGGGATAGTGGCGCAGCCGCCAGCCAGCAGGATGTGATCGACATGGTTATGCTGGGTGGAGCTGGTGAAGAACTGTACTGCGCGTGCGACTTCCATTGCCAGCGACTGTATAAATGGCTGCAATACTTCCGACTCGTAGCTTTCCGGCAGACCGCCCTTGCGCTTGGCGATTTCGGCTTCTTCGGCGCTCAAGCCGAACTTGCGCTGGATATCCTGCGTCAGCTGGGCGCCACCAAAAGTCTGTTCACGGATATAAACCGACTGGTTGTCGTGCAGCACATTGATATGCATCATCAAGGCGCCGATATCCACGATCATGACGGTTTGTTCACGTCCGGCGTTCGGCAGCTGATTTGCGGCAAGATAATATGCCGCTTCGGTGGCATAGGTCTCGACATCCATGACCACCACCTTGAGCCCGCCGCTTTCGGCAGCGGCAACGCGGTCTTCAATTTTTTCCTTGCGCGAGGCGGCAATCAGCACCTCAACCTCTTCTGGGTTGTTGGGCGCCGGGCCCAGCTCCTGAAAATCGATGTTTACTTCATCCAGCGAAAAGGGAATGTACTGATTAGCCTCCGCTTCCACCTGCAATTCCATGTCTTCCTCGCGCAGCCCTGCCTGCAAGAGCACCTTCTTGCTGATCACTGCCGCCGTTGGCAGCGCCAGCGCAGCGTGCCTTTCGCGAGTGTCCATCAGTTTCCAGGCGCGCCTGATAGTCTCGGCCACCAATTCCAGATTGGTCACATTGCCGTCGACAACCGCTTCGGACGACTCGGACTCTTTCGATCTCGCGTAAGGAGCGATGGCGTAACGCTCAATCCGATAGCTGCCCTTGCCAGCATCAGCAAGCTCCACCATCTTGACCGAGGTCGAGCTGATGTCTACGCCGATGAGTGGTTGGGATTGGGCCTTGAAAAAGTCGAATTTCAAACGAAATTCCCTTTCTGGATTGGTTAGTTACAAGCAATACTAATAATTCACCTTAAATGCTAGCAACAACTATAAACGGTGTAAAGCAATTTTTTAATTTTTCTTTATTTTCCGCACAGCTTATAATTTGCACTCGTTAATTACCCAAGAAGCGTACCGATGCTCCCAAGGAAATGGTGGCAGTTTTTGCTGCTTTCCGTAATCGCCCTCGGGCTTGCACTGGCAGCGCTCATTGCGCTGGCAGGTATTCTGATCTATCCCGACCTGCCGTCGCTCGACACGCTGACCGACTATCACCCGAAGATCCCATTGCGCATTTATTCCGATGACGGCTACCTGATAGGCGAATTTGGCGAGGAGCGCCGCGCCATGGTGAAGATTGACGCCGTGCCTAAGCCGCTGAAGCAGGCCATTCTGGCGGCGGAGGATGAGCGTTTTTATCAGCACGGTGGAGTCGATACTCTGGGCGTGCTGCGCGCGGCCATGTCCAATCTCAGTGCCGGCGGGGCCAAGGAGGGTGCCAGTACCATCACAATGCAGGTGGCCCGTAATTTTTTTCTCTCCAGCGAAAAAACCCTCAAGCGCAAATTGAGCGAGGCGCTGCTTGCCATCAAGATTGAGCACAGCCTAGGCAAAGACCAGATACTTGAGCTGTACATCAATCAGATTTACCTTGGGCAGCGCGCCTACGGTTTCGCTGCCGCCTCTCAGGTCTATTTCGACAAACCGCTGGAAAAGTTGAGTATCGCAGAGACGGCCATGCTGGCTGGGCTGCCCAAAGCGCCTTCGCGTTACAACCCGTTTGCCAACCTGAAGCGGTCGCAGGAGCGCCAACGCTATGTGCTGCGTCGCATGCGTGACCTGCACTTTATCCGTGATGCGCAATATGAAGCCGCCCTGGAGCAACCGTTGCATTTGCGTCACTCACGCCAGATACGCGATTTCGCTGCCGATTATGTGGCGGAAACTGTACGCCAGGAACTCTATGACCGCTATCAGGAAGATATCTACAGGAGTGGGCTCAAGGTCTACACCACCATACGCAAAGCCAACCAGGAGGCGGCCAATGCAGCCGTGCTGCAGGGCTTGCTGGAATATGACAGGCGCCACGGCTATCGCGGCCCGGAGGGGTTCATTAAACTGGAAAACCCGGGCAGTGAGTTGAACGCCGCTCTGGAAAACACGCTGGAGGAAGTGGACGAACTTGGCGGCATGACGCCGGCCATCGTGCTGACAGCCAGTCCAAAACTGGTGAAAGCCTACCGTAAGGGTGGCGGCATCACGGAGATCGGCAGCGACGGGCTGCTGCTGGTACAAAAAACGTTTGCCAATAAAGTCCCGGAAAAGCAGAAACTGCGTCCCGGTGCGCTGGTTCGGCTGTTGCAGGACAACAATGGCAAATGGCAGGTCGCACAACTGCCCCAGGCGGAGGCTGCCCTGATCTCCGTCGATCCGGCCAATGGCGCAGTGCGTGCCCTGGTAGGCGGCTTCGACTTCAGTCGCAACAAGTTCAATCACGTCACGCAGGCCTGGCGCCAGCCTGGATCCAGCTTCAAGCCCTTTGTCTACTCTGCGGCACTGGAAAAAGGCTTTACCGCAGCTTCGGTGATCGACGATGAGCCACTGATCGTCTCCGCTGCCGAAACCGGCAGCGGCGCGGACTGGGAGCCGCACAATTTCGATGGCAAGTTTGAGGGTCCGTTACGCCTGCGTACTGCGCTGACCAAGTCCAAGAACATGGTTTCCATCCGCATTCTGCAGGCTATCGGTGTGCCTTATGCGCAGGACTACATCACACGTTTCGGTTTTTCTGCCAAGGACCATCCGCCCTATCTGGCGATGGCATTGGGTGCCGGCTCGGTCACCCCGTGGCAAATGGCCGCTGCCTATTCTGTGTTTGCCAACGGTGGTTACCGTATCACGCCCTATCTTGTCAGCAAGATAGTCGACAGCCAGGGCAGGGTTGTTCAGCAGGCCAAGCCGACAACAGCGGGCGGGGATGCTGAACGGGTAATAGACCCGCGCAATGCCTTTATCATGACCAGCATACTGCAGGATGTGGCGCGTATCGGCACTGCTGCGAAGGCGCGCGAACTGGGCAGGAGCGACCTTGCCGGCAAGACCGGCACTACCAACAACCAGGTGGATGCCTGGTTCGCCGGCTTCAACCCAGCGCAGGTGGCGGTGGCCTGGGTCGGTTTCGATCAGCCGCGCCCGCTGGGCAGTCAGGAAACCGGCGGCCATGCTGCGTTGCCGATCTGGATCAGTTATATGGAAAAAGCGCTGCACGGCATTCCGGATATGCCTTATCAGGTTCCGGGTGGCGTGGTTTCAGTAAAAATCAATCCCCAGAGCGGGCTGCGCGCCCGGGAAGACGAAGGCGGATTATACGAATATTTTTATCAGGAGAGCCTGCCGCCGGAATCTTCTGGTGAGGCAGGGGAGCCTGCTGGCGCCAAGGCGGGCGAGGAATTGCAGCCGGACCAACTATTCTGATTTTTCCGCACATGGCAAAAGAAAACAGTTCGCGGCAACAGCATCTGCGCCAATTGATTGCGCAGCACGCGGCACGCATGATGGCGGAAGACGGCGTGGCGGACTATGCGCTCGCCAAACGCAAGGCATCACGCCAGCTTGGCGTGGAAGACACGCAGTGCCTGCCCAGCAATGCGGAGATATCGCAGGAACTGCGTGTCTACCAGGGAATCTACCTGGGCGAGGAACAGCCGGAGCAGCTACGCCAACTGCGCATCGACGCACTTGCCACGATGCGGCTGCTGAAACAATTCAACCCATCCCTGACCGGGGCGGTGCTGGATGGCACGGCCGGGCGCTATGCGGAAACCGATATCCATCTGTACGCGGACAGCGACAAAGAGGTGGAGATGTTTCTGTTGAACAGTAAAATTCCCTACCAAACAAAGGAAAGAAGCTATTTTTTTAACGGCGAGCGGCGTAAAGTGCCGGTTTTCGTTTTGGAGGGGCCGCATGGCACGGTTCTCCTCAGCGTATTTTCCCCGGCAGAAGCATACCGCAACACCACGGGTGGCATCGCCTGCGCCGGGACAGTGGAAGTCGAGGCGATACTCAACAATATGGCGATATAATTAAACATGGCAGAAAATATCAAGAGCAGCGAGCCGGACGATGACAATCGTTATCTGGTGACTGACCGTAACGAGATCGTACGAATCTTTCGCGGCGTGGCGAAGAGGAAAGGGCATTTGTTGCGCGCGATATTGCGCGAGGGCAACGAGCTGCCTTCCATGGTGCTGGGGATCGATCCTGATGCTGACGCGCTGTACGTCGATTGCACCGCCAGCGCATCTGATAACAGGCGTATCGAGGAAAGCAGCAGGATCCATTATGTGACGATGATCGATGGCGTGAAGATCGAGTGGATCAGCAGCCGCGCCGACAAGACGCAATTTGAAGGCAGGGACGCCTTCCAGCTCAGCATTCCAGAGCAAGTGCAACGGGTGCAGCGGCGCGACTGCTATCGGCTGGATACGCCGCTCAACAACCCGCTCGTCTGCACCATCCGGCCCGTGGATGGACAGACGCTTGACGTGACGTTGGTTGACGTCAGCGTCGGCGGCATAGGCGTGGCGCTTCCCGAATCTGCCGAGGAGAATCTCGAACGGGGCGCGGTGTTTCCCGGTTGCAGAATTGATTTCCCGGGCATCGGGTTGGTGGATGTGACGCTGCGCGTGCAGATGACTTGGGAAATCACCCTGAAGAACGGCAACAAGAGCAGACGTGCTGGCCTTGAATTCGTCGACCTGCGGCTCGGTACGGAGTCGCTGATCCAGCGCTACATGGTCAAGCTGGAGCGCGAGCGCATCACCAATGCGTGATCAGCTCTTGAGCCAGCGCGCGACGTCCAGCGCGTAGTAAGTCAAAATTCCGTCCGCTCCCGCGCGCTTGAAGGCAAGCAGCGCTTCCAGCACGCAGGCTTGTTCGTCCAGCCAGCCCTGCCGTGCCGCCGCCTTGAGCATGGCGTATTCTCCGCTGACCTGATAGGCGAAAGTCGGCACGCCGAATTCGTCTTTCACCCGGCGTACGATGTCGAGATAAGGCATGCCGGGCTTAACCATCACCATGTCGGCGCCTTCCTCAAGATCCAGCGCCACTTCTTTCAGCGCCTCGTCGGAATTGGCCGGATCCATCTGGTACGTGGACTTGTTGCCCTTGCCTAAGTTGGCTACCGAGCCCACGGCATCCCTGAACGGCCCGTAGAATGCTGAGGCATATTTGGCGGAATAGGCGAGGATGCGCGTGTGGATGTGGCCGTCGCATTCCAGCGCCTGACGGATCGCCCCGATGCGGCCATCCATCATATCCGACGGCGCCACCACATCGGCACCGGCCTCGGCATGACATAACGCCTGCCGTACCAGCACTGCCACTGTTTCATCGTTCAGCACGTAGCCGGTGGCGTCGATCAGCCCATCCTGGCCGTGGCTGGTGTAGGGGTCGAGCGCGATATCGGTGATGATGCCGAGTTCCGGAAAAGCCGCTTTCAACGCCTTGATGGTGCGCGGAACCAGCCCATTTTTGTTATAAGCCTCCGCCGCATCCAGGCTTTTTAGGGGCTGATCCACCACCGGAAACAGCGCCAGCGCCGGGATGCCGAATTCCACGCATTGTTCTGCAGTTTTCAGCAGCATATCCATGCTCTGGCGTTGCACGCCGGGCATGGAGGCCACTGCTTCGCTGCGATTCTGCCCGTCCAGCACGAATACCGGATAAATCAGGTCATCGGCGGTGAGCACGTTCTCGCGCATCAGGCGTCGCGAAAAGTCGTCGCGGCGCATGCGGCGCGGGCGGGTGGAAGGGTAATTTCCGAAAGCCATTTTCATCTCCAGATTTAGAGCAGATTTAGAGCTGACTGCCTTGACCGAACACTCTCGCCAATTCTACGCCTGGATCAGGCGCGCGCATGAACGCCTCGCCGACGAGGAAGGTATTGACGCCATGGTTGCGCATCAGCGCCACATCTGCTGGCGTAAAGATGCCGCTCTCGGTCACCACGATGCGTCCAGCGGGGATGCGCGCGAGCAGGGCCAGCGTGGTGTCCAGCGTCACGTCGAAGGTGCGCAGGTTGCGGTTGTTGATGCCGACCAGCGGCGTTTCCAGCTGCAGCGCAAGGTCGAGTTCCTCGCCGTCATGCACTTCCACCAGCACCGCCATGCCGAGGCCATGGGCGATGGCTTCCAGCTCACGCATGCGCGGCAGGTCGAGCGCGGCGACTATCAGCAATATGCAGTCCGCCCCCATCGCGCGCGCTTCGTACACCTGGTACGGGGCGATCATGAAATCCTTGCGCAGCACCGGGATGTCACACGCGGCGCGCGCCTGCCTGAGATATTCCGCGCTGCCCTGAAAATATTGCACATCGGTCAGCACGGACAGGCAGGCAGCGCCATGTGCGGCATAACTTGCGGCAATCTCCGCCGGGCGAAAATCCGCGCGGATTACGCCCTTGGACGGGCTGGCCTGCTTGATCTCGGCGATGACGGCCGGTTGCCCGGCGCCGATTTTGCCACGAATGGCGCCGATGAAATCGCGTAGCGGCGCGGCCTTTTCTGCCTCGCCGCGCACCAGGATCAAGGGTTTTTCCCCCATCGCTGCCATGACTTCGGCGTGCTTGGTGTCGAGGATTTTTTTCAGGATGTCGGACATGTTCTGTTTCTAAGAAGTTTTTCCATGAGGGAAGAAGTCGCGGATATCCGCCACAATCGGCCTGGTTTTGCCGCCCAGCAGATGATACGCGTCCATCAGGGGGCGGATGTCCGGCCTGGGGATGATGGCCTCCGGCTTGTTCCAGTTTTCGTGCCGGCACCAGTAGCTGTCGATATCAAAGTTCAGGTGCATGCGGCATGTCAGCGGGCGGTATTCGTAAATCGAGCACTCGCCGTTTTCAAGAAACGGGCAGGGTGTTTGCGCGGAGAATTCCTTGAGTTCGTGACGAATGCTTTGCTTGAGGGGTGTAGCGGCTGCGCCGATGTGATCCTCCATGTATTGTGCTTCGAAATCGGCGATGGGGACGGAGACATGGCAGCAGTGGCCACAGCCTCTGGCGCATGCGGCATATTTGCCGGCATGCGCAAAAATAAGATCCGCAGTGCGCAGCACTTCCTGCAGTTTGACCGAGGTGCGCGCATTCATTTGTGAAATGCGTTTGGGCAGGGAGGTGACACGCGCTCTCAACTCAGCCGGAACGCTGCTGAAAAAACCGTCCAGTTTTTCCGAGGCGAGCTCGCGCCGCTGTTCGGGAGTATATTCAGCCACGATCGGAATTTTCATGATTCTGCCGACAACGCGACAAGCTGCCCCAGCTTGGCGCTGGCCGAATGATCGTCTATGGCCTGTGCGGCTTTTTCGATGCCGTCAGCCAAGCTTTCCGCCACCCCGGCCACGTAAATCGCCGCGCCGGCGTTGAGCAGTACGATGTCGCGCGCCGCGCCGGTTTGGCCTTGCAGTACCGCCAGCAGCATTGTTTTCGATTCCTCGGCGTTATGCACGCGGATATCTTCCGCTTTGTGCAATGGCATGCCAAATTGCTGCGGGTTGACGCTGTACTCGGTGACTTGCCCGTTCTTCAGTTCGGCCACATAGGTATCGCCGCTGAAAGTGATTTCATCCATGCCGTCACTGCCGTGCACCACCAGCACATGCCGGCTGCCGAGGCGTTGCATGACGTGCGCCAGCTTGCCGGTCAGCGCCCGATCGAACACGCCCAGCACCTGATTTTTTGCGCCTGCCGGATTGGTGAGTGGGCCGAGCAGATTGAACAGGGTGCGCACGCCCAGCTCGCGCCGCACCGGGGCGGCGTATTTCATGGCGCTGTGGTGGTTGGGGGCGAACATGAAGCCGATGCCGATTTCGTCCACGCAACGCGCGACCTGATCCGGCGTGAGGCTGACGTTGACGCCGAGCGCTTCCAGCACGTCCGCGCTGCCGCAGGTGGAAGACACCGAACGTCCGCCGTGTTTGGCGACCTTGGCCCCTGCGGCTGCGGCAACGAAAGCGCTGGCAGTGGAAACATTAAAGGTTTGAATACCGTCGCCGCCGGTGCCGCAGGTGTCGATCAGGTAGGCGTCCGCCGCGACTTTCACTTTGGTGGAAAGCTCGCGCATGACTTCGGCGGCGGCGGCGATTTCGTCCACCGTTTCGCCTTTCATCCTCAGCGCGATCAAAATGCCGGCGATTTGTACGGCGGTGAAATCACCGTTCATGATCTGGCGCATGACGCCAAGCATTTCCTCGCGCGTCAGGTCGGCATGCTCGAGCAGCTTGTGCAGGGCGGCCTGCGGCGTCATCTCAGGCAAACTCTCGCAAAAAGTTGTCCAGCATCTCATGGCCGTATTCGGTCATGATGGATTCCGGGTGAAATTGCACGCCCTCCACCGCCATAGTTTTGTGGCGTACGCCCATGATCTCGTCGTCGTCCGTCCAGGCAGTGACCTCCAGGCAATCCGGCAGGGTTGCGCGGTCGATCACCAGCGAGTGGTAGCGTGTGGCCTGAAACGGATTGGGCAGGCCGTGGAATACGCCGATGTCGCGGTGCGTCACCATCGAGGTTTTGCCGTGCATCAGCTGCTTGGCGTGGATGATGTTGCCGCCGAAGGCCTGGCCTATGCTCTGATGCCCGAGGCAGACGCCGAGCAAGGGGATTTTGCCGGCAAATTGCTTGATCACCGGCACCGAGACGCCCGCTTCGTTAGGGGTGCATGGGCCGGGCGAAATGACGATGTATTGGGGCTTGAGTTGCGCCACTTCGTCCAGCGTGATCTCGTCGTTACGGCAAACCCGCACCTCCTGCCCCAGCTCGCCGAAATACTGCACCAGGTTGTAGGTGAAGGAGTCGTAATTGTCGATCATGAGCAGCATAAATGTCCCTGGCGCTTTGATATGGTCGTCATTATCTCATTCTTGGCAGCTAGGGGAAAGGAACGGGGATTTCGTCCGCGTTGCTCACATCATGCTCCGCATCATTTATAATCCCAGCATGCTGAAAAAACTACTTCCCCTTTTTGTGGTCTGCATCGGACTGCTGTCAAGTCCGGCGCAGGCGGCGCTGACCATCGAAATCGTCGGTGGTGCGGCCCAGCAGATACCGATTGCTGTCGTTCCTTTTGCCCAATCTACGACGCCGCCGGATGATGTGGCGCTGATCATCGGCGCGGATTTGCGGCGCAGCGGCCTGTTTCGCGTGCTGGAAACGCGCGGCGTGGTCAGCCAGCCGCACGAACTGGAAGAGGTCAAATATCCGGAATGGGCGGCGCTGCAGGCGCAAGCGATGACTATCGGCAAGGTGGAGCCGCAGCCCGGAGGGCGCCTGAAAGTGTCGTTCCGGCTGCTCGACGTACTCAAGCAGAACCAGCTTGCCGGTCTCGAATACAACATCACGCCGCAGCAATTGCGCCAGACTGCACACAAGATTGCCGATCTCATCTACGAAAAACTCACCGGCGAGCCGGGCGTGTTCGCCACGCGCATTACCTACATCACCAAGTCCGGCAGCCGTTTCGTGCTGCAGGTGGCGGATGCGGACGGCGCCAATGCACAAACGGTGTTGTCCTCCGCGGAGCCTATCATTTCCCCTGCCTGGTCGCCGGACGGTACCCAGCTCGCTTATGTTTCGTTCGAGAAGAAGAAGCCGGTGATCTTTGTGCAGTCGCTGGTGAGCGGGCAGCGCTATGTGCTGGCTAACTTCAAGGGCAACAACAGCGCGCCGGCCTGGTCGCCGGACGGCAAGCGGCTGGCGATTGTGCTGACGCACGCGGCGAATTCGCAGCTTTACCTGATCAACGCGGACGGCACCGGCTTGGCGCAGCTTTCGCACAGCAGTACCATAGACACCGAGCCCGCGTTTTCGCCGGATGGCAAATGGATATATTTCACTTCGGATCGCGGCGGCAGCCCGCAGATTTACCGCATGTCGGTGCTCGGCGGCGAGGCGCAGCGCGTCACTTTCGAGGGCAGCTACAACGTGAGCCCGCGCCTGTCCCCGGATGGCAAGCTGCTTGCCTATATTCGCCGCGATGACGGCAAGTTCCGCGTGACGGTGCAGGAGCTTGCCACAGGACAAGTGCAGGTATTGAGCGATTCCGCGCAGGACGAATCGCCCAGTTTCGCCCCCAACGGCCGGCTGATTATTTACGCGACCAGTGTCAACGGCAAGGGCCTGCTTTCCGTTACCTCTGCCGATGGCCGTGTCAAACAGCGCCTGAGCGAAACAGGCGGAGATGTACGGGAACCGTCATGGGGCCCGTTGGTTAATTGATAAGCTTTAATTGACGCACTTCTTAGAGAGAGGATTGAAAAATGAACAAGCGACTGATAGCTAGCATTATGTTGACCATGTTTCTGGCAGCCTGTTCCAGCAAGGCGGTGAAGGAAGAGCCCAAGGCTGCGGTAGAGGAAAAAAGCGCTCCGACCAAGGTCGAGGCAGCGCCACTAGCCCCTGCGGTAGCTGCTCCAATAGCGGAGCAGAAGATGGCGGTCAATCCGCTCAAGGATCCCAACAACATCCTGTCCAAACGCAGCATCTACTTTGATTTCGACAAGGATGAAGTGAAGACAGAATTCCGCCCATTGGTGGAAGCGCATGCCAAGTACCTGAAGGAGCATTCGGAAGCCAAGATCGCCTTGCAGGGCAACGCCGATGAGCGCGGTAGTCGGGAATACAACCTGGCGCTGGGGCAGCGTCGCTCGGTGGCGGTGAAGAAGGTGATGAACCTGTTGGGCGCACCCGACAAACAGATCGAAACCGTCAGCTATGGTGAAGAAAAGCCGCGCTGCAGCGAGAAGAATGAAGCCTGCTGGTCGCAGAATCGTCGCGCTGACATTGTTTACGAAGGCGAATAAGCTTTGATGCGTTCATTAGTTCTGGTTCTCTGTCTGCTGCTGGGCGGCGTTAATGCCGCCCAAGCCGCTTTTTTCAGTGATGACGAGGCACGCAAGCAAATCGGCGTGTTGCAGCAGCAGCTCACGCAACTGCAAGCCAGGCTGGATGAGGAGTTGAAACAGCAGCAGGCAGTTGAAGGGCGGGTGCAGACGCTGGAGAAGAGCCAGGGGCTGGTTGACCTGCTAGGCCAGATCGAACGTATCAACGAGGAAGTGAGCAAGCTCAAGGGCCAGATCGAGGTCATGTCGCACGACGTGGAGATCACGCAGAAACGTCAGCGTGATCTCTATACCGATCTGGACGGTAGGCTGCGCAAGCTGGAGGGTGGACCGGCCGCCGCCGTAGCGCCTGCCGCACCAAGCCAGGCGGCTGCACCGGCCGCTGGCAATCCTGCCGCGCCAGCCGTTGCGCCGGCTGTCCCGCCATCTGCGGCCGCAACGCCAGCAGTCGCCCCGGCGGCTGCACCGCCTGCGGATGCTGCCGCCGAACTGAAAGCTTACGAAGCGGTGCACAACCTGTTCAAGTCCGGCAAGTATAAGGAGTCGGCGGAGGCATTTGAAAAATTCCTGGAAACCTACCCTGGCAGTAAATACGCACCAAGCGCCCAGTACTGGATAGGCTACGCGCACTTTGCGCGCAAGGACTACAAAGCCGCCATCACCAGCCAGCAGAAGCTGATCAAGCAATATCCCGAGCACCAGAAAGCGCCGGATGCCATGTTCAATATCGCCAACAGCCAGATTCAGCTGGCCGACATCGATGCCGCCAAGCAGACTCTGCGCACCTTGATCGAGAAATACCCGCTGAGCGATGCCGCGCCGCTTGCCAAGAAACGCCTGGGTGCGCTGGAGTCGGTCAAAGCCAAAAATTAAACGGCTGCGCCGAATTTACAGGCTGCGTTAACCATCTTGCTGCGCATACACGAAATTTTCCATTCCCTGCAAGGGGAGGCTTCCCGCATCGGTCTGCCCACAGTGTTCGTGCGCCTGACGGGTTGCCCGTTGCGCTGCGGCTATTGCGACACTGCCTACGCCTTTCAGGGCGGGCACAATATGACGCAGGCGCAAATCCTGGAGCAGGTGGCGTGCTATGGCACGCGCCATGTGACGGTAACCGGCGGCGAGCCGCTGGCGCAGAAGGAATGCCTGCCGCTGCTCGCCGCATTATGCGATGCCGGTTACGACGTGTCGCTGGAAACCGGCGGCAGCCTGGACATTTCCGGCGTGGATCCGCGCGTCTCGGTGGTACTGGACATCAAAACGCCCGGTTCCGGCGAGGCGGAAAAGAACCTGTGGGCCAATCTCGACCGGCTCAAACCCAGCGACGAGGTCAAGTTCGTGCTGTGTGATCAGGCCGATTACGCATGGGCCAAGCAGGCGCTCACCGAGCGCGGCCTCGCCGACAAGTGCGCCGTGCTGTTTTCGCCGGTGTATGGGCAACTCGACGCCACCGCTTTGGCCGATTGGATATTGCGCGACAGGTTGCCGGTGCGCATGCAGGTGCAACTGCACAAAATCTTATGGGGCGAGGAACCGGGGCGATGAAAAAAGCCGTCGTATTGCTCTCCGGCGGACTGGATTCCGCCACCGTGCTGGCCATTGCCCGCAAAGAGGGTTACGCCTGTTATTGCCTGAGCCTGAATTACCACCAGCGCCACGTCGCCGAGCTGCATGCTGCCGACCGCGTAGCGCATGCACTGGGCGCTGCCGAACATCGCGTGTTTCATCTGGATCTCTCCACCTTCGGCGGCTCGGCGCTGACCGACAACGCCATAGCCGTACCGCAAACACCGACCAAGGGCATTCCGGTGACCTACGTGCCGGCGCGCAACACCATCATGCTGTCACTGGCACTGGCCTGGGCCGAGGTGCTGGGCGCGCAGGACATTTTCATCGGCATCAATGCGCTCGACTATTCCGGTTACCCCGACTGCCGCCAGGAATACGTCGAAGCTTTTGAGCGCATGGCGAATCTGGCGACCAAGGCCGCCGTCGAAGGCAGCCGCCTGACCCTGCATGCCCCCCTGATTCACCTGACTAAGGCGCAGATCATCAAGCATGGCCAGCAACTTGGCGTGGATTACGCGATGACCGTATCCTGCTACCAGGCCGACCGCGAAGGACGCGCTTGCGGCATGTGCGATTCCTGCCGTTTCCGGCGCGAGGGCTTTACCGCTGCCGGGCTGCCCGACCCGACGCGTTACCGGATGGCGTAGGGCCGGTCAGATTTCTCTTGCCAACACCATAAAAAATAACGTAAAATCCGCCCCTTTTCGTTAATTGGCTGAAGAGATAATTCTATGGTGATCATTCGTCTGGCCCGTGGTGGCTCGAAGAATTCCCCCTTCTACAACGTCGTTGTTGCTGATTCGCGCAATCGCCGCGATGGCCGCTTCATCGAGCGCGTAGGTTTTTACAACCCTATTGCCAAGGCAGGCCAAGAAGCCCTGCGTCTCGCCAGCGAGCGCATCGCCTACTGGCAAGGCCAGGGCGCACAGCTTTCCGACACGGTTGCGCGTCTGGTCAAACAGGCAGGCAAGGCCGCTGCGTAAGAGCTGCGGCATCGCCGCAAGTCGTTTTGCAGTATGAACAAGGCTGCTGACGAACTGGTGGTGATGGGGCGGGTTGCCATCCCGTACGGCGTGCATGGCTGGGTCAAGATCCAGACATTTACCGAGGCGGTGGACTCCCTGCTGGACTACCCGGTGTGGTGGATAGATGTGCCGGATAAGTCAGGCACGCCGGATCACTGGCGCGAGTGCAAGGTGGAAGAGGGCAAGGTGCACACCAACACCCTGGTAGCCAGGTTGGAGGGAATCACTGACCGTGACCTGGCGCTGGCGCTCAAAGGCAAGCAGATCGCGGTTCCGCGCAGCGCGCTGCCGGAGCCCGAGGCAGACGAATATTACTGGTCCGATCTGATCGGGCTGGAAGTGCAGAATTTGCAGCAGGTGAATTTTGGGCGCATCGATGACGTATTCGCCACCGGTTCCAACGATGTGCTGGTAGTGCAGGGCGAGCGCCAGCGCTTGATTCCGTTCACCGCGCAGGTGGTGCGTGAAGTCGATACCGCCGCCGGCAAGATGCTGGTGGACTGGGACGCAGACTTTTAGCGTGCAGTTCGACGTCATCACGCTGTTCCCGCCCATGTTCGACGCGGTGAGCAAGCACGGCGTGACCTCGCGGGCGCTGGAAAACGGCATTTACGGCCTGACGTTGTGGAACCCGCGCGATTTCACCGCGGACAAATACAAAACCGTGGACGACCGCCCCTACGGTGGCGGCCCCGGCATGGTGATGCTGGCGGAGCCGCTGCAGCAGGCGATAGACGCCGCGAAAGCGCGGCAGCAGCAGGCGGGTGTAGCCAGGCCCAAGGTGATCCACCTTTCGCCGCAAGGCAAGCCGCTGACCCACGCTGTGGTGATGCAGCTGGCCGGCGAGCAGGGCCTGATCCTGCTGGCAAGCCGCTATGAAGGCGTGGACGAGCGCCTGCTGGAACGTGCGGTGGATGAAGAATATTCGATCGGCGATTATGTGCTGTCTGGCGGCGAACTGCCGGCGATGGTGCTGATCGACGCGGTGGTCAGGCAGTTGCCCGGAACGCTGGGCGATGCCGATTCCGCGCAGGAAGATTCGTTTGTGCATGGGCTGCTGGATTGCCCGCACTACACGCGGCCCGAGGTTTATCAGGGCGAGCGTGTGCCGGATGTGCTGTTATCCGGCAACCATGCGCAGATCAAGCGCTGGCGGCTGAAACAGGCGCTGGCGCGAACCCGGGAAAGACGTCCGGACTTGTTGGCCAACAGGCCTTTAACAAAAGAGGAATCTCGGCTACTCGCGGAAACCGAGCAGGAACAAGATTCCAGAACAGAGAAGGAGTAGACAACATGAATATCATCGAACAACTGGAAAAGGAAGAGATTGCCCGTCTGGGCAAGACCATTCCCGATTTCGCCCCCGGCGACACCGTGGTGGTCGGCGTCAACGTGGTGGAAGGCACACGCAAGCGCGTGCAGGCCTACGAAGGCGTAGTGGTTGCCAAGCGCAATCGCGGCCTGAATTCCTCCTTCATCGTGCGCAAGATTTCCTCCGGCGAAGGTGTGGAACGTACTTTCCAGACCTATTCCCCGCTGATCGCCAGCATCGAAATCAAGCGCCGCGGCGATGTCCGTCGCGCCAAGCTGTATTACCTGCGCGAGCGTTCCGGCAAGTCCGCACGCATCAAGGAAAAGCTGAAGGCGCGCGAGAAAGAAGTCGTCGCAGAGTAATCCGCGGCTGCTTGCGCAAAACCCCGCCACCGAGAGGTCGCGGGGTTTTTTATCGCCAGTTGGACTAAGATATCGGCATGGAAAAATACCAGGCCAGACTTGTCACCCCATTTGCCGTCCTTGGCATTGTCACCCAAGGGGACAAACTCGCGGCTATTGACTTCCTGCCGCTTGGTACGCCGCTTTTGCCGCCGCAGGACGATTCGGCGCGTGAAGTCTGTAACCAGCTTGAGCGTTACCTGCGCGATCCCAGCATGCACTTTGACTTGCCGATGGCACTGGCAGGAACGCCTTTCCAGCAGCGCGTCTGGCGCATATTGATGGACATTCCAAGCGGCTCCACCATCACCTATAGCGAACTCGCGCAGCGTACCGGTTCCGGCGCGCGCGCCGTCGCCAATGCCTGCGGCGCGAACCGCATGCCTCTCGTCATCCCCTGCCACCGCGTGGTGGCAAAGCATGGCCTGGGCGGCTTTATGCAGGGCCGCGCGGCGGCATCCCTCTCCATCAAGCAGTGGTTACTGGCGCATGAACGACGGCGTGCTTGACGAGTTCGCCGACCGCCTGTGGCTGGAGGAGGGGCTGTCGCGCAATACGCTGGAAAGTTACCGGCGCGACCTTGCGCAGTTCGCGGGCTGGCTGCAGAAGCAGCAAGGGAAAGCCTTGCTGGAAGCGCAGCAGGCCGATCTGGAACGCTATCTGGTGGTGCGGCATGCAGCCAGCAGCGCGCCGCGCAGCATAGGCCGCCTGGTGGCCAGCCTGCGGCGGTTTTACCGCTTCGCCCTGCGCGAAGGCAAAATCGGCACCGACCCCACCTTGCAACTGGATTCCCCCAAGCTGCCGCGCTCGCTGCCGAAAAGCCTGACGGAGGATGAAGTCGAGGCGTTACTGAATGCGCCGGACACCGCACAAATGCTAGGCCTGCGCGACCGCGCCATGCTGGAAACCCTGTATGCTACTGGCCTGCGCGTGTCGGAGCTGGTGGGTCTGCGGGTGAGCGAAGTGAGCCTGCAGGAAGGCGTGGTGCGCGCCACCGGCAAAGGCAACAAGACCAGGCTGGTGCCGCTGGGCGAGGAGTCGCTGGACTGGATTACGCGCTACCTCGAGCAGTCGCGGGCATTGATCCTCAACGGGCAGCTCTCCGATAGCCTGTTCGTCACTCAGCGCGGGGCAGCCATGACGCGGCAGGCGTTCTGGTATCTCATCAAGCGCTACGCCAGGCTGGCCGGCATCGCCAAGCCCATGTCGCCGCACGTGTTGAGGCATGCCTTCGCTACGCATTTGCTGAATCACGGGGCGGACTTGCGGGTGGTGCAGATGCTGCTGGGGCATGCGGATATTTCGACCACGCAGATTTATACGCATGTGGCGCGGGAGAGGTTGAAGCAGTTGCATGCGATACATCATCCGCGGGGGTGAACCAGTCCGTCATTCCGGCTTGCGCCGGAATCCAGAGCTTTAAAACCTGCCGGGGGTTGCCCGGCGGCAAGTTCCTTTCTCTTGTGCGGCCAAGAGAAAGGAACCAAAGAGAACGCCGCCCCCTGCCACGGCCTACGGCTACCCTGCGCTGCTCGCCAAGCCGGGCGGCTGCGGAACTCGGGCTACGCCCTCAGACAGTCCTCGCCGAAAACTCCCGCCTTGGCTGTGCTGCTCGGCGCGGCAGTAGGGGAATGGGGTGGTATCTTGGGATTTGCTAGGTGTTAGGTCTGGCCGTTGAATTTCGGCCAGCGATTGTAACCAATGGCTGGGTCATTTGATCGATACATCTGAATAAACTCGATTTCTTTCGCGTTCACTTCTTGGTCTGAAGCTGTTTCAGATTCCCACAAAATCTCTTTACTGATGGTGAAGTTTCGCTGCTGCTCACGGCTAAAGTCTTTTTCGATAAGTTTGCTGTTCGCGCTCCCGAAGTAATTGAGAGTACCAGTCAGGTCTTTGCCAATGTAAATATTGCCATTCGGGTAGGTGATTTTGTAAATCACTTTCATCGTTTAGCCCAGCTTACAGCCTCGTTCTATCACTACCCCCAACTGCTTCACTCCTGGCAGTACCCCCGGCTTGCCCACCCTGACCTTGACCCACGGCGTGCCGAATTCCGACAGGATCAACTGGCACACATGTTCGGCCAGCGTTTCGGCCAGGTGGAAGCTGTTTTCGGCGAGGGTTTGCCGAACTCTTGCGACGATCTGGCCGTAGTCTATGGTGTCTGCGATGGCATCGCTCTGGCAGGCGCGGCTGTGCGGCATGGCGAGTTCGATGTCGAGGATGACGGTTTGCGGCGTCATGCGTTCCCACTCGGGCACGCCGAGTTTGGTTTCGACTTTAATTTCTTGCAGGAAAATGATGTCCATTTAGCTTAAAATCCGTGTTTTCCAAATTCTAAAGCATCCGACATGAGCGAGTGGGGTTTTATCGTTGCGGCCTATCTGTTGGGCTCGATTTCTTTTGGCATCGTGGTCAGCCGGGCGTTCGGGCTGCCTGATCCGCGCACCATAGGCTCTGGCAACCCGGGGGCGACCAACGTGCTGCGCAGTGGCAAGAAGGCCGCTGCGGCGCTGACCTTGCTGGGCGACGCGGCCAAGGGCTGGCTGGCGGTTTGGCTGGCGCAGCGTTTGGGGTTCGCGCCGGCGTACGTGGCGTTGAGCATGGTCGCGGTGTTCGGCGGGCATCTGTACCCGGTGTTCTACGGCTTCAAGGGCGGCAAGGGCGTGGCGACGGCGTTTGGCATACTGCTGGCGCTCTCCCCGTGGCTGGGGTTGAGCGTGTGCGCGGCATGGCTGCTCACGTTTGCGGTGTTCCGCGTTTCCTCGCTGTCGGCGCTGGTCGCCGCGGCACTTTCCCCGGTATTCGCCTTTGCGCTTTTCGGTGTCGGGCTGCTCAGCGCGACGGTGCTGGCGTTGGCGCTGGCCCTGATCTGGCGCCACAAATCCAATATCCGCAAACTGCTGGACGGGACCGAAGCAGGGTTTAGTAAATCTAAAACAGCTTCTAAGCCGGGCCAGTAACCGCCCTCGCAGTAGCTGTCTTAAAAATTAGCGAGGAGGGCTGGATGCAAGGCGCCCGGAGCGCAGAAACCGGAATGTACAGGTAGTACATGAGGATTTCGAGCACCGCGCAACGCCGCAGACACCCTCCGCAGCAATTTTTAAGACAGCTTCTCAGGGCGCGGTCAGTTCCGCCAGATCCCACCGCGGCCTGACCGTGAAGGCATGGCTGCCGGGTTGGGTGTTTTGCAGGCGCATGGCGCCGGCGAAGGCAATCATGGCGCCGTTGTCGGTACAGAATTCCAGGCGCGGGTAATACACGTCGAAGCGGTTCTTCTGCGCCGCGTGGTTCAGCGTTTCACGCAGCCTCTGGTTGGCGCCGACGCCACCGGACACCACCAGCCGCTCCAGCCCGGACTGTTGCAGCGCAGCCGCGCATTTGGCTGCCAGCACGTCCACCGCGGCTTCCTGAAACGCATGGGCGATATCCGCCTTGGTGGCGTCGTCCAGTGCATGCTGCTTGGTCAGCGTCAGCACGGCGGTTTTGAGTCCGCTGAAGCTGAAGTTGAGGTCGCCGCTGTTGAGCATGGGACGCGGCAGTTTGAAGCGCCCGGCTTTGCCGTGTTCCGCCAGCCTGGCAACCGCCGGGCCGCCGGGATAGCCCAGGTCGAGTAATTTGGCGGTCTTGTCGAACGCCTCGCCGGCGGCGTCGTCCAGCGTGTCGCCCAATAACGCATAGCGCCCCACGCCATCCACCCGCATTAGTTGCGTATGGCCGCCGGAAACCAGCAGCGCGACGAAAGGGAAGGCGGGCGGATCAGGCTCTAGCAGCGGCGCCAGCAGATGGCCTTCCAGGTGATGCACGCCGATGGTGGGAATGCCCAGCGCGAATGCCAGCGCCTCGGCGATGCTGGCCCCCACCAGCAGCGCTCCGGCCAGCCCCGGCCCTTGGGTATAGGCAATGGCGTCGATGTCCTGTAAGCCCAGCCCGGCTTGCTGCAACACCTGATTGGTGAGCGGCAGCACGCGCCGGATGTGGTCGCGCGAGGCGAGCTCCGGCACCACGCCGCCATACTCCGCGTGCATCTTGATTTGCGAGTGCAGGGCGTGAGCCAGCAGGCCACGCTCGGTGTGGTAGAGGGCGATGCCGGTTTCGTCGCAGGAAGATTCGATGCCTAAAGTCAGCATAAGGTGGGGATGAGCATGAAAGTGATTGATTATTCTGGAGTGGCTGGCTAGAATAGCAAGCTTTCTTGTTTCGATTCAAGGTGAGATTTTTCCAAATGACCAGCGTACGTGTAAAAGAGAACGAACCGTTTGACGTAGCCCTGCGCCGTTTCAAGCGCATTATCGAGAAGACCGGCCTGCTGACCGAGCTGCGCGCACGCGAGTTCTACGAAAAGCCCACATGGGAGCGCAAGCGCAAGGCTGCCGCTGCCGTCAAGCGCCAGCATCGTCGTCTCCGCGGCCAGATGTTGCCGCCCAAGCTATACTAAATTCCCGTTTGTGTCGTTGAGAGCCCGCATCACCGAAGACATGAAGGACGCCATGCGCGCGAAGGACAGCGCGCGGCTTTCGGCGATCCGGCTGTTGCAGGCGGCCATCAAGCAGCGCGAGGTGGATGAGCGCATCGAGCTTTCCGACACGCAGGTGGTGGAAGTCATCGAAAAGATGCTCAAGCAGCGCCGCGATTCGATTACCCAGTACGAAGCCGCCAAGCGCCATGATCTGGCGGATGTGGAAAAGTTCGAGAGCAGCCTGCTGCAAGGATATCTGCCGGAACCCCTGACCGAAGCCGAAATTGCCGCGCTGCTGGATGCGACGATAGCCGAAACCGGCGCCGCCGGCATCAAGGACATGGGCAAAGTGATGGCGGCGGTCAAGCCGCAAGTGGTGGGACGCGCCGACATGGGCAAGGTTTCGGCGCAGATTAAGGCAAGGTTGGGTGGCTAGCCTGCAGGACAAAATTCCGGGCATCAATAAAAAGGAGCGTTACGCTCCTTTTTTGTTTATCGTTGCCTTAGAGCCTATTTCAGTAGTAAACGAAAGATGCGTTGAACCACAAAAGGGATGGATGCAAGGCGCGGGGCGCAGCGAATGGTCGTTCCATTCGCAAACCCTGCAACGCAGCAGACGCCCTTTTGTGGTTCAACCCTCCGGGCCGGTCATGCATTACGCGCATGGCGTTGTTGCTCGCTGCTCATTTGGAGTAACCAAACTTCGCAACTCGCGCCTAGCCCTGCGCGCAATGCATGGCCGGCGCACATTCGTTTACTACTGAAATAGGCTCTAATGTCCATTCCGGCATCCTTCATCCAGGAATTGCTGAACCGCGTCGACGTCGTCGACGTGATCGATGCCAGCGTGCCGCTGAAAAAAGCCGGCGCCAACTACATCGCCTGCTGCCCGTTCCATAACGAAAAATCCCCTTCATTCACGGTCAGCCCGACCAAGCAGTTCTATCATTGCTTCGGCTGCGGCGCGCACGGTACGGCGGTCGGCTTCCTGATGGAATATCAGGGCGTGGATTTTGTCGAAGCCATCGAGATGCTGGCCAAGCGCGTCGGCCTGACGGTGCCGCAGGAGCAGCGCGGAGAGCCGCGCCAGAAGGAGCAGGCGCTGGGCGCGCAGGCGGTGCTGGGGGTGGCGCTGGCCTATTATCGCGCCGAACTGAAGAAATCCGAGCGTGCCATCGCCTATCTCAAAAAGCGCGGACTGAGCGGACAGATCGCAGCGCGCTTCCAGATGGGCTATGCGCCGCCGGGCTGGCAGAATCTGGAGGCGGCGTTCCCCGATTACGCCAGTGCCGAAGCGCTTGCCACCGCGGGATTGGTGGTCAATGGCGAGCAGGGGCGGCGCTATGACCGTTTCCGCGACCGCATCATGTTCCCCATCCACGACCAGCGCGGGCAGGTGATTGGCTTTGGCGGGCGCGTGCTGGGCGGCGAAGGCGACGAGGCCGGGCCGAAATACCTCAATTCGCCGGAAACCCCGCTGTTCCAGAAAGGCCACGAACTCTACGGCCTGTTCCAGGCACGCAAGGCGATCCGCGACAGCCATCGCGCGGTGGTGGTCGAAGGTTATATGGACGTGGTGGCGCTGGCGCAGAATGGCGTGGAATACGCAGTGGCCACGCTGGGCACCGCCACTACGCCGGCGCACATCGTCAAGCTAATGCGGCAGACCGACAATATCGTGTTCTGTTTCGACGGCGATGCCGCCGGGCGCAAGGCCGCCTGGCGCGCTGCGGTGAACAGCCTGCCGGCGCTCAGTGACGGATTGACGCTATCGTTTTGCTTCCTGCCGCCGGAGCATGACCCCGACAGCTATGTCCGTGAGCATGGCAAGGAAGATTTTGAGGCCATGTTGGACAATGCCTTGCCCTTGTCGCAGTACATCGTGCAGGAGCTATGTGCCAAGGAGGACATGCAGACGCAGGAAGGGCGCGTGCGCTTTTTGAATGAAGCCGCGCCGTTGTTGAAACAGATTCAGGCGCCGGCGTTGAGCCTGATGCTGCGCAAACGCATTGCGGAATTGGCGGGCGTCACGCTGGACGAGATGGGAACTTTATTGCATCTGGAGCAGCCGAAGCCGATGTCTGCACGCGCGCCGGGACGCGCTCCACGCAAGGCGCCGACGCTTGCCAGAAAGCTTCTGCACATGCTGCTGCTGCGCCCGCAACTGGCGCAGCAGTTGTTGCCGCAGCAGTTGCCGCAAAAAGCGCCGGAGGATGCCTTGTTGCGCCGGCTGCTTGAACTGGCGCATGCCCACCCCCATATGCAAAGTGCCGCGCTGCTCGACAGTTTGCGCGCCGAGGCGCCTGAACCTCTGATGAAGGAACTGTCGGCGGAATTGATGAGTGCCGACGAAGATTTCGACATCGAGCAGGAGTTTGCCGGTGCCATGAAACAACTCAGCGATGCCGGGCAGCATCAAGACATGACTGCACTGCTGGCGCTGGCGCAGGAACAGGGGTTGCAAGCGCTTACCCCGGAGCAAAAAATGCTCGTACAACAGTACCGACGACCTATCGCCAAAAACGGCGAATAGTTTTCAGTTATAATGCACGGTTTTCCGTCAGCCGGAGTGGAACAGAATATGGCCAACGAACAGCAGAACGACAAACCCGAAATCCTCGCCACCGACGATGCCGACAGCAGCCGCATGCGGCTCAAGATGCTGATCGTCCTCGGCAAGGAGCGCGGTTACCTGACTTACGCCGAGATCAACGACCACCTGCCTGACGACGTTCAAAACAGCGAGCAGATCGACGGCATCATTGGCATGATCAACGACATGGGCATCCAGGTCTACGAAGAAGCCCCGGATGCCGAAGTGCTGCTGATGTCCGATGCGCCGCCCCCGGTGGCGGACGAAGACGCAGTGGCCGAGGCCGAGGCGGCGCTGTCTACCGTGGATTCCGAATTTGGCCGTACCACAGACCCGGTGCGCATGTACATGCGCGAAATGGGCACGGTGGACCTGCTCACGCGCGAAGGCGAAATCGAAATCGCCAAGCGCATCGAGGATGGCCTCAAGCACATGGTGCAGGCCATTTCCGCCTGCCCCACCACCATCGCAGAACTGCTGGCCTTGATTGGGAAGGTCGAGAACAGCGAATTGCGCGTGGACGAGGTGGTGGACGGCCTGATCGATGCGGACATTGGCGCGGAGGAGGCGATGGCTGCTGAGGCCGCCGAGGAAGAAGAGGAAGAAGAGGAAGAAGAAGTCGACGAGGAAGAAGCTGCCGACAGGGCTGCTGCCGTTTCCGCCGAGGCGTTGGCGCATCTAACCGAGGAAGTGCTGAAGCGGTTTACCGTGATCCGCGCGGCCTATGGCAAGATGATCAAGGTGCTGGAAAAGCACGGCTCCCAGCACAAGGACTACAAGAAGCACCAGGAAGCCATACTTGCCGAACTGATGGGCTTCCGCTTCTCCGCCAAACAGGTGGAGGCGATGTGCGACCACGTGCGCGGCATGGTGGAAGAAGTGCGTTCGCACGAACGCAAGATCATGGGTTTCTGTGTGGACAAGGCCGGCATGTCGCGCCCGCACTTCATCAAGGTATTCCCCGGCAACGAAGGCAACCTGGATTGGCTGTCCGGTGAAATCGCCGCGGGCAAGGCTTACAGCGAGAAGTTGGAACGCCTGAAGCACTCCATTCTTGACCAGCAGCAGCAGTTGCTCGATCTGCAGGCGCGCGTCGGCATCCCGCTCAAGGAACTCAAGGAAATCAACAAGCAGATGTCCACCGGCGAAGCGCGCGCCCGTCGCGCCAAGCGCGAGATGATTGAGGCCAATCTGCGTCTGGTGATCTCTATCGCCAAGAAGTACACTAACCGTGGCCTGCAATTCCTGGATTTGATCCAGGAAGGCAACATCGGCCTGATGAAGGCGGTGGACAAGTTCGAATACCGTCGCGGTTACAAGTTTTCGACTTACGCCACGTGGTGGATACGTCAGGCGATTACACGGTCCATCGCTGACCAGGCGCGCACCATCCGCATTCCGGTGCACATGATCGAAACCATCAACAAGATGAACCGCATCTCGCGCCAGATTCTGCAGGAAACCGGGCAGGAGCCTGATCCGGCAACGCTGGCGGAAAAGATGGAAATGCCGGAAGAGAAAATCCGCAAGATCCTCAAGATTTCCAAGGAGCCTATCTCCATGGAAACGCCGATCGGCGACGATGACGATTCCCATCTCGGCGATTTCATCGAGGATCAGTCCACCATGGCGCCGGTGGATGCCGCCGTCTATGCCAGCCTGCGCGATGCCACCAAGGAAGTGCTGGAATCGCTTACCGCGCGCGAGGCCAAGGTGCTGCGTATGCGCTTCGGCATTGAAATGAACACCGACCACACGCTGGAAGAAGTCGGCAAGCAATTCGACGTGACGCGCGAACGCATCCGCCAGATTGAAGCCAAGGCCCTGCGCAAGCTGCGTCATCCTTCCCGCTCGGAAAGGCTGCGCAGCTTCCTAGAAACCGGCAACGACTAAGTTTCTGGGCCTGTAGCTCAGTTGGTTAGAGCAGAGGACTCATAATCCTTTGGTCGTCGGTTCAAGTCCGACCGGGCCCACCATTAGTGACGCGGCTCCCAGCAATGGGGGCCGTTTTCTATTTTTATCAAGGCACATTAGTTAATTTATTTAGGGAAATACAATGGCAACAAGTGTCGTAATGAAGGCGGTATTGACAATGGCAGTTTTGGCTCTTTTCTCCGGCCGAGCTACAGCAGAAACCATGCCTCCGGATCAGCTGATGTTGAGCACAACAAACCAGATGGTAGATGCCATTAAAAATGACAAGGATATCCAGTCCGGCAATCTGGAAAAGCTTTCTGCCATAGTGAAGGAGATTGTGCTGCCGCACATTGATCTTGATCGTATGTCGCACAGCATCTTAGGAAAGTACTGGGAAGACGCATCCGGTAGCCAGCGTGAAGCTTTCAAAATAGAATTCGCCACGTTTATTTCATATCTTTACTCCACACAACTGCCTGACTACCATGATCAGACCGTTAAGTTTGAGCTGCCTCAAGGGAATGCAGACAGCATGGATGTCGTGCTAACCATGCTGATTTTACAGTCTGGTAACTTGCCAGAAAAAGCGTACTTTAGCTTAGGAAAGGTTGGTGATGAATGGAAGATTTATGACATAAACACCGAAGGCGTGAGCTTCATGAGCCTCTACCGTGGACAGTTTCTCCCATTGGCGAAACAAAGCGGCATGGATGCGCTGATTCAGAAACTCGCCGAAAAGAACAAACGGACACCCTCTGCTGTCGTCGCCACTAAGCAGAAGTAAGATTGGTCGTCGGCTCAAGTCCGACCGAGCCCACCATAAAAACAAGGGGTTAGTGTAAATGCCAGCCCTTTTGTTTTTCGTGTGGCCTTTATTGTCAATTAGTTAGGTATTCAATATGCACACTACCCCGATCCTCCAATACCTGAAGAAGCACGGCCAGTTAGTCGACTGGGAAATTGCGGCGGCAATGGGAATCCCGCTTCCAAAGGTTCGCATCTCCCTGTCAGACCTGTCAGCGCGGGGTGAAATTTCCCGGTGTAGCGTGACTCGGTTTACTGACGGGAAACCAGTTGAGGGGATGCTCTGCCGTCCCGCTGGCACTACCCCACCCAAGGCGCCAGGTAGGAAGCCGAGCGCGTGACAGCAAGTCAGGTGCCGTCATCACGCTCTCCTACCCTGATAAGTTCAACATACAAACGCCCTAAAGCGAAATCGGCCGGGTTGCAATTGGCCGAACGGGTGCCTAAATAGTCGGCTGACTTCTCCTCACAGGGGCTGCTGGCCTTCTAGATACTACTGCCATTTTAGCCACTGGCTTCTTAGCAGCCACTGCCTTTTTGGCTACCGGCTTCTTTGCCACTGACTTTTTGGCGGCCACCGCTTTCTTCGCTACTGGTTTCTTAACCGCTGCTGCCTTTTTAGCTACCGGCTTCTTAGCTACTGACTTTTTGGCGGCTACCGCTTTCTTCACTACTGGTTTCTTAGCCGCTGCTGCCTTTTTGGCTACCGGCTTCTTAGCTACTGACTTTTTGGCGGCTACCGCTTTCTTCACTACTGGTTTCTTAGCCGCTGCTGCCTTTTTGGCAACTGGCTTCTTTGCTGTTACCGCTTTCTTTGCTACAGGTTTTTTCTTGGCTGTTACCATTTCAATCTCCATTATCAGATTAAGTTAAAGTCAACGATACTCAAGATCAAACAACCACTGCACCTTCAGCGCACCGCAATACAACACGGCACGACCAAAGCCCGTTAACCACCGACTTGCTGCTTGCGCAACGTGGTGATGGCTATGTATTACTAATCCTCGCTGGTTGGATAAATGCAACCACGAAACAACTAGGACTTGAACTGTATGGGCAAACGATGTATTTGGAGAAAAAGGGGGATCAGAAGCTTTTTGCGCGGGTACTGAAGATGACAAATCACATGGAGGTAAAACCTGCATGCAGCTCCCTATAGGTTGCTGGATTTTCGCTTATAATAATACATTAAAATAATTATGCAACTAATTATTTTAGAAGAAAATTGCCTTCATTGTTTTTGTGGCTGCTTGCTTGCCATCAATTTCAGCACCGACAATACTCGCTCAGACTTAATCTAACGACTTGGTCGCAACCTCAAGGCAGGCGCGAAGGTCGAAATCCCGGCTAAGTATGCGGCGCATTTCAAGGCGGGATAAAGAGCTACGGGAAGTGGTAGATTCTTAATCCTTTGGTCGTCGGTTCAAATCCGACCGGGCCGCTTCCGTCATGACTCCATGGGCTTCAAATCAAACGCCACGCAGATTCTTTCTTCATCGGAGTTGAATGGTATCGTCCTGTGGAACAGAGATGAGGGAAACAGCACGATATCTCCTACCTGCTGCACGACGATTTCTGACGGGAAATTCATGTGTTTCTGTGGGTAGCGATCCCCATGCGTGCTGTATGCAAAGCCGCCATCGGTGATGTCGGTCTTGTTCTTGGGCAGCACTAGGTAGACACACCCGCTGATCCAGCCTTCCTCATGGATATGCGAAGTCAGATGCCCGCCCTGCTTCATTTTCAGATACCAGGAACTGCTGAACTCGGTCTGCTGGGGAAATGAGCGGATCAGTTCGCAGTCTTCCCCTGCATAGCGCTGCCTGTATTCATCTATTTTTTCCCTGATCAGGGCTGCTAGTGCCTGGAATGAAGCTTCCGGACGCTTCAGCAGATTGCCCGCCGATTGGATGCCGTAATACAGGCGACCCTGCTTGCGTTCGGCGATGGCCGTATGGGTGATGTCGCGCAGCAAATCTTGCAGAAGCTGGCTATCGGGGACGGCGAGCGGCTCGATGTTGCCGTGGTAGACGAAGTCCATCGGATTCTTGCAAAAGTTGTATTCGTCTTCCACGCCGAAATTGGTGGCATGGTGGGTGGACAAGGTGGCCAGCAGGGGGGACTTTTTCCTGGTGCCGATTAATGCTTTCAACCTGTTTCTGAATTCTTCATAGCGCTCGATACGGTACAGGCAGTCGAGCGCCCGTTCCTGGGAGTCGCCGAGCTGGGCGTTTTCAAAATACGGAATGGCCTCCTCGTACTTGCCGGCGAGGAAGAGGAATTCTCCCATGTTGTAGTTGGCGCCGGAATGCTCGGGATCGATGGCAAGCGCGGTCTGGTAGGACTTGATGGCGTCATCCATGTTGCCCTGGTCGCGGAAGATTTCGCCCAGATTGTTGTGCGCATCAGCGTAATCAGGCTTGAGCGTGATGGCCTTGAGGTAGCTTTGCCCGGCTTCCTCGTGTTTGCCTTCATCGCGCAAGGCCGTGCCCAGATTGAAGTGCCCCTTGGCATCGGGGTGGATCGCCAGGGCCTTGCGATAGCAGGCAACAGCTTCTTCTAGCTTGCCCTGTTTTTGCAATACCGTCCCCAGATTGCCGTATGCCTCGTAAAACCCCGGCTGGAGCGCAACGGCCTTGCGGTGGCAGGCGGCAGCTTCTTCCAGTCTGCCGTTTTCCTGCAACAGGATGCCAAGATTGAAGTGAGCTTCCACAAGGCTGGGTTTGAGTGCGACAGCTTTACGGTAGCTTGCAACAGCTTCATCCAGATTGCCCAGATTGCCGTACACCACACCAAGATTGAAGTGGAGCTCGGCAATGCCGGGGTCTATGGAGAGAGCTTTGCGGTAACTTGCAGCGGCTTCTTCATGCTTGCTTTGCCCCTCAAGAGCAACCCCAAGTACGTTATGTAATATGAACGCATTAGGATAAATCTTGAGTAACGCTTTGGCCATATTCTCCGCCTGCGGCAATTGACCGGCATTGTAGAGATTGAGCAGTGGCTGAATGTCATTTTGACTTGGCTGCTTGGCCTGCTGAAATTGCTTTTTCATGTGATTCCCGTTTTCACGTTATGGAACGCGGTTTTGCTGGCCCATAAAAACTACTTTATCAGAATGGCATGGTCAGGTGGTCAGTCCAATCACTCCCCATGCCTGCTAATTACGATCGTTATTAATACAAAAACTTTAATGATCGGTTCATCCAGCGATTACCAAACAAAACTTTTAAGTCTAATTATAAAACCTTCGGCGCATGGATGCTGGAGACCATACCTTCGGGAATGCGGGCAGTTTTTTCTGCGGCACCGATGCATTTCCGTTTCACCTTGCGGTGAAGTGGTTAAAGATGTTTCAGTTTATGACGATATATAAAATAACTTTATAAATTAAGGTCTAATATGGCAAACATAATCAAATTAGTTAAGTGTGATCAAAAGGCTTTTCAGGGCAGGATAGACCAGCTTCGACTGGTTGTTGAGGGCGTGTCCGTAAAGGTATTCTTGGTAGTAACGGCCGCATCATTGGGTTGCATGATAGAGAAAATGGTAACGCTTGGCATTTTGTCAGGCATGGTGGCGATCACGTCATTGATTGCCTATGGATACAGCCAGAATATTGCCAGATTCATCGTTCTGGATTTGGAGAAGAGGGAAGTGCTCGTGCTTACTGTGATGCCTAAGCATGGGCAAGAAGCAGGTAATTACTAAGAGCCTGTCTCAGTAGGCGATACTGTGAGGCTGGTTTGCTTCAATTGCAAAGCCATATCCTTGAGGAAGGCCATCGCCACGCCGGGTTCTTCCAGCAATAAGGTTTCCAGGTTTTCTTTGCTGACTACCAGTATTTCAGCGCGCTCCGAGGTCACGATAGCGTCTGCGATACGCGGGGTATCAGTGAAAAACGCCATTTCCCCGCAGTATTCATCCCTCCCGACTTCCCGCAACACTGTTCCTTGATGGTCAATGGAAATATTGCCGGAAACAATGTAGTAGAGATCATGGTCATCGTCCCCTTCACGGAATAAAAATTCCCCTTTTGCGTAGCTCCTGCCGAAATGCGCAATAAGCTTGCGCAGGTATGTCTCACGGTTGCGTGTTGTCCCGCTGAACAGCCCTTTCAGCAACAGGACATCTTTCTTGCGCAGGGTGGCGATCAATTCTGTGCCGAGCAGAAATACGGCAAAGCCATAGTATAGCCAGCCGATGGAAAGGAACATGTTTTTCAAGCCGCCAAAAATAGTGCTGTAAGACTGGTTGAAAATCAGGAAAAGTCCCAACGCGGGGCGCATGGCCATCCACAGTGATGCGGTAAGCAGTGACCCGGTCAGAATGTGGCGAAATGCGGTATCCCCGGGGTAGAATGCACGGTAAAACACGGCAATGAGCAGGGTACTGACAGCCAGCGAAGCAATGGTGTTGATGATGCCGTAAATCGCGCCATACCAATGAAAAACCCTCAGCAATTTCTCAACCATCAAGCCGCTGAAACTGAACAGAAAAAACAACAGCAGGATGCCGAGCACGACAAACATGTCCTTGATCTTGTTACGGATGAACGAGGGCGGCTCGGCGATGGCGGCGATGGTGTGAAACGAGGTGCGCAGCGCACTGGCCAACGGCATGGTGGCAGACAACAGAGCGAAAACCCCGAACACACCCCAAACCGCGCGGTGCTTGGAAATGTTGAAGACTTCGATCATGATGCGGTGGCTGAATTTGGGAACCAGATTGCCGGTGAGGATGGCGAGTTTGACGATGGCGTAGTTGGACGATACCACCAGATGGCTCAGCAGGAAGAAGATCAGCAGCACCATCGGGATCAGCGCAAACATGGCGTAAAACGACAGCGCGGCGGAAATGCTGAAGCTGTTGTGCTGTTGGAATCCCGCCAATGTTTCCCTGAGGATGAACAGCGGCGTGCTGTAGTGGTGCCGTTCCAGCGCAGCCTTGGGGCGGGCGATGGCGGGGTGTGCGTGCAATTTCCTGGGGATCCGGAATGCCATCAGTTTAGAGTGATTTGAAAGACTCTGTGGCTTCCACCAACGCGGCGGAAATGCCCGGTTCAAGCGCCGAATGTCCGGCATCAGGCACCATGATGAATTGTGCCTCCGGCCAGACTTGGTGCAGCGCATATGCGGTTACCGGTGGACATACCATGTCGTAACGCCCCTGAATAATGATGGCGGGTAGCCTGCGTATGCGCTCCACTTCGGCCAGTAGCGGGCGCTGCTGGAGAAAACAATCATTGATGAGATAGTGCAATTGTACGCGCGCGCGCGCCAGCAGGACCTCATCGGGCGCAGGTATCGATGGCGTCCCGGCATTCGGTAGCAGACTCATGATGGATGCCTCGTAGGCATTCCATGCTCGGGCCGCCGGCAGATTGATGGAGGTGTCGTCGCTGACAATGCGCTGACGATAGGCTGTCAGAATGTCGTTGCGCTCTTCTGGTGCGAGCAACTCGACAAATTGTGCGTACGCATCGGGGAAGAAATTGCCCACCTTATATATGAACCAATCCAGTTCGCTCGGTCGGGCGAGGAAAATGCCACGCAGGATCAGTCCTTTTGCCCGTTCCGGATAGGCAGCAGCATAGGCCAATGCCAGCGTGCTGCCCCACGAGCCGCCAAATAGCAGCCACTGCGCGACGCCTAAGTGTTCGCGTAGCATCTCCATGTCTTCCACCAGATGCCGAGTGGTATTGGCCTCGATGCAACCCATGGGGCGGCTACGCCCGCAGCCCCGTTGGTCGAATAGCACTATGCGGTAATGGGCCGGATCGAAGAAACGTCTTTGCCTTGGCGTGCAGCCGCTGCCTGGGCCGCCATGCAGAAAGACGACAGGAATTCCCTGCGGATTGCCGCACTGCTCGTAATATATCTGGTGCAGGGGTGACGCCTGCAGCCATCCGCTGTCGAACGGTTCTGTCTCGGCAAACAGGGAGCTTTCTGCGCTGGGGCTTGGTTGGAGATAATGCACAGGGCTATTGCCTTGAGTAAATTTTCCATCTTATGATAGCACCAACGCAGGGGAGGCTTTCTGCAGCACAAACAAATTTGCGGGTTTGGTATTGCAAATCGTTTTGGACTGTTCTACCATGCGTTCAGCACACACATAAAGTGTTGCGAAAAGCGAGCTTCAAGGTAGGCCGCGCAGCCCTGTCAAAAGGGAACCGGTCCACTGAGAGGATTTTTCGCTTTAGATAAACCCTTAGTAATAATCACTATGGAGATTCAACATGGAGATGAGCAAAATCAAGTTGGCTATTGGCGTCGCCGTTGGTATGACCATCGCAATGCCGATGGCTGCCATGGCAGCTGCCGATCAAGACAAGGCAATTGCCGATCAAAACAACTGGGCGCATCCGCGTCACGACCACAGCAACCAAGCTTATAGCGGCCTGACCCAAATCAACAAGGGCAACGTTAAGAACCTGAAGGCAGCTTGGACGTTTGCCACCGGTGTAAACCGTGGTCACGAAGGCTCCCCGCTGGTCATTGGTAACATGATGTACGTGCACACCGCGTTCCCGAACAACGTGTACGCACTTGATTTGGACAATGACCAGAAGATCGTTTGGTCCTACTTCCCGAAGCAAGACCCGTCCGTTCAAGCAGTGCTTTGCTGCGATAACGTAAACCGTGGTCTGGGCTATGGTGATGGCAAGGTAATGCTGCAACAGAACGACGGTATGCTGGTCGCTCTGGATGCGAAGACCGGTGCCAAGGTGTGGGATGTCAGGGTTAATGATCCTAAGGTTGGCGCTACTAACACCAACGCTCCTCACGTGATCAAGGACAAGGTTCTGACCGGTTGCTCAGGTGCTGAGTTCGGTGTTCGCTGCTTCATGGCTGCGTACAACCTGAAGGACGGCTCCCTGGCTTGGAAGGCTTACAGCACTGGCCCTGATGCCGAAGTTCTGATCGGTTCTGACTTCAATGCTGCAAACCCGCACTACAATGCTCTGTCCACCTTTGAAGATGTCAATGGCGGCAACAAGCAAGGTGGTTCGTTCAAGGCTCTGACCAAGGACCAACTCAAGTTCCCGGAAAAGGATCTTGGCGTGAAGACCTGGCTCAAGCCACAAGCAGTTAAGGATGGCTGGCAACATGGTGGTGGCTCTGTATGGGGCTGGTGGCCGTATGATCCTAAGTCCAACCTGGTTTACTACGGTACCGGTAACCCGTCCGTATGGAACCCGGACGTTCGTCCTGGCGATAACAAGTGGTCCATGACCATTTTCGCTCGTGACCTCGACACCGGCGTTGCTAAGTGGGGCTATCAAATGACCCCGCACGACGAGTGGGACTATGACGGCATTAACGAAGTGATCCTGTTCGACAAGGGTGGCAAGAAATATGCATGGCACCATGACCGTAACGGTTTCGCTTACACCTTTGATGCTAGCAACGGTTCCTTGGTTGCTGCTGAAAAGGTTCACCCGTTCGTCAACTGGGCAACCGGTATTGACATGAAGTCTGGCATTCCGCAAAAGGTGCCAACCGCTTCTACTCACGCCGACTACAATGCCAAGGGTATCTGCCCTGCAGCATTGGGCACCAAGGATCAGCAGCCTGCTGCTTACTCCCCGAAGACTGGCCTCATCTACACACCGCTTAACCACGTTTGTATGACCTACGAGCCGGTTGAGTCCAAGTATGTAGCTGGTCAACCTTGGGTTGGCGCTACCTTGACCATGTTTGCCGGTCCTGATGGCGTGATGGGTGGTTTCGGTGCTTACGATCCGATGACCAACAAGAGCAAGTGGTACAACAAGGAGAAGTTCTCCGCCTGGGGTGGCGCTCTGACCACCGCCTCCGATCTGGTGTTCTACGGCACCCTGGATCGTTGGTTCAAGGCTGTTGACGCCACGAACGGTAAGGAACTGTTCAAGTTCCAAGTTGGTTCCGGTGTGATCGGCAATGCCTTCACTTATGGTCACAAGGGTAAGCAACACGTTGGCGTGCTGTCCGGTATCGGCGGCTGGGCTGGCGTGGCGATGAACCTTGGCCTGACCAACCCGACTGACGCTCTTGGCGCTGCCGGTGGTTATGCTGAGCTGACAAAGTACAACGCTGCTCCTGGCGGCGGTGCTCTGACAGTGTTCAGCCTGTAATCACTACAGAACTAAACGTTAGTTAGTGTGTCATATAAACACCCCGCTTCGGCGGGGTGTTTTTTGTCTGGAATACTTGATCCCACTATATTGACGATGAGGTAATGAGCAATGTTTGCCAAATTTAAAGTGTTTACAGTCGTTGCAATGTTCAGCCTGTTTGCGGCAAACGTGTACGCAGATGATGCACTAAAGCAGGAACTTGAATTTGACGCAGATATCGGCCGCGGTGGAGAGCCGGTGCGTACGGAAGACCCTAGTGAGTTCCGCGTGTGTGCGGACAAGGATAACCTTCCCTATTCGAATGACAAGTTGGAAGGATTCGAAAATAAAATTGCCGAGCTGATTGCCAAGGATCTTGGCAAACAGGTCAAGTACCAGTTCTGGTACGACCGCTTAGGATTTATTCGCAACACGCTGAACGCAAAGCGTTGCGATGTGATTATTGGTACTGTAGCGGGGAACGATATGGTGCTGACATCCAAGCCCTATTACCGTTCCGGTTATGTCTTTGTCTACAAGAAAAGCAGCGGATATAATATCAAAAATTGGGATTCCCCGGACTTGCACAAGGGCATCATCGGCGTAATTGGGCAAACACCTCCCAGCCGCCCACTCAATGATAAGGGCCTGATGGAAAATTCCCGGCCCTACCGCATCATGCGCGACCTCAACCTGCCGCCCAGCTTCATGATAGACGATCTGGTCAAAGGCGATATTGATATTGCCATCGTGTGGGGTCCCATAGGCGGTTATTTTGCCAAAAAGGCGGCCACTGAGCTGGTGGTAGTGCCGGCGCCGGAGTATGAGCAGGAGAATGTACACGGCAAGGAGTACTGGAATATTTCCGTCGGCGTGCGCAAGAAAGATAAGGAACGCTTGGCCATGATCGATGCCGCACTACAGCGTCGTCATGCGGATATTGAGAAGATTCTGGATGAGTATGGCATACCGCATGTGCCGGTTGTAGACGAGAAGGCGGAAGCCGCACGGAATGCGGGACAAGACAAAAGCCGCGGGGACGCGATTCCGAAATCGGAATAGAAGTTTTCCGGGCGCTTGGCGACAAATCGTCAACGGGATCCGTTGCGGCTCGTTATTAATCACATGAGCCGCAACGTTTGTGAAATGTAGCTGTAACTTAATACCTATAAACGAGGAGATGACATGGTTAGCAAGAAAATAGGCAAAGCCCAGTTGATGTTGTCGGTGCTGGCAATGGCTGGTGCGATGGTGATCAGTGGCAATGCAGGTGCAGAATGCAAATTTGAGTCCACGAAGGCAGACCACGCGCCGCTGAATATCAAGCCTACCGACAAAGACTCGGCAGATGCCAAGACATTCCTGGAAACCTGCATCAATCCTTATACCAAGCGCTTTGTCGCTGACGCCGATGCGGCCAAAGCAGGCAAGAAACTGTTCGGCATGTACTCCTGTACCCAGTGTCATGGTGGCAATGCCGGCGGCCAGACCGGCCCCAGCATTACGGATGACCGTTGGCAGTATCCTAAGCATGTCACCGACAAGGGGATGTTCGAGACCATTGCCGGCGGCACGGATGCAGGCATGCCTACCTGGCATCAGCAGGTTGCAGGCAACCCGGAACTGCTGAGCACGGACGAAATTCTCAAGATCATGGGCTGGCTGCGTTCCATGTACTCGGGCGTTGATCAGGGCAAGGAATGGCTCAAGTAAAATGATAGCCTTCCCGCCCGCCACGCTCAATTTGTGGCCCTTGGACATACAAACTGGTGGCGGCTGCACTGTTAAAGTTAAATTGAACCTGTTTTAAAGAATCAACTTTTCTTGGAGATATTCATGCGTAAATATGTTTATGCCTTATTCCTGGTGTGTGGCATTGTTAGCCTTCCTGCCCATGCTGACGTTGCAAGTGCGCAGAAACTGGCTGATAAATATGCGTCCATCGCTAAAAATATTGACCCGAATTTCAAGGGGCTGTCTGCAGATGCTGGCCGTGCCTTTTACATCAAAGAGATTACACTGCACGGGAAGTCCGGCAAGGTATCCTGCTCCTCCTGCCATACGGATAATCCTGCTGGCCAAGGCGAAGATGTGAATACGCACAAGAAAATAAAGTCGCTGGCACCTGCTATTGATCCTAAGCGCTTCTCCGATATCAATAAAGTGGAAAAGAACTTCGAGAAACACTGTCTAGATATCATTGGGCGCGACTGCACCGCGCAGGAAAAAGGGGATTACATCACCTATTTGCTGACGATCAAAAAGTAAAGAGATGTTGAGGATGGCTGAGCGATAAAACAAAGCCATTAACCAGTAACACGGAAAGAAGCCGCGGAGGATATCTTCTGCGGCTTCTTTGTTTCGGTGTGCTGTCCATAGCCCCGCAGCGGGGAGGGCGGATATTTTAGCCTCACTGGTTTTAAGGTAGACTTCTGAATTGGTCAGCCTTGCATAGCAGGAGGGGCAAATGAAAAGCCTGAAATCTTTGATGATGGCAGGAATCCTGGCAGCAGGCCTTGGTGGCTGCGGCAGTGACAACCAGACGTCAACTGCTGGGGATGGGGCGGAGAAGACGACCAAAGATGCACCCATGCTCAAGTTTGTATCAACCAAAGACGGCAGCCCGTTGCCGATCAAGCCGACAGACAAGGATACGCCGGAAGTGAAAGAGTTCTACAAGACCGGCAAGAACCCCTACACCAAAAAATTCATCAGCGACCCCGAGGCCGCCAAGACCGGCCGCAAGGTGTTCAATATGTATTCCTGCACGCAGTGCCATGGCGGGAATGCCGGTGGCCAAACCGGACCGTCCCTGACTGACGACAACTGGGTTTACCCCAAGAATGTGACCGACAAAGGCATGTTCGAAACAATTTCCGGCGGCACCAATGCCGGCATGCCCATCTGGCATCTGCAGGTCGCCGGCAACCCGGAACTGCTTTCTTCGGACGATATCCTGCGCGTGATGGCGTGGATTCGTTCCATGTATGCGGGTGCCGATCAAACCAAGGAGTGGCTGAAGTAGGGACATGTGCAGTATGTCTGCCCAGTCTTTCCTGACTCGAGCTTAAAGAAATGAAAAAAAATAAGCATCAAAGTAGCGTGCCGCATCATGTGGTCATCGTCGGCGGCGGCGCCGGCGGGCTGGAGCTAGCCACCCGCCTCGGAGATACCTTGGGGAAGCGCGGCGAGGCGACGATTACTCTGGTAGACAAAACGGCCACCCACCTCTGGAAGCCACTGCTGCACGAGGTGGCGGCAGGCAGCATGGATATTGACGAGCATGAGCTGGAGTATCTGGCGCAGGCACGCTGGCATCATTTCCACTTTCGTCTGGGGGCGATGGAAGGGCTGAATCGGGTGATGAAGGAAATTTACATCGCGCCAACTTATGATGATGAGGGCGTGGAACTTATTCCTCGTCGCGCCATGCGTTACGACACGTTAATTATCGCTGTTGGGAGCGTCTCCAACGATTTCGGCGTGCCGGGCGTCAAGGAGAACTGCGTTGCCCTGGACACCCAGGCGGATGCAGCGGTATTCCACAGGCGTCTGATCAATGCCTGCATCCGCGCCCAGACCCAGCAAATGTCATTGCGGCCGGGACAACTCAATGTTGCGATCATCGGCGGCGGAGCCACGGGCGTTGAACTGGCGGCAGAACTGCATAATACAACGCGTGAACTGGCGGCTTACGGATTAGATCGGATTGACCCAGATCGCGACATCCGGCTCAGCATAGTTGAGGCATCCCCTCGTGTGTTGCCGGCGTTGCCGGAACTGCTTTCGCTGGAAGTGCAGCGCCAGCTGCATGACCTCAATGTGGACCTGTTCCTCGGCGAGCGGGTTACCAAAGTGGATGCCACGGGAGTGCATACCCAGAGCGGACGTGTCATTCCTTCGGGGCTGGTGGTATGGGCGGCAGGCATCAAGGCTCCGGAATTCCTCAAGGACATGGGTAAGCTTGAAACCAACTGGGTGAACCAGTTGGTGGTCAAGCCGACGCTGCAAACCACGCGCGATCCGGATATCTTCGCTTTTGGCGATTGCGCTGCCTGCGCCTGGCCGGAAATGGGTGAAGGGGCGCTTGTGCCGCCGCGTGCCCAGGCAGCGCACCAGCAGGCTTCCATGCTGGTAAAAACGGTGAACAACCGGTTGCATGGCAAGGCGTTGCCTGAGTTCAAATACCGCGATTTCGGTTCGCTGGTGAATCTGGGCAAATACAGCACTGTGGGCAATTTGATGGGGGGGCTTACCAAGGGCGCCCTGTTCATCCAGGGCACATTTGCCCGCATCATGTACATGTCGCTGTACAAGATGCACCTCTATGCCCTGCATGGACTCAGCAAGGTTATTCTCGACACCGTAGCGCGCATGATTACACGCCGTACGGAGCCGCACGTTAAACTTCACTAAGTACTGTTTGTTAGCGAAGTAAAATGGCCACCGGGATATTTGCGGTGGCCATTTTATCTCTATGGGCTAACTCTGGTTGCGGTAGATGCGGTAGATGCCGCCCATGGTCAGGATGACAAAGGCGCCAAACGCTAACACGATCAGATTGATGGAAAGGTTGGCTTTTACCATCATGGCATAGGCACCGATCATAATCAGAATCCCGATATTTTCGTTGAAATTCTGCACCGCGATGGAATGTCCGGCGCCAATCAGGATGTGCCCGCGATGTTGCAGCAGGGCGTTGAGGGGAACGACGAAAAACCCGGAGAGCGCACCAATCAGGAACAGCAGCAAGCAGGCTAAACGCCAGTCGTGGGTGAAGGCAATCAGCATGACCAGTCCGCCCATGACTATTCCTGCGGGTAGTGCTTTCACCGCATGCTCTAGGCTGATGTAACGTGCCGCGAGATAGGCGCCCACGGCGATGCCAAACGCGACGATGGCGGTCAACTGCGTGGAGTGCTCGAGATCAAAGCCTAACGCAAACGCCGCCCATGCGATCACTACCAGGCGCAGTGTCGCGCCCGCCCCCCAGAACAGCGTGGTGACCGCGAGCGATACCTGGCCTTGTGGGTCGCGCCAAAGCGCACGGAAAGAGTGCCCGAAGTCATGCAGGATATACAGCAGGTTTTTCCTCGGCATGCGGTGATCGATCGGCAGCCTCGGGATACGCAGATTGAATCCGGCCGCGGCGAGATAGAGCCCCGTGATGACAGCGACGGCGAAATGGGGGCTGATGGTGGCCAGTTGCCCGCCCAGGATGGCGCCCAGGATGATCGCTATGACGGTGGAGCCCTCCATCCAGCTATTGGCTTCCACCAGCTGGGAGGGGGGCAAGTATTCAGTCAGGATGCCATATTTGGCCGGTGAGTAGGCCGCCGCACCGATGCCGACGATGCCATAAGCATAAAGCGGCGGCATTCCCAGCCACATGGCAAGTGCCCCGGCGAATTTGACGGAATTGGAAATGAACATCACCCGGCCCTTGGGCAATGCATCCGCGAATGGGCCCACAAATGGCGCCAGTGCGATGTAGGAGATGATGAAGAACTCCTGCAGCAGCGGCGTATGCCAGGCGGGGGCGCTGAATTCCTTGAGCAGCGCGATTGCGGCGAAAAGCAGTGCGTTATCGGCAAGGGCGGATAGAAACTGCGCCGCCAGGATGATGTAAAAACCTAGGTTCACTATGGATTCGCCTGCCCAGTGGACAGGCGCATTATATTTGGTCGAGCCATTGTACTACACCTGTGTTACTGCCCGCTGTCGCGGGATGGCAGGCGCATGCTGCTACAGCACTTCGGCAGCAAAATCCGCCAGCCGTGAGCGCTCGCCGCGCATCAGGGTCACGTGCCCGCTGTGTTCCCAGCCTTTGAAGCGGTCGACGACATAGGTGAGCCCGGAACTGCCTTCGGTGAGGTAGGGCGTGTCGATTTGCCCGATGTTGCCGAGGCAGACCACTTTGGTTCCGGGGCCGGCGCGGGTGATCAGGGTTTTCATCTGCTTGGGCGTGAGGTTCTGCGCTTCGTCGATGATCAGGAACTTGTGCAGAAAAGTGCGGCCGCGCATGAAATTGAGCGATTTGATCTTGATGCGGGTGCGTATCAGATCCTGAGTTGCGGCGCGTCCCCATTCACCGGCCTCTTCGTCCGATTTGTTGAGCACGTCCAGATTGTCTTCCAGCGCGCCCATCCACGGCGCCATCTTTTCTTCCTCGGTGCCGGGCAGGAAGCCGATGTCTTCGCCCACCGGTACCGTGACGCGGGTCATGATGATTTCGCTGTAGATTTTCTTGTCCAGCGTCTGGGTAAGCGCGGAAGCCAGCGTCAGCAAAGTCTTTCCGGTACCGGCCTGCCCCAGCAGAGTGATGAAATCCACCTCAGGATCCATCAACAGGTTGAGGGCGAAATTCTGCTCCCGATTGCGTGCGGTAATTCCCCAGACGTTGTGCTTTTGCTGGGTATAGTCCTTCACCACCTCCAGCACCGCCGTTTTGCCTTCCTGCTCACGTACGATGGCATGGAACGGCTTTTCAAATTCGTAATAGACGAACTGATTGATCAGAAAAGAGGGGCATAGCGGTCCGGTGACGCGGTAGAACATGCGTCCGGCCTCCTGCCATGATTCCATGGCCTTGCTGTGCTTTTCCCAGAAATCGGCGGAAAGGTCTTTCATGCCGGTGGACAGAAGATCGGTATCCTCCAGCACCTTGTCGTTGAAATAATCCTCCGCCGGCACGCCCATGGCGCGTGCCTTGATGCGGATGTTGATGTCCTTGCTGACCAGGATGACCTGGCGTTCGGGAGATTTCTTTTGCAGGTACAACACCACGCCTAGTATCTGGTTGTCCGCCTTGCTGCCGGCGAGCATGGGCAGCTCATAGCTCACGGCATGCGTTTGCAGGAACAGCCTCCCGGTGCAGAAGGTGTTGCCGTTCTGCGCAAGCGGGCAGCCATGGTCCAGATTCACCAGGGTGGAGCCGATGATTTCTTCCAGGTTGCGGCTGGCCTGACGCGCATTGCGGGCGACTTCCGTCATGCCCTTTTTGTTATTGTCCAGTTCCTCCAGCGTTACCATGGGCAGATAGATGTCATGTTCCTCAAAGCGGAAGAGACTGGAGGGGTCATGCATCAGCACGTTGGTGTCGAGCACGAAAAGCTTGGGTTGGGCGTCGCGTTTCCTGGCCATCAAGTGGGGTTCTCTCTAAAGGGTTTTAACGAAATCAATGACTACCTGTGCATGACCGTCGACTTTTACGCCCCGCCATTCACGGCGCAACACGCCATGACGGTCAATCACAAAAGTGCTGCGCTCAATGCCACGCACCTGTTTACCATACATGTTCTTCATCTTGATGACAGCGAACAGTGCACAGGCTATTTCTTCTGCATCGCACAGCAACTCGAAAGGCAAAGTGTATTTTGCCTTGAAGCTTTCATGTGACTTCAGACTGTCGCGTGAAACGCCGAAGATATCCGTGCCGGCGGCCTGAAACGCTGAATATAGATCGCGGAACTGCTGAGCCTCGCTGGCACAGCCGGGCGTGGCGTCTTTCGGATAGAAGTAGATGACCAGATGCTGGTCGCGGAATTCAGATAGTCTGAATGTTTTGCCGCTCGTCGCAGGCAGTTCGAAATCGGCAACGGCTTGGTTTAGCATAATAGGGGGGGTCGACATAACGCCTCCATTGTTGTTAAAAAACACGCCCAAGGCAAGAGCATGCAACATACTAATTCCACACTTGATCATTCCACCGATGCGGCGCGGGTGTTCTTTGCCCTATGGCCGGACAAAAAGGGCAGCACGGCGTTGTTCACGCTGGGCGAGCAGATGCAGCGCACATGCGGCGGGCGTGTTATGCGCCGTGAGGCGCTGCATCTCACCTTGCTGTTTCTGGGGGAGGTGCCGCGCCAGCGGCTTCCGGATTTGCTGGATGCTGCGAATCAGGTGCATGGCATGGGCTTTCATCTGCGCCTGGAGGAGTTCTCCTGCTGGCCGCACAATCGCATCGGCTATCTTGCGCCAACAGAACTGCCGGCGGAACTGGGAGCGCTTTCTGCTGCGCTGCGCCAGCAGGTCGCGGCAGCGGGATTTGCTTTCGACGCAAGGGCCTTTTGTCCCCATGTCACCTTGTTGCGCAATGTCGCCAGCCCCATCATGCGGTTCCCGGTATCGCCTTTGGACTGGCGGGTGCGGGAATTCGCGCTGGTTGAATCGGTGCCTGCTGCCACCGGGCAGCACTATCAGGAACTTAAGGCGTGGCCTCTGGGCCAACGGTTTCCGGCGGACGCCGAGGCAGGGTCAGGGTGATGACGGTGCCGCCACCTTCGCGGGCTGCAAAATTGATGCCGCCGCCGTGTGCCTCGCATACCTTGTACGCAAACGGGATGCCCAATCCGGTGCCGAAGCGTTTGGTGGATGGCCCGGGGATCAGTATGCTGTATTCCGGGGTGAACGGCATGCCGGGGCCGCTGTCTGCGATGCGCAAGGTGATCAATTCCTCCGCGACAGCGCAGCTAATATCGATGACGCCGTTCGCAGGAGAGGCCTCTGCCGCATTCAGCAGCAGGTTATAGAGCGCCTGCTCCAGCAGCAGATCGTCCGCCATGAGCGTGGCGTTGCCGTCGCATCCGTCGCGCTTGATCGTCAACGATTTCTCTTTCAGCTTTTGTTCCAGCGGTGACAGCGCGCCGTCGATCAGCTGATTCACACTGATGGAAGCCAGTTGCGGCTTGAGTGGATGCAGGTAGGCAAGCAGTGCACCGGTCCAGCGCTCCAGCCGATCCACGGTGCCGATGATGTCTTGCAGCGATTCCCGCGTTTCCCCGTCCAGTTTGGCGCTGTCTGCTACCTGTGCAGTGGCGCGGATGCTCGCCAATGGGTTGCGGATGTTGTGCGCCAGAACCGGCACCAGCGCGCCTTGTGCGGCTTGTTTCTCGGTGCGGATCAAGGCTTCGCGGCTGTGTGCCAGATCTGCCGCCATATCATTGATGGCACGTGACAGGTTGGCCAGTTCTATCGCGCCGGTTTCCGGCGCCTTATGTTCCAGCTTGCCGGCGCTGATTTCTGTTGTGGCACGGAGAAGCGCGGCAATCGGGCGGACGATGGCGCGCTGCAGAAAGCCATGCGAGAACAGCAGCAATACAACGGCAAGGGCGACCGGTATGGCCATCAAAGTGAGCGCAGCATGCCGGGAATTTTCCAGGCTGGTTTGCAGTTCCTGCTGCTTGAGCGCGAGCAGGGCTTCCGCCGCGGCGGAGATGGTTTCAAAGCGCCGCAGCAGCTTGGACTCCATGTCGCTGTTGAGTACATGGGTCAGCTCCATGTAGGAGATTCGGCTACGCCGCTGCAGTATGCGTCCGGTTTCTGTCAGGTATTCCGAATAGCTCAATTGCAGTTCATGGATGGCCTTGGCCTCCTCGGGGCCTCGGGCCAGTTTCCCCAGCGTGTCGAAGCGTTGTGCAATGGTTACTGCAAACCCGTTGTATTCCTCGTTGGCGGTGGCATCGGCAAGGAAGTAGGCATCGAACAGTTCCTTCATCTGGCGGTACATATCTCCCCGAGTCTGCTGGATTTCTTGCACCAGCTGGTTGATGCGCAGGGATTCGCGCGAGGCCGCCTGCCACTGATGAATGCCGTAGCCACCGGCTGCGCCAGCCAGCGTGACCAACAGCACGAAGGTTAGCTCGTGGACGAGCAGCAGGTGCTTCAGGGATTTCAGCGGCTTCATGGCCGACGGGGAGTTGAGGCTTATTCCAGGCGGAAAACAACCGGGACATGCACGGTGAACTCATGTGCGCGCAGCGCCTCGGGTGGCGGTGGCAGCGGCGAAGCTTTTTTCACCATCTCCAGTGCCTGCCGGTCCAGTGCCTCATAGCCGCTTGATTGGCTGATGCTGCTGGAGATGACCACTCCGCCGCCATCAATTTGCAGCTGCACCGTCACCGTGCCCTGCCAGCCGCGCATTTGCGCCAGTCGCGGATATTGTTTGTACCTGGCAAATTCCCGGCCCAGCAGATTGGCGTAGTTGCCATGTGCGTCAACATCTTGCGCGACGGGCTTAGGTAGTTCCGGGGGCGGGGCGGTGAATGCCGGAGGCTCCGCGGCCTTCTGCGGCGCGCTGATCACCGGGATGGACTCGGCGCGCGGCGGCGGCTCAGGCGTCAGCTCTCTGGGTGTAATGGGCGCGGGCGTCGGTGCAACTTTCACCGGCTGCAAAGGAAGTCGTTTGGGTATGAGTTTGGGTGGTTCCGGGGGCGGGGCGGGCGGCTTCGGCGTCAGCTCCACATCCAGTATGGTCGCCAGCTTTTCCGAATCCAAGCTAAACGGATGCAGCGCCGCCAGCGCCAAGGCATGCAAGGCCAGCGATAACACCAGCGCCCAGACGAAATAGGTGCTTTCTCTGGTATTGAACCCATGATGGAAGGAAGGAGCGGTGTGGGACATGATGGTTTAAAAAAGCGAAATCCGTACCCTGAGCGATAGTCCGCAAAAAACCGGCATTATAGCAGCAAATAATCCGGCGACAGAGGGAGGAATTCCTGCGAAAACAGGGTGTTGCTGGCAGGCGGCGAATCGCCCGGAGATTTTCCGCAAGGGCAGTATGGTGGTTGCTGTTGACAACCATGCCGGCTGTGGAGAGCCGCGTCTCAATCCCACTCCAGCACCGGGTAGACGATGTTGATGTTGCGCCGGTTGACGTTCTCGAACAACACCCAATTGCCCTTTTCGCTGGCGGCAGCAGTATTCATTGCTTGCTCCATAGTCGCGCCCTGCTTGATGCTGGCGCGGATGTCGCCGAGCAGGGTGTCGAAGTAATGCTGTTCCTTGTCCAGCGCCGCTTGCCAGTCCCCGGTGACCGGCCCGTGGCCGGGGATGACGCGTTGTGCCTTGATCGCGCGCAGTTGGGCTATCACCTTGAGCCAGCCTTTGACATCGCCGTCGATCGAGGGCGTGCGCTCGATGAACAGCAGGTCGCCGCTCCACAGGGTGGCGCTGGCAGTATCGAATACGGTGAGGTCGGTGTTGGTGTGTGCTGCCGGATAGGCGGTCAGCAATAGTGCGCGCTCGCCAAGATCGAGCTGCATGGCGGTTTCCACCGCTTGCGTGGGCTTGATGATTTCGCTGCCGGCAAACGCTTCGCCCAGCCAGGCGGCGTTGTTGCGCAGGTAGATGTCCCGGCGGCGCTCCATGGCATCGGCCAGTTTGGCATGGCCGACATAGACGGGGCGATCTTCCTTGAAGGCGGCATTGCCGAAGATGTGGTCGGGGTGGATATGGGTGTTGACGACATAGCGGATGGGCAGGTCAGTGACCTTGCGTACCGCTTCGCGCAGACGCTTGCCGACCTGCAGCGAACCGCCGCTGTCGATCACCGCCACGCCGGTTTTCCCGACGATGAAACCGATATTGCAGATGTCCCCGTGATAACCTTCATCCAGCTCTTCGTGGACGCCGTGATGTACGTAGACGCCAGGGGCGGCTTCCTGCATAGGTAGCGGATCGGCGGCCACCGTCGAGGCAAGGAGCAAGGCGCAGAGAGCAAGGATCAATTGCATCATGTCGAATTCTTTCATCGGTGTAGTTTTCGGTACGGCTGCGTGCACAAAACCGTTCGCAGGCATTATGCCAGCAATCATATGACTGGTAGCCGGGCCATTGGTTGCGCTGCGGTGAACTATAATTCTGCTTCCTGTCTCTACTGGAGTGCGGGTGCACCCCAGCGGCAAAAAGTGTATATTTCCATCGGTGGCGATGGTACGCTCCAGGCCATCAAACAAATTCCCGTGGGCGCAACCCATCGGGAGTGCATTTATCCACTTGATTGATTTACTGAATAGCTAGGTAACCCCATGAACGATTCCACGCAACGCTACACCAAAACCGCGATTATCCTGCATTGGGTGATCGGGTTCATGATATTCGGCATGTTCGCTCTCGGCTGGTATATGAGCGAGTTGCCCAAGGATAGCCCCAAAGCCGCAGCGCTCGACCTGTTTGACTTGGGCCTCTACACGCTGCAATTCGCCGAGCCGCTGACGCCGAGAACCTTCTATTTCAATCTGCACAAGTCGATAGGCGTTACCCTGTTGGCGCTGATTGCTTTCCGCGTTTTCTGGCGGCTGGCCAATGCTGCACCCACATTTCCGGCGACCATGCGGGAATGGGAAAAGAAGGCGGCTGATATTGCACATAAGGGGCTTTACGTGTTGATGGTGGCGATGCCGGTGAGCGGCATCATTATGGCCAGCTACAGCAAATATGGCGTCAAGTGGTTTGGCGTCAAACTCATTGCCGGACTGGATAATACGCCAATGCGGGAACTGTTCCAGGAAGTGCATGAAGCGATAGGCGCTATTCTGCTGGCGGTGATTGTTGTCCACGTCATCGCCGCTATCAAGCACAAGGTGGTGGATAAGGATGACGTGATGAAGCGGATGTCGCTGCGCGGCTAACCGCGCTTGGACTCTAAAGCAAACGGGGCGCAATGCGCCCCGTTTGCTTTTGTGCCGCGTATAGCTAACCTTTGACTTCGACCTGGTGCGTGAATGATTTGCCTTCGTTGTCGTCCGCCTTTACTTCCAGCGTGCCGGGGCCGTCAGGCAGGTAATAGAAGCGCAGATAGGGATCCTCGGCCACTGCCACACCAAAATCGGCCTGCATCAGCGGCTTGCTGTTGTAGGTGAACGCCACTTTCTGGATATAAAAGGCCGGTTTGTAACCGCCGGATGCCAGGTCACGCTGCAGACCGGTGAACATCGGGTGCTTGATCAGGAAGGTCGCGGTATTGACTTCGCCAAGCTTCACCGGGGTGTCTACGTTCAGCTTGATCTTGCCGGAAGCAGCGCGGATTGCGGTATCGTCGCCGTCCACCGCGCCCCCGCAGCCACCCGCGGCGCGAATGACAATAGCAGACATGTAGAGTTTGCCGTCAGCCGTTTCGCCGACAGCATGAATGTAGGAGTCCATTTCCATGCGTATGCGGGTGGAGATTTGCGCTTTGCCGTTGAGCGGGGTGAAATGGTAAACGGCGGCGAGTGGAATCGGATTGGCATCGACAATCAGGTAGACTTTTTTGATGGCGTCGTTGGCGGTCAGCGCTTTGTCTATGGTCAGCGTGATCGGCACCTGCGCACCGCTTTCCGCGCGCCTAGGCCCTTCCAGCTTGATGAACGGGCCATCCTCTATGGTCTTGCCGGCAAAGAAGCTTTCCTGCATGACCGGCCATATCTTGTCGGATGCCTCGGCCAGAGCAGCGACGCTGTAGCCAAGCAACAGACTGCCGATCAGGCCAAGATAGGTGAATTGTTTTGCGATGCGCATGGTGTTTCTCCCATAACGAGCAGTAAGCTTTTGTTAAATGATACGCGAAGGTAGACAGTCAACCGGAACCCAAGTTCAAGGGTCATGCCGGATCAGGCCCGGCTGGCAAACAGTTCGGCGCTCAGCCCCCACTCCTCTTCCGTCAGCCCCTGGGCTTGGGCAGGCGGGGCCATGGGGTGATTGAAGGCAGCATCGACCAGATAGCCGGCATTGGCCAGGTGCAGATCTTCCGGCACTTTCTGGCCGTTGGTCACATAATGCAGATTCAGCCGATGGCGGATCAGGCAATCCACCGCCGGTGCCAGCGACAGCGCTTCGTCGATCTTGGTCAGGATCGCCCCCGCCATGCCCG
>Ga0208566_1000009_pt1 | contig 287968 bp, 267 predicted proteins | sample PL_2010_150m_FD_184159 | JGI IMG/M metagenome (GOLD analysis project Ga0208566, IMG submission 184159) | Freshwater microbial communities from Powell Lake, British Columbia, Canada to study Microbial Dark Matter (Phase II) - PL_2010_150m... | ecosystem: Environmental > Aquatic > Freshwater >...
GGCTTGGGGTGGAGCAGGGGAGTTGTGCTTGAGTATGAAAATTAAGTGTCATCTTTTTATATCTTGAAAGGGCGGCGTCCGTTAGGCGGCGCATGAAAGGCCCGAACCTATGGTGTATAAACGTCCGGACGGGCGCCGATACGGTTGTAACATGCCGGCTAGAGCGGTTTTGACAGGTTCGTCTGGAATGTTATACACCAGTCCCGTTGGGCGTCTTATACACCACTTGGTGTCTAATTATAGTTAGACTTTCTCTCATAACGAGGTTATGCATGGCCATTGAATCTCCGCTATTCCAAAGCTCTATGGAGTTATTTGGTCATTCAATAACCCATTTCAATGGAACCAGCGAACTAGATAGAAAGCTTGTAATTCTGCATCTTTCTAATGCAGTAGAGCTACTATTAAAAGACATGGTTCTTGACGGGGGTGAATCAATTTACAAAAACCCTAAGGAAACAATAACCATCAATGGCTGCATTGAAACTCTAAGATCAAAATCCCTCACGATACCTTATCTAAATAAACTAGAGCTATTGATCGACGAAAGAAATGCCTTGCAGCATAGATTTGGATCACCAAATGAATTAACCACAATCTTCTACATGAATCTAGCAAAAGATTTCTTTAGGGAAGTTCTAAAGTTACATTATGGCCAAGACTTGGATGAGGTTCTTCCCCAGTTCGCAGAGGAAAAAGACTTAGCTGCTCTCACTATGCGTGAACCTGCCGATGAGTCTGAATTGGAAAATCTTAAAAAACTTGGGAAAGTACACCCCCTTGGAGCTTTACTATCTGCGACTGCATATCTAGAGAGAACAATATTGAAGTTCGGAGAGAGCGTCGGCATTACAAACAGATTTAGTCCCTCCATGCCAATATCCGGACGTCACCTTGAGATAAATGGGATTGAGTTACCGGAAGACTTAAAAGAAAGACTCGATAACACGCGGCGCCTAAGAAATATGGCTGCGCATGGGAGGGCGGAGCCAACGCGAGACGATGTGGCAACCGCCATATCAACCATCGAAGAGCTTGAAGTATTCCTAAGCAAGCAAGACATTGAAAGCTCTAAAGACAAAGTATTTCTCGCAAAAAAACGGAGAGAGGCAGAGAAGCCAAACTACGACAATAGCAGGGTTCTGATGCCGCCTGACCAATGGATGCACGAGGTATTAAAAAACTTTCTAATGGTTGAGCCTTCGCTAGGAAAGAAGAAATTTATCATCGAAGTAAAAGAAGGAAAGGTTTTGCTCTCGGAGTTACCCGAAACACTACCTGGGGATACAAAATCATTTGAATATTCTTTTGTATTGAATGATCGCGGAGACAATATCTCCAGCGAATCTGAGCGAATCAAATTAGAGATCATTAGAGATTGCTCGTCCGGCACCGCGCCCCAGGTCTAACTAGTGGTTCAAATCGCTCGCTCCGCTCGCTGGGACGGGCTAAAGCCCGCCCCTTAACCAAACCTTATGACTTACAGGGCCAAACCATGAGACAGATACTGACTCCCCAAGTTAGGAAGTGGACGAAGGTTGGAAATATTCACACGCCACATTCGTTTTCCACTTGGTGCCCTCATTGTAACGAGAAGGTAACTTTTACGTGTGTGAATCACCAACATGACCCACATAGAGCATGTATTTCATCATCTGCTCACTGTCCATGGTGTTCTCATCATGTAGGGGTGTGGTCGCTAGGCGCGCTTGGTCCAGAGTCAGCCGAAGTATATATACATCCTAATAACGGTGAGCCTCACCAACCCAAAAATGTTGCAGAGTCTATATCCGAACCTCTTTATCGGTCCTACACCTCGACTATCGACGCATACAACTCAGGAAATTATGTAGCTACTGCTGTTTGTTGCCGCAGGACGCTGGAAGGGTTATTTCAAGGGCTGCTTCCCGAGGGGAAGAAAGTAAATAACCTGGCGAAAGCCATATCCGAAGTCGCGGATTCCGTAAACCTAGCTGATCCGATCAGAAATCTGGCAAACGTTCTTCGCCAAGGGGGCAATCTCGGGGCACATTTCGATATGGAAAAAGAGCCAGATGAGAAGATGGCATTCCAAATGCTAACCCTGCTCGAAAACCTCATAGACTTTCTCCATGTATTGCCTCGCGAGATTAGTGCATTAGAGCAACACCTTGACCGAGAAGAGTCATAACAAGTGGTTCAAATCGTTCGCTTCGCTCACTGGGACGGGCTAAAGCCCGCCCCTTAACCAAACGTTATAAACCACAGGAGGATCTGGTGCTGCTAGAAAACCTAGGCCAGCACTCACAAAGTGCGGCAACGAAGCTGCATGTGAAAAGTGCTTTAAACCCACTATTATGGCTTACAGGAATAGCTACACCACTCTGTTTTGGTGGGGCGTACGTTTTCCGTGCATTTTCTCCTGTTTTTGAAATCCTTGCATTAACAGGTGTTCTACCAATCATGGTTACATGTTTGGGCTTTTGTTATTTTGCGCTATTTAAACCAGAGAAGCTTCAGTCAGAAGATTTTCAAATTCGTCATGAGTCCCTTCAATTGATACAGCAAAAAAGTGGAGAAATAGCAATTCTCGCATCATCTTTAGAGCAAATTGTAAATCCAGCTGCGCCTGCACTAGAGTTCAAAGGAGGTCAATCGTGAATGTTTACCTGATCTCTTTTACATCCCAAGCTAATGTAGTAAAAAGAGCTGATATACAAAGTTTTTTCGATACTAGGCCTGAGATACTAAACTGGTTCGGTATCATGCCGGAGGCGATTCTGGTGACCACAAATAGTTCTGATGCTGAAATTACTAGGCTTTTGATTGAACGGTTTGGTTACGACATTACATTTATCATCACTAAGACAGAGCCAAATCGAACTCAAGGCTTCATCAACAATGAGGTGTGGGAATTTATAAATAACCCGACGCCTTCAAGCCCTTCAACTGGATTACTAGGTGGCCGAGGTTATAAAAAATAAAAGTAAGGGACGCAGCAAGCTGCGCCCCTGTTTTAAGAGTTATGTGAAAACGAAAAGGAGGTCGTCAGCTTGGATATAATTTTCAACCCACCACTACCAATTTCACCAGATGAGTTTTATAAAACTCTGCTTTCAGTATCAGGAGCGAGGTAGCCTGGACGTAGCGCGTGGAAAAGGCTTCGCCGTTTTCCACCCTACGCAATGGCGAGGCTTCGTTAGCGCAGGCGGATGTAGTGACGTAGGGTGGACAACGCTTTTTTTGTCCACGCGGCTATCATCGAAAAGGGAACGGATCTATTTACCTTTCAAGTGGTTAGCTTTGTAAAAAGGGGACAGATTTATTTATAGGCGCGACCTGCAACTTTGCCCCTTTGCTGCGATTTTTCTCTGAGGTTCATTTACTCTAGAGCCCCTTGGAACTTGAATAATGATGCGGCGTTCATCGATGCAGACTGAGTCATACAGATTGTTTTACATGGTCCTTATTTTCGTTACCGTACCTGTCGGGATCGGGATTGTGTATGCAACCGATCTCTGGGCCCCGTCATATCAATACAAAGGCGTCATTCATCCCGCAGCGCATCGGGACGGTTACGTCAGTTATATATTCCCCGGAACGGGGGGTGGTATCGGCACATGCCAGTTTGCACCTGAGGTAGCATCCCGATTTTCCGTTGGAAGTAAGGTTCTAATAAAAAAGAGTGTGTTATTTGGACGATGTACACTCTCAGAGTTACCTAAAGGCTGGGAAGCGAGAATATATTATTAACCTGAATTAGAGAGAAGCAATCGGAGATATTGCCTTGCCGGTCGCTGGCGCCCTCAAGTTAAATGTCACCTATCCGACGTACATTTGCCCGCAACCTCTCAAGGAATGAAATATGCAGCTAACGACCCTCCTCGTTCCAACCTATACACATATGCTCAAAACACTCTCTAGCTGGTTGAAGAAGGCGCAGGCCCAGCTACCGGAAGCCGAGGCGCAGGCGTTGTTATCCGCACAGCTGGCGCCTGATATGTATCCGCTGTCCACTCAGGTTCGCTTTGCGTGTGTGCAGGCGCGAGAAGCCATATGCCGCCTGAGAGGAGAGCCGTTCCCGGCTGCCATCAACGAGCTGTTGAATGAGGGGCGGCAGGCGGTCAAACAACCCGGATCGCTCGCCGATGCGTATGCACGGATCGATGAAACGGTGGCGTTGCTTGAAGGCCTCGCAGCCGATGCGCTGGATATGGACGCGGACAAGCCAATCGCCCACGAACTTCCAAACGGGATGATTTTCGATCTGACCGCGGAACAGTACGCCCGTGACTGGACGCTGGGTCAGTTCTATTTCCACGTCATGACGGCTTATTCGATATTGCGTAACCAAGGGATCAATCTGGGCAAGGCGGATTACGTGGCACACATGCTGCCTTATCTTCGTCCGGAATCGATTCCCAAGGGCTAATGAGATTGCGGGGCAGGGGACGGATTAATTATCCGTCCCCTCCGCTTGCTGGTCGCTCTCAATCAAATCCAGACATCATTCACCGCCGTCCGCTCGTTCGTTTCTTCACCGGTGTTCAACACACCTCTTGGCTCGATCAACAGCAGCTTCGTCTCCTGCGCAGCACTGGGTTTGTGTTCGACGCCTTTCTTCACCACATACATCTCACCGGCGCCAACGGTGACCACACCGTCTCGAAATTCGATCACCAGCTCGCCCTCCAGCACGATGAAGGTTTCATCGGTATCGGCATGGCTGTGCCATACGAACTCGCCCTCCAGTCGGACGATTTTGAACTGGTAGTCGTTCATCTCTGCGACGACCTTCGGCGCCCACTGGTCATGGAACAGCGCGAATTTGTCGGCGAAATTGATGGCGGAGTAAGGCGGGGTTTGAGAGTTCATGGCAAGGCTCGCGAGTGGGTGTGGTAGGTGACCACTAGGCTAGCGCCGCACCTGCCAACCCGTATTGCATGATCGTGCAAGCGCCGCTTGGGCCGGCTACCGGTGTTTGAGCATCTTCAGCCAACGAGCAGGCGAGATGCCGAAGCTCAGCTTGAACAGCCGGGTCATGTGGGCTTGATCGAAGAAGCCGCTGCCAAGCGCCGCGTCGATCAACGTCTGACCCGCCAGCAGTCGGTGGCGCACCTCCGCGAGCCGCCGCTGGGTGATATAGCGATAGGGGCTGGTGCCGTACAGCGCCCGGAAATCGCGTGACAGGCTCCAGCGATCGCGACCACTGGCGTGCACCAGCGCATCCAAAGTGATGCCTTCGCCAAGTTTGTCGTGAATGAAGGCGCGGGCCCGCTCAGCCGCGACGTAATCAACCGCCCGGCGGCCGCTCGGTTTGCCCGCAGCGGCTTTCAGCGCCTGTGCCAGGTCATAGATGGCGTCGTCTTCTTCGAGCGGGTCGAGTACAACGTCCAGGCTGTAGAGCAGACGACGGGTGGCTGAAAGCAGCCGAGGGTCTTGCGACAGCCCGCCCGATATGAAGGGCAGGGGCTCGCCGCCAAGTACGTCCTGAATCAATGACGGTTCGATGTAGAGCATGCGGTAGCGGAAGCCGGCCTCTGTGCCGGCCTCGCCGTCATGAACCTCGTCGGGGTGCAGCACCATGGTGCCGCCCGGCAGGCTGTGCCGCATCGCTTGCCGATAATGGAAACTCTGCACGCCAGAGAGCGTACTGCCGATGGCGTAGGTGTCGTGCCGGTGGGGCGTATAGCCGTGCCCGCGGAAATAGGCCTCGATGCGCTCCATCTTCGTTGATGGGGTTGCACGCTCAAGCCAGTCCCGGTTGGTGCTCGGTCTGTTCATCGTCTATGCCAATCGCACCATGAGCTGAGGAACCGCCTGGACTTTTCTCAGGCGTAAGGGAGCAGATTAGTTCGATCGCACATTGCGTACCCAGATGATTTTGTCCCGCTTGCTCCCGCTACTTCAAACAGAACTGCAAGATGGCCTCAGCGACAGGCTGGGGCGCTTCGCGCTGCGGGAAGTGCCCGACGCCATCGATCACCTGCCGCTCGTAGACGCCGCTGAAGAAGCGCTCTCGACCTTTGGAGCTGTCGGGCTGGTTGCAGGTGTCGACCCCGCCGTGAAGCACTAGGGTCGGCACTGACAACACGGGCGCCGGGTGCAGACGCCTTTCGTGCTCGTTATAGGCTGGGTCGCCTTCGGCGAAGCCCCAGCGGTGGCGATAGGAATGCAGGACGATTTCAGCCCAGTCCTCACCCTGAAACGCTCGCGCGGCTTCGGCGAAGTCAGCCTGCGCGTACCAGCCATCCGGTGCCCAGGTATCCCACATCATCCGGGCGAACGTCTCGCGCTCATCCTGCACTACACGGGCACCGCGTGGAGTGGCCATGTACCAGTGATACCAGTAATTGCGCGCCTGCGGTAGGGCGAGGGGTTGGTCGGGGTCGTTGGTGCCGTAGCCCACCGAAAGCATCACCAGATGTGAGGCGGCCTCGGGTCGCAGACCGCAAGCATTCGCGGCGGCGCGCGCCCCCCAGTCATGGCCGATCAGAGCGGGCCGTGTCAGACCTAGCGCATCGATAAATTGGAGCAGGTCACTGCCCAGTGCGGACAGTTGCCCGCTACGGGGCGTGGAGGCATCGTGGAAGCGCGTTGGCGAGAACCCCCGCAGTGCGGGTGCCAGTACGCGATAGCCGGCCTCGGCGAGGCGGGGCGCCACGGCTTTCCAAGATTCGGCGCTGTCCGGCCAGCCATGCAGCAAAATGGCCGTCCTGCTGCCTTGCGGATTCCATTCGAGATAGGCGATGTCGAGCCGCTCGGTCGAGGCGAAGCGATAGGGGGGCATAAGCTGTCTCCGATCATGACGATGCCTCAGCCTAGCTGGACCACTCTACGCAATAAGCGAATAATCCGATTTCATTGATGACTTTTCACGTTGAATAGAGATGGATGTTCCTCTGTGATTGATGCCCCCCCGTTGGAAACAGCGTTGCTGCGTACCTTTCTCGAAATCGTTGATAGCGGCAGCTTCGCTGCCGCAGCCGAACGGTTGGCGTTGACACCTTCGGCCGTCAGCGGACATATGCGCCGGCTTGAGCAGATCGCCGGCGCCAGCCTGCTGACTCGCACCACGCGCCGCCTGGACCTGACGCAGGCCGGCGACACGCTGTATGCCTACGGTCGCAACATCCTCGATCTGGAGCGCGAGGCTCGCGCCAAGCTGCGCGGCGCCTCCTCGCGCACGCGGTTACGCATCGGTGCCTCGGAAGATTTCGCTGCTGCCTGGCTGCCCCAAGTGCTGCAGCGCTTTCGGCAGTGGCATCCCGAGGCGGCTGTGGAGCTGAAGGTCGGCATTACCGCCGAGCTGCTGCGCCAGCAAGAGTGTGGAGCCCTGGATCTGGTCTTCGGTAAGCAATGCAGCCGTGTCGAAGGCGGTGGGGCCTTGTTGTGGGAAGAGCCGCTCGTATGGGTGTTTGCGTCGGATCAGCCCGTTCCCGAAGATCTGCTGCCGGTGGCGGTCTTTCCCGAGCCCTGCGTTTATCGTGAGTCGGCTTTGGCAGCGCTGGGGGGTACGGATCGGCTCTGGCGCATCGTCTTCGAGAGCAGCAGCATGACCGGCTGCTTGTCGGCCGCGCGTGCGGGCTTCGCCATTACGGTCATCGCCGACAGCCAGCGCTGCAAAGGCTTGCGCGTGTTGGATGCGGCGGATGGTCTGCCTGAACTGCCTGCGGCGCGCTTCTATGCGTTTCCCAGCAAAGACAACCCGGTCAGCGCGGCGCTGATCGAGGCGGCCCGTCGCGCCGGGCAGCGTCGTTTCAGCGACCTGGGGCTTAGGGCTGATTTAGGCTGAAGCCTCGTCAGGTGTGGGCGTCAAAACGCTGGAGATGGCGCTTCTCCTCGCGCGATGCCGGCGCCTCGGCGGGGCAGGCGCGTGTGGAGTTGGCTGGCCAGCACGGATTTTGTCCATGGCGTGACCGCTTTTGAGTCGCCTGCACAACGGGCAAAGGCGCGTCTGCTGTTCCGCCCGCTGACCCGCACTGAAGAGCTGTCGTCTACTACGTGTTGGACCGCTCCAAGGCCAACCTGGCCCTGCTCGCCGAGCTGTACTGGCTGGCCGACCACCCCAGCAATCATGACGATCGCCGGGACCGCGCGGAAGGACGCACCGGATACTAAAGCACGTCCAGTGTTGTCTTGATGCGATCCAGCACGACGATCGTCCTGAACCATTTCACATTAGGGTTCTGGTGAAACAGCGTGTCGCAGAGTGCCTGATACCGACTCATGCTAGGGACCAGCAAGACGAGCATGAAGTCTGCATCACCGGTCACGTAATAGCACTGCTGGATCTCGGGCCCTGAAAAGCTCGCCTTGAGCGCTTCCAAGTCGCTGGCCTGGGTGCTGTGTGCCTGCACTTCTACCAGAAGGGTAATCACCTGACCCAGTTTGTCGGGGTCAAGAATGGCCTTATGGGTTTGGATATGACCGTCTTCCCTGAGCCGCTGAATACGTCTTTGTACCGATGCGGTCGACAAATGAACCTTGTCGGCAAGTTCGCGAAGGGGCACCTGACAGTCCCTTTGCAAAAGTCTGAGCAGTGACAGGTTGTAGTGATCGATCGCCATCCTAACCACCGAATGAGAAAATTTACCGTTTGAGGCCGGCGATACAAGCGCTCTTATCGCGCGGTCTGCAATAAAGTATCGCCATGTTTTCGGCACCGTAGAAGTCCCTTATGCACACCCACTCCGGCACGACGCTTGGCGTCACCCTGAACGTAATCGCCTCGATGTTGTTCGCGCTGATGTTTGCCTATACGCCGCTACTGTCGGCACTGGCGGGGGACGAGATATACGGATGGCGGATTCTGCTGACATTTCCCTGCCTGACGCTTTTCATGCTCTTGCGCGGATACGGGTCGCAGATAGCCGTTCTGTTCCGGCGCCTGCTCGTCGAACGGTATTTCCTGGCGACGCGGCTGGTATCGTCCTTCCTGATCGGTGTTCAGCTTTGGCTGTTCATGTGGGCGCCAGGCAACGAACAGGGGCTCTCGGTCTCGCTTGGCTATTTCATGATGCCGATCAGCATGGTTATCGTTGGCCGCCTGGCCTTCAAGGACCGCCTTTCGCGGTTTCAGCTGCTTGCCAGTTTGCTTGCCCTGTTGGGTGTGCTGAACCAGCTGATAGTCTCGCAATCCCTGGCTTGGCCGACGATGGTTGTCGCGCTTGGCTACCCGCTCTATTTCTGGCTGCGCCGGGTCACCGATACCAACTCGATCGGTGGACTCTGGTTCGACATGCTGCTCAGCTTGCCGCTTTGCCTTTACTTCATTCTTCACGGCGGCCACGTCCTTGGTGAGTTGGCTAACGGGCTACATATCCTTTGGCTGGTTGCTGGCCTTGGGCTGCTCAGTAGTCTGGCACTGGCTTTTCAAGCGCTCTCCGCTCCGCTTCTCAACCTGAGCCTGTTCGGTTTGCTGGTGTACGTCGAACCCGTGCTCTTGATGCTGGTTGCCCTGGCTCTTGGCGAGGCGATCAGCCCAGGCGAGTGGCCGACGTACCAGGCCATCTGGCTGGCCGTTGCGGTACTGGTGCTGGAGGGAATCAATAGCTTGAGGACCACCAGGCGTTCCGCCCAGCCACTCTAGCGGTAACCGTTCGAATATCGGTGTCCCTGTTATGACCATCGCCCGATGGTTCGTTTTGCAGGATGGGCTAGTCCGCGTGAATGGCTGCGATTATTCGAATGGGTTCTTCATCCTGAACTACAGGGGGTGGGCTGGGTCGGTCCTAGGACAGGCCAGACCAATGGAGAACACAGATGACGAAGCGATCGAAAAGTTTGTCAGAGCGGGTGGTGGTAATTGCGGGCGCCTCAAGCGGCTTTGGCCGGGGCGCCGCCTACGAACTTGCCGCGCAGGGTGCCAAGGTGGTTGTCGCGGCCAGGCGCAAGGCGATGCTTGACGAACTGGTCGCCGAGATCGAAGCGGCCGGCGGGGCGGCCATCGCAGTGCAGGTTGACGTGAGCGAGCCAAAGGATATTGCACAGCTTGCAGAAGCGGCACTCTCGCGCTTCGGTCGTATCGATGTCTGGGTGAACAACGTGGGCGTCGGCGCGATCGGGTATTTCTGGGACATTCCGCTCGAGGATCACGCCCGGCTAGTGGACGCAAACCTGAAGGGGCTGATCTACGGGGCGCATACGGCGCTTCGACAGTTCACCACCCAGGGCTATGGCACCCTGATCAACGTAGGCTCGATCGACAGTGAAACGCCGTTGGCGCTCCAGAACACCTATGCGGCCACCAAGGCGGCTGTATTGAGCCTGAGCCGTTCGCTGAACGAGGAGCTGCGCCTGGCTGGCCACGAGGACATCAAGGTCGGGACGATCATGCCTTGGGCGGTGGATACGCCCTGGTGGACGCACGCCGCGAACTACACGGGGCAGGCGCCGCGCATGGCCATGATGGACGACCCAGGTATCGTCGTCCAAGCCATCGTTGAAGCCTGTCTGGACCCGAAAGAAGAGCAGCCGGTGGGGTGGAAAGCGAAGGGGTCGAACATCATGCATCACCTGTTCCCCGACCTCACTGAGCGTATGTCCGGGAATGTCGCAAAAGCCGAGGCCGAAAAGGCCATGCCAGCGCCTCACACCTCCGGTGCCCTGCACCAACCGATGTCCGATGGCATGAAGATCGATGGCGGCATCCGCGAGCGCATGCACGCCGAAGACAAGCAGCACTAGCGAAACGATTTGCGGCCCGGCCGCCACCGCAGCTGCAGCTGGCGAGTGGTTGGACGGACGCGTGGACAACGCTCTGCTTGTCCACGCTGTCGACTATCCTCCTATTGGATTTGTTCTTCATAGCTATCAGCTGCGCTGCACAGGCCAGCCATGTGCCTCTTACCGAGCGTCGCCGCTTTCCCGCATCTGCGCTTCCTCTGCAGGCCGCAGGATCTCCCGATCGATACTGACGAATGGTCGCGGATTTTTGTGAACCAGTTCCGTTGAGCTCATAAAGCGTTCACAGGTTTTCACCGATAAATGCCAAGTCACAACCACATTCTCATATCGCTAGTAGTTACGGCATTCTCAAGTCGAGGGGCGCGCGATAGCCGCTCAGGTTTGGGAAGGTTTCCTTTGTACGTGTGGGTTTAACGGTAAAAATTGATGAAAAAGAATCTCCTGGCATCAGCTATCTGCTTGGCTATTGCGGCCTCTCCGATTTCTCATGCAGTGGCCGTTGGTCAGGCCGCGGGCGCCGCTGCCTCTACGACCTCCACTGTGTCCCCCGAAGTAGCGTCCATGGCCCGGGACCTCAGCGTTGCTGCCAAGCAGTCCCCCGAAGCCCTGAGCGAGGTGTTGGCCAAGGTAAAAACCCCTGAGCAGGCTGTTACGCTTCAGTCTGCGTCCGAATACTTGACTGAACAGCAGCTCATCGATGCTGCCAGCACAGAGCAGATTCAGGCCCGGCTCGCCGACCTCGGCATGCAGACCGCACCCGCTGGCGCCACGTCTACTGCTAGCATTTTCAGCAATACGCTGGTCCAGGTTGGGCTAGTCGCCGTTGGCGTGGGCGGTATTGCAGCCGCTGCAGGTGGCGGCGGCGGTGGTGGTGGCGGAAGCAGCCCCGAGCCAGTCACTCCTCCGCCTGTCGCTGAGCCGACTCCACCTGTGGTTGATGAGCCACCTGTCACTGAGCCAGCTCCGCCTGTGGTTGATGAGCCACCTGTCGCTGAGCCGACTCCGCCTGTCGTTGCGCCGCCTATCACTGAACCGGTCGAACCGATTGTCGAGCCGCCTGTAACCGGTCCGGCCCCATCGCCCGTTTCCACTCCTACTGCAGCAGAATACGCATTCACGGGGGGGATGGGGATCACCGGTATCCAGACCGCCCATTCGCGCGGCTATACCGGCACTAGCGCCCAGGTTGCGGTCTTGGACACCGGGTTCTATAGCGATCATCCCGAACTGAGCGGCCAGTTCGCAGGCTTTTATAACGCCTATACCGGCAGCGAACTGGCTGCTGATGCCGGCGACTTTGACGGGCACGGCACCCACGTAGCGGGCATCATTGCGGCAAAGGCCAACGATTACATGGGCGTCGGCTATGCGCCGGATACCACATTGCTCGGAGCGCGCATTGGCGACGCCAACGGCGATCTGGATGTGACGACCCAACAGCTCGCAGATGCGTTTCGCTGGGCGCGCGGGAAAGGCGCAGACTTCATCAATAACAGCTACGGGCCAGACGCTTACGCAGCAAACTTCACAGCCACTGAGGTTGAATTGGGGCTAAAGCCCATGATCGACGAGTTTCGTACCGGTGCTCAGAATCATGTGATCTATGTCTGGGCGAATGGCAACGCAGGTTCAGATAAACAGCCGAGCCTGTATGCGGCACTTCCGCAGCTTTTTCCTGAGCTAAAAGCGAATTGGGTTGCGGTCGCAAACATCGACGCCAGCACTGGCCAGTTGCACGCGACGTCGCAGCGATGTGGTGACGCAAAAGAATGGTGCATTTCGGCGCCGGGCACCAATATTTCAGCACCATCGAACGTAGGCGATGACTACTACGCCGTACTGACCGGTACCTCCATGGCTGCTCCGGCAGTGACCGGTACACTTGCGGTACTGAAAGACGCATTCCCAATGCTCACCAATGAGCAGCTCGTGACTCGGCTGTTTGTCACTGCAAACAAAACCGGCGTTTACTCAGACGCAGACCTGTATGGCCAGGGCTTGATGGACGCGGACAAGGCATCTATGCCGTTGGGAACGACATCCCTGGTGAGCGCTTCGGGTGAAGTCGCACCGCTGTCGACCACGACGCTGAGGATGGGCGGTGCGTTCGGCGACAGCAACCCGCTCGCAGGCGTGCAGGTCATGGCGCTTGATATTCAAGGCGCAGGGTTCATTACCGACCTTGGCGGCGTGGTTCAGACCCAGAACCACCGATACGATCTGGTCGCCGCAAGCGACCAGATGGCCAGGCAAGCGCCTCGTCGGGTCAGCGCTGGACACGGTATGACACTGACCTTCAGTAATAGCGGAGTCGACGGCGGCGCCACGGACAACATGGTGATGGGCTTTGCAGACGAAGATGGTCTGACAACACGCTTCGGTATGGTTTCCGATGTGGACGTGCTTTCAGGCGGCCTGAACTTCTCCGGGCAGTCGCAGCAAAAAGTTAGCTTCGCTGCGCCTTACTGGATGAGTGAACGCGACGAGAGCACGGTTGGCTTGCAGCAGGGCTTCGGCCTGGCCGGTGGCAACTTGTCCTTCACCGCGATGAGTTCGGCTGAGCGTGCCGGTGCGGCGATGTCCTACAGCTACAAGCTGACTGACGCCTACGCCCCGGTGTTGGAGGTTGGTATGGTCAATGGCAAGGACAGCCTGTTCGGTACCGAGACCAACGGCGCGCTTGGCTTTGGCGACAAAACCGAAACCCGCTTCGTGGGTGTGCGCGGTGAGTACAAGCGCAACGCCATGACGCTTTTCCACAGCGCCTACATGGGCCAGAGCGACGTATCGGCTCGTGGTTTGATTAGCGGTGTCGACACCGTTGTCACCAGCAGCTGGATGGTGGGCGGCAAGTTCGATCAGGGCGTTCGCCAGTTCGGTCTGATCGTTGCGCAGCCGCTCAAGGTTGAGTCTGCCAACACCAGCCTGAGCTTCATCGATGGCTACCAGAACGGCGCTTACACCACGAGTACCGTAGATGTGGATCTTGCACCGACTGGTCGTCAGATCAACACCGAGCTTTACTTCGCCACATCGACCCGCGCTTTCAGCGACGTCAAGCTGTCTCTCATGCGCATGGACCAGCCTGGACACAATGCGTCCGCTAAGGCCGACCATGTCGCCATGTTCTCCTTAGGATCAAGATTCTGATCGAAAGGTAAAGAAAACCCCGCTTCGGCGGGGTTTTTTATTGGGTAAGGAAAAGAACCGTTTGTATGTGGTCTGAGCTCTCAGCGTCTTGTTCCGCCAAGGCCTGGGTTCGCAGCTCGATACACGACTCATAGACCCGCCTGTCGATCCGTTAAGCATCCGCCTGCCGGTCACAGCACCTGCGTATCATGCCCGCCCGATTCTGCCTCTGATTACATCCATGACTACGCTCGAACTCATCGCCTCGGCCCTCGGTGTTCTATCCGTCTGGCTCACCGTGCGCCAGAACCCGCTGTGCTGGCCCATTGGGTTGGTGATGGTGTCGCTCTACGCCTGGTTCTTCTTCGAAGTACGCCTGTATTCGCAGGTGTTGCTCAATGGCGTGTTCGCCGCCATGCAGATCTATGGCTGGTGGCAGTGGACGCGGGGTGGCGGTGGGGAAGGCGGGCGGCCAGTAGTGGGCGCGACGGCGATGGAGGTAGGCGCTGGGTTGACAGTCGCGGTACTGGGAAGCGTCGGGTTGGGGCTATTGATGAACCATACCGAGGCGGCTTATCCCTGGCCGGATGCGGCGCTGACAGCCTTCAGCCTGCTCGCGCAACTGTGGATGGCGCTCAAGCGCTGGCAGTGCTGGGTGTTATGGATTGTCGTGGACTCTCTTTACCTGGGGTTCTTTGTTTTTCAGGAGTACTGGCTCACCGCCGGGCTGTACGGGTTGTTCACGTTGCTGGCGGTGATGGGCCTGCGCGAGTGGCGGCGGGCTAGGGTGGCGGCTAAGTGAAGACGCCGCTCTAAACGCAGCCGAATCGACAGGCGGGAGCACGCTCGGCGTGCAAAGCGGGAAACGTCGCCGGGCCGATGGCGTCCAACAAATGTGCCGCAACCTGTAGTTCATGCTCGACATAACGTGCTTCAGATACTGTTACGCTGCAGCGGCTAAACCCGCGAGCCAGAGCTTTCTAGTAAGCCAGGTTATCGACCCAAGCCGCCTCCGCGACCGACCCCGCATCTGCGGGTCAAGCAGCAACTCCGCCCATTCGCCAAAAGCAGACTGTGCCCCATGTTGTTTCGCCGCTTTGAAAACCTGATCGATGTCTTCAAACCCGCCCCGGATGTCGCGCCCCCTGCCGGCATGCTGCGCTTCTATGCGCACTACCTGAAGCAGGTCTGGCCGTTGATGATTGCCGTGCTGGTGGTTGGCTTCTTTGCGGCGATGATCGAGGTGGCGCTGTTCAGCTTTCTTGGCCAGCTGATCGATATGGCACAGACGACCGATGACGCGCGGACCTTCTTTGCCGAGCACCGCTATGAGCTGCTGTGGATGGCGTTGGTGGCCATGGTCATCCGGCCGCTAGTGTTCGGGCTGCACAACCTGCTTACCCACCAGGCGGTCAATCCCGGACTGACGAACCTCATCCGCTGGCAGAACCACCGCTATGTGCTCAAGCAGAGCCTGAATTTCTTCCAGAACGATTTTGCCGGGCGCATCGCCCAGCGCATCATGCAGACCGGCCCATCGCCTGCGAGACTCAGCGATGCAGGTGATCGACGCGCTGTGGCATGTGGTGGTGTATGCCGGCAGTGCGCTGTACTTGTTTGCCGCCGCCGATTTGCGGCTGATCGTGCCGCTGGTCCTGTGGATCATCGGGTACAGCGCGGCGCTCTGGTACTTCGTGCCGCGCATCCGGGCGCGCTCGGCGGCGGCTTCGGCGGCGCGCTCCAAGGTCATGGGCCGGGTGGTGGACGGCTACAGCAATGTCGCCACCCTCAAGCTGTTCGCCCATTCGCGTGAAGAAGAAAGCTACGCCCGTGAAGCGATGCAGGAGTTGCTCGGCAAGTTCCGCCTGCAGTCGCGCACCATCACCAGCCTGGATTTCCTGATCACCTGCATGAACGGCCTGTTGATCGTCGGTACTGGCGCGCTGGCGCTGTGGCTGTGGAGCGAGGCGCTGATCACCACCGGTGCAATCGCCCTGGCGCTGGGTCTGGTGATTCGGATCAACAACATGGCCGAATGGATCATGTGGGTGGTCAACGGCATCTTCGAGAACGTCGGGACCGTGCAGGATGGCATGCAGACCATCGTCCAGCCGCGCCAGGTACTCGACCGCGAGGATGCCAAGCCGCTGCGGGTGGAGCAGGGCGGTGTGCGTTTCGACGATGTGCATTTCCACTACGGCAAAAAGGGTGGGGTGATCAGCGGCCTGACCATCGACATCCGTCCGGGCGAGAAGATCGGCCTGGTCGGACCGTCCGGCGCGGGCAAGTCGACCCTGGTCAACCTGCTGCTGCGCCTCTATGACCTCGAAAGCGGGCGCATCCTCATCGACGGTCAGAACGTGGCCGAGGTCAGCCAGGAAAGCCTGCGTGCAAGCATCGGCGTGGTGACCCAGGACACCTCGCTGCTGCACCGTTCGATCCGTGACAACCTGCGTTACGGCAAGCCCGATGCCAGCGATGAACAGCTCTGGGCCGCAGCGCAAAAGGCCCGCGCGGATACCTTCATCGCCACTCTGGACGATAGCCAGGGCGGCCTTGGTTTCGAGGCCATGGTCGGTGAGCGTGGCGTCAAGCTCTCCGGTGGTCAGCGCCAGCGCATCGCTATCGCCCGGGTATTGCTCAAGGACGCGCCGATCCTGGTGCTCGACGAAGCCACCTCGGCGCTGGATTCGGAAGTCGAGGCGGCGATTCAGGAAAGCCTCGACAGCCTGATGGAAGGCAAAACGGTGATCGCCATCGCGCACCGGCTCTCGACCATCGCACGCATGGATCGCCTGGTGGTGATCGATGGCGGACAGATTATCGAGATCGGAACCCACGCCGAGCTGATCGAGCGCGGCGGCCTCTATGCGCGCCTTTGGCAGCACCAGACCGGGGGGTTTGTTGGTGTAGACTGAGTGCCGACGGGCGCGGCGCGACCAGTTGTGGTTAGCGCAATGAAGGTCTTGGTGCTCACCGGCGCGGAATCCACCGGCAAGAGTTGGCTGGCGGCGCGCCTGCAGCAGCGCTTCGGTGGTCTGGTCGTGGGCGAGTACGTCCGGCATTTCATCGACACCGAACGGCGCGATACCTGCCTGGCTGACATTCCTGCCATCGCCCTTGGCCAGTTGGCCTGGGAAGATGCCGCACGGGCCAGGGCGCCAAGGCTGCTCATCCTCGATACGCATCTGCTGAGCAACATGCTCTGGAGCCAGACGCTGTTCGGCAGTTACCCGGCGTGGCTGAAGGATGAGCTGCTCGCGCGCCATTACGACCTGCATCTGCTGCTCTCGCCGCACGGCGTCGAATGGCAAGCAGACGGCCAGCGCTGCCAACCGGATCTCGCAGAGCGATCAGGCTTTCACGATTCTTGCCGAGATTGGCTTGAACAGCATCACCAGCCGTTCGCGGAGATCGATGGCGATTGGGCCAGCCGCGAACGGCAGGCGGTTGCTCAGGTTGAGGCGTTGTTAGTGGAGTAGACCGTCGCGCTTCGAACCCCGCAAGCGGTATGCGTGAAGTGTTAGTGGCGATCAGATGATGGGTATCACTTCACTCATCGCCAGCCTACGGTTGGTTTACCTTGGCTGCCTTCGATCAGGGAACATGCATGGACAGTCGAGAGTTCGTTTGGGCGCATTTCAAACTCAATGCCGAACAGCGCTTGCGGGGATTCAACTTCTTCGTGGTGTTGGCGATCTTTGCCGATGGCGGGGTGCTGACGGCGCTGCAACGGGGTTTCTCGCCCGGGTTGCTGGTGCTGCTGGGTGCTTTTACCGTCCTGCTGGCGGTGGTGTTCTGGCTCGTCGATGCGCGTAGTCGTCAGCTGCTGCAACTGACCATCACGGCGCTCAAGGAAATGGAAGCTGAGTTTCCAGTCAGTCACAGGCTGTTCGCGGCCGATGCGCTGGGGCAAAGCAGGGTCATCAGTTACACCTTTGCCATTCGGGCACTGTTGCTGGCGCAGATGGGGTTTGGCCTGGGCGTGCTCGGCTATGGGCTGTATCGGTGGTGAAGGCGTCATGATTTGTCGCCGTGTTCTCACCCTTTCCATCCCACTGCATGGCGTGCTGGAGACCAGACAAGCCCGCTGATAGAGTGCCGCCGCTTGCCAACCACCGGCTGACAGGACGTCTGCCCAGCCGCCGCACAGGATGTTTCGATGAAAAAGCTCGCAATCGCCGTTGCCGTTCCTCTGGCCCTTATCGGTGCCGCCACGTTCTACACCAGCACCCAGGTCGAATCGACCGCTCGCAATGCCGTTGACCAAGCCAATGGCAAGCTGCGCGACATGAGCGTTGGCGCCGGTGCCGACGTCGCCGTGAAAATGCTCAGCTTTGATGGCGGCTTTCTGTCCAGCGATGTCCGCTATCAGATCGATATCCAAGTGCCGGATGACGAAGGCAACACCCGGCAATATTCGGTGCTGTTGCAAGACCACCTCGAGCATGGTCCATTCCCTCTTTCCCGCCTGGTTCGTGGTCGGCTGATGCCAGTTGCGGCACAGAGCCATGCCCAGCTGGAGCGGTCGCCGTTGACCGAAAAGCTGTTCGAGGCCGCCTCGGGTGAAGTCCCGCTGGTCAGCGATGTCGCCATTGGCTACGACGGCAGCCAGCAGGGTGAACTGCGCTCGGCTGCGTTCAACCTGCAGGACGAGGAGGGCACGGTTCGTGTCGCGCCCGCTTTCATCACCTTCGATGTGGCCAAAGATGCCAGTGCTGTTCGCATGGATGGCGAGCTTCCGGAAGTGGATATCAACCTGCAAGGCCAGGAAGGCGGCAAGCCGGTGCGCATGAGCCTGCGCAACATCGGCCTGAGCGCAGACAACCGTGAAAATGCCAACGGCTTCGCCCTGGGGCCGTCAGCTGTCACGCTCAAGCGTATGGAAATCCAGGCCGGCGACGACCCCGCCATGATCATCCAGAACGCATCGTTCAACGGCGCAATGACAGAGGGCGAGCGCGGCCTTGATGTCTCGGCCGGCTACCGTGTCGGCCAGGTGGATGTGCAAGATCAGAGCTTTCGCAACCTTGCGTTTGTCATCAGCTTGCGACACCTCGATGGTGCCAGCCTCAAGGCTCTGATTGACAGCTACACCCAGATCCTCGACAGCAGCGCCGCCCCACAGGATGCCTTCGCCGAAATGAGCGCTGCCCAGCAGCAGGATCTGCAGGCGCGTGCCGTACAGCTACTCGAACACAAGCCTACCCTGGCACTCGACGAGTTCGGCTTCGAGACCGCCAACGGCGCGGCCCGTCTGTCAGTAATCGTCGACCTGCAAGGCCCGAGCGAGGACGCCTTTGCCCCTGACGCGATGATCGCCAGCATGCTCGCCTCGCTCAAAGCCGAGGCGGGCGTCGACAAGGGTCTGGTGCGCGATATGGCGAGCCTGCTCGCGCAGCGCGAACAGCTCGACGCTCCGGTTGACCCGGCTGCCTTGCAGCAGCAGGCCGCCGTCACAAGCGAGATGTTCAGCGGCATGGCGCTTGGTACAGGTTGGTTCCAGCTTCAGGGCGATCGCCTTGCCAGTTCGCTGCATTACACCGACAACAAGGTGACCCTGAACGGCCGCGAGATGAGTGTGCAGGAATTCATCGGCTTTGCCTTCGGCTCGGTCCAAGGGTCTGGGTTGCTCGGTCAGTAAGTGCGGGGCGTATTGAGAAAGGCGACCTTCGGGTCGCCTTTCAGTTGTCTCGTCATGGGGCTGGTGGGTCAAAATCGGCACGCAAATGAAGCGAATGCGGAGCCTTCTGGTTTAGCTTGGCGCCAGTGAGCGGATATGGTTGATAAAAAGGGGGTCGCTAACTGTTCTACTTTGCCTGCTTCCAACCATTTTGCTTATGTGGTTCGCCGTTGCCGGTAGCGAATGCGTTGACCGCAGCGCGGCTGAAGAAATGTTTGAGCGCGCTATACAGCTCGAAGAGGAAGGAAATTTTGAGCGCGCATACAACATATTTAAAAATATTGAAGGTCTCAGCTGTGAAAATAGTGACGTTCGGGCTGCAGCCTCTAATAAGGCAGTAGAAATTCGGAAAGTACTCTCCAAGGGTTAACGCCAGCGCTTGGTTGGCTTGAGGCCATGCCGTAAACGGCCCTGTTCCCCTTGGTGCAAGTGAAGAGGGGCAGACTGAAGCCTGCCCCCAATATCGCTTAAGCCAACAGCTTCAATCCACCCGCATGATCCGCCCTTCGATGCTGCCGGTGAACGGTTGCGGCAAGGCTTCGATGTAATCCACCAGCGCATCCAGATCCACCGGGCCGACGACGCGGTTGGTGCCTTCGTTGAGGATGGTGAAGTTGTCGCCGCCGCCAGCTAGGAAGGAGTTCACGGTGACGCGGTAGGTCGCGCCGGGGTTGATCAGGACGCCGTTGGCGTCGCGCATTTCGATCACGCGGCTGCCTTCGGGCCGGTTGGCGGACCAGCTGTACTGGATGCCGGAGGGCTTGAGCAGGCGCGGATAGCTCTGGCCGATCCACTGCTGCTCCAGCAATGTCTTGATCTGCGCACCGGTCAGGTCCATGGACACCAGATCATTGGCGAAGGGCTGAATGGCGAACAGTTCGCCCCATGTCACTTCACCGCCTGACAGGTCAGCACGAATGCCGCCCGGGTTCATGAAGCTGATCTGCGCGTCGGTCGCTACCCGCTGGGCATCGGCGATCAGATTGCCCAATGCCGATTCGCCCGCTGGCGTTTCGGTGCGAGTGATATCGCCTTGGGCAACGCCTACCACGCGAGCGACCAGCGGCTCGACGCGCGCATCGGCTTGCGCCACCAGGGCGGCCACTTCAGGGTCCGGCGACAGCCCTGCGCCCTGATCGGCCCAGGTGGTGTAGATGGCGGCGGATTTGTCGACAATGTCGCGGCTGCGGCGACTGACCACCAGTTCGATATCGGCGTAAGCGGTGCCGGCCGAGAATGCCTGGGTTACCAGGATCGGTTTGCCATTGGCGTTGGGCACCAGGGCGTTGGTGAAACCATGGGCGTGGCCGGAGATAACCACATCCACTTCGTCATCCAGGCGCTCGATGATGTCGACCACCGGGCCGGTTACCGTGTCGGCTTCGGGGTTAGTCTGGCCGTCATAGCTGGTCTGCTTGCCGCCCTGATGTAGCGCGACGACGATGGCGCGCACACCGTGTCGGCGCAGCTCGGCCACGGACTGGTTGATGGCGTCCGCCTCGTCGACGAAGCGCAGGCCGGCCACGCCGCTCGGCGAAACGATGGACGGGGTTTCCTTTAGCACCGCACCGATCACGCCGATGCGCACACCGTCGCGGAAGTAGATGGAGTAGGGCGGCAACAGGGATTCGCCGGTGCTGCGATCGAGCACATTGCTCGACACCATGGGAAAGCGCGCGCCTTCCCACGGATCTTCGAGAAACGGACCTTTGCGATGGTTGCCACCGATAAGCAGGCGCAGCAGCTCCGCGCGGCCATCGTCGAATTCGTGATTGCCCAGCGTACCGATGACGTTGCAGCGCTGTTGGGCAAAAGGCTGCACGCCACGCGGCATCTGCATTTGCCGGCTGAAGGCGCGGCATTGAGGGTTCGCGAGCAGGTTCAGGAAGCTGATGGCGGGTTCGTCCTGCAGCAGCGCGGAGTTGGGTGGGGAAGCGCCCACCTGATCGCCGTCGTGCACGATCAGAGTACTGTCGTTGCTGGCGGCTTTGAGATAAGCGGCCAGCACCGCGGCGCCTCCGGCCGGGCGCCCGGCGACGCTGCGCGGCGAAAGCTGGCCGTGGAAGTCGTTGATGCTGAGCAGGTTGATCGAGACCACCGGCTCTACCCGCCAGTCCGGGGCGCGCCAGCTGCGGCGCTCGCTGGCCTGTTGGCGAGCCTTGAGGCCTTCCAGACGCTCTTCACGGTAGTCCTGCTCGATGGAGCCGTGCTCGGCCTGTCCTTGCGTTTGTGCCAATGTCGGAGCGGCAATGCCGACCAGGCTGGCGGCGAACAACCAATCCAGGATGCGCGTGCGCATGGGTGTGTCCTCGGTGCGGTGGGGTCCGACCGAAACTAGAAAGCGCAGGTGGCAGGTTGATGACTGATTCTTGGCGGTTTTGCGCGAGGCGACGTACGGTTGGCTTGGGTGGGAAGCGAAGCAGTGGCGAAGGATGAGAGAAATTGTACGGCTAGGCGCGGGTGGGCGTGGAATTGGGCGTCGTCGGGTACAAGCAGCGGTTCGTCCCTGAACCTGACTGAAGGGTAGATAGGAGCGGGTTTACAGGCGGAACCGGCTCACGCGATCGTTGAGCTGCACAGCCAGGCGAGCTAGCGCGTCGCTTGCAGCTGAAGTTTGCTCCGAGCTTGCAGCGCTCTGGTGCGAAAGGTCGCCAATCGCGACCAGGTTCTGGTCCACGGAGCGAGCCACCTGAGCCTGCTCCTCAGCCGCACTCGCGATCACCAGGTTCATATCGTTGATTTGCGAGACTTGTTCGGACACTCGATCCAGCGCGTCATCTGCCTGAACAGCCATGGCCCGGCTGCGTTCGGCAAAGGTACTGCTCTGTTGCATGTTCTGCGCGGCTTCTTCCCCTGCCTGCTGGATGGTGCCGAGCATTTTCTCGACCTCACCGGTCGAGGCCTGGGTGCGTTGCGCCAGATTACGAACTTCGTCTGCCACAACTGCAAAGCCCCGGCCGGCCTCGCCCGCTCTTGCGGCTTCGATGGCGGCGTTCAGAGCGAGCAGGTTGGTTTGCCCTGCGATGGCATGAATGGCTTCGAGGACCTGATTGATCCGAGTAGTTTCGTCAATCAAGCGGTTAACAGTTGATCCGGTCTGGCTTAGCTTCTCGCCGAGTTGGTCGATGGTGCGACGAGTCTCGCTCACCTGCTGGCGGCTGCTTCCCGTGAGCTCAGCGGCGGAGCGTGACGCGTCCGACGTGTTGGCTGCATTGCGTGCCACTTCGTCGACAGCGGCGGACATTTCGGTCACCGCAGTAGCCGCGAGCTGCACCTGTTGATCCTGCTCTTCGATGGTCCGTGCCGATTGAGCGGTCACGGTGGTCAGTTCTTCGGCCGCAGCGGCTAGTTGCGCCGCTGAGTTTTGAATGTCGATCAGCGTGTCGCGCAGGTTCGTTTGCATCTGGCGAAGCGACTGCTGGACATCGGTTATCTCGTCGCTCCCAGTCACCACCATGTTTTCGGTCAGGTCGCCACCGGCGATGCGAGCCGCAGACGCTTTGAGTGAGTCAAGCGGGCCGGTGATGCCTCGTACTGTGGCGAAGGCTAGCGCTCCACCCGCGAGCGAAACGAACAGGACCAAGCCGATCGTGAGTGCCAGGCTGCGCTCATAGCGAGCGGCACCGGCCTCGTATTCACGCCGAGACTCATCGAGTTGGATTTCAATCAACTCGCTGAATGCTGATGATATGGGATCAATGACTGGATACAGCTGGGTGGAAACGAAACTGCCCAGGGCTTGACGGTCATTGCGCTGGATAGCCGTCAGAAGCGTTTGTAGCTGCGGCTTGGCTGCGTCCATCAACGGTTCGATGCGCGCGACCAGTTGGAGCTCCTCAGGCGTGAGTCGAGTCGCCTTATAAACGTTCCAACTTTGGTCTATTCGCGCTGTTGAGCTAATCATCCGTTTTGCCGCTTCGGGCATGCCTAGCTCACCCGTCAGCGCCTTGTGGCTCGCATCGACGATGTTGATCGCGTACAGGTCCGAAATTTCCTTCAGGTCACGCAGCGGTACGACGCGGTCCAGATAGACCGTATTGAGGCCTGCAACCGTGGATCTTAACGTGCTGACGCCGAGCGCTCCGATGGCTATACATCCAATTAACATCGCGACTACCAGAACCGCCAGACGAGTTCGAATACTTCCGATCTGCCTCATCATCACTACTCAGGTCAAAAAAGGGCACTCATCCTAACAGCGAGATAGTGGCTATATGGCACCACCCATCGCGCTGGACGGCGCTCAACAAAAAGGGATCGATACGCCTGCGGCAACTGGGGAATCGAGCGAAATTTCGTGTTTTGCACGATCGCTTCAACTAGCGCCTAAAACCAGCGCTTTTGTTATCGTGGTAGCCGTTCGAGTTCGGCTTTGGTGGTCGGAACATTTGCGGTTTTGTTCGAACCAACGCCAGGTAGCGGACACGCCCTGACACAAATTAAGGACGCATTCTTGCTCAGCAATGCAACTCGCCGACCGGCTCGTCTTATCCCGCTCGCTTTTCTCGCCGCAACCCTGTTGGGCACGGTGCTGTTGTCACTGCCGATATCCACCGCCGGGCCTGAAAGCGCGCCCTTTCTGACGGCGCTATTCACTGCTGTCTCGGCCGTCTGCGTGACAGGGTTAATCGTGCAGGACACGGCCACCTATTGGTCGTTCTTCGGCCAATGCGTGATCCTGTTGATGTTTCAGGTGGGTGGCTTCGGCATCATGAGCGGAGCGACCATGCTCGGGTTGATGGTCAAGCGCCGCCTGCAACTGAGTAGTCGCCTTGTAGCTCAGCGGGAAACGCATTCTCTGGGACTGGGTGATGTGGCGGGGATCCTGCGGTTGATCCTGCTGGTCACGGTTGGCGTCGAGCTGGTGGTCATGGCCATTCTCACCACCCACTTGCATTTCACTTATGACGTACCTTGGCCAAAGGCGCTCTGGGACGGGCTTTTCCATGCAGTATCGGCGTTCAACAATGCAGGTTTCTCGACGTACTCCGATAGCCTGATGAGCTTCGCGACGGACCCGGTCGTGCTGGTGCCGATCATGCTGGCTTTGATCATTGGCGGTCTGGGTTTTCCGGTGCTCTACGAGTTTCGCCGTGACCAACGCGGCAAGCCCTGGACGATCCATACCCGTATCACGCTCTGGGGGTCGGCCGTGCTTCTGTTTGGCGGCACGGTGGCAATCCTGTTCTATGAGTGGAGCAACCCAGGCACGATGGGCGGCATGACGCTGGGTGACAAGTTGCTGTCCGCTCTTTTCCATTCCGCAGTTGCGCGCACGGCAGGCTTCAACAGCCTGGACGTGGGCCAGTTCGAGGCGCAGACGCTGGCTGTGCATTATTTCCTGATGTTCGTTGGCGGCGGCAGCGCGGGAACCGCAGGCGGGATCAAGGTAACCACCTTCTTTTTGCTGTTTTTCTTCATCTGGGCCGAGATTCGGGGCAATGCCGACACCGTCGCCTTCCGGCGGCGCATTTCGTACGAGACGCAACGTCAGGCACTGACGGTGCTGTTTCTCGGCACGCTCACCGTTTGCATCGGGACCATGTTGCTGCTCAGCGTGACGGATTATGAGCTCGGCGTGGTGCTGTTCGAGGCGGTGTCCGCCTTCGCCACGGTAGGCCTGTCCACCGGCATCACTGCGGACCTGCCACCGGCCGGCCAGTTGGTGATCATCGCCCTGATGTTCATCGGCCGGGTTGGCACCATTACCTTGGCGACCGCCCTTGCGCTACGCAGCGTGACCAAACACTACCGTTACCCGGAGGAGCGCCCCATTGTTGGCTAATCTGTTCGGCAAGAAATTCGAGAATGACAGCGTCGCCGTCATCGGCCTGGGTCGCTTCGGCTCGGCTGTAGCCGACTCCCTTACGTCCATGGGCCATGAGGTCCTGGGCATCGACAATAACAACGCCAACGTGCAGCAGTGGGTCGATCACCTGACCCACGTGGCCCAGGCCGATGCGACCGACATTCGCGCGCTACGGCAGCTCGGTGTAGATCAGTTTCGCCACGTGGTGGTGAGCATCGGTACCGATCTCGAGGCCAGCGTGCTGACCGTGCTCGCGCTGCAGGAACTTGGCGTGCCGGACATCTGGGCCAAGGCATTGAGCAAGCGCCACGGGCTTATCCTCGAACGTACCGGTGCGCACCATGTCGTCTACCCGGAAGCCTCCATGGGTGAACGGGTGGCTCACCTGGTGACCGGCAAGATGTTCGAGTTCATCGAATTCGATGACGGTTTTGCCATTGCCTCGACGCATGCGCCGAGCCGCATTCACAACAAGACACTTGCAGATGCCGGTGTGCATACGCACTACGGCGTCACCATTGTCGGTGTGAAACGGCGGCGCGAGGATTTCATCTACGCCAAGCCGGAGACGCTGATCCACCCGGGCGACATTCTGATCGTTGCGGGGGAAACCAAGCTGGTCGAGAAGTTCGCCGCGGTCACCGCCTGACGGTCTCGCCGAAGAAGCGGGATGACCGCTCGGCCATTAGACATGAACGGCAGCTGCTCAGGACCGGTCGCACGTAAGAGCCCAACCGGAGACCTGAGCATGACCAATTCAAGCAGTGTTTTATGGGGCGCCCTGGCGCTAGGCCTGGTAACCGGCATGCGCAGCATGCTGGCGCCGACCCTGACCAGTCGGGCCCTGGCGGCGCGCGATGACATCGACGACGCCGACGAGCCTGCCCGCACCCTGGCAGCACACCGCACACGACAGTTCCTGATCCCCCTGGCAGCGGGCGAACTGCTGGGTGACAAGATGACCTTTGCGCCGGACAGGACCATCCTGCCATCGATGATGTTTCGAGCGTTGTCGGGCGGGGTGACGGCGGCAGCGTTGGCCAGTGTGAATCGACAGCCGATAGGGCTCCCGATATTGATCGGGGCGTCCGCTGCACTACTCGCTTCCAAGGTGGGGTTGAGTCTGCGTAAGCCCTATCAGCCCAACCCGCTGGCCAACGCCGCCCTCGGCCTTACAGAAGATTGCGTGGCGCTGGCGCTCGGCAACGCCGGGTTGCGACGCGCACTGGACGGGCGCTGAGGACTTGGACGCGCCTGGCTGAGGCCGGTAAAAAAGGGCCGCGTATTGCGGCCCTTGATTGCTCACCGGTCGGTCAACCGTTTTGCCGCTTGATCACGCAGATCCGGTCTGTGCAGGTGTCCGCTTGGGTGGGGGCCAGGCTTTCCGTCGCGTGGCGAGTGCCGACTGTCTCGCTGGCAAAGCCGCCGCCGGTCGGGGATGCGGTGCCGGTGTTTTCTGGGTAGTCGGTGCCGGCTCGTTTGGCCGCCGTGCCTACATCGTAGCGGCCGGTATCGCCTGAGCCTGTATGGGTATCAGCCGTATGGCTTGTGCCTGTCGTACCTGATGTCCCTGTAACTCGGGCGCCTGCATCGCGGTGGGCATCGGCCGAGTGACCTGCATGGCTGGCGGACCCAACGAAATGCTTGTCCAGGTGACTGTCACCGCCGGTTGCGCCGGCATAGGGGCTGGTTGCTCCGGTATAGCCAGGGGTCGAGCCCGCACCGGCGCCGTTGTCGTTGATATTGAGCGCACCGTTGTACTCCAGCGCATCGCGTGCACGGACCAGTTGATCGTCATCGTTAACATCAACGGCGATCACCAACGAACCGCGGCGCACCGCTTCAGGGTAGGCCTTGGCGTGGTGCTTGTGGTCTTCGTGCGGCTCGTGGCCGAACAGCGAGTTGAAGAAGTTCGCGATCTTCGAGTCGTGGTGCGGGCGGTCCACGGTGTTGTCGCTGGTGGAGTAGGGTTCGTCGTAGGCATGAATGTTCGCGCTGTCGGTGCCTACGGAGTGAATCTGTTCCCGCGCGATGCCCCGCGACATCAGGTCGCCCACGGTACGGTTGGCATCGGTAGGCGTCGCAAATGCTGCTACCAGTGTGTGTTTCATGGTTCACCTCGCGTTGTGTTGAACAACTGGGTTATCCGAGCACTGCGCTTATCCCGGGGCTGATGAGTACAGCTGCCGTAACGATGGCAGCTCATCCGCTCCTCGGAGCAGCGCTCATAATTATTGGGTCTGGCGGGCCGGCCATAGTTCAGAAAAATAAGCGGTAGCAGGTCGAGCGCCTCGGTTGAGCGAGGCGGCGGCTCGAAGGGCGAATCGCCAACGCGCTTTCTGTGAGCGGTGTTCGCTGCAGGGGCTTTCGTGGGAGCGGTCTTGACCGCGAAGGGGGCGGGGCGCGGCTTACGACTTGAGTTCCAACTCAAGCGGTATCGGCTTGCGAGGATTCCTACTCAGTCGCGCGTTAATGCTCGCGCGGCACTGCTACACGATTCGCGGTCGAGACCGCTCCCACAATGTATGTGCCGTAGATGTCAGGCCGCTACGCGCGGCCTGCCTGGTTGGTTGGAGGCTGTGGTTAATCCAGATCCGCTGCGCTGTGGCGTTCGGGCGCCTGTTCAGACTCGTCGCCCCAGGTGCGGTTGACCTTGCGTCCGCGGATCACACCCGGCCGTTCGGCCACCTCAGCGGCCCAGCGTTGTACGTGCTTGTAATCCTGAACCGAGAGGAACTCGGCAGCGCTGTAAAGCTCGCCGCGCACCAGTCCGCCGTACCAAGGCCAGATCGCCATGTCGGCGATGGTGTATTCGTCGCCAGCGATGTAGCGATTCTCAGCCAGTTGGCGATCCAGCACGTCTAGCTGGCGCTTGACCTCCATTGCGTAGCGGTTGATCGGATACTCGTACTTCTCCGGCGCGTATGCATAGAAGTGGCCGAAACCGCCGCCAAGGAAGGGCGCCGAGCCCATCTGCCAGAACAGCCAGTTGAGGGTTTCGGTGCGCGCGCGCGTTTCGGTCGGCAGAAAGGCGCCAAACTTCTCAGCCAGGTAGACCAGGATCGACCCGGATTCGAACACCCGCAGAGGTTCGCCTTCGACGCTGTGATCGGCCAGTGCCGGGATTTTGGAGTTCGGGTTGATCTCGACGAAACCACTGCCGAACTGGTCGCCGTCACCAATTTTGATCAGCCATGCGTCATATTCCGCGCCGCTGTGGCCTAGAGCGAGCAGCTCTTCAAGCATGATGGTGACCTTCACACCGTTGGGCGTGGCCAGGGAGTAGAGCTGCAACGGATGCTTGCCCACCGGCAACGCCTTTTCCTCGCGTGCCCCGGCGGTAGGGGCATTGATGCTGGCGAACTTGCCGCCCGAGGGCGCGTCGTGGGTCCAGACCTTCGGTGGTACGTAAGTGCTATCGGGCATTTCGGGGTCCTCGAGTGGGTATTGCTATTGTGCTGGGCATCCTAAGCGCCCGAGCGGCGCGGTCGAAATCGAGCCGGTTGATATTGGTCATCAACGCGTGTTGGTTTGTTCGGGCGTGCGCGGGTCGCGATGTCTCGCTACAACAAAAAATCCAATGCGAGCCAAGCGCACATGACGTTAGTTCGCAGTGCCTTCCAGGGAGCGATACGCACGGCGCGATTGGCATACCCGTTCATGATTGGTATCGGCCCATTGCACTAACGCCTGCATGGGCACCAGAAACCCCCGCCCCAAGTCAGTCAGCCGGTACTCCACGCGCGGGGGGACCTCGGCGTACAGTGTGCGGTGTACGAACCCATCCATCTCCAGCCGCTTGAGTGTGCGTGAAAGCATCTGCTTGGAGATATCGCCGATTTCCCGGCTGAGTTCATTGAAGCGCAGCGTGCGCTCGGCCAGCGCTTCGAGAACCAGAAAACTCCACTGATCACCGATGCGATCAAGCACATCGCGGATCGGGCAGGGGTGGTCGAAGGCGGGATTAACGGCTTCATCGTGCGACATATCGGTTCTCCGTTAGCGGTTAAAGGTCAGCGCGGCGTGACCAGGTACCACGAACCTAACTTCTTGTGGGACGAGGCGGCGAAACGTAGCATTGTTGTCTCTGAAGGTCTACAGAACATACCTGGTCCATTAACTAGACAAAAGGGTCTGCCATGTCTCGCATCGCATTGGTTGGCGCCTCCGGCGCTGCCGGCTCGCGCATCCTCAAAGAGCTCATCGACCGTGGGCATCGCGTCACCGCGATTGCTCGCCATCCCGAGCGTATCGCTCAGCTGGCCGGAGTCACTACCGTCAAGGGCGACGCTCAGGACCTGCACGGTCTGGCGTCGACACTGCGCGGCCACGATGTTGTCGTCAGCTCGGTCAAGTTCACCTCGTCCGAACCGCACATCCTTATCGAGGCGGTCCGCGCCTCTGGGGTCAAGCGCTATCTGGTCGTCGGCGGCGCCGGCAGCCTGGAAGTCGGGCCAGGACAGCTAGTCATCGACTTGCCTGACTTTCCCGATGAGTACAAAGCAGAGGCCGCTGGCGGTGCGGCGTTTCTGGAGCAGCTCAGGCAGGAAACCGAGCTGGAGTGGACCTTTCTGTCTCCCTCGGCCGAGTTCGTACCCGGGGAGCGGACGGGCCAGTTCCGCCTTGGCAAAGATGCGCTGCTCAGCAACGAGCAGGGCAGCCGCATCTCCTTAGAAGACTACGCCGTGGCGCTGGTCGACGAGATCGAAGAACCGGCGCATGTGCGTCAGCGTTTCACTGTGGGTTACTAAGAGGATTTGCTCATGCTTCGCACCATCATGATGACGGCTGCACTGCTCACTGCTGTGTCGACCGCCACCTTCGCCGCCAGCCCCGCCGCGCGTGATCTCGCCGCCGAACAAGCCAATCGCGCCCTGGTGATCGAATTCTATGAACAGTTCTTTAATGCGCATAAGGTCGAAGAAGCCGCACGTGTCGTAGCGGAAGACTACAAGCAGCACAATCCGGACGTGCCGGACGGGAAAGCGCCATTCGTGGGCTATTTCACCGGCTTCTTCAAGGAAAACCCTCAGTCGCGCGCCCGAATCGTGCGCAGCGCAACGGATGGTGATCTGGTCTACCTGCACGTGCATTCGACCACCGGTCCCGAAGACCGCGGTCAGGCTGTGGTGGATATCTTCCGGGTCGAAGGTGGCGTCATCGTAGAGCATTGGGACGTGATCCAGGATGTGCCCGCCGAGGCAGCGAACGACAACACCATGTTCTGAACGGCAACCCTCGCCGTTTCGCAACGATCCAGACATTCAGCGTGTCGGATCGTTGGCATTTCGCGGTGACACAGTTTTTCTTGAAACCAAGCACGCGTACCGATGGCGCTCGACGCGCCTGAATAGAGGTACGCACATGTGCACTGCTCGGAGCTTTTGCGTGAAAGATGCACCGCTGAGTCCAGTCACCGATTCGATAGGCCTGAGACTGGTCATCCTGCTTGCCCTGCTGACGGCCCTCGACGCCATGGCGATCGATATGTACCTGCCCGGCATGCCCGCCATCGCGGCGGATTTTGGCGTCGCGTACGGGCGCATCCAGCAGACGCTCGCCATCTTCCTGGCCGGCCTGGCGATAGGGCAGGGGTTATATGGCCCGGTGCTCGATCGATTCGGTCGTCGACTGCCGCTGATTCTTGGGCTGGGTATTTTTGTCGCCGGGTCCCTGTTGGCCGCAATTGCCACCTCTGTCGAGTGGCTGATGGCCGCACGTTTCCTTCAGGCCATCGGTGCCGCTGCCGGGCTGGTCGCCCCGCGGGCCATCGTTGCTGACAGCTGTAGCCTGCAGGAGTCGGCGCGGATCTACTCATTGCTGATGCAGGTGATGATGATTGCGCCCATCGTGGCGCCGCTGCTCGGGGGTTATCTGCTGGCGCATGGCTCGTGGCGCTTCATCTTCTGGGTGCTTGCCGGGCTTGGCGTAATCGGCCTGGTGTGGAGCATCGCGGCGCTTCCCGACTCATTGCCTCGGGCCCAACCTGTACCGCTGAGCATCGGCAATACGCTGTCCGCTTACGCCAGACAGACGCGCCGTCCTGTATTCATGGCCTACACACTCGCCGGGGGCTTCATTCTTGGCTCGCTGTTCACCTATATCAGCGCGTCGGCGTTCGTGTTCACCCAGCACTTCGAGCTTACCGCCACGCAGTTCAGCTACCTGTTCGCAGCCAACTCCATCACGCTCGTTGTAGGTGGCCTGTTGAGCAACAAAGCGCTCTCACTGTGGGGCAGCCCTAAACGAATCACGCTGGTCGGCGTTGCGCTGCATATTCTGGCTGGGTTTTCGCTGTTCTTGCTGATCCAGGCGGACCTCGCCGGGCTTATCGCCTACTGCGTGCTGCTCGGGCTGGCAATCGGTGCGCTCGGGTTAGTGTTCGGTAATCTCACCGCGCTGACCATGGGCGATGCCGGCAAACAGACCGGGATCGCCTCCGCGTTGATGGGCGTGCTGCAATATCTGATGTCCGCCCTCATCGGCTACGTCGTCAGCCTCGCCCCGCAAGATCCGAGCCTGCTGCCGCTGACCATCGCCACGTGCGGATGCCTCGCGGCGTTAATGATGGTTTTGGGAAGCCGCGCCAAGGCGCGCGTGGCGGACCTGGCCGCGATGGGGCTGGGGCGTTGAGATCCTTGCAAGCCTAAACGCAGGCCCCCTCATGACGTGGACCGGAGTGTTTTGATCGCCAGCAAGCTGGCTACTACAGAGGCATGGGCTTGCTGCTGGTACGAAGAAGCTGCTGCTCTGATACAAGGACAGTCGCGTCGAGTGGGTAATCGACGGAGTATCTACGAACGGCTTTTTGTAGGAGCCAGCTTGCTGGCGATCCGGGGTTGCAGGGCGTTTTGATCGCCAGCAAGCTGGCTCCTACAGGGGAGAATGGCTTATTGGTGAACGAAAAAGCCGCTGCCCAGATCCTGGCGCAGCGGCTTTAGGTTCGTTTTACGAGACAGCTTAGCCGCGCGCGCCGCGAACCCCTTCGCTCAACTCACGGCACAATCCCAGCACGCCCTTGACGGCTTGCTCGGACGTTTCGGCGTTGGCGATCTGATCGATCAACGCGGAACCGACCACCACACCTTCGCTCAGCCGTGCAATTGCGGCAGCTTGGTCTGGCGTGCGGATGCCGAACCCGACGCACACCGGCAGGTCGGTGTGACGCTTGAGGCGCGCGACGGCTTCTTCGACGTGTTCCAGGGTCGCGGAGCCGGCGCCGGTCACGCCGGCCACCGATACGTAATAGACGAAGCCCGAGCTGCCGTTGAGTACGGTGGGCAGGCGCTTGTCGTCGGTGGTCGGGGTGGTCAGGCGGATGAAGTCGATACCCGCAGCCTGGGCCGGGTCGCAGAGGTCTTCGTTATGTTCCGGCGGCAGGTCGACCACGATCAGGCCGTCGACGCCAGCTTCCACCGCTTCGGCGAGAAAGCGCTCGACGCCCATCTTGTGGATCGGGTTGAAATAACCCATCAGCACCAGCGGGGTGGTCTGGTTGTCCTGGCGAAATTCCCGAACCATCTCCAGCGTCTTGGCCAGGTCCTGCTTGGCAGCCAGGGCGCGGATGTTCGCGAGCTGAATTGCCGGGCCGTCGGCCATTGGATCGGTGAAGGGCATGCCCAGCTCGATCACGTCGGCGCCGGCCTCGGGCAGGCCCTTGAGGATCGCCAGCGAGGTGGCGTAGTCCGGGTCGCCGCCGGTGACAAAGGTCACCAGGGCCGCGCGGTTTTCCTGTTTCAGCTGTTCGAAGCGCGTCTGCAGGCGGCTCATATGTGTTCTTCCTGTTCGTCGTAGTGGTGCATGACGGTCTGCATGTCCTTGTCGCCGCGGCCGGAGAGGTTGATCACCATCAGGTGGTCCTTGGGCAGGGTCGGCGCGCGCTTGAAGACTTCGGCCAGCGCATGGGCGCTTTCCAGGGCCGGGATGATGCCTTCCAGGCGGCAGCACTTGTGGAACGCGGCGAGCGCTTCGTCGTCGGTCACCGAGGTGTATTCGACGCGGCCGATGTCATGCAGCCAGGCGTGTTCCGGGCCGATGCCGGGGTAGTCGAGGCCGGCGGAAATCGAATGCGCATCGATGATCTGGCCATCGTCGTCCTGCAGCAGGAAGGTACGGTTGCCGTGCAGCACGCCGGGTACGCCACCGTTGAGGCTGGCGGCGTGCTTGCCGGATTCGATGCCGTGACCGGCCGCTTCCACACCGATGATCTTGACGTCTTTGTCGTCGAGGAACGGGTGGAACAGGCCCATGGCGTTAGAGCCGCCGCCGATACAGGCCACCAGCGAATCGGGCAGGCGACCTTCCTGAGCCATCATCTGGTCGCGGGTTTCCTTGCCGATCACCGCCTGGAAGTCGCGCACCATGGCCGGGTAGGGGTGCGGGCCGGCGACGGTGCCGATCAGGTAGAAGGTGTCGTGGATGTTGGTCACCCAGTCGCGCAGGGCTTCGTTCATCGCATCCTTGAGGGTGCCGGTGCCGGCGGTGACCGGGATTACCGTGGCGCCCAACAGCTTCATGCGGAACACGTTGGCCTGCTGGCGCTCGATGTCGGTGGTGCCCATGTAGATCACGCACTGCATGCCGAAGCGCGCGGCGACGGTGGCGGTGGCCACGCCGTGCATGCCGGCGCCGGTCTCGGCGATGATGCGCTGCTTGCCCATGCGCCGCGCCAGGAGGATCTGGCCGATGCAGTTGTTGATCTTGTGCGCGCCGGTGTGATTCAGCTCTTCGCGCTTGAGGTAGATCTTCGCGCCGCCGCAGAACTCGGTCAGGCGTTCGGCGTAATACAGCGGGGAGGGGCGGCCGACGTAGTCGCGCTGGAAGTAGGCCAGCTCCTTGGCGAACTCGGGATCGGTCTTGGCTTTTTCGTATTCGGCGGCCAGCTCGTGGATCAGCGGCATCAGGGTTTCGGCGACGTACTGACCACCAAAGTGGCCGAACAGGCCCTTGGCGTCAGGGCCGCTGCGGAATGAGGTCATGGTTATCTCCTGCGGGAATGGGTGGCAGCCCCCCTGGCTCAGCCAAGGCATGCGCGATGGGCAGGAAATTACCCCAGTCGAGCCGGGATAAAAAGCGATAAGATCGCCTGGACCTGTCAGGAAAACTCACCAATGAGCCAAGCCCTTCCTCCTCTGAATGCACTGCGGGCCTTCGAAGCGGCTGCCCGCCTGCAGAGCGTAAACCAAGCGGCAGCGGAACTCAGCGTGACGCACGGTGCGGTCAGTCGGCAGATTCGCCTGCTCGAAGACGACCTCGGTGTCGCGCTTTTCAGCAAGGAAGGTCGTGGCGTAAAACTCACCGATGCAGGGTTGCGCTTGCGTGACGCGGCGGGCGAGGCGTTCGAGCGTCTGCGAAGTACCTGCGCCGAGCTGCGCCAGCAAACGGTGGACGCGCCGTTCGTGCTCGGCTGTCCGGGTAGCCTGCTGGCCCGCTGGTTCATCCCGAGGCTGGACCGGCTCAATCGCGAGTTGCCGGAGTTGAGATTGCAACTTTCTGCCAGTGAAGGGGAGCTGGATCCACGACGGCCTGGGCTCGATGCAACCCTGTGCTTTGCCGAACCGCCGTGGCCGGCTGACATGCAGGTGTTCGAATTGGCGACCGAGTGCATCGGTCCGGTGCTCAGTCCTCATCATCCCAACTGCACCGTATTACGCACGGCGCCGCCGTCAGTTCTGTTCAACGAAGCGCTGCTGCACACCGCGTCGCGACCGCAGGCATGGCCGGCCTGGGCGCAGGGGAAGGGGCTCGATCCCGCCGCGTTGCGCATGGGGCAGGGCTTCGAGCATCTCTACTTCTTGCTCGAAGCGGCACTGGCCGGGCTGGGTGTTGCCATCGCGCCGCAACAGCTGGTGGCCGATGACCTACGCCAGGGCCGCTTGCTGGCGCCATGGGGGTTTGTCGAAACCAGGGCGCGCCTGTCGCTATGGGTTCCTTCTCGGCGCACGGATCGAAGGGCCGAGCAATTGGCGGACTGGTTGCGCCAGCAGCTGATGTGATGGGTTCTGCTTAGGAGATGAGACGTCGAAAGCTGGAGCCTCCCTTGCTTCGCTTGCCTGACGGCGAGGTCTTCCTCCGAGCGACGCTTACGACCGTTCGACCGCTCTGGAATAGTGGCGCTCAGCTCGTAGCGGTCCGGATTGAAATATATCGTTACATGTTTGAGGCTCGGCCGGGATTTCTCTCCTGTCCGCACCAATAGTGCAATCAGCGTTTCGCTTCTTCGTTATGAGCAAGTCGCTGAACGTGTGACGACCAAGAATATTGGTGAACTCACAAACGGCGCGCGGGCTCACTTTTTACGTGAGCGCCAATCTCTGGTGCTGACGCTCCATCAATCACAGAGGAGAAGCAAGATGAACATCAAACTTCAAACTATGTTCGGTGGTATCGCACTCGCAACGGCCATGGCTGCCAGCGCACCGGCTTTCGCTGCGGATGGCGATTTCGGCGTTTGGGATAAGGACAACTCAGGTGTTGTCACCATGGGTGAATGGGACACCGGTTTCGATGACGAGAACCTGTTGACCAACTGGGACAGCAACAAAGACGGCATGCTCGACGATAAAGAGTATGGACAAGGTATTTACAACGCTTATGACGCCGACGGTAGCGGCGACTGGAACGAGGAAGAGTACAACGCCTTCCGTGACGACGCTGGCGACGGTGGCTGGCTGGACGTCTAACGTTCTGCATTCATGAAAAAGCCGCCTTGCGCCGTGGCGGCTTTTTCATGATGCGGGCCGCTCGCCGAGCGGTGTCTCGTGAGCATCGAATCCCGGTTCGCTGCTCTACAAAACACCTTCGAAGGAGAGGTTCCATGAAAACGCTTTCGAAAACCCTCATCGCAACCGCCACTGCCGCTTTCGCGACATCTTCTCTGGCGGCAGAGTCTAGCCAAACCCCGCGTCCCTACCAGCTTCCTGATGCAACCTGGATCGGTATGAAAGGCACCGTGGAATCGGTAAAACCGGACTCATTCGTTCTTGACTACAGCATGAGCAGCATCATCGTCGAAATGGACGACTGGGATTGGTACGCCGAAGGCAGCGCCTTGAAGAAAGGCGACAAGGTCACAGTCTACGGCGATGTGGACGACGACCTGTTCGAAGTCACATCAATCGAAGCCAACAGTGTGTACGTCGAGGGTTTGAACAGCTTCTTTTTTGCCAGCGCCAACGATGAGGAAGATCCATGGCGGACAGCGACCCTTGTGCCGTCTACCGAAACCACGATTCAAGGCACCGTCCAGTCGGTCAAGGATCGTGAGCTCACGCTCGATACCGGGGACGGGTCGCTGACCATTAATACGCTTACCATGTCGTACAACCCTCTGGATAACGACGGTTTCCAGCAGATCGATAAAGGCGACCGTATCAGCATCACTGGGCAGATGGACCCCGCTTTCTTCGGCAATCGCGAATTCAATGCGCAGTCGATAACCACCCTTTCCGAAGACAGCAAGAAGCAGCAGAACAGCTAATCCGTTCATCCCTCCGCCTCCTATCTTTGCCCGTTTCGCTACTGCGAAGCGGGTTTTGTAGGCGCCTCGGTTCCGCTATCAGACCGGCGTCACGCATCGGCATCGACAGTGCACTTTCGCGGAAATACCGAGGGGGCAGACCTTCAGCTAGCCATGGCCGTTTCGGCATTGACTGCGGGTTTATCGGCAGCAGCCGCGTCTTCGGCGTAGCCCTGGGGATTGTGGCTTTGCCACCGCCAGGCATCGGTCAGCATTGCCAGGAGGTCCCGCTCCGCTTCCCAGCCCAGGTCGTCGCGGGCTTTAGTCGGGTCGGACCAGCACTGGGCGATGTCGCCGGGGCGCCGTGCCTTGAATACATGGGGTAGAGGCCGGCCGATCACTTCCTCGAATGCGGTAATCATCTGACGCACCGAATAGCCTCGACCGGTGCCGAGGTTCCACGTGGAAACACCGTGGACAATGCCCAGTCGCTCGAGCGCTTTGAGGTGCCCCTTGGCCAGGTCCACCACGTGAATGTAATCACGTACACCCGTGCCGTCCGGTGTCGGGTAGTCCGCTCCATAGACGCTCAGCTGCTGTCGACGACCCACCGCTACTTGCAGCATGTAAGGCAGTAGATTGTTGGGTATGCCATTGGGATCCTCCCCAATCAGGCCGGACTCGTGTGCGCCGATCGGGTTGAAGTAGCGCAGCAGGGCGATCGACCAGCGCGGGTCGGATTCCGCCAGCCCCATCAGCACGTTTTCCGCCATCAGCTTCGACTGGCCGTAAGGATTGGTCGGGATGCCGGTCGGGCAGTTCTCGGTGATTGGCATCCGGGGCGAGTCACCGTAAACGGTCGCCGATGAGCTGAATACCAGTTTGAAGATGCCCGCTTCGGCCATCGCCTGACACAGCGCGATGCTGCCGCTGACGTTGGTTTCGTAATAGCGAAGGGGCTCGCGAACGCTTTCTCCCACGGCCTTGAGCCCGGCGAAATGCAACACGGCCTCGACTGGGTAAGAGGCAAACAGGGCATTGAGCAATGAGCGGTTGCGTACATCGCCTTTGACGAACTGAACCTTGCGACCGGCCAGAAGCTCGACCCGATCCAGCGCGACTTTTGAACTGTTGCAAAGATTGTCCAGCACCAGCACTTCGTGGCCAGCCAGCAGGAGCTCCAGCACTGCATGGGACCCGATGTATCCAGCTCCACCCGTGACCAGAATCATGTATCTACCTCGCTTACCAAGTTTTCGACGCGCACGGGGCTGTACGGCTGGCCGTATGAGCGCGGCCGCTGCAAGCATCTCCAGGGTTGGGGTCGGCGAGTCGGTTGGTGCTGACTGCAGGGAGCACACAGGAGCCGATGCCGGGGTGAATCAGGCGTCCTGTGATACGGACGGGGGAAGGTGTGAGCAAGTTCCAGCGAAGCGGCAGTCACCCGATGACCGACCTCTAGAGTGGGCCATAGGGAACCTTGGATCATTCGCCGTCGTCCATAGGCGGCGGACAGCGCTTGCGGGTTGGTTTTTTTCTGCTAACGAGCGCCATCAGGTTTTGCTTTGCGCGGGTTGCGCAGGCTAATGCGATGCGGCAGAAGGGACTCTGGGGGCATTGCCACCCTTTATGAGGTTTCCATGAGCTGGGCCGGTCCCTATCAATACGAAATTGGCAAATCCCCCGACAGGCAAGCGACACCACCGGAGGTCATCTTCGATGAGCAGGTGCCTACCCTGTTGTGCCTTTCACACCTGCGCTGGAGCTTCGTCTATCAGCGCCCGCAGCATCTGATGTCCCGGTTCGCGCGGGACTACAACGTGCTGTTCGTCGAAGAGCCGATACCCACCGAAGACGCGCAGCCTTGGTTGGAAGTACGCCCCGAAGAGAATGCCGTCCAGGTCCTGATCCCGCGTCTGCCTCAGGGCTGCGAAGGGGGTACGGCGTTGCGTATCCAGCGCGACCTGCTCGATGGCTACCTGAAAAAGCTCGGTGTTAATGACCTGTTGCTCTGGTATTACACCCCAATGGCGCTGGGGTACGCAGGCCATATAGAACCCACACTCACAGTGTACGACTGCATGGACGAGCTTTCGGCATTTCGCGGCGCACCGCCGGAGCTGGTGGAGCGCGAGCGTGAGCTGCTTGAGCGTGCCGACTTGGTGTTCACCGGCGGTTACAGCATCTGGGAAGCCAAGCGCGAACTGCACGACAACGCCTTTGCCTTTCCCAGCAGTGTTGACGTGGCGCACTTCGCCGAGGCCCGGCGGACCCAGGCCGATCCCGACGACCAGGCCGAGATTCCCCGACCCAGGCTGGGCTTCTACGGCGTGATCGATGAGCGCTTCGATATCGAACTGGTCGCCCATGTCGCCGAGCAGCGCCCGGAGTGGCAATTCGTGCTGGTTGGCCCGGTGGTCAAGATCGACCCCGCCGACCTGCCGCAGCGCGACAACATCCACTACCTGGGCGGCAAGACGTACGACGAGTTACCCAAGTATCTGTCCGGCTGGGACGTGGCCATCATGCCGTTTGCTATGAACGAATCGACCCGTTTCATCAGCCCCACCAAAACACCCGAGTATCTGGCCGGCGGCTGTCCGGTGGTGTCCACGCCGATCAAGGACGTGGTGCGCACCTACGGCGACACCGACATCGTTTACATCGCCGATACCGCCGAGGCGTTTATCGAAGCGGTGGACAAGGCCCTGGCCGATGGCGAAGACCGTGACCGTTTGTTGAAAACTGCTGACGAAATTCTCGGCGACATGTCCTGGGACCATACCTGGGCGCTGATGAAGGAGAAGATGCAATGCGCACTGTAAGCCTGCGGGACAGCAATCCAGACCATGCAGGCGGCGGCGCCAGCGACGGTTCATCCAGTGGCCGTCGCGGCTTCGACTACCTGATCGTCGGCGCCGGTTTCGCCGGCAGCGTGCTGGCCGAGCGGCTGGCGGCAGGGCTGAACAAGCGCGTGCTGGTGGTTGACCGGCGCCCGCACATTGGCGGCAATGCCTACGATCACTATGACGAAGCCGGTGTGCTGATCCATCGCTACGGCCCGCACATCTTCCACACCAACGCCCAGCGCATTGTCGATTACCTCTCACAGTTCACCGAGTGGCGCCCCTACGAGCATCGGGTGCTGGCGCAGGTGGACGGTCAGGAAGTGCCCATACCCATCAACATGACCACGCTGAACAAGCTCTACGGTCTGAACATGACCACCGAAGCGGAGGCGGCGGAGTTCCTGGCCAGCCGTGCCGAGCCGGTGGCGGATATCCAGACCAGCGAAGACGTGGTGATCAACGGCATCGGCCGCGAGCTCTACGAGAAATTCTTCCGCGGCTATACCCGCAAGCAGTGGGGGCTTGACCCCTCGCAGCTGGACAAGTCGGTGACCTCGCGTATCCCCACGCGCACCAACACCGACGACCGTTATTTCACCGATACCTTCCAGCAGATGCCCAAATACGGCTACACCAAGATGTTCGAGAAAATGCTGGCGCACCCGAACATCAAGGTCATGATCAACACCGACTACCGCGAGATTCGCGATGAGGTGCAGCATGATCATCTGATCTTCTGCGGCCCGATCGACGAGTACTTCGATTACCGCTTCGGCAAGCTGCCGTACCGCTCGCTGAAATTTGAGCACAAGCGGCTCGAACAGGAGCAGTTCCAGACGGTGGGCACGGTCAACTACCCGAGCGAAGACGTGCCCTATACGCGCATCAGCGAGTACAAGCACCTCACCGGTCAGGTCCATCCACGTACCAGCATCACCTATGAGTACCCGTCCGCCGAGGGCGACCCCTACTATCCAATTCCTCGACCCGAGAACGCCGAGCTCTACAAGCGCTACCAGAAACTGGCGGACGAGACGCCGGGCGTGACCTTCGTCGGCCGGCTTGGCACCTACAAGTACTACAACATGGACCAGGTGGTGGGGCAGGCACTGGCACTCTACAAGCGCATCGAAGAAGCAGAGCTTGGTCCTGCGGCAGGCGAGAGCGCAGCGCACAGTCAGTCCCTGGCCGAACAGGCTCCTTGAGAGAGGCACATGGATGCATCAGCCAAGTTTGTTTCAGAGTTTTTTCCTTGGCGGCTTTGAATGTTCGAGCCACCGCCGCAGCGACGGGCGACGCCTTGACCTGCTGGTCTCTACGGGGCACGACCGTTGGGCCGCACAGGATTATGCGGTGCTGCAACGGCATGGACTGAGCACCGTGCGTGACGGTTTGCGCTGGCACCTGATCGAGCCGACACCGGGTCACTATGACTGGTCGAGCTTCCTTCCGATGCTACACGCGGCGCAACGTGGGGGCACTCAGGTGATCTGGGATCTCTGCCACTATGGCTGGCCGGATGACATCGACATCTGGCGACCTCAGTTCGTCGAGCGTTTCGCCCGTTATGCCGCAGCGGCGGCCCAGTTGATCAAGGACGAGACCGATACGGTGCCGTTCTATGCGCCGCTTAACGAGATCTCGTTCTGGTCCTGGGCGGGTGGCGACGAGGCGTACTTCAACCCCACGGCGCGTGGCCGTGGCTTCGAGCTGAAGCATCAGTTGGTGCGCGCCACCATTGCCGCAATGCAGGCGATCCGCGATGTCGAGCCACGGGCGCGGTTCATTCAGGTCGAGCCGGCTATTCACGTGGTCGCGCCCAATGACCGGCCCGGCCCGCAGCGTGAAGCCGAACGCTACCGCCAGTCGCAGTTCGAAGCCTGGGACATGCTCTGTGGCAACATCTGGCCGGGGCTCGGCGGGGCACCGGAGTACCTCGATGTTCTGGGCGTGAATTACTACCCCGACAACCAGTGGTATCACGGCGAGGGCAACACCATCGGCCGAGACAGCCCAGACTATCGTCCTTTCAAGGGCATCCTCAGTGAAATCGCGCAGCGTTACAAACGCCCGATCGTGATCGCCGAAACCGGCGCCGAAGGCGATGTGCGGGGCGACTGGCTGCGCTATGTCAGCGAACAGGCCGGCCTGGCGATGCAGCGTGGCGTGCCGGTAGAGGGTATCTGCCTGTACCCGGTGCTGGACTATCCGGGATGGACCGACGACCGTCACTGCCCGGTGGGGCTTCTGGGCTTCCCGGACGAGGCGGGTAATCGACCCGTGCATCAGGGGCTGGCCGATGAACTGCGCCTGCAGCAGGCGCGCTTCAGCCACCTGAATCCGGTTTCGCGCCTGGCCGAAGCCTAGCCATGAACGCCCCCGCGCCGCGCAAACCGCCACTGGTGCCGCTTTTACCGGATCGGCCGGTCGCCTTTCTGTGGCATTACGTCTGCGCACGGCCCTGGCACTTCGGCGGCCTGCTGCTGCTGATCGTCGGCGCGGCAACCTGCGCGGTAGCGGTGCAATACGGCATGAAGCTGCTGGTGGACGCCATGGCGCAGGGGAGTGCAAACCGGGGCGCTGCGGATGTGTGGTTTCCGCTGGGGCTGTTCATCGGCCTGATCGTGGTCGAAAACGTGTTCTGGCGGCTTGGGGGATGGCTAGGCTGCCGCACGGTAGTGGCGAGCATGGTGGATATCCGGGTCGACCTGTTCAAGCATCTGACCGGGCACCCGATGCGCTACTTCACCGAGCACTTCGCCGGCTCGCTGGGCAATCGCATCTCGGCGCTGGGGCAGGCGGCAGGCGCGATCTATGGCGGCCTGGCCTGGAAGATCGTGCCGCCCATTGTCGATTTCATCGGTGCGGTGGTGGTGCTGCTGACCGTCGACTGGCGCATGGCCGTCGCGCTGATTCTGTTCGTTGCGATTGTTGCGGTGCTGATCACCGGGTTCGGCATTCGCGGCCGCTCCAAGCATCAGCGCTTCGCCGCGCAGTCGGCGCGAGTGGGCGGTGAGTTGGTCGATGCGGTGTCCAATGTCTGGACCATCAAGGCGTTTTCCGCGCGCGACCGCGAAGCCGAGCGTCTGGCTCAGGAAATCGGCTACGAGGCGAAGGCCCAGCGTCGCAGCTGGATGTACCTGGAAAAGGCCCGCGTCATCCACGACATTTGCCTGTCGCTAATGGCCGGCGGCATGCTGGTCTGGGCGATCAGCCTGTGGGTGGACGGTTCGGTAACCTCCGGCGATGTGGTGCTGGTCAGCGCGCTGACGTTCCGCATCTTGCATGGCTCGCGCGACCTGGCGCTGGCGTTGGTGGATACCACCCAGCAGATCGGAGCGATCGACGATACCCTGCGGATCATTGTCCAGCCTCATGGGCTGGACGACCCGGAAACGCAGTTGATGCTGGCCGAGGGCGACATCACCTTCGACAACATCAGCTTCGGCTATCCCAACCGCGGCGTGATCTTCGAACACCTCAACCTGCATATCCCGGCTGGGCAGAAAGTCGGCGTGGTCGGTCCGTCCGGTGCGGGCAAATCGACCCTTATCCAGTTGCTGCAACGCCTGGATGACGTGCATGCAGGGCGCATCCTTATCGATGGTCAGGATATTCGCTCCGTCAGCCAGAACAGCCTGCGAGAACGGATTGCAGTGGTGCCGCAGGAGACGGCGCTGTTCAACCGGACGATTCGCGAGAACATCCGTTATGGACGCCCTGAGGCCAGTGATGACGAAGTGGTGGAGGCGGCCCGTCGCGCGTTTTGCGACGCGTTCATTCGCGAGCTCCCACAGGGTTACGACACGCTGGTCGGCGAGCGCGGCGTGATGCTGTCCGGTGGCCAGCGCCAGCGGTTGGGTATTGCCCGAGCCTTTCTCAAGGACGCGCCCATTCTCATTCTCGACGAGGCGACATCGGCCCTTGATACGCAGTCGGAAGGTGAGATCCAGGCGGCACTGAACAACCTGGTGCACAACCGTACCGTGGTGGCGGTGGCGCACCGTCTATCGACGCTGGCGAGCTTCGATCGGATTATCGTGCTGCGCAACGGGCTGATCATTGAAGACGGTGCACCGATGGAGCTGCGCAACCGCGGCGGTGCCTTCGAGGCCTTGTGGACAATGCAGGCCGAAGGCTTCAAACATGAACCCGACACGGCGGTATGAAGCGGCTCGCCGTGGAGTCGAGCAGCTTGCGCGCACTGGGTTATGACCCGGACGAACAGGCGCTCGAAGTCGAATTCCATAACGGCTCGCTGTACCGCTACGAGCAGGTGCCGGCCGAAGTGGTGCAGGCGCTGCTGGAGGCTGATTCGCTGGGACGCCACTTCAACCAGGTATTCAAGGCACAACAGTACCCCTACCGGCGTATCGAGTGACCAGAAGCAATGCTGTGGCTGCACAGATCGTAGGAGCGAGCTTGCTCGCGACACTTGCACCGCTGTCATTTCGTTCAACCGGTTGCTGGCCGCTCATTGACCTGAAGACGGCGAAACATTTCATCGCCGCGAATGAGCCGTTGCGCTGAACTTCCGGCCCGCTGCACGGGCCTCAATGGGAGAGGACGCGTCATCACCGAGCGGAGGCTCTTCACACACAAGGGGTTAGTTCCATGTCGGATCATCACACGTACAAGAAGGTTGAAATCGTCGGTTCCTCGCGCAACAGCGTCGATGAAGCGATTCAGAACGGCATCGCAGAAGCCAGCAGCTCGCTGCAGAACGTCGAGTGGTTCGAAGTCGGCGAGATTCGCGGCCATGTCGAGAACGGTAAGGTTGGCCACTTCCAGGTCACCATGAAGGTTGGCTTCCGTCTCGCCAACAGCTGATTGGCTCCCCAGGCGACCCGGCAGCGGCTGTCCAGCCAGCTGCCTGGGATGCCTGTTCGGCCTGCCGTGTCAGGCGTGGTCCGTTGGTGCCTGGCCGCGGCTGCGCTCGTAACGTCGGAGCAACGGTTGAGTGCTCAGGCCGTGCACAACGATGCTCAACACCACCACTGAAATCACCAGTGAAATGATGGATTCGGTTTCCTCCGGCAAGAGGCCGTGGGTGACCGCATAGCTCAGGTAGTACAGGCTGCCGATACCCCGAATGCCGAACCAGCCGACGGTCAGGCGCTGGGTACGGTCCAGGTAGCGGCCCGGCATCAGCAGCCACACGCTGAGCGGTCGGATCACCACGAACAGCGCCAGCGCCAGGGGCACCGCGCGCCAGTCCCAGTGGACCGAGACCAAGACGCCGAGAATGGTCACCAGCAGCACTTCGAGACTGCGTTCCAGCTGGCCACCGAAGGTCAGGATGTCGCCCATCATCACGCCCGCCGCGACTTTAGGCTCAGCGATCTTCTCGCCCTCAAGCGGTAATTCACGTGGGGTCAAGCCGCCCTCGGCCATATGCGGCACGGCATGGGCGATCAGCTCCTCGGACGGCGTTTCCGACTCGTCCGCCGCGTCCTTCTCTGCATGGCGCAGACCCAAGCCGGCTGCGAACACCGCCAGAAAGCCCCAGGCGCCGATCAGCTCAGCGCCGACGTAAGCCAGCGCGATCAAAGCCAGCGCCAGCGAGTCGTTGGGTGACATGGAGGTGTCGGCGTGACGGGCACGCAGATAGATGGCCAGCTTGCCGATCAACCGGCCCAGCAGATAGCCAAACCCGAGACCCGCCGGCACCGCCCAGACCAACCGATGCAACGCCCATTCGCTGACCCAGCCGGTCGCCATGGTTTCCTGCTCGATCAACAGCAAGCCGAAGACCACGAAAGGAAAGGCCGTACCGTCGTTGAAACCGGCTTCGCCGGACAGCCCGTAACGTACATGATCGCTGTCGCGAGAATTGCTGACCTGTACCAGGCTTGCCAGCACGGGGTCGGTGGGTGCGAGGATGGCCCCGATCAGTACTGAGATGCCCCAGCTAAGCCCAAGCAGGTAATGGCAGAGCGCGGCGACTCCCGCGATGCAGGCAAGCATCACCGGACCGGCCAGCACATAGGCGCTTTTCCACGCTGCATGACGCAGCGGCATTCGCAGTTTGAGACCACTGACGAACAGTGACACCAGCACCGCGATTTCGGTGAGGTGCTCCATCCAACTGGCGATGTGAATGAATTCCATCTCCCAAAGGCCCACACCGAGCTGGCCGATGAGCAGGCCGAAGCCCAGGTAAATCAATGAAGTCGTGACCGGCAGCCAGCGCAGATAGGCCGATGCCAGGGCAAGGATCAATAGCAGGATGCCGAGCACGGCCATCCATTCGAGAAAATTCATTCAGTGTTCCGAGGCTGATGCGCCGGTAGTTCGGCACGGGATGAATCATTCGAGCCAGCTGTCCGGGCGAGGTTCAGGGCACCCGGCGGACGGCACGGGTGCTGCCGGGTATCTGCTGCCCGGAATTGCCCGGGCTCCTTTCGGTCAGTTGAAACGAACCTATCAACCTGGCTGCCAAGCACCCGTGGCAGCGGAGCGGAGATTTTATGGCAGATTCGAAAGTGGCTTTGGTCGTCGGCGCCAGCGGCATCATCGGGCATGCTGTGGTGGAGACGCTGATGGAGGACGCTAGCTGGAAGGTCCGCGCGGTACGCAGGACCTTCGTTCCTGATGTTGAGACGCTCAACCTCGACCTCACTGACGCGGCGGCAACACGCGAAGCCCTGGCGGACGCGAGCGACACGACGCATGTGTTCTATGCAGCGCTGCGTCCGGACGCGAATCTGGGGCGAGAGGCGGAGATAAACGGCGCCATGCTGCACAACCTGCTGGACGGGCTGAAGTCTGCCGGTGCCCGTCTCGAACGGGTGGTGCTCTACCAGGGCGCCAAGGTCTACGGCGTGCATCTTGGCCCGAGCACTGCGCCGTTCTATGAAGACGAGACGCCGCGTCATGTAGGCCCGAACTTCTACTACAACCAAGAGGATCTTCTTCGCGAACGCGCCGAGCGGGGCGAGTTCGAGTGGGCGATACTGCGCCCTGACGTGGTGGTAGGGGACATCGCCGGCAATCCGATGAACATTGCAATGGTTATTGGCGCCTTCGCTGCGCTCAGTCAGGAATCGGCTGTTCCGTTGCGCTTCCCGGGTTCGGTCGAGACCTACCGTGGCGTGCTGGCGCAGCTGACCGATGCTCGCTGGCTCGCGCGCGCGAGTATCTGGGCGGCGCTGGACCCAGCTGCGCGCAACCAGGCGTTCAACCTGGTCGGCGAGCCGTTTCGCTGGGAGCGGATATGGAACAAGGTTGGTGATGCGCTGGGTCTGGAAGTCGCCGAGCCGCTGCCGTTCTCTCTTGCCCGACAGATGCCGGAAATGGCCGACGTCTGGCAGAGGCTCGCCGAGCGTCACGGCTTGCAGCCGGTGCCGTTCTCAGAGCTGGTCGGCTGGCCCTTCGGTGATTTCATCTTCAACACGGAATTCGACATGGTGTCGGATATGGGCAAGATCCGACGTGCCGGTTTCACCGAGGCCGTCAGTACGGAAGCTTGCCTGATCGGGGCGCTGCGACGACTGGGCGAGAAGGGCTTCATCCCCCGGTTCGATGCCCTGAATCCATGAAACGTACTGAGCAAAGCCTTCACCCCACGAACGCTTCGGTGCGCTGGGCGTGAATCTTGTAGGTCTGCCTGTGTGCAGCGCCAAGCGTTCGCCGGGCGCTGCGAAAGCCTTCAGCGCAGCCCGGCAATGATGTCGAATGCGCGGTGGCGATCGGCGGTTTCGTAGAAATCGCAGGTAAAGATCAGCTCGTCGGCCCCGGTCTGCTCCAGCAGGACGTCCAGTCGTGCGCGGATTTTTTCCGGACCGCCGATCAGGGCCATACCGAGGAAGCTGCCGACAGCGTCCTGCTCGTGGGGCAACCACTTGCCCTGCATGCTATTGACCGGCGGCACCAGCACCAGACTCTGACCACGGATCAGGGCGAGGATGCGCTGGTAGGCGGTGGTGGCCAGGTACTCGGCCTGCTCGTCGGTGTCGGCGGCCATCAGCGGCACGCCGAGCATCACGTAAGGCTTGTCCAGCACCTCGGAGGGGCGGAAGTTCTCGCGGTACAGGCGAATCGCGTCATGCATGTAGCGCGGCGCGAAATGCGAGGCGAAGGCATAGGGCAGGCCCTTGGCGGCAGCCAGTTGGGCGCTGAAGAGGCTCGAACCAAGGAGCCAGAGCGGCACGTTGCTGCCGACGCCGGGCATGGCGATTACCCGCTGGTTGGGCTGGCGCGGCCCGAGCAACCGCTGCAGCTCCTCTACGTCTGCCGGGAAATCGTCTGCGCTGCCCATGCGGTCTCGGCGCAAGGCGTGGGCGGTGAACTGATCGGCGCCTGGCGCGCGCCCCAGGCCCAGTTCGATCCGGCCAGGATAAAGCGCTTCCAGGGTGCCGAACTGTTCGGCCACCACCAGCGGAGCGTGGTTGGGCAGCATGACACCGCCCGCGCCCAAGCGAATCCGCGACGTACCGGACGCCAGATAGCCGATCAGCACCGGCGTGGCAGCACTGGCGATGCCGTCCATGTTGTGGTGCTCGGCGACCCAGAAGCGCTCGAAGCCGAGCTTCTCGACGTGCTGCGCCAAGGCCAGCGAGTTGCGCAGGGCAAGCCCGGCATCGCCGTCGTCGCGGATCGGCGCCAGGTCGAGGGTGGAAAAGCGGGTGTGTTCGATACGGGACATCGTCTACCTCTTTGCTGACGGGCTCATGGTCAATGAAAGGACGAGCCGGTCAATAGCAGTGCTCGGCCTCGGCGCGCGCCAGGACATTGTAATCCTCGTCGCGCAGCCAGCCTTGTGGGGTGAAGCCCAGCGAGCGGGCCTGGAACAGATAGCGCCGCCCGGGCTGGAAATCGTCGTAATCGATCACCATGGTGCAGCGCAGGTACTGGGTGTCGCCGAAATCACCGAAGCCGCCGCTGCTGATTTCGAATTCGTAGCGTGCCTCAAGTTCATGCGCACCGGGGGTGACCTGGAAATAGCGTCCATCGGGCGTGCGTTTGCCGTCCAGTTGATCGGACATGAAGATGTCGCTGGGTTGAGCGGTCAGTTCGACCCAGGCCATCTCGGGATCGGGTTCCGGTAGCGGGCTGGCGCAGCCGTACAAGCCGAGTACCAAAAGTAACGTAGACGGAAAGCGCATGATCAATCCTCCGGATGGACCGCAGGATCAGCACGCGCTGTCACGGTCAGCCAATGAGCCTGAGCCAGATGGGGCTCTTTTTCAACGACTGCAGCGCGACAGAACGGTTCAAAGCGCAAGTCAGCGACTGACGACCCCGCCGCAACCGCGCTCGGTGGCCTTGGCCAGCAGTTGGTCCTCCTGATCGTAGAGCTTGGCCCAGGGCCGGAAGCCGTAGCCGCCAGCAACCAGTCGATAGCGAGCCCCGGCACTGAAGCTGTCGTAGCTCAGGGTCAGCCGACAGTCGCGGGGCAGCGCCTCGCTCTCGTTTCCCACGTTGGCCGGACCGACTTCGAAGCGATAACGCATACCCAACTGATGGCTGCCCGGCTCGACCTGAAAGTAGCGGCTGTCATCGAGCGGCTGGTCATCGACCGCTACGGCGACCAGCTCGGTCTCGCCGTGAGGGGCGAGGTCGATCCACGCCTGGTTCGGGTCGGGTCTGGGCATCCACATGGCGCAGCCGCCCAGGCTGGATAGGGCAAGCACAAGTATCAGGGTTCGCATGAGCAAGGTCTCCGACCGTTAAGCGGCCCGCTATGGCGCGTCTGCGTGTTCGGTGGTTGGGTGGGCTTCGATGTCGTTGTAGGCTCAGCGCACCGACCGATTGGGTCATGCAGGATGGATGAGCGTTTGTTCAGGAAGCCGAAAACCGCCCTTGTCGACAATCGAATGCTGCGCTGGGTTCCGCTGCTGCTGAGCGTTTTAATGAGTGGCTGCACTAGCTACTACGGTCAATTGGCGGTCGGCCAGCTGGATATCTTGCGCCAGCGCGAGCCGATCGCCGACCTTGTCGACCGCCCTGAAACCGATCCGGGGCTGCGTCAACGGCTCGCCCTGGCGCTGCAGGCCAGACGCTTCGCCAGCTCCACCCTGGCGCTACCGGACAACCGCAGTTACGAGGTTTATGCCGATATCCAGCGCCCTTACGTGGTGTGGAACGTGTTCGCCACGGAGGAGTTTTCCGTGACCCCGCTGGCCCATTGTTTTCCAATCGCCGGTTGCGTCGCGTATCGCGGCTACTATCAGAAAGGTCGGGCCCGGGGAGCGGCTGCGTTGCTGAACGCCGAGGGCCACGACACCTCTGTCGCCGGGGTGGAGGCATACTCCACGCTCGGCTGGTTCGACGACCCGCTGCTCAGCTCGATGCTGCGCTGGGATGACGAGCGGCTGGCCGGGCTGATTTTCCATGAGTTGGCGCACCAGAAGTTCTACCTGGCAGACGACACCGCGTTCAACGAATCCTTTGCCACGTTCGTCGAGCGTGAAGGGTTGCGTCAGTGGCGCGCCAGTCGAGGGCTGCCGGTCCCGCAGGAGGCCGCACACCCTTATGCGGATCTCAGCAGACTCGTACTGGCGACCCGGGATCGGCTGGCCGCGATCTACGCATCCGACTTGAGCGAGCCTGCGATGCGTAGGGCCAAGCGTGACGAATTCGTGCACATGCGACAGGCCTATCGGCAACTGCGCGACGGATCGTGGAACGGCGACCGCCGCTTCGACCGCTGGATGGCCCAGCCGCTTAACAACGCCAGCCTTGTTCCGTTCGGCCTCTATGATCAATGGGTGCCTGCCTTCGCCGCGTTGTTCGAGCAGGTCGGCGGCGACTGGCCGCGTTTTTACGCTGAGGTAGCTGACCTGGGCCGCCTGCCTGCCGACGAGCGGAAACGGCAGTTGGACGCGCTTCTATAAGGTCCCGCACCGCTTCGCTTGAAGCGCGATGCGGCAAGGCGTCGCGGCGGATTCAGCTCCGCTGAATCGAAGCCTGTTCGAAGAGGTTGGGCGCTGCCGCTTGTCGACTCTTTGCATGTTCGCATCAAAATTCACGGAATTCTTTTCCGCTTGCCTCCGTCCATCTTCTAGGTCGTCAGCCCTCGCTGACCCGTGATTCAGCCGTGCGTGCAGCACGACTACCTAGAAAAAAGCCGTTCAAACGGAGGCTCCATGGATAACCTATCCGGCATTCTCGACAACAAGGGCACGCCCCTCGAAAAGCAGAAATTCACCTGGAAAGAAATGGCTGGCAAGCCGATCAGCAAGCTCGACGATGATGCCTTCACCCGCGTGCGCATCATTCTCATGAACGGGATCGAAACCGACGCGCTGCGCCTCAAGCATGGCATCGCACGGATTACCGGACAGCTGCGTGGCCCGCTCGCGGAAATCCGCCGGGTCGAGCAACATCAGGCGACCATGGTCAACTGGCTGATCTCTGCTGACCATTCGCCGCTGGAAACAACCGTTGCCTATGAGCAGGTCGCCATCGAGGTGACTGCCGCCGTGGCCCAGACCGAGCCCGATCCTTACCAGGCGCAAACCTACCGCTTCGGCCTGCTGGAAGATTTCGATCACCTGTACCGCTATTCGGCGATGCTCGATCGCCTCGAAGGCAAGGATGCGAACAACATCCTGCAGGGCTATACCGACATCGTTCCGGGTCGGCAAACCTCCGAGCATCATCGTCATCCGGACAACGACCTGCGCGAAAGCTACGAGAAAGAGCAGGCCGCACTGATCACCAAGATCCATGCGGCGATGATTACCGCAGCCGAGTTCCAGACTCACGACTACTACATGAACATCGGCCCGCTGTTCGCCGATCCGCTGGCGCGTCAGCTGTATGCCGAGATCGCTTCGGTCGAAGAGCAGCACGTGACCCAGTACGGCTCGCTGGCCGACCCGCAGGAATCCTTCATGGAGAAGTGGCTGGTGCACGAGGCGATGGAAGTCTATGCCTACGCCAGCTGCGCCGAGCAGGAAACCAACCCGCGGATCAAGGCGATGTGGGAACGCTTCCTCGATTACGAGTTGGGGCATCTGAACGTGGCCTGCGAGCATTTCAAGAACATCGAGCGCCGCGACCCGGCGGAAATCCTCGGCGGTCCGCTGCCGAAGATGATCGAGTTCAAGAGCCAGCGCGAATTCGTTCGTCAGGTGCTGGCGGCCGAGGTCAACCTGCGTTCCAGCGGCACCCAGTACGTCGACAAGAGCGAAGAGCCACAGAACTCCCTGGATCTTCGCGCTCAGCTCAACTCCGAAGGTATCGCGTCGAACATCGTATCGGCGGGTTACCAATGGGCGCCGGGCGGCGAACTGATGAAGATGCGCAAGGTTTCTTGAGGAGAGAAGGACATGGCTAATTCAGCAAAACTGGGCACCAATTTCACTGGCGTACAGATGTCCCCGAAGGACACCAAGCGCCTGCTCGACGCCGTCAACGAAATCCATCCGGACGTGCCGGGAGATTCCAAAGGCTTGATGATGGAGCGCGCAACCCGCGCCGAGGAAGCCGATCGCATCGGTTCCGTACCGGTTCCTGGTTCCGCCAAGGGCATGCTCAAGTCGACCTTCGACATGGCGCTGGGCAAGAGCCCTGAGCTGCTAGTCGACAAGCTCGGCGAGCGCCTGGCCTTCGAGCGCAGCGGCGTACGCATGTACGACGCCATGATTGCCAAGGCCAAGGCCATCAGCATGGCGGACTCCGACCTGATCGGCGTGCTGCAACACATCCGCGATGAAGAGTTCGAGCACATGAACATGGTCGCCGAGGCCATCGAGACACTGGGTGCCGACCCGACTGCGCAGACACCCTGCGCCGACGTCGTAGGGGTCAAGTCGATGGGCGTCATGCAGGTGCTCACCGATCCGCGAACCAACATCGCTCAAGGCATCAACGCGCTGCTGACCCTCGAACTCGAGGACAACGCGGCTTGGGAACTGTTGATCGAGCTGGCCGAAGCCGGTGGCCATCCCCGGATTGCCAAGGGCTTCCACAAGGCCAAAGAGCAGGAAGACGACCATCTGATCAAAATCAAGACCCTGCTGCGTCGTGACCTGATCAGGCAAGTCCAGTAATACGCGTGCGCTTCAAAGCTTGGCGCGCCTCAGGGCGCGTCTTTTTTATGGGCGATATTTCGCAGGCGCTGCAGTTGCTGCAGTTGCTGCCCGCATTCAAGTCACGCCACCGCTGATTGCTGCGAGACGAAGTCCATGCTCGTGTTGCCTCACGCCGCCGCGCCGCGGTCGATTTCTTTGATAACCGCTACGATGGCGTCCGCGTCCGCATCGCCAAATGCCCCGTCCAGCCCCTCGTGGTGCACGGAAGTGAATGGCGGCTCGTACAGCTGTCCCGGCTCGATGGTGCCGTGCCGCGTCAGGCGCTCGATGATCATCTCGACGAAGCGGATCTGTTGGCTGTTGTAGCGGCTGCCGTCGAGGAAGCGTGCAAAAGCCTCCAGTGCGGCGTTGCGATCCAGCCCCACCAGGGAGCGGATGAATAACGGCAACGGCTTGTCATTGCCGTAGCACTCGACGAAACGTTCCCGGCTCTCCACCGGCTCGGATTGATAGACGAAACGCTCCAGTTCTTCGAGGTCCATGGGCGTCAGCGGGCGGTTGTGCTTGAGCTTGGCGATGGCAACGTGGTTTTCGTTGGCGCGGATGTAGGCCTCGACCTTCTTGCGGTACTGAGCCAGGTTGATGCCGGTGCTGAAGTCCTTGAGCACCACCTCGGTGGCTTCGCCTATCTGGTCGGTCAGCAGCGTGTAGACCGGATTGGAGGGCTTGCGCTCGATCAGCTGGATCAGGCTGCGCAGTTTGCGGCGAACCCGCTCAATCATCGGCAAGGTAACGTCCTGCCAGAAGTCCTCGCCTTGCACGTCCTGTATCAGCGCCAGTTCTGCACGAACGGCCGGAACGCTTTCCAACAGTTCCAGTTGGCTGGCCAGCTCGCGGATGCGGTCGCGGTAGGTGGCGAAGTCATTGCTGGCGCGCAGCACCGCCAGCTGCAGGTTGGTACAAAGCAGGTCGAACAGCCGGGCGGTAATGTGCTCGGCCTCGCGCGCGCTGGGCAGACCGGCCACATGCGCACGCAGATCACCCAGCGCCGCGTCGTCCAGCTCATTCCAAACGGTGCGGTCGGCGTAGCGAACCACATGCTCGCGCTCGGTACGGACGATGAAATTGTCCAGGTTCATTGCCGCGACTTCGCCGTGCAGCTCGTCCGTCACGCCCAGCCGCAGGCCCTCGAGCTTGTCGTAGCCGCCGATGGTTTCGGCGACATCATCCGGCACGCGAGTGTCTTTGCCCGAGAGCAGCGAGAGCAGGTCCAGCCGCGCCTTGAACAGGCGCTTGCTCACCGGTTCGGCGACGCTGCCCGGCGCGCCCTTGGGGTGTTCGTTGAAGTATTCAAAGTTGCCGCAGAAATCGAAGATGTAGAACTCGCTCTTGTCCACGCCCGGCGCGAACAGGTCGGGGCATAACCGCGTGCCGCGGCCGATCATCTGCAGAAACTTCACCTTCGAGCGCACCGTTTTGAAGAACACCAGGTTGAGTACCTGCGGCACGTCGATGCCGGTGTCGAGCATGTCCACGGAAATGGCGATCTGCGGCAGCTTGTTCTGCTTGCTGCCGAAGTCATCGATCAGGCTCTGTGCGTACTTCACCGCGTGGGTGATCACGCGGGCGAACTCGCCCTTGTAATGCGGATAGTTGTGGTCGAAGCGGCGGGCGATGAATTCGGCATGCTTCTGGTTCACGGCGAAGATGATGGTCTTGCCCAGCTTGTCGCCGCCTTCTACCTTCAGGCCGTGCTGCATGAGGTGCTGCAACATCAAGTCCACGGTGTGCTCGTTGAACAACTGCTTGTTCACCTCGGCCGCCAGCACCTCGGTGGGTGCATCGCCATCTTCGGCGCGGTCGCCCCAGTCCAGCGACTCCCAGTGCTCCTTTTCCTCTTCAGTGAGTTGGTCGTAGCGAATGCCCTCGCGCACGAACCTGATCGGCACCGAATGCGCCTTCGGCGGCACCAGGTAATCTGCCGCGACCGCCTCGTCGAGACTGTAGGCATCGGTCGGCACGCCCGTCTCGAGGCCGAACAGGTGGTAGGTGTCACGATCCACCTCGTCTCGCGGCGTAGCGGTAAGGCCCACCAGATAACTGTCGAAGTAGCGGAAGATCGCCCCGTACTTCTGGTACACGCTGCGGTGGGCCTCATCGATGATCACGAGATCGAAATGGCCGATGCCATAGCGACGCTGCTCGCCATCCATCTCGTCGATCAAGCCGATCATGGTGGGGTAGGTCGAGAGGTAGACGCGGCCCTGGCCGTTCTTTTCCGTCACCAGATTGACCGGGTTGGCGTCCGGCAGGTGAGCCTTGAAGGCGCTGACGGCCTGATTGACCAGCGCCACGCGGTCGGCCAGAAACAGCACCCGCTTGGCCCAGTTGGCGCGCATCAGCAGCTCCACCAGAGCAATGGCCGTGCGGGTCTTGCCGGTACCGGTGGCCATGGTCAGCAGGCCGGCGCGCCGACCCTGGCTGAAGGCCTCGGTCATGGCCCGGATGGCACGCTGCTGGTACGAGCGCCCGGCGATCTCCGGGTTTACCGGCAGACGGCTCAGGTCGCCCTGGAGCTGGCGGCGCTGTACCGCCAGTTCCAGCTCCTCACGGGTATAGAAGCCCTGCACCTCGCGGGGTGGCGCCCGGCGGTCGTCCCACAGCCAGGTGTGGTTGCCGTTGGAATAGAAAATCAGCGGCCGCTGGCCCTTCTCGGCTTCCAGGCAATCGGCATAGAGCTTGGCCTGCTGCCGGCCGATATCGGCATCCTTCAGGCTGCGTTTGGCTTCCACCACGGCCAGCGGCTTGCCATCGGCGCCCCACAACACATAGTCAGCAAAGCCTTCTTCCTTGCTGTTGGGCATGCCCTTGAGCGGCACCTCGACGGACAGGCTCTTGCCCTCTACCCAGCCGGCTTCGCGCAACAGGACGTCGATGAAGAAGCGGCGCGTGTCCGCCTCGTCGTAATCATGGGTATCCGGTACCGCGATGTTCGCCGACTTGGCCTTGGCCAGCTCGGCGCGTTTGGCTGCCAGTTCCGCGTCCAGCTGCGCCAGCAATGCTTCGCGATCGGCCAGGGTCGCGGCCTGCTCGGCGATGGCGGCTTCACGCTTCTCCAGCTCGGCGTGCTGGTCCTTGAGCTGTTGCTGGAAGCGCTCTTCCTGCTTCTTCAGCTCGGTACGGGTAAAGGCGGCAGCGTCGCTGGTGCTCACCAGCTGCGGCACGCGCTTTTCATCGAAGCTGGCAACAATGCTCTTCGGGTCACTGGTGCGGGTGTAGGTGCGTGCCAGCCAGAACAACACATGGAACAGCTCGCGCACCAGTTTCATCGAGTCGCTGAAACCGACCGCGCCGTTGCCATGCACCGCCTGGTTACCCATGCGCTGGATCAGGCGCATCTTCTGGTGAACCTGCACCGGCACCAGTGCCTCGAAATCACGGTCCGTCAGCAGCACGTTGAGGCTACGGTCATAGGGCATGCGCAGGTCGCGGTCGTTCTCGTACAACCAATGCACCGCCTGCTCCAGGGCATGGCGGGTGCGCATGCAGCAGGCACGCGGGTCGGAATAGACCAGTTGCTCGGCCCCTTTCGCCGGTTCGACCAGGGCTTTGAATTCGGATTCGAGAAACTGGAAATTGCTCATCGTCTCGTCACTTCCTTTTGTACGGCGGGCTTGCGCCTTCCAGGGCCGGGCCTAACCTCGCGGTAAATGGATTGGGGGTTCCCGGTCGGCGTCATGGCCTCGGTGCGATCACCGGGGCCTTTCGCTTTTTCAGAGGCGGAATATGGCTCATGGCTGTTCGTCTTCCGTGCTGCGGTATGCCTGCATCTGGTGCGTAGGAGCCGTTGGGAAGGCCAGCCGCAAACGGCTCGCTTGCACCAGCTGTTTCAAGTGCTGTTTGCGCAACGAGTCGGCATTTCGCTTCAGTAATTCGGCGAGGCAGCTCCCAGTGATGTAATGGCCGCGGCAGACACGAAGGATGATGCTTTGCATCTGCTCGGCATCCAGCTTTCGGTAAGCGCGTGCCGATAAGGCTTCTTCGATGAGCGCCCGATGGAACCCGTCGTCCAGCACCGTCAGGTCGTCGATCATGGGAGCGTCCAGCTTCTCTGTCAGCCTTCTTCCCTGTGTGTCTCTAGGGCAATCCATATCCCCTGTACCACTCAAATGTCCGGAGCTGCCAGCCGAATGTCCGGAGCTGTCGGTCAAATGTCCGGAGCTACCCGCCAAACCTCCGGAGCTGCCGACCAAATGTCCGGAGCTATCCGGTAAATGTTCGGAGCTGGCGGCCAAATGTTCGGGGCGCGCCGGCAAATTTTCGGAGTTACCCCCGAATACATCCTCCGGCGTTGGTAAGCCTGCGCCCGGCAAACAGTAGACGGCGCCGCGACCGGGATTGTGGCTTTCCAGGAACCCCGCGCGCACCAGCCCCTGCAACAGGCGGGACGCCTCTAGCGATTGCATGCCGACCATCTCCATGATTCGGGCATGGCTGACGGTACGCTCCGAGGCAGCCGCCGCCAGGGCCAGGCGTTCGTCATGTGATAGCTGCTCGAAACCCGCGCCGAACTGCAGGTGCAAGGCATGCAGCACTTCCTTCGGCCATAGATCGACCATGCGCAGTTCCAGCAGCGTCTGGTTGTACGGCTCGTTACGCTCGAAGAGCGCCGGTGTGCGCCAGTGCCGTTCTTTCCAGCCGGCATAAATCTTCGGTATTCCCGAGCCGGCCTGCTCGCCGACCCCGACGAAGCGGAACATCTTGTGCAGCGTGCGGTTGCGGCAGTCGTGTTCGCCGCCGTGGATCGCCACTTCCGGTGGCACGCGCATCAGGCCGGGGTTGCGGAAGCCGAACATGTCCGGCCGCTTGACCACCAGCACCGAGGCGCGGTCCGTGTAGTCCGCGTGCACCAGCACGTTGGCCAGCGCTTCGCGCAGCGCCACATGCACGGGCGTCTCGTCCTGCCGTTCGCCCTTTTCCAGCTTGAATGGCACCTTCAGGTCGGCGGTGAGCTTGAGATAGACCTTGCGGTAGAAGTCGTAGAGGTTGCCGGACCATTTGCCATCGAGCGTGACGCGATCCACCCAGCGCAATTCGGTACGGGCTTCGGGCCGCTCCTGATAGTCCAGCATGTAGTTCGGCAGCGCTTCGTGGATGGTGCTCATCCAGCCGAACATCAATAGCCCGGCCAGGGTCAGGCCCGCCGTATCGGTTTCCCGGTCACGACGCCAGCCGCCGATCTGGCGCAGAAACTCCTGATCGTCCAGCGCATTCCAGGGGTGCGCCGGCTCGCGGTTGGCGAACACCTGGCGGTAGGCGCGCAGCGTTTCCTCGCATAGATCGTCAAGGTGATAGCCCTTGAGAATACGGTCGTCGCGGCTGTCTTCGACCTGCTCGGCGAGCATCCGCTTCACTTCTTCATCGGGCAGCACCCGGTCGCCTTCATTAAGACGGCGATAGGTATGGCCGAAGGGATTGGGCGTCAGGTGAACCGGCCGCTGCTTGCGGTTGGCGCGGGGGATCTCCACCACCAGCAGCGTGCGCCCCTCCAGATTGACTTCCTGAACGGAGGCATCGCTGAGCAGATTGGCGCTGACCTGCTTGCGATTGTTCAGGTTGTCGAACAGCTCCTTGCGCACCTTGGCCGGGTTGGCGATGCCTTCCAGATGGAACTGCCCCTTCTTCCCCCGCACACCAAGCACCACCACACCGCCGCTGGTATTGGCGAAAGCGCTGTAGGTCGGCCAGAAATCTTCCGGCAAGGCGCCCTTGCCGTCACGACCAGCTGCGAGCTTGCGTTCGAGGTCGATGGACTCGCGTAGGAGTTCGAGGTCGGCGGGGGAGTGGAGGTCGATCATGATAGTCTTATGCACCCAGTCTACAGTTCGCCGGCGAAGGCGCGGTGTTGCAGGCTGGCGAACAGGGTCTCCTGTTGTGCGGCGTGGTGTTGCAGAATGCCTTTTTGTTGTTCGACGCCTTCGGCGACGCGGGCGAAGCGATGTTGCAGCTCGAGCGGAGGCATTGGCATCGGCAGTTGCCGTAGGCCAGGGCCGCTGAAGTTCTGCTGCGCAGCTTGACGAGACTTCACAGAGATCAGCTTCTGAATTGATTGCGACCGTAATGCGGTGAATATGTATTCCGATAAGACCGACTCATTGAACTGCATTCGTATAAAGTACGCACCTGCGATGCTCGGCGGATCGGATGCTTTGATAAGTGCTACTTTTCCGACGGTCGCACCTGTTCGTGCAAAAATCAAATCTCCAGGCTGTAAGATGAATCGCGCCTGCACGTCTGTATCCACGTCCATTCGAGGCATCGCACTGAAGTTGAGTTCGCCGGTCGGGCTAAGGTCTGTAATTCTGACAATTCTTATTCCACCGGAAGAATATCGTTCGTTATGAAAGCGCGGCCCGTATTGCATTTCTAGTACCGAATCCCCAAGCGTGTGGCCAGGCCATTTCTTCGGATTTGTCACCGGGTCGCCAAACATTTCTAAGAACACAGATTGCAACAGCTGATCGAGCTTGGCGATAGCTTCGCGGCGCTTGGCGCGCAGCGCGTCGGCCTTGTCCAGAATCGCAGCGATGCGGCGTTGTTCGGGAAGCGGGGGAAGCGGGATATTGAGCTCTTCCAGAAAAGCTTTCGGCACTCGCTTTTGACCCCCGCTACCAGTCATTCGGCGCTCGCCTTCGTCGCGGACAGCGGGCTGGCGAAGAAAATGATAGAGATAGCGATCATCCAAGCTGCGAGATTTTGGACGAGCTACGTGAAATTCAGTTGATCCGAATCCCAAACGCTTAGTTATGCGTGCGTGAGCAATCTTGCCGTTCTCGAAGCATGGCGTGATCTTAGCAACCAGAACGTCACGATCCTTGAATGAAGTAAATCCTTTCATAACTTCGGAGGCCCGGCGGGACTCTTCAGCGGTTATGCTTCCTGACACCTCTGAAACGCTTGCCATCGGTACAAACGAAATCAATTCGTTCAAGTCCGTCAGTGAAGAGCGTTCCAGTCTCGGGTTTATTTCAGCAACCTCGGAAAGCTTAGGCACTAAGCATTCCCTCCAACTCCTCCATCCCCCGCATAATCTCCGCCTCCAGCTCCTTCAACTCCGCCAATATCTTCTGCGGCGGTTCATGCTCGACCTGCTCGTACACCACCTGCTTGTAGCGGTTGATGGAAAGGTCGTAGTCGTTGCCGACGATTTCGGCCTTGGAGACGAGGAAGCTTTGATCGGTGCGTAGGCGAGCGGTTTCCTCGTCGCGGTTCTGCCAACGGGTCAGCAAGTCCGGCAGGTTGTTGCAGTCGTGTTTGCTCGCATCCAGCGGGTTGCGTTTGTCATCCAGCGAGAAGCCGTCGGCCTGCATGTTGTAGAACCAAACGTGATCGGTGCCGCCGCTGTTGGTCTTGGTGAACAGCAGGATGGCAGTGGAGACGCCGGCGTAGGGGCGGAACACGCCGGAGGGCATGGAGACGATGCCGTCGAGTTTGTGTTCTTCCACCAGCAGTTTGCGCAAGGTCTTGTGCGCTTTGCTGGAGCCGAACAGCACGCCGTCCGGCACGATCACCGCGGCGCGGCCGCCGGTTTTCAACAGGCGCAGGAACAGGGCGAGAAACAAGAGTTCGGTCTTCTTGGTCTTGACGATGTCCTGCAGGTCCTTGGCGCAGCTCTCATAGTCCAGGCTGCCGGCGAAGGGCGGGTTGGCGAGGATCAGGCTGAACTGGCCTTCGACGCCGGCATGGCCTTCGCTCAGCGAATCGCGGTTTTCGATGGCGGGGTTTTCCACGCCGTGCAGCAGCATGTTCATCGAGCCGACGCGCAGCATGGTGCTGTCGAAGTCGAAGCCGTGGAAGGTTTCGTGGTTGAAGCGTTTGGCCGATTCCCGGTCGCGGTAGATCTCGTCGCGGTGGTGCTCATCCAGGTATTCCGCCGCAGCCACGAGGAAGCCTGCGGTGCCGCAGGCCGGGTCGCAGATGGTGTCGCTTGGGCGCGGCGCCATCATCTCGACCATCAGTTTGATGATGTGGCGCGGCGTGCGGAACTGGCCGTTCTGCCCGGCGCTGGCGATCTTGCCGAGCATGTATTCGTAGAGGTCGCCCTTGGTGTCGCGATCCTCCATGGGAATGTCGTTGAGCATGTCCACCACCTTGATCAGCAGACCCGGCGTGGGAATGGTGAAGCGCGCATCCTTCATGTGCGTCGAATAAGTGGATTCGCCGTCTTCGCTGCCGAGGCTCTTGATAAAGGGAAAGACCTTTTCCGAGACCAAGGTGTAGAGGCTGCCCGGATCACCCAGCAGCTTGAACTGCGACCAGCGCAGGTGCGCCTGGTAGGGGTTGAAAATGGGGTTGTCGATGGGTTGGCCGGTGCGCGCGGCCTTCTTTTCTTTCACCGTTTGCAGCTCGTCGAGCCGCTTGATGAACAGCAGGTAGGTCATCTGCTCGATGACCTCCATGGGGTTGGAGATACCGCCGCTCCAAAAGGCGTTCCAGATTTGATCGACTTGGTTCTTGATGGTGCCGGTAATCACGAAAGGTGCTGCCTGACTGGCTGGGAATGGGCGCGAGCTTAAGCGGGGTTACCGGTATGTCAAACACTGTTCGGATGCACAGGTCGCCACTTCGCGCAGATGCGGTTGATCAGGCCGTGGTCGGGCCTCCTACAGTTGCACCGGCTCGGCGCTAGACCGTTGGCCATTCAAACTGGCTAGCCACCGCGCATCGAGTGACCGGGGCGGTGCTTCACTCCGCAGTCGTCGGGGTCGACGGTGCACATAGACCCACAAAACAGGCCGAACCGGCGCCATTCGTTACACTCTGATGCTCCACCGCCGCCCATCGAGCTGTTGCATGCCCATCCCCGCACCATCCGACACCGCTGCATCCCTTCCCCTCGTGCTTGCCGGGCCGCTGTTGCGCCGGCTCGAAGCGGGGCGGCTGGTGTTCTGGCTGGTGGCCAGCGAGCCGCTGCAGTTGCGCCTCACGCTGAAGCCCGAAGGAGAGGCGTCGGTTTCGCTGGCCGTGGAAGGCGAAAGCTGTCGCCAGCTGCGCCTCGGCACCTCGGCCTGGTTGCACCTGATCGATATGCACTTGGAAACGACGCTGCCGGTTGATCGGTTGGTCGAGTACGATCTCTTGATCCTGCGCGACGGTCATGAACAGGGCATTGCCGATTGGGCGCCGCACCTGATTCATGAAGGGTGCGAGCGCCCGGCGTTCGTGATCCGCTCGCGCTATGACGATCTGCTGCACGGCTCCTGCCGCAAGCCGCACCATGCTTCTGCAGACGGGTTGGTCACCGTCGACTCGCTGATCGCCCAGACCCGCCAATCCCCCGAGCACTGGCCCGCCGCGCTGCTGATGACCGGCGACCAGATCTATGCCGACGATGTCTCCGGGCCGACCCTGGTGGCCATCCATGCGCTGATTCGCCGGCTGGGGCTGTACGGTGAGTGCCTCGAGGGCGCCACCGTCGCTGACAGCGATGAGCTGATGGCGCATCCGGCCACCTACTACCAGCGCGAGCAGTTGCTGCCGGCCTTCAAATCCAACGAAGCCTTGCGCGAGCGCTTCTTCGGTGGCGTCGAGAAGCCGGTGTTCACCACTTCCAGCGCGCACAACCATCTGGTGTCCTTGGGTGAGGTACTGGCGATGTACCTGCTGGTCTGGTCGCCGGTGCCCTGGTCTCTCATCGAACTGCAAGCGCCGCCACTGGACGAGGAGGTGGCCCAGCGCTACGCCCGCGAAGCCGCCTGCGTCGAAGCGTTTCGGCAGGGCTTGCCACAGGTTGCGCGGGGGCTGGCGCATCTGCCTTCGCTGATGATCTTCGATGACCATGACATCACCGATGACTGGAACCTCAGCGCCCGCTGGGAGCAGACCGCCTACGGCCATCCGTTTTCGCGACGCATCATCGGCAATGCGTTGTTGGGTTATCTGCTGTGTCAGGCGTGGGGCAATGCACCGGATGCCTGCGTCAGCTCATTGACTGCTGTCGAGGCGCTACTGGTCAGTGGCGAAGATGGGCGACTCGACTGCGCCCTGCATGATCGGGTGGTCGACGAGTTGCTGGAGCGCGGCGACTGGGGTTATGTCATTCCCAGCCAACCCGCGCTGGTGGTGCTCGATACACGGACCCGCCGCTGGCGCAGCGAGCGCAACCTGAGCAGGCCTTCGGGTCTGATGGATTGGGAGGCGCTGACCGATTTCCAGCAGGAACTGCTCGATCACCGTTCGGTGGTTATCGTCTCGCCAGCGCCCATGTTCGGCGTCAAGCTGATCGAGACCGTGCAGCGCGTGTTCAGCTGGGCCGGGCTGTCGCTGCTGGTCGACGCCGAAAACTGGATGGCCCACCGTGGCGCGGCCCAGGTCATGCTCAATATCTTTCGCCACACCCGCACGCCGGGCAACTACGTGATCCTGTCCGGTGACGTGCATTACTCCTTCGCCTATGAAGTTCGCATCCGCGGCCGTGCTGAGGGCCCACGGTTGTGGCAGATCACCAGCAGTGGGGTGAAAAACGAATTTCCCCCGCGCTTGCTGGACCTGTTCGATCGGCTCAACCGCTGGCTGTATTCGCCGCGCTCGCCCTTGAACTGGTTTACCAAGCGCCGCCGCGTACGGGTTCAGCCGTGGCTGCCGAGTCGCAGCCGCTTCGGCGAACGCCTGTGGAACGGCTCGGGTATCGGCCGCGTCCGCCTGGACTCCGACGGTCGCCCGGCACACGTCGAGCAGATCAACGCTGATGGCTCGCCCCCGGTGAGCTTTGGCCCCGAGCGCGACCAGAAACGCTAGGCGAATGCCGCGCGCAGCTCTGGCAGTGAGGCGTAGTAATACGCCGGCGACTGCGCCATCAGCTCGGCGTAGCTGCCAAAGCCGTACCCCACGCCGACCGCCTGCAAGCCGTTGCTGTGTGCGCCGATCAGGTCATGCTTGCGGTCGCCAATCATCAGCGTCTGCTCAGGGTCGAGCCCTTCTTCGGCGATTACATGGGCGATCAGCTCGACCTTGTCCGTGCGGGTGCCGTCCAGCTCGCTGCCATAGATCAGCTTGAAGTGATGGTCGAAGGCGAAGTGCCGAGCGATCTCCCGAGCGAACACCGAGGGCTTCGAAGTGGCTACATAGAGTGTCCGGCCTTGACCGCGCAGGTGTTCGAGCATCTCCAGCACGCCGTCGAACAGCAGGTTTTCGTACAGGCCGACCGTCTTGAAGCGCTCGCGGTAGTGCCCCACCGCCTCCCATGCCCGCGCCTCGTCGAAGCCATAGAACTCCATGAACGCCTGCAGCAACGGTGGGCCGATGAAGGGCTCGAGCTTGGCCAGATCCGGCTCGTCGATGCCAAGTTTCGCCAGTGCGTGCTGAATCGAACGGGTGATGCCTTCGCGCGGGTCGGTGAGGGTGCCGTCGAGGTCGAACAGGATTGTGGATTGGTGCATGGAAGGCGCGCCCGGCTGCTGGATGGCCGGCAATTGTCCCGAACCTCGTGTGACAGGGCAAACGGCAGCGGACCATCGCGCTGGTTGGCGTACTGCAATTACACAGTCGATAGTGGCAGAACGACAAACCGAAGCCCGCCGCGAAAGAGCGTCTCTACCGTCGCCAGAGGGGCCGGTCTTCAGCTGCTGCTTGCTGCGCCATTCCTCGGCCTGAGGCGTAGTTGCTACGCCGTCTACAGTCTCCCGATGACACTTTAATGACCGCCTGTCGGCTTCGTTAGGGGCCGGCGGGATACCCGTAATTCTGTTGATCTAGGTCAAGTTTGGCGCCTCAACAAACTTCCGGCATCGTCGATAAGTGCGGTGACACGGGCACCACGCGCGCCCGCAGTTTCACAGGACCCGCAAGGCGATGTGGGACAGCAGCAATTTATAGATCCGGCTTTGGCTTCGATAGGTCATCAGCCCGTAGATGAAGGTGTACGACGGTGCTCAACAATATATCCCTGCGTTACAAGCTGGTAATGATCCTCCTGCTTCCCCTGATCGGCTTCATATGGCTGGCCGGATTGTTCGTGACAGATAGTTATCAGACGCTACGAAGCATGGAGGCAACGGAACAGGCGAGCACATCTGCACAAAAAGTCAGCCGCTTGATTACCACCTTGCAACGCGAGCGCGGCGCGAGCGGTGTATTCATCGGCAGCAAGGGTGCCGTGATGAAAACCCGTCTGCCTGTAATGCGAAGGGACACGGATGAGGCCCTTGAGGCCGCGCGCGGGCTGTCTCAGGGTGGCGTTGGTCAGGTCGAGAAGGCGCTCAGCGCGTTGAACGCCTTGCAGGGCACTCGTAGCCAGATCGACGCGCTTTCCATCAACGGCAAGGAGTCGGGTGCTCGCTTCACTGAGATAATTCAGAACCTGATCGGTTTTACTTATCAGCTGGAGCACAGTGTTCAGGATCCAAGGCTGTCGCGCTTGTTAGGCTCATTGAACCAGTTCATCGAGATGAAGGAACGGGCAGGCCGCGAACGGGCCATGCTGGGAGTGGTGTTCAACCAGGATCGGTTCGATGCCGCCTTGCTGTCGAGCTTCAGCCGTAACCTCGGTGAGTTCTCTGCCTATCAGGATAGTTTCAAGCGGTCGGCATCGGAGACGTTCGTACGCCAACTTGAGGAGAAGCTTCAACAGCCCAGCTCGCTTGAAGTGGCGAAGCTTCAACGTCTGGCTTTCGATAAGCCTTTGGGTGAGTCGCTGGGGATCAAGCCTGAAGCCTGGTTCGAGACCTCTACCGCGCGCATCGACTTGATGGGCGAAGTCGAAGATGCGTTGGCTCAGGGCGTGGGCGCTGTTGCTCGCCAAGCGCGTGACGATGCCAGCTTGGCTCTGTGGTCTGCCGCCTCGATGGTGCTGCTTGCCCTGATTGCGGTATCAGTGTTGTCGTATCTGATCATTCGAAACATCAACTTTGCCGTAAGAGACGTAAACCAGGCGTTGATGGCCTTGGCCGACCGCGACCTCACCGCGCGAGCGTCATATCAGGGAACCGACGAGTTCGGTGTGATTTCGAGTAGCCTCAATGCCATGACCGATCAGCTCGCCCACGTTGTACGTGATATCGGCAGTGCCACCGGCCAACTGGCGACCGCTGCTGAAGAGTGCTCGGCCGTAACCGTGCAGACCAGCCAAAGTGTCGAGCGCCAGCGGGAGGGCACTGAGCTGGTGGTGACCGCAATCAACCAGATGAGCGCAACCGTCCGCGAAGTGGCACTCAGCACCAGCGATGCGGCCGAGCTGTCGCAGCGGGTCAACCACAACACCGTCCAAGGCAAAAACGAAATCGACAGCACCATCGATCTGATCCGCCAGCTCTCACGCCAGGCTGACCAGACCGCGGCCATCATCACTGACCTCAAGAACGAGAGCGACTCGATTTCCTCGGTTCTGGACGTCATCCGCGGTATTGCCGAGCAAACCAACCTCCTGGCATTGAACGCCGCGATCGAGGCGGCAAGAGCGGGTGATCATGGACGTGGTTTCGCGGTGGTGGCCTCCGAAGTACGCGTGCTGGCGCAGAAGACACAGGAGTCGACCGGCGACATCCAACAAATGATCACCAACCTGCAAGCCGGCTCTGACCGCGCCGCACGATCGATGCAGGACACCCTGATCACCGTGCAGGCGGGCGCAGACAACATCGTGCGTGCCGGGGATCTGTTGGCCGAAATTGCCGAAGGCGTAGCCGGCATCAGCGATCGCAATATCCAGATCGCCTCGGCGGCAGAGGAGCAAAGCGCGGTTGCCGAAGACATCAATCGCAACGTCACCGAGATCAACGATGTGGCCATCCAGGTTAGCGCCGGTGCCGAGCAGACCGCCGCGACGAGCCTCGAGCTAGCGCGGCTCGCCGAGCAGCAACAGCAGTTGGTAGGCAGGTTCAAAGTCGCATGACCGAGCGGCTGCCTGGCGACCAACTAGTCTGGACGGCTGTTGCAGCATCAAGTTGTCGACCGGCCGACGCGGGTGGGCTTTAGCCCACCCCTTTTCATGGCCTACCAGCCAAACGCTGCGGGCCTCTAGGACGCGCCAGCTTGCAAGCGTCTGGCAAGTGCATGTGCGGCGGCGACATCCTGCTCGATCAACGTAGCTAGCCAGTCCATGAACGCACGTACGCGGCGCGGCAGATTTCGCCTATGGGCGTACAGCAGCGAAGCAGCCATGGGCGCAGGGACATGATCAGGCAGTACCATCTGAAGTTCGCCCTTCTCAAGCGATTCGCGGACCCCGGCGAGCGGCACCTGAATCAGGCCAAATCCGCCGAGGCAGGCCAGTTTGTAACTGTCGCTGTTGTTCACGGTGACCCGGCCTTTCATCGGCAGACACATCGGCTTGCCGTTTTCCTCGTATTCAAAACCGGCCGAACGCGCCCCGAGTACCGGGACGTAGTGGATCAGCTGATGGTCGGCAAGGTCCGCCAACGTTTCAGGCACTCCGTGCACCTTCAGATATTCAGTGCTGGCGCAGTTGACCAGCGGATAGCTGCCGAGCCGGCGTGCAACCAGACCGGTGTCTCCAATTTCACCGATGCGCAGTACGCAATCGAAGCCTTCGCGCACCAGATCCACCCGTCGGTCGGTGGCACTGACCTCAATCTCAATGGCTGGGTGCTTGTCCAGGAACTCGCCCAGCCGCGGCACTACCAGGCTGCGCGCCAGAGCCACCGGCAGGTCGATGCGCAGACGCCCCGCCAGGAGACTGTCTTCACGAAACAGACCTTCGACTTCCTCTACCTGATCGAGCATGTCCCGGCACCGCTCGTACAGCAGCTGGCCGTCCTGGGTCGGCTGGACCCGTCGCGTGGTGCGCTGAAGCAACCTGGCACCGAGCCGCTGCTCCAGCGCGCGGATATGCTCGGAAACGGTGGAGCGGGGCAGACCTAAGTTATCGGCGGCACCGGTAAAGCTGGCCAGCTCATAGACCCTGACGAAGGTCCTTAGCAGTTCAAGGAGGTTCATCTTCGCTGCTCAGATTGGTCGTTGATTTCGATCAGTCTATCCAAGGGCGACGGATTTAACCGGCTCAGCCTGAACAATATGCTGATCCCGTCTTCAACCAGTCGGGAGTCAACATGAAAGGCAAACTCGCATTGATCACCGGTGCCAGCCGCGGACTGGGGCGCAGCGCAGCCCTGAATCTTGCCGCAGAAGGTGTAGATATTATCGGCACTTACCACAGCAAGGCCGCCGAGGCCCAGGCGGTAGCGGACGAGGTCGAGCGTCTCGGCGGGCGGGCGCTGATGCTACAGCTGGACGTCAGTGACAGCGCAAGCTTCGCAGGCTTTGCCGACCGTCTGCGCGCGTCGCTGCCGGAGCGTTTCGGCCGTACGGACATCGACTTTCTGTTCAATAACGCCGGCATCGGCCAGACCGCCAGCTTCGCCGAAACCAGCGAAGCGCAGTTCGATCTGCTGATGAACCTGCACCTCAAAGGTCCGTTTTTCCTGACTCAGACGCTGCTGCCGATGATCGTCGACGGTGGACGTATTCTCAACGTATCGAGCGGTCTCGCACGGTTTTCGCTGCCGGGCTATTCGGCCTACGCGGCGATGAAAGGCGCCATTGAAGTGCTGACGCGGTATCAGGCGCGTGAGCTGGGCGCGCGCAACATTAGCGCCAACGTGCTTGCGCCGGGGGCTATCGAAACTGATTTCGGCGGCGGTGCAGTGCGTGACAACGCCGATCTCAACGCCTTTGTCGCCAGCAGCACGGCGCTCGGGCGGGTAGGGCAAGCCGACGACATCGGGCTCGCAGTGGCCGCATTGTTCGGCGAGGGTGGCCGCTGGATCAATGGTCAGCGCATAGAGGCGTCGGGCGGGATGTTTCTCTAATCCAGGGCCATGATCGCGAGCAAGCTCGCTCCTACACAAAGCCGCGTCTCGTTTAGCATCTTGAGTGAACCGTAGGACCAGCTTGCTGGCGACCGACCCTTGCCAGCTCAACCCTCGTTGCCTTCAGCCAAGTGCTGATCCTTCAGCTTTACGTAGTTGCCAGCGGTATAGCTGAAAAAGCTGCGCTCCTTGTCTGTCAGGGGCCGGGCCTGTTTCACCGGGCTGCCGACGTAGAGGTAGCCGCTTTCCAGGGCCTTGCCCGGTGGCACCAGGCTACCCGCGCCAATGATGACTTCGTTTCCTACCACCGCACCATCCATGACAATCGAGCCCATCCCGACCAGGATCCGGCTGCCTAGGGTGCAGCCATGAAGCGTGACCTTGTGGCCGACGGTGACCTCATCGCCGATGGTCAGCGCAAAGCCGTCCGGGTTGAACGGGCCGGCATGAGTGATATGCAGCACGCTGCCGTCCTGGATGCTGCTGCGTTTGCCGATGCGGATGCGGTGCATGTCGCCGCGGATCACAGTGAGTGGCCAGACGGAGCTGTCTTCACCGATTTCGATATCGCCGATGAGCACGGCGCTGGGATCGACGAAAACGCGCTCGCCGAGTGCCGGTGTGTGTCCCTGGAAGGTGCGGATGCTCATGGGTTACTCCTGTGGGTGAATGTAGGCGTGGCCGGTCACTGATAGACCCGGCCTTCGACGGCGTTGCTGCCGGAGCGGAAGAATTCGCCCGGCGTGGCACCGAACTGTTCCCGAAAGGCGGCGATGAATGCCGACAGCGATTCATAACCGCAGCCCAGCGCAACGTCGGTAACGCGCTCGCCGCGCTCCAGTGCAGGCAATGCGCTGAGCAGCCTTAGCCGCTGGCGCCAGGCACGAAAGGTCAATCCGGTTTCACGCAGGAACAGGCGGCTCAGAGTTCGCTCGGAGACACCCAGCGTCCGGCTCCAGTCAGCCAGTCCCTCCTGCGAATCCGGCTGCGCCTGCAGGCTTTTGCACAACTGATGCAGACGCGGCTCGGCCGGAAGCGGCAAGACGAGCTCGACTTCCGGGGCGCAACCCAACTGATCAAGCAGCACCTGCACCAGGCGTCCTTCCGCGCCGTCTTCGGCATAGGCCTCGGGCATCGTGCTGAAGTGCCGGATCAGTTCGCGCAGCAGAGGGCTGACCTGCAATACACGGCAATGCTCAGGTGCATTGTCGGTCACGGTGCGGTCGATATAGAGACTGCGGATGCAGGTATCGGGCGCACAGAACACCTGGTGTGGGATGCCGGCGGGTATCCACACGGCGCGCAATGGCGGCGCGATAAATCGGCCGCTGTCCGTGCGCACTTCGAGCACGCCTTCGACCGCATGGGACAGCTGCACCCAAGGGTGGCTGTGACGGTAGCCAAGCTTGAGGTTGGGTGGCGAGTCGAGTTGCCCATAGACCGGCCGTGGCAGCGATTTGAGCTCGCTGAGACGAGTGATCAGTGTGGCTTCTTGTCCGATTGGCGACATTTCATGCCTGCTTGGCGTTAGACGGAAGTCAACACTCACGTTAAGGTCCATTCCCGTTGCCTGCAAGCCCCAAGGAATGATTCATGGCCAAGCTCCGCCTACTCTTCGATAACTTCACCCTGGCCCTGTTAGCAGTGGTCGCGATTGCCACGCTGTTTCCCTGCGAAGGGCAAGTCGCGGTGTTCTTCGAGTGGTTGACCGCCGCTGCCATCGCCCTGTTGTTCTTCATGCACGGCGCCAAGCTGTCGCGCGAGGCCATCCTCGCGGGTGCCGGCCACTGGCGCCTGCATCTGCTGGTCTTCGCCTGCACCTTTATCATGTTTCCGCTGCTGGGGCTGGCGCTCAAGCCGGTGCTGACGCCGATGGTAGGTGACGAGCTGTACCTGGGCATGCTCTACCTCTGTGCACTGCCCGCTACGGTGCAATCGGCCATCGCCTTCACCTCGCTGGCTCGTGGCAACGTGCCGGCCGCGATCTGCAGCGCCGCTGCGTCCAGCCTGATCGGCATATTCCTCACCCCTCTGCTGGTGTTGTTGCTCATGGGCGTCGAAGGCGACAGCGGCTCGACGCTGGACTCCATCGGCAAGATCGTCATGCAACTGCTGGTGCCTTTTGTCGCCGGACAGATCGCACGTCGCTGGATCGGCGCCTGGGTGACACGCAACAAGACCTGGCTCAAGACGGTCGACCAGAGCTCGATCCTGCTGGTGGTCTACACCGCGTTCAGCGGCGCAGTGGTCGAAGGCCTGTGGCAGATCGTGCCGCTCGGCCATCTGCTGGGTCTGATCGTGGCCTGCTGCCTGTTGCTGGCGATCGTGCTGTGGCTGACCAGTGTTCTGGCGAAGGTGTTTGGCTTCAACCTCGAAGATCGCATCACCATACTCTTCGCCGGTTCGAAGAAGAGCCTGGCGACAGGCGTGCCCATGGCGCAGGTGCTGTTCGCGACCAGTGCGGTCGGCATGATCATCCTGCCGCTGATGATCTTCCACCAGATCCAGTTGATGGTCTGCACGGTGCTGGCGCAGCGTTATGCTCGGCGGCCCGAGGCGCCTGCGGAATCGCCTGTGGCTTCGTAGGTATTGCTTGCCCTTGATCGCGAGCAAGCTCGCTCCTACGAGCGCCCTGTTGCAGGCCTCGCGTTGAGTAAACCGTCGCGATGATTGCCCGTAGGAGCCAGGGGGACGCCTAGTCCCTGCTGGCGGTCCATGGCATCGGCATCGGCATCGGCATCGGCATCGGCATCGGCATTGGCATTGGACATGGCCGAAGCGGCGCACGTCGTTCCCTAGCAAGCCCTTTCCTATCGCGGGAACCCGCGCTGCGAGAAACCGTCGCAGTTACTACAGACAGCCATACGGCCGGTAGAGGCGGGTTCGATGATGCCTTTGACGGTTTCAACTCGATGGCTTGCGTCCTGCGGTTTGGTTAGTCATAGCGCCACGCTATCGATCCGTTTGCTGGCTGCGCGGTGGGGCGTTTGTCTTTAACATGCACCGGTGATCATCTTTCAAAAGGGGCAACTGCCGTGACCGATACCAATCCGCTGCTTCGGGATTTCGACCTGCCGCCGTATTCCGAGATTCGTCCGGAACACGTCGAGCCGGCGGTCGATACCGTCCTAGGCGAGAACCGCGTCGCCCTGCAGGAATTGCTCAGCCGTCCGGCCGAGAGCCTCGACTGGAGCACCCTGGTAGTGGGCCTGGATGAAATGAACGAGCGCCTCAGCCGCGCCTGGGGCCCGGTCAGCCATCTCAATGCGGTGCGCAACAACGCTGAATTGCGCAGCGCCTACGAGGCCTGCCTGCCCAAACTGTCCGCCTACGCCACCGAGCTGGGGCAGAACGCTGACCTGTTCGCCGCCTACCAGGCGCTGTCGCTGAGCCCCGAAGCCGACGGCTTCGACGTGGCGCAGAAGACCATCCTCGAACACACGCTGCGTGACTTCCGCCTGTCCGGCATTGACCTCCCACCGGCCGAGCAGCAACGTTTCGGCGCGATCCGCATGAAGCTCGCCGAGCTGGGCAGCACCTTCTCCAACCAGCTGCTCGACGCGACCCAGGCCTGGACCAAGCACGTCACTGACGAAAGCCTGCTGGCCGGTATCACCGACTCGTCCAAGACGCAGATGGCTGAAGCCGCCAAGGCCAAGGAATTGGATGGCTGGCTCATCAGCCTCGAGTTTCCCAGCTACTACGCCGTGATGACCTACGCCGACAACCGTGCGCTGCGTGAAGAGGTCTACGTCGCTTATTCCACCCGCGCCTCCGACCAGGGGCCGAATGCGGGTCAGTTCGACAACGGCCCGGTGATGGAGCAGATCCTCGATCTGCGCCAGGAGCTGGCCAAGCTGCTCGGCTTCGGCAACTACGCCGAGCTTTCGCTGGCGACCAAGATGGCCGACAGCACCGACCAGGTGCTGGGCTTCCTCCGCGACCTGGCCAAGCGCAGCAAGCCGTTTGCCGAGCGCGACCTGAAGGAGCTGCGCGCTTTCGCCGCCGAGCAGGGCGTCACCGATCTGCAGAGCTGGGACGTCAACTACTTTGGCGAAAAGCTGCGCCAGGCCCGTTACAGCCTGAGCCAGGAGGAGCTGCGCGCCTACTTCCCGGTGGACAAGGTGCTGTCCGGCCTGTTCGCCATCGTCAAGCGCCTGTACGGCATCGAAATCCATGAGCTGGAAGACTTTGACGGCTGGCACCCTGACGTCCGTCTGTTCGAGATCCGTGAGAAGGGCGAACACGTCGGGCGCTTCTTCTTCGACCTCTATGCGCGGGCCAACAAGCGCGGCGGTGCCTGGATGGACGGCGCGCGCGACAAGCGCCGCACCTGCCTCGGCACGCTGCAGACGCCAGTGGCCAATCTGGTCTGCAACTTCACCCCGCCAGTGGGCGAGCGTCCGGCGCTGCTGACCCACGATGAAGTCACCACGCTCTTCCATGAATTCGGTCACGGGCTGCATCATCTGCTGACCCAGGTCGAGCATGCCGGAGCGTCGGGCATCAACGGCGTGGCCTGGGACGCGGTCGAGTTGCCGAGCCAGTTCATGGAGAACTGGTGCTGGGAACCCGAAGGCCTGGCGCTGATCTCGGGTCACTACCAGACTGGCGAAACCCTGCCGCAGGACATGCTCGACAAGATGCTGGCGGCGAAGAACTTCCAGTCCGGCCTGATGATGGTGCGCCAGCTCGAATTCTCGCTGTTCGACTTCGAACTGCATGCCACCCACGGCGACGGGCGCAGCGTACTCGAGGTGCTGGAAAGCATTCGCGACGAGGTGTCGGTGATGCGTCCGCCGGCCAGCAACCGCTTCCCCAACAGCTTCGCGCACATCTTCTCCGGTGGATACGCAGCCGGGTACTACAGCTACAAGTGGGCAGAGGTACTGTCGTCCGATGCCTTCTCGCGATTCGAGGAAGAGGGCGTATTCAACGCCGACACGGGGCGCGCCTTCCGCGAAGCCATTCTGGCGCGCGGTGGTTCGCAGGAACCGATGGTGCTGTTCGTCGACTTCCGTGGCCGCGAGCCCTCCACCGACGCCTTGCTGCGCCATCTTGGTCTGACCGAGGACGTGGCATGAGCGACGAACCGAAAGTGACCACCAAGCGCTTTATCGCCGGCGCTGTATGCCCGGCGTGCAGCGCCAGCGACAGCATCAAGATGTGGGACGTCGATGGTGTCCCCCATCGCGAGTGCGTCGAGTGCGGCTACGCTGACACCCTCAACGCCCAGGGCCAGTCCGTGCCCTCGGAGCTCGGTACGCGGGTCAACCAGGCCAAGCCCAAGGCGCCCGATCCGCAGGTGCAGGCCGTGCAGTTTTTCCCCAATCCAAAACTGAAGAAAAACCCAGACTGACCGACTGGAGAATCGCCATGTGGCACATCACCAGTGGCGATCTGGCCGCCGATGCCGTCCGGGAGCTGCTGGCCGAGGGCAACGAAATGCGCATCCTGCGAGACGATCTGGCTGTCGGGCCACTCGCTGATATCGAAACCCCACCTTGCAGGATGCGGATGGCGTTCTGGGAAGGGGTCTGGCCTGTCGGGCGGGAGCCTCGGCCGGACTTCTCCCGAATCGCCGATGATGCCCAATGGTTGGCGGGCCTGCCTGGCCAGCCGCGGCAAGTCACCGTCTGGCATGGGGACAGCGCCTCCGAACAGCTGATGCTGGCCCGTGTGGCGGCGGCATTGGAAGGCTCATCGATAGCGTTCCATGAAGTGGCCTGCGGCACCGGTGACAGCCGTGTCGGTACGCGCATGGCGGTGTCCATGCGGGCGCCGGATGCCCTAGCGGCGCTGTATCAGCCGAGCCTCGTCGAGGCGGCTCGCATCGCTGATCTCGCCAGCCAATGGCGGGCCGCAGTGGCGGAGAATGCTTCGATACGCCGCTGGGTCGATGGTCGTTTCGTTGGCGAGGACTGCATGCGGATCGACGGCGAACTGGTCGCCGCCTGCCGCGAGGACTGGATGCCACTCGCTCGTGCCATGGCTGAGGTCATGGGCCATTGCGATGGGTTCTTCGCCTCGGACATGTTCCTCTACTGGCGCGCCCGCGAGCTGGCGGGACGCGGTGTCATTCAACTCAGTGACGACGCTGAACCTGAGTACAGCAAGGTGCAGGTGCGACGGCCGACAGGCTGAGTGGCATCGGTTTTTTTGCGCCCAAAGATTGCCTCGGAATGGTGCCGACTGGGGGTGACGGTGGATCGGTGAAGCGTGGTCCACCCTACGGCGACCAAGAGGGGGGATGTCGCGTTTTACATCCACGATCGCACCTGCGTGAGATAGCGCCGGCCGCTTACGGAACCGCCTATCGACTCGATCGACGGGCGGGCGCTGTGCATTAGAGATGTTTTGTGGTGTTCTGGTACTGTATTCATATACAGTATTCCGGAGCCCTTCATGTTGCCGCCAATCAACACGCCGCGCGGTCGTGGTACCGCGATAAATCCTGATAACCGTTTTGCCCCGACCCGCAGCGAGGGCTATGACGATGGCTGGGAACGGGACGTACCGCCGACCCGCGCCACAGAAGTACGCAGCGAAACGGCCAAGACCGTGCTTACCCGCAACCAGTCGCCCGATGTCGGCTTCGATCGCTCGGTAAATCCGTATCGAGGCTGCGAGCACGGCTGCATTTACTGTTTTGCACGGCCCAGCCACGCCTATTGGGACATGTCGCCCGGGATCGATTTCGAGACGCGGCTGATCGCTAAGACCAACCTTGCCGAGCGTCTCGAGCAGGAGCTGAGCAAGCCCGGCTATGTACCGCAGCCCATTGCGCTGGGCGTGAATACTGACGCCTACCAGCCCATCGAACGCGAACAGCAGCTGACCCGCCGGGCGCTGGAAATACTGCTGCGCTTCAAGCATCCGGTACACATCATCACCAAGGGTTCGCTGGTGCTGCGCGACCTGGATCTGCTGGTGCCGTTGGCCGAACAGCGGCTGGTCAGCGTATCGGTCAGCCTCACCACACTGGACGACGAACTCAAACGCATCATGGAGCCTCGTGCCGCGTCCCCCTCGGCGCGGCTGCGCGTGTTGCGCACGCTGCACGAGGCAGGCGTGCCGGTCAGCGTCATGTGCGCGCCGATGATTCCGATGATCAATGACATGGAGCTCGAGCGCATGCTCGAAGCCGCGCGGGAAGCCGGGGCGCGCTCGGCCGGTTATGTACTGCTGCGGTTGCCACATGAGGTGGCGACGCTGTTCGATGAATGGTTGCAGGAGCATTTCCCGCAACGGGCCGCACACGTGATGAGCCTGGTACGGCAGTCACGTGGCGGCAAGGACTACGACAGCCGTTTCGGCAGTCGCATGCGCGGGGAAGGGCAGTTCGCTCAGTTGCTCGCCCAACGCTTCCAGCTGGCCTGCAAGCGACTCGGTTACAACCGTCGCGATCAGAACTACGGCCTGGATTGCACCCGTTTCGCACCGCCTGGGCAGCAGATGAGCCTGATTTAACAGCGAAAGAGCGTGGGTTCCGGTTCGCCAGCAAGCTGGCTCCTACAGGGAGCAGTGTGCCAGGACGAAGCGCTGGGGCGTGTACGGTCGCTGTGGGAACGAGCTTGCTCGCGAATAGCGTCCGCTCAAGCTGTCCGAGGCAGCGCTTGCATCACGCTGGCAGGCCGGCGGGAACTAATCACAGCCGTAAGCCCCTGATCTTCAGTCGCAGGCGTGTGTTTGGCGCGCCTTTTCAGTCAGCAGCGCAACGGTGGCCCCGTTGCGCTGCGGCTCGTTCTGGAGAACTGAGTTGGACGTCTTTATCGATTTTCTTCAATGGCCCGCAATGGTGGTCACGGTCCTGGCCGCGTGGCTGATTGGCTCGCTCAAGCCGCAACGACGCACGGTGGGGTTCTGGTGTTTCCTGCTCAGCAATCTGCTTTGGGTGATCTGGGGCTGGTCCGCTGAAGCCTGGGCGCTGATCACGCTGCAGGTGTGCCTGGCGCTGATGAATATCCGTGGGGTCAAGAAGAACGACCACCCCGCCGAGGCCGAAGCCAGGGCATGAATTGACTAAATTGCCAGTCTTCAAACGCTGTCTATACTCCGATCGTAGGCGTACTGATCGAATCCGACTGTGCGTGCAAAGCGAAGCCTGGCAACCAGGAATTGGGGGGAGCCAGATCGGAGCCTAGTCTTGATGCAGGTGTGAGCGATTTGCTTGCCCCGCAGCCGGACAGCAGCAGTCGGCGGGATAACAAGAACCATAAGGGGAACCCGCAATGCCGCTACATCCACGAGCCTGGATGGGGATTGGACTGTGTTCGCTATTCGGTCAGGCCCAGGCGGCCTGGGAAGTGAATATGCGCGCCGGCGCCACGGACGTCAGTCATTCCGTATTCAATTTGCACATGACCATCTTCTGGATCTGCGTGATCATCGGCGTGCTGGTGTTCGCGGTGATGTTCTGGTCGATGATCGCGCACCGCCGGTCCAAGCGACTGGAGTCGGCGCACTTTCACGAGAACACCAAGGTCGAGGTGCTCTGGACCATCATCCCCCTGCTGATCCTGATCGGCATGGCGGTGCCCGCGACCCGCACGCTGATCCATATCTACGACGCCAGCGAGTCGGACGTCGATATCCAGATCACCGGCTATCAGTGGAAGTGGCATTACAAGTATCTGGGTGAAGACGTCGAGTTCTTCAGCAACCTCACCACCCCACGTGAGCAGATAAACAACCTGGCGCCCAAAGGCGAGCACTACCTGTTGGAGGTGGACGAGCCGCTGGTGATTCCACAGGGCGCCAAGGTGCGCTTCCTGATCACCGCGGCGGACGTCATCCATTCCTGGTGGGTGCCGGATCTCGCGGTGAAAAAGGACGCCATCCCCGGTTTCATCAACGAATCCTGGACCCGTGTCGAGCAGCCCGGGATCTACCGAGGCCAGTGCACCGAGCTGTGCGGCAAGGATCACGGCTTCATGCCCGTGGTGGTGGAGGTGAAATCCCCAGAGGACTACGCCGCCTGGCTCGCCGAGAAGAAGGCCGAAGCCGCCAAGCTCGCCGAGCTGACCAGCAAGGAATGGACACTCGAAGAGCTGACCGCTCGCGGCGAGAAGGTCTACCAGACCAACTGCGCCTCCTGTCACCAGGCGTCGGGAGAGGGGCTGCCGCCCATGTTCCCGGCGCTCAAGGGCTCGCCGATCGCCACGGGCGAGGCGGAAGACCATATCAGCATCGTCGTCAAAGGCTCGCCGGGCACCGCCATGCCAGCGTTCGGGCCGCAGCTGTCGGAAGTCGACATTGCCGCTGTGGTGACCTACGAGCGTCACGCCTGGGGTAACGACACGGGCGACATGGTCACGCCGAAAGACGTGCTCGTCTTCAAACAGGCCGAAGAAGCCACCCAGTAAGAGGATCAGGTGATGAGTGCAGTGATCGACGATCATGGTCATGCCGGACATGACCATCACCACGGCCCGGCCAAGGGCCTCTCACGCTGGCTGCTGACCACCAACCACAAGGACATCGGCTCGATGTACCTGTGGTTCAGCTTCTGCGCGTTCCTGCTCGGCGGCTCGATGGCGATGGTGATCCGCGCTGAGCTGTTCCAGCCGGGCCTGCAGATCGTGCAGCCGGAATTCTTCAACCAGATGACCACCATGCACGGCCTGATCATGGTCTTCGGCGCCGTTATGCCGGCCTTCGTCGGCCTGGCCAACTGGATGATTCCGCTGATGATCGGCGCACCGGACATGGCGCTGCCGCGGATGAACAACTTTAGTTTCTGGCTGTTGCCCGCGGCGTTCGGCTTGCTGGTTTCGACCCTGTTCATGGAGGGTGGCGGGCCGAACTTCGGTTGGACGTTCTACGCGCCGCTGTCGACGACCTTTGCGCCGGAGTCGGTAACCTTCTTCATCTTTGCCATTCACCTGATGGGTATCAGCTCGATCATGGGCGCGATCAACGTGGTCGCCACCGTGCTCAACCTGCGCGCGCCGGGCATGACCCTTATGAAGATGCCACTGTTTGTCTGGACCTGGCTGATCACCGCGTTTCTGCTCATCGCTGTGATGCCGGTGCTGGCGGGCGTTGTGACCATGATGCTGATGGACATCCACTTCGGCACCAGCTTTTTCAGCGCGGCAGGCGGCGGCGACCCGGTCTTGTTCCAGCACGTGTTCTGGTTTTTCGGGCATCCGGAGGTGTACATCATGATCCTGCCGGCCTTTGGCGCGGTCAGCTCGATCATCCCAGCGTTCTCGCGCAAGCCGCTGTTCGGCTACACCTCGATGGTCTACGCCACGGGCGCGATTGCCTTCCTCTCGTTCATCGTCTGGTCGCACCACATGTTCACCGTCGGCATCCCGCTGACCGGTGAATTGTTCTTCATGTACGCCACCATGCTGATCGCGGTGCCCACCGGGGTAAAGGTGTTCAACTGGGTGTCGACCATGTGGCGCGGGTCGCTGACCTTCGAGGCGCCGATGCTGTTCGCGGTAGCCTTCGTGATTCTCTTCACCATCGGCGGCTTCTCCGGGCTGATGTTGGCCATCGCCCCGGCGGACTTCCAGTACCACGACACCTATTTCGTGGTGGCGCACTTCCACTACGTGCTGGTGCCTGGCGCGATCTTCGGCATCTTCGCCTCGGCCTATTACTGGCTGCCGAAGTGGACCGGGCACATGTATGACGAGACCCTGGCCAAGCTGCACTTCTGGATGAGTTTCGTGGGCATGAACCTGGCGTTCTTCCCGATGCACTTCGTCGGGCTGGCCGGCATGCCGCGGCGGATTCCGGATTACAACATGATGTTCGCTAATTTCAACATGGTCTCCAGCATCGGGGCGTTCATGTTCGGGGCGACGCAGCTGCTGTTCCTGTACATCGTCATCCGGTGCATTCGCGGCGGGCCGGCCGCACCGGCCAAGCCATGGGATGGCGCCGAGGGTCTGGAGTGGAGCGTGCCATCACCGGCGCCGTACCACACCTTCAGCGTGCCGCCGACCATGGAAGAACTACACGAGCATCGGACTGGGCCGAAACATGACTAGCCTGTCGGCTTCGGGGGACTCGCGATGAACGCTGAGCTGCCGTTGGGGCGCCTGGTACGCCGACTGTTGCTGGTGGTCGCAGCGATGTTCGCGTTCGGCTTCGCGCTGGTGCCCATCTACGACGTGATGTGCAAGGCCTTCGGCATCAACGGCAAGACGGCCGGAGCCTATGAAGGCGCTCAGACCGCAGACGAGGCGCGCGAGGTGCGGGTGCAGTTTCTCGCCACCAACGCCGCGGGGATGGTCTGGGAATTCAAGCCGGTGGCTGACCAACTCAGTGTCCATCCCGGTTCGAGCCAGGAGATGCGCTTCATCGCCTACAACCCGACCAGCAAACCCATGACTGCCCAGGCGGTGCCCAGTGTGTCGCCCTCCAAGGCAGCGGCCTTTTTCCACAAGACCGAGTGTTTCTGCTTTACCCAGCAAGTGCTGCAACCCGGTGAGCGCATCGAGATGCCGGTGCGCTTCATCGTCGATCGTGATCTGCCCTCGGATGTACGTCACCTGACGCTCGCTTACACCCTGTTCGACATCACGTCTCGCCAACCACCCGTCGCCGTCATTGATCCAGCGTCGCGGATGGTGGCCAAGGAGAGTCTGCAATGAGCCAACAGACCACCACGCACGAGAACTACTACGTTCCCGCCCAGAGCAAATGGCCGATCGTGGGGACGGTGGCGCTGCTGACCACCGTTTTCGGCCTGGGCAGCTGGTTCAATGACCTCAAGGCGGGTCGCGACGAAATCAGTGGTCCGGTGATCTTCTTTGTCGGCGCGCTGCTGATCGCCTACATGATGTTCGGCTGGTTTGGCGCGGTGGTGCGTGAAGGGCGCGCCGGGCTGTACAGCGCGCAGATGAACCGCTCGTTCCGCTGGGGCATGAGCTGGTTCATCTTCTCCGAGGTCATGTTCTTTCTCGCTTTCTTCGGCGTGCTGTTCTACATCCGCTACTGGGTCGGGCCCTGGCTGGACGGGGAAGGCGACAAGGGCGTCAGCGAGATGCTCTGGCCGAACTTCGAGTACCACTGGCCGCTGCTGAACAACCCGGACCCTGAAATCTATCCGCCACCGGAAGGCACCATCAGCCCGTGGGGCCTGCCGCTGATCAACACCATCCTGCTGGTCACCTCCAGCTTCACCCTGACCTGGGCGCACCACGCCCTGCGCAAGGAGAACCGCAAGCAGCTCAAGCTTGGGCTCGGGATCACCGTGCTGTTGGGCGTCGCCTTTCTGATCCTGCAGATCGAAGAATACATCCACGCCTACACCGAGCTTGGCCTCACCCTGGGCTCGGGTATCTACGGCGCGACTTTCTTCATGCTCACAGGGTTCCACGGTGCCCACGTGACCATGGGCGCGATCATCCTCACGGTGATGCTGGTGCGCAGCTTTCGCGGCCACTTCACGCCCGAGCAGCATTTCGGCTTCGAGGCAGCGGCCTGGTACTGGCACTTCGTTGATGTGGTGTGGATTGGCCTGTTCGTTTTCGTCTACGTGATCTAGCGCGATCAGGCGCCGAAACCGGGCTGCAACTGGCCTGAATGGAAGCCCCAGGCGATCAGGGCGACCGTCAGTGCGGTAAGGGAGACGCGAACGAAGAGGGCGGTGATCAGGCGAGAGCTGCGGCTCTCATCCTTGACCAGGAAAAACAAACCACTGAACAGACTGACCAGCGTGGCTACTAACAACAGAACAATCGCCACCTTGAGCATGAGCGGGCCCGCCGTGAAAGGTGAACTGGGGGAAGTGGGGGTGCAGTATAGCCAGCCTGATCGATACGCCGCGGAGCAGGGCATGAACGGCTTCAAGCCCGGCGTCATACCTACGCTCGTAGTGCTGTGCCTGTTGCCGCTGCTGGTCTGGCTGGGTTTCTGGCAGCTTGAACGCGCCGACCAGAAACGCGACATGCTGGCCCGTCAGGAAGCGCGCGAAGCCGCAGCGCCAATCGGGCCGGAGCAGATCGACCTGCTCCAGGAACCGGCCTACACCCGCGTCAATCTACAGGGCCGTTTCGACGCCGAGCACAGCTTCTTGCTCGACAGCCGAACCCGTGACGGTCGCGTTGGCGTCGAATTGCTCCAGCCATTTCAGGACCAGCCCAGCGGCCGTTGGGTGTTGATCAACCGCGGCTGGCTGCCCTGGCCGGATCGGCGCGTCCCTCCGAAATTCGATACACCTGATCGCCCGCTAAAGCTGGCCGCGTGGATCTACGCACCGTCTGGAGAGCCGTTCATCCTCAACCGGCGCATGGCCGAAGGCTGGCCGCGACTGATCAACCACGTCGAGGTGCAGGACATCTGGACGCTGCTTGGCCGCGACGGCATCGAATACCAACTGCGGCTGGAGCCGGGGCCTGCTGCCTACCGCGCCGACTGGCCTGTGACGTTCATGCAGCCGCAGCAGCACGTGGGTTATGCGGTGCAATGGTTTGCGCTGGCAGCGGCATTGCTGGCGTTGTTCATCTACTTCGGCGTGCATCAGGCACGGGGGAGCAAGCAGTGACCGCGATGAGTCCGACCTTCGATGCCTCACCCGTTCAGCGGCGCCGCGGCCGTTTGCAACTGTTGCTGATTCTTGCCGTTGTCATCGGCCCGATGCTGCTCGCGAGCGCCATGTACCACTTCGGTTTCTGGGTGCCGGAAACCCGCACCTACGACGGCGCCCTGGTGGCCACGGGCCAAGGCCGCGATGCCCTTGGGATCACGGCGCCGGTAGGGGCCGAGCCGCGCTGGGAGCTGCTGGTCACCGCGCCGGATGGCTGCGCCGAAGACTGCCAGCAGCTGGTCTATCTGGCGCGCCAGATCAACATCGGCCTGGCCCGCGAAGCAGGCAGGGCCAGCCACGCCATCGCAAGTGCCGGGCCGTTGGCTGCCGATTACAACCAGCGCCTGCAACGTGAATACCCGCAGCTGCAACGCTATCGGCTGGACCCCGCCGTGTATGGCGCCAATCCCAATCTACCGAACGGTGCGCAGCTTTGGATCGTCGATCCGCACGGCAATCTGGTACTGCGCTACGACGCCAAAGCCAATGGCAAAGCGATCCTCGATGACCTGAAGTACCTGCTGAAAATTTCCCAGATTGGTTGATCCAAGGCACTCAGCCGCCTCGCTGGAGTCCCAAAGAGGTCGCTCAAGGAGAACCAGATGGCAAAACCCGGCTACCGCCTCGCCTTTGTCGCCACGCTACTGGCTGTGGTGGTGGTGTTGCTTGGCGCCTATACAAGGCTGACCCATGCCGGCTTGGGCTGCCCGGACTGGCCTGGCTGCTACGGCTTTCTGAGCGTGCCGATGAGCGAAGACAAGCAGAGCCTGGCAGCGCTGCGCTTCCCCGATGCACCGCTGGAGGTGCATAAGGGCTGGAACGAGATGGTCCACCGCTATTTTGCCGGCGCGCTGGGGCTGGTGATCCTCGGGCTCGCCGTGCAGGCCGTGCGCCGCCGCGCGCAGCCAGGACAACCGCTGAAGCTGCCCCTGTTGCTGTTGTTCGTTGTGATCGCTCAGGCGGCGTTCGGCATGTGGACCGTGACGCTGCAGCTCTGGCCCCAGGTCGTCACGGCGCATCTGCTCGGCGGTTTCACCACCTTGAGCCTCTTGTTTCTCCTGACGCTGCGCCTGTCTGGCCGACAGCCGACAATGCCGAGCGTACCCGGACGCATACGCACCCTGGCCACGGTCGGCCTGCTGGCTGTGGTCATCCAGGTAGCGCTGGGCGGTTGGGTCAGCAGCAATTACGCCGCGGTCGCCTGTACCGATTTCCCCACCTGCCACGGCGAATGGTGGCCGCAGATGGACTTCGCCAATGCCTTTAACCTGACCCATCACGACATCGGGCCCAACTACCTCGGCGGCATGCTCTATGGCGAGGCGCGTACGGCCATTCACCTGACGCATCGGCTCGGTGCGCTCACCGTGACGCTGATCCTCCTCACGCTTGGCTGGCAGCTCTGGCGCAGTGGCTTGCCGCGGCTGGCCGGGCTGCTGTTGGCCGCGCTGGCTCTACAGGTCGGCCTGGGCATCAGCAACGTGCTGCTCAATTTGCCATTGGCGGTAGCGGTTGCTCACAACGGCGGCGGTGCGCTGCTGCTGCTGGTCACCGTACTGATCAACCATCGCCTGCGGCTGAGCCGCAGTGTCGAGGCTGCGCCGACGCCTCAGTCGCGAATGAATCCGAACACGACGGGCAGGCTCGACCTGCCTCGCGCTTGACCACAAGGAGAACCCCATGGCCACTCTCATCAGCGAACGCGGCGCCCAGGCCATCTGGCGCGACTACCTTGAGCTGACCAAGCCAAGGGTGGTGGTTCTGATGCTCATCACCTCGCTGGTGGGCATGTTTCTCGCGACGCGCTCCGGTGTGCCCTGGACCATTCTATTGTTTGGCAACCTGGGCATAGCCCTCTGTGCCGGTGGCGCTGCTGCGATCAACCATGTAGTGGACCGGCGCATCGATCTGGAAATGGCACGTACCCATAAGCGGCCGCTGGCACAAGGCCGGGTCGCGCCGGCTGCCGCGTTGCTGTTCGCCCTGGTGCTCGGTGTTGCCGGAATGGCCCTGCTGCTGACCTTTACCAATGCGCTAGCTGCCTGGCTGACTCTGGCCTCGCTGATCGGCTACGCGGTGATCTACACCGGTTTTCTCAAGCGCGCCACGCCGCAGAATATCGTCATCGGCGGGCTGGCCGGCGCCGCGCCACCGCTGCTCGGCTGGGTAGCGGTGACAGGGCAGGTGACCGCCGAACCGCTGTTGCTGGTGCTGATCATCTTCGCCTGGACCCCGCCGCACTTCTGGGCGCTGGCGATTCACCGCAAGGACGAATACGCCAAGGTCAACGTGCCGATGCTGCCGGTGACCCACGGCGAGCACTACACCAAGGTGCACATCCTGCTCTATACGGCGATGTTGCTAGCGGTTAGCGTCATGCCCTTCGCCATTCACATGAGCGGCCCGCTCTACCTTGCTGCTGCTTTGCTGCTGGGCGCGCGCTTCCTGTTCTGGACGGTCGTGCTCTATCGCGACAGCCGCCCGCATGCCGCCATCAAGACCTTCAAATTCAGCATCTGGTATCTTTTCGCCCTGTTCATCGCCTTGCTGGTTGATCATTATTTGCCGCTGACCTTCTAGTCGGCTGCCAAGGACGTTCATGACACGCATCCAGAAAACCGTATTCATCCTCGTGGCGCTGGTTGCGCTGGTCATCGGCCTGACGGTCTACAAGGTGCTCAATACCGAGCAGCGGCTCGACACCGCCGAGTTGCTCGATGCCGGTATCGTCATGCTGCCCCAGGAGCGCGATGTACCAGACCTGACCCTGACCAACCAGAATGGCGAACCGGTCTCGATGGCGCAGCTGGAGGGACAGTGGAACCTGCTGTTCTTTGGCTACACCTTCTGCCCGGACATCTGCCCGGCGACCCTGGCCGAACTGCGCCAGCTGCGTGGCAAGCTGCCCGCAGACGTCAACCAGCGGCTGCAGCCGATCCTGGTCAGCGTCGACCCCGAGCGCGATACGCCCGAGCAGTTGAAGAAGTATCTGGATTATTTCGGGTCAGGCTTCATCGGTCTTACCGGCCCGCTGGATGACATTCAAGAGCTGGCCAACGCCGTCGGTGTCCCCTTCATCCCTGCAGACACCTCGAAAGACAACTACACCGTCGACCACGGCGGCAACCTCGCCCTGATCGGGCCGGACGGCCGCCTGCGAGGCTTTATACGCAGCCCGCTGCGGACCGAAAAGCTGGCAGAGCAGCTGCCAGCCGTGATCGGACAAGACGGCTGAGCGTCACGCCGGTGGTGCCCCTTTCAGATAGACCAGACGACGTCTTGTCGAGAGAAAGGTTGCGTAGCTGCTGCGCTCACCAAGAGCTTGATCTGATGAGATCGCGGTAGCGGTTACACCAGCCACCCCCCTCTGGGGCGAAGCAATGCGTTCTTTCGTGCGGTCCGTGAGCCCGCGTCTACAGCCTCGACGCGACTCTGCAAGTCGGTGGGCTCGGGCTGCGTTTGCCGGCTGAGCTGGCGGCGCTGTCTTCGGCCTTTTATCCTGACGCGCAGGCCCTGACCGATAAATCCCGATGACCCGCGTTTTACCTCCTCGCCCGCTATTCGCACTGCTGGCGGTTCTGTTGTTGTTGTCCATCTGGCTATCGCTGGCGTTGGGGCCGGTGAGCCTGGCTCCCGGCGATACCTGGCGGGCTGCGCTGAGCCTGGCCGGTGTGGGTGGTGTCGATCCGCACCTGGCGCAGGCTGAGTTGATCCTCGGGCAGATCCGTTTGCCTCGCACTTTGCTGGGGCTCGCGGTTGGCGCGGTGCTGGCGCTGACCGGGGTGGCCATGCAGGGGCTCTTTCGCAATCCGCTGGCTGACCCGGGGTTGATCGGTGTGTCCAGTGGCGCGGCGCTGGGCGCCGCGGTAGCCATCGTCTTCGGCTCGGCATTGGGCGGCGTGCCCGCCGCGTTCGAGCCCTATCTGCTATCTGCCTGCGCGTTTGGTGGCGGATTGGCGGTTACCGCTACGGTCTACCGGCTGGGACGTCGCGACGGTCAGACCAGCGTCGCCACCATGCTGCTAGCCGGCATTGCGCTGACCGCACTGGCCGCAGCGACCATTGGCCTGTTCACCTACCTGGCGGATGACACAACCCTGCGTACGCTGACCTTCTGGAACCTGGGCAGCCTCAATGGCGCGAGTTACGCCCGGCTCTGGCCGCTGCTGGTGATCGTCGCCGCCGTGGCGCTGTGGCTGCCGCGCCGCGCCGCTGCGCTCAATGCGCTGCTGCTGGGTGAATCCGAGGCGCGACACCTCGGTTATTCGGTCGAGGGGCTCAAGCGGGAGTTGGTATTCCTCACCGCACTTGGGGTTGGCGCAGCGGTGGCGGCGGCGGGGTTGATCGGCTTTATTGGTCTCGTGGTGCCGCACCTGATCCGTCTGCTCAGCGGACCGGATCATCGTGTGCTGTTGCCCGCCTCGGCGCTGGCGGGGGCCAGCCTCCTGCTGTTCGCCGATCTGTTGGCGCGGCTGCTCCTGGCACCAGCCGAATTGCCGATCGGTATCGTCACCGCACTGCTGGGTGCACCTTTCTTCCTGTTTCTGCTGGTGAGGGGGCGCAGCTGATGCTCCGCGCGGAAAACCTCGAGGTGCGCCGCGGGGCCCGTTGTGTTCTGCAGGGCATTGACCTGCAATTACGGGCCGGTGAGATCTTTGGCGTGCTGGGGCCGAATGGTGCTGGAAAAAGCACGCTGCTCGGCGCCCTAAGCGGTGAACTCGCTGTCACGACCGGGCAGGTGTGGTTGGCGGATCGCCCCTTGCATCGCTGGCCGTCGCGCGAGCGGGCCCAGCGCCTCGCCGTGTTGCCGCAGCAGTCCAGCCTCAGTTTTGGCTTTCGTGTGGAAGAGGTGGTCGCCATGGGCCGGCTGCCCCACGCCGAAGGACGCGCAGCGGATCTGCTGGTCGTCGAGCAGGCGCTGGCCGCGGCCGATGCCAGCCACCTGGAGGGCCGCAGCTATCTCTCCCTGTCCGGTGGCGAACGGCAGCGGGTTCATCTGGCTCGTGTCCTGGCGCAGCTATGGCCGGGTGCCGAAGGTCGAGTGTTATTGCTCGACGAACCCACCTCTGCACTCGACCCGTTGCATCAGCACAGCATCTTGCAGGCGGTACGCGGTTTTGCCGAGCGCGGCGCGGCCGTGATGGTGATCCTTCACGACCTCAACCTGGCAGCGCGCTACTGCGATCAGTTGTTGCTCATGGATGACGGGCAGGCGCACATGCAGGGCTCGGTCGAAGCGGTGCTGCGGCCTGATCCGCTGCGTGAGGTGTTCGGGCTTGATGTACTGGTGCAGCGCCATCCCGAGCGGGGGCACCCGCTGGTGGTGGTGCGCTAGTACGCGTAACTCGTGACGGGTTGAGACGTGAGCTGTAGGAGCGAGCTTGCTCGCGAAGCACTTCGCTGTGCGCGAACCTGCCGATGTGATCCTTACACAAAAAACCCCGCACAAGGCGGGGTTCGTTGGGCCAGTTCGCGGGCGATCAGAACGCCGGAACCACGGCGCCCTCGTACTTCTCGTTGATGAACTTCTTCACCTCTTCGCTGTGCAGCGCGTCGGCCAGCTTCTGCATGGCAGCGCTGTCCTTGTTGTCCGGACGGGCAACAAGGATGTTCACGTAAGGCGAGTCGCTGCCCTCGATCACCAGGGCGTCTTCGGTGGGGTTCAGCTTGGCTTCCAGCGCGTAGTTGGTGTTGATCAGCGCCAGATCGACCTGAGTCAGCACGCGCGGCAGCGTGGCCGCTTCCAGCTCACGAATCTTGATGTTCTTCGGGTTTTCGGCGATGTCCTTTGGCGTGGCGGTGATCCCAGCCCCGTCCTTCAGCTTGATCACGCCAGCCTTCTGCAGCAGCAGCAGCGCACGGCCGCCGTTGGTGGCGTCATTGGGGATGACTACGGTCGCGCCTTTAGGCAGCTCGTCCAGCGACTTGTGCTTGCTCGAGTAAGCGCCGAAGGGCTCGATGTGTACGCCAGCAACGCTGACCAGTTCGGTGCCCTTGCCCTTGTTGAACTCATCCAGGTATGGCTGGTGCTGGAAGAAGTTGGCGTCCAGGCGCTTCTCGGCGACCTGAATGTTCGGCTGTACGTAGTCGGTGAACACCTTCACCTTCAGGTCGACGCCCTGTTCGGCCAGCTGAGGTTTGACGAATTCGAGGATTTCCGCGTGGGGAACGGCCGTTGCAGCGACGGTCAGCTCGTCGGCGGCTTGGGTGGAGAAAGCCGCGACAGCGGCGAAGGCAGCAAGCAGTTTTTTCATAGGAGGGTTCCTTGTGGGTTCCTGTATTGGTGCCGGTTAGGCAGTTATTTTCTTGAAAAATGCGTTACCAACTTGTCGCCGACGCTTTGCAGGACCTGAACCAGCACCAGCAGCAGTACAACGGTGACGACCATGACGTCGGTCTGGAAACGCTGGTAGCCGAAGCGGATGGCCAGGTCACCGAGCCCGCCCGCACCCACCACACCGGCCATGGCGGTGTAGGAGACCAGGGTGATGGCGGTGACGGTGACCGCGGCAATGATGCCGGGCCGCGCTTCGGGTAGCAGGGCGTTGAAGATGATCTGGCGAGTGGTCGCACCCATCGCCTGCGTGGCCTCGATGATGCCGCGGTCGACTTCGCGCAGCGCGGTTTCCACCAGTCGCGCAAAGAAGGGGGCCGCACCCACCACCAGCGGTGGAATCGCCCCGGCCACACCCAGGGAAGTGCCGGTGATCAACACCGTGAAGGGGATCATCACGATCAGCAGAATGATGAACGGCAACGAGCGCAGCACGTTCACCACAAAGGACAGAAAGCCATACAGCGGGCGGTTCTCGAACAGCTGGCGCGGGCCGGTGAGGAACAGCAGCACGCCCAGCGGCAGGCCGAGGAGGATGGTAAACAGCAGCGATCCGCCGAGCATCAGCAGGGTGTCCAGCGTGGCCAGCCAGATCTCGTACCAGTCGACATTCCCCAATAAAGAGCTGAACAAAGCGTCCATCAGCGCAGCACCTCCACGTGCACGTCAGCGGCATCGAGCTGAGCAAGGGCGGCGGCCATGTCACCGCCCACCAGGGCCAGGGTCAGCTGGCCGTAGGGGGTATCCTTGATGCGGTCGATGCGACCGGAGAGGATGCTGAAATCCACACCGGTCTCCCGAGCCACCGTGCCGAGGAGCGGCTTGTAGGTGGCGTCGCCCTGAAAGGTCAGGCGCAGAATCCGACCTGGGACATGGGCGAAATCGTCGTGCTGTTCGCCTTCGTCGACCGCTTCGTCTTCCAGGACGAAGCGTTGGGTGGTCGGGTGCTTCGGATGCAGAAATACTTCAGTGACCGGCCCCTGTTCGACGATCTCGCCGCCATCCATCACCGCGACGCGATCACAGACGCGGCGGATCACATCCATTTCATGGGTAATCAGCACGATCGTCAGCTTCAGTTCGGCATTGATTTCGGCGAGCAGTTGCAGCACCGAGGCGGTGGTCTGGGGATCGAGGGCGCTGGTGGCTTCGTCGCAGAGCAGGATGTCCGGTTCGGTCGCCAGCGCGCGGGCGATCCCGACACGCTGCTTCTGGCCACCGGATAGCTGTGCTGGGTACTTGCGTGCCTGATCCATGAGGCCGACGCGTTCGAGCAGGGCGGCCACACGGCTGTCGATCTCGCTGCGTGAATGGTTACCGGCCAGGCGCAGGGGCATGGCGACGTTATCGGCCACCGTTTTGGACATTAGCAGGTTGAAATGCTGGAAGATCATTCCGACCCGCTGGCGGAAGCGCCGCAGGCCGTTGGCGTCGAGCGCAGTAACGTCCTCTCCATTGACCAGGATACGGCCACCGGATGGCTCTTCCAGCCGGTTGATCAGGCGCAGCAGGGTGCTCTTGCCTGCCCCGGAATGGCCGATCAGGCCAAACACTTCACCTGTCCTGATGGCCAATTCGGTCGGCTTGAGCGCGGGCACTTCACGAGTAGCGCCTCGGCCGGCAACCCGATAGGTTTTGTGGACTTGCTGAAATTCGATCACGGGCGAACCTTGTGGGTGCGGTCGGATGTGCCTGGAGGATGGCGAAAAGCGTGCATTCTACGCGTTTGCAGCCGTTGGGCGTAGCGAACGGCGCTGATTGAGGCAAGCCATCACGTCCATAGACTGAGCAAATCGTCGCAGCTCGCAACCTTGAGCGGCTTTATTGGGTCACTTACCGGTACGCCGTGAAATGATCAAGCATCGGCCCCTCAAGTGAGGTCAAGGTCCCTTCGCGGTTTAGCGCACCCATGCTCAACCGAGGCCCAAGATGACGGACAAGAAAGATCCAAAACACAGTGAGCTCGCCGGTACCGATACCGTCGATCGCGCGAATCACAATGCAAAGCTCGACCAGCTCGAAACCTTCCGCTCCGACGCCACCGGCGAAGCGCTGAGCACCAACCAGGGTGTGAAAATCGCTGACAACCAGAACACGCTGAAGGCAGGAGAGCGCGGCCCGTCGCTGCTCGAAGACTTCATCATGCGCGAGAAGCTGACCCACTTCGACCACGAACGCATCCCTGAGCGCATCGTCCACGCGCGTGGCACCGCGGCTCATGGCGTCTTCACCAGTTACGACGACCACAGTGCGCTGACCAAAGCGTCCTTTCTCGCCGGGAAAGGCAAGGAGACGCCTGTTTTCGTGCGCTTCTCAACCGTCCAGGGCTCGCGCGGCTCGGCTGACACCGTGCGCGACGTACGCGGTTTCGCCACCAAGTTCTACACGGACGAAGGCATCTTCGACCTGGTCGGCAACAACATGCCGGTGTTCTTCATCCAGGACGCGATCAAGTTTCCGGACTTCGTGCATGCGGTCAAACCCGAGCCGCACAACGAAATTCCGCAAGGCCAGTCGGCCCACGACAATTTCTGGGACTTCGTGTCGTTGACGCCGGAATCGGCGCACATGGTGCTCTGGACCATGTCCGACCGGGCGATTCCACGCAGCTACCGCGCCATGGAAGGGTTTGGCGTGCATACCTTCCGCCTGATCAACGCCGAGGGCGTGAGCCGCTTCGTCAAATTCCACTGGAAGCCTGTGGCGGGCGCGTTCTCGCTGGTCTGGGACGAGACGCTGAAACTGGCCGGCAAAGACCCTGACTTCAACCGCCGCGACATGTGGGAATCCATCGAGATGGGCGACTATTTCGAGTGGGAGCTCGGCGTGCAGGTGGTGGAAGAGGCCGACGAGCACAAATTCGATTTCGACCTGCTCGACCCGACCAAGATCATTCCCGAAGAGCTGGTGCCGGTACAGAAACTCGGCAAGATGACGCTCAACCGCAACCCGGACAACTTCTTCGCCGAGACCGAGCAGGCCGCGTTTCACATCGGCCATATCGTGCCGGGGCTCGATTTCACCAACGATCCGCTGCTGCAGGGCCGTCTGTTTTCCTACACCGATACCCAGCTGCTGCGCCTGGGCGGGCCGAACTTCCACGAAATCCCGATCAACCGCTCGATCGCGCCAGTGCACAACAATCAGCGTGATGCTTTCCATCGGCAAACCATCAACAAGGGCCGCGCCAATTACGAGCCCAACTCCATCGACAGCGGTTGGCCGAAGGAAACCCCGCCAGCCGCCAGCGGCGGTGGCTTCGAGAGCTATCCGGAGCGCATGGAGGGCCACAAGGTTCGGCAGCGCAGCGCATCATTCGGAGACCACTTCTCCCAGGCCACGCTGTTCTGGAACAGCATGAGCGCGCCGGAAAAGGAGCACATCATCGGCGCCTACAGCTTCGAGCTGGGCAAGGTCGAGCGCGTCTTCATCCGTGAGCGCCAGGTCAACGAGATTCTGGCCAATATCGATCTCGAGCTGGCTCGCCGGGTTGCCGAGAACATCGGCGTGACACCGCCGACCGCGCCAACCGTGAATATCCGGCAGCCAAGCCCGGCCAGTTCGCCAGCGCTGAGCCTGGTCAATCACCTGTCGGGCAACATCAAGTCGCGCAAGGTGGCGATTCTTATCGCCAATGGCGTGGACGGCAAGGCGATTGATGCCTTCAAGCAGAAGCTGGCCGACGAAGGCGCTCTGGCCAAGCTGATCGGCCCGTCACCGGCGCCGGTGAAAACCGCCGACGGCAGCATGCTGACACCAGACGCGTCGATGGACGGTATGCCTTCCATCGCGTTCGACGCGGTGTTCCTACCGGGCGGTGCGCAAAGCGTGCAGGCAATGGCCAAGAACGGCGTGGCCAAGCACTACCTGCTCGAGGCCTACAAGCATCTCAAGCCGATTGCCGTGCTGGGGGAAGGCCGTCAGCTGCTCACGGCGCTGAACCTGCCTGAAGATGCAGGTCTGGTGACCGGCGAGGACAGTGACGTGGGGACCGTATTCACGGCGTTCGCGCAGGCCCTGGCGCAACATCGTATCTGGTCCCGCGAGCCGGCCGCCGAACAAGTGCCGGCATGACCTCAGCGGTGTGAAAAAAGCGGCCCGGTTGATTCCGGGCCGTTTTTTATCTCTCAGAAGCCTGCGTTACGCGAGTTCCCGCCAGTGCAAATAGCAACGCAGGTCGAATTCGGTCTGTGCGTAGCCCGGCATCATGTGTTCGCAGAGCTTGTAGAACGCCCGGTTGTGGTCGCTCTCGCGCAGGTGCGCCAGTTCATGCACCACGATCATCTGCAGAAACTCTGGTGCCGCTTCCTTGAACAACGCGGCAACGCGGATTTCCTTTTTCGCTTTCAGCTTGCCGCCTTGCACGCGTGAGACCGCGGTATGCAGGCCCAGCGCCCGATGGGTAAGGTCCAGGCGATTGTCGTAGAGCACCTTATCGATTGATGGCGCGCTTTTCAGGTGGAGCTGCCGCAGCTGCTGCACATAGCCGTACAGCGCCTTGTCACTCTGTACCTGATGGCGTTGTGGATAGCGGCGCTCGAGGTAATCCCCCAGCCGCCGCTCCGCGATAAGTCGGCGAATCTGCTCTTGCAACGACTCGGGATACCCTTGCAGATACTTCAACGGCGTCACTGCGCTAAGCCCTTCGCGGCCAGGCGAAGCTGAGCAGGAACATCGCGGCGGCAGACACCACGATGGATGGGCCGGCCGGCGTGTCCTGATACCAGGACAATGCCAGGCCGCAGCAGACCGCCAGCAGCCCCAGCAGGGCGGCACCCAGTGCCATCTGTTCCGGCGTACGCGCGTGACGCTGAGCAGCCGCAGCCGGAATGATCAGCAACGAGGTGATCAGCAGAACGCCGACGATCTTCATCGCCACGGCGATCACGATGGCAATCAGCAGCATCAATGCCAGGCGAATACCTGCAACTGGCAGTCCTTCGACCTTGGCCAGCTCCTCGTGCACGGTAACCGCCAGCAGCGGGCGCCACAGGGGAATCAACGCCAGCAGCACGAGTGCGGAACCGCCGACGATCCAGGCCAGATCGGTTGGGCCGACCGCGAGCAAGTCGCCGAACAGATAGCCCATCAGGTCGATTCGGACATCTTTCATGAAGCTTAGCGAAACCAGGCCGAGCGACAGGCTACTGTGGGCCAGGATGCCCAGCAGCGTGTCCGAAGCCAGCGGCTGACGTTGCTGTAGGGTCACCAGCAGGACGGCAAGCAGCACGCAGCAGACCGTGATCGCCAGCGTCAGGTTGACTTCCAGCATCAATCCCAGCGCCACACCAAGCAGCGCGGAATGGGACAGGGTGTCGCCGAAATAGGCCATCCGCCGCCAGACCACGAAGGAGCCAAGCGGGCCGGCAACCAGCGCCAGTGCGAGGCCAGCGAGTAGAGCGTTGAGGAGGAAGTCAGGCATCAGGGTTATCAGTGCTTGCAATTCGGGCCGTGAACATGGGGTTTGCCAGTAACTACACTGCCGTGCAGGTCGTGACTGTGGTCGTGCTGATGGTGATAGACCGCGAGGCTGCGCGCATCCTGGCCAAACAGCTCGACAAAGGCGGGATCGGTGCTGACCTGCTCGGGATGGCCGGAGCAGCAGACATGGCGATTCAGGCAGACCACCTGATCGGTAGCGCTCATGACCAGGTGCAGGTCATGGGACACCATCAGCACCCCGCAGCCGTAGCGCTCGCGCAGCCGCCCGATCAGCCGGTACAGCTCGGCTTGGCCGGCGACATCAACGCCTTGAACTGGCTCGTCCAGCACCAGCAGCTCCGGTTGACGAAGCAGCGCGCGGGCCAACAGCACGCGTTGCATCTCGCCACCCGAGACCGATTGCAACGGGCTGTCGATAACGTGCTCTGCACCCACCTCGGTCAGTGCAGCCAGCGCACCGGAGCGATCCACGCCCGGCACCAGGCGCAGAAAGCGCAACACCGACAACGGCAGCGTCGGGTCGACGTGCAGCTTCTGCGGCATATAGCCGACGCGCAGCCGCGGCTTGCGCCAGACAATGCCGCTATCGGGCTTGAGCAGGCCAAGCACGGCGCGCACCAGGGTGGTCTTGCCAGCGCCGTTGGGGCCGATCAGCGTGACGATCTCGCCACGATGCACCTGCAGCTGGGCGCCTTCGAGCACCGACTGGTTGGCGAAGCGCACATGGATGTCATCCAGGCGGATCAACGCTTCGCTCATGCGGCGTTCCGGCATGGAGCGCACAGGCCAACCACTTCGACCGTCTGGCCTTCAACTTGGAAATCCACGCTGCGCGCAGCCTGATTGATCGCCTCGCTGATGGCGGGCTGCTCCAGTTCGATGGCGGTGTGGCAATTGCGACAGATCAGGAACTGGCCCTGATGGGGGTGCTCCGGATGGTTGCAGCCGATGAAAGCGTTTAGTGAGGCGATGCGGTGCACCAGGCCGTTCTCCAGCAGGAAATCCAGCGCGCGGTAGACGGTGGGCGGTGCGGCGCGGCGGCCGTCTTGGGCCGTGAGTTCAGCCAGGATGTCATAGGCACCGAGCGGCTTGTGGCTTTGCCAGACCAGCTCCAGAACGCGTTTGCGCAGGGCTGTCAGGCGCACACCGGAGCGCGCGCAAAGGTGATCGGCTTCTGCCAGTGCATTACTGACGCAGTGATCATGGTCGTGGGGCGTGCAGGCCAGCGGGGACTTGGGCATGAGCGGAGACGAGGTGGCTGAGAGACGTTATTATGTTACCCATTCAGATCAGCCGAGTGTTGCCCGTGTTCCGTCTTTTTTCGATACCGCTTCTCGTGACTGCCAGCCTTTTCAGCAGTGCCCAAGCCCACGCCGAGATCGAGGTGCTGACTAGCATCAAGCCCCTGCAGCTGATAGCCGCTGCCGTTCAGGACGGTGTCGGCAAGCCTGCCGTCCTGCTGCCGCCGGGTGCCTCGCCCCATCATTACGCCATGCGCCCATCCGACGTACGGCAGATCCGCAGCGCCGATCTGTTCTACTGGATTGGTCCGGACATGGAGACCTTTCTCGCGCCAGTGCTGCAGGGGCGTAAGGGGCCGAGCGTGGCGGTACAGTCACTGCCCGGACTGACCTTGCGCCACTTTGGCGAGGCTGCCGGCGAGCACGAACACGAACATCAGGACGAACATGCGCACGAGGCACACGACCACGCCGAGCATGCGCATGATGAACATGACGATCACGCGCACGAAGTAGCTGACGCTCATGCCGACGCTCACGACGAACACGACCATGCCCACCGCCCAGGCAGCCTGGATGCGCACCTCTGGCTGTTGCCCGCCAATGCAGTGACGATCGCCGAAGGCATGGCGCAGGACATGGCCAAGGCCGATCCGGACAACGCCGAGCGCTACAGAGCCAACCTAGCGGCGTTCAAGCAGCGTCTGGACGCGCTCGACCAGCGGCTTAGCCAGCGTCTGAGCGAAACCCGAACCAAGCCGTTCTTTGTTTTCCACGAGGCCTACGAATACTTCGAGGCTGCCTATGGGATCAAACACGCCGGCGTGTTCAGCGCCGGTGGCGAAGCCCAGCCCGGTGCGCGGCATGTTGCCGCGATGCGTGAACGTTTGGAGCAGGCCGGCCCAAGCTGCGTGTTCTACGAGCCGCCGGTTCGTCCGCGCCTGGCGGATAGCCTGACCCGCGGGCTGCCCGTGAAAGTCGCCGAGCTTGATGCCCTGGGTTATGGCATCGACGCATCAGCGGGCGGTTACGAGCAGCTGATCGACGAGCTCGGTAGCTCGCTGGCAGGTTGCCTGGAGTCGCTCTGACCCACCATCGCAGCGCCTGGCGACAAAGATGCCGCCGGGCGCATGAGCGGTTCGTCCGTCGGCCGACTTGATGCGCGTCATAGTGCTTCTGGCACCCATGACTATGCTTCGTGCTTTGGATTTCACTCCATTGACACGAGGATGCGCAGCGCATGGCGAAGACGGACGGGCCCATCGCGGCAGAGACGAAAACCACCCCTGACATCGCCTTGCAGGCGGCCTCCGAAGACATCTGGGCGCAGAAGTACTGCCTGACCCGCAAGGACAGCAGCGCTGTCGACGACAGCGTTGACGCCACCTGGCAACGGGTCGCCCGAGCGTTGGCTGATGTGGAGCCGGCCGAGCAGCGCGACCACTGGCATGAGCGCTTCCTGTGGGCGCTGCGCAATGGCGCCATTCCCGCCGGTCGGATCATCTCCAACGCCGGCGCGCAGGACTACAAGCCCGCCACCTCGACGATCAACTGCACCGTTTCCGGCACCATCGACGACTCGATGGACGACATCCTGGGCAAGGTCCACGAAGCGGGCCTGACGCTCAAGGCTGGCTGCGGCATCGGCTACGAATTCAGCACCCTGCGCCCGCGTGGCTCCTTTGTCTTAGGTGCCGGCGCACACACCAGCGGCCCGCTCTCGTTCATGGATATCTTCGACAAGATGTGCTTCACGGTCAGCTCTGCCGGCGGTCGCCGCGGGGCGCAAATGGGCACCTTCGATGTCGGTCACCCGGACGTGCGCGAGTTCATCCGTGCCAAGCGCGAGGACGGCCGACTGCGGCAGTTCAACCTCAGCCTGCTGATCACGGACGAATTCATGCAGGCGGTCGAAGCCGACGCAGAATGGCCGCTGATCTTCCCGCTGCACCTGAAGGAAAAGGGCGAGTTCGATCTGGCCGATGCCGAGCAGGTGCTCTGGCGCGAGTGGCCGAGCCATGAGGGCTATATCGTTCGCGACGATGGCCTGGTTGCCTGCAAGGTTTATGGTCGGGTCAAGGCGCGGCATCTGTGGGACATGATCATGGTCTCCACCTACGATTACGCCGAGCCGGGCTTCATCCTTATCGACCGAGTCAACCAGATGAACAACAACTGGTGGTGCGAGGCGATCCGTGCGACCAATCCCTGCGGCGAACAACCCTTGCCGCCCTATGGCTCCTGCCTGCTGGGATCGATCAATCTGACCCGTTTCGTCATCGACCCCTTTGGCGCCGACGCCCGCTTCGACTGGGACAAATACCGCGAAGTGGTGCGCCTGTTCACCCGTATGCTCGACAACGTGGTGGAGATCAATGGTTTGCCGCTGTCACAGCAGCGCCACGAAATAGAAAGCAAGCGTCGGCATGGCATGGGCTTCCTGGGGCTTGGCTCAACCCTGACGCTGCTCAAACTGCGCTACGGCAGTCCGGAAGCCTGTGTCTTTACCGAGGAAGTCGCCCGCGAAATGGCGCTGGTCGGTTGGGAAGTGGCGCTGGAACTGTCGAAGGAAAAAGGGCCGGCGCCGCTGCTGGCTGAGACCTTCGAGGTCACCGCCGAAATGCTGCGCAAGCGACCGGAGATGCAAAAGGATGGCTACAAACTCGGCGATCAGGTGCCCGGGCGCATCCTCCATGCCAGGTACTCGCGCTACATGCAGAAGATTGCCGAATACGCGCCCGAGCTGATCGAGGCACTGGCCGAGCAGGGTGCACGCTTCACCCATCACAGCTCCATCGCACCCACCGGCACCATCAGCCTGAGCCTGGCCAACAACGCCTCCAATGGCATCGAGCCGAGCTTCGCCCATCACTACTCACGCAACCTGATCCGCGCTGGGCGTAAGGCCAAGGAAAAGATCGAGGTATTCAGTTACGAGCTGCTGGCCTACCGCACTCTCATCAACCCAAAGGCACAGCCGGGCTCCAGTGACCCTGCGCAGCAATTGCCGGACTACTTTCTTACCGCCGACGACATCACGCCGACCCAGCACGTCGATATCCAGGCCGCTGCGCAGAAATGGGTCGATTCGTCGATTTCAAAAACCGCCAACGTACCCACTGACTACCCGTTCGAAGCCTTCAAGGATATTTACCGCTACGCCTGGCGCCAAGGGCTGAAGGGCTGCACCACCTTTCGTTTCAACCCGGCGGCGTTCCAGGGGGTGTTGGTCAAGGAAGCCGATCTGGAGAAGACGCTGTACCGCTTCATCCTTGAGGACGGCAGCGTGATCGAGCTCAAGGGCAACGAGGAGGTCGAGTACGACGGTGAAGTGAATACCGCGGCCAACCTCTTCGATGCCTTGAAAGAAGGCTACTACGGCAAGTATTGAGCACCGGGCGGCACCAACCGGTTGGAGAATCTGCAATGACTGTAAAGATCACTCAGCGTATCAAGGGCTTCAAGGTTGTCGACGAAACCCTCGAACGACCTGCCGTCACGCCTGACAACGCGACTGGCAAAGCCAACGTGGTGGAAATGGACGAAAGCCTGCAGCGGCCGGAAACCCTGGTCGGCATGACCTACAAGATCAAGTCGCCGCTGTTCGAGCACGCACTCTATGTCACCGTGAACGATGTCGTCCTCAACGCGGGCACGCCCCACGAGCAGCGCCGGCCGTTCGAGATTTTCATCAACTCGAAGAACATGGATCACTTCCAGTGGATCGTCGCGCTCACGCGCATCATGTCCGCGGTGTTTCGCAAAGGCGGCGATTGCACCTTTCTGGTCGAGGAGCTGAAGGCCGTGTTCGATCCGCGGGGCGGCTACCTGAAAAAGGGCGGCGTCTACATGCCCTCCATCGTGGCCGAGATCGGCGGCGTGCTGGAGCGACACTTGATTCACATCGGTATGCTCGAAGGCCATGCGCTGGACGACACCCAGCTCAAATACCTGGCCGAGAAGCGTGCCGCCTACGAGGCCAGCCAGGGCGCGGCAACGGTCGAGCCGGGCGAAGGCTTCCCGGCCGGTGCGCAGCTGTGCAGCAAGTGCAACACCCAGGCGGTAGTGCAGATGGACGGCTGCGCCACGTGCCTGAATTGTGGCAATTCCAAATGCGGTTAGACCGCTGCGATAGCGGGCCGGTAGGCGATACCGCCCACCGGCTCAGGTCGAATGGTCAGGTCACCACGCGATAACACGGCTCGTACGGCCGGCCGCCAGGCAGTTTCATGCGATGCTGCTCGACAAAGGCCTGTAACAGCTCGTCGAGCGGTTTCATGAACGCGGGATCGCCGTGGATTTCATAGGGACCGAACTGCTCGATACGCCGAATGCCCTTGTCCTTCACGTTGCCCGCGACGATGCCGGAGAACGCCCGGCGCAGGTTCGCCGCCAATAGGTGCGGCGGCACGTCACGGGTCAGTTGCAGACTGGCCATGTTCTCGTGGGTCGGATCGAAGGGATGCTGGAAACCTTCATCGATCTTCAGCAGCCAGTTGAAGTGGAACGCATCGTTGCGGTCACGGCGGAACTGCTTGACCGCTTTCAGCCCCTCGACCATTTGCCGCGCGACCTCGGCCGGGTCGTCGATGACGATCTTGTAGAGGCGCTGGGCTTCCTCGCCCAGGGTCGCGCCGACGAACTCGCGCAGCCGCTGCAGATAGGGCGCCGCGCTTTCCGGGCCGGTAAGGATGACCGGGAAGGGCACGTCACGATTGTCCGGGTGCAGCAGGATGCCCAGCAGGTAAAGGAATTCCTCGGCCGTGCCGACACCGCCCGGGAAGATGATGATGCCGTGACCGACACGGACAAAGGCTTCGAGGCGCTTCTCGATGTCCGGCAGGATCACCAGTTCGTTGACGATCGGGTTTGGCGCCTCGGCGGCGATGATCCCCGGCTCGGTCAGGCCCAGGTAACGGCCGCCAATGATCCGCTGCTTGGCGTGGGCGATGGTTGCACCCTTCATCGGCCCCTTCATCACGCCGGGGCCGCAACCGGTGCAGATGTTCAGGTTGCGCAGGCCCAGCTCATGGCCGACCCGCTTGCTGTACTTGTATTCCTCGGTGCTGATCGAGTGGCCGCCCCAGCACACCACCATGTTCGGTTCGATCCCAGGACGCAGGGTACGTGCGTTGCGCAGCAGGTGGAACACGTAATCGGTGATGCCCTGGGAGTTGCTCAGGTCGATACGGGGGCTGCCCAATTCGCTTTCGGTGTAGACGATGTCACGTAGCGCGCTGAAGAGCATTTCGCGGGTGCTGGCGATCATCTCGCCGTCGACGAAGGCGTCAGCCGGTGCGTTCAACAGTTCGAGTCGAACGCCTCGATCCTGCTGATGGATGCGCACTTCAAAGTCGTCATAGGCTTCGAGGACGGTCTTCGCGTTGTCGATGCGCGCGCCGGTATTGAGGATTGCCAGGGCGCACTGGCGAAACAGCGTGTAGGTGCTGCCACAACCGGCTTCGCTCAGTTGCTGGACTTCCCGTTGGGACAGCGTCTCCAGGCTACCTTTCGGGGTAACCGAGGCATTGATTACATAGCGTGAGGTCATGCTTGTTTTCCCTGAAAGCAATGCGCCCTGGCCGGGTCGGGCAGGGACATCAGGAGGTTGAGCGCCGAGGCCTTGGGCAGCGGCGCGTGAACAGGGCCGTTCCAGCGGGCTTTCCGCCGAACGGCGGTATACGCTTGGGCGGGCAGTACTTGACGCCGAACCGGCAAAAACGTTCCTGAGAGCCGCTTCTGGGGCACTGCCCCAGACATGCGTGCAGCCCGTGTTGCTGTCGATAGCAGCGGTTTTGACAGCGAAGGTGGCTGTTTGATTGCACGCGGCGCGAACGGCTGTTCTGGCGCAGGCCGCGACGCCACCTTTGTGATGCAGAAGGGCTCAAAAGGCAAACGGTAGGGCGCTGTGGCAGTGCTGGCGAGCGCTGAGCAGCCGGCAGAATTCGTCGGGGTCCTTGATCAGTACCGACTGGCCGGCGAACTTCTGTGCAGCGATCAACCGCGACAGCCAGAAACGCACACAGGCGACACGCAGCATGGGTCGCCACAGCTCGGCCTCGGCTGGGGTAAAGCGACGCAGGCTGGAGTAAGCGGCCAGCAATGCCTCGCTGCGGGTTTCGTCAATTTCGCCGTTGGGGTGCGAGCACCAGTCGTTCACCGTGATCGCGATGTCGTAGAGCATCGGCCCCGAACACGCATTATAGAAATCAATCACGCCGGTCAGATGGCTGCCTTCGAACAGCAGATTGTCGCGGAACAGATCGGCATGCAGGTTGGCCCGTGGCAGGGCCAGTATCTTTGGCTTCAGCTCGGCAATCTCGGCCAGGCCGTCACGCAGCAACGGCAACTGATGATCGCTGAGCGACAGGGCGAGGGCTGGGCCTTCCGCCTGCATCCAGTCCAGGCCACGGTCACTGCGACGCTCGATGATGTTGTCGCGCGTCGCCAGGTGCAGGCGCGCCAGCAGCTGACCGACCTCGGCGCACTGGTGGGCGTTGGGCGATGAGACATGCTTGCCAGCCAGTCGCGGCTGCAGCAGGGCCGGCTTTTCCGCCAAGGTGCGCAGGGCTTCGCCGCGGTCGGTCCGCAGGGCGTAGGGCACCGGCAGACCTGCACGGTGCAGCACGTCGAGCAGCTCGATGAAAAACGGCAGATCCTGGCTCGGGCCGCGCTCGATCAGCGTCATTACGTACTCGCCCTGTTCTAGGCTGACGAAAAAATTGGTGTTCTCGCTACCGGCAGCGATGCCCTCGAAGTCGCGCAGGCGGCCCAGGCCATAGGGCGCCAGGAAAACCTCGAGTTCTTCGCGTTGCAGGGGCGTGAAAACCGACATGGGCTGCCTTCCGTTATCAGAGCTGTCAGCTTACCAGCTGAAGATTTCCCAGGCCGGGATGAGCATGTCCGGACGATCGGCGCGAATGAAGTTGCTGTCGCCATCGGCGCGCACCAGAAAGTACGGCTTGCCATGCTTGGGCGTAATCTTCACCGCATAGAGGAAGCCGTTGAAGCGGTATTCCTCGACGGTGCGCTCGCCGTCCTGGCGGATGGTCACGTCGGGTTCGCCATCGACCGATTCCTGAGCGAAGCCACTCAGCGGCGCCAGTGCCAGCAGGCTGGCCAGCAGTAAAGCCTGGATCGAACGCATGATAACCTTGTCCCTTTGTCGTCAAGTGGTCCCGCGCATTCTAGCTCCGGACCCGCCGAAAAGGTTGATCCTGCTCATGAGCCAAGCGCCTCTCGTTCTGGTGGACGGTTCGTCCTACCTCTATCGCGCCTTTCACGCCCTGCCTCCATTGACCACCTCGACCGGCAAGCCCACCGGCGCGGTCAAGGGCGTGCTGAACATGCTGCTGTCGCTGCGTCGGCAGTACCCGGACAGCCCCTTCGCGGTGGTTTTCGATGCCAAGGGCCCGACCTTCCGCGACACCCTGTTTGCTGAATACAAATCGCATCGCCCGCCCATGCCCGATGACCTGCGCGGCCAGGTCGAGCCGCTGCACGCCAGCGTACGCGCACTGGGCATGCCTTTGCTCTGCGTCGAAGGCGTCGAGGCCGATGATGTTATTGGAACGCTGGCGCGGCAGTGCGCGGCGCTTGGCCGCGACGTGATCATATCCACGGGCGACAAGGACATGGCGCAGCTTGTCTGCCCGCATGTCACCCTGGTCAATACCATGACCGGCAGCGTCTACGACATTGAAGGGGTGAAGGCCAAGTTTGGCGTTGGCCCGGAGCTGATCATCGACTTCCTCGCACTGATGGGCGACAAGGTCGACAACATTCCCGGCGTCCCTGGCGTTGGTGAGAAGACCGCCTGCGGCCTGCTCAATGGCATCGAAGGCGGTATCAAGGGGCTGTACGAGAACCTCGACAAGGTCAGCGCCCTGCCGATCCGCGGCGCCAAATCCCTTGGTGCCAAGCTTGAAGAGCACCGCGACGCCGCGTTCATGTCCTATGAACTGGCGACCATCAAGATCGACGTGCCGCTGGACGTGCAGGTCGGTGACCTGATGCCCGGCGAGCCGCACCGCGAGGCTTTGATTGCGTTGTACCGCGAACTCGAGTTCAAGAACTGGCTTGACGAACTCCTGCGTGACGCCAAGGCCGCTGGCGAAGACTGCGAGGTGCAGCCCGAGGGGTGCTCGATCCAGGCCGAAGCCGAATACAGCACCGTTTTCGAACAGGCCGAGTTCGACGCCTGGCTCGAACGCCTGAAGGCGGCCGACTGCTTCGCCTTCGACACCGAGACCACCAGCCTGGACGCGCAAAAGGCGCAACTGGTCGGTGTGTCCTTCGCCATCGAGGCAGGCAAGGCGGCTTATGTACCGCTCGGCCACAGCTACATGGGCGTTCCGCAGCAGCTAGACATGGATGTGGTATTGGCCGCGCTCAAACCGCTGCTGGAAGACCCTGCCAAGCGCAAGATCTGCCAGCACGGCAAGTACGACATGAACGTGCTGATGCATTACGGCATCGAGATGCGCGGCATGACCTCTGACACCATGCTCGAATCCTACGTGCTCGACGCCACCGCCACGCGGCACGACATGGACAGCCTGGCGCTCAAGTACCTAGGCCGGGGCACCATCCGTTTCGAGGACATTGCCGGCAAGGGCGCCAAGCAGCTGACCTTCGACCAGATCGCCGTCGAGCAGGCCGGGCCCTACGCTGCCGAAGACGCCGACGTGACCCTGCGGCTGCATCAGACCCTGATGGGCAAGCTCGAAGCCACGCCTTCGCTGCTCAAGGTGCTCAACGAAATCGAGATGCCGCTGGTGCCGGTGTTGGCGCGCATCGAGCGCAATGGGGCGTTGGTTGATGCCAATCTGCTTGGGCTGCAGAGCGTCGAGATTGGCAACAAGCTCGTTGAGCTGGAGCGCGAGGCTTACGACATCGCTGGCGAGGAGTTCAATCTCGGCTCGCCCAAGCAGCTCTGCGCAATCCTCTATGACAAGCTTGGCTGCCCGGTGCTGTCGAAGACCGCAGGTGGCCAGCCGTCCACCGCCGAAAGCGTGCTCGCCGATCTGGCCGAAAAAGATTACCCGCTGCCCAAGGTGATCATGCAGCACCGCAGCTTGAGCAAGCTCAAGGGCACCTACACCGACAAGCTGCCGTTGCAGATCAATCCTCGCACCGGCCGCATCCACACCAGCTACCACCAGGCCGTGACCGCGACCGGTCGCCTGTCATCGTCAGATCCGAACCTGCAGAACATTCCGATCCGCACCGCTGAGGGCCGACGCATTCGCCAGGCCTTCGTCGCCGCGCCCGGCTACAAGCTGCTCGCCGCTGACTACTCGCAGATCGAGCTGCGGATCATGGCGCATCTGGCGCAGGATGCTGGCTTGCTATACGCCTTCCAGAACGATTTGGACGTCCACCGCGCCACCGCCGCGGAAGTGTTCGGCGTCGAGCTGGATCAGGTGAGCAACGATCAACGGCGCAGCGCTAAGGCGATCAACTTCGGCTTGATCTATGGCATGAGCGCATTCGGCCTGGCCAAGCAGATCGACGTGGGTCGCGGCGAGGCCCAGGCCTATATCGACCGTTACTTTGCCCGCTATCCCGGGGTGCTGGCCTACATGGAGCGCACCCGCACCCAGGCGGCGGAGCAGGGCTATGTGGAAACGCTGTTCGGGCGTCGACTGTATCTGCCAGAGATCAACTCCAAGAACGGCGCCATGCGCAAGGGCGCCGAGCGCACCGCGATCAACGCACCGATGCAGGGCACCGCGGCGGACATCATCAAACGCGCGATGATCGCCGTGGATAACTGGTTGCAGGAAAGCGGACTGGATGCTCGCGTCATTCTTCAGGTACACGACGAACTGGTAGTGGAAGTGCGCGAAGACCTGGTCGAGCAGGTTCGCGAGCAGATCCTGCCGCTGATGAGCGGAGCCGCCCAGCTGGATGTGCCGCTGCTGGTCGAAGCGGGCGTGGGTAACAACTGGGACGAGGCTCACTGACAGGGCGCTGATCGAGGGGCGTAGACTGCGGAACGCCCCGTTTTAGAGCGGTCGCGCCCCTTGATGGAAATATTTTTCGTTTCGCATTGAACTCGCGGATCGAAAGCCCGGTCATAGGCTACGAAGGGTGTAGAAACTCTTCGATGCTCCTTGTTGTGTTAAGTGTTGGCAGATCTCTGGTTACGCCATTGGCGTACCGGATTTAAACCTCGGACTTCCCCCTCCCCCAACGAAGTTCGAGGTTTTTTTTCGCCTCGGGAAAAGCTCGTCGGAACCCAACAATAAATCAAAAAGATGTATTGGGAAGAATGCAGCTCCAGCTGAGGCGGCCGATATCTACATCGTCGATACGGGGACCGTGACGCTAGGAAAGCTGATCTTCTCGACGTCCATGCAATAGAGGCCGCCGATGCCGCTAAGCCCCGATGCGAAGCCCTGCCAAAAAGTGCGCGCTTTGCTGTGGTCACTGCGGACGCAAAGCGGATGTCGGATTCTAGGTTAGTCTCTGGATCCAGCCAAAGGCTGGCGGCCTTCAGTACGCTTGCGTGGTTCACACACCGCAGTGAATCCACTGGTACCGCCACCCTGAGCGAACGTGTTCGCGATCATGCTCAAAATTCGGCGGGAAGTCTGGGCGGGTGAACTCTATGCTAAGAGCAACCTGCCCTCCGGGAGTGGCCGGGCAGCGAAGGACGCAGCGCGGGATGCATGATCAGGTACGTTGAAAAAACGATCCCAAAATAGCGTGCCAACTTGCCCTGCTCTGCGGCAATAAACGCTGTGAGGGTGAGCTTTAGGTTATCGCTGGCGGCATTCGCCTATTCCATGCATTTGCCGTTGGAGAGTCGGGTAGCTCTGCTTCCCGCGCGGCATCACAATACCGAATGTAGAGACAACCATCGCAAGCGGACAATAAAGCACTCGGCTGTTCCTGTTGCGGGGCTAGCCAAGGTGCTGTGCTGGGTGGCATTGCTGGCTAGTTCAGCGATCCTTGCTGCTCTGGCGTAGCCTCTGGAATCTCGACGAGGCTAAGCATGTAACGGCTATCCTTTAGCGAAGTAAGCGCTAGCTGAAAGCCTTGTGGTATGTCTCCGTCAGGAATGGATACCCGCTGCGCCAACAGCGTATCGAACTGTTCGATATATTGCTTCTTCGCACTATTGGATACTAGCTGGCCGAGGGTGGCGATGAGGAACCCGGCGGTTGTGATCGGACCGGGGTATGCCTGAATCATCTGTAGGAAGTTCATTCCATGCAACCGGTTGTAATAAATCGTTTCGGGGCCAAACATCAGCGTCAGTACTCCAACCGCAAGAATAACATAGCCGAAGCAAGCCACCATCGAGCCAACGAAGTCGTCAGGTTCAGGCAGCTTGATCTCGAATTCAGCTGGTAGGTCCTTAAGCGTAATCGGGGCGGTCGTAGCGTCTGTCATGAAAGTCCATTTCCCTTGTTTACCGGTATGCGCTCTGCCAAACAAACATGAGCGTTGCAGAGCAGACACCCGCCTGCCCTGAACTCTATGGTCGGGGGTGGGCAAGTTTGTGTCAGCAATTGACCTTCCCAACTGTGGCGGTCGTCGCGGTTTGAGTCGAATATTCCTATGGAAGTGCGACCACAAACGGCGGTGAGTAACTGGTCATATGAGGCATAGACTTGCGTAAGGGCGCGCTTTTAACCGAAAAAAGCAACGCCATTCTTTCCCGAATATTTGCTATCGGTACAAAGCCGACTAGCCTGCCGACGATCAGGGCAGCTGCAAGCCGCCGCCTTTCTTGTGCAAATAGCGGAGATGTTCACCTATCTGTGCCAGATTGGCTTCGACGCTTTCCAGCTCCAGCCGGCGCTCTTTGCCAAGCAGCTGGCGCACCTCGGCATTCAGCGTATCGGTGAGCTGGCTCAGGCGAGCCTGACGTTGGCTGCTCTCCGATTCCAGACGCTGCCATTCGCTGGCCTGCGGCAACCCGTAACCCTTGCCGTCGAGCAATTGCGCCGGTTGGCTCAGATAACCGCTGTTGGCAAGAATGCCCTGCAGGGTTTCGTCCGCCTTGGCCAGGCTCTGGTCGCCCTGTTGGCGGCCGCTCAGGTAGCGATTTTTCAACTCTTCCTGCGCAAGTAACAGGTGCCGACGCAGCGCAGCCTGTTCCACCAGTAACAGGGCCGCGCTGGAGCGCAGATCGGCCTTCTCAATCCAGGGACGACGCGCTTCGGCGCTCAATTCCAGCCATGCTTCGACGTCTATCTGTGGCAGGCCCAGGCGTTCGCGGAGCACGGCGAACATCGCCTGATAGCGATCACGGTAGGAGTCGAAGCGATAGCCCAGGCGCAGCGCTTCGCGCGGATCGTCGAGAACACTGGCATCGGCCAACCCGCGGTTGATCAGGATCTCCAGCAGGCCGCTGGGCAGAATGCTGTCCAGCGCAACGAGCTCCTGTCGAGCCGTGCCGCTACGCAGCAGCTTGAGCGTCTCGACCGCGCAGTTATTGGACAGAAAGTAATAGTCGCCGTCATAGCTCCAGTGCATTTCGGCACTGCGCGTCACCAGCTTCTCGATCTCGTCACGCTCCAGCTTCAGCGGGATCGAGGCGAGGCTGCGCAGCTCGACCTTGGTGTATTCGTCGATTACCTGGCCCAGGGGGAGCACGAACAGACGAGAGGGGTAAACGCCTGTCAGACCATCCCAGCTCGACAGCTGCACATCGCCCACGAACGCTCGGAAAGACAGCACCAGGTGATGATCGAGATCCAGGCGACAGTCCGGCCCGCGAACGCGGCCCGGGGCGCAGATCACCAGGCGCAACATGCTGTGCCCCCACCGGCTGACCCAGGCGTCATTGGCTTCGGCAAACAGATAGTCGACCGCATAGACGCGCTCGGGGTCGAGTTCGATCAACGGTGTGCGCGCGAAGTCGTGACCGGCGTTGAGGATCGGCAGGGCGCCTTTACACGTATCTATATCGGCGGGTTGCCAATCGAAATGCTGGCGGAAGTAGCGATGCAGAGAGGGGCGACGGCAGGCGTAGCTGGGGTCCAGGAGAAAGTACTCCAGGTTAACTGCGACGAACTCCAGCGGATTGGTCAGCTCGTAGGCATCGGGGCTGCGTGCCTGTTGCGCATTCTCGTGTTCGCGCTCGCCTCGCTGGCCGACGCGTTGAGGCCAGCCGGCAAGATCAAGCAGCTGTGGATCATCACTCAGCGTAAAGCGACGCTCGGTCTGGCCGCGGCAATCGTCTGGCAGACCGATCTTGCCGAGGCTGCTGGCGCGCTGACTGCAAAAGCCCAGTTGCCGATGGGTGTCCGTTGACCAGAGGCGAGCGCGGTCATACAGGTGTGCAATCTCGTGGATCAGGGTCGCCAGCATCTCACGCCGCACCGTACCGTGCGGTCGTTTGGTCTCTTGAGTCGCTGCGCTGCCGTCGGTGAGTGCTGGCAGAAGCCGCCGATTGAGCAGCACCCGGTTTCCGCCGGCGCTTCCATAGACGTCGTGGGTAAGCCCGTCGTGCCAGCGCACCTGAACGTCTCGGTCGAGCCGTTGAATCACCTGCGGCGGCAACGCGGCCAGCGCTTCGTTCAGCAGTTGCTGGCTGGCCATGCGCTCGGCCGGTTGCAGGCCGTGGTCATCCAGCGTCAGGCGCAGCGCCGCCTGACTGAGCGAAGCGAACGAGGTGAGCGCGATGCATACAGCGGCCAGCCACCGAGCGCGGGGAGGCCTCACTGGGCGAGAATAACTTCAGCGAGCGCGAGGTCGCTGGCCTGCTGCGCTTCGGGGAATTCGCTGCGCAGGCTGCCGAGCGCTGCTTCCAGTCGTGCACCACGAATGTCGCCACCACTGGCGACGAATCCCGCGGCTTCGTCACGGGCTTCGCTTACGACTTTCATGTCACTGATACGGCTGGTCACGTCGGAGGTGAAGTTGATGCTGCGATCCAGCGCGTTGACGACGATGTTGCTGGTAGCCACCAGCGTCTGCGCCTGAGCACCGCTGGCAACCAGCGTCAGTGCGAAGGGCAGGGCGATCAGCTTGAGGTTCATGAGTCTTCTCTGGAAAACGGGGTGGGTGATTGGACGAGGATTGTTTCGGCCAGTTCAAGGTCGCTTGCCGTTCGCTCCGGCTGCCGCGCCCGCAACCGCAGCAGCGCGGCTTCCAGGCGTGCTCCGCGGACGGCGCCGTGGCTGGCGACAAACACCGCCGCATCATCCTGCGAATCGAGGATCAGCTTCCTGTCGAACGGGGCGCTGGTCACCTGGCTGGCGACGTAGCTGAAAGCGACGGTGCCGCCGGTGAGGCTGTCAAACGCATGGGCGCTGCCGCAGAGGCAGTACCCGACGATTGCAAGGTAAAGCGAACGCATGTGAATCCTGGGGCCGGTATAACAGCCCGCAAGGCTAGCGAAACGCCAGCCCTGGAGCCAGTGCTTCGCTTACTGCAGTTGTCGCGTCAGAGTGCCAGGATTGCGCCGGCCAGCTCCAGATCGCTGGCTTCCATGCCAGGCGCCTCGGCGCGAATGTGTTTCAGAGCGGCTTCCAGCTGCGCCCCGCGTGCCTCGCCATTGCTGGCGACGAAACGGGCCGCATCATCTTTTGCGTCCAGTACCAATTTATCGTCGCCCAGGTTCGATGTGATGTCGGACGTGCCTTCCACGGTGTTGACCAAAGAGGCGCCGATGGCATCGATGGTGCCGGTGATGCTGCCAGCGGACGCGGTCCCCGCGACCAGGCAGGCAGCGGTGGCAACAGATAGCAGATACTTGTTCATGGTGTTCTCCAGGCTAGACGCGGCTCCCCGCCGATAGTCGCTTTGACCGTCGCGCGGGGCATGCCGTTCAGCTTACGACGCGATGCCATTCGCCCGGAAGGTGCGGTCAGCGCCAGAAGGGCTTGTTCATCTCGTCCAGCCGTTCGCTGTGGCTGATGCCAATGTCCGCCAGTTGACGGTCATCAAGCGCGGCCAGCTGCCGCCGGGTATGGGCACGCTGCCGCCACTGGCGCGCCAGAAGCAGAACCCTGCGAAGCGGCAGCATGCCGACGGATGGTGTGATTCTCTGAGTCAGCATGCGCTCCATGAGCCGCTCCTTCCCGCGCTCAACGGGGATGGGTTATGGGCAGATAGAGTCGCGTGCCGGACTGTTGCGATACAGTCACAGGGACTTGGAATTGTGCTGGTTCAGTTGGATTGATGGCCGAGCTGTACCGCTGTTGCAAGTGCACAACTGTTTGCCGCAGCCGTTTACGCGTTCCGGTTGGTGGACGCCGGGCTCAGCATATGGATCGGCCGGATCTCGAAATCGCGAGTCAGGTAATCCATCCGTTGTTCACCGAAGCTACGCATATGCGGCAGTACACTGTGAGCCTCGAGATGCTCGGCCGATTCCCAGACCTCATAGAAGATGAACAGCGTTGGGTCTTTGGCATCGCGCAGCATGTGGTACTCGATGCAGCCTGCTTCCGCTCGGCTAGGGGCTACGTAGCGCTTGAACAATGCTTCGAATTCAGCGGATTTTTCTGGCCGGGTATGGGCGTGGAGAATGAAAGCACAGGGTTCGCTCATGGGCTGCTCCAGAAGAAAGGTATGCAGCCTAACGCAGTAAAGCGGCACTTATTCATGATTTTCAGTCAATAGGTTTTTGCCGGAACGGCCCTATATGGCGAGATTCGAAATCGTTAGGCTGCTCGCCATTCTCATTTGCTGGAACGCAATCAATGAAGAACATTCTCCTGCTTAACGGCGCTAAGCAATTTGCCCATTCCGACGGGCGCTACAACACCACCATGCATGAAACTGCGTTGAGCTTCCTCGACCGTGCCGGCTTCGAGGTCAAGCAAACGCAGATCGGTGCTGGCTACGACTTGGCTGAAGAGGTCGCCAAGTACCTGTGGGCTGACGTGATCATCTATCAGATGCCTGGCTGGTGGATGGGCGCGCCATGGACCGTGAAGAAATACCTCGACGAAGTCTTCACCGAGGGCCATGGCAGTCTGTACGCCAACGATGGGCGGACACGCTCCGATGCCTCGCAGAAGTACGGCAGCGGCGGGTTGCTACAGGGTAAGCAGTACATGATTTCGGCGACCTGGAATGCGCCGCAGCGAGCCTTTGACGATCCTACCGATTTCTTCGAGGGCAAGGGTGCCGACGCCGTGTACTTCCCTTTCCACAAGGCCAACGAATTTCTTGGCCTGACGGGTCTGCCGACATTTATCTGTGTAGACGTCATGAAGCAGCCATCCATCGAGTCGGACATAAAGCGCTACGAGGCGCACCTGGCCAAGGTGTTCGGCGTCTGACTCAGCAAAAACAAAACCCCTCGCGGCGGAGCCGGGAGGGGTTCTGGTACTGCGGTACCGCTTATTCCACGGCCTTGACCATGTCCTCGACGACCTTCTTGGCATCGCCGAAGACCATCATGGTCTTGTCCATGTAGAACAGTTCGTTGTCCAGTCCGGCATAGCCGCTGGCCATGGAGCGCTTGTTGACGATGACCGTCTTGGCTTTGTACGCCTCGAGGATCGGCATGCCGGCGATGGGCGATTTGGGATCGTTCTTCGCCGCCGGGTTGACCACGTCGTTGGCGCCGAGCACCAGCACGACGTCGGCCTGGCCGAACTCGGAGTTGATGTCTTCCATCTCGAAGACCATCTCGTAGGGCACTTCGGCTTCGGCCAGCAGCACGTTCATATGCCCTGGCATACGACCGGCAACCGGGTGGATGGCATACTTCACGGTCACGCCCATATGGGTCAGTTTCTCGGCCAGCTCCATCAGCGCATGCTGCGCACGGGCCACCGCCAGGCCGTAGCCGGGGACGATGATCACGGTGTCGGCGTTCGACAGCAGGAAGGCGGCGTCATCGCTGGAGCCGGACTTGACCGGGCGCTGTTCCTGGCTGCCCTTGGCCGGGCCGGCATCGGCGTCGCCACCGAAGCCACCGAGGATGACGTTGAAGAACGAACGGTTCATCGCCTTGCACATGATGTACGAGAGGATCGCGCCGCTCGAGCCCACCAGGGAGCCCGCGATGATCAGCATCGAGTTGTTCAGCGAAAAGCCGATACCCGCCGCCGCCCAGCCTGAATAGCTGTTGAGCATCGAGACCACCACCGGCATGTCCGCTCCACCGATCGGGATGATGATCAGCACGCCAATGACGAACGCCAGCGCCAGCAAAATCATGAACGCAGTGAAGTTGCCACTGAAGGTGTAGATCAGGCCCAGCACCAGAATCGCGACGCCAACGGCGAGGTTGATCTTGTGCTGATTGGCGAACACCACCGGCGCGCCCTGGAACAGGCGGAACTTGTACTTGCCCGACAGCTTGCCGAAGGCGATTACCGAACCGGAGAAGGTAATGGCGCCGATGGCGGCCCCGAGGAACAGCTCCAGGCGGTTACCGGCCGGGATCGGGTAGCCGATGGCCTGGACGATGCCCAGCGACTGCGGCTCGAGCACGGCAGCGATGGCGATGAATACCGCGGCCAGGCCGATCATGCTGTGCATGAAGGCAACCAGTTCGGGCATCTTGGTCATCTCGACGCGCTTGGCCATCAGCGTACCGATGGTGCCGCCGATCAGCAGTCCAAGGACAATGAAGCCCAGACCGCTCCATGGGCTGGCGCTCTCGGCCAACTGTGAGCCGAGCTTGAACACTAGGAAAACCGTGGTGACCACGGCGATCCCCATGCCGATCATGCCGAACAGGTTGCCGCGGCGTGAGGTGGTGGGGTGCGACAGGCCTTTCAAGGCCTGGATGAAGCTCACCGAGGCGATGAGGTAGAGCAGGGTGATCAGGTTCATGCTCATGGCTTGACCTCCGCCTTGGCGCCTGCGCGCTCCTTCTTCTTGAACATCTCCAGCATTCGGCGGGTGACGAGGAAGCCACCAAAGACGTTGACCGCGGCCAGCGTCACGGCGAGTGTGCCCATCAGCTTGCCCATCGGGGTGACGGTCAGGGCGGCGGCGAGCATGGCACCGACAATGACAATCGCCGAAATGGCATTGGTGACCGCCATCAGCGGGGTATGTAGCGCGGGGGTTACGTTCCAGACCACGTGATAGCCGACGTAGATCGCCAGCACAAAGATGATCAGGTTGTAGATGCCATCAGATATCAGATCCATTCGTTCGGGCTCCCTTAACCGTTGGTGCGTACGACCTGGCCGTCACGGCACATCAGGCACGCAGCGACGATGTCGTCTTCAAGATTGAGCTGGAACTTGGCTTCGCCATCGATCACCAGCTTGAGGAAGTCCAGCAGGTTGCGTGCGTATAGCGCCGATGCATCCGCCGGCACGAGGGTCGCCAGGTTGGTGTAGCCAACCAGGGTCACGCCGTGCTTGACCACCACCTGATCGGCTTCGGTCAATGGACAGTTACCGCCCTGGGAGGCGGCGAGGTCGATCACCACTGATCCGGGCTTCATCTGCTGCACGGTTTCTTCCTGCAGCAGCGTCGGTGCCTTGCGGCCCGGGATCAGCGCGGTGGTGATGATGATGTCGGCCTGCTTGGCGCGTTCGTGCACGGCCTGCGCCTGGCGCGCCATCCACGAGGCGGGCATCGGCCGGGCATAGCCACCGACGCCTTCTGCGCATTCGCGCTCTTCGTCGGTTTCGCACGGCACGTCAACGAACTTGGCGCCAAGGGATTCGATCTGCTCTTTCACCGCCGGGCGGACGTCCGACGCTTCGATGACCGCGCCAAGGCGCTTGGCCGTGGCAATCGCCTGCAGACCGGCTACGCCTGCGCCGAGGATCAGCACGCGGGCGGCCTTCACCGTACCGGCGGCGGTCATCAGCATCGGCATGAAGCGCGGGTACTGGTTGGCGGCAACCATCACGGCCTTGTAGCCGGCGATATTGGCCTGGGAGGAGAGCACGTCGAGGCTTTGCGCGCGTGAGGTACGCGGCGCGGCTTCCAGGGCAAAGGCGGTGATACCGCGTTCGGCCATGCGTGCGATGTTTTCGTTGTCGAAGGGATTGAGCATGCCGATCAGAACCGTACCGGCCTTCATCTGCGCCAGTTCGGCTTCGTTCGGTGCGTTCACCTTCAGCAGGATCTCTGCTGCGAACGCCGCAGCGGCATCGGCGATGGTTGCGCCTGCCGCTTCGAAGGCACTGTCCGGAACACTGGCCTGTACGCCAGCTCCGCTCTGCACCGTCACCCGATGCCCTTGCCCGATCAGCTTCTTGATGGTTTCCGGTGTCGCTGCAACGCGCGTTTCACCGGGCCTGGTTTCGAGAGGAACACCAATGTGCATTGTTCTTGTTCTCCTGCTTGATCGTAACCAGCGGGCCTTCCGGTCTCCCGGTTATCGCACCGCTGGCGTTACTTTTCGCCCGGCCACTACGGATGGCGGCTGGGTGTGGATCGGCTTAACGGGCCCCTGCACATTGCTAAAAGCCTGCTGCGGCGCGGCATTCTGCAAGGACTAAAAAAATCAAACAACTGTTTTAACCAGAACGCAAGTGTGGCGGTTCGTTCACAACGTGACCGTTAGGTTGCTTCGCAACGCTGCAGGGTGCGTCGGTATTGGGTTCGACCTTCGTCTAAGGTTCATTAGCAAGTTATGCGCGACGCAATCATGAATGACGGGCTATAGACGCGATATTCATCTGCGGCCTCGTCTATATTCGACCTTGGTGCTGGTTTTCTGCCTGATCGCTGCGTTGCGCCAAAAAATCAGCTTTGGGTTTGAAATGTCATGCATGTCCTGTAGTCCATAGCTGTTGGCCGCGCCGGATCAGACCGCCGGCCAACACGAATCGCACCCACTGCGAGAAAATATTGCGCATGGCCGAACTAGACTTGAACGAGATGACCTTGCTGGAGGAGCCGCTGCCGCGACGGCTGCCCTTCGCCTTTGCCCGCCGTCACGGTGTGCTCCTGCTGGAGCGCCCCGAGGGTTTGCGTTTGTGCGCGCGCGAAGGTGCGCCGCTGACTGCGCTGCAGGAGGCGCAGCGCGTCGCCGGTGGGCCTCTAGCGATGCAGTGGCTGGCGCAGGATGAATTCGAGCAGGCCATGAGCGCGGCCTATCAGCACGACTCCTCGGCGGCGATGCAGATGGTCGAAGGCCTAGGCGACGACATGGACCTGCACAGCCTGGCCGACCAGATCCAGGAAACTGAAGACCTGTTGGAGCAGGAAGACGACGCGCCAATCATCCGTCTGATCAACGCGATCCTGGGTGAGGCGATCAAGGAAAACGCGTCGGATATTCACGTCGAAACCTTCGAGAAACGCCTGGTCATCCGCTTCCGTATCGACGGCATCCTGCGTGAGGTGGTGCAGCCCAAGCGCGAGCTGGCGGCCCTGCTGGTGTCGCGGATCAAGGTCATGGCGCGGCTGGATATCGCCGAAAAGCGCGTCCCGCAGGATGGTCGGATTTCCCTGCGGGTCGGTGGGCGTGAAGTCGATATCCGCGTCTCGACGCTGCCTTCTGCCAATGGCGAGCGGGTGGTGCTGCGTCTGCTGGACAAGCAGGCCGGGCGGTTGACCCTGCGCCATCTGGGCATGAGCGATCGCGACAGGCGAGTGATGGAACAGGCGGTGCAGAAACCGCACGGCATCATCCTCGTCACCGGCCCTACCGGCTCGGGCAAGACCACCACGCTGTACGCCAGCCTGGTCACGCTCAACGACCGCACGCGCAATATCCTCACCGTCGAGGACCCGATCGAATACAACCTCGAAGGTATCGGCCAGACCCAGGTCAACACCAAGGTCGACATGACCTTTGCCCGTGGCCTGCGCGCGATCCTTCGTCAGGACCCTGACGTGGTGATGGTCGGTGAGATTCGCGACCAGGAAACGGCCGACATGGCGGTGCAGGCTTCGCTGACCGGCCACCTCGTGCTCTCGACATTGCACACCAACAGCGCCATCGGTGCCGTGACGCGTCTGGTGGACATGGGCGTCGAGCCGTTCCTCATATCGTCATCGCTTCTTGGTGTACTGGCCCAACGCCTTGTCCGAGTGCTGTGTAATGACTGCAAACGCGCCTATGTCGCTGACGAGGCCGAGTGCGCGCTGTTCGGCCTCGACCCGAGCGAGGCGCCCACGCTGTATCACGCCGAGGGCTGCGACGTCTGTCGCCAGCTTGGCTACCGCGGGCGGACCGGTATCTACGAACTGGTGCTGTTCGATGACACCCTGCGCAGCATGATCCACACCCGCGCGGCCGAGCAGGACATGGTTCGCCACGCCCGGCGCCTGGGCCCGAGCATTCGCGAGGATGGCCTGCGCAAGGTACGTGAAGGCGTGACTACCATCGAAGAAGTATTGCGCGTGACGCGGGAGGAGTAACGGTGAAGGGTTCGTTTGGTTTCACCGAAGCGCGAGCTTTTCGCTGCTCTGGCGAAGTTCCTAACTGATGGCGGCCTTCGAGTACATCGCCCTCGACCCGCGTGGTCGCGAGCAAAAGGGCCTGATCGAGGCGGACAGCGCGCGTCAGGCGCGGCAGCTGTTGCGCGAGAAACAATGGTCGCCACTGGACGTCAAGCAGGCCAAGGCCAAGGAGGACACTGGTGGGGGCGGTTTCGCCTTTGGCCGTGGTTTATCGGCGCGCGACCTGGCGCTGGTGACCCGACAGCTCGCCACCCTCGTGCAGGCCGCGCTGCCCATTGAGGAAGCGCTGCGTGCGGCAGCGGCGCAGTCATCGTCGCAAAAGATCAAATCGATGCTGCTGGCTGTCCGGGCTCGGGTGATGGAAGGTCATAGTCTCGCAGGATCGCTGCGGGAATATCCCTCGGCCTTTCCCGAGCTTTATCGCGCCACCGTTGCGGCGGGCGAGCATGCCGGCCACCTCGGCCTGGTGCTCGATCAACTGGCCGATTACACCGATCAGCGTCAGCAGTCGCGGCAGAAGATTCAACTGGCGCTGCTGTACCCGGTAATCCTGCTGGTGGCCTCGCTGGCCATCGTGGTGTTGCTGCTGGGCTATGTGGTGCCGGACGTGGTGAAGGTGTTCGTCAACACCGGCCAGCAGTTGCCGGCCCTGACCACAGGATTGATCGCAGTAAGCGAGGTGGTCCAGCGCTGGGGTTGGCTGATGCTCATCGGGATCATCGCGGCCGGCCTGGCGATGCGGCAGGCGCTGCGAGATGAAAAGATCAAGCGTCGCTGGCACGCTTTCATTCTGCGCATTCCCCTGGTGGGGCGTCTGGCGCGGGCGACCAACACGGCGCGCTTCGCCTCGACACTGGCGATCCTCACGCGCAGCGGCGTACCGCTGGTGGATGCGTTGGGGATCGCCGCAGCGGTCATTGCCAACCTTCGCATTCGTGACAAGGTCATCGAGGCAGCGCAGCGCGTGCGCGAAGGTGGCAGCCTGACCCGTGCGTTGGACGCCACCGGCGAGTTCCCGCCGATGATGCTGCACATGATTGCCAGCGGCGAGAAATCCGGTGAACTGGATCAGATGCTGGCGCGTACCGCACGCAATCAGGAAAACGACCTGGGCGCGCAGATTTCGCTGATGGTGGGACTCTTCGAACCCTTCATGCTGGTGTTCATGGGGGCTGTGGTATTGGTGATCGTGCTGGCGATCCTGCTGCCGATCCTTTCTCTCAATCAACTGGTGGGCTAGTGAGAATGACGTTGAACAGACGCAAACAGGGTGGCTTCACCCTTATCGAAATCATGGTGGTGGTGGTGATTCTCGGGATTCTCGCCGCGCTGGTGGTGCCGCAGGTCATGAACCGGCCGGATCAGGCCAAGGTCACCGTGGCCAAGGGTGATATCAAAGCCATTGGCGCCGCCCTCGACATGTACAAGCTGGATAACTATTCCTACCCCAGCACCCAGCAGGGTCTGGATGCGCTGGTGGAGAAGCCCAGTGGCAATCCACAGCCGAAGAACTGGAACCGCGACGGTTACCTCAAGCGGGTGCCAAAAGATCCGTGGGGCAATGAATACCAGTACCTGTCGCCCGGTACTCAGGGCGCGTACGACCTGTATTCCTATGGTGCCGACGGCAAGCAGGGAGGTTCTGACCTGAACGCGGACATCGGTAACTGGGACCTCTGATCGATGCCGCAGGCGCGCCGGGAGGGCGGCTTCACGCTGATCGAGCTGCTGGTGGTGATCGTCATCCTCGGCAGTCTGGTGGGCCTGGCAGTGCTATCGACCGGCAACACCAGCTCATCGCGCGAAATTCGCGACGAAGCGCAGCGCGTGGCGACCCTGATCAGCCTGATGGCGGACGAAGCCGTACTCGATAGCCGTGAATACGGCTTGCTGTTCGATCGTGACGGTTACCGGGTGATGCACTACGACGAAGCCGATGCGCGCTGGCGCGATGCGGGCGATCGCGAAGCGCACCAGGCGCCCGAGTGGATGCGGCTGGAGCTGGAGCTGGACGGCACTCCGCTGGAGTTGGTGACGCCGGTCAAACGCGAGGATGACCCGGCGGGCCTGTCCAACGAAGACGACCGAGAACGCCGGCGTGCCCCTCGCTTGCAGCCGCAGCTGCTGATCCTGTCCAGCGGTGAGCTATCGCCTTTCACTTTGACCCTGTCCGATCAGCGCCCCGGCGGGAGTCGCTGGACAGTATCCAGCGATGGCTTTCGCATGCCTCTTGCCCAGCCTGTGGAGGCACGTCGATGAGCCGCCTCCACGCGCGCGCGCATGGCTTCACCCTGCTTGAGGTGCTGGTGGCGCTCGCGATCTTCGCAATTGTCGCGGCGGTGGTGCTGACCGCAGCCGGGCGCAGCGTGAGCAATGCCGGGCGCTTGGAGGCGCTGACCCTGGCCGGTTGGATCGCCGACAACCGTCTCACCGAACTGCAGTTGCAACAACCGGCGCCGAGCGTCGGCCGCGAGGACACCCGGTTGGAATTCGGCGGACGTCAATGGCAAACCCTCAGCGAAGTGGAAACCAGCGGCAGGCCTGGTTTGCTGCGTATTCGCGTTTGGGTCGCCGCGGCCGAGCAGCGTAGAGGTGTCGGTGCTGGTTCCATCGAAGAACGCGCAGTGACCAGCCTCACGGGCTTCGGTGGCGTCGACCCATGATGATCCGGACGCCTCGGGCCATGGCAGGCTTCACGCTGCTCGAATTGCTGATTGCAATCGCCCTGTTCGCGCTGTTGGGCCTGGCTACCTACCGCATGCTCGAAGCCGTGATGCGCAGCGATGAAGTGGTGCGTGCGCAGGAAGTCCAGCTGCGAGAACTGGGGCGCGCAATGTGGAGCCTGGAGCGGGACCTTATCCAGGCCATGCCACGACCGGTGCGCGATGGCTATGGCGACGAGCAGAACGCGTTCATCGGGCAGATGGCTGGCGCCGAGGACGGCGTGTCGCTGGAGCTGACCCGCAGCGGTTGGCGAAATCCCACCGGCATGCGCCGATCCAACCTGCAGCGGGTGCGCTGGCGGTTGGCTGGCGACACGCTTGAGCGGGTCTATTGGGTAGTCCTCGACCGCGATGTGGACAGCGAGCCACGGGTGCAGCGAGTGCTCGACAATGTGCTGGGGCTGCGGCTGCGCTATCTGGATGCAGAGAACAGCTGGCACGAGGAATGGCCGCCGTTCGAGTTCGGGCGCGGTGATCCAGATGAACAGGCCAGGCGGCTGCCCCGCGCTGTAGAGGTCTCGGTCGATCACCAGCGATATGGCACCATCACCCGCCTGCTACGGTTGCCGGACGGCCCGGCGCCAGCACCGCAATTCGTCCAGCCCGATTCCCAAGGTGTACCGGAGCCCGGCGGCGTGGGAGAGATGCAATGAAAGCCCAGCGCGGCGTCGCGCTGATCACCGTACTGCTGGTGGTCGCCATCGTCACGGTGATCTGCGCCGGGATGATTGCCCGACAACAGCTGTCGATCCGGGGCACCGGTAATCAGCTGCAGGCGCGTCAGGCCTGGCACTACGCGCTGGGTGGGGAAGCGCTGGCGCAAACCATGCTGCGCCGCGATCTGCAAACGTCCGAGGGCACCGGGCAACCGGCAGTCGATCATCTGCTCGAACCCTGGGCGTTGCCGCAACCGGCATACGATCTCGATGAAGGCCAGGGGCAGGTTCAGGTACGTATCGAGGATCTGGCCGGGCGCTTCAATCTCAACAGTCTCGTGCAGGAGCAACAGCCCAACGCGGCAGCCATTGCGCAGTTTCGCCGATTGCTGCAGCGCCTGCAGATCACCGAGCCCTATGCCGAACGGCTCGTTGACTGGATAGACAGCGACCAACAACCCAGCGGAGAACTGGGCGCAGAGGACAATGCCTATCTGTTGCTCGATCCGCCTTATCGCACGGCGGGCAGACGGCTCGAAGATATCTCCGAGCTGCGCCTGCTGCTCGACATGCGCGACGAGGATTTTCAGCGTCTGGCACCCTACGTCAGCGTGCTGCCGGCCGATACACCGCTGAACGTCAACACGGCCAGTGCGATGGTCCTGTCGAGCCTGTCCGACAGCCTCAGTCCCAGTGCCGCCGAGTCGCTGGTAAAGGCACGGCAGGCTGCCCCGTTCCGCGACACGGCCACGTTCATGGCGCAACCGGCGCTTGGCGGTGTCCAACTTCAAGGCACCAACATCGCGGTGACCAGTCAACTCTTCCAGGCCATCAGCGAGGTGCGCCTGGGAGATCGCCGCCTGGCGCTGGTGAGTCGCTTACGGCGCGAGGATAACGGCGATGTCCGAGTGCTGCAGCGCAACCTGGGGCAGCCGCCGCGGTTGCCCCGACCAACCAATGACGGAGATCGATAGCCGATGGACTGCCTGTTTCTACCCGCTGATTGCGGCGCCCGGATCGACCGCGATACCCGCGTCTACTGGCTACCGGGGGAGGGCGACGACGGCTGGATGCCGCTGGCCAATGTCATCGAGCGGGCTCCGGCGGCAGTGACGCTGGTGCTGCCGGCCGAGGTCTGCAGCTCGTTCGCAGTCAACCTGCCGACCCGCAAGGCGCGCTGGGTCAATCAGGCGCTGGCCTATGCCGTGGAGGAACTGCTCGCCGAGAACGTCGACGACCTGCACCTCACCCATGGCGATGCGCTGGAAGACGGGCGGCGTCGGGTCATCGCCATCCGCCGGCAGCTGCTGGCCGGCTGGCTGGAAGATTTGCAGGCACTCGGCCTGACCATCGTCGCGATTCATGTCGATGCCGATCTGCTCCCACGCGACGGCACACAGGTGCTGTTCATCGACGGGCGTACGCTACTCGGTGGTAGTCCGGAGGCCCGGCTGGCCTTTGAAAGCTCGCAGTGGCCGCACCTGGCCGGGCAGTGCCCCGCGCCACGTCATGGGCATGGCACGCTGGACGCAGCGCCATCGCCGCTCGACGACTACCAGCAGCTGGACGAGCCCTACCGCTTCCTCGCCTCGGGGCGCGCCGCTGCGCTCAATCTGGCGCAGGGCGACTTTGCTTTTCAGGCTGCGGGTAGCGGGCTCGGCCAATGGAAGCCAGTCATGGTCGTGTTGGCGCTTGTGCTGGCCGTGCAGCTGCTGTTCAACCTGGTCCAGGCCTGGACCCTGGAAAGCCAGGCCGAACGCTATGCCGAGGCAAGCCGAGCGCTCTATACCGAGTTGTTTCCCGAGGATCGGCGCATCGTCAATTTGCGTGCGCAGTTCGACGCGCACATCGGCCAGAGTGCCGGTGCGTCGGCTGAATTCATGCGCCTGCTGAATGAAGTGGCACTGGCAATGGCCGAGGGCATTCCCGTATCCATCGGCCAGCTTGATTTCAACCAGGCTCGGGGCGACCTCGCCCTGCAGGTGCGCGCCAGCGATTTCGCTGCGCTCGAGCAGTTGCGCCAGCGACTGGGGCAAACCGGGGAAAGCGTTCAGCTGGGGTCGGCCAGTCGTGACGGCGATGCCGTCAGCGCGCGCGTCGTGATCGGAGGCAGAGGATGAACCTGAGACAACAGATGCGCGTGCGCCTGGCCGAGTCGCCGATCTGGCTGCGGTGGCAGCGTCTACAGCCTCGCGAACGCCTTTCGCTCAGCCTGCTGGGCGCCTTTCTACTGGTAGTCCTGTTCTTGCTGCTCTGGCAGCCTGCACAGCAGCGCGCGCGCGATGCAAGGGATTACTTCGAGCAAGAGCGGGAACTGCATGCCTACCTCGAGCAGAACACCGAGCTTGCACGGCAGATGTCCCGTAGCAACCCGGTTTCCCTGGCACCGGATCAGTTGCAGGGGCTGGTGACGCAGAGTGCCCAGCAGAGGGGCCTGGCTATCGAGAGTTTCGACTTTGGGAACGATGGCAGCCTGCAGGTGACGCTCCCCGGCGCGTCGTATGGAGTGCTGTTGCGCTGGTTCGATGAGCTGCAGGCAGCCGGTGCGAGTCTCGCCGAGGTCAGTATCAGCCAGGTCGGGGAAGGGCTGGTCGATGCCCGTGTAAGCTTCCGTGCGGAAGGCTAGAGCGTCGCGCAACGCAAGCGGCGGACAGCTTCGTTAGCCAGCAGCACCGAGTGGGTGCTGCTATGCACGAGCTTACTGCGCGGGCTGGATCTGCATCGCCAGGGCGCGGAGCGCGGCTTCGGCGTCCAGCACTTTATTGACGACTTCGTTGGCTTTCTCACGGCTCAGCCCAAGGCGGTCGAACAGGTCCTGCGGGATCTCGCTGTAGGGTCCGGAGCCGATGCCACGGTTGCGCAGTAGCCGCAGCGCGAGGCAGACGAGGTTGGCGTGCCCGGCATGCTCACCCTGGTAATGCGGGTCATGCTGGAAGCGCAGCGCCGTTGCCAGCTCGTCCGGCATGCCCCAGTAACGCATCAGCCAGGCACCGATCTGCTCACGGGTGATGCCTAGCAGGTGCTGTTCGATCACGCTGTGGCTCAGGTGCGGGTTGACCTCCATATGCCGGCAGATCAGCGAGAAATGCGGTGGGAAGACGTGCGCCAGCACCAGATAGCCGAAGTTGTGCAGTAACCCGGCAAGATAGCTGAGGCCCGCCTCGGGGCGCTGGGTCCGCGGAATGGCGCGGTTAAGGCCCTCAATGACTGCTGCCGTGTAAATCGACTGTTGCCAGTAGGGCGTGGCCTGCTGCGGCTGATCCTTGGGCAGGCTCAGGGTCTTGCCCAACGCCAGGCCGAGCGCCAGATTGATCACCAAATCAAAGCCGAGAACCCGCACGATGGCGTCCTCCACCGAGCGGATCTTGCCGGGCGCGCGATAGTAAGGCGAAGCGGCCCAACTGACCACCTGCGCGGCCAGGGCTGGGTCGGTTTCGACTACACCGGTGATGTCATCGACCGTGGCGTCTGGATCGACGCGCAGCTTGATGATCTTTTGTGCGGTTTGCGCGAGCGGCGGGATTTCAATGGTCTCTTCGAGCCGCTTCTGAATGCGCCGTGCGGTGAAGCTCTGTACCGCCAGGGTGATTTCGGCGCTGTCTTCCTCCGGGCGGTCGAGGTTCGGCTGGATGGTGCTCAGCGATACGGCGAACTGGCCGGCGCTGGCCTTGCTGAGCAATTGCTTGAAGTCGTGGCTGGCCATCTCCAGCAACAGGCCGGGTTGGCCGCTGTCGACATACAGCACGGGCTGCTGCAGCAGGCGCTCTTCGTACAGGCAGGGCGAACTGGTCAGTGGCGGCAAGCCCGGCAGGACCTGCAAGCTGTGCTTGGCGAGCATACGTGCCAGGCGGTCCGGCTTGACGGCCAGCAGTTGACGACCAGTGAGTTCACCCAGGCGGGTCAGGTCAAGCAAGTGGTCTCGCGGGAATAGTACAAGCAAGGCACCGATGGCGTCATCTACCAGCGTCGCCTGTACCCGCTTTGCCGGGTCCAGCTCCGGGCTGTCGTCACGCGTCCGGTAGGGCAACGCCAGCTTATCCAGGAGCTGGACGATCAGGGCGGGGGGCGTAATTGAAGTAGTTGTATCGACAGCCGAGTTCATGAGCATGATCCGTCTTATTCCCGTGCGCCGCAGTATAGCCTTAGGTTTAGTCCGGTTAGGGTTTACCGACGAGCGTCAGACCTGACCGTATTGCTGGCCGTGGCGCAGCCAGCGCTCCAATAACGGGCTGACGTGTTGCGGCCAATGGGCGAGCAGTGCTTGCGCAGCATCTCGGACGGCGGGCAGCAGATCCGCGTCACGCATCAGATCCGCGACCTTGAATTGCAGCAATCCGGTTTGCCGGGTGCCAAGCATTTCGCCAGGGCCGCGCAACTCCAGATCCTTCTCAGCGATGACGAAGCCGTCGCAGGTTTCGCGCATGATCGCCAGCCGCTCGCGGCCGATCTGCGAAAGCGGCGGATGATAGAGCAGCACGCAGTGGCTGGCGGCGCTGCCGCGACCGACTCGCCCGCGTAGTTGGTGCAACTGGGCGAGGCCCAGGCGTTCGGGATTTTCGATGATCATCAGGCTCGAATTTGGCACGTCGACGCCAACCTCTATTACGGTGGTGGCGACCAGCAGTTGCAGTCGGCCTTCCTTGAACTCGGCCATAACCGCCGCTTTTTCTGCGGGCTTCATGCGGCCGTGGATAAGCCCCACGTTCAGCCCGCCAAGCGCCGCGGAGAGGTCCTCGAAGGTGGTTTCCGCTGCCTGGCAGGTCAGCTCCTCGGACTCTTCGATCAGGGTGCAGACCCAGTAGGCCTGGCGTCCCTCGTTGCAGGCTGAGCGTACTCGCTCGATGACTTCCAGCCGCCGGCTATCGGCCACCAGTACGGTATTGACCGGGGTTCGACCCGGCGGCAGCTCGTCGAGGATCGAGGTGTCCAGGTCGGCATAGGCGCTCATGGCCAGCGTCCGTGGAATGGGCGTGGCAGTCATGATCAGCTGGTGCGGGCAGAGCCGCCCCTCTACGCCCTTGCGGCGCAGGGCCAGACGCTGCTGAACGCCGAAACGGTGCTGCTCATCGATGATCACCAGCGCCAGGCGGCAGAACTGCACCTCGTCCTGAAACAGCGCGTGGGTCCCGACCACCATCGGGCAACCGGCCGCGATGCGTTCAAGGGCTGCTGCGCGTGCCTTGCCCTTGAGCTTGCCAGCCAGCCAGGCGACCTCGATGCCCAGCGGCTCCAGCCATTTGCAGAAGGTGATGAAGTGCTGTTCTGCAAGAATCTCGGTGGGTGCCATCAGGGCGACCTGATAGCCCGCCTCCAGCGCCTGCAGCGCGGCAAGGGCCGCCACAACGGTCTTGCCGGCGCCGACGTCGCCCTGCACCAGGCGCAGCATGGGCTCGTCCTGAGCGAGGTCATAGGCGATCTCGGCGCCAACGCGCTGCTGCGCGCCGGTGGGCTGAAAGCCTAGGTTGTTCAGATAGCGCTGTGGCAGGTTGCGCGCAACCGGCAGCGGCGGTGCGTGCTGGGCGCGGCTGCTCTCCCGCAAGCGTTCCATCGATAGCTGGTGGGTCAGCAATTCCTCGAACGCCAGGCGATGCTGCGCCCAGTGTCGGCCCTCGGCGAGTTCTTCCAGATCGGCATCTGGCGGGGGGCGATGCAGGTAGCGAATCGCCTCGTCCAGCTTGGCTAGCCGGTAGTCTCGGGTCAGCTCTTCAGGCAACCAGTCCGGCAGGCTGTGCGGGCCAAGCCGCGTGAGCGCTTGCGCCGTGAGCTGGCGCAAGCGCTGCTGGGTCAGGCCTTCGGTCGTGGGATAGATCGGTGTCAGGGTCTGCTCGACAGCCACCGGCTCACTGTCAGTAAGCGCGCGGTACTCGGGATGGTAGATCTCCAGGCCCGACGCCCCTGGGCGGGCCTCGCCATAGCAACGGACCTGGGTGCCGCGTTTGAGGGCTTCTTTCTGGGCCTGGCTGAAATGGTAAAAGCGCAGGCTAAGGCTGCCGCTGCCGTCGTGCAGGCGCACCAGCAGGCTGCGGCGTCGCCCCATCACAACATCAGCGCCGGTCACCGTACCTTCTACCACCGCATCCTGGCCGGGACGCAGTGCGCCGATCGGCACGATGCGTGTGCGGTCCTGGTAGCGCAGTGGCAGATGAAACAGCAGGTCCTGCAGCGTTTCCAGGCCGACCTTGGCGAGCTTTTCGGCCAGCGCCGCGCCGACGCCCTTAAGTGCGGTTACCGGGACCGCTGCCAGCTCGCTCATCGCGTCAGGCTTTGTCGGCGGGCGGTTTCGCCACCGAGCACAGGCGAATGGAGTCGGCCAGCACCTCAATGGCTCTCGGCCGTGGGAAGCTGGCGCGCCAGGCGATGGCCACGGTGCGGAACGGCACGGGCGGCGTCAGCGGGCGGATGTCCAGCACACCGGCGGAGTAGTGGTGACTGTCCACCGCAGAGAGCGGCAGGATCGATACGCCCAGCCCAGAAGCGACCATGTGGCGGATGGTTTCCAGTGATGAGGATTCCACCGTTGTATGGCTTGGCGCCTCGCCTTTGCGAGTGGTCGGGCAGGCTTCGAGCACCTGGTCGCGGAAACAGTGGCCTTCACCCAACAGCAGCAGGCTCTTGTCGTTGAGCATGTCGCTGTCGATGGTTTCCCGCTTCGCCCAGGGATGCCCGGCTGGCATCAGCACATAGAAGGGCTCGTCATACAGGGGCAGGGTCAGCACGTCGGCTTCCTGGAAGGGCAGCGCGATGATGATCGCGTCCAGTTCGCCGGTGCGCAGCTTGTCGCGCAGGATATGGGTGAAGTTCTCTTCGATGTACAGCGGCATGTCCGGCGCCACGCGGTGCAGCTGCGGGATCAGGTGGGGGAACATGTAGGGGCCGACGGTATAGATGGCACCGACCTTGAGCGGCGCGGCCAGCTGATTCTTGCCAGCCTGGGCCAGCTCACGAATGCTTTGCGCCTGCTCCAGCACCTTCTGCGCCTGGGTCACGATGCCTTCACCGACCGGCGTTAGCCGCACCGCGCTTTTGGTCCGCTCGAAGATCAGAACCCCAAGCTCATCCTCGAGCTTCTTTACGCCTACCGACAGCGTGGGTTGGCTGACATGGCAACGTTCGGCAGCGCGGCCGAAGTGCGATTCCTGGGCGAGCGTGACGATGTAGCGCAGTTCGGTCAGTGTCATAGTGTGATTCCATCAGAGTGCTGGTTAGCATAGCCTTTGCTCGTGTTCGAACCAACTGGCCAGTGGCCGTTCCCTTATTAGTGATCAGCGGAAATCCTGCTGACAGCAGTACACTCAGGCAAGGCGGGCCGAATGGTGGTCCGCAACGGTTAAGGAGCAACCGCCATGGCAACTCGTCTCTCTGTAATGATCGCCGGCTGCGGCGACGTCGGTAGTCGTCTCGGCCTGAAACTCAGCCGGGAAGGCTGGACGGTTTATGGGCTGCGCCGTCAGGCCGCAAGCCTGCCGGTGCCAATTCTGCCGGTCAAAGGCGACTTGTCTGCTGCGGAAGTACCGCGTGGTTGGCCAAACGGCAAGCTGGACTATCTGGTGTATGCCGCCTCGGCCAATCAGCATGACGAACCCGGGTATCGCCAGGCCTATGTCGAGGGGCTGCGCAATGCGCTGGGCTGGCTGGAGCAGCGTGGGCAGCGGCCGAAGCGCGTCTTCTTTGTTTCCAGCACCGGCGTTTATGCGCAGAACGGTGGCGAGTGGATCGATGAAACTTCCGCCACCGAGCCCACGGGTTACACCGGACAGGTGATGCTCGAGGCTGAACGGCTGGCGCTCGAGTGCGGTTTCCCGGCGACGCGCGTGCGCATGGCCGGGCTCTACGATCCGGTGCGCCCGTGGATGCAGAACCAGGTCCGCTCGGGGTTGCGGGTCGAGCGTGATCCGCCGCAGTACAGCAACCGCATCCACCGTGACGATGCGGCCGCGCTACTGGCGTGCCTCCTGCAGACCGATCTGGCTGGCGGTAATCTTGAAGACTGTTATCTCGGTGTGGATGACGATCCCGCTCCGCTGCACGAGGTGGTCGACTGGCTGCGTGAGCGACTGGGCGTCACTCACTGGGCCGAACAGACCATGACCCGTCGCGCCGGCAGCAAGCGCTGCAGCAACGCCCGCGCCCGGGCCCTAGGATGGGTGCCGCAGTATCCCAGCTATCGAAACGGTTACGCCTCCATCCGCCCGGGAAAAGGCTGAGCGTCAACGAGGCCCGCAACGATTACCGTGGCTTCTATAGGAGCCAGGGGACGCCCAGCCCTTGCTGGCGATCCGTGTTGTTGCGCCGAGACCTGTTGCGCCGAGACGGGTCCCGCCACCTCATCGCGAGCAAGCTCTCCTGCGAAAAGCGATATGCCCTGTCCGCGATGCTCACCACAGAAGATACGAGCGCGCCCTAAACAGCCGATATAACGTTTCAATCAGGCGCCAATGATCACTGTTCGTCGGTGATTTCGCTTCATTCTGCCGGAATCAGGCAACTCTGCCGGCACGCTGCTTACTAAAAACCTGATAGCACGTACGCCGTACACCCTGCCGCACGGCAGCAGTCGGGTCAGGAGCAGCTGCCGCATCGCGGCGAAGACATCAGGAAGAACCAACCACGGCGGCGTTTTCGAACACCGAAGCAGGAGATTTTTTCCAATGAGAGCCCTTCGCTGGCACGGTAAGCACGACATCCGCTGCGACAACCATGTACCCGATCCGTCTATTGAGGACCCGCGTGACGCCATCATCAAGGTGTCGTCCTGTGCCATCTGCGGCTCCGATCTACACCTTTACGACGGCTTCATGCCAGGCATGCAGCACGGCGACATCATGGGCCACGAGTTCATGGGCGAGGTGATGGAAGTCGGCTCGGCAAACAAGAAGCTCAAGGTCGGCGACCGCGTGGTGGTGCCTTTCACCATCGTTTGTGGTGAATGCGACCAGTGCCGGCGCGGCAACTTCTCGGTGTGCGAGCGCACCAACCGCAACAAGGATGTCGCTGACAAGGTCTTCGGCCATACCACCGCCGGGCTCTATGGTTACACCCACCTCACCGGCGGGTACGCCGGGGGGCAGGCCGAGTTCGTCCGTGTGCCCTATGCCGACGTCGGCCCCGTAGTGGTCCCGGATGGCATGACCGACGAGCAAGTGCTGTTCCTCGGCGACATCCTGCCCACCGGCTGGCAGGCCGCGGCGCAATGCGACATCCAGCCCACCGATACCGTGGCCGTCTGGGGCGCAGGTCCGGTCGGCCAGTTCGCCATTCGCAGCGCGATCATGATGGGTGCCGAGCAGGTCATCTGCATCGACAATGTGCCCGAGCGGTTGTCCATGGCACGTGCCGGTGGCGCCATCACCATCAACTTCGATGAAGAAAGCGTGCTCGAGCGACTCAAGGAACTGACCCGCGGCAAGGGCCCGGAAAAGTGCATCGACTCGGTGGGCATGGAGGCGCACGCCGCGCGCTCTATCGATTCCATGTACGACCGTGCCAAGCAGGCACTGATGATGGAAAGCGACCGCCCTCATGTGCTGCGCGAAATGATCTACGTCTGCCGGCCGGGCGGCATCATCTCGATACCAGGCGTCTATGGCGGGTTGATCGACAAGATCCCGTTTGGCGCGGCGATGAACAAGGCGCTGACCTTCCGCATGGGCCAGACCCACGTAAACCGCTGGACCGACGACCTGCTCAAGCGGATTCAGGAAGGCCAGATCGACCCATCCTTCGTCATCACCCACACCGTCAGCCTCGAACAGGGGCCGGAGATGTACAAGACATTCCGCGACAAGCATGACGGCTGCATCAAGGTCGTTCTCAAACCCTGAGCCAGACCCTGTGGGAACGGCTGCGCTCGGCCGATCACCTTGCCAGAGCTACTTGCAGCGTTTTCACGGGGCCCGATAGGGCCGTTCTCGCGACTCGGGACGGCAACTGAGGAGGTATTTCATGAGCGTTCCACATCGTGTCACCCATACCAACCATTCAGCCCGCACGCTGGCCCGAGGCCTTGGCTGGTTCAGCATCGGCCTGGGCTTGGCCGAAGTGCTGATGCCAGGCAAGCTGGCGCGATTCCTCGGCGTACCCGGCAACGAGGGCATGATCCGCGCGTGTGGCGCCCGGGAGATCGCTACCGGTGTCGGCCTGCTGCTCACCGACGATCCCAAGCCGTGGATCTACGGTCGCATCGGTGGCGATGCGCTGGATCTCGTCGGCCTGGGCCTGAGCATCGAGAACGGTACCGAGCAGGTCAATGCAGCGATTGCCGCTGGTGCCGTGGCTGGCATCACCGCGCTGGATATCTCCTGCGCCAAGGGTCTGGCGAGCGAAGACCAGCTAGTTATCGAGTGGGATTACAGCGACCGAAGCGGCTTCCCGCAGGGCGCCGATGCCATGCGTGGCCGGGTCGAAGCGGAGTTCGCGGCAGGGCGCGCCGAGCCGAATGGCTACAGTCCTTCGACAATGTTGCATTGAGGTTTGGGTGTGGAGAGGCAACCACAGAGTGGTTGGTGGCGTGGTTTAGCCCCAATGGGCGATACCGTGTCATCAAGCCACTCGATACGAGCTTGAGCCACATATTCAAACATCAGCTATCAGCATGTCTCCGATAGCCCGCGAAGAAGCCATTCTTTGCTAAGGTTTGCCGCCGGCTCGCCCCGGCCATATTGTCCCGCACAGCCAGCCTGCTGTCGGTAAACCTGCCGTTGAGTATTCATGTCCGCCGTCGTCAATGTTGTCCTGCCGGTTTTCGCGCTGATTTTCCTGGGATTTGTCTGTCGCCGTACCGGTCGTATGGGGCCTACCGGTGCCTCCGAGCTGAACCGGTTCGTGGTTTGGCTGGGGTTGCCGGCGCTGTTGTTCAGCGTCGTCGCTAATTCCACCTGGGATCAGCTCTGGCAGCCGGGCTTCATTACGGCGTTCTCGGTGGGCTGCCTAGGCGTGTTTGGTTTCACGCTTGGCTATCGACTGTGGCAAAAGCAGCCGTTGGCCGACGCCAGCCTCGATGCGCTCGGCGCATCCTATGCCAACACTGGCTACATCGGCATTCCGCTGTGCATGCTGGTGCTGGGTGACGAAGCGCTGCAGCCGGCTATGGTCGCCTGCATTGTGGTCGTCTGCGTGCTGTTCGCCATTGCGCTGGCGTGTGTGGAAACCGGGCTGCACGCTGGCCAAGGCGTCAGCCGTACCCTGCGAAAGGTCAGCGTCGCGTTACTGCGCAACCCCCTGGTGGTGGCGCCGATGCTGGGTGGGGTCTGGGCGGCGAGCGGGCTGAGCTTGCCGGTGCCGGTGGCGACGCTGCTGAAGTTGCTGGGCGCCGCGGCTGCGCCCTGCGCGTTGGTTTCGTTGGGGTTGTTCCTCGCGCAGCCACAGCCGGGCGGCAAGGTCAGCGGCGTATGGCCGCTGGTCTCGCTTAAGCTCGTGGTTCAGCCGCTGATTACCTGGTTTCTGGCATTTCAAGTCTTCGAGCTGCCGGCGCTGTGGGCCTACTCGGCATTGCTGCTGAGCGCGCTGCCCACCGGCACCGGGCCTTACATGCTCGCCGAGTTCTATGGGCGGGAGGCGTCGAGAGTGTCGCGCGTGGTGCTGCTGTCGACACTTGGCTCGCTAGTTACGCTGTCGGCCTGCCTGGTGCTGCTTCCCATATAGAGGTGCTATACGCGTGGACACGCTTTCGGCGTTATCCACCCACGCCTGCGCCGGCGGTAGGGTGGAAAACCGCAGAGCGTTTTCCACGCGGTAACCATCAGTTCGCCGGGCGAGTCACTTCCAACACCACCGCTGCGATCCGATCACACTCGGTATAGGCGCCGTCGAGCAGCTCCTCGCCAAATACGTCGGGGTCGACTTCCCGGTAACGCCATTCCAGCCCACGGCCTTCGAGGCGTTGTTCGATCTCCCGGCGGAAGGGGTCCTGGTTGCCCTTCATCGCCACGCCGGTATAGAGCAGCAAGGTGCCGCATGGGGCGAGGCGCTGCAGCGCGCAATCGAAAATAGCCAGGGACAACCCGGCCCCCAGGGGGCCACCACCGTGGCGATAGGCGCGCTCGTCCGGATCGACCAGATACGGCGGGTTGGCTAGGATAAGGTCGAATTCACCATCGACGTCATTGAGCAGGTCGCTGTGGCGAGGCTTCAAATTCTCAGCGCCGGCCAGGGCGGCATTGACGCGGGTCATGCGTAGCGCGGACGGGTTGATGTCCACCGCCAGCACCTCGGCCTGCGGCCGCGCCAGCGCCGTCAGAATCGCTCCGGCGCCCGAGCCGCAACCGATATCCACGGCGCGCCCGATATGCCCTTTGTGATTGTTCAGGTGGGCCTGGATCGCGTTGGCGAACCGGTAGGTGTCCGGGCCGAAGAACACCGCATCTGTCGCATCGGTTGGGTAGGCCGAATGAACGAACAGCTGGCCATCGAGACTCGACATTCGCACCCGGCTGCGCCAGCGTGAATCGCAGGGTGCAAGCACGCCGGCTTGGTCCATCAGGCTGAAGATTGCAGGCGGCAGCAGCTCATGCTGGAACGGTCGGCTCCAGCCGAACACGCCTGTCAGATCCTTCGCTAACTGATTTTCCACCCGTGCATTGACCCGCTCATGGGTCAATGGCGTGGGGGTGATGAAATGGTAGCCGCGCTCACGCAGCGCCTGAGCCAGGTGCAGCAGCGCGCGGTCCTGGGCAGTTTCCGTGGTCATGTCAGATTCCCTGGCGAGTTCGCCTCAATTGAACAGTCCGGTGAAGATGCGGGTGGCCAGCAACCCCGCCGCGCTGTGATGGCGTGTCGGAGCCAGCAGCGGCAACAGGTGGCGCATGCGCGCCTCGCGTGTCGGCAGCTGTGTCAGCTGCTGTTCGAGCAGCAAAGTTTCCTGATCGAAGTCGCTGACCGGCACGCCTTGCTGCACGAGCGCCGGTTTCGCTGGCCGCTCTGCGGTTGACCGTCGGCGACTGTTGAACGGCACCTGGCGTTGAGCGAGCGAAGGATGCGGCTTGCCGCGCGTGGGCGGCTGCTCGGCCAGCCAGTCACCTGCAATCCAATCATGGATCAGTTGTTGTTCATGGGCACTGAAGACCCCGAACATCGGCGCCTGTTCACCGGTAATCAACTGCCAGAAGCGGCTGTTTTGCGGATCTTCGTGACGCTTGATCCAGCTGCGGCGCTGCAGCGTCTTGATGAATTGCGGGATATGTTCGGGTTCGGCCAACCATTGGTTTACGGTACGACCATCGAAGCGGCAGTAATCCGAGTGCACGAACTGACCGACGCCAGCCTTCTTCTCCAGCACACGCATCACTTCCTGCTCCGGATCGAAGCCGGCAATCACCGAAAGCGTGCTGGCGCCCAGATCATTGAGGCGATAGCCGTTCAAGACCCGGCGATAGAACTCATCGCTGTCACCCACCTGCGGCCAGGCGGCGAGCAAACCCTGAATGGCCTTCTTGGCGTGGCCGTTGTCGGCGTTATCGACCGTCACGTGCAAGGTGAAGTAATAAGGGTCAATGCCCAGTTCGGTGAGCTCGTAGGAGCTGATCAAGAGATGCAGCGGAAGCTGTTCATAGCCGAGATTGAAGCCGATCACCTCGGGGAGGAACTGCTCGGCGTGCTCGGCCAGTGCCAGCTGGATGGCCCCCTGGACGAAGTTGTCGTCATCAAGATTCTGCCAGTCATCACAGCCCTGGCTGGCGAGCAGCTTGCGGTAGAGCACTACGTGGTTCTTTTCCGGCTGCCCTTCGCCCAGCTCTTCCAGATAGGTCTGGATCAGCGAGGTGAAACGCGCGTCATCCCAACGCTGCAGCAGGCCATAAAGCCAGGCACCGTCGACCAGCTTCGTTGGCGCCACGCCTCGCAGAAAGTGGAGCGCGTGAGCCTTGCTGGTGAAATAGCGGCGCGGGCCGCAGGCGCGTCGCTCGTCGAGGTAGGCCTGGTATTGCCCACCGACTTTTGCCGTATGCGCGTCCAGCCAATCCCCTAGCCCTGTCGGATCTGGCGGCAGGTCGCAGGGTAGCGTTGAGGCCTCGTCCAGCTGGGCATTGAGATAGTCCGCGGCGCGGTTGCGCACGGCTGCATCGTCGGGTGCGTCGAGCAGGGCGAAGTAAAGCGCCCTGGAAGGCGCTGCCACTCCGCATGTCACGGGAGTGGGATCGACGGGCAGGCTTCGAGTCAGTTGCATAAATTCACACGGAGGCAGTGGGGAAGTCCCCAGATGATTTTTTGGCCGTCACTGTGCCGGATTAGTTCAGCGCGCCTGCCGAATGGCCCGGCATCTCGGCAGATTTGCATGCAACTTCTGCGATTGCGCGTCTTCCTAACCTATGGGGATGCCGAGCGGTGTCCGATAAGCAACCAGACGGAGGTCCCATGAACCAATCCGAACGCGGCAATGAAAACCTGGAGACGATCAACGATCGCAACGACGAGCGTGTCGACCAGGCGAGCAGGACCACTAACGGCGAAGCCGCTGGCGGCGATCGTGACGACGTGCCAGGCGGCGCCTACAACGTGCCGCCGGGAATGGCGGACGAGGTCAGCGACGAGGACGCGGTGAAGCGCGACAAGCGGGACCGCCCAGAGCGCTAGCCTATAGCGGAGCGGCGGTTCGGCCCCGCTCCGCTGCCAGAAATAATTTTTAGGACGACCCTTAAGTTTCGCTGTGTTTCGGTCGCCTGCAGCCTTTAGTAGCCGCTATGGTCATGCCCGGGAGGACGCTCCCGAGAGCCGCGCGGCAGAAAACGGACTGCCAGAACCTGACCATGCGCCAACACAGCCGCCTCACCTTTCGCCATCTCAGTCGTATCCAGGTCACCAATCGTCTCAGCGGCGACCCCATGGGCTATGTGGCTGACCTGTCGATCGGTGGGTTACGGCTGGTCGCGAAGCAGCCATTGGGCATGAGCGGCTGCTATGAAATGTGCCTTCATGTGCCGACCGTAGGTGATCGAACCCGGGAAGTGCAGGTCGTCGTGCTCTGCCAGTGGGTGCGCAAGGACTCCCGTCGCGACAGTTTCGAGATGGGCTTTTCCCTGGATCGACCCAGCGAGGAGTACACCCGGCTGATCGGCGAGCTGATGCCCAAGCGGCGCGACTAACGATTCACCACCTTTGCCGGCAACGCGATCACCAGCAGCGAGCCGAGCACCAGACACGCCGCGAAAAACCACAGCGCCGCACCGCTCTCCCCGGTGAGGTCCAGCGTGACGCCGATCAATGTGTTGCTCACCAAGCCGGCGATGTTGGCTAACGAGCACGCCAGGGCGAAGCCGGTGGCCGCTGCAGTGCCGGTGAGAAAGGTCGCCGGCAGGCTGAAAAACACCGGAACCGCGCCGATGATTGCAGCCTGGGCGATGGAGAACAGCAGAACCGTAGCCATCACGTTGTCGGTGAACGCGGTACTGGTTGCCATGGCGGCGGCGCCGATCCAGAACGGCAGGATGATGTGCCAGCGTCGCTCGCGGAAGCGGTCGGAACTGGCGCCCAGTACCAGCATGCCAATCACCGCGGCGATGCTGGGCACGGCGGTCAATAGGCCGATCTCCGACACATCACTGACGCCGGCGTTGCGGATGAAGGTCGGCATCCAGAAGCCCAGGGCGTAAGCGCTCAGCAGAATCGCGAAATCGATCCCGCCGAGCATCCACACCTTGAGGTTGAAGAAGCCCTGACGGAAAGTCTCGCCGCTGGCCGGGCTCTGCGCCTCATCCACGGTCAGGTCGCGCAGTACCTGCCCCTGCTCGTGAATGTCCAGCCAGGCGGCACGCTTCGGGCCCTCAGGCAGCATGCGCAGTGCCAACAGCCCGAGCAGCACGCTGGGAATGCCTTCGAGCAGGAACAGCCATTGCCAGCCCCGCAGGCCTTGCACCTGATCGAACGCACCGAGGATCCATCCGGACAAGGGCGCACCAATCACGCTCGACAGCGGCAAGCCGATCATGAACAAAGCGATGATTCGCCCCCGGCGGTAGGTCGGGAACCACAACGTCAGATAATAGAGCACGCCCGGCAGAAATCCCGCCTCGGCGATGCCCAGCAACAGACGCACCACGTAGAACTGGGCGGGTGTGGTGACCAGCATGGTGCAGGCCGACAGTACGCCCCAGGTGATCATGATCCGCGCGATCCAAACCCGCGCACCGACGCGCTTGAGGATCAGGTTACTGGGCACTTCGAAGAGGATATAGCCGACGAAGAAAAGACCTGCACCAAGGCCGAACGCCGCTTCGCTGAGTCCGAGTTGCTCAGCCATCTGCAGCTTGGCGAAGCCTACGTTGATGCGGTCCAGGTAGGCGGCAAGGTAGCAGAAGCAGAGGAACGGGATCAGCCGCCAGGCGATCTTCCGATAGAGACGCGGGTTGTTCGGCTCGCCGCTAACGGCATGGGCATCTGGCGCGGGCGCCATCGGTCGTCTCCGTGTCTGAGGGGTTCTGAGCAAGCCAAACATGTTAATGGATGCCAGGCTGCCGAGTCAGAACCTCTGACCCAGGGCGCGCGGCAGAATGTTCCTGAACGCGTGAGCAGTGATGACGGGCGGGCGCAGCGCGACGCTAACCGTCCGTCCGCAAGCATCAGAATTGCGACACGGAGCATGGCTGCTTCAAGCAACTGCAGCGGCAAGGCTCAGAGTTAAACTCATCCAAGCAGCAGCCTTTATCGGTCGGTGCTTAAGTGGCCAGCAAGTTCGACGTTTTCGGTCCATGTAGGCTGAGCCAGTGCGAACTCGGCACTTCTGAGCCTGTCGCACCTGTTCGACCGGTGCTCTTCGGTGCGCCTGAAATAGTCCGGCACTCGCAACCCAACGGAGACAGTCATGACCTCACAGTGGATCGACATTCCCGCGCAAGACGGCAACACCTTCAAGGGCTACCTGGCGCTGCCGCCAGCAGGCCATGGTCCCGGCATCGTGCTGATTCAGGAAATCTTCGGTGTGAACGAGCATATCCAGTCGGTTGCCGATCAGTATGCGTCCGATGGTTACGTGGTACTGGCGCCGGATCTGTTCTGGCGCAGCGAGCCGGGGGTCAAGCTCGGCTATGACGGCGACGACTGGGAACGGGCCTTTGCGCTCATGAAAGCGCTGGACTTCGACCTTGCCATCGACGACCTGCGCCGCAGCGTCGAGCTGCTTCGTGAGCGCGATGACTGCAATGGCCGCGTGGCCTCGGTGGGTTACTGCATGGGCGGCGTGCTGTCGTTTTTGAGCGCGGCCAATGCAGGCGTCGACGCCGCTGTGTGCTACTACCCCGGCAGCATCGAAAAGCGTCTGGATCAGGCCGAGAAGATCAAGTGCCCGACGCTGTTTCACTTCGCCGAGGAGGACGACCACATCGACAGCGACGCGGTAGCCGCCGTGCAGGAAAAGATGGCCCAGGTCGGTGGGGCTCAGATCGAGACCTACCCAGGCGTTGACCATGGCTTCAACTGCTGGGCACGGCCTATGTACAACCAGAACGCTGCGGCGCTGGCGCATGGGCGCAGCCTGGTGTTTCTGGCTGAGAACCTCTAAGCAGTCCAGGCGGTTGTTCGCTCGGAAGCTACGAGTGGCCGATGATCGCGAGCAAGCTCGCTCCTACAAGGCGATCAAGCGCCGTGTGGACCTGTAGGAGCCAGCTTGCTGGCGAACCGGGAACTCTCACGGGGTAAGCGACCGCAACGGGCGCGGCTGCGGCATTGCCTACCTGATCTTTCGCGAGCAAGCTCGCTCCTACAAAAGCAGCCGCTCGCGGCGAACGGGGCGCACTCTTTCAACTGAAGGAGCCAGCTTGCTGGCGATCCCCGGCATCGCGAGTCGCGGGGATCGCTGGCAGCCGGTCAGGGCCGTGCCGGTTAACCCAGTGTGCCGAGAATGTTCACCCCGACCCGGTCTGGAATTTCGTTCTGCGACAGCACATGCAATCCCGGGCTGAACACCCGTGCGTAGCGCGACAGCAGCGGGCGCAGCTGCGGCATCACGGTGAGGATCGGCGGGTGGCCATCCTTGCGCAGCTTTTCCTTTACCACCGGCATGCTGTTCTGCAGCTGGTTGAGCAGGCTGGGTTCCACCGGAATGTTGTCCAGACTCACCTGGCCGGCCTGCTGGGCAATCGCCAGGGCGTTGAGCAGCGTGTTTTCCAAGGCATTTTCCAGCACGAACACCGCAAGTTCACGACGGTCTCCTGCAATCATCGAGACGATGCTGCGGCGCAGGGCATAGCGCACATCCGCAGCCAACAGCACCGGGTCCTTGGTGGTTTCGCTGCATTCGAGCAGGGTGCTGGCAATGGTTTCGATGTCGCGCAGCGGCACTTCTTCCTGTAGCAGCTGACGGTATACGCGCATCTGCTGGGTGTAGCTCAGTGCGTTCTTCAGGCTTTCGGCGAGCTTCGGGGCCTGCAGGGTCAAGCGCTGCATCAGGTGTTCGACGTCATCGTGCTTGAACAGGTCCGGCAGGTGCTCGCGCACCACCTTGTTCAGGTGCGTGGCGACCACGCTGGCGCAGTCGATGACCTGATAACCGAGGTTCAGCGCGCGGGATTTGTCCGACGGCTGAATCCACACCACCTGCATGCGGTACGCAGGATCGGTGCCGAGGATGCCATCGATCTCGCCATAGAGCTCCGGCGACGGGATCGCCATCAGACGGTCGGCGTGCAGTTCGGCGCCGTCGATCTTTTCGCCGTTGATGTAGATGTCGTATTGCGAGGCCTTGAGTCGCAGGCTGTCGCGGATCTGCACTTCCGGCAACAGGAAGCCCAGGTGCTCGGACAGCGTCTGGCGCACGCCACGCACCCGCGCCGGCAGCGGCGCACCGGAGGCTTCATTGACCAGCCCGACCAGTTTGTAGCCCAGCGAAATCGACAGCCGCTCGACCAGCGGGATGTCTTCCCAGGCAAGGTTCTGCGCTTTTTCCTTGTCCATCGCCTGGCCGATGGCCTGGATTTCCGTAAGGTCGGCGCCAGCAGCTGGCGGCTCGTGCAGCGACACCCGCCAGGCGATGAACCCAATCAGCGCGGCGAAGCCGATGAACGCCAGGTGTGGCATGCCCGGCACCAGGCCAAGCACGAAAAGAATGCCGGCCACGGTGTATAGCGAAGCCGGGTTGGCCAGCAACTGGCGCTGGACCTGGCTGGTGATGTCGCTGGATTCGTTGATCCGGGTGACGATGATCGCGGCCGCGGTGGACAGGAGCAGCGCGGGAATCTGCGCGACCAGGCCGTCACCGATGGTCAGCAGCGCGTATTGTTTGAAGGCTTCGCCGGCCGCCAGGTCATGGACGAAGACGCCGATGGCGAAACCGCCGAACAGGTTGATCAAGAGGATCAGGATGCCGGCGATGGCGTCGCCGCGAACAAACTTCGAAGCACCATCCATTGCGCCGTAGAAGTCGGCTTCCTTGGCCACTTCCTGACGGCGGGCCTTGGCTTCTTCGTTGGTCACCAGCCCGGCGTTGAGGTCGGCGTCGATGGCCATCTGCTTGCCCGGCAGGGCGTCGAGGGTGAAGCGCGCAGTCACTTCCGAGATCCGCTCGCCGCCCTTGGTGATGACGATGAAGTTGATGATCATCAGGATGATGAACACCACCAAGCCGACGATGAAGTTGCCGCCAATGACCACCTCACCGAAGGCTTCGATCACCTTGCCCGCCGCGCCCGTGCCGGTATGGCCCTCGAGCAGCACCACCCGTGTGGAGGCGACGTTGAGCGTCAGGCGCATCAGTGTGGTGATCAGGATCACCGTCGGGAACAGCGAGAAGTCCAGCGGACTCTTCGATGACACGCTGACCAGCAGCACCAGGATCGACATCGCGATGTTGAAGGTGAACAGCACGTCCAGCAGCTGCGGCGGCAGCGGCAGGATGATCATCGCCAGGATCGACAGGATGATCAGCGGGATCCCAATCCGACCGCTGCTAAAGGTCGGGGTCAGTTTCTGAATCAGGCTCATGATCGCGCTCGGTTGAACAGTTCTTCGGGAATATGAATGTCGCTGGCCAGCCTGGGCTTGGCCCGGCGACCCTGTTTCCAGGCCTTGAGCTGGAGGATGTAGGTCAACACGTGGGCGACCGCCGTGTAGAGCGGCGCCGGAATCTGCTGGTTGACCTGGGTGCTGAAGTAGATCGCCCGCGCCAGCGGCGGCAGCTCGACCACCTCCAGGTTGTTGGCCTGGGCCAGCTTGCGGATGTACAGCGCGGTTTCATCGACACCACGTGCGATGACGAAGGGTGTTTCGGCCTTCTTCGGGTCGTACTTGAGCGCCACGGCGTAATGCGTCGGGTTGACGATCACCACATCGGCGTCCTTGATCACCCGGCTGATCTGCCGCTGGGCCAGCTGGCGCTGCAACTGCTTGATCCGCGCCTTCACCTCGGGCCGGCCTTCCTGGTTCTTGTGCTCTTCCTTGCGCTCCTGCTTGGTCATGCGCATTTTTTTCAGGAAGAAGAAGCGCTGCAGCGGGATATCGATCAGCGAGAACAGCAGAAACACCATCAGCAACGCGATCGCCAGATCGAAGGTCAGCGAAAAGGCACTCCCTATGGCATTGCTGATATCGCTGCGTTGCAGGGCGATCAGCTTGGGCGCGGCGTAGTAAAGCTGGCCGACGGCGACGCCGAGCAGGGTGGTGATCTTCAGCAGCGACTTGAGCAGCTCGGTCCAGTTCTGCGCACCCACCATCCGACCCAGGCCGGTAATCGGGTTGAGCTTGCTGAACTTGGGGGCGAAGTTCTTCGAGGCGAACACCCAACCGCCCGGGACCAGTGCGAAGGCGATCACCAGAACCGGCGTCACCAGCAACGGCAGCAGTACGGCGATGAACACCAGCAGGTTGTGGGTGAGGATCAGCTGCAGGTCATCGAGCGTCATTTCGCTGTGATGAAAGTTGATGTACGAGTAGGTGAACGCCTGCTGCAGGCCATCGAAAAAGAAGCCGAAGCTGAACTTCAGCACCAGCAGCGTCGCCAGCAACGAGACGGTTGTGGCGACGTCCTTGGAGCGGGTGACTTGCCCATCGTCGCGACTCTTCTTGAGTTTCTGCTCGGAGGCCTCTTCTGTTTTGTCCTGGGTACTGTTTTCAGACATTGCGGCCGCTCCGCAAGATCTCACCAATGTTGCCCAGCAGCTCTCGGGTCAGGTGCAGGTAGGCTTCCGAGAGGTTCGGCAGGGTCAGGTAGATCAGCGTCAGCCCGGCGATGATCGCCATTGGAAAGCCCAGCGAGAACAGGTTCATCGCCGGCGAAATGCGGTTGAGCAGGCCAAAGCAGAACTGCACCAGCGTCATGCAGAAGACGATGGGTAGCGCAATCAGCAGGGCGGCGGAAATCACCCAGCTCAGGGACAGAGCGATGGTCTGCAACCCGTCGAAATGAATGCCGCTGCCGACAGGCCAGAAGATAAAGCTCTGGTAGATGATGGTGACGATCACCAGATGGCCGTCGGTGGCGAAGAACAATAGGGCAAGCAGGATGAAATACAGCTGGTAGACGATCGAGGCCGAGGACACGCCGTTCATGGGGTCGTTGAACACCGCCATGGACAGGCCGAGCTGGGTGGAGACGATGTCGCCGATGAGGGTGAATACCGTGAACACCAGCATCAGCGCCACGCCCAGCAGCAGACCCATGGCGATCTGCTCCAGCGCGGTTAGGATGCCCTTCATCGACAACGGGTCGATGGGCGCGGTCGGCGGCAGGGCGGCGGTGAGCACCACCGTCAGGGCCAGTGCCAACAACACCCGCGCGCGGATGCTCAGCGACTTGTGGCTGAACATCGGCGCTAGGCTGAACACGGCCATGATCCGGCAGAACGGCCACCAGTACCCCAGCAACGATTGCAGGTACTGACCGGCCTGCATGATGGGTTCGTTGCCCACGGCTAACCGACCAGCCGCCCGGCTTGGGTGAAGGTTTCGATGAACAGGTCGCTGAAGGTGCGCAGAATCCAGTGCCCGGCGAACACCAGCATGCCGAGGGTGATCAGCAGGCGAGGGAGGAAGCTCAGCATCTGTTCGTTGATCTGCGTGGCGGCCTGGAAAATGCTGATCAGCAGGCCGCCAAGCAGGCTCGGCACCACCAGCACGCAGACCACCAGCACGATGACGTGGATGGCGTTGGAGACGATGTTGACAGCGGTGTCGGGGGTTAGCATTTATGCACCTGCGAGGTGAAGGCGGTTTTGCAGTTCAGAGCAGCAGCGAGTCGGTGTAGGAGCGAGCTTGCTCGCGAAGCTTTTTGGTTTGCGCTTCGGGAGGTACGGCCTATTTGCAGGGTTGGCTGAGGCATTGGTTTCGCCCAGCAGGGCGAAACCTACGGTGCGGAGCGACGACGGAGCCGGGCTATACGAAGATGGCCGTATCGCCCCTTGATCGCGAGCAAGCTCGCTCCTACGGAAAGCGATGGAGCGTTCAGCATAGGGGGAACGATGACTCATCTCAGCGTCCCCTAAAACGGCTGAATACTGGTGGTCAGGGTCCCCATCAACAACGCCCACCCATCCACCAACACAAACACCATCAGCTTGAACGGCAGCGAAATCATCATCGGCGAGAGCATCATCATGCCCATCGCCATCAGCACGCTGGCGACCACCAGGTCGATCACCAGAAACGGCACGAAGATCATGAAGCCCAGCTGGAACGCAGTCTTCAGCTCGCTCAGCACAAACGCCGGCAGCAGCAGGGAGAAGTCCAGCTCATCGAGGTTCTCGGGAATTTCTTCACCGGCCAGCGACACCATGGTTTCCAGCGAAGACTTGTTGGTCTGCGCCAGCATGAAGTCCGACAGGCTGGCTTTGGAAACGTCGAGCGCCTGCTCCAGGCTGATCTCGTCGTTCTGGAACGGCTCGAAGGCGGCGCTGTGGATTTCCTGCCAGACCGGCCGCATCACCAGCAGGGTGACGATCAGCGCGATGCCGATCAGCACCTGGTTCGGCGGGCTCTGTTGCAGGCCGATGGCCTGACGGAGGATGGCCAGCACGATGATGAAGCGGGTAAAGCAGGTCATCATCATCAGCATCGCCGGCAGGAAGCCCAGCAGCGTCATGATGATCAGGATCTGCAGCTTGATGCTGAATTCCTGGCCGTTCTCGGTTTCGTTCAGGTTGAACAGGGTGATTTCACCACCGGCAGCCTGGGCCGCCAGCGGGAACAGGCCGGCCAGCAGCAGAGGCAGCAGCAACAGCCAGCGGCGCAGTTTCATTGCGTCAGCGCATCCAGACCGACGCCGGACAGCTCGACGATGCGCAGGCCGTAGCTGCCGTTCATCACCACCACTTCGGCCTTGGCGAACAGGGTGCCGTTGACCTTCACGTCCAGCGGCTCGCCGGCCACCTTGTCGAGCACGATGACGCTGCTGGTGTCGCACTCCATCAGTTCTTTGAGCGAAATCTCTGCCGACGCCACTTCCAGCGTGACGTTGACCGGAATCTTGCCGAAGAAGCTCAGGTCCTGGCGCGGCGCCTGAGGCTGCGGGGCGGGGGCAGCGGCTGGCTCGTCGGTGCCGTCGAGGCTCAGGTCGCCCTCGTTGATGAGGTTCTCGAATTCGTTGTCGGACAGTTGACCGGTCATTGGGATTTCACGCTTTCAAGTGAAGTGAGGAACAAGGCGCCGTCTTCTTCGAAGACAGTCCCCCGAAAGAGCTTCTGCTGGTTGATGCGCACTTCGTATCGGTCCAGCGGGCGCACCATGAGGATGTCGTTGAGCTGCAGGGCAAGCACCTGCGACAGCGGCATCTGTACCGAGGCGACCACACAATCCAGGCGTACCGGCAAATGTTTGATGTGGTCGACCGGATTGCCGGTCATCCGAGCGGGCAACGGGCCAGCCAGGCGACTGGTCAGTTCATCGACCAGATCGGTGTCTAGATGAATGAAAATCGATGAGCGGCTATTGGTCAGATGGCTGATGTATTCAAACTCGGCCACATATTCCCAAGTGGTCTCTTCGTAATCATTTTCGTAGCGTTCAAGTTCGCCGAAAGTTTCGCCGGACAATATTGAGCGAGCAAAGATATAGGTCAGATCAAGTCCCAGGCGATCACGCATCCGTTGTTCGGATGTGCTGATCGGAGGTGCTTCCTGGCTAGGCACTATCGTCCCGCCGTAATAGCACTCAAGTGCCTCGGTAAGCAGTGCCCGATCAATTGTGAATCCAACCTTTCCCATGGGCGAAAGATAGATGCATTCCGGCGCTTTGGTGTTCGGCTCTTGAACGTCGACCTTGCTCAGCTCGAGGCTGATCCGGTAATTGCGCAGGAAGTAGTCACCAATCAAACGTGGGTTCTTGTTGGTGGTTTCCTTGATGAACTGTGGAATCTTGTGGTGATGCCGGCCAAGCTTCTGCGGTTTCAATACAGTCAGGCTTTGGGCGGGCACGCCATGGTGGACTTTGGAATTGCCAGACATGTTGTGAACGGTCTTTCCTGGTTCTTGCACGGCGGGCGAGTGCCTGTCGCACGGGTATAAGCAGAAGAATGTTTGGCCAGGGCGGGATTGCGATGCCTGAGATCACGGGCACGGCTCTAGCGTGCCGCCAGTCTAGGCTTGGGCGCGAGGAAGAATTAAATCAATAGGTATCAATTGATCTTTTTTGAGATCAGCTGCGAGCAATTGATTTAATTTTAGCGGAACTGATTGGGCAGTTCCGGGGGGGGCTTGTTAGCGTGCGCGCAATGTTTCGGAGCGCTTGGCTGCTGTTACCTGTCTCGTTCGTCGAGTTGGACAGGCAAGGCGACAAAAGTTCCGCAGGACTTAAATAATTTTTTCAGCGAATCCGGCGTTGTCTTCGAGCAACAGGCGTAACAACGCCAAGGTGGTCACATTGAATAGTGTCAGTCATGCAATGAACTACTCCCGCGATGAGCTATTCGCTCCAGCGCCGGCGCGCAAGAAAATACTTATTATCGGCAATTCTTCAGAAGCGGGTTGCGAGTTTCTTGAAGCTGGCTTGCGCAAGGAAGGCTGTGCGGTCTTTTCATATGCCGATCTGAACGATCTGGACAACGCCGCGTTGAAGGGCGCTTCGCTGGTTTTCATTGTAATCGGTGAGATGCAGAAGCCTGCCTTATATACGCAGGTCGATTCCCTCATACGTCGCGGTCGCTCCATCAGCGTTATCCCCGTTGTGCAATACGCCGATCAGGAAAAGGCCGCAGCCTTACTTGAGCTGGGGTGTGTCGATTACTTGTTGTCGCCATTCAGCGAAAGCCAATTAAGTGCTTTATTGCGTCGTCAGGAATTCGCTGACGCAGCTCAGGAAAGTTTCGTCTCCTGTTCCCAGGCTGGCCGCCGTCTGCTGGCCATGGCACAGCGTGTGTCGCTGACCCGGGCGCCGATCCTGATCACCGGTGAAACCGGAACCGGCAAGGAGCTGATGGCGCGTTACATCCATCGGTTTTCGGCTAGCGCCGATGCGCCTTTTATCGCAGTGAACTGCGCAGCAATTCCCGAACAGATGCTCGAATCGATTCTGTTCGGCCATGAGAAGGGTGCTTTCACCGGCGCGGTGGCGGCGCAGCCGGGCAAGTTCGAACTGGCCAACGGCGGTACCCTGCTGCTCGATGAGATCGGCGAATTGCCGCTGGGGCTGCAAGCCAAACTGCTTCGCGTGCTGCAGGAGCAGCGCGTGGAGCGACTCGGTGGGCGCAAGGAAATCGAACTCAATGTACGCATCATCGCCGCGACCAACCGCGATCTTCAGCAGGAAGTCGCCGAAGGGCGTTTCCGCGCCGACCTGATGTTCCGCCTCGACGTGTTGCCGCTGCACATCAGCCCGCTGCGTGAGCGCAAGGAAGACGTGCTGCCACTGGCTCGCCGCTTCGTGGCCAAGTACGCGCCGCAAGATGCCGAGGAAGAACTCTTCACCAGCGATGCCTGCCGCGCCCTGCTGCAGCACGACTGGCCAGGCAATGCTCGGGAGCTGGAGAACACCGTGCAGCGCGCCTTGGTCCTGCGCAACGGCCTGTTTATCCAGCCGCAGGACCTTGGTCTGGCAGCCCCTTCGCAAGCCGAATCGCGCATGGAGCGTCTGCCGCAGCCGACGGTCGAGACCGGCAAGGCCGCGCTGCGCGCCAGCGGCAAGTGGGCCGAGTACCAACACGTGATCGACACCATCCGCAAGTTCGACGGGCACAAGACCAAGGCCGCAGCCAGCCTCGGCATGACCTCGCGTGCCTTGCGCTACCGCCTCAATGCCATGCGCGAGCAAGGCATTGAGCTGAATTTCTGATCTTTAAAGGCAAGGGGAGAGCCAGCGATGAGTTCAATCACTCAGGTACAGCAGGAGTTGCTGGGCCGGATGCAGCAGCTCCAGGGTGTCGCCTCAGGCGCGGCCATCAAACCGGCTGACCAGGCGGCGCCCGATGCGGGTGGCCTGTTCATGGCTGCGATGCGTTCGGTCGATGCTCAGCAGCATCAAGCCGGCGCGGCGATGGCCGCTGTAGACAGCGGTAAGAGCGACGATCTGGTAGGCGCGATGATCGACAGCCAGAAAGCCAGCGTGTCGTTTTCCGCGTTGCTGCAGGTTCGCAACAAACTGACCACGGCGTTTGACGACGTCATGAGAACGCCGCTTTGATCCGGCGTGAGAGCTAAATCGTGCTGCAGAAAATCAAAAGCAAGCTGCCTGCCGGCGGCCTCCAGCTCGACCCGCGGGTAATGCTCGCCGGCATGGCGGTAATCGCCGCCGCGCTGGCAGTCGCCGTGGCTTTCTACCTCTGGCGCGACAACGGTTCGTTCCGCCCGCTGCATGGCGCCGGCGAAGCCTTTCCGGTCGCCGAGGTGATGCAGGTTCTCGATGCCGAGGCCGTGCAATACCGCATCCACCCGCAGAGCGGGCAGATCCTGGTGCGCGAAGACCAGCTATCCAAGGCGCGCATGCTGCTTGCTGCCAAGGGCGTGAAAGTCGCGCTCCCGGCCGGCTACGAGCTGTTCGACAAGGAAGAGCCTCTGGGTACCAGCCAGTTCGTTCAGGACGTGCGCCTCAAGCGCAGCCTGGAAGGCGAGCTGGCGCGCACGGTGATGTCGCTCAAGGGTATTCAGCACGCCCGCGTGCACCTGGCGCAGGAGGAGAACAGCTCCTTCGTGGTCAGCAAGCGCGCACCGACCAAGGCGTCGGTGATGCTGCAGCTGGAGCCCGGTTACAAGCTGGGCGCCGATCAGGTTGGTGCGATCGTCAATCTGGTGGCAGGCAGCGTGCCCAACCTCAAGCCCGAAGACGTCGGCGTGGTCGACCAGTACGGCGCGCTGCTCTCGCGCGGCCTGAACGTCGGCGGCGGCCCGGCGCAGAACTGGAGCGCTGTGGAGGATTATCAGCAGAAGGCCGTGGCCAATATCGAAGAAGTGTTGGCACCGGTGCTGGGCAGCGGCAACTACCGCATCAGCGTCGCGGCCGATATTGATTTCAGCCAGAAGGAAGAGACGCTGCAGTCCTATGGCGAAACCCCGCGTCTGCGTCGCGAAGTGCTGAGCAACGAAAGTGCGTTGGATCAATTGGCGCTCGGCGTGCCCGGCTCGCTGGCCAACCGGCCCGTCGCGCCGCCTAAGGAAGGCGAGGAGCCCAAGCCGGCCGAGGGCGAGAACAAGGGCGCGACCTCCTTGCGCGAAGAGTCCACCCGTCAACTGGATTACGACCAGACCGTGATCCATGTAAAGCACGCCGGTTTCAACCTGCGTCAGCAGAGCGTGGCGGTGGTGCTCAATGCAGCAGCCGCGCCGGAAGGGGGCTGGAGCGACGAAGCCCGTGCCGAACTCGAGGCGATGGTGCGCAGCGCGGTCGGCTTCAAAGAGGCGCGTGGCGATCTGCTGACCCTCAGCGTGCTGCCCTTCGCCAGCGTGGAAACGACCGTTGAAGAAGTGCCCTGGTGGGAAAACAGCCAGGTGCATGCATTGGCCAAGCTGGGCGTTGCCGGCCTGATCGCACTGCTGTTGTTGCTGATCGTGGTGCGGCCAGCCGTGCGCAGCCTGACCCAGCGCAGTGTGCCAGCCGTGAGCGATCCGGTGGCGGCTCTGGAAGGCACTGTGACGGGGATGCAGGGGCCGCTGCCCATCGAGGCGGAGACGCGTGCGGCACTGGCCAGTCCGCGACCCAGCGGCGACGGCATCCATGTGTTCGGCGAGCTCAATCCGCTCTCGGAGATTCGCCTGCCAGCGCCTGGTTCGGGGCTGGAGCTACAGATCGAGCATTTACAGATGCTCGCCAAGAACGACCCGGAGCGCGTTTCGGAAGTCATCAAGCATTGGATAGGCCGCAATGAAAGAGACCTCAACCCAGCCAGCTGAGTCGGTGACCGGCTCGAGCAAGGAAATCAAGGCGCGCCCGGTGCAGTTGCGCTCGGTGAGCTCGCTGGACCAGGCGGCCATCCTCATGCTGAGCATGGGTGATGACATATCGGCTGGCATCCTGCGCAATTTCTCGCGCGAGGAAATCATCAGCATCAGCCAGGCGATGGCGCGTCTGTCCAACGTCAAGCAGCCGATGGTTTCCGATGTGATCAGCCGCTTCTTCGACGACTACAAGGAGCAGAGCAGCATCAAGGGCGCCTCGCGCACCTACCTGTCGGGCATGCTTGGCAAGGCGCTGGGCGGCGACATCACCCGTTCGCTGCTGGACTCCATTTACGGCGAGGAAATCCGCGCCAAGATGGCGAAGATGGAATGGCTCGACCCCAAGCAGTTTGCTGCGCTGATTGCCAAGGAGCACGCGCAGATGCAGGCGGTGTTTCTCGCCTTCCTGCCGCCGGGCATGGCCACCGACGTGCTCGAGTGCATGCCGGCCGAGCGTCAGGATGAGCTGCTTTACCGCATCGCCAACCTCAACGAGGTCAACAGCGACGTGATCGCCGAGCTGGAGCAGCTCATCGATCGCAGCCTGCAGGTGCTCTCGAATCAGGGCTCGCAGGTGCGCGGCGTCAAGCAGGCGGCGGACATCATGAACCGCTTCAAGGGCAACAGAGACCAGATGTTCGAACTGTTGCGCGCCCATAACGAAGACCTGGTCGGCAAGATCGAGGATGAAATGTATGACTTCTTCATCCTCTCCCGGCAGAACCAGGACGTGCTGCAGACCCTCTTGGAAGTGATCCCGCTGGAAGAGTGGGTGGTTGCGCTCAAGGGCGCCGAGCCGGCGCTGGTCAAGGCCATTCAGGGGGCGATGCCCAAACGCCAGGCACAGCAGATGGAATCGATCAATCGCCGCCAGGGCCCGGTGCCGCTGTCGCGGGTGGAGCAGGTGCGCAAGGACATCATGGCCGTGGTCCGGGACATGTCCAACGAAGGCGACCTGCAGGTTCAGCTGTTCCGCGAACAGACCGTCGAGTAAACGCCGATGAGCATCAAGATCATCAAGGGTGAGGGCCGCTCCTGGCGCCCGTTCCGCTTCCCGCCGCGCGTGCGCACTGCAGCGGAACTGGCCGACAGCATGTCCGGCGATCCGGCGGCGCTGCAGCGCGCCGTCGCCGATGGCTTTCAGGAAGGCATCGACAAGGGTTACGAGCAGGGCCTGGAGCAGGGTCGCGAAGCCGGGCACCGTGAAGGTTTCGAGCGCGGTGTCGAGGATGGCAAGGCGATCGGCCGTGAAGAAGGCCGTGTCATGGGGCGCCGCGCCTTCGACGAGGCGGCTCGGCCGATGGACGAACTGGTCGAGCGCTTCGAGCGCTTCCGTCAGGAATTCGAGCAGGCGCGCCGCGAACAGTTGCTGGAGCTGGTGCAGAAAGTCTCCAAGCAGGTGATTCGCTGCGAGCTGACCCTGCACCCGACGCAGCTGCTGACCCTGGCTGAGGAAGCCCTGGCAGCCATGCCGGGTGATCAGGAAGAGGTCCGCATACTGCTCAATCCCGAGGAGTGCACCCGGATCAAGGAGCTGGCGCCGGAGCGCGCGGCGGCCTGGCGTCTGGTGCCGGATGAGAAGCTGGCGCTCGGCGAATGCCGCGTAATCACTGCTCAGTCCGAAGCAGACATCGGCTGCCAGCAGCGTCTGGATTCATGCATGGACACCCTGGCCGAACACATCAAGGCGGAAGCCTGACATGTCGCTGCGCGAGAGCTTTCGGCTCGACGAGGCGTTGCGCTCGCTGGATACGGTGCAGCTGGCGAAAGTCAGCGGTCGGCTGGTGCGGGTCTCGGGCATGCTGCTTGAAAGCCTCGGCTGTCAGCGCATGACCGGCCAGCGCTGCTTCGTCGAACAGGGCGACGGCAGCATGCTCGAAGCGCAGGTGGTGGGCTTCAACCGCGACATCACTTACCTGATGCCCTTTAAAAAGCCGGTGGGGCTGACCTCCGGCTCGCGCGTATTTCCCGCACCGGACGACGCCAAGTTGCATATCGACGAGTCCTGGCTGGGGCGCGTGGTCAATGGTCTCGGCGAGCCGTTGGACGAAATGGGCAAGCTCAGCGGGCGTGACCCGTTGCCCACCGAGCTGCCCTCGGTCAATCCACTCAAGCGCAAGCCGGTCAGCGAACCGCTGGACGTCGGCGTGCGGGCCATCAATGCCATGCTCACCCTCGGCAAGGGCCAGCGCGTCGGCCTGTTTGCCGGCTCTGGTGTGGGCAAGAGCGTGCTGCTGGGGATGATCACGCGACAGACCAAGGCCGATGTGGTGGTGGTAGGGCTGATCGGCGAACGGGGTCGCGAAGTGCAGGAGTTCCTGCTGGATTCGCTGGGCGAAGAGGGCCTGAAAAAAGCCGTAGTAGTGGTGGCGCCAGCTAACGAGTCGCCATTGATGCGCCTCAAGGCCACCGAGTTGTGCCACAGCATCGCCGCGTATTTCCGCGACCAGGGCAACGACGTCTTGTTGCTGGTCGATTCGCTGACCCGCTACGCCATGGCCCAGCGGGAAATCGCCCTGGCCCTCGGGGAGCCCCCAGCCACCAAGGGCTATCCGCCATCGGTGTTCGGCATGTTGCCGGAGCTGGTGGAGAGCGCCGGCAATGGCGCCAACGACAACGGTAGCCTCAGCGCGCTGTACACGGTGCTCGCCGAAGGCGACGACCAGCAGGACCCGATCGTCGACTGCGCTCGGGCGATCCTCGACGGGCACATCGTACTGTCGCGTCGACTGGCGGACGCTGGGCATTACCCGGCCATCGACATCTGCGCTTCGGTCAGTCGCTGCATGAGTCAGGTCGGCCAGCCGCCGCACCTGGGGGCCGCGCGCCAGCTCAAGGAGTTCTACAGCACCTACGAGAAGATCAAGGAGCTGATCCCGCTGGGCGGTTACAGCCCCGGCGCGGACATCAAGACCGACCGCGCCGTGCAGCTGGCGCCCACCATCGAGCGCTTTCTGCGCCAGGAAGTGGGCGAGGCGGCGGAGCTGGAGACCAGCCTCACCATCCTGCAGAGCATCATCAGGAAGCCATGAAACAGCAGATCGAAACGCTCACGCGCCTGGCCAGCCTGCGTGGCAACCGGGTCAAGCAGATGCTGGGTCAGGTTCAGTACCAGCAGAACCTCTGCCAGCGCTACCGCAACAACATTACCGGCCTCAGCCGTCTCTGTGGTTTCAGCGTGCCGATGAGTACACCGCTGCAGCGCGACAACCAGCAGCGCTACAAGGCGACGCTGTACAAGATGGTCGAACTGCAGCGTCGCGAACTGGCGGTGGCCGAGCAGGCGCTGGTGCGTATCCAGCAGGAACTGCTGCAGGCCATGCGCAGCGAGAAGGTGGTCGAGCATGTGATCGACGCCAAGATGCAGCAGTGGCAGCAGCTGCTGATGGCGCAGGAGCAGAAGATTCAGGACGGCCTAGCGGCGCAGACCTGGTGGCGCAACCAGATAGCCTAGGCCGCTTTGGCTCGGTAGTGCATCGTAGGAGCCAGGGGGACGCCAAGTCCTTGCTGGCGATCATGGCACCAACCGGTGTGAGCTGGGTGCGGCACGGCGTTAATAGCGCCACTCGTCCATCCGATTGCAAAAAAGATTTAAGTAATCCGCCAGAGCGGTCGCTTGTTTGGCAGTAACCACTGAGTTGGAACGAAATCATGGAAATCAGCCGGCAATTCAAGCCCGCCATTGCAATGCCCACCGAGACCGCTCCGGCGCGTCCGGCCAGCGCTCGACCCGCCGTCCAGCCTGCTGCCCGTCCGGCCGCAAGCTTGCCGCTGGAGCAGATGCACGACGCCCTGCGCGCCATGCCCGAGGTTGATCTGGACCGAGTCGCAGCCATCAAGCAAGCGCTGCAGCGCGGCGAAATCTCCACGGACGTGGGTGATCTGGCCAGCAGCATGCTCAGCTTCCACCGCGGAAACGATGCGTGAGCCAGCGCGAAAAGCTGCTGGCGGTCGTCGATGACGATCTCCAGCAAGACTGCGGCGACTACCTCGCCTTGCGCGATCTGATGCAAGAGCTCTACGGTCGTCTGCTCGAACGCGATGTTCCCGAGATCGACCGCATCAACCTGCAGATCACCGTTCGTGTCGAAGCCATCGCTGCGCGCGCTCAGCGCCGTAGCAAGGTATTGGCAGCGTTCCGTCTGGAAACGTCGAGCGTGGGGATGCGCCGGCTGCTGTCCAGCTGCACGGGTGAGCGGGGTGAATCCCTTCAGCAGCATTGGCGGCAAGTCGGTGATCTTGCTGTGCAGTGCCAGCAGTTCAACGAGCACAACGGCAAGCTGCTCGCCATGCACCACGATATTCTTCAGCAACTGCTCGCCGGTGGGCAGGACGCTCGGCTCTATTCGCAGCAGGCTTACTGAGGCGCAACGTTCGACTTCTCAGCGCCTTCCCATGAGCAGAGGACATCGCGCTGGCCTCATGGATGGAAAAAGCGCACCCGTGTTACGTCCAGTGGCGGTCGAGGTTTCCTCTAGTCCGCCGATCGCCAGCAAGCTGGCTCCTACAGGAGCGCGCTATCGCGGCGGCGGCTGTCTGTCGTGACGCACCCAACCTGCACGTATCGCCTTTCGTAGGAGCCAGCTTGCTGGCGATCAAAGTCTGCGAGCACCATCAGGTCAAAAGGCTCGTCTCGAGCCCAAGCCTTCCACAGCTCAATCCACTGCATGGCGCTTTTGGGCGCGACCCACGATCGTCAAGCCGCTCGCTCTGAGAAGGATTAATCCTTTTCGGTTGCCGCTTTAACTCCCTCGCCTTCCAGGTCGCCTTTACAGACAGATGTTCCGCCATCGCCCGAGGCGGAAACGGTGCTTCCCCGTTTCCTCGTTCTGTCGCGTTGCGGAAGCCTTTTTTCTGCATCCATCTTGCTGAAGGGCCCGGTTTACGGGTGTTTCGGATGTGGCATGCAATCTGCTCTACAAAGATCAAGAGGGGATGGTGATGGCTATAAATTCCGAATACGTACAGCAGATGTCGGCGCAGCTGGCGACCTACGAGGTTCAGCCTTCGTTGGATCGGCTTAACCGCAACGAAGCGCGCTACAAGGCCCAACGCGACGCTTTGGGCTCGCTGCGCACATCGCTGAGCACCTTCAAGTCAGCCATGACCAAGCTCAACAGCAGCACGTCGAGCATGCTGACCAACAGCGCGACTTTTAGCCAGGAAGGTTTTGCCACGGCTACCGTGGGGACTACCGCAAAGGCCGGCACCTATGACTTCTTCGTCGAGCGCTTGGCCAGCAAGCAGCAGGTCGCGGTACAGGGCCTGGTTGATGGCAGCCTGAGCGGCACCCTGACGCTGAATGCTCAGGCGTTCGACCTGAGCCAATACGCCACCTTGGGCGATGCCGCCACGGCAATCAACGACGCCGGTCTTGGCGTGCAAGCGACACTGGTGCGCAGCAACGGCGCGGTCAGCCTGGTGGTAACCAGCGAGCAGACCGGCGCCGCCAATGCCTTCAGTCTCGCCATGACCGGCAACGCCGCGGCAACCACGACCGAGCTTTCGACCGCACAGGACGCCCTGGTCCGTCTGGGTGGAAGCTATGGCGCTGGCGGCATCGAGCTGACCAGTGCCAGCAACACCTTCACCGACGTGATCGATGGTGTCAGCCTGACTGTGAGCAAGACTCACGCGGCAGGCGACACACCTCTGACCGTTACGGTAGGTCAGGACAAGGCCGGAACCCAGGCCAAGGCGCAGACCTTTATCGACGCCTTCAACGCCCTGATGACCAGTTTTGATTCGCTGACCGCCAGCGGCAGCGACAGTGACAAACGCGGTGCCCTGGCTGGCGATTCCAGCGTGCGCTCCATCGAGAGCCGCATCAACGGCCTGTTGCGTGCCGACTTTGGCGGCAAGAGCCTGATCGAGTTCGGCATCAGCGCCGACCGAAACGGCAAGCTGACCCTCGACGCCAAGCGCTTCGAAGCCGCCGTGGCCAACGACCCTGCGGGCTTCGAGGAGCTGTTCACCGGCACGGACAAGCTGCTCGACAGCATCGACAAGACCGTCACCAGTTACACCAGCAGCACCAACGGCCTGTTGAAGAACCGCATGGACACGCTGGACATGAGCCTGCGCCGCATCGACGAGCAGTTCGAGACGCTTCAGCAGCAGTACGACACCCATTACAGCCGCTACCTCAGGCAGTACACCACCATGATGCAGACCATGCAGAGCATGGAGCAGACCAGCGGGATGTTCTCGATGCCAACCCCATCGCAAGCTAACGGATTGTTCTCATGAACGGCTATCACCCTAACGACAGTTACGACAGCTACCGCTCGGTAGACCTCGAAGCGCGTGCAGCTTCGGCTTCGCCATACGAACTGGTGCTGGTGCTGATGGACGGCCTGCTGGACGAGCTGGCTCGTGCCCGCGGTCACATTGAACACAAGCGTTACCAGCAGAAAGGCGTTTCGCTGGAAAAGTGCATGAACATCCTCAACGGCCTTAACGGTGCGCTCGATGAAGAGGGCGGCGGCGAGGTGGTTCAGGGACTGTCGCGGCTATACGAGTACTGCATCTACCGACTCTCGGACGTCAGCGTCTCGCTCTCGCTCGAAGGACTGGATGAGGTGATCAACCTGCTCGGCATTCTCCGCGAGGGCTGGGAGGGCGTCAGTGCCGCCCGTAAGTGACAGCGAGCGTCTGATGGCGCTGCACGGCGAATTGCAGGCGGCTTTGCAGAGCGACGACTGGGCAGCTGTCGCCACCGTCGACGCGGCGATCCGTCAATGCCTCGAAACCTTGGCCGGACGCATTGAGCTGGATGAGCCGACGCTCGCTGCCAAGAGCCGCCTCAAGCAGCTTCACGGCAAAGGCCTGCGAGCCTGTGCCGACGAGTGCGAACGCCTCCGCCTGCTGTTGTTGAACCACCTTGAATATGCGGAAGGGCGTGCTGCCTATCAGCGCATCGATATGTTCCAAGCCGGAGACAGGGGATGATTGTCCAGTCGATATCAGCCACGCGTGCCGCCACGGCAAGCGGCGAACCCGCGCTGCCGGTGACGGCTCGTGCGAGCCAGGGAGTGCAGGCGGCTGCCGGTCGGGCCATGTCAGACGATGCCATGCGCGGCTTCGGTGAGCGCATGCTGTTGGCGTCGACCGCGGGCGACGACCTGCCCTCCGAGCTTGCTGCCGCCTCGCTGCTAGGCGCTCAGGCGGTACTGGCTGTCGAGCAGGGCCAAGTGCTTCAGGCTGGAGGCAACTCCGGTCAGGGCAGCGAAACGCCCCAGGAACTGACCCCTGAGCAATGGCTGCTGGGCATGCTGGACCAGCAACTGGCCGCCATTCAGGCGCGCGACGCAGCACCAGCGGACACCGCGCCAAGGCCGGTATCGCAGGCGATGCCAGGTGCCGCCACGTCCGCTGCCGACAAGCTGCTCGCCGGGATGCCAGGGCAGGCCCCATCTTCCCAGGCGTTAGAGGCCGCTCTGGCCGATCCGCTGAATACTGCCATGAGCGCCGGGCTTCAGCGCGGCGCTGTCGAGCTCAGCCCTTTGGTAGCAGTCATGGCCAAGCCCATCGGAGATATGGGCACGGCTCAGTCTGCTGGCGTCGCGGCCATGCCGGTCGAGGCGATGCCGACCACGGCAGTGGAGTCGCTTTTGGATGCTGTTGAGCCACTGGAAGCTGGCGACCCGTTGACCGCTACGGTCGAACGCGCACAAACCGCACCGCTGCACTTGGCTGACCGCGCACTGAAGTTGCAGGCGCCGGAAGCCAAGTGGGGCGAGCAAATGCTGCTCGCCTTGCGCGAAAACGTGGATCTGCAGATTCAGCAGAAGATCCAGAACGCCACCATTCGCCTCGATCCGCCAGAGCTTGGCAGCATGGAAATCCTGCTCAGCCACGAATCGGGCCGGCTCAACGTACAGCTGTCTGCAGCGAACGCCGATGTGGCGCGTCTGCTCCAGCAGACCAGTGATCGGCTGCGCCAGGAACTGGTGGGCCAGCACTTCGTTCAGGTCAACGTTCAGGTCGGCGCCGACAGCGGCGGGCAGCAGGGTCAGCCACGTCAACGCCCGGTGCTGGCGGGTGAAGAGGCACCGCTAGCGGCCCGGCCGCAAGAGCAGGAACAGCAACGCGAAAGCGTCCGCGCCCGCGACGTCCTGGTAACGGTCTGACCCGATCCAACCTAATTAGTCATTTGTGAGTGTGTTATGTCGACGCCCCGTATTGTCCTGCTGATGCTGTTGCTTAACGTCCTGACCGTTGCCGGGGGTGTTGGCGCCAGTTACTGGCTGCTCAAGCCCGGCCTGGAAGGCACCGATTCCGCAGAAGTTGCCGAGGCTGAACCGGTTGAGCCATCGGAGTATCTGTTCTTCCCAGTCGAAAAAGTCATCGTCAGCGTGCGCGGCGACGGACGCGAGCATTACTTCGTGCTGGACCTGGCGCTGCAGGCAGATGCATCGGACGAGCCGCCGAAATTCGAGCAAGCCGAGCCCATCGTGCGTAACTCGGTGGTGGGCTACCTGTCGTCCCTGCCGTTCGAAGAATTGCGTGGGCTGAAGATTGGCGAATTGCAGGAGCGCCTGGAAACGGCCCTGTTCGCCGATTTTGCCAGCAAGAATGCAGCAGTGCCCTTCAAGCACGTGCTGGTCAACAAGCTGATCGTGCAGTAAAGGCCACGCCATGAGCGCCACTTGCCCCATCGACTACTACGGCGCCACGCCGGCCGGCCGCTCGGTGTTCGCACCGGCGGTCGAGCAGCGCTGGCTGATGCAGTACCTGCCGCTAGTCAAACGCATCGTTCGCCAGCTGTCACTGCAGGCCAATCAGGTGCTCGACCGTGAGGACATGGAGCAGATCGGCATGATGGGGCTGCTCGAAGGCCTGCGTCGTTATGGGGAGCCGGACGAAGGCTTCGGCAAGTTCGCCTCCCTGCGAATCCGCGGCGCGATTCTCGATGAGCTGCGCCGCCAGGACTGGCGTCCGCGGCAGGTCCGCCAGCAGGCACACAAGGTCCGCGATGCGATCCGCGACCTGTCGCGTCAGCTGGGCCACGAGCCCAGCGATGAGGAAATCAAGGCCCATACCGGCCTCGATGAAAAGGAATACCAGGCGTTTCTCTGCGCTGACTCATCCGAGGCGATCGAGAGTCTCGACGAGCTTCTGCAGAGCGGTCACGAACATTTTCCCGATACCACCGAGCTATTCGAGGAGCGCCTGATCAAGGAGCGTGTGCTGGCGCAGGCGCTGGCACGGCTGGACGAGCGTGAGCGCCTGGTGCTCACGCTGTACTACCAGCACGAACTGAGCCTGAAAGAAATCGCCCTGGTGCTGGAGGTCAGCGATGCCCGGGTCTGTCAGCTGAGCAAGCAGGCGATAGCCAAGGCCTGTCGCTTTTTAACCGAGAGAAGTCAGTAGTCATGCAGAAAGTATTAGGCGCCTTCATCATCATCGGCTGCGTGCTGGGCGGCTACGCCATGGCGCACGGCGACATGCGCATGCTCTGGCAACCGGCCGAGGTAGTGATCATTCTCGGTGCTGCTCTCGGCAGTCTGGTCGTGGGCAACCCCAAGGAAGTCCTGATCGAGATGCTGCATCAGATCAAGGATGTCTTTGCCTACAAACGCCGCGGCGAGGAATTCCAGCGCCAACTGCTGATGCTGCTCTATGAGCTGCTGGAAATGGTCGACGTGGGTGGACTCAAGGTGCTCGATTCGCATATCGAGGAACCGGAGCAGAGCGACCTCTTCGTTCGCTACCCGCTGATCCTTCAGGAAAAGAACCTGATGGCATTCATTGCGGACAACTTTCGCCTGATGGCCATGGGCAAGATCACCGCGCACGAGCTGGAAGGCTTCCTCGAGCAGGAGCTCGAAGCCATGGAACATGCGCTGCTGCAGCCGGCTCGCTCCCTGCACAAGATCGGCGAAGCCATGCCTGGCTTCGGCATCCTCGCGGCGATCATGGGCATCATCATCACCATGGGCAGCATTGGTGGCAGCGTCGCGGAAATCGGCGCACACGTGGCCGCGGCGCTGGTGGGTACCTTCCTCGGCATCTTCTTCTGCTACTGCCTGATGGACCCGCTATCCAACGCCATGAGCCAGCGGATCAAGACCGAACTCTCGGCGCTCGAATGCGTACGTACCACCCTGGTCGCCCACGTGGCCGGAAAGCCGACACTGCTGGCGGTCGACGCCGGACGCAAACTCATCGAGCAGGACGTGAAGCCCGCTTTCCGTCAGCTGGAGAAGTGGGTGACCCAGTATGAGGAAGAAAGGGACGCCGCATGAGGAGTCGGGACAAGAACAAGGGCGGCGGCGAACACGAAATCATCATCAAGCGCCGTGGCAAGAAAGGGCACGGCGACGAGCATGGCGGTGCCTGGAAGGTGGCCTTTGCCGACTTCACCCTGGCAATGATGGCGCTGTTCATGGTGCTCTGGATCATCCAGCCGCAGATGGAACAGTCCAACCCCTCCTTTGGCGAGATGGAGAGCAATCCGCTGGTCGATGGTGGTGCAGGTATCTTCGACGGCACCAGCACCTCGCCGCTTGAGCTAGACGGTGTTCCGGTGCGCCCGCCACAGGCCGATGAGACTGACCGCAACGAAGCGAAAAGCGGTAAGGATGGCAGCCACAACTATGGCTCGACCGAAGAGCTGAAAAAACTCGCCGAGCTGATGCGCGAAGTTGCCAGCGAAGTTGACGCCCTGGCTAACCTTGAAGTGGACGTGGTCCCGCAGGGCCTGCGCATCCTCATCAAAGACGACCAGCAACGCTTCATGTTCCAACGCGGCAGCGCGACCCTCAATCCGCATTTCCAGAAACTGCTGGGTGTGTTGGCTGGCGTGCTGGCAAAGGTGGATAACAAACTGATCATCAGCGGCCATACCGACGCCACGCCATATCGGCAGAAGAATGGCTACAACAACTGGAACCTCTCCGGCGACCGTGCCCTGCGCGCCCGCAACGCGCTGGTCGATGCCGGCCTCGGCGAACGCGCAGTACTGCAGGTGACGGCACAGGCTGACGTCATGCCGCTACAACCCGACGACCCGCAAAGCGGCGCCAACCGCCGGGTGGAAATACTCCTGCTGACGGCTTCGGCCGAGGCCCTGTACAAAGAATTGTTCGGTGACAGCTACGGCAAGGTGCGCTTTTCAGAGAGCGGGGCGAGGTATAGCGGAGCGGCTGCGAATTAGTCAGCTCACCGGGGGAGCCCGGTTGCCGCGGATGACCGGCCCTCTCCCTTCATGATCGCGAGCAAGCTCGCTCCTACAGGGTGGGCAATGGGCCTGCCTCGGCAACCGGAAATTCGCTTGGCTTTGGTTCAGCGAAATGCCCTTTTGTAGGCGCCAGCTTGCTGGCGGTTGAGCATTGCTGAGACCGGCTCCTTGGCGTTCGCTGCACCTTGATCGCGAGCAAGCTCGCTCCTACAGGGTGGGCAACGAGCCTGCGCCGGCAGCCGTAACTACGCTTGGGTTTGGTTCAGCGAAATACCGTTTGCAGGAGCCAGCTGCTGGCGATTGAGCATTTGCGGAGACCGGCTCCTAGGCGTTCGCTGCACCTTGATCGCGAGCAAGCTCGCTCCTACAGAAGTGGGCAATGGACCTGCCTCGGCAATCGGAAATACGCTTGGCATTGGTTCAGCGAAATGCCGTTCGTAGGAGCCAGCTTGCTGGCGATTGAACGTTCGCGGAGACCGGATCCTAGGCGTTCGCTGCACCTTGATCGCGAGCAAGCTCGCTCCTACAGAAGCGGGCAATGGGCCCGCCCTGGCAAACGGAAATACGCTTGGGTTTTGTTCAGCGAATGCCGTTTGTAGGAGCCAGCTTGCTGGCGATCGGCATCCGCATCGGTGCCGGATCACCTGAGCACCGTTACTGGTTCAGGCGTCGGTGTCTACTGCTTGGCATGGGATCGGGTTGCAGCGCCGGTGCCGCGATTCCTATAGGCGCCGCTATCAGGCGCATCGCAACCGCTGGCAGGCGGTTGCTTCAGCCGCGGTTGGGATGATCGTCGGCGCAATAGACCTGTCGTGTTTCGACGCCGTACAGGCAGGAACCGACCGGTTCCAGAGTGATGCGTGCGCCTTTGTGGGCGCCGTAGAACAGGTTGAACACCAGCTCATCGTCCATCTCGTCCTTGGGTCCCAGGCCGTGTACATGACCTTCCTCCACCACCAGCGATGCACGACCCAGCAGATCGGTCTCCAATCGGCCCGACGCTTCGACGATAACCGGTGCGTTACGGGTCATGGAATAGAAACGGCCCTTGTTGAAAACCAGGCTCTGGCTGACTTTAAGAAGACTGCCATCGCTCGCCAGAACGCGCCCACTGGAACTGTAGCGGCCATCGAGGCTGGACGAAGAGGTGCCGGTGGTGCCCATTGCGACGAATGCCCAGAGCAGCAACGCAGCGGGCACCATGACCCGTAGCACTCGTTTGCCAACTGCACCGGTTTCGTTCTGGCTGTTCATTGCAGGCACTCTTGTAGATGGTCGCTGGGGATCGTCTGAATACGGCTCTTGTGAACCTTGAGCCAATTGACCCGGCCATCGCCTTGCAGGCAACGGATCTCGTAAAAGCCCGGGGACATGTTGACGATCAGCCGGGCCGGTTCGGCACTAATACCGGCCATGGTATCGACCATATGTTTCGTTTCATTAACCAGCGAATCGAGCAGGCGCTGGTTCTTCTCCACGTACAGCACTTCAAGGGCCCCGACATCCACCGTTTGCGTAAACGACGGTACCGAGCTGCTGGCCAGGCGAAAGCCAAGCGTTGCCAGGCCCAGCAGCACCATCATTCCCGAGCCGGCAAGCGCCATGGTTTGCCAGGAGCGGTGACGACGTACAGGTTTAGGTGGCTCACCAGTCAGCACCGGGGCTGGCGTGAGGAGTTCCATCACCACCGCGCCGGTATTTTCAACGGCCATCACTGGTGCTGCTTCGATTGAAGGCAGCGCTTGATCGACGTTCAGATACTGCGGATTGAACAGGTAGCCGCGGCGTGGCAGTGTCTGAATGATCTGATTGCCAGCGTCAAAAAGGGCTTGGCGCAACGTGTAGATCTGCTGATTGAGACTGCCCTGGCTCACGACTCGCCCTTCCCAGGCATAAGCCATCAAATCCTCACGTGAAACGACCTGGCCAGGAAACAGGAGCAGACGCTCCAGCACTCGACTGCCTGAGAAACCCAGGTCGAGTGTGTTTTCGTTTTCTTCGTGAGTCAGTACGAGCTGGTACAGCGCGCGATCGAAGCGGGCTGTGCAGCCGGCCCGGCCGGTTTTCAGTAGGGGACAGGCAAGGGCATCGGTGGCCGGAAGGGTCAAGGATGAGGTCATGAGCGCCTGAGTTCGGGATTGCGAGGATTAGATATACCGGTGTGATGACTTTGGCAAAACCGGACGGCGGCATCTTGGCGTCGTTTTTTTGATAGGGCAAGCCGGTCAAATGAAGAAATAGCTGAACGGTGCGTTCGACGAATGGGGTGCTGCATCTGCCATAGCGGCAGATATGAGGTGCAGCAGGGCATATCAGGCGTTTAAAAGCCCATATCTAGTGTTTTCGGGTCTTTCAGCCTGAATTCGCCGTTTGTCGGTCCAGGCATTCACCGATCAATTGATGCAAAAAAGCCCCGAACCAGTCGGGGCTGTTTAATGCCGGCCTTGGCGACCAGCGGTGTTGCGTGTGGCTTAGCCCAGCAGGCCCATGACCATGCCTGGCATTTGGCCGGCTTGCTTGAGCATGGAGATGCCTGACTGCATGAGCATGGAGTTCTTGCTCATGTTGGCGCTTTCGATGGCAAAGTCGGCATCCATGATCCGGCCTTTGGCCATATCAGTGTTGTCCTTCATGTTCGCCAGGTTGTTGCTGGTGTGATTTAGACGGTTGATGGTCGAACCGAACTTGGCGCGCATTGAGCCCAGCTCGTTCAGCGCGGTTTCCAGCAATGTGATGGTGGCGCCGGCAGTCGTGTTGACTGCAGTCGCAGCGTCGGCAGTGCTGGCGATCTCGGTGCCTACGGAGCCATCCTCGTAGGACGCGGAGGCTGCGATTAGTGCGTCGCCGACCTTGCCGAGCTGCGTGTCACCTTCGAAGGACATCTTTTCGGCGGCGCTGGCACCGATCTGAAAGGATACGGCCGCGGCGAACTTGCCCGCAGTACCATCCACGAGAGTGCCGTCACTGAACAGTCGTTCGCCTGCGTAACGGGTGTTCTTAATGATGTTGCTCAGCTCCTTGCCCAGCTCGTCGAACTCGCCTTGCATGGAAATAAGATCAGCGCCGCCATTTGTGCCGTTAGCGCCTTGCGTGGCGAGATCTTTCATGCGCTGAACGATGTCCGTCATTTCGCTAAAGGCGCCTTCGGCCGTTTGCAGCATGGACGTGGCATCACCAGTATTGCGCATCGCCACGGACATGCCGCGGCTCTGGGCGCTCAGGCGGGTGGCGATCTGCAGGCCGGCGGCGTCATCAGCTGCCGAGTTGATGCGCAGGCCGGTACCCAGGCGCTGCTGGTTGGTGGCCAACAGACTGTTCGACTTGTTCAGCGCGGTGTTGGTGGTCAGCGCGGAATAGTTAGTGTGAATGGACAGTGCCATGATCTAAATCCTTCTGATTAGCGAGCGTTCAGCTCGTAAAAGCGCGGTGTGGCGAGCCATTCGAAGGCTCGCCACAAGGGCGGTTGGCTTAGCCCAGCAGGCCCATGACCATGCCTGGCATCTGGCCGGCTTGCTTGAGCATGGAGATACCCGACTGCATGAGCATGGAGTTCTTGCTCATATTGGCGCTTTCGATGGCGAAGTCGGCGTCCATGATCCGGCCCTTGGCCATTTCAGTGTTGTCCTTCATGTTCGCCAGGTTGTTGTTGACGTGGCCCAGACGGTTGATGCTTGAACCAAACTGCGCGCGTACTTCACCGAGCGAGTTGAGCACGGTTTCCAGCTTGGTTATGGTCGCGTTGGCGTTGTTTACTGCTGTGTCAGGGGCAGGGGCGGTTCCTGCGGTGATCGTGGCAATCTCTTCACCGACTGCCGCAGCGCCGTTCGCTGTGAAGGTCGCTGAAGCTGCACCCAGGTTTGTGGCCAGCGTGCCTAGTTTTGCAGAGGCGTTGACCACCATGGTTTCGCTGGCACTGGAGCCGATCTGGAAGGTAACGCCGGCAGCCAGGCCGAATTTGCCGCTAGCGCCAGCGATGGTGGTGCCGTTGCTGAACAGGCCTTCGCCGGCGTACTTGGTGTTCTTGAAGATATTCAGCAGTTCCTTGCCAAGCTCGTCGTACTCGGACTGGATCGACTTGAGGTCAGCTACGCCGTTAGTGCCGTTGGCGGCCTGAGTAGCCAGGTCTTTCATGCGCTGGGTGATGTCGGTCATTTCGCTGAAGGCGCCTTCAGCGGTCTGCAGCATTGAGGTCGCATCGCCGGTGTTGCGCATGGCGACGCCCATACCGCGGCTCTGTGCGTTCAGGCGAGTAGCGATCTGCAGACCGGCGGCGTCATCGGCGGCCGAGTTGATGCGCAGGCCGGTACCCAGGCGCTGCTGATTGGTGGCCAGCAAACTGTTCGACTTGTTCAGCGCAGTGTTGGTGGTCAGCGCGGAATAGTTGGTATGGATGGACAGTGCCATGATCTAAATCCTTCTGATTATCGAGCGTTCAGCTCGTAAAAGCGCGGTGTGGCGAGCCATCCGGCTCGCCACGAGGGCGGGTGGCTTAGCCCAGCAGGCCCATGACCATGCCTGGCATCTGCCCGGCTTGCTTGAGCATGGAGATACCCGACTGCATGAGCATGGAGTTCTTGCTCATGTTGGCGCTTTCGATGGCGAAGTCGGCATCCATGATCCGGCCCTTGGCCATATCAGTGTTGTCCTTCATGTTCGCCAGGTTGTTGCTGGTGTGGTTCAGGCGGTTGATGTTGGCGCCGAACTTGGCACGCATGGAGCCAACGTTGTTCAGTGCCGTATCAAGGGCGGTAATGGTGGTGCCAGCATTCGCGGAGTCGGCGAGGGTGATGGTGCCAGCCTGAAGGGTAGTGGTCAGCTCGGTACGCAGCGCCGTCATATCGGCTGCTACGTTCATGGTGAGCTTCTCGGCTGCCGATGCACCAATCTGAAAGTTGACCGCAGCAGAAAACTTGCCGGTGGCCGTGAACAGCTCTGTACCAGCGTACTTGGTGTTATTGACGATGTTGGTCAGCTCTTTGCCCAGCTCGTCGTACTCGGATTTCAGCGAGGTACGGTCGGATACGCCATTGGTATCGTTCGCTGCCTGGGTCGACAGATCCTTCATGCGCTGCAGAATGTCCGTGACTTCGCTGAACGCACCTTCAGCGGTTTGTAGCATGGAGGTGGCATCGCCTACGTTACGCATGGCGACGCTCATACCGCGGCTTTGAGCGTTCAGGCGGGTAGCGATCTGCAGACCGGCGGCGTCGTCGGCAGCGGAGTTGATGCGCAGGCCGGTACCCAGGCGCTGCTGGTTGGTGGCCAGCAAACTGTTCGACTTGTTCAGCGCAGTGTTGGTGGTCAGCGCGGAATAGTTTGTATGAATGGACAGTGCCATGATCTAAATCCTTCTGATTGGCGAGCGTTCAGCTCGTAAAAGCGCGGTGCGGCGAGCCATTCGAAAGCTCGCCACGAGGGCGGGTGGCTTAGCCCAGCAGGCCCATGACCATGCCTGGCATCTGGCCGGCTTGCTTGAGCATGGAGATACCCGACTGCATGAGCATGGAGTTCTTGCTCATGTTGGCGCTTTCGATGGCGAAGTCGGCGTCCATGATCCGGCCCTTGGCCATATCAGTGTTGTCCTTCATGTTTGCCAGGTTGTTGCTGGTGTGGTTCAGACGGTTAATGTTCGCGCCGAACTGAGCGCGCATTGCGCTCACGTTGTTCAAAGAGGTTTCTAAGTTCCCTATAGCGGTCCCGGCGTTCGCGGCGGTGTCCAGCGTGCTGCCTTTAGAGGTGGCCCATCCGGTATTGACTGTCGTTAAAGCCGCTGAAACGTTCATGGTCAGCTTTTCAGCAGCCGACGCGCCAATTTGAAAATTGACAGCAGCGGTAAATTTGCCACCTGTAGCGAAAAGGGCTTCACCGGCGAATTTTGTGTTGGTCAAGATGTTATCGACTTCTTTGCCCAGCTCGTCGAATTCTGACTTCAGTGCGGTGCGGTCGGATGCGCCATTAGTGTCGTTCGCTGCCTGGGTTGCCAGATCTTTCATACGCTGCAAAATGTCGGTAACTTCGCTGAACGCACCCTCAGCGGTCTGCAACATTGACGTCGCATCTCCAGTGTTACGCATGGCTACGCTCATACCGCGGCTCTGAGCGTTCAGACGGGTAGCGATCTGCAGACCGGCGGCGTCGTCGGCAGCAGAGTTGATGCGCAGGCCAGTGCCCAGGCGCTGCTGGTTGGTCGCCAGGGAGCTGTTCGACTTGTTCAGCGCGGTGTTGGTGGTCAGCGCTGAATAATTTGTGTGAATGGACAGTGCCATGAAGATGATCCTTTTTGCGTTGGGCTGTAGGAGCTGGCTTGACTGCCTGCTGAAAGGGAAGAGCGACAGCACCGCGCAAAGGATTAAATCCTGACGTCAAATATTTTTGTTATCTTGCCTCACTACCCCGGCTCATCCGGGCGAGGCTTCTTCACCTGTATCGAAACGCGGCATCGAAACCCGCTTTTCGTAGGAGCCAGCTTGCTGGCGATTGGGACTGCACAAGCCGATGATCGCGAGCAAGCTCGCTCCTATGGGTCGCGCGATGGGGCATCGATAATGCCTCTGGTTCATTAGTCCCGAGGGGGGGCGCCTCGATGGGCCTTTTCGGGTTCCCGCTTAAAACGTACTGGTCACCACCCCACCCTCGACCACTTTCGCGTCGATCACCTTGCCGCTGCCCACGTTGCGCACGCGGATGACGTCCCCTGGCTGCCCGTCGGCCAGGGCTTCGCCCGAGGTGGAGGCTTCGATGCCCTCGTTGCTTGCGATGATCTTCACCGGCTGGCCGCGTTTGACCGCCATGGCTTGTTCCAGCAGTGCGGGAGTGATGGTCTGGCCGGCGCGGATGCGGCGTTTGGCCGCCAGGCCGACCACCTCTTCGATGCGGTTGTAGTAGCCGCGTCGGGCCTTGGCGACGTTGATCCGTTGCAGCTTGAGGTCATTGGTGGTCAGGGTCTGGCCGCGGTCGATGATGCCTTCGGCATGAACGGCTGGTAGGAAGACGTGGGCCTGGCCCGTGGCGTTGGTGGACCAGCCGGGTGTGTCGATGCAACGAATCTGCAAGGCCTGCCGCTCCATGGCCGACGGCGCCTCGCCTGTCGCCTGGACTTGCAGCACTTCTGAGCAGCGCGGCAGGTTGGCTGCGCTGGCCGGCACGCTGATGTCGTAGCGCAGTTGCATGCCTTGCCAGCCCTGACGCGCAGCCTGCTGTTCGAGCATCAGACGCAGGTGATTCTCCACGGCCTGCTGAACCTGCGTCGTGGCGTCCGCGTGCGCCTGCGGCGCGACACCGAGGAGTAGAAGGATGACGACCACCCATGCGGAAGGCGCTTTTCCGCTTCCGCATGCTCTTTGCTTGCCAAGCGGAAAAAAGAGCCTGATGCGTTCGGGCTTGTTCGCGTTTTCAGCTAAGTAAATCAATGGGTTACCCGTATCTGTAGGTTCGGCACGCTTTCTGCAGACCAGCAGTAAAGCGGTGGGCTGGGTTCAGCCTGCACAGGCTGCAAAGGGTATCGGCAAATGAGTATACGGATTGATCAAGCGCTGGGCGTTCATGAGCGCGCTCTTGGTTTGCGCATGCAACGCAGCGAAATTCTCGCGGCGAACCTGGCCAACGAAGACACCCCTGGCTTCCAGGCGCGGGACATCGACTTCAGCAAGGAAATGCAGCGGCTCGACAGCAGCGCTTCGCCCCGCGCCAGCCTTGCCAGTACCGATCCGCGCCTGCTGTTCCGTGTGCCGGGCCAGGCCTCGCAGGACGGCAATACCGTCGAGCTCTCTACCGAGCAAGCGCAGTTTTCGCGCAACTCCATGGATTTCCAGACCAGCCTGACCTTCGTCACGATGAAATTTCGTGGCTTGAAGCAAGCCATCGAGGGCCGTTAAGACATGTCGTTCGATTCTATCTACCGTATCGCCGGCTCGGCGATGAATGCCCAGACCGTGCGTCTGAACACCGTGGCGAGCAACCTCGCCAACACCGACTCGGCCGCCAACAACGCCGCCGATGTCTACCAGGCGCGCAAGCCGATGTTCGCGGCCGTGTACGAAAACAATTCTCTGACCCGTGGCGTCGGCCTCGGCGGCGCCCATGTTCAGGTGCTCGACGTCGTTACCTCCGGTGCCGAGCCCAAGCGCCGCTACGAGCCGGGCAACCCACTGGCCGACGGTGACGGCTACGTCTATTACCCGGACATCAATGAGATCGAAGAAATGACCGACATGATGTCGGCCACGCGCAGTTTCGAGACCGGTGTCGAGGTGCTTAACCGCGTCAAAAGCATGCAGCAAAGCCTGTTGCGTCTGGGAGAATCCTGATGGCCGTGACCAATAACCTTCAGGGCAGCGGCCTGTCCGGCAGCAATGCCAGCGACCTTCCAAAGCAGGCCGTGAACGTCAGCGATGCCACGCAGATGGAGAACAACTTCATCAGCCTGATGGTTGCGCAGATCAAGTATCAGGACCCGACCAAACCGGTCGACAGTACCGAATTTCTCAACCAGTTCTCGGCCATGTCCCAGGTCAAGAGCATGGAGAACCTCGCCACCCTGGCGAAGAGCAACCTGGTGCTCACCGACAACCTGCAGACCCTGACCGCCTCCGGCCTGGTCGGGCAGCAGGTCAGCGTTGCAGTCGAGTCGCTGGAGCTGAGCGGCCAGACCGTCAGCGGCGGGTTCGGCCTGAGCCATGCCTCGCCGCGCACGGCCCTGCTACTGACCGATTCCAATGGCACCCAGACCCGTATCGAACTGGGCGCGCAGTCTGCCGGCAAGGTGCCTTTCATGATCGACCCGGCCAAGCACGGCCTGCGCGACGGCAAGTACAGCGTCAGCATCGAGTCCGAAAACGGCGAGTTCCCGCAGGTTGAAGTGGCCGGTCAGGTCTTCAACGTGCGCGTCAGTGCCGAAGGTCCTGTGCTTCAGGTCAAGGGTGTCGGTTCGGTGCCCTTCTACAACATCCTCGAATTCGCCCAGGCCGACGCCGGGCTGCTCGGCGGCTGAGCCCTGATGCTCGCCAGTCATCATTTCTTTTTAAGTATCGAGATCAGCCCATGAGCTTCAATATCGCCCTGACTGGCCTGTCCGCCGTCAACGAACAACTCAACACCATCGGTAACAACATCGCCAACGCCGGCACCGTGGGCTTCAAGTCCTCTCGCGCCAACTTCGGCAGCCTCTACGCCGAGAGCCAGGCGATGGGTGTGGAAGTCACCGGCACCAGCCAGAGCATCAGCCAGGGCGGCGCCCTGACCACCACCAACCGCAGCATGGACCTGGCCATTTCCGGCGGTGGCTTCTTCGTCACCCGCGCGAGCAATGGCGACGTGAGCTACACCCGTGCCGGCGTGTTCGGCACCGACAAGGACAGCTACTTAACCAACAGCCTGGGCCAGCGCCTGCAGGGCTACCCGGCCGACGCCACGGGTAACCTGCAAACCGGTACCGTCAGCGACCTGCAGCTCAAGGCTGGCGGACTGCCCGCCAAGGCCACTGACGCGCTGAGTTTCGTCGCCAATCTGGACGCCAATAAAAACGTGCCGGCAGTGGCCTTCGATCCACTGGTAGCCGACAGCTACAACTCCACCTACACCACCAAGCTTTATGACTCTCAGGGCAAAGAACACACCCTGACCCAGTACTTCGCCAAGACTGGCGACAACAGCTGGGACGCCCATTACTACATCGACGGCGCAGCCAGCGGTACGCAAGCGCTGACCTTCGACGGCGCGGGTACGCTTGCGGCGCCCATCGGCAAAGTGGCGATCAATGCTGCCCTGACTGGCGGCGTCGATCCGTTGGCCATCCAGCTCGACTACAGCGGTACCAGCCAGTACGGCTCCGAGTTCAGCGTGACCAGCAACCGCGCCACCGGCTATTCGGCTGGCGAGCAGACCGGTATGAGCGTCGAGAAGGACGGCAAGGTCTACGCCAGCTATTCCAACGGCGAGCGCCTGCTTCAGGGCCAGGTGGTCCTGGCCACTTTCGTCAATGCCGAAGGCCTCAAGAACATCAGCGGCACCGCCTGGACCGAAACCGCTGACTCCGGTGCGGCGATGCTCGGCGCACCGGGTGTCGGCCAGTACGGCAACCTGGCCAGCGGCGCGCTGGAAAGCTCCAACGTCGACCTTACCCAACAGCTGGTGGGCCTGATGGAAGGCCAGCGTAACTACCAGGCCAATACCAAGGTCATTTCCACCAACAAGGAACTGACCCAGGTTCTGTTTAGCGCACTCTGAGGCTGACCCATGGATCGTTTGGGATATACGGCGATGACCGCTGCCAGCCGCACGATGATGTCGCTGCAGGTGCGCTCCAACAACCTCGCCAACGTCAATACACCGGGTTTTCGCGCCGACCTCGAACGCGCCCAGGCCGTCGCGGTGGAAGGCTACGGCTACGACAGCCGGCACATGGCGGTAGTAGAGAACAACGGCGTCAGCCTGGCGGCCGGCCCGATGGTCGCCACTGGCCGCGCTCTGGATTTTGCGGTCAAGGGTACCGGCCTGATCGTTCTTCAGGACGGCCAAGGCGAGGCCTACACCCGACAGGGCAGCATGCAGGTCGATGCTGAAGGTCGGCTGACGCTGAACGGTCGTGCCGTGCTGGGTGAGGGCGGGCCGATTGAGCTGCCGGAGCATGACCGCGTCGAGATAGGCAACGACGGCACCGTATCGATCATGGCGCCGGGCGACTGGATGATGGCCGAGGTCGACCGCATCCGTCTGGTCGATGTGGCGGCTGCGGACCTGAAGAAGAACGAGGCCGGGCTCTTGGTCACCCGCAACGGCGAACCTGCCGCACCCAGCGAAGACGTACGCCTTGCCAGCGGTTTCCTCGAGTCGAGCAACGTCTCGGCAATCGACGAGCTGGCCTCGACCATGAGCCTCAACCGCCTGTTCGAGACCCAGGTAAAGATGATGAAAGCCGCCGAGGACCTTTCCGACGCCGGCAACCGAATGATCCGCGGCAGCTGATCGGGAGATAACGCATGAATTCCGCACTTTGGGTCAGCAAGACCGGCCTGGCCGCACAAGACACCGCCATGGCGACCGTCGCCAACAACCTGGCCAACGTCAACACCAACGGCTTCAAGAGCGACCGCGCCGTCTTCGAGGATCTGTTCTACAGCATCGAGAAGCAGCCGGGCGCGCAGGCGGACGAGATCAACACCGTGCCGTCCGGTATCCAACTGGGCAGCGGCGTTCGTGTTGCTGGCACCCAGAAGGTGTTCACCGAGGGCAGCATCCAGACCACCGGCCAGCCGATGGATCTGGCAATCGTTGGGCGTGGGTTCTTTCAGGTCGAGGCGCCCAACGGCGACATCCTCTACACCGAGAACGGTCAGTTCCAGCTGAACGCCGAAGGCGTGATGGTCAACGCCCAGGGCCTGCCGCTTGCTCCGGCCATTGAAGTGCCGCAGGGCAGCACAGGCTTTACCGTGGGCGCCGATGGCATCGTTACGGCCGTGCTGGCTGGTGACACCCTGCCGTCCGAGCTGGGCCAGATCACCCTGGTAAACTTCACCAATCCAGGCGGCCTGGAAGCCCTGGGCGGCAACCTCTATCGCGAGAGCGTCGCCAGCGGCGAAGCGGTGGAAGGCGTGCCGGGCGAAGAAGGCCTCGGCCAGCTCAAGCAGGGCGTACTGGAAGGCTCCAACGTGCAGGTGGTCGAGGCCATGGTGGCGATGATCGCCATCCAGCGTGCCTACGAGGCCAATGCCAAGGTCCTCGATGCTGCCAGCGGCATGCAGCAGTTCCTCAACCAGACCGTCTGAGAATCGTGATGCGTACGCCCATTCTGCTCGTCGTGCTGGCCTTGCTTGGCGGCTGCGCCAGCTTCAACGAAATGCTGCCGGAAGAGCCTTCAACCGAGTACGAGCCGCTGGAGCTGGATTACAGCCTGCCGCCGACGACCGGTGGCGGCCTGTTTCGCTCCGGCTACACTGGCTCGCTGATCAGCGACCGGCGTGCCGTGCGGGTGGGCGACATTCTCACCGTAGTGCTCGACGAATCCACACAGTCGAGCAAGAGCGCTGGCACCAGCTTTGGCAAGGAATCGAGCATCGGCATCGACGTGCCGACGGTGCTCGGCAAGGCCTATCCGGACGTTGCCACGTCGGCGGGTGCCGAGCGCGACTTCAAGGGCTCGGCCAAGAGTTCGCAGCAGAACACCCTGCGCGGTTCCATCGCGGTCAGTGTGCATCGCGTGTTGCCCAACGGCACGTTGTTGGTCAAGGGCGAAAAAGCCCTGCGGCTGAACCAGGGTGACGAATACATCCGCCTGACCGGGCTGGTGCGCATCGACGACATCAACCGCTACAACCAGGTGTCCTCGCAAAGCGTGGCGAACGCCAAGATTTCCTATGCCGGTCGTGGCGTGCTCAACGACAGCAACTCGGCCGGCTGGCTGACGCGGTTCTTCGCGTCGCCGCTGTTCCCTCTTTAAGCGAGCTGACTCTTCATGACTAGCTTCGTGCGACCCCTCAAGCTGTTCCTCGCCGCCGTTGCGCTGTGGCAACTGCCTGCGCAGGCCGTGCCGTTGATGGATCTGGTGGATGTCGAAGGCATTCGCGGCAACCAGCTGATCGGCTACGGTCTGGTCGTCGGCCTCGACGGCACAGGCGACAAAAATGGGGTCAAGTTCACCAGCCAATCGGTGGCGAACATGATCAAACAGTTCGGCGTAAACCTGCCGCCGAACGTCGACCCGAAGCTCAAAAACGTCGCCGCGGTGACTATCACCGCCACCGTGCCGCCGTCCTACAGCGCGGGGCAGACGGTAGACGTGACTGTCTCCTCGTTGGGTGACGCCAAGAGCCTGCGCGGCGGTCAGTTGCTGATGACGCCGCTGCAGGGCGTCGACGGTGAAATCTACGCGCTGGCTCAAGGCGCGGTCATCGTCGGTGGGGTCACTGCCGAAGGCGCCGACGGCTCCAAGGTCGCCATCAACGTCTCCAACAGCGGTTTGATCCCTAACGGGGCGACAGTCGAGCGGATGATCCCCAGCGACTTCACCGAGCGCCCGGAGGTAATGCTCAACGTGCGTCAGCCGAGCTTTCAGACAGTCACCCGCGTGGTCGACGCCGTCGATGCCTACTTCGGGCCTGGAACCGCCACTGCGCTCAACGCCACCAAGGTGTCGATCCGCGCACCGGTCACCAGCACTCAGCGCATGAGCTTCATGGCCATGCTCGAGCGTTTGGAAGTCGAAGAGGGGCGTACCCGGCCGAAAGTGGTGTTCAACAGCCGCACCGGCACTGTAGTGGTCGGCGAAGGTGTACGGGTCAAAGCAGCAGCAGTTGCTCATGGCAGCCTGACGGTGACCATCAGCGAGAATCCGCAGGTCAGCCAGCCGAACCCTTTGTCCGGCGGCCAGACCGTGGTCACGCCGCAGTCTGACGTGGCGGTCAGCCAGGAAAGCAATGCCATGTTCAAGTGGCCCGAAGGCGCTAGCTTGGAAAGCATCATCAGCACCATCAACAGTCTCGGCGCCACGCCCGATGATGTGATGAGCATCCTGCAGTCGCTGGAACGCGCCGGCGCACTGAACGCTGAATTGATCGTGATGTAACAAGCGCCTGCTTCTGATGAAGCAGGCCTGACGCGCAGAAGATTTGAATAGGTTTTTGTCGGATGAGCATTGTATCCCTGCCCCAGCATCTCAATACTTTGCGCAGCCGAGCCGAAGGCCCGACTGCAGCGCGTCGCCAGCAGCTGGAAGTCGTCGCCGAGCAGTTCGAGGCGATGTTCCTGCAGCAGATCCTCAAGCAGATGCGCAAGGCTGGCGACGTACTTGGTGCCGGCAATCCGATGCGCAGTCGCGAGCTGGACACCATGCGCGACTTCTACGACGAAGTGCTGGCTGACACCCTGGCCGGCAAACGCCAGACCGGAATCGCCGACATGCTCGTGCAGCAGCTGGGTGGGGAAGCCGGCGGCGCGCCCGCGCCAACGGCCCTGGCTGGTCACGTCGGCAGCGGTTTGCAAAGCGGTGGCCTGCATGCGCTGCGCGGCACCTGGCAGCGCGGCGTCGATGCGCTCGACAATGCCTGGGAGAGCAGCAAGGCCGGCTTCAAGTCGCTGGTCGACAGTGTGATCAAGCATGAGTCCAACGGCAATATCGCCGCCGTCTCGCCCAAGGGCGCACGTGGCCTGATGCAGCTGATGCCGGGCACCGCCCGGGACATGGCTGCCGAACTCGGTTTGCCGTTCAGCGAGGCGCGGCTGACCACCGATGCCGAATATAACAAGCGCCTCGGCAGTGCCTACCTCAACAAGATGCTCGACCGCTACGACGGCCATCAGGCGCTGGCACTGGCAGCCTACAACGCCGGTCCCGGACGGGTGGATGAATGGCTCAAAAGCCACGGCGACCCACGCAAAGGCGAGATCGGCACGGGTGCCTGGGTGCAGAAAATCCCTTATGCGGAAACCCGAGACTACACCCGCAAGATCCTCAACGATCTGAGCGCCGCTGCGCCACGACAGGCTGAGCCACGGGCTCAGCTGCAGGCCGTTCCGCCTGTTGTTCCATCGCCGCTTAATTCTGCTGAGAGTTCGGTCGCTCTTTCTACTGGGCGCAGTGTTGCTGCCGGCGCCCGCCTCTCGGTGGCGTTCGCGCAACCGATCCGGATTGAGCCGAAGGAAGTCGTTTCGTGAGTATTCTTGGTCAAATAGGCTACAGCGGCGTTCGCGCCTCGCAAATTGCCCTCTCGGCGACCGGGCAGAACATCGCCAACGTCAATACGCCCGGCTTCAGCCGCCTGCGGCCCGACCTGCAATCGCTGGGCGGGCAGACGTCGGTCAGTATCGGTGGTGGCGTCCAGGTCAGCAGCATCCGGCGGCTGTCGAACGACTTCCAGAACCAGCAGCTCTGGCGCGCCAGCACTGACAAGAACTACTTCGATACCAGCCAGCAATACCTCACCGCGCTCGAAGGCCTGATCGACAGCGAAGGCTCGAGTGTCAGTGTTGGCCTGGACAACTTCTTCGCCGCGCTCAGCGAAGCCAGCTCCACGCCCGAATCCATCGCCTTGCGCCAGCAGATCATCGGTGAGTCCAAGCAGCTGGCGCAGCGCTTCAACGGCCTGAACAGCAACATCGGCACCCAGCTCAACGCCCTGCAGGGTCAGCGCGTGGCGATGACCAGCGAGATCAACGGGTTGTCCGGCAACATCGCCGAACTGAACGCCCAGATCCGCGAAATGGAGTCCTCGGGCCGCGATACCGCGACCCTGCGGGACTACCGGGAAAACCTGGTCAAGGACCTCAGCCAGTACGCTGGTATCCGCGTACAGGAGGCCGCCGACGGCACCCTGAACGTCTCGCTGGCCAATGGTCAGCCACTGGTCGCCGGTGCAACGGCGGGCCAGTTGAAGGTCAACGCCAACCTCGCCGGTGAGCAGGAGATGACGCTGGTGTTCGCCAAGACGACCTTTCCGCTCGACCAGCAGGGCATCGGCGGCTCACTCGGCGGCCTCTACGATATGGAATACGGCGCGCTGCGCCCGGCCCAGCAGGATTTGCACGACATGGCCTCGGCCGTGGCGACCATGTTCAATGACACCCTCGCCGGTGGTTTCGACCTCAACGGCAACCCCGGCCAGCCGCTATTCAGCTACAACGCGGGCAGTACCAGCGGGATGCTGGAGGTCAACCCGCTGGGCGCTTCGGAACTGGCGTTCTCCGGGACTGCAGGCGAGGTGGGCAACAACAAGACCCTGCTCGCCATGCTAGAACTAAAGTCGGCAGGCGTCGCGGTGGCCGGAAACACCGTGCCGCTAAATGACGCCTACGCCGGCCTGGTTGGCCGCGTTGCCAGTGCCAGCCGGCAGAACCAGGCGGATCTGCGCGCCGCGACCACGGTTGCCGAGCAGGCTCAGGCCCAGCGCGACAGCGTCAGTGCGGTCAACCTGGATGAGGAGGCCGTCAACCTCATGGCTTACGAGCAGGCCTACCAGGCCAACATGAAAGTCATCAGCACTTCCAACGATCTGTTCAACGCCGTACTGGCGATGTTCTGAGCCGGCGCAAGCCGGTTCGACTGACGAGAAAGACACCATGCGCATCTCCAACGCCCAGATCACCGCCATGATGCACGGCTCGATGAACACCAGCTCCGAGAAGCTCGGCAAGCTGATGCAGCAGATGGCGACTGGCGAGCGCATGCTGATGCCCTCGGATGACCCGATCTCGGCCGTGCGCGTGCTGCGCATCCAGCGCGAAGAAGCAACGCTGACCCAGTACCGCACCAACATCGCCAACGTGTCCGGCAACCTGTCCAAGCAGGAGGCCAACCTCAAGGCGGCGTCGGACACCATGCTCAACGTGCGTGACCTGCTGCTGTGGGCGGCCAACGGCAGCAACACCAGCGAAGACCTCGCGGCCATCGCCAACGAAATGGGCAATCTGGAAAAGACCATCCTCAGTTTCGCCAACGTGCGCGACGAAGAGGGTCGTTATCTGTTTTCCGGCACCCTCAGCGACCGGCCGGCGATCACCTTTGATGCCGCCACCCAGAGCTACCAGCTGACCGGCAACGATCAATACCGCCAGGCGGCAGTCGCCAATGGCGTGTTGGTCGAGGAGAATGTGACCGCCGCGCAGGTCTTCGGTGGCGGCGTCGGCATGCTCAACGACCTCACCGCTCTGGTCAAAAGGCTCGCCGACCCGGCACTGGACGCCAATGATCCCGCGGTACAGGCTTCGATCAGCGCTACGCTCAACAGCCTCGACAAGACGCATGGCGACCTGCTCGGTGCGGTCTCGGAGCTGGGTGGGCGGCAGAACACCCTCACGCTGCTGTCGAGCAGCAACGAGGACGTCTCGCTGGTGAACCAGAAAATCGAGGGCGAGCTGTCGCAACTCGACTACGCCTCGGCCAGCATCGACCTGAACAACTATCAGCTGTCGGTGCAGGCGACGCAGAAAACCTATTTGAAGATCAACGGGCTGTCGCTGTTCGGCATGCTCTGACCGAGGTAGCGTGAATGAAGATTGGCAAGCAGCTCCCCGCTGTTTCCGCAATCAACCCACAGGAGCGCCGCGAGGCGCTGCTGCGGGATGCGCCTGCGCCGCTGCGTGCCGGTGCACCGGCTGATACGCCGCACACCGAGACGACTCCGAGCAAGAACACCAGCTTCAGCCTGCAGCTCAATCAGCAACTATCCTCGATGCAGTCGGCGGACAGCTACCTCGGCGATTTGCAGACGCGTCTGTCGCAACTCAAACTGAACCTGAGCCGCCAGATCAGCTCGCCGCAGCCGAACGGGGAGGAGAGTATCCGCCAGACCGTGCAGCAGGTCGGCGAGTTACTGAAGGAGCGCAGCACGCGCTCCGGCAATTCTCTGGATGCCAACTTCAAGCTGCGGCTGACCGAGCCGGTGCGCAGCCGTTTCAGCGTGCAGGGGCTGGAGTCGCTGGAAAAGATTCGCCAGTCAGGGCGCGAGACGCTGCTGTTCAGCGGCGGTCGTCAACTGGCCGAGCCGGTTGCCGTGGTGCTCGACGATGAGATGAGCGACGAGCAGATTCTGCGCCGTTTCAATGGCAGTCTGGGCCAGGCCGGCATCAGGGCCGAGCTCGATCAGAACGGCGAGCTGAAGTTTTCCGCACGTGAAGGCGACTGGCAGAAACTCAAGGACCAGCTGGCGGTGCAGGGCGAAGGCAAGCTTTTCGACAAGGGTCGATATGTCCGCGTCCAGAGCGATGATGACCAGTTGCTGAGCTTTCCCGAAGAGCTGCAGCTGGACTCCTTCCGCGAGCTGCGCCGCCTGCTCGACTCGGTCGTGGCCGGGCTCGACAAGGTCACCTCCTTGCGTGAGCAACTGAGCAACCGCCAGCAGGAAATTCGCGAGTTCCTCGCCCGCCAGGCCCACGCCGACGAGAAGCAGTGGGCGATGGACTTTTCCCGCTCGGTGTTCAACCTGATGCAGCGCAGTCCTTCCAGCTATGCGGCGGTCACCCAGACCGTTGTGGCCCAGGCGACCATCAGCCGCTTCGCGGTGGTCAGCCTGCTCTCCTGATCGATCGGCACCGGGCTGTGTTCATAGCCCGGTGCGATCGATGAATTTCACATCCGACGGACGCCCCATCGGCAGCGTTTGTACGGTATCGCCCAGCTTGCCGCTATCGGGGTCGCGCGCCAGTACCACCAGCGCATCACTCTTCTGGTTGGCGACGATCATGAACTGGCCGCTCGGGTCGATGGCGAACTCCCGTGGCTCGCGACCACCACTGTCGCGCTGCTGGATCTCGCGCAGGTTGTCGTTCTCCTCGATGGCGTAGACCATGATGCGGTTTTTCTCGGCGCGGTCACTGACATAGAGGAAGCGACCGTCCGGCGAGGGATGGATCGCGCCCGGCGAATGCTGACTGACGTCGCCGCCCGCCGCCAAGTCCACCAACTGACGTTGCACCAGGCTGCCGTCGACGTGATCGAAGCGTGCTACCTGAGCGCTCAGTTCCAGCGTCGCGTAGGCCTGGCTGCCGTCCGGGCTGAACACCAGATGACGCGGGCCGCTGCCATCCGGCAGGCCAATAAAAGCCGGGTCGGCGGGCGACAGCGGGCGCTCGGGATTGGCCGGGTCGTAGCGATAGGCGAAGATCTTGTCGGCGCCCAGGTCGCTGACGAACAGGGTCTTGCCATCCGGCGACATCACCGCCGAGTGCACGTGAGCCGATTGCTGCCGTTCCGGGTGTGCTTCGCTGGCCTTGTGGGTAGCGATCTGTGTAACCGGCGAGAGGGTCCCGTCATTGGCCAACGGGACCACCGCGAGGCTGCCACCCGGGTTGGCTCGCGAACCGTAGTTGGAGACGAACAGATAACGGCCATCGCGGCTCTGGCTCAGGTGCGTGGGTTCGTCGCCAAGGGTGATCTGCTGCTCCAGAACCGATAACTTGCCGCTGGTCGGAGCCAGGATGAAAGCGCTCACACGCCCCACCGGATCAGGATGCCCCGGCCCGTTCTCGTTTACCGCATAGAGCCGGTTGCGGTTCAGGTCCAGCGTCAGCCAGGATGGGTTGTGGGTCCGCACCACCTGTAGCGGTTGCGGTTCGATCTGACCGGTTTCGGCATCGAACTGCATGCGGTAGATCCCTTCGCTGTCTCCTTCGCTGGTGTAGCTGCCAATCAGTACTTGATACATGGGTGCTGCTGCTCCCGTGGTGCTGAATGCCAATAGGGCTGCGGCAACGCCGAGGCGTTGCCGCCGTAGTAGGCCGCGTAATGAACGGCGCATGGGCTGCTCCCGTCGTGTCGTGAGGCATGCGCCCCTGATCTGGATTGGAGCGCTGAAGCGAGAAAAGTTTTCCCAGCGGTGCCGATTTCTCTCGATGCCCTTCGACTCAGTTACCGTACTGCAGTGCTTCGACCTACTGAACCGGTCAGTAAAAGCGCTTCCTTCAGCAGCGGCTGGATGAGTCGGCTACCGGGCCGCGCGAAGCTTGAAAGCGATCGCGAGCAAGCTCGCTCCTACAGGTATTACGTTTCCGGAGCAGTGGCAGGGGGCTATTCGGCGGGGAAAGGGTATCGCCGCGCTCAGCCGCGACTGTCCGCATCTACTTGAAGTTGCCGTATTTCACGGCCCGCTTTTCGTAGGAGCGAGCTTGCTCGCGAACCGGGACAAAGGTTGTTGCGAAGCTTCACGAGCAAGCTCGCTCCTACAGGTTGACGCTCCCGAAGCAGCGGTAGGGGGTATCTCGGAGTCGCTATTGTCGCCACGATCAATCGCCCGTACCGACACTGCGCAACATTCGCTCACGCAGGGACCGCGGGCGCGCTCAGCTGTCGCCGCTACCCGCCGGCAGGTAATCACTACGGCTCAGGCCGTGGCGCTGCATCTTTTCGTTGAGGGTGCGGCGGGGCAGCTGCAGTTGCGCCATGACTTCGCTGATGTTGCCTTTGTGCTGTTGCAGAGCGTTGTGCAGGCACTGGGCCTCGAAGGCTTCCATCTGATCGGCCAACGACGTGCCAGCGATGACGGTCGAGACGGTGTTCGGTTGCGGTGGCGTCAGGCCCAGGGCGTGGCGTTCGGCGGCGTTGATCAGTTCGCGTACGTTGCCCGGCCAATCATGGCCGAGCAGTTGCGCCAGTTCGGCCGGGCTGGCCGGGACTGGGTCGCGTCCGTGGCGTTGTGCGGCCAGGGTGGCGAAGTGATCGAACAGCAGCGGGATGTCCTCGCGCCGATCACGCAGCGGCGGGATATGCAGCTCGGCGACATTCAGGCGGTACAGCAGGTCTTCGCGGAAGCGACCGCCCCGTACTTCTTCCAGCAGGTCCGGTTTGGCCGCGCTGATCACCCGCAGATCGACCTCGATACTGCGGTTCGACCCCAGCCTTTCCAGCGTTTTTTCCTGCAAGACGCGCAGCAGCTTGACCTGCTGAGCCAGCGGCATGCTTTCGATCTCGTCGAGAAACAGGGTGCCGCCGTGGGCGTGTTCGATACGCCCGATGCGTTTGCCCTGGGCGCCGGTAAATGCGCCGCTTTCATGGCCGAACAGCTCGCTTTCGAAGATGCTTTCAGGAATCGCCGCGCAGTTGAGTGCGACGAAGGGGTTGCGCGAGCGTGGGCTGAAATCGTGCAAACAACGGGCGACCTGCTCCTTGCCGCTGCCGGTGTCACCACGGATCAGCACGTTGACGTTCGTACCGGCCAGCTCCAGCACCTGCCGGCGGAGGTTCTCCATGGTCCGCGAAACGCCGAGTAGCATCGACTCGATGCGGCCCTTGCGGGTGAACTGCTCGCGCAGCTGCCGGTTCTCGCAGACCAGCCGGCGCTTGTCCTGGGCGCGGCGAACGCTGTCGAGCAGGCGTTCAGGGGTGAAGGGTTTCTCGATGAAGTCATAAGCGCCCTGGCGCAGGGCCTGGACAGCCATCGGCACGTCGCCGTGGCCGGTTACCATGATCACCGGCAGTTCCGGGTCCACTGCTACAAGCTTCTCCAGCAAACCGAGGCCGTCGAGGTCTGGCATCCGCACGTCGCTGATCAGCACGCCCGGAAAGCCTCGGTCGACAATGGCCAGGGCTTCGTGCGCGCGGGCGCAGGTACGTACGCTGAAGCCGGACAGCTCCAACCACTGTTGCACCGCCTGGCGGATGGCCGCTTCGTCATCGATGAAGATCACCTGACCGCTCATGTTCCACTCCTCTTGCCAGTGGGCAGTCTAACCGGCGCTGTCGGTTTCGGCCGCAGGCAGATGCAGCTCGAACACCGCGCCCTGAGTATCGTTATGCACTGTCAGGTTGCCGCCGAGGTCGCGCACGATGCCGTAGGAGACAGCCAGGCCCAGCCCGAGGCCGTGGCCGACCGGTTTGGTGGTAAAGAAGGGTTCGAAGACCTGGTCCAGATGCGCCTCGTCGATACCGCCCCCGCTGTCGGCAACGCTCAGCTTCCAGCAATCGTCGTTCGCTTGGCAGATGATGCGCAACGCCTTGGTTTCGCTATTCCACATGGCGTCGAGCGCGTTGGTCAGCAGATTGATCAGGACCTGCTCCAGGCGTATCGCGTCGCCCACGACCCAGGCATGTGGCGGCACCTGACGCACGACCTCGACGCCTTCGCTGCGAATGCGTGGGCCGAGCAACTGCAGTGCCTGTTCCAGTACCTCGGCCAGGCTAAGGCGCTGGCGCAGCCCGGCGGGGCTCTTGCGGGCGAAGGTCTTCAGATGGCTGGTCAATGCCGCCATGCGTTCGAGCAGGCCTTCGACCAGACCGATGCCTTCGCGCACGGCCTCGGTACGCCCGCTGTCGAGCAACAGCCGCTGGCTGGCCAGCTGCATGCGCAGGGCCGTCAGTGGCTGGTTGATCTCGTGGGCGAGCGCGGCGGACATCTGCCCCAACGCAGCCATGCGCGCGGCATGCACCAGTTCGTCCTGCGCCGTGTTCAGCTCGCGGGTGCGTTCTTCCACCAGACGCTCCAGCTCGTTGCGGCTGCGCTGCTCGACTCGGCGGGTCTTGCGCCTTTGAGCCAGATACAAAAGCAGAAACGCGAGCGTCATCCAGACGCCCGCTGCGGCCAGGCGATAGCTGCGAACACTGGCTGTGACCAGCCGCGGCTCCTGCAGCAGATGCAGCGTCCAGTCCTCCTCCGGCAGCTCCAGGCTCTGCCAGAGATAGTGCTGTCGCCCATCAGGTCCGTCGACCAGGCGTCGCTCGCCGTTGTCCGTGATGTGCTGCAAACGGCGGCTCGTCAGGGGCTGCAGACTCTGTTCGGCGTAACGGCGGACCGCAACGAGGCGGTCGCGTATTTCGTCGGTCAGCGGGCGCAGGTAACGGAAGCGCCAGGCCGGCCGATTGGTCAGGATGACGATGTCCAGCGAGTCGGAAATCAGCAGGATGCCGGACTGCCCGACCCATTCACGTTGCATGTCTTCCAGCTCAAGCTTGACCACCAGTACGCCTATCACTTCGCCCTCGGCATTCTTGACCGAACTGGAGAGAAAGTAGCCAGGGATGCCCGTGGTCACGCCCACGGCGAAGTAACGGCCCGAGTCGTTCGTGACCGCATCGATGAAATACGGGCGGAAAGCGTAATTGTTGCCGACGAAGCTGCTCCAGTCGCGCCAGTTGCTCGCCGCGAGGGTTTCGCCGTGGCGGTCGAGCAGGTAAAGCACCGAGGAGCCTGCGGCCTGGTTCTGCTCTTCCAGCCGGTGGTTGAGCTGCTCGCGCAAGGCCGGGTCGGTAGGCGTGTTCAGCAGCGCCTGGATATCGCTGTCGAGCGCAAGCAACGCCGGTACCGAACGGAAGCGTTGCACCTGGGTATGGATTGCCTGTGCATAAAGCTGCAGCTGGCCAGCCGCCTCCTGGCTGCGTTCGACCCAGGCGCGTTGCTCAGCGATGCGTCCAGCCCAATACATACTCAGCAACAGACCGATCAGTATGAGCGAGGTGATGAGGGCAACGCGGTAGCGGCTGGGCAGGGCAGGCATGATCGGCTCGCGATGGTGGAATCGCATGGTAAAGCAGGCCGGACGCCTGATTCCAAGGTATGTACAGCTAAGGGCTAATGTACGGGCGTGGCCGATAGCGGCACTTTAATGCCATTGCCGCCCGGAAAAAATGGACCGGCTTGCAGGGACGCCAGGTTACAACGAGATCAGCTCTCCCAACCCCTTGCGTTTTGTCGTCCCGAGGCGTCCATGCTGAAGAAAATTCCTGCCGATGCAGTGCGTTTAGGTATGTATCTCCATGCACTCGAAGGCAGCTGGCTTTCGCATCCGTTCTGGAAGAGCGAATTCATCGTCGACGATCCCGAAGACCTGCTGCGCCTTCGCCAGAGCGGCTTGACGGCTGTCTGGATCGATACCCGCAAGGGTGCTGACGTGGCCGATCAGGCGGTTGTGCTCTCAGCGCCCGCGTCGGTGTCTCCACCCGAGGCTCCGATTGTTCCAGCCGTGACGCGTTGCAGTGCCCGTGATGAACTTCAACGCGCCGCCCGGTTGCTCAGCCGTTCCAAGAAAGCGATAACCGAGCTGTTCAACGAGGCGCGCTTGGGCAACGCCATCAACGTCGAAGGCTGCCTGCCGTTGGTCGCGGATATCAGTGATTCGCTGGCGCGCAACAGCTCGGTACTGATCGGCCTTGCCCGGCTCAAGCACCGGGATGAGTACACCTACATGCACTCGGTGGCCGTGTGCGCGCTGATGATTTCCCTGTCCAGACAGCTTGGCCTCGACGAGGCGACCGTGCGCGAGGCCGGGCTGGCCGGATTGCTGCACGACGTTGGCAAGATGCTCATGCCCCTGGATGTGCTGAACAAGCCTGGCGGCCTGACCGACGCCGAGTTCACCGTCATGCGCAGCCATCCCGAACGGGGGCATGCACTGCTGATCGCGGCGGGGACATTGCCCGAATCTGCGCTGGACGTCTGCCTGCACCACCACGAGAAATTCGACGGCAGCGGCTATCCGCATCGTCTGCAAGGCGAGGCCATCAGCCTGTTTGCGCGGATGGGCGCGGTGTGTGATGTCTATGACGCCATCACTTCCAACCGCCCTTACAAGAAAGCCTGGAGCCCGGCCGAATCGCTGGCGCGCATGGCGCAGTGGACGGGTCACTTCGACACCAGGGTATTTCACGCCTTCGTGCGTTCGGTGGGTATCTATCCGCTCGGTTCATTGGTGCGACTGGAGTCGGGGCGGCTCGGTGTGGTGATCGATCAGCACCCGGAGAAACTCACCGAACCACTGGTACGGGTGTTCTTCTCCGCAAAGGCCAAGGCGCCGATTCAGCAGCTGGACCTGGACCTCTCGCGACGGGGTGCGAATGACCGCATCGTGGGCCGGGAAGATCCGGCGCAGTGGGGCTTCAGCAATCTGGATGACTTCTGGCGGTAGGCCACCTGCATGGGGGGCTGGATTCGCCCAGCGGCGTATCCGAGGCTCCAGCGCGACAGCCGGAGGCGTTCGGGCTGCCCGGTGGGTCGCGCCAGAGGGCTTGCTGCGCTATCATTCGCGGCCTGTTTTCAGCGGCTTCGAGCGATTGAAGCCCTTCAACGAGTCTGTCTCTTCGCATGATCTGGCTGCCTACTCCGCCTTAGCGCCCCGCCGTCTCTTCAGCGCGACCACCTGACATTCAGGCGGTCGAAGCAGCACGCGCGTCGCATTTCGTGCACGCCAATTGCTTTCTGTTCAAATCTAGAAACTAGCCTTGTATCAACCGCGTGCCATGCTCTGGTCTGCTGGTGGTGCCTTTGCTCTGGAAATAAACATGCTCCATTCGATCAAACAAAACTGGTTCTGCAACATACGCGGCGACGTGCTCGCCGGTCTGGTTGTAGCCCTCGCCTTGATTCCCGAGGCAATCGCCTTCTCCATCATTGCCGGGGTCGATCCGCGCGTCGGGCTGTACGCCTCCTTTTGTATCGCCGTGGTGATCGCCTTTGTTGGCGGCCGGCCGGGGATGATTTCCGCCGCGACCGGCGCCATGGCGCTGCTGATGGTTACGTTGGTGCGCGAGCACGGTCTGCAATACCTGCTGGCAGCGACGCTGCTATGCGGCGTGCTGCAGATCGGTGCTGGCTACCTCCGGCTTGGCTCGCTGATGCGCTTTGTTTCGCGTTCGGTGGTCACCGGGTTCGTCAATGCACTGGCGATCCTGATCTTCATGGCGCAGCTGCCAGAGCTGACAGGCGTGACCTGGCATGTCTACGCAATGACCGCCGCCGGCCTAGGCATCATCTACCTGTTCCCCTATGTGCCGATGATCGGCAAGGTCATCCCCTCCCCGCTGGTGTGCATCCTGACGCTCACGGCCGTGGCGATGTACCTGGGGCTGGATATCCGCACCGTTGCCGACATGGGCGAGCTGCCTGACACGCTGCCCGTGTTCCTCTGGCCGGAGGTCCCGCTGACTTTCGAGACCCTGGCGATCATCTTCCCGTACTCCGCCGCGCTGGCCGTGGTCGGTCTGCTGGAGTCGCTGATGACAGCGACCATCGTCGATGACCTGACCGATACCGGCAGTGACAAGAACCGCGAGTGCAAAGGTCAGGGCGTCGCCAACATCGTGTCCGGACTGTTCGGTGGCATGGCGGGTTGCGCGATGATCGGGCAATCGGTGATCAACGTGAAGTCCGGTGGCCGTACCCGACTGTCGACCCTGATTGCCGGTGTCGTACTGCTGCTGATGGTGGTTTTTCTCAGCGACTGGGTTGGCCAGATCCCCATGGCAGCGCTGGTGGCAGTGATGATCATGGTTTCCATCGGCACCTTCAGCTGGGATTCGGTGCGTAACCTGCGCCGTTATCCGTTGTCGACCAATATAGTGATGGTGGTAACTGTGGTGGTGGTGGTGTTCACCCATAACCTGGCGTTCGGTGTGCTGGCAGGCGTGCTGCTGGCGGCGCTGTTCTTTGCCAACAAGGTCGGGCACTACCTCTACATCGGCAACGAGCTGTCCGCCGACGGCAATCAGCGCACCTACCGTGTGGTCGGCCAGGTGTTCTTCAGCTCGTCGGATAAATTCACCGGCGCATTCGACTTCAAGGAAGCGCTCGGCAAGGTCATCATCGACCTGGGGCAGGCGCATTTCTGGGACATCACCGCTGTGTCCGCGCTGGACAAGGTGGTGCTCAAGTTCCGCCGAGAGGGCACTGAGGTCGAGGTGCTGGGGCTGAACGAAGCGAGTGCGACCATCGTTGACCGCTTCGGTGTGCACGACAAGCCCGGCGCAACCGACGGTCTCATGGGGCATTGATAGGAGAAACGACGATGAATGAGGTATTAGCGTGTATCGACGGTTCCCCACAGGCGGCGGCAGTCTGTGATTGCGCCGCCTGGGCCAGCCTCAGACTGGACGCACCGCTGACGCTGCTGCACGTGCTCGATCACCAGCAGTACCCGGCAGCCGCCGGCAACCTCAGCGGCATCATTGGTCTTGGCAGTCGCGAGTACCTGCTCGAAGAGCTGGCGGCACTGGACGCCAAGCGCAGCAAGCTGGCGCTGGAAGAAGGCCGGATGATGCTCGACGCGGCCAAGCAGCGCGTGCTCAGTGCGGGCGTGGTGCAACCGGACGTGCGTCAGCGTCACGGTGATCTGGTGGAAAGCCTGCATGAGCTGGAGCGCGACACCCGGCTGCTGGTCATCGGCAAACAGGGCGAAGACAGCGGCAACGACCGGCAACTGATCGGCAGCCAGCTGGAAAGCGTCATCCGCACCCTGCATCGACCAATCCTGGTCACGCCGACCCGCTTCAGCGCGCCACGTAGCGTCATGCTGGCCTTCGATGCCAGCGAAACCACCCGCAAGGGCGTCGAACTGATCGCCTCAAGCCCGTTGTTTCAGGGATTACCGATCCACCTGGTCATGGTTGCCGCCGACACCTTGGACAACCATGCGATGCTCAGGGCGGCGCGAGATGTGCTGGGGGCGGCAGGCTTCGAGGTGTACTCATCCATCCGCCCCGGTGAGGTCGAGCCCAGCCTGCATGCCTATCAGGCCGAGCATGGTATCGACCTGCTGATAATGGGCGCCTACGGCCACTCGCGGATTCGCCAGTTTCTCGTTGGCAGCACCACCACCAGCATGATCCGCACAACCACCACGCCACTGCTGCTGTTGCGCTGAGGCCCGAGCCAGCCTGATACAGGCTGGCGCTTAGCTGTACAAATCCGCGCGCGACCAGGGCAGCTCATGGGAACCGTCAGGTAACGGCTTGCTCGCTAGGATCTGATGCAGGTTGATCCAGTTGCGGCGAAAGCCGTAAGCACAGCCCGCCAGATACACCCGCCAGATGCGCAGCGCCCTTTCGGGAATCATCCGCTGTGCCTCCTCCAGCCGAGACTCCAGCCGTTCGCTCCAGAACTGCAACGTCCGCGCGTAATGCAGGCGCAGGCTTTCCACATCGACGATTTCCAGCCCCGACTCGCTGATGCACGAGCTGATGGCCGCGAGGTGCGGCAGCTCGCCGTGGGGAAAGACATAGCGATCGATGAACGCGCCCGCACCGTGGCTCACCGGCCTGCCGTCGATATGACGTGAGGTGATGCCGTGATTCATCACCAGCCCGCCGGGTCGCACCAGCGCTGACAACTGGCGGCAGTAGAGGGGCAAATTGGCGTGGCCGACGTGCTCGAACATGCCAACACTGACCACCTTGTCGAACTGACCGTCCGTGGGTAGATCGCGATAATCCATCAACTCCAGCCGTACCTGGCCGTCCAGCCCTTCGGCGGCGACCCGCTCGCGTCCCAGCTTCAGCTGCTCGCGGCTCAGCGTGATGCCGAACACCTCGGCGCCGTACTCCCGCGCGGCAAAGCGCGCCAGCCCACCCCATCCGCAACCGACATCCAACAGCCGGTCACCGGGCTTGAGCCGCAGCTTGCGACACAGGTGGCGCAGCTTGGCCTGCTGGGCCTGATCGAGGTCTTCGCTGCCAGTCTCGAAATAGCCGCAGGAATAGACCATGTCGTGGTCCAGCCAGAGCTGATAGAACGCGTTGGAGAGGTCGTAGTGGTAGGAAATGGCCTCCGCGTCGGTGGCCTTGTCATGCGCCTCGCGCGTCGGTAACGACGATTGACTGTCGCCCAGCGCGCGGCTGATCTCATCGCCAATCCGGATGATCTCCTCCAGCGGCCCATGCAGATCGATCCGCCCCTCCACATAGGCACCACCCAGCAAATCGAGGCTGGGATGGGCAAGCTGAGGTATCAGGTTCGGGTCCTTGATCTCCAGCGTCACGCAGGGCGCTGGGCCCAGATCCAGTTCCTTCCCGTCCCACAACCGGAGGCGCAACGGAAGGTCCAGTTCCTGCAAAGTAGGAAGCAATGTTGCCAGCATGCTCGATCTCCTTTGGTTCGCGTGCGGAAATCCTAGACCAGGATGTCCCCGCTCGCGCTCCATCGGTAGATCGCTTTTGCCTATAGCCGGTACTGGAAATGTCGAGCGGTTTCGAAGCGCGAGGTAGGTCGGCATGGCTGTCTATGCAATGCGCTTGTGTACGGTGCGGTATCAGCCACAGCGTATCGAATCGTGAGCCGCGCGACTTCTTTTAGCAGTAGCGCAACCCCTACCGCACTATGCTGGGCGCCCGCATGTTCACTTGCGTAAAGGCACAGCGATGACCGAGTTTGATTGGCATAGCGATCCGATAACTAACGAAACAGCCGTAACCGAACGCTATCGGAACACGCAGAACGTTCGCAGGTTCATGGCTGACGCCTGCGGACCCGATTTCAAGTTCGACCGTGACTTCATGGCCTGGATAAAAGACGGACAACCCAAAACGATGGGGCAAGTTGCCCGCGAATGGCGACGACGACATGGTCAGTGAAAAGCCAGGGCCGCCCATCGGCACAGAGTTGCTGGAAATGGCGGAAGGCAGTGGGAGTCGAACCCACCCAGGGACGGCTGCCGCCCCCAACCGGGTTTGAAGCCCGGCCGCACCACCGGGTGCGATTGCCTTCCATGTGTCCTAGCGACAGATGCTCTTGCAGATGCCACGTGTAGGCTGATCGCCAGTGCGTGACCTCTACAGCGCGAGGGGGGAGCCTAACAAATTGATTTGCCTCTGACGATGTTCAAAAGCGCTGTAACCCAAGGTGTCTGAAGTAGGAATATTCGAAGCTAGCCGGTCGCGGCTTCTTGAACCGCGCTCCAAAAGGTTACGCTGGTGCGCAGGCTCCTTGGAAAGGAGTAGGATTCCTCGCCTGACCAGCGGCGTTAGCGTTGCTACTTTTGCCTGCGCAGGCACAGCGCTAACCAGTCAGAGCGCGGGATAGCGATTACAACGGAAGTGACTAGTCGCTGGTACGCCCGAACGACAGGGAGAGGTTAGGTATGAAGGCTGATTGGAACGACGCCCCCGACTACATCACAAGGCACCCACGCAAAAGCCGCAGGCTAGCGAAGCTGGTCCCGGGTCTGATCGGCACTGTTATTACGCTAGCTGTTCTCCAGATGGCAGGCTCAGCATTCCTCCAGGGAACCGTGCAGCGCATTGCCGAAAAACGCATTCAGCCAAAGCCAACCCCCGTAGCCGAGATTACGCGAGCCGAGCCAGCAGCGACCAAGGATTGGGACAGGGTGGTAGAGGAAGTGGCCGCGAAAGGTGCAACGCCTCAGCTGCAAACAGCCCAGCCTCAAGCCGTTACGACAGAGACGCCGCCCAAGCAAACCGTGTTCAATGACAAGAACTACGTTCCTCAGGGCGCGACGAACATCGTACCGGCGACTCGGGTCATGCCTGAACCGATCATGACAACACCGTCCCGCCAAAAGGAGATAGTTGTTGTAGGTAGAGAAACGCGAATAAGCGATTTTTTGTCCAGGCGGGGCGGGAAGTATTGAACGTCGAAATTGCAAGGCAAGCGTGAATTTGAATACAAGAGATTAATTCGCTAGTGGGATGTGTTTACATTCCTTTAGCTTCTTTAAATAAATTGGTCGCAATCTATGTCAGACTATAAAGTATCCGCTGCTACAAATATTACAGACTCAGGAATTCGGAAGCACTTCCGGAAAGTCGATCCGTGGCAGCCGATATTTGAGTTTGCATGGAATGGCTTTGATGCTAAAGCCTCCACGGTGAATATCTCATATTCGATAAATGATATGGGCGGTCCTGAATATCTTTCTGTGTCTGATGATGGGCATGGCATAGATTTTCGTAAGTCTGAAGACAACTTTGGAAAGTTTAATGAGTCGTCTAAGGTTGGCAGTGCTAGTCAACACGGCTCTCATGGTAGAGGTCGCCTTTCTTTTCACGTGTTGTGCAGCGAGGCCCGCTGGTACACACGTACCGAGAAAGGGGAAGACGCGGTAGTAATAGTTAATTCTGCGGATTTGGCACATTACGATGTGCAGGGCTTGTCAGCAGGAAAGCAGCACGCCAGCCTCTCAAGTCAAACAAACGGTACATGCGTAGAGCTTCTGAATTTTTTTAAAAATCTTCCTTCGGAAGATGACTTGGCAAGGCTTCTGTCCATCGAGTTTGGATGGTATCTCGCATTAAACAAAGATAAGAAAATTGTCCTAAATGCGTGTCCGATAAATATACCTGAGCACGAGATTAGTGAAGGGCTGGTGGTTGCCGATGACCATGAGTTCACTATTAAGGTGATTAGGTGGATAGAAAAACCTAGTTCTGAGAAGTCGTACACTTATCTCATGACGCCCGCCGGAGTAACTGTTCATAAAGAGTTAAGTAGTCTCAATAATAAGCCAAACTTCTTTACCAGCGTTTATGTTGTTTCTGATTGGGCTAAAGAATTTGAAGAAGACAAAGAGACGCTATCTTGCGTCTTCAATCCCACTAGCAAAACTTGGAAAGCGCTACAGAGAGAGCTTAATGTAGTTACGCAGAAGCTCTATGAGGACTTCCTGAAAAAGTTTGTTGATGCCCAGCTCGACAAGTTTGAAGAAGACGGAATTTTTCCCGATTATTCGAAGCTAAGCGCCGAAGAGGCTGGCTGGAGAAGTGGAAAAGTTAAAAGTACGATTAGATCAATTTATCTTGCTGATCCGTCTATATTCAATACGCTCCAAAAGAAACAAAAGAAAATCCTTATCAGGCTTATAGATCGTCTGCTGGTTTCAAACGAAAATGACGCCCTTCTTGATGTGCTTGAGAGTACTTTGGACTTGGATGAGGCGTCCACCAAGAAGCTCGCGCAGCAAATAAAATCTGTTAAGCTCGAAAATATTATCTCAACCATCGAGGTTATTCATAAGCGCCAAGTGGCTGTTCACCAGCTTCGAGAAATTATGAATAATCATTATTTGGATGTTCTGGAGACTCCAGACCTCCAAAAGATTATTGAGAATAATACTTGGCTATTTGGTCCGGCATACGAAACTCTAGGTGCTGAAGAAGCTTCTTTTACTACTATTGCAAAAAATTTGCGAAACCAAGTAAAAGGAATTCAGTCGGTAGATAGTGAAGATTTGGATGAGGTGGACTCCGATAAAGTAAACCTATCCCAAAGGCAGCCAGATTTGTTCTTGGCTAGAAAAATACCTTCTATGGACTCTTATCATAGGCCCATTTATCGTTGCGTAATTATTGAGATAAAGCGTCCTAGCGTATCGCTGAATGTGAAGCATCTTCGCCAGCTGGATGATTACGCCGCATTGATAAAAAAATTTCCAGACTTTACCAGTGGGCATATGCATGTAGAACTCATTCTTATTGGAAGAAAAATCTCAGATCAGGATTCTGAGATTGAAAGCAGGCTGGGCAATCATATAAGCAAGGGGGATATGGGCCTAGTTTCTGATGACCCTAGAATGAGAAGGTACGTAAAGGACTGGTACACCATTCTCGATGAGTTTGAACTGCGCAGTAATTATTTCCTTGACAAGCTCAAGGTTGAACGCAATGCATTAGAGTTGGAGCAACTCAGCAAGGAAGCTTTGCTTGAGCAATTACAAGCTGCAAGCAACCAAGTCGTACCTATTACGCGCTCAGCTGTGTAGGTGCGCAGACTGTCGAAAAAATGTCGAAGCTATTAGCTGGAAAAGGCCGATATTAGCCAGATCGAAGCAACCCGCCTCATCCATTGACCAGTAATTGCTAGCATAGGCCGCTAATAAGAAACGCAGAAACAGGATTTGAAGCCCGGCCGCACCACCGGGTGCGATTGCCTTCCTCGAAGACGTTTGACCTGTCGGTCATAAAGCGTGCGACAGCCTACCTGACCTCGGCTTCTGAGGCCAACGCGCTGTCCTGTCGCACTTTGCGCTCGTTGCCGAAGCGGCGGGTGAAGCCGATGCGGTCGAAATGTTCGAGCAGCTGGATGCTGCGTTTGCGGCCAAGTTGAATCTGGTCGCGAAAGGCCGCGGCGCGGATCACGCCGGCTTGGCGCTCCATCTGCAACACCTGATCAGCTAGCAGGCGGATGGTTCGCTCGGGGTAGAAGAGGTCTTTCACCACCTGTTGCAGTGCACCGATGCGTGCCAGCTTGCGCAGCAGCTGACGAACCTGCTCCTCCTCGACCTCCAGCTCACGCGCAATGTCTCGTACCCAGGGCGGGTCGAAGCGGCTGGCGTCGAGCAGCGGCCAAAGCCGAGCTTTCAGCGCCTCTTCTTCATCGGTCAGGCGGACGCGGTGGCCAGGCAGATGCAGCCAGGGACCACTGGCTTCGACCTGTCCGTTGGCAAGTGCCTGTTCCAGCGCTGCGATGAACACCGGACGCTCCACCAGTGGTAGCGCATATCGGCGCAGTCGGTCACGGTCCGGGCCGAGCTCGTCCGGCTGGTGCTCGTGAAAGCGTCGCAGGGCGGCCACCAGGCTTTGGTTCAGATATTCCCAGGTGCCGCGATCGAACAGGCGAGGCCCCACCCGCGTGTTGATTTCCAGTGCATCGGCCGGCAGCTGCCACGTATGGCGTGGCCGATTGAATTGCCGCTCCAGCAGCGCCGGCTCCAGCCCGTTGAGGGCGCTGGGCAGCAGTGCGGGCAGGATGTCTTCCAGCGTCTCGCCGCTCAGCGCGCGGAGCTGCGCCAGCCGGGCCTGACGGTGTTTGTTACGTGGCGGAGCGAAGGGGTCAAGCACGCGGCCACCGCCCAGGGTGCGCTGGGCGGACTGGTCACGCAGCACTACACGGTCGCCATGCACCGCATGAGCGGGTGCGTTGAGCAGCAGTTGCGCATGCACATGCCCACCCGGCGCCAGGCGTTCGCCCTCAAGCAGGGCAATGCGGCCGGTGACGTCCTGCGCGCCGATGTGGATGTGCACGGGCGTCCAGTGCTTGAGCGCCCGGGCTTCGCTGGGCAGCAGGGTGAATTCGATATCGATGCGGCGGGTCGCGGCTTGCAGTTCAGGCTTCACCAGCCAGTCGCCACGGCTGATGTGCTCCACCGAAAGTCGCTCGCCGGCGATGTTCAGAGCAACGCGCTGGCCCGCTTGCGCGTGCTCGGCCTGCTGGTTTTGTGCGTGCAGGCCGCGCACCCGCACGGATCGCCCGGCCGGGCTCATGGTCAGCTCGTCACCTACCCGCACCTGCCCGGCGAAAGCGGTGCCAGTAACGATCACGCCTGCGCCAGTCACGCTGAATGCGCGGTCGATGGCCAGGCGGAAATGATTCTCTTCGCTGCGTTTGTGCAGTGTTGCGGCCTGTTCGAGCAACGCCTCGCGGAGGGGTTCGATGCCTTCACCGGTCACGCTGGATACCGGGAACAGCGGCGCACCGGCCAGAGGGCCGGGTTGCAACAATTCTTCGATCTGCTCGCGCACGGCCTCGATACGGGCGGGTTCGACGCGGTCGATCTTTGTCACGGCCACCAGGGCGCGGCGGATGCCCAGCAGCTCGACAATCGCCAAGTGCTCGCGGGTCTGTGGCATCACACCGTCATCGGCGGCGACCACCAACAATACGCAGTCGATACCGCAGGCACCGGCAAGCATGTTGTGGACGAAGCGCTCATGGCCGGGCACATCGATGAAGCCGGTGAGGTCTTGCTCACCTAGGGAGGCGTAGAGATAGCCCAGATCGATGGTGATCCCCCGCAGGCGTTCTTCCTGACGGCGATCGCCCTCCTGGCCGGTCAGGGCCTTGAGCAGCGTGGTCTTGCCGTGGTCGATGTGGCCGGCGGTGCCGATAATCATCTGGCCAGCTCCTGCTCGAGGTAGGGCAGTTGGGCAAGAAACGCGGGCTCGTCATCTAGCTGGCGCAGGTCGAGCCATAGGGTGTCTTCTGCAATCCGGCCGAGGACCGGAATCGGCAGGTTGCGCAGCGCCTCTTCCAGCAGGCGCAGGCTGCGGCCACGAAGGCGTCGGGGTTGCTGCGGGCGGATGCGCAAGGCTGCGCTGGGCAGGCGCGCCACGGGCTGTGCGCCGCTGCCAATCATGCCGAGTGCATCCTCGACTGCAACCTGCCAGGGCTCACCCAGCGTGGCGGCCAGCCGGGGTGCCAGGCGTTCGGCCTGGGTGCGGATGTCCAGTTGTGGACGGCTGAGCAGGCGCAGGCTGGTCAGTCTTTCGGCCAGGCGATCCGGGTCGCGATAGAGGTTGAGCACCGCTTCCAGTGCGGCGAGGGTGAGCTTGTCGACCCGTAGCGCACGTTTGAGCGGGTTTTTCTTGATCTTCTGGATCAGCTCGCGGCTACCGACGATCAGCCCGGATTGCGGGCCACCCAGCAGCTTGTCGCCGCTGAAGGTGACAATGTCGGCGCCATCGCGCAGTGCTTCCCGCACGGTGGGTTCCTTGGGCAGGCCCCAGCGCGACAGGTCGACCAGGCTGCCACTGCCGAGGTCTTCGAGCAGCGGCAGCCCGTGTGCGTGGGCAATCTGCGAGAGCTCCTCGGTGGCGACGCTGGCGGTGAAGCCCTGCACGCTGTAGTTGCTGGTGTGCACACGCATCAACAGGCCGCTGCGCGGATTGATCGCGGCTTCGTAGTCCTTGGCGTGGGTGCGATTGGTGGTGCCCACCTCGTGCAGCTTCACACCGGCTCGCGCCATGATGTCGGGGATGCGAAAGGCGCCGCCGATCTCGATCAGTTCGCCACGGGAGATGATTCCTTCCTTGCGAGCGCCGAGGCTGTTCAGGGCCAACAGCACGGCGGCGGCGTTGTTGTTGACCACGGTGACGGCTTCGGCACCGGTCAATTCGCGGATCAGCCCTTCGATGAGGTCGTCACGGTCGCCGCGCTTGCCGGTGGCCAGGTCGAATTCCAGGTTGAGCGGATAACGTGCCGCGAGGGTGATCGCCTCGATGGCCTCATCGGGCAGCAATGCACGGCCAAGGTTGGTGTGCAGAACGGTGCCGGTCAGGTTGAAGACGCGGCGCACGCGGCTGCGGTGCTGATTGGCGAGCCGTTCGCCGGCGCGGCCTGCAAGCACCGCTTCGGACAGCTCCAACGCAGCCAGCTGACCATGGCGGGCAGGTTCACGCAGCTCGTCGAGCAGATCACGCAGGGTACCGAGCAGCGCGTCGCGACCATAGCGCTGTTGCAGCGGGGCGCACGCGGGAGCGCGCAGGAGCTTGTCGACAGAGGGCAGACGAACGCTGCTCATGGTTGATGAGTCCTGTATGCAGGAGCCACGAGCCTTCCGCTCGGTGTTACTGCGGGGGCGCCAATAGGCCTGATTCCGATGCTGCCTGACACCCGGGACCTCTCGAAAGTTGCTGGTGTGGAGACAGCATAGACGTCCATTCGCTGGCAGGGTTCAGGCTGTTATCGGCAAGGTCGCCTCAGTTTGTTGCAAAGTTTACGTATACGGTACCGCAGCCTCAATTTGTACGGGAGACAAGGTTGCACCTGTAGCTGTAATGGGCGTGGCGTTCGTAAAGCGGTTCGCCCAGAAAAGACAAACCCCGCTCGAGAGCGGGGTTTGGTGTGACGCCGAGGTGATCAGGCGTTCTGACGAATACCTGCAACGAGCCAGGGCTGGTTCTCACCCTGGGCACGCTCCATGCGCCAGCTTTCGCTGAACGGCTCGCCCTGGTCGAAGCGGGAGTTCTTCGACACGCCGACGAAGGTCAGAGTGGCGATGGTCTTGTCGGCCTGATCATCCACGCCGTCGAGCTGAATCTGCAGATCATCGATGTAGGTGGACTGGTAGGCATCGCCAATCTCGGCACGCTCGCGCTTGAGGAACTCGAGCAGTTGCGGTGTCACGAACTCGCCGATCTTGTCCATCTCGTTGGCGTCCCAATGCTGTTGCAGCGAGAGGAAGTGCTCACGAGCGGCTGATACGAAGTTTTGCTCATTGAACCAGGCGGGTGCGTTGATCATCGGTGCGGCCGCTGCACGTGCTGCGCTGCTGCCGCCGAAGATCGACTGCTGAGCAGGCATTTCACGCTGCATCGGTGCGTTGCCATGTCCATGGCCAGCCATGACGGGTTGCTGCTGACGACGACGCGCGGCGAGGAAGCGGAACAGCAGGAATGCGATGCCACCGAAGATCAGGATGTCCATGAACTGGATGCCCTCGAAGCCATCGCCCATGAACATCGAAGCCAGCAAACCGCCTGCGGCGAGACCGGCCAGCGGGCCGAGCCAACGCGATGCGCCACTGGCTGCAGCGGGGGTCTGACGGCCAGCCTGGTTGGGAGCCGCCTGAGTCTGTTGAGGTGCCTGGCGGGTCTGATGGCTGGGCGCCGAACCGAAGCTCTTGCCACCGCCGAAGCGCTTGGCATGAACGTCGAGGCTTAGGGTCAGGCCGATACACAGCGCCATGAAAATGCTGAGCACACGTTGCATTTGGTATTCCTGAGTAATGAATATACGGGACAGATGGTGCACGGCCGGGCCCGGGCGCGCCAGTTGCAGAGTGTTTCCGGCTTTTGCTTCGCTGCGCTTGCAGGCGTGCCCGCAGGCGCAGCGAGGCAGGTGACTCAACGCCAGTTATACAACTCTTTCTCGGAAATTTCGTGCATCGGTTTGACCTGCGCCTGGAATGCCTTCATCGAGGCCCAGATGCGGCCGTTCAGCTCGCTTTGCGCGGCCAGTTCACCAAGGACGACATCCGACTGTTCACGCATGGCGCTGAGCACCTCATCCGGGAAGCGCTTGAGCTGCGCGCCTTGCTGCTTCAGCTGCTCGAGGGCCATGGCATTGTTGTAGACGTAGTCGTCCATCATGTCGCGGCTGGCCGCAAGGGCCGCTTCGGTAAGAATCGCACGCAGGTCCTCCGGCAGGGTTTCCAACGCCTTTTCATTGACCAGCAATTCCAGTACGGCCTGCGGCTCCTGCCAGCCGGGGTAGTAGTAGTACTTGGCCGCTTTATGCAGGCCGAAGGCGAGGTCGTTGTACGGGCTGACCCAGTCGGAGGCGTCGATGGCGCCCGTCTGCAGCGCGGTGAACACTTCACCGCCCGGCATGTTGACGGTAGTCGCGCCGAGTCGGCTCAACACTTCGCCGCCAAGGCCCGGCATACGGATCTTCAGGCCCTGCAGGTCCTGCAGCGAGTTGATTTCCTTATTGTACCAGCCGCCCATCTGCATGCCGGTGTTACCGACCACCATGGGCTTCACGCCGAAGGGGGCGTAGGCCTCTTCCCAGAATTTCTGGCCGTCGCCACGGGTCAGCCAGGCGTTCATTTCGCTGGTGGACAGGCCGAACGGAACGGAGGTGAAGAATTGTGCGGTCGGGACCTTGCCCTTCCAGTAGTAGGCTGCGCCGTGGCCCAGCTCGGCAGTACCGCGCGAGACGGCGTCGAACACTTCCAGCGCTGGAACCAGCTCACCGGCAGCGTAGACCTTGATGGTCAGGCGGCCGTCACTCATGGCGCCGACACGATCAGCCAGTCGCTGAGCAGCAGTGCCGAGGCCGGGGTAGTTCTTAGGCCAGGCGGTCACCATCTTCCAGTTGTAGGTCTTGGGTGCTTCGCTGGCGGCAGCCTTGGGCTCGGCGGTGGGTTCGACTTTCTTTTCGTCGTTGCAGCCTGCGAGGCTGAGGGAAGCAAGCAGGGCAGCGGCGGCACCAAACAAGTGACGGCGTTTCATGAATGGCTATTTCCTTTGGCGAATTTTATTAGTATCGGTACAGGTTGACGTAAACGTCATAGCGCTTCCAGTTTGGCATAACTGAGCATCAACCACTTGCTTCCTTCACTCTCGAAATTCACTTGCACACGGGCCTGGGCGCCGGAGCCTTCGAAGTTCAGGATGGTTCCCTCGCCGAACAGCGAATGGCGGACACGCTGACCGAGGTTAAAGGGCGTTTCCGGCACGTTGGCGCCGTCAAACAGTGAGCCGCCGCTCATGCCGCGGCTATTGAAGCTGCGGCTGACGGTGTTGCTCAGGCGTACTTCGCTGACCAGGGCGGGCGGCAACTCCCGCACGAAGCGTGAAATCTTGTTGTAGGTCTCGCTGCCGTACAGCCGACGGGTTTCGGCGTAGGTCACGATCAACTGTTGCATGGCGCGGGTGATGCCAACATAGGCCAGGCGGCGCTCTTCTTCGAGACGGCCCGGTTCTTCCAGGCTCATCTTGTGCGGGAACAGGCCCTCTTCCATGCCGACGAGGAATACCAGCGGGAATTCCAGCCCCTTGGCGCTGTGCAGGGTCATCAGCTGCACGCTGTCCTCGTGGTCGCCTGCCTGTTGCTCGCCAGCTTCCAGCGAAGCGTGATCGAGGAAAGCGGCGAGCGGGGTCTGCTCGTCTTCTTCGTCTTCGCTGTAATGATCGAAGGCGCGCGCGGCGGAGACCAGTTCCTCGAGGTTCTCCACGCGTGCCTGGGCTTTTTCGCCTTTTTCATCGCGGTGATAAGCCAGCAGGCCGGACTGTTCGATGACCAGCTGCGCCATGTTGTGCAGCTGCATGCCTTCGACCTTGAGGGCAAGTGTGTCGATCAGCTCGACGAAGCCGTTCAGCGCACTGGCGGCGCGCCCCGACACCAGCTTGGTGCCGACGGCCTGGTGCAGTGCAGCCCACATCGAACTCTCTTGCTGGCGGGCCAGCTGACGAAGGCATTCGACGGTCTTCTCGCCGATCCCGCGCGCGGGCACATTGATCACCCGCTCCAGCGCCGCATCGTTGTCTCGCGCCTGGATCAGGCGCAGGTACGCCATGGCGTTCTTGATCTCGGCACGCTCGAAGAAGCGTTGGCCGCCGTAGATTCGATAGGGGATGCGTTCACGCAGCAGTGCTTCTTCCAGTACCCGCGACTGGGCGTTGGAGCGATAGAGAATGGCAATCTCGCTGCGGCTCATGCCGTCGCGGATGGCTTTCTCGATGCTTTCGACCACGTAGCGCGCTTCGTCGTGTTCGTTGAACGCGGCGTAGAGGCTGATCGGCTCGCCTTCGCAGCCTTCGGTCCAGAGTTCCTTGCCCAGGCGGCCCTGGTTGTTGGCGATCAGTGCGTTGGCGGCCTTGAGGATGCAGGCGGTCGAGCGGTAGTTCTGTTCCAGACGGATGGTTTCGGCGTCCTGGAAGTCTTCGCTGAACTGGTGCAGGTTTTCTACCCGCGCGCCGCGCCAGCCGTAGATCGACTGGTCGTCGTCACCCACCACCATCAGGCTGTCGCCGCCCTTGGCCAGCAGTCGCAGCCAGGCGTACTGAACGGCGTTGGTGTCCTGGAATTCGTCCACCAGGATGTGACGGAAGCGCCGCTGGTAATGATCCAGCAGGCCCGGATTGTCCCGCCAAAGATCCAGTGCGCGCAGCAGCAGTTCGGAGAAGTCGATGACTCCGGCGCGCCCGCAGGCCTCTTCATAAGCCTGGTAGATGCTCAGCATGGTCGCCAGGAAAAGATCGCCGCTGGGTTGGATATGCCTGGGCCGCAGACCTTCGTCCTTCTGCGCGTTGATCCACCACTGGGCCTGCCGTGCCGGCCAGCGCTGCTCGTCGAGGCCGAGTTCGCGGATCACCCGCTTGACCAAGCGCTGCTGATCGTCGGAGTCGAGGATCTGAAAGTTCTGCGCCAGCTTCGCTTCTTGCCAGTGAGCACGCAGCAGTCGGTGCGCAAGCCCATGGAAGGTGCCGACCCACATGCCTTGTGGATTGACCTTCATCAGCTGCTCGATGCGCTGACGCATTTCCGCAGCAGCCTTGTTGGTAAAGGTCACTGAAAGAATCGAGTGCAATGATGCCCGTTCGACCTGGTGCAGCCAGGCGATCCGGTGCACCAGCACGCGGGTCTTGCCCGAGCCGGCACCGGCGAGGACCAGTTGACGACCCAGCGGCGCGGCTACGGCCTGGCGCTGGGCATCGTTGAGGGAATTCAGAAGAAGAGAGAGATCGTCATGCATGGCGCCATTCTAGCCGGAAACAGGGTCGAGCCGCTCGTTCAACGGACGGACGCCAGTGAGGTCTGGGGCAGGCCGAGCCCTGGGCTGGTTGGGGCCGAATCGGCCTCCCGAGCCGGGACTGGCCCCGTCGGCAGGGCCTTGAATATCGGCTTGATCGATACGGACGTATTGCCGTCCAGGGTCTTTTGGTCGGACAGGCGATGACCGGACGCTAGCGTCGTGCCATTATCGGGGCGTGCTGCAATGAACGCCCATTGCTCCAGACATCTATTATAAGAACAGACTGATGATCGATTCCGCACAAGCCAACTCGGCGGCGCCCATGGCCACGGAGGACCACGCCGCATTCAACCTCGCCAAGATTGACCAGCGGGCCGAGCGCACTCGGCTGCTCTATGAGGGCTCCCGGCTTGCGCTGCTGCTGATGCTCATTACCAGCCTGGTCTTTCCCGCCGTGCTCTGGGCGGAAGGGCCGCAACCGCAATTAGCGATCTGGTCTGGCGTGACCTTTGCGCTCGCCCTCCTGCGACTGCAGCAGACACGTAGCTTTGCCAGGGCCAGTGCAGAAGAACGGAGACGCCCTCGCTGGTATCGGTCCTTCCTGCTGGCCAGTGTGGCCAGTGCGGTGGCACTGAACTACGCCATTATCAAGCTGGCGCTAGGCGGGCCGTTCCTCCAGCAAGCGGTACTGCTCGGTTCGCTTGGCTCGGTATTTTTTGCGGGCGGCGTGGCGTGCGGCGTATCGCCTCGGGCATTCGGCGCTTTTGTTATTCCCGGCCTGCTTCCCGCCGTGGCCGTGCTGCTGGGCAGTGGGGAGGCCCAGCTGCAGGGCTGGGGGCTTCTGGCGGCGATACTGCTGCTGACGCTGTGCATGATTGCCTGGCAGATGAACCGGCTGGTGACGGTCAGCCTCGCGCAGCGGCTGCAGAACCAGTTGCTGATTCGGCGGTTGGAAAGCATGCGTGGTGAGGCCACCGAATTGAACGGTGAGCTGGCTCGAGAAATAGAACACCGCCGGCATGCCGAGAGCCGGCTGCGAGAGGCCTTTGACGGGCTCGAACGGCGGGTAATTGAACGAACCGCTGCGCTTCGTGAAAGCGAGGCGCGGCTAACACTGGCGCTGGAAGCCAGTGAGCTGGGAATGTGGGACTGGGATATGGCCAATGGTGAGGTCCATCACTCGCGGATGGATGTCATTTTCGGTATTGGTCGAAGCGACCGGTTGCGGCTGGCCGACAAGCTGCGACCCGAAGTGCATCGCGAAGATGGTCCGCGCGTCCGGCAGGACCTGATCGATCACCTGAAGGGTCTGACCGACAGTTATTCCGTGCAGTACAGGGCCATGCTGACCAACGGCAGGTCGGTCTGGATCGAAGACCGCGGCCGGGTGATCGAGCGCGACGCCAATGGACGCGCCCTGCGCATGATCGGTACCCGACGAGATATCAGCGAGAGTCATCGGCAGGCAGAACAACTGCGGTTGGCCGCAACGGTGTTCGAAGCTGCCGGCGAGGGTATGGCGATCATGGATCCCGAGTTCCGTCTGCTGGCGGTCAACCAGGCCTGCTGTGACCTGTCCGGCTTCAGCCGGGATGAGCTTGTCGGGCGAAGCGTCGCCCTGCTGGCCAGCTCCGAAGATAGCCGCCAGCAGTACGCGACGATTCGAGAAAGCCTGGCGCTAAAAGATTGCTGGCAAGGCGAGCTGATCGAGACCCGCAAGAATGGCGAGGTCTATCCGCAATGGGTTCAGATGCGCGTGGTTCGCGACGCGCGCGGCAACATCACCAACGTGGTCGCCTTTGTATCCGATCTCAGTGTCAGGCGGCAGGTCGAGGAGCGGCTGCGCTACCTGACGTACTTTGATGAGCTAACTGGGCTGGCCAATCGGACGCTGTTCAAGGAGCGGTTGCACAGTGCCTGTGAACGCAGCCGTAACAGCAACCGTGGGCTTGCTGTCCTGTATATCGACCTGGACCGTTTCAAGATTCTCAACGAAAGCCTTGGCCACGAAGTCGCCGATCAGTTGTTGCGTGAGGTGTCCCGTCGTCTTTCGCACACGCTCTCGGATGCCGACACCATTGCACGCCTGTCCGGTGATGAGTTCGTGGTGGTGCTTGAGGCTTATGGCAGCCTGGCGAGCCTGGCGCACACGGCCAGTAGGTTGCTAGCCCGCATCAACAAGCCGATCCATCTCGACGATCAGGAGGTGGTCGTCGGCGCGTCCATAGGCGCGAGCCTGATGCCGGATAACTCACGTGAGGCGACGGCGCTGTTGCTGCAGGCCAACATGGCCATGCAGCACGCTAAACATCTGGGTGGTAATACCCTGCAGTTCTTCACCGAGCGGCTGCAGGTGTCGAGCCTGGAAAATCTCAAGCTGGAGAACCAGCTGCGGCACGCACTCGAGGATGGTCAGCTGGAGGTTTTCTACCAACCTCGGCTGAACGTGAAGGATGACAGCCTGGATGCGGCCGAAGCGCTGGTGCGCTGGCGGCACCCACAGAGAGGCCTGATAGCTCCGGGCTTTTTCATACCCCTGGCCGAGGAAACGGGGCTGATCATCCCGCTTGGCGAATTTGTCCTGCGCGAGGCCTGTCGACAGGCGCGTCAATGGCAGCTCGATGGGCTGGCAGCCATTCGGGTATCGGTAAACCTGTCGGTCAAGCAGTTACGCCAGGGTAATCTCGTCAGCCTGGTACGCCAGGTGCTGGAAGAGACCGGGCTGCCTGCCGATCGGCTCGAACTGGAGCTGACTGAGAGCCAGCTGCTCGATGACGTCGACAACGCCATCAATGTCAGCCGCCAGCTGCGCGGGCTGGGCGTAAAACTGGCCATCGATGACTTCGGCACTGGCTATTCCTCGCTCAGCTACCTCAAGCGCTTCCCGGTCGACTACGTGAAGATCGACCGTTCGTTCATCTCCGAACTGGATCAGGTGGGTGAGGACTCGGCCATCGTCCGAGCGATTATCGCGATGGTGCACAGCCTGGAGCTGAAGGTCGTGGCTGAAGGCGTCGAGACCCAGGCGCAGGTCGACTTCCTCAAGGCGCACGACTGTGACGAGATGCAGGGCTACCTGATCAGCCGACCCGTGCCGGCTGATGAGTTCGTCCAATTGCTGGTGTGACGGGCCGCGCCCGCCAAGCTAGCTGCGAGTCGTACTACCCTCGAGCTCGCGCATTAGCAATGCATGCCGGAGGTCGACGCTGTCAGGCACCGGCAGATACAGCACGTGCCCGTCGCCTGGCGCCACTTCGGTACGTTCGCCGCGCTTGTTTTCCAGGGCGTCCAGGCGCAAGTTCAGGTTGCCTTGTGGCGTCATCAGCTCCAGACGGTCACCTACGGCGAAGCGGTTCTTGACGATCACCTCGGCCAGCCCGTTGCGCCGCTCACCGGTCATCTCTCCTACGAACTGCTGGCGGTCCGAGAGTGAGAAGCCACGCTCGTAGTTCTGGTATTCGTCGTGTACGTGACGACGCAGGAATCCTTCGGTGTAGCCGCGGTGTGCCAGCGATTCCAGTGTGTCCATCAACGACTTGTCGAAAGGTCTGCCAGCAACAGCATCGTCGATTGCCTTGCGGTAGACCTGCGCAGTGCGCGCCACGTAGTAGTGGGATTTGGTGCGGCCTTCGATCTTCAGCGAATGCACGCCCATCTGCACCAGCCGCTCGACATGCTGCACGGCGCGCAGATCCTTGGAATTCATGATGTATGTGCCGTGCTCGTCCTCGAAGGCTTCCATCATTTCGCCGGGACGGCTGCTGTCTTCGAGCAGGAAAACCTGATCGGTGGGTGCACCGGCACCCAGGGTTGGCTGGACTTCATGACCGAGCTGCTGCACCGGAATCGGCTGGTACTGCTGGACGATGTTGCCCAGTTCGTCTTCCTTGCCCTCGTGGGCCTTGTACTCCCAGCGACAGGCGTTGGTGCAGGAGCCCTGATTGGGATCGCGCTTGTTGATGTAGCCCGAGAGCAGGCAGCGACCGGAATAGGCCATGCACAGGGCACCGTGAACGAATACTTCCAGCTCCATGCCCGGTACTTTTTCGCGGATCTCGCCGATTTCTTCCAGTGACAGCTCCCGGGAAAGAATCGCCCGCGTCAGCCCCTGTTGGCGCCAGAACTCAACGCTCGCCCAGTTCACCGCGTTAGCCTGCACCGAAAGGTGGATGGTCATGTCCGGGAAATGCTGGCGAACCAGCATGATCAGGCCAGGATCGGACATGATCAGTGCATCCGGACCCATGGCGACCACGGGCTCCAGATCTTTGATGAAAGTGCGCAGCTTGGCGTTGTGCGGCGCGATGTTGACCACCACGTAGAACTGCTTGCCCTGGGCGTGAGCCTCATCGATGCCCAGGCGAAGGTTGGCGTGATCGAACTCGTTGTTGCGCACGCGCAGGCTGTAACGCGGCTGCCCTGCGTAGACCGCGTCAGCGCCGTAGGCAAAAGCGTAACGCATGGATTTCAGTGTGCCGGCGGGCGACAACAGTTCGGTGCGTGAGTGGGTCATGGTGCGGTGGCTCTGTATACCAACAAAAAGTGTGCGGATTCTATCGAGTTACCCGACGCTTTTCGCCCTGTCAGGTCAAGTGCATGACGAACTCCTGAGGCCGTGCCCAGTCACTCTTAAATAGGGCTTGAGTTGAGCGTCCCAAGTTCCGATGCAAGCCAGCCCGTTACTACCCGGAGGCCATCGTGAGCGCCAACCTCGTCGATGCCAGAGGCAGCCTGACCGCAACGATCTTTCTCGGGATCGGTTTGATGGCGGCGATCGATGAAATCGTCTTTCATCAAATTCTCGCCTGGCACCATTTTTTCGATCGTTCCACGCTAGCCATCTCACTCCTGTCTGACGGGCTGTTGCACTCGGCCGAGCTGCTGATGCTGGCGGCCGGCTTCTACCTGTTCGCTCGGTTGAGCCGCCATCAGGCCGTGTCGCGCCCGCACGCCTGGGCTGGGCTCTTGTTCGGGGCCGGTGGCTTTCAACTGTTCGACGGTATCGTCGATCACAAGGTGCTGCGCCTGCATCAGGTGCGATACGTGGACAATCTGTGGGCCTACGACCTGGCCTGGAATGGCTTTGGTGTATTGCTGCTGGCGCTGGGTTACATCATCTGGCGCAGGGCCCGCGCCAGCGAGAGGAAGAGGGGGGTGAGCAGCCTGTGAGTCACGACGCTCATCTGCTGACCCTGGCTGGAACATTTTTTCTAGTGCTGCTGACGCAGGGATTATGGTTTGCCTATGTGCTGGGTGTTCGCGCGCAGCGTAGGCAGCGCAAGACCTGGCATTGCTGGCGGTTGGTCAGTTTCAGCGTCGGCTGCGGTCTGTTGGTACTGGCGTTCTCGCCGCCGATGGTGGAATGGGGGCATTCCGATCTGCGCGGGCACATGGCCCAGCACCTGTTGCTTGGGATGTTCGCACCCATAGCATTGATGCTTGGGGCGCCCGGAACCCTGCTGCTGCGCAGCCTGCCGGTGACGACCGCACGGCGCATCACCGGTCTTGCCGGGACCATGCCGGTGCGCTGCCTGAGCCACCCAGTCACAGCATTGCTGCTGGATATCGGTGGGCTCTACGTGCTCTACCTTACGCCGCTGTTTCAGCTCAGTTTCAACGAGCCGGCTCTGCACATCTGGCTGCACGTGCATTTCGTGTTGGCGGGCTATCTGTTCAGCTGGTCCATCGCTGGGCCGGATCCTGCACCTCATCGGCCCGGTATGCGGTTGCGGCTGGCGGTGCTGTTCGTCGCCATCGCCGCTCACGCGGTGCTTGGCAAGCTGATGTATGCGTACGGCTTTCCCCGAGACACAGGGCTCGACCTGGCCGAAATCGAAGCAGCAGCGCAGCTTATGTACTACGGCGGAGATCTGGCCGAGCTGATCCTGGCACTGGTGTTCTTCGCTGGCTGGTATCGGCGACGCCGGATGATTGAAGCGACCAGCGAATGGCAGACGGCAGACCGCCGGACCTAGCGAGCGCCAGATCCGGCGGTTCATGCTGCAATTGCACCGAGCGATTATGCCGCGGCGATCACGTCGCCATGGTTTTCCGGCTCGATCAGCGCGCGGTGCAAGGCCGCGACGGCGTCGTCGTAGTCTTCCTCATTGACCACACACTGCATCTCCACTTGACGGATCGACTGGTGAACCGCCTGGATGCTGATGCCTGCGCCAGCCAGCGCCGCCACGGTCTTGGCCAGAATGCCCTTGACCTTCAGGTCGGACCCGATGGCCGAGACGATAGCGACGTTGTGCACGGTGACTTCGGCAGCCGGGTATTTCTCCTCGATCAGCCGCGCGGCACGGTTGATAAGCTTGCGCGAACCCGAGGCGTAATAGGTGATGCTGTTGGCGTCGGAGTCCTTGTTCACCACGTAGAGGCGCAACTGCTTGAGCAGCTTGCTGATCTCTATGTCGTAGCCGACGTCACCGAGCATGTCCTGATCGAACACCTCGATACCAAAGACGTCCTTGCGCCCGGCAATGATCTCGACACAGGGCCGCTCGCTCTTGTAGTCCTGGCTGATTAGCGTACCGGCGTGATCGGGCTCAAAGGCGTTCTTGATCCGCAGCTCGATGCCGGCGCGGCGCAGTGTCTTGGCTGCACGCGGATGGATCGCTTCCATGCCCAGGTTCGACAGCTGGTCAGCCACGTCATAGTTGGTACGGCCGATGGTCACCACCTTGTCAGCACCGACCAGGTTCGGATCGGCGCTGGAGAGATGGAATTCCTTGTGGATGATCGCCTCGCGAGCGCCGGTTGCAGCGGCAATCTGGGCGAAGGTGATCTCGCTGTAGCCGCGGTCGAAGGTGTTCATCAGGCCTTCGCTGCAGTGCGTATAGCCTGTGGCAACGACCAGCTCGCGTGAAAGGTCCACTTCCTCGAAGCTGTGGCGCACCATCTCCTCGAAGGGCAGCGGCGCGTCGCGGTGCCAGCCGGTGAGGTCGACCATCTTGGCGTTGACGCCGCGGTGCTTGAGCGCCAACACCGAGTTGAACGCACTGTGCGCCTCGCCAAGGGAGGCAAGCATTTCGCGCACTTTCATCAAATGCTCGTCGAGCTGGAAGTGGCCGTAGGCGCACAGGCGCTGCAGGCTGCTCATGCACTCACGAGCATCGTCGATACGCGAGTTGATGAATTGGTTGGCGGCACGCAGCTCGAAGTCGCCGAACAGCTCGGCATTCTTGCCAAGCATCCGCTCACGGACGGTTTCCAGCGCATCGAGCCAGGCACCTTCGTTGCGGGCATCGGCGAAGCGCTGGTAGACGCCGGGCTCGCCGGTTTTCTTGTGCTCAAGCAGCAGATTGGTCATGCCGCTATAGGCCGATACGACGAAAACGCGCTGGTAGAGCGCATTGCCCTCGCGGCCGCCGATGAAGATATTGTCCAGCAGCTCATCGAAGCGGCTCATGGATGTGCCGCCGATTTTTTCTACGGTATGCATCGATTCATCGTCCCGTCTTGGGGGTGAATTTTCATCCCTGGGCCGCCTTTCGGCCGCCAAGAAAGATCAGGCCCGGTATGCGGGCCTGATCGGGTACGTCAGAGATATTGCTGTTTCTGAATCTGCAGAGGCTCGAAGTGCTCGCGCTCGGCAACAAAGGCCGGGCGAGGCGAAAGCCCGCAGAAGGGAGCCTGCGCCTGATTATCCACGTGGTTGTACACGTAAAACAGATTGCTGCGCGCACTGGGGGTAATGTTGCTGTTCGAGCCGTGCATGGTGTTGCAGTCGAAGAACACCACGCTGCCCGCCGGACCGGTGGCGGTATCGATGCCATAACGGTCCGCGAGTTGGGTCAGGCTGTCGTGATCCGGTACACCGAACTCCTGCTTGCGCAGCGACTTCTCATAGTGATTTTCCGGCGTGGCGCCCACGCAGCGGACGAAGTGCTTATGCGATCCGGGCACCAGCATCAGCGGGCCGTTGTGCGGCTCGTTGTCGGTGAGCAGGATCGAGCAGCTCAGCGTGCGCATGCGCGGCAGGCCGTCTTCGACGTGCCAGGTCTCGAAATCCGAGTGCCAGTAGAACTCCTTGCCGGTAAAGCCGGGTTTGAAGTTCATCCGCGACTGATGCACATAGATATCACCGCCGAGTATGAAGCTGGCGATAGACGCGATGCGCTCGTCACTGGCTACGCGGGCGAACAGCGGGTTGTCCGCGTGAATGGCGAACACGGAGCGAATTGCGCCGCTGTCGGGTTCCTTGATCGTCTTGCCGGATTCGGCGACTGCCGGGTCCTGGCGCATGCGGTCGAGCTCTTCGCGGAATACCGCGACTTCCTCGGCGCTGAACAGATTGGGGATGACCAGATAGCCGTCACGCTCGAAGCGCTCGATCTGTTCTGGTGCAATGGGGGCGTTGGACAGGTCATTGCGGTAGACGACCGGGTCCAGACGCTCTTGCCAGCTGGGTTCGTCGTGCTGGCGCGAAGGGTACAGGTCGGCTTGCACGGGGTTCACTTTAAACTCTCCTTGAATCGGGTGTCGCAGGGCGGGGTGCAGCCGCCCTGCGGAGTCGCATCAGACTACGGTTTCGGCCTCGAGCGGATAGACACCGCTCTCGTCATGCACTTCCTTGCCGTTGAGTGGCGGGTTGAACACGCATGCCAGTTTCATTTCCTCGCTGCCGCCACGGAGCAGGTGCTCGTCGTGCTTGTCGAGGATGTAGAGCGTGCCGGGCTCGATCTTGTAGATCTTGCCGTCGGCGATGGTCTCGATTTCACCGTTGCCGCTCATGCAGTACACCGACTCCAGATGGTTCTGGTAGTGGATGTGCGTTTCAGTGTTGGCGTAGATGGTCGTGATATGAAACGAGAAGCCCATCTTGTCGTCCTTGAGCAGCATCCGAGTGCTGTCCCAGGTGTCGGTCTTGATCTTGCGGTTGGACTGCTCGCATTCGGCCAGGGTACGTACGATCATTTTTTCTAATCCTCAAGAAGCTTGGTTGGCGGCTTGATCGGACATCACGGCAGCGAACGCCTTGTCCAGGATGCTCATGGCCTTGTCGATCTGCTCTTCGCTGATGATCAGCGGGCAGAGACACTTGACCACTTCGCTGTGGGCGCCGCTGGTTTCAACGACCAGGCCGTTGTCGAAGGCGTGGCGGCAAATGGCTGCAGCGGTGTCGCCGTCCGGGCAGCTGATGCCGATCATCATGCCGCGGCCTTTGACGAACAGAGAGTCCGGGCCATAGCGGCGGACGATCTTGTTCATGCCGTCTGCGATGCGCTTGCCCTTGGCCTTGACGCTGTTGGCGAACTCGTCGTCCTTCCAGAAATGCTCGATGGCAGCGGCAGCTGTGACGAACGCATGGTTGTTACCGCGGAAGGTGCCGTTGTGCTCGCCCGGCTTCCACTGGTCCAGTTCCTTGCGCAGCAGCACCATGGCAAACGGCAGGCCGTAGCCCGACAGCGACTTGGACAGAGTGATCATGTCCGGCTTGATGCCCATTTCTTCGAAGCTGAAGAAGGTACCGGTTCGGCCGCAACCGGCCTGGATGTCGTCGATGATCAACAGCATCTCGTGTTTGCGGCAAAGCTTCTCGAGCTTGCGAACCCACTCGGCGGATGCGGCATTCAGACCGCCTTCACCCTGGACCACTTCGACGATCACGGCAGCTGGCTTGTCGATACCGCTGGAGGGGTCGGTCAGCAGCTTGTCCATCATCGCGATGGTATTGACCTTGTCGCCGAAATAGTTGGCGTAGGGCATGCGGCTGACATCAGTCAGCGGAACGCCCGCAGCGCCACGATGGTGCTTGTTACCGGTCGCAGCCAGCGCGCCGATGCTGCAGCCGTGAAAGCCGTTCGTGAAACTGATGATGTTGTTGCGGCCAGTTACCTTGCGCGCCAGCTTCAGCGCGGCTTCTACCGCGTTGGTGCCGGTCGGGCCGGTGAACTGCATCACGTAGTTCATGTTGCGCGGCTTGAGGATCAGGCGATCGAAGGTGGAGAGGAAGTTCTCCTTCGCTTCGGAGTACATGTCCAGGCCATGGGTAATGCCGTCGGCAGCGATGTAGTCGAGCAGCGCCTGCTTGAGCACCGGATGGTTGTGGCCATAGTTCAGCGTGCCGGCACCGGCGAGAAAGTCGATGTAAGTCTTGCCTTCTCGGGTGGTGAGTTCAGCGCCACGGGCCTGTTTGAAGACCACTGGGAAGGAGCGGCAGTAGCTGCGAACGCCAGATTCGTGCAGTTCGAAAGTTTTCATGCGTTTTCCTCTAGTTCTTCTTCTGAATTGGGTGCGGCGAACGGGCCGGCGCGGTAGAGCACTTCATCTTCATGCTTGCCGGCGAAATGTTCGGCGCGGGAGAACAGGGTGCGGGTGCTGTAGTCGACACCAAGCTTGGCGAAGGCTTTCTTGAACAGCGCCTGGGATGCCCCGTTGTCCGGCGAGATGGTGGTTTCCAGGTTGCTCACGCCTTGCTCTCTGGCGACCCTAGCGATCAGTGCCATCAGCATGCGCAGCGCCAGACCCTGGCCGCGCATCGAGGCGTCGACGGCGACTTGCCAGACGAACAATGTGTCCGGGCGAGAAGGGGGGCGATAACCGGAAATGAAACCTACCAATTGGCCATCCGCGTTGGTGGCGGCAATGGAGGTGTCGGCGAAATCGGAGCATTGCAGGAGGTTGCAGTACGCCGAATTGGTGTCCAGAGGTTGGCAGCGCGCTACCAGCTCATGGAGGGGATAACCGTCGCCGTCGGTTGGGCGACGGAGCGTTACGGTAGGAACACTCAAAACAAGACCTTTGGGGTTGCTGATTGAAATCCTTTAATAGAATAAACACATCAAAAAATTAATCTCAACCCAAGTCGCCGATCATGGCCGTTGAATCGCCGCTGATATCTCCGAAGTTCGCCGTTTATCGCGAAAGTTGAACTATCTCGCGCATCGCTGTGATCAGGCCCGATCCGGCGCGTATATGCAGATGGATATACGCACCAGGTCGCGTCCATATACGTGGCGAATCAGGCAGTCTGAATGTCAGGAAACCGTATCGAGTTTACAAGTGCTGCGGGGCATGGCCGGAGCCCTTGCCAGGCAAGGCTTTCAGCGGATCTGGGCGAGGCCGTTTCGGTTGTGGATAACCTGTGTGCTGGTGCGGTCGGCAGTGGTGGAAGTTGTAGCCTGATCAAGCGCAGTTCAATGGGTGCATAACTAGCGAGTTCAGTAGCCAACTTCGTGTGTGGATGTTGGCCGTCGGCTCTGCGGAGATGGCGACTTCATCGCAATTGGTTAAATTTTTTTGTCAGTCGGTAAATCTGGTGCGTCCGGAAAGTTCAATAGATAGTTTCCGGAAGCCCTGCGTATTAGTTGCTGATACTTGTGCCAGACCGCTCTATCTCGGGCGCTGAGAACGATATTGCGGACTGGCAAAAGGGGGCGATCAGCAGACTTAGCGCCACCATTCCCGGCCCTGATGCTCGATCAGCTGGTGCGCCTGTTCTGGGCCGTCTGTTCCGGCCGGATAAGGTCTTGGTTTGCGGTAGTGGCTCTGCCAGCCAGTGAGGATTGGATCGACCCAGTTCCAGGCCGCTTCCACCTCGTCGCGTCGCATGAACAGTGTCGAGTCGCCTTCGATTACGTCCAGCAACAATCGCTCGTAAGCCTCCCAGCGACGTGTGCTGCTGAACGCCTTGGCCAGGTTCAGATCGAGCTCGACGGGTTCCAGTTGCATCCCTTTGCCCGGAGCCTTGGCCATGAGTTGCAGGCTGATGCTCTCCTCGGGCTGCAGGCGAATCACCAGGCGATTGACCTCACCTTTGGTGAACAACATGTGGGGCACCTGCTTGAAGGTAATGATGATTTCAGAACGCTTCCTCGCCATGCGTTTGCCGGTGCGGAGGTAGAAGGGCACGCCGGCCCAGCGCCAGTTATCGATCTCGGCTTTGACTGCGACAAAGGTCTCGGTGTCGCTGTCGTTATCGACGTCCTTTTCGAAGTAGTAGGCCTGCACGTCGTGACCGCCGATGCGTCCGGCAGCGTATTGGCCGCGCACGGTCTTGTCCTGCACGTCGTTGCCGGTAATGGGCTTGAGGGCCTCCAATATTTTCACCTTCTCGCCGCGTATCGATTTCGCATCGAAACGCACCGGGGCTTCCATAGCCACCAGGCAGAGCAGTTGCAACAGGTGATTTTGCAGCATGTCGCGCATTGCACCGGCATGGTCGTAGTAGCTGCCACGTTCCTCGACACCGAGGGTCTCGGCCACGGTGATCTGAACATGATCGATATGGCCGCTACGCCAGATCGGCTCGAACAGCGCGTTGGCAAAGCGCAGCGCCATCAGGTTCTGTACCGTTTCCTTGCCCAGGTAGTGGTCGATCCGGTAGATCCTTGATTCGGGGAACACATTGCCAATGGCCTCATTGATCTCGAGCGCCGACTTCAGCGAATGGCCGATCGGCTTCTCCAGCACGATGCGCGCGTCTTCGCCTGCGAGCCCCGCACTTTCGAGATTCGATGCAATCGGCTCGAACAGGTTGGGTGCGGTGGCCAGGTAGTGCACCCGCACGCGGCCCTCGGCTTGTCCAAGGTGATGCGCGAGGCGGACGTATTCACCCCGTTGGGTGGCGTCCATCGAGAAATAGTCGAGTCGCTGGCTGAACGCTTTCCAGATATCAGCCTCGAAATCCGTGCGCACGATCTGGGCTCGGATATGCCGCTCGGCCAGAGCCATATAGGCCGGGAGATCAATGTCCTGACGGGCAATCGCAACGATGCGGACGTCGTCATGCAATCGATTCTCACGGTGCAGGTAGTAGAGCGCAGGGATGAGTTTGTGTAGTGCCAGGTCGCCGGTACCGCCAAATACCAGCATGTCGCAGGAAATGGACACAGCGTCACTCCTAGAGAAGGTGGACAGACTCGATAGGTGGGCGATATTGCGAAGCTTGTAGTATAACTACAAGCCCACTACAACCCAGCCGGCATGACGGATGCGAGCGCACCCGCAGCGTTCGACCATTCTTGCCGGGTTTTGATCATAGCGAGTCCCTCACGTGAACCTGCTGCAACACATCGCTCAATCGAGAAGTTCTTTACGCAAGTCGGAACTCAAAGTAGCCGACCATGTGCTCCTCGATCCAGCCGCCGTGATGCACAGTTCGATGGCCGATCTAGCCCACACGGTAGGGGTCAGCGAGCCGACCATCGTGCGGTTCTGTCGCGCCATCGGTTGCCTGGGTTTTCAGGATCTGAAGCTGAAACTGGCGCAGAGCCTTGCTGCCGGCGCCAGCTTCGGCCAGTTCGCCATCAGCGAGAACGATTCGGTTACCGACTTTGCGCTGAAGATCTTCGACACCACGTTGCACACGCTGATGGAGGTGCGCGAGAAGCTCGACTCCGATGCGCTGGAGCGCGCGGTGGCCGCGATGGCCAAGGCCGAGCGGGTCGAGTTTTATGGCTTTGGCGCCTCCGGTGCGGTCGCCACCGATGCCCAGCACAAGTTCTTCCGCCTGCTGCTCAGCGCGGCGGCCTACTCCGATCCGCACATGCAGGCCATGTCGGCGGTCACGCTGAAGCCCAGCGACGTGGCGATCTGCATCTCTCAGTCGGGTCGCTCCAAGGATTTGCTGATTACTGCCAATGTGGTACGCGAATCAGGTGCCACGCTGATCACCCTCTGCCCGAGCCAGACCCCGCTGGCGGAACTCGCCACGATCAATCTCGCCATTGACGTGCAGGAAGACACCGAGATCTATACCCCGCTGACCTCGCGAATTGCCCACCTGGTAGTGATCGATGTGCTTGCGATGGGGGTCGCCATGGCGCGCGGTCCGAGCCTGGTCAATCACCTCAAGAGCGTGAAGCGCAGCTTGCGCAGCCTGCGGTTGTCGCCGAAGTCGGTGAAGCCGCACGAGGATTGATGCCTCAAACGACCCTTTGAGCGGCGTTCATCGCTCCGTCATCTCTTTGTCCTGATAGCGTCACCTGAGGCTTCGATGCTGGGCTCTCCCGACACCCGTTCCGGAGACCGCGCATGTCCCAGCACCGTGAAGCCTACGTCAACCTCGATGCCCGTGCCCGCCGCAAGCAACAGGACGAGCGCCGCATGCATTTCCGTCGCGCCATCGAAAGCTACGACGAGCAGCGCCAGCTGCACGCGCAACTGATGGAGTTTCCCGACCTGCTGATGGTTAGCCCGCTGCTGGACGGGCGGGCGGAACACCGGCAAAGCGTGTAGCCAGCGCGCTGATCTGAGCTCGCTCTTCACGGATGAAGGCAAAGAACGCCTGGGCGACCGGGCTCAGACGCTTCGCTCTGGGATGAACAACGCACCAGCTGCGGTACAACGGCAGCTCCTGAACCGGTAGCTCTCGCAGCAGGCCGTGTGCCAGTTCCAGGTGAACCGCATGGCGTGGCATAAGCGCTACGCCCAACCCCGCAACCACTGCCTCGCGCAGGGCGTCCAGCGATGCGACCTGTATCGTCTGAGCGAAATGCGCGCGTTTCTGGCGCAGATAATCTTCACCGGCTTTGCGCGTGCCTGATCCGGGTTCACGTACGAGCAGTGGATAGGCCGTCAGGTCCTGGAGGGTCAGGTCAGCGGCCTGGCTCAATGGATGGTCCGTTGGCGCAACCGCCACGATGGGGTTGTTCAGGAACGGCATGAACTCAAGGTCCATGTCGGTCGGCACCTGCGACATGATTAAAAGGTCGTCGCGACTGATCGACAGTCGCCTTACCGCCTGCGCATGGTTGACTACCACCAGTTCCAGGCTGACCTCGGGGTGCTTTCTTTTGAAAGCGGCAAACAGATGCGGCGTGATGTATTTGGCGCTCGACTCGACTGCGAGGTTCAACTGGCCCTGCAGCGAGCCCTGCATGTCGGACAGCTGCATGTCCAGGCTGTCCAGGCGGCCGAAGATATCGGTGCTGGCGCGCTGCAGTGCTTCGGCTGCAGCGGTCAGGTAGAGCTTCTTGCCCAGGTATTCGAACAGGGGCTGGCCGATCAACTCCTCAAGTTGGCGGATCTGCAAGCTAACGGCTGGCTGCGTCAGCGCCATTTCTTCTGCTGCTCGGCTGTAGGAGCGGCTTTCACATACCGCTCGGAACACCTGCAACTGGCGCAGCGTAATCCGCATCATGCTCTTTCGCATTATCTCGCCTTTCCTGTCCGCTTCATTACTGTGGCCGTGTCGCTAAGCCCCGTCGGCTCTACCGTTCGCACGCTGTATAAGTAATTACTTATCGACGGTCAAACTATTATTCATTTTCAGTAATCGTGCCGGGAGGCGTAGGGTTTGAAGGGCCGACACGCTGTGTAGGCGTTAAATGGCCCCACCAGGCGGCCTTCTGCTCATCGACCGAGGGAATGACAGCGTGATCAAGAAGCTGCTGATCGCTAACCGCGGTGAAATCGCCGTCCGCATCGTGCGCGCCTGTGCCGAAATGGGCGTGCGCTCGGTGGCGGTGTTCGCCGAGCCCGACCGCCATGCGTTGCACGTCAAGCGTGCTGACGAGGCCTATTTCATTGGCGACGATCCACTGGCCGGTTACCTGAATCCGCGCAAGCTGGTGAACCTGGCCGTAGAGACCGGCTGCGATGCGTTGCACCCAGGCTACGGATTTCTGTCCGAAAATGCCGAGCTGGCTGAGATCTGCGCGGAGCGCGGTATTCGCTTCGTTGGCCCCAGTGCCGAAGTCATTCGCCGTATGGGCGACAAGACCGAAGCGCGGCGCAGCATGATCAAGGCGGGTGTGCCGGTCACGCCGGGTACCGAAGGCAACGTGGCGGACGTCGAGGAAGCGCTGACCGAGGCCGAGCGTATCGGTTATCCAGTCATGCTGAAGGCCACTTCCGGTGGCGGCGGCCGTGGTATCCGTCGCTGCAACTCGCGTGATGAACTGGCTCAGGCCTACCCGCGGGTGATCTCCGAAGCGACCAAGGCCTTTGGTTCGGCGGATGTGTTTCTCGAGAAGTGCATCGTCGAGCCCAAGCACATCGAAGCTCAGATCCTCGCCGACTCTTTCGGCAACACCGTGCACCTGTTCGAGCGCGACTGCTCGATCCAGCGCCGTAACCAGAAACTCATCGAGATCGCGCCGAGCCCGCAGCTGACCCCAGAGCAGCGTGCCTACATCGGCGACCTGGCCGTGCGTGCGGCCAAGGCGGTGGGCTACGAGAATGCCGGCACCGTGGAGTTCCTGCTCGCTGACGGTGAGGTGTATTTCATGGAGATGAACACCCGCGTGCAGGTGGAACACACGATCACCGAGGAAATCACCGGCATCGACATCGTCCGCGAGCAGATCCGCATCGCCTCCGGCCTGCCGCTCTCCGTCAAGCAGGAAGACATTCAGTATCGCGGCTTCGCGCTGCAGTTCCGTATCAATGCCGAAGAGCCACGCAATAACTTCCTGCCCTGCTTCGGCAAGATCACCCGTTACTACGCCCCCGGTGGGCCGGGCGTACGCACCGATACGGCGATCTACACCGGCTACACCATTCCGCCGTACTACGACTCCATGTGCCTTAAGCTGATCGTCTGGGCGCTGACTTGGGAAGAGGCGCTGGCGCGCGGCTCCCGGGCGCTGGATGACATGCGGGTACAGGGCGTGAAGACCACTGCTACCTACTATCAGCAGATTCTCGCCAACCCGGATTTCCGCAGCGGACAGTTCAATACCAGCTTCGTGGACGACCATCCGGAACTGCTGAACTACTCGATCAAACGCAAGCCGGGCGAGCTGGCCCTGGCCATCGCTGCCGCTATCGCCGCCCACGCAGGACTGTGAGGAACGAACCATGACTGCTCAGAAGAAAATTACCGTTACCGACACCATCCTGCGTGATGCCCACCAGTCGCTGCTCGCCACCCGCATGCGCACCGAAGACATGCTGCCGATCTGCGAGAAGCTTGACCGCGTCGGTTACTGGTCGCTGGAAGTGTGGGGCGGCGCGACTTTCGACGCCTGCGTGCGCTTTCTGAAGGAAGACCCCTGGGAGCGTCTGCGCCAGCTCAAGGCGGCGCTGCCCAACACGCGCCTGCAGATGCTCTTGCGCGGGCAGAATCTCCTTGGCTACCGGCACTACGCGGATGACGTGGTCGAGGCGTTCTGCGCCAAGGCGGCCGAGAACGGCATCGAAGTGTTCCGCATCTTCGATGCAATGAATGATGTACGTAACCTCGAAACCGCCATCCGCGCGGTGAAGAAGACCGGCAAGCATGCCCAGGGCACCATTGCCTACACTACAAGCCCGGTGCACACCGTTGAGCTGTTCGTCGAGCAAGGCCGGGCCATGCGCGACATGGGCGTCGACTCCATCGCGATCAAGGACATGGCCGGCCTGCTTACGCCGTTTGCCACGGGCGATCTGGTGCGTGCGCTGAAGGCCGAGATCGACCTGCCGGTGTTCATCCATTCCCATGACACGGCGGGTGTCGCCAGCATGTGCCAGCTGAAAGCCATCGAGAACGGCGCGGATCATATCGACACGGCGATCTCCTCCATGGCCTGGGGCACCAGCCATCCGGGCACCGAATCGATGATCGCTGCCCTGCGCGGCACGCCGTACGACACCGGCCTCGATCTCGAACTGATCCAAGAGATTGGCCTGTACTTCTACGCGGTGCGCAAGAAATACCATCAGTTCGAGAGCGACTTCACCGGTGTCGACACCCGCGTGCAGGTCAACCAAGTGCCCGGTGGGATGATTTCCAACCTGGCGAACCAGCTCAAGGAGCAGGGCGCGCTGGACCGCATGGACGAAGTGCTCGCTGAGATCCCGCGCGTGCGCAAGGACCTGGGCTATCCGCCACTGGTGACACCGACCTCCCAGATCGTCGGCACCCAGGCCTTCTTCAACGTGCTGGCGGGCGAGCGCTACAAGACCATCACCAACGAGGTGAAGCTCTACCTGCAGGGCGGCTACGGCAAGGCGCCGGGCACCATTGATGCCAAACTGCAGCGTCAGGCCATCGGCGGTGAGGAGCTTATCGAGGTGCGCCCGGCCGACCTGATCAAGCCCGAGCTGGATAAGCTGCGTCAGGAAGTCGGTGCGCTGGCCAAGTCCGAAGAGGACGTGCTGACCTATGCCATGTTCCCGGATATCGGTCGCAAGTTCCTTGAGGAGCGCGAGGCGGGCACATTGCAACCCGAAGTGCTACTGCCGATTCCCGACGGCACCGCAGTCAGCGCCGCTGGCTGCGGAGGCGTGCCGACCGAGTTCGTCATCGATGTGCACGGCGAAACCTACCGGGTCGACATCACCGGGGTCGGTGTCAAAGGTGAGGGCAAGCGGCACTTCTTCCTCTCCATCGACGGCATGCCGGAAGAGGTGGTGTTCGAGCCGCTGAACAACTTCGTCGGCGGCAGCAGTGGCGGCCAGCGCAAGCAGGCCAATGGTCCCGGTGACGTGAGTACCAGCATGCCGGGTAACGTGGTCGATGTACTGGTCAAGGAAGGCGATGTGGTCAAAGCGGGGCAGGCCGTACTCATCAGCGAAGCGATGAAGATGGAGACCGAGATCCAGGCGCCTATCGCCGGCAAGGTGAAAGCGGTGCACGTGGCCAAGGGTGATCGGGTAACCCCCGGCGATCTCCTGATCGAGATCGAAGCCTAAGCAGATGTTCCTTGGGAGCCGAAAGGCTCCCTTTTTTTGCCTGTTCTACATATCGGGAGGTATCGATGGGGCTTGACCCAGTAGTGCTGTTCTTCCTGTTCGGGCTGTTCGCTGGCCTGGTGAAGAGCGAGCTGAAGTTGCCGCCAGCGTTGTATGAAACGCTGTCCATCTTGCTGCTGCTGGCGATCGGTCTGCATGGCGGGGTCGAGCTGGCCGAGCAGGCCAGTGCCGCGCTGTTGGGGCAGTCCGCGCTGGTGCTGTTGCTTGGTTGCGCGCTGCCGCTGCTGGCGTTTCCCCTGTTGCGCCTGCTGGGCTTTTCACGCATCGATTCGGCCAGTGTGGCGGCGCATTACGGCTCGGTCAGCGCCGGGACCTTCGCTGTCGTCGTGGCCTTCATGCTGGCCAACAAGATTGCGTTTGAAAGTTACATGCCGTTGTTCGTCGCGATTCTGGAGATCCCGGCGATTCTCGTCGGCATCGTCCTGGCCAAGGGCATCACCCGTGACACCAACTGGCGGGAGCTGGGTCGCGAGATCTTTCTCGGCAAGAGCATCATGCTGCTGCTCGGAGGGCTGGTTATCGGCGCCATTGCGAGCAAGGAAGGCATCAAGCCACTCGAGCCTTTTTACACCAGCATGTTCAAGCCGGTGCTGGCGCTGTTTCTGCTGGAGATGGGACTCATCGCCTCCGGTCAGATGGGCTCGCTGCGGCGTTATGGGCTGCGTCTGGCGGTGTTCGGTCTTGGCATGCCCTTGGTCGGCGCAGTGATCGGTGCCCTGCTGGCGCGGCTGATGGGCTTGTCCCTAGGCGGCACCGCGATGCTTGCCACGCTGGCGGCCAGTGCGTCCTACATCGCCGTGCCGGCAGCCATGCGCCTGGCGCTGCCGGAAGCCAATCCGTCGCTTTCATTGACGGCGTCGCTGGGAATCACCTTTCCGTTCAACATTCTGATTGGTATCCCGCTGTATCTCGCGCTGGCCGAAACCTTGATTGCCTGGGGACTTTGACATGACGACCGCGACACGAACGCTGCTTACCGTAATCTGCGAAGCCGCGCTGGAAAAGAAACTGCTGGCCGATCTCGACCACCTGGGCGCACCGGGCTGGACCCTGTCCGAAGCGCGAGGGCGAGGCAGCCGTGGTGTGCGCAGCGCCGAATGGGACACCGAAAGCAATATCCGGCTGGAGATAATCTGCAACCGCGAACTCGCCGAGCGCATCGCCGAGCACCTGCAGGTTCGCTATTACGACAACTTCGCCATGGTCTGCTACCTCGCCGACGTGCAGGTGCTGCGGCCAGGCAAGTTCTGAAGCACCGTTGCTGCACCGTCAGAGCAGCCTGCGGTACTGAACGAAGCCCGACCGCTCAGCGATCCGGTCGTAGAGCTGCATCGCGGTGCTGTTGTGCTCCTGGGTCAGCCAGTGCACGCGCGAGGCGCCTGCTGCATGCGCCTCGGCATAGACGTGTTGGATGAGCGCGCGCCCGACGCCGGTAGCCCGAAGAGTCTCATCGACGAACAGGTCCTGCAGGTAGCAGTAGTCGCCCGTCGTCCAGCACGAGCGGTGGTAGATGTAATGCACCAGCCCAACGGCCTGCGCGCCGTGCCACGCCAGGACGACGTGCATGGGCTCGTCAGGATCTAGGAGGCGTCGCCAGGTGACGGTGCTGGTGTCTGCTGAAATCTCTGTTTCATAGAAGCGTTGGTAATCCTGCCAAAGTGACAGCCAGGCGCTGTGGTCGGCCTGACTGACGGGGCGCAATGTCAGGTTTGGCATTATGTATTCCCGAGCAAATGTTCTAGGGCAGGGCGGCCATCAGACGTGCCACATCGCGGTCGCTCGCTGCCGGGCTGGCCGCCAGGGCGTCTGCAACGCCGCTGCGATTTTCTGCGGTCTGGTTCTGGCTCAGTTTCCACTTGCCTTCGATGCGTTCAATCGGCAGAGAGAAACCGACAATCGCCCGAAACAGGGGCTCCAGGTAGTCAGCGGGTGCGTCATCCAGCGACCAGGGATGTGGCTGTTCACGTTCGTGGTGTGCGCTGAGGGCGCTGACCAGTTCGCGAAGGCGCGACGGCTCATCGAACATTTCGGCACGACCGTGAGCATGCACGGCCGTGTAGTTCCAGGTTGGTACGACTAATTACCTTAAATCTAAGTTCTTAGTGGGAAGAGATAAGGCTAGCTTGCCCTACTGCTTAGCCGGACCAGAAAATCGTTAACGACAATTCACTGACGGAGTCGCCTGCCTTATAACAGAAAGGAGAAGATTTCATTTTACGAAACAATTCATAGAGATACCCTTCATATAGCGCAGGCGCTGACGTTTGATCCTGACAAACGATTTCCAATTCGATGGCGCCGTTAAAGCTATCATCGATTTTCGTCCCTCGATTCATTAAGCCTGGCGCAACTTTATGAACAAGACGAACTAGGTGATGGGCAGCGTGCCTGACGGCAACCTCCAGATCATCAGACCGAACAGTTAATCTAAATCCGTGCGTGCCACCTGGCTCCTCAAGCTTCGCTGTTGAATGAAAAGACAGGCGCTCCTGTTGCATCAAAGATTCGTCGGCAAAGTCATTAACATCCCATATCAGAATCGCAGCGCTCCCCCACTCGCTAAGATCAGATGGCTGCAAGATCAAAACATTACGCTGCTCGTGAACTATAGGCTGGTGAGATGATAGACGCCACTCTAACGGGATTTTCAAGGCCTGCTTAAGAGAACCATCGAGACCGTAGCAGTAAATGTTATTCGATGCTGTAGATGCGACATGCAAAGTCTGCAGACCGAACCAGATCCAAACATCCCCCCTCCTCATATCCTCAGGCAACTCAGCAACAACATGACTGTACTCTAGGTTTTCTGAGTTTGCTTTATATATATTGTCGCGATCTAAGAAGAAAGTATCGTTCTCGCATGGGGTGACCCAGCCAATATGACCTTGCCAGCAAAGCCTACCTATACTCTGGTTAATCGACAGTGAAAACCTATCCAAAAAAGCCACTCCATCCGAGCCACCAGAATTCAAATAAACTACAGACCCTAATCTGAATAGTTTGGGGGCATTGCCAGGTGCTGATCCATCACGTGAAATGTTGAAGGTGTCGATTACCGAGCCATAACAATCATAGATTTTCCATTCGCGCCTTGTGCGAGCGAAAAATAAGCCAGACTCGCAATATAAGGTTGAGGCCTGATCCTTTGTGAATTCCAAGAGCCTAGAAGACAAGTAGTTGTAAGCCAAATAGCCGGAATGACTCTCGCAGACCAAGCGTTTTAAGACCAGCCAGCCCTGGCCGAAGGAAACTAGCGAGCAGTTAGAAAACCTAGTGACAGTCATGTTATAGGTCAGCTTAAAATCCGTCTCACCATAATCTGAATCATTAAGAGTACATATTAATAAAGCGCCGTCCTCCAGCCAGATTTCCTTGGCCAGAAACGGTTGAGCGTCAGATATTCGCACCCGACTGTCTACGATATTTGCCAACCGCTTATCAGCGTAAACAAGCTGATCGCCGACCAACGTTGCACGTGGGAAATTGATAGTCGGGAAAATCATATTTCACCTTTACATATTCGTTCAATAAAAGATTTAATTAGTGATCTGTATTACTACATCATAATCTCTGCTACTTAAACCATGATGGAATTCAAAGCCACGAACCTACATGTTTCTGTGTTCCCTTGCCGAGCCTGGCGCGTGAACGTGAGTTGCTGAACAAGGCAGCTGCGGTTGGCGTCGAACTCAGTGCCCTTAGCGAGTATTGCCTGGCCGAACCAGGCCATGCGCCACGTGCTGGCCTGGTGTTGGGCTTTGCCGGGGTCGATGAGCAAATGATCGCCCAGGCGCTGGAAAAACTGCGCCAGGCTTGGCGTTAGCTGTGATGACGGCGGTTCGGTCGGCGTTTAGTAGCCGTTGCGCGACTGCAACGCCGTTCCAGGCGCAATCCCACCGATGATGGATTGGACGCACCGGCACTTCGCGTTCTTACCCAGATGAGACCTGCATGCAAGACCTATTGAGCGAGATTCTCGACGAAGTCCGACCGTTACTCGGCCAAGGCAAGGTGGCTGACTATATTCCAGCGCTGGCACACGTGCCGGCTGAGCAGCTGGGGATCGCTGTCTACAGCGCTGAAGGTGAGCTCTATTACGCAGGCGATGCGAAGACGCCGTTTTCGATCCAGAGTATCTCGAAGGTATTCAGCCTGGTGCAGGCGATTCAGCATTGCGGCGAGTCGTTGTGGGGGCGGCTGGGGCACGAGCCGTCGGGGCAGCCGTTCAACTCGCTGGTGCAGCTCGAGTTCGAGCGCGGCATACCACGCAACCCTTTCATCAATGCCGGAGCACTGGTGATCTGCGACATCAACCAGTCACGCTTCGCCGTGCCGGCACTGTCGATGCGGGATTTCGTTCGACATCTGTCCAACAATCCGCTGATCGTGTCCGACTCGGTAGTGGCGGACTCGGAGTACCAGTACCGCGCGCGCAATGCGGCGATGGCGTATCTGATGCAGGCTTTCGGCAATTTCCATAACGATGTCGAGGCGGTGCTGCGAAGCTACTTCCATCACTGCGCGCTACGCATGAGCTGCGTCGATCTGGCCCGGGCGTTTGGTTTTCTCGCCCGTGACGGCGCTTGCCTGGCGGGTGGCGAACCCGTTCTGACGCCGCGTCAAGCGAAGCAGGTCAACGCCATCATGGCCACCAGCGGTCTTTACGACGAGGCCGGCAACTTTGCCTACCGCGTCGGATTGCCCGGCAAGAGCGGCGTCGGAGGCGGTATCGTGGCTGTGGTGCCAGGGCGCTTCACGGTCTGCGTCTGGTCACCGGAACTGAACCAGGCTGGCAATTCCCTGATTGGCATGGCGGCACTGGAGAAGCTCTCGCAGCGCATCGGCTGGTCTATCTTTTAAGACCATCGATACAGATTCATCACGCCGGGGCAGGCTCCCGGCCTTCGTTACGGCCTGTCACATCTATCAAGTGTCCGGCCACAAGCGTGCAGCGTCGTACCTAACCAAACCATAAGAGAGATCGTGTTATGAGTCTCGATGACAAGACGACCGAAACAGCGCAGGAGGCGCTCGACAACCTGATCGCAGGTGTCATGCAGTTCCGTGAAGATATCTATCCGGAGCAACGGGAGCTGTTCAGCAAACTGGCCCATGAGCAGACGCCGCGGGCAATGTTCATTACCTGCGCGGACTCACGCATCCTGCCGGAGCTGATCACTCAGAGCTCCCCTGGCGACCTCTTCGTGACCCGCAACGTCGGCAATATCGTGCCGCCCTACGGCATCATGAATGGCGGCGTGTCGACCGCCATCGAGTTCGCGGTGATGGCGCTTGGCGTGCATCACATCATCGTTTGCGGCCACTCCGATTGTGGTGCGATGAAAGCGGTGCTGAACCCGGCGAGCCTCGATGGAATGCCGACCGTCCGCAGCTGGCTGCGTCACGCCGAAGTGGCAAGGACAGTGGTCGAGGAGAATTGCGGCTGTGCCGACCACAACACGCTGGGCGTGCTGACCGAGGAAAACGTGCTGGCCCAGCTCGACCACTTGCGGACACACCCGTCAGTCGCGGCGCGGCTGGCCAGCGGGCAGCTGTTCATTCACGGTTGGGTCTACAACATCGGCACCAGCGAAATCCGCGCTTACGATGCGTCCAAAGGCGAGTTCCGTCTGATCGGCGACGGCCCGCTGCCAATGGCTACGCCCAAGTCGCGCTACGTGTGACCTCATCGCGACCCCGATGCGCTCACGGATGAGGTAGTAGAGGCTCGGGGATCGCTGCCGCTGCGTACCGCGCAGCCAGATCTATGGTGTTCTGCAGAAGCTCGGCGGCATTGTCGAGCGTGTCTATATGCAGCGCCAGTGGGTGAAGCTCGTTCGCTTCCATTTGCTCGTTCCGCGCCTGTTTCTTTCAGGCAGGGCGCGTGGTGCAGGCTTGGCTGAAGACCGTGAGAGCACGATCGGGACGGTTCAGCTCTCCGGAGCAGGGCAAGCGACCGGCTGGGTTATCTATGCAGAACGAACTGGCCGGTGAAACGCACCGCGTCGCGGCCATCGGCGGCAAGAATGCGGCTGTGAAGTGTCAGGCGTGAGCGGCCGCGGCGACGGTAGATCGTCTCGAACCGCTCCCAGGCCCCATCATCTGGCGCAGAGCAGATGGCTGTCGCGTCATCGACTACCGGAAGCGGATAGTCGATCTGCCCTTCCTGGATAACGATATGACCATCTTCGATGCCGGCTTCGCGCAGGCGCAGATGTAGCCATCCCCAGCCCGCCAGCACCGAAGCGCAGTACAGGCTGCCACCAAACATGCTGCTCTTGTGGTTGATGTTCGCTTGCAGCGGGACCTTCAAGCGCAGCTCATGATTTTCCCAATGCTCGACACGCAGGCCCATCGCTCGGGTCAGCGGGATGTCGTGGTGCAGGATGGCTTCCAGGTAGCGGCTATCGCGGCTCATGCCGGGCGGGTTCCTAAAACGTTTGCAGATACAGGCAGACGTCAAGCATGACCGCTGAGTCACGATATTGCCAGTTTCCTGAGCGGTTTTTAGCGCCCGGGCAGAGGCTGTCCGGATGGTCAGGTGTTCGGTCAGCGAGCCGGTAGCTTCTGCTGATACGCGCAGTAGCCGGGACGAGGGCCGACATGCGGATGGTTGCGGCAGGTATCCGGGCGCTTGGCATACACCGTGCACAAACGTGTCTTGCGATCAAGGTAGAGGCAATCGCCATTGGCGAGGCGGGTCAGCGTGAAGATGCCGCGCTTCTGGTTGAAGTGTTCGACGATCCCGGCTTTGCTCAAACGTTTGGCAACGTTCTTCGGTGGTTCGTCACGCTCGAAGGCATCGACCAGTTCCAGGCGAATCAGGTCATCGATGCGCACTTCGACGGGCATCGTGCAGCAGGTCGCTTGGCAATCGCGGCACAGTCCGTTGCTGTAGCGAGCCCATGTTTCCAGGCGGTCAGGGTCGGCCGAAGCGATTATTCGTGTCTTCACGGTGCGGTATCGGTAATGGCGGCGCGCGATCATAACCACACGGCGCGGAATTTCCAGCGAATCCGACGAGTCGAACGCCGGACAGACGGTCACGCAAATTCAGGCGAAACCTGTAAACCTGTCTGCATGCCATTTCCTGCGGTGGCCCGACGCCGCCATGAACCCCTCATTTTTCCTTTTTCTCAGCTCCACGAGGTCTGTCCATGACGCAAGAAACGACTGCTCCCAACGCCGATGAGGTCGCAGCATTTCGTGAAAACGTAATCAGCAAGCTGACCTATTCGATCGGCAAGGACCCCGAGCATGCCTCCGACCATGACTGGTTCGAGGCGGTGGCGCTGGCCACGCGTGATCGCATGATCGACCAGTGGATGGACCGTACCCGACAGGGCTATCGCGAAGGCAAGAAGCGGGTCTATTACCTCTCGCTGGAATTTCTTATCGGCCGTCTGCTCACCGACAGCCTGAGCAACCTGGGCCTGCTCGATGTGGCGCGCGAGGCGCTGGCCGGCGTAGACGTCGACTTCGAGCGTATCCGTGTACTCGAACCTGACGCCGCGCTGGGTAACGGTGGTCTGGGACGGCTGGCGGCTTGCTTCATGGAAAGCATGGCGACGCTCGGTGTGGCCGCGCATGGCTACGGCATCCGCTACGACCACGGCCTGTTCCGTCAGGCGATCGTCGACGGCTGGCAACACGAGCAAACCGAAACCTGGCTGAATTTCGGTAACCCATGGGAATTCGAACGCCCGGAAGTCAGCTATCTGATCGGCTTCGGCGGTAGCGTGGCGGCAATGCCATCGGACGGCTCGGGCCAGGATCAACCCAAGCATTTCTGGCACTGGGCAGAAGGCGTTCGCGCGATTGCCTACGACACCCCAGTTGTGGGTTGGCGCGGTGCGAGCGTCAATACGCTGCGCCTTTGGCGCGCGCGGGCCGAGGCGGATTTTCACCTGGAGCGCTTCAACGCCGGTGATCACATTGGTGCGGTCGCCGAGGAGGCACGCGCGGAAAGTATCTCCCGGGTCCTGTATCCCGCCGATAGCACGGAAGCGGGGCAGGAGCTGCGCCTGCGTCAGGAGTATTTCTTTGTTGCCGCCTCGCTGCAGGACTTGATACGGCGCCACCTGGACCAGCGCGGCACTCTGATGAACCTGCCCGAGTTCGCCGCGATCCAGCTCAACGACACGCACCCGGCAATCGCGGTTGCGGAGTTGATGCGTTTGCTTGTGGATGTGCATGACGTGCCCTGGCGTAAGGCTTGGGAGCTGACGGTCGGCACCCTGTCTTACACCAACCACACGCTCTTGCCAGAGGCCCTTGAAACCTGGCCGGTAGGGCTGATGGAGCGCCTCCTACCGCGCCACATGCAGATCATCTACCTGATCAACGCACAGCATCTCGATGCCTTGCGCGAGCGCGGGATTCATGACGTCAACCTGCTGCGCTCGGTCTCGCTGATCGAAGAAGGTCATGGCCGCCGCGTGCGCATGGGCAACCTCGCATTTCTCGGTTCGCATTGCGTCAACGGTGTGTCGGCGCTGCACACCGGTCTCATGCGCGAGACGGTGTTTACCGACCTGCATTCGCTGTATCCCAAGCGGATCAGCAACAAGACCAACGGTATTACCTTCCGCCGCTGGCTGTATCAGGCCAACCCGCAGCTGACCCGTCTGCTGGTGGATCATGTCGGCGAGGAACTGCTCGATTCGCCGGAAACGTTGCTGCGCCAGCTGGAACCCTGCGCCGACCAGCCGGACTTCCGTGCCCGCTTCGCCGCCCAGCGCCTGGGCAACAAGCAGTTGCTGGCGCGCATGATTCAGGAGCGCCTGGGAATCACCGTCGACCCGAATGCGTTGTTCGACGTCCACGTCAAACGCATCCACGAATACAAGCGCCAGTTGCTGAATCTGCTGCATACCGTAGCGCTGTACCAGGCGATTCGCTCCGATCCGGGTGGCCACTGGGTGCCGCGTGTGAAGATCTTCGCCGGCAAGGCGGCGGCCAGTTATCACACGGCCAAACTGATCATCAAACTGACCAACGACATCGCCCGGACGATCAATGACGATCCCACCGTGCGTGGCTTGCTGAAGGTCGTGTTTCTGCCCAACTACAACGTCAGCCTGGCCGAGCGCATCATTCCAGCAGCCGACCTCTCCGAGCAGATTTCCACTGCCGGACTCGAGGCCTCGGGTACCAGCAACATGAAGTTCGCCCTCAACGGCGCGCTGACCATCGGAACGCTGGATGGCGCCAACGTCGAGATGTGCGAGCAGATCGGCGCCGAGCACATGTTCATCTTCGGCATGACCGCGCAGGAGGTCGAGGCGCGCAAACAGGCCAACGAGTACAACGCCGAAGCCACCATCATCGGTTCACCGCGGCTCAACGAAGTGTTGATGGCGATCCGTAATGGTGCCTTCTCCGCTGATGATCCGGGTCGCTACACCGCTCTGATCGATGGCCTGAAATGGCACGACACCTTCATGGTCTGTGCCGACTTCGAGGCCTACTGGCAGGCGCAGCTGGAAGTCGAGGCGCGCTGGCGCGACGCGGACAGCTGGTGGCGTTCGGCGGTGCTCAATACCGCACGTACCGGCTGGTTCTCCTCGGACCGCACCATTCGCGAATACGCCCAAGAAATCTGGAAGGTGCTCTGACTGGCAGTGTGAGGGCGTCGGTCGGGACGAATCGGACCGACGCCGCCTCCGCCTCACCTCTGGGGCATTTCCAGATGATGGAAGGGTGGCTTACAGGCACTTTGCCGCTTCGCTGAACTCTGCGCGTTGCCGACAGGTCTGAGGGAGGGTTAGTTTCCCCCTGGCCTGCTAAACTGCGCGGGCTTATCCATCCCTCCGGAGCCATTCCATGTCACGCGTAACCCTGAGTCGCTACTTGATTGAGCAGACCCGCAGCAACAACACCCCTGCAGATCTGCGCTTCCTTATCGAAGTAGTGGCTCGAGCGTGCAAGGAAATCAGCCACGCCGTCTCCAAAGGCGCGCTGGGCGGCGTTCTAGGTGCAACCGAAACCGAGAACATTCAGGGCGAGGTCCAGAAAAAACTCGACGTTCTTTCCAACGAGATCCTGCTTGAAGCCAACGAGTGGGGCGGCCACCTGGCCGGCATGGCGTCCGAAGAAATGGACAATGCCTACCAGATTCCTGGCAAGTATCCGAAAGGCGCCTACCTGCTGGTCTTCGATCCGCTGGACGGCTCCAGCAACATCGACGTCAACGTATCGGTCGGCACCATCTTCTCTGTGCTGCGTTGCCCAGGCGAGTGCTTCAGCCAGAACGACGTGCTCGGCGAGGAAGCCTTCCTTCAGCCCGGCACCAAGCAGGTCGCTGCGGGTTACGCGATCTACGGCCCGCAGACCATGCTGATGCTGACCCTGGGCAACGGCGTAATGGGCTTCACGCTCGACCGCGAACTGGGCAGCTTCGTACTGACGCACGAGAACATCCGTGTTCCGGAAAGCACGGCTGAATTTGCCATCAACATGTCCAACCAGCGCCACTGGGAAGCACCGGTGCAGCGCTACGTCAGCGAATTGTTGGCCGGCAATGAGGGGCCGCTGAACAAGAACTACAACATGCGCTGGATCGCCTCGATGGTTGCGGACGTACACCGCATCCTGACCCGTGGTGGCATGTTCATGTACCCACGCGATTCACGCGAGCCTGGCAAAGCCGGCAAGCTGCGTCTGATGTACGAGGCAAACCCGATGTCCTTCATCATCGAGCAGGCTGGCGGCGCTGCAACCACCGGTACTCAGCGCATCCTCGACGTTCAGCCCGAGTCGCTGCACCAGCGCGTGCCAGTGTTCCTGGGCTCGAAGGAAGAAGTCGAACGCGTCACTGGCTACCACAAGGGCTGACAGGTGACGTCGCCCTCGCAGGACTTGCTGAACTGGTGGTTTGGCGAGGGCACGACTGCTAATGAAATAGCAGGCGCAAGAATGGGGCTCTGGTTCGGCTACAAGGCCGGCCAGGATGCCGACGCTCGTGAGCGTTTCGGTTTATTCACCGAACGTGCGCTCAGGGGAGAGCTGGACGAGTGGGCCGAGTCGCCGCAGGGTTGGCTCGCGCTTGTCCTCTTGCTTGACCAACTGCCACGCATGATCCATCGCGGCACACCGCAGGCGTTCGCAGGCGACGACCGCGCCCTGCAGCTTGTGCGGGACGGGATGGCCCATGGCGGCGACGTGCTACTTGCGCCGATCCAGCGGGTGTTCATCTATCTGGTGCTGGAGCACGCCGAGAATCTCAGCGTTCAGGATCAGGCCGTTCAGCAGTTCGAGCAGCTCCTTGGTATCGCCGATGCGGACGAACAAAAGCTGTTTGCCGATTTCCTCGATTTCGCTGAGCGCCATCGGCAGGTCATTGCTCGTTTTGGCCGCTTCCCCCATCGCAACGAAATACTCGGACGGGCCTCCAGCGAGGCCGAACGGGCTTTCCTTGCCGAGCCCGGTTCGCGCTTCTAGCCAGGCGCGGAACCTCCCGGGCGGCTCGCTTCCTAACCATTACTGCCAGGCGCGGCCAAGCACGGCCAGTTGCCGATCAACAAAGGAACCTGTCATGTCGTTGCGCCATTTATCGCTGATCGCTGCAGTCGTGCTGCTGGCTGCATGCAGCCCGGTGACTCAGGAGAACTTTGCCAAACTGAAAGCCGGGATGCCCCGTGCCGAGGTGGAAAAACTGCTGGGCAAGCCGGGCGAGTGTGCCGGTGCGCTGGGCATGTCGAGCTGCACGTGGGGTCAGAAGAATCGCTTCATCAGCATTCAGTTCGCAGGCGATAAAGTCATGATGTTCTCTGGCCAAGGCCTGAAATAAGGAGGGTGCCATGCGTCTATTCGTTGCGCTGTGCTCAGCACTGCTAATCGCCGGTTGTGTCGGCTCCGGTACTGATGTCGACGGGCCGGAAACGGCCGGGCAGGTTAATCTGGAGCGATACCAGGGGACCTGGTACGAGCAGGCGAGGCTGCCCATGTTCTTTCAGCGCAATTGCGTCCGGTCGCAGGCCAATTATCGTCTGCAGGAAGACGGCAGTGTCGCGGTGACCAATCGTTGCGAAACAGAAGAGGGTGAATGGGAGCAGGCCGAAGGCGAGGCGGTGCCTCAGCAGGAGGGGCAGACCGACAAGCTCTGGGTTCGCTTCGATAACTGGTTCAGCAATCTCTTCCCGAGCCTGACCAAGGGGCATTACTGGATTCTATATCTGGCCGATGACTACAGCGCAGCGTTGGTGGGCAGCCCTGATCGGGATTACCTCTGGTTGCTGACGCGAGAAAAAGAAATCGATACTGCAACTCGCGACCGTTTGCTCGATGAGGCGCGCAAGCGCGGCTATGACACCAGCGAGCTGATCTGGCGCGGCGAGTCGGGCTGAGCGCTCCAATGACGGCTCGGATCGCAGCGACCCCTTCGGTAGTCAGCGCCTTTATTCCCAGCTCAACCGCGCCAGCTGCCATGTCCCGTCGGTTAACCACCACTCGAGCCGGACGTTGTAATGCCCGAGCCGCTGAGGCAGGAATGGTTCAGCGCCGGTCAACGCCACCTGAGCCTCGCTATAGCCTTTATCGCTATAGGTGGGGTCAATCCAGCTGCGGCCGTTGAGCGCGATGACCCGCACATTGCGATGGCGCAGAAACATCAAGGTAGCGGTACGACGCACCCAGTCCCGGTCCAGCTCTCGATTAGCGCTGAACTCCTTGTGGACGAGGTCCATGAGTTGGGAAGTGTCCTTGTTCTCGATGCTGCTCTGGAGTGATTCAACCGCTGCCTTCAGTGCAGCCTCCGGATCATCGCGATCGCATCCCACCAGCAGTACCACTACCGTCACGAACGCGACGGCTAATTTCCATACGGGCATGCCTAACCTCTCGAACCTCGTTATGATGCCGGAAACGTCAGGCGGTCCTCACCCGCGTACCGATCATGGAGTGTGCCATGCAAACCTTGTATCCGGAGATCAAACCCTACGCCCGGCATGAGCTGGCGGTCGAAGCGCCGCATGTGCTTTACGTCGACGAGAGTGGGTCGCCGGAGGGCCTACCTGTGGTCTTCGTCCATGGTGGTCCAGGCGGTGGCTGTGACGCGCTGAGTCGTCGATTCTTCGACCCCAACCTTTACCGCATCATCACTTTCGATCAGCGTGGCTGCGGTCGTTCCACGCCTCATGCAAGCCTGGAAAATAACACCACCGCGCACCTGATCGCGGACATGGAGCACATCCGCGAATTTCTCGGCATCGAAAAATGGGTGCTCTTCGGCGGCTCCTGGGGCTCGACACTGTCACTGGCGTATGCCCAGGCTTTTCCTGAACGCGTTCATGCGCTCATCCTGCGGGGCATCTTCCTCTGCCGGCCGAAGGACTTCGAGTGGTTCTATCAGGACGGTGCCAGCCGCCTGTTCCCCGATTATTGGCAGGACTACATTGCGCCGATCCCGCCGGAAGAGCGCGGTGATCTGATGCAGGCGTTTTACAAGCGCTTGACCGGCACGGACCAGATTGCCCAGATGCATGCGGCCAAGGCGTGGTCGTGCTGGGAGGGGCGCACCGCCACGTTGCGGCCCAATACCCAGGTCGTGGATCGCTTTTCCGATACGCATCGGGCGTTGGCAATGGCGCGTATCGAGTGCCATTACTTCGTCAATCAGGCGTTTCTGGAGCCCGATCAGCTGCTTCGTGACATGCACAAGATCGCGCACCTGCCAGGCATCATCGTGCATGGTCGCTACGACGTCATTTGTCCGCTGGACAACGCCTGGGAGCTGCACGAAGCCTGGACAAACAGTGAGCTCCAGATTATCCGTGAAGCGGGGCATTCAGCTTCGGAGTCCGGAATCTGTGATGCGCTGGTCCGTGCCGCTGCCCAGATAGCCCAGCGTCTGCTCGATCTACCACCCGAGGAAGCCTGATGAAGGCGCTGATCCAGCGCGTGAGACAGGCGCGGGTCGAAGTCGCGGGCGAGGTAGTCGGCTCTATCGATCAGGGCTTGCTGGTGCTGGTAGGGGTCGAGCGGGAAGACGACCAAGCGCGTGCCGATAAACTGTTGCACAAGCTGTTGCGATACCGGGTGTTCAGCGACGAAAACGGCAAGATGAACCGCTCACTTGCAGATGTTGGCGGTGGGCTGCTGCTGGTTTCTCAATTCACCCTGGCGGCCGACACAAGCAGCGGCCTACGGCCGAGCTTCTCGACGGCCGCGCCGCCTGAACTCGGCCGAGAACTCTACGATTATCTGGTGGCTCAAGCGCGTTTGCAGCATGCGCAGGCGGCGTGCGGCCGATTCGGCGCAGATATGCAGGTGCATCTTCAAAACGACGGGCCAGTGACCTTCCTGCTGGAAAGCTGAGGCTGTGACGGGGTGCCGGGTCAGCGGCTCGAAGGTTCGAGGCCGTTGTCGTGCAACCAGGTTAACGCGTACTCACGGAGCTGCACGGTCTGGTAGTCCAACCAGGCCTGGCGAACCGTCGGAAAGTCTTCGAGCTTGAAATCGAAGGTCCGCAGCGGCTTGCGCCCTTGCAGCGCACTGCTTAGTACGGCATGGGCGTTGGGATCGTGCTGGGTGAAGAGAAACGCCTCGCGCATGGCGATGGACTGCGGCAAACCGAGCGGCTCGATATGCAGGTAGCGATCGTCCTGCACGTCATATTTTTCGTTGACGCCCGGCGCGGCTTCGCCAGGAAAAACCACACGAATCTGGCCTGACTCCAGGTCCAGGTAGTGCTCGCTGGCATCGCGATTGTCTAGGGCGTATTCCAGGCGGTGAAGGTCTATGGTCAAGGGTCGCATGGCTACAACTGTTATTAGGGTTCACTGTCTCTGACCTGCGTGCACCGAGTGCGTGCACTACGTTCATCGGTACTGCGTCTCAACTCGAGAGTCGGGTCGTCAGAACAGGCGCGCCAACAGGGCGCTGACGGCAGTTTCCACGCGCAGGATACGCTCGCCGAGCTGCACGGGCTGCAAGCCGGCCTCAGTCAGTTTTTCGACTTCGTAGGGTATCCAGCCGCCTTCTGGGCCAATGGCCAGCGTCACCGGCTCGGTCAACGCCCGAGGGCAGGCTGGGTATTCGCCTGGATGGCCGACGAGGCCGCGGGTACCTGCGACGAGTTGTGGCAGGCGGTCCTCCACGAAGGGTTTGAAGCGTTTTTCGATGATGACCTCGGGCAGCACGGTGTCGCGGGCCTGCTCCAGGCCGAGCAGCAGCTGCTCGCGGATGGCCTGTGCCTCAAGGAACGGGGTCTGCCAGAAACTCTTTTCAACGCGGTAACTGTTGAGCAAAACAAGCCTTGGCACGCCCATGCTGGCTACGGTCTGTAGCACGCGGCGCAGCATCTTCGGGCGGGGCAGGGCCAGCAGCAGCGTAACGGGCAACTTGGCTGGTGGGGCTTGCTGGAGCTCTATCCTGAGTTCGGCTTCGCCGGGGGTCAGACGTAACAGGTGCCCCCGGCCCATCTGGCCACCGAGAAGCCCGACACGCAGGCACTCACCGGCCTCGGCGCGGTGAACCTCTTGGATATGTGTCAGGCGGCGGTCTCGCAGGATCACCCGATCGGCGGCAACAAAGTCGGCCGCCTCTAGCAACAGCAGATTCACGGGTGCGAAGCAGGTGGCTGATCGCCGTGGTGGGGCTCGTTGCCGTCTGCGTCGCCTTGGAATTCCTCTTCGCGCTTCTTCACCATGCTGCCGCAGAGCAGCCCGGCTTCGAACAGTATCCACATAGGGATGGCGAGCAGCGCCTGAGAGAACACATCCGGCGGTGTCAGCACCATGCCGACAACGAAGCAGCCGACGACGACATAGGGACGGCTCTTGCGCAGGCTGTCTACGTCGACGATGCCCACCCAGATCAGCAGGAAGGTGGCCACCGGAATCTCGAACGCGACGCCGAAGGCAAAGAACAACGTCAAGACGAAATCAAGGTACTGGCCAATGTCGGTCATCATCGCCACGCCTTCCGGCGTCACGCTGGCAAAGAAGCCGAACATAATCGGGAAGACCACGAAGTAAGCGAACGCCATGCCACCGTAGAAAAGGAAGATACTTGAGATCAGCAGAGGCACCGCCACGCGCTTTTCATGCTTGTACAGGCCGGGGGCGATGAAGCTCCAGACCTGATGCAGGATGACCGGCATCGACAGGAACAACGCCACCATCATGGTCAGCTTGAACGGCGTCAGGAACGGCGAGGCCACACCGGTGGCGATCATGGTCGCGCCTTCAGGCAGGTACGCCCTCAGCGGGGCGGCGACCAACGCATAGATCTGCTGGGAGAAGTAGAACAGTCCGCCAAACAGCAGCAGGATCGCTACCACGCAGCGCAGCAGTCGCTTGCGCAACTCGGTCAGGTGGGCGATCAGCGGCATTTCCTGATCATCGGTGGATGTATTGCTCATGGCTCAGGCGATTTGTCCGGGCGAGGTATGGGGGCCGTGTCGGCGGGTTTGGCTTCGGTTGGCGCTGCCTCTTCTGGATGGCTGGCATCCGGTGGCGGTGTGGCCGACTGTGGGGACGGTGTGCTGTTAGCGCTGGGCGAACTGGGCATGATGCTCTGCTTCATTTCCCGCTCGAGGTCGAGGATGCGCTCGTTGTGCAGCTGACGGCGAATCTCGTCGGCGCCGATCTCGCGCTCGACTTCGGATTTGATGGTCGCAAAGCTGCGCTTGGCGCGTCCGATCCATAGGCCTGCGGTGCGTACCGCACCAGGCAGGCGTTCCGGACCAAGCACGAACAGCGCAACCAGGCCGATCAGCAGCAGCTCGGTAAAGCCGATATCGAACATGGCGCCTCAGTTCTTCTTTGTCGGTTCTTCGACCTTGCGGGCCTCGGCGTCGATCGTATGACTCTGCTTTTCATCGACGCTGGGCTTTTCCTCGTCGGTGCCCATGGACTTGCGGAAGCCCTTGATCGCATCACCGAGGTCCGAGCCCATCCCCTTGAGGCGCTTGGTGCCGAAAAGCATGACCACGATGAGCAGAATGATCAGGAGTTGCCAGACGCTGATTCCACCAAAACCCATGCTGCAGTACTCCGAAGTTGTGTATCAGGATTGCGGGCGAGCGGCTTTTTCCGCGTGCCCAGAGAGACCGAATCGCCGGTCCAATTCGTCCAGCACCGCCTGGGGATGCTGGTCCAGCGCGGCCAGCATGACCAGGCTATGAAACCAGAGGTCGGCGGTTTCGTAGATCAGGTCGCTGGCGTCACCGCTGCTTGCGGCATCCTTGGCTGCCAGTATGGTTTCCACCGACTCCTCGCCGACTTTCTCGAGAATCTTGTTGAGTCCCTTGTGGTAGAGGCTGGCTACATAGGAACTGTCCGCTGCGGCACCCTTGCGGGCTTCCAGAACCTCGGCCAGACGGGAAAAAGTATCACTCATGCGTGTGCTCCGCGTATATCGCGTGCGGGTCCTTTAGAACCGGTTCGACGGTCTTCCAATCACCATTTTCGAAGACTCGATAGAAGCAGCTTTCACGGCCGGTATGGCAGGCAATTCCACCGATCTGTTCGACCACCAATACGATCACGTCGGCATCGCAATCCAGACGCAGCTCGTGCAGCTTTTGCACGTGCCCGGATTCCTCTCCCTTGCGCCACAGCTTGCCACGCGAACGTGACCAATAGATGGCGCGATTCTCTGCCGTGGTCAGTTCCAGCGACTCGCGATTCATCCAAGCCATCATCAGAATGCGCCCGGTCTGATAGTCCTGAGCGATAGCCGGCACCAGGCCGTCTTCGTTCCAGTTGATTTGCTCCAGCCAGTTCATCGAATTCTCCATTCAATGCGCCAAGTGTGCCAGCCCTGCGGACGGGTTGCTATCGGCGCACCACGGTGTAGATGCCGGTCGCCAGCATCAACCAGGCTGGCCAGGCGGCAACCGTCGAAAGACTCTCCGCACCGGCTGCCAGCGTGGCGCCCCCGCCAAGCAGGGCTGCGCCAACAAGGCGCAACGGCCAGTGATGGTGATGCTCTCGCCAAGGCGGCGGCAAGTTGTTTGCGTGTGGTCCGGACATGCGCTCAAGCAATTCTCGGGTCATGCCGGCCAGGTGCGGCAGTTGCTCTATCTGAGCCTGCGCATTCTTCAGCAGCTGTTTCGGGCTCATGCGTTCACGCATCCAGCGCTCGAGGTAGGGTTGTCCCGTGGCCCACAGGTCCAGCTCGGGGTAAAGTTCGCGGCCCAGGCCCTCGATGTTCAGTAGGGTTTTCTGGAGCAGAACCAGCTGCGGCTGAACTTCCATGTTGAAGCGGCGAGCGACCTGAAACAGGCGCACCAGCAGCTGACCGAACGAAATGTCCTTCAGTGGTTTTTCAAAGATGGGCTCGCAGACGGTACGGATCGCCGCCTCGAACTCGTTGACCTTGGTCTCTGCAGGCACCCAGCCCGAATCGATGTGCAGTTGCGCGACCTTGCGGTAGTCGCGGCGGAAGAACGCCATGAGGTTGCGCGCCAGGTAATCCTGATCTTCCGGCGTGAGGCTGCCGACGATGCCGAAGTCCACCGCGATGTACTGGGGGTTCCAGGGCTGATGGGTGCTGACGAAGATATTCCCGGGATGCATGTCCGCATGGAAGAAACTGTCGCGGAAGACCTGAGTGAAGAAGATCTCCACGCCGCGCTCTGCCAGCTGTTTCATGTCGGTGCGCTGTTCTGCCAAACGCTTCATGTCGGTCACTGGTACGCCGTAGATGCGCTCCATGACCAGTACCTGTGAGCGACAGTAGTCCCAGTAGACCTGAGGGACGTAAAGCAGTGGAGAACCCTGGAAATTGCGCTTGAGCTGACTGGCGTTGGCCGCCTCGCGCAACAGGTCGAGCTCGTCATAGATTGTCTTGGCATAGTCGTCGACCACTTCCACCAGATGCAGACGGCGGGCCTCGTTCGAGGCGCGTTCGGCGGTCTTCGCCAGCAAGAACAACCACGCAATGTCCTGACTGATGATGGGCCGCAGATTTGGCCGCACCACCTTGACCACGACCTCTTCGCCGCTGCGAAGCCTGGCGGCGTGTACCTGGGCGACCGAGGCAGAGGCCAATGGCTTGCTGTCGAATCGCGCGAAGACCTCGCCCACTGGCGCGCCCAGCTCGCGCTCAACCAGTGCAGTGGCAACAGCCGAGTCGAACGGTGGTACCCGGTCCTGAAGCATGGCCAGCTCTTCGGCAATGTCCAGAGGCAGCAAATCACGTCGGGTTGAGAGAATCTGGCCGAACTTGATGAAGATCGGACCGAGGCCCTCCAGCGCCAGGCGCAGGCGTGCGCCTCGGGAGAGTTCGGTGCGCCGGCGCGGCAGCCAGCGCCACGGCAGCAGATAACTGGTCGCGCGCAGCCACCACGGCATCGGCAGGTCGAGGATGATGTCGTCCAGCCGGTAACGGATCACCACCAGCAGGATGCGAAACAGGCGGCGGGCCGCGGCGAACAGCTTCATTCGGATCGGTCTGGTGTCGGTAAGTGGGTGAGCCGCTCGACGCGGGCTTCGAGTCGGTCCAGGTCGAGCTTGAGGCGATCGAGCTCGGCAAAGCGGGTTTCTGCTTCGGCCATGCCGACCAGTGTGCGTGATTCTTCGCTCAGGTAATCCGCAAGGTTCTGCTGCAGGCTGCCGGCAGTCTGCCGCAGCCATGCGGCCTGCCCGCGAGCGGTGGAGCCGAGCAGGTGCGTACCGACCGGACCAAGCCAGCGCGATACCTCGTACTCCCAATCCAGCTCAAGGTCTTGCAGGATTTCAGCAAGCCCTATCAACAGACCGCTATCACCTTCGATCTCAACGTCCGGGCCGTGCAGGACCGCCGTCTTGTTGCGGCTGGTCGCCAGGCGTATCAGGCTCGTGGCAGAGGCGCGCAGGCGGCAGTCCGGTTCGCTGCCCCATTGCGGAGCCAGCCGCAGGCCATCGTCATCGGCCAGAATGAACAGCCGCCAAGCTGGCGCCGTGCAGTCAACCTCGATGATCCGACCACTGAGCCTGGCCAGCCGCGGCAGAGCGGTCGGATCCAGGCGCAGCACGCTGTTGATGCCGCGCTCAGCGCTGGCCAGCAGGGCAGCGCGCAACATCAGGGTTTGATGCCGCGGTGCAAGGCGACGATGCCGCCAGTCATGTTGTGATAAGTGACGCGTTCAAAACCGGCGTCAGCCATCATGCCTTTCAATGTTTCCTGATCCGGATGCATGCGGATCGACTCGGCCAGATACCGATAGCTCTCGGAATCGTTGGTGATCAGCTTGCCCATCATTGGCAACAGGCTGAACGAGTAGGCGTCGTAGGCCTTCGAAAAAAGCTGGTTGGTCGGCTTGGAAAACTCGAGAACCAGCAACCGTCCGCCTGGCTTGAGCACACGCAGCATGGACGCAATGGCCTCTTCCTTATGCGTCACGTTGCGCAGGCCGAAGGCGATGGTCACGACGTCGAAGTGGTTGTCAGGGAAGGGCAGTTTCTCGGCATCGGCCTGAACGAATCGCACATTGCCTGCCACGCCCTTGTCGAGCAGTCGGTCGCGGCCGACCTTGAGCATCGAGGCGTTGATGTCTGCCAGCACCACTTCTCCGGTGGGGCCGACGATGCGTGAGAACTGGCGCGCCAGGTCGCCGGTGCCGCCTGCGATATCCAGCACCCGATTGCCGTGTCGGACACCGGACAACTCGATGGTGAAGCGCTTCCAGACGCGATGAACGCCCCCGGACATCAGGTCGTTCATCAGGTCGTACTTGGCGGCGACGGAATGGAAGACCTCGGCCACCTTCTGCGCTTTTTCGCTCTCCGGCACGTTCTTGTAGCCGAAGTGGGTGGTGGGTTCTGCGTCACGCTCTATGCGGGGATCGGTCATGTCACTGTCACCGGAAGAATGTGCCCGCATTCTAAACCTAAATGCACCGTCGAGCGCCAAGCGGCGAGCGGCAAGTCAGCGCAGACCCAGGCGGCCGGACGCAGCCCGACGACCGGTTGCATGAGTCGGCTACTGATATAGTGCGCGCCTTTTTTGTCCCTCAGTCAGGAGTCGCAATGGCCCGCATTATCGTCGAGCGCAACCACAGCCTTGGTCTGGCCGCCGCCCGAGAGAAGGCCGAGCAGTTGGCAGCGAAGCTGGTGCACGATTACGGTGTTCGCTGTGAGTGGCAGGGGGACGTGCTTGAAGTGCGCCGCAGCGGCGCCGACGGGCGTATCGAGGTGGAGGAGGATCGTGTTCGAGTGCTGCTCGAGCTCGGCCTGCTACTGTCGGCCATGGGCGCCAGTGTCCAGGCTCAGATCGAACGAGCGCTGGACAAGGCGCTGCAGGCTTAGATCAAGTCTGGTAACGAGATCAGAGCATCATCTTGACCGGCGAAATATCCGGGTCACGAGATTTTCCTGCCGCGGCAAGGGCGTCGAGGTAGTCCGCCCACATCTGCTGCTGCTCGGTCGCCAATTGGTAGAGGTAGTCCCAGCTGTACAGACCGCTGTCGTGGCCATCGCTGAAAGTCAGCTTCAATGCGTACTGCCCGGCTGGCTCGATCCCTTCAAGCGCGACATTGACCTTGCCGGTCTGCAGTACCGGGTTGCCGTGCCCCTGCACCTCGGCGGACGGTGAGTGGACGCGCAGAAATTCAGCCGTTAGCACGTAGGACTGCTCTGGACCGTACTCCAGCTCCAGTGTTTTTGACGTTTTGTGTAGCTTGATCGCGGTGGGGATATGCATCGACGGCTCCAGACAGGAGCGCCGGGCCTCGTTCACGAGCCCCGGCGCAGCTGCTTGCGTTAAAGAATGTAGCGCGACAGGTCTTCGTCTTCGGCCAGCTCGCCGAGGTGGCTGTTTACGTAGGCAGTGTCGATGCGAATCGCTTCGCCGTTCTGCTGCCCAGCCAGGTCGCCAGCGCTGAACGATACCTCCTCCAGCAGGCGTTCAAGCAGGGTATGCAGGCGGCGAGCGCCGATGTTTTCGGTCTTCTCGTTGACCTGCCAGGCGATCTCGGCCAGCCGCTTGATGCCGTCGTCGGTGAACTCGATTCCCAGCCCCTCGGTCTTCAGCAGCTCGCGGTACTGCTCAGTCAGCGAGGCATGCGGTTCGGTGAGGATGCGTTCGAAGTCTTCCGGCGAAAGCGCCTTCAGCTCGACGCGGATCGGCAGACGACCCTGAAGTTCAGGCACCAGATCGCTGGGCTTGGACAGATGGAACGCGCCAGAGGCGATGAACAGGATGTGGTCGGTCTTGACCATGCCCAGCTTGGTGTTGACCGTACTGCCTTCGATGAGTGGCAGCAGGTCACGCTGAACGCCTTCGCGGGAGACGTCTGCGCCGCTCGTGTTGCCGCGCTTGGCGACTTTGTCGATCTCGTCGATAAAGACGATGCCGTTCTGCTCCACCGCTTCCAGCGCGCGGGCCTTGAGTTCTTCCTCATTGACCAGACGAGCGGCCTCTTCGTCTCGGACCAGTTTGAGCGCGTCCTTGATCTTCAGCTTGCGGCTTTTCTTCTTGCCCTTGCCCATGTTGGAGAAGAGATTTTGCAGCTGGCTGGTCATCTCTTCCATGCCCGGCGGCGCCATGATTTCCACGCCTGCTGGGCTCTCGGCCACTTCGATATCGATTTCCTTATCGTCGAGCAGGCCCTCTCGCAGGCGCTTGCGGAACAGCTGACGCGTGTTGGAATCGGTGCTCTGTACGGGCTGATCGTCGTTGAAACCGGCCGGACGCGCCTGCGGTAGCAGCGCGTCGAGGATGCGTTCCTCGGCGGCGTCTTCTGCACGATGGCGCATCTTCACGACTTCCTGCTCACGCAGCATCTTCAAGGCGGCGTCCGCCAGATCGCGGATGATCGATTCGACATCACGGCCGACGTAACCCACCTCGGTGAATTTGGTCGCCTCCACCTTGATGAACGGCGCATTGGCCAGTTTTGCAAGGCGGCGGGCGATCTCGGTCTTGCCGACCCCGGTGGGACCGATCATCAGGATGTTCTTCGGGGTCACTTCCGGGCGCAGCTCGGCAGAGAGCTGCATCCGCCGCCAGCGGTTGCGCAGGGCAATGGCGACGGCACGCTTGGCGTCGTCCTGGCCGATGATATGGCGGTTGAGTTCGTGGACGATCTCGCGGGGCGTCATGGACATGGTGCGGTACTCCGGGACTCGAGGGCGATCAGATCGCGCTGTCGAGCTCCTCGATGGTGAGATTCTGATTGGTAAAGACGCAGATATTGCCGGCGATGTTCAACGCGGTCTCGGCGATGTCCTGTGCGGACATGCTCTCGTCACCTTTTTGCATCAGGGCCATCGCGGCGGCCTGGGCAAAACCGCCACCGGAACCCATGGCAATCAGGTCGTTCTCTGGCTGCACCACGTCGCCGTTACCGGTGATGATCAGCGAGGCGTCCTTGTTCGCAACGGCCAGCATGGCCTCCAGACGGCTCAGAGAGCGGTCTGTACGCCAGTCTTTTGCCAGTTCAACGGCGGCTCGTACCAGGTGACCCTGGTGTTTTTCCAACTGACCTTCGAACCGCTCGAACAAGGTAAATGCGTCAGCGGTGGCGCCAGCGAAGCCTGCGAGCACCTGGCCGTGATACAGGCGCCGCACCTTCTTGGCGTTGCCTTTCATGACGGTATTGCCGAGGGAAACCTGGCCGTCGCCGCCCATGACGACTTTGCCGTTACGGCGTACTGAGACGATAGTGGTCAAAGGGAAATCTCCACGCAGCGGGGCGATGAATGCCCGAATGCGCTTGATATGGGGGACGCTGCCGCGCATTTCAACCGATGCCTGGGAATCGCGTCCGGACCAGGGATGGCCTGCCGACGCAACTCGGGCCGCCATGCAGCGCGCCCTGATCGCTAATGGTCCGAGCGATGCGCGGACCTGCAGGTGGCGAGGTGTTGTTATTGCCGTGCGAAATCCAGCTGTCGCCAGGCCTCGTAAACCGCAACGGCAACCGTATTGGACAGGTTCAGGCTACGGCTGTCAGGCCGCATCGGCAGGCGGAGGCGCTGCTCGTTGGGCAGGGCGTCTCGGATTTCCGGCGGCAAGCCGCGGCTTTCCGGGCCGAACAGGAACGCATCGCCGCGTCTGAAGCTGACCTCATGAAAGGGTTGCGAGCCCTTGGTGGTGAACGCAAACAGGCGGGGATGACCAAGGCTTTCCAGGCAAGCATCGAGATCAGCGTGTCGCTTGAGTGGTGCGTACTCGTGATAATCCAGGCCAGCCCGGCGCAGACGCTTGTCATCCAGTTCGAAGCCCAGAGGCTCGATCAGGTGCAGGCTGCAACCGGCATTAGCGCAGAGCCTGATAATGTTGCCGGTATTCGGCGGTATTTCCGGTTGAAAAAGGATCACATGAAACATGCGCGGCACCGACTCTGAAAACGACCGGCATTCTACTGCGACTGACGACCCGCTACCTCGCATTCGCCGGCGCTTTTTCGGCTCGCTGGTGCTGCTTGGGCTGTTGTTCGGCTCGTTTCTCGGGCACATCTTCCGGCCGGGGCCGGTGGAGTTGTTGCGGGTCGAACCGGTAGCGAGCGGGCTGCAGCTATGGTTCAACCGCGAACCGGAGCTCTATAGCCAGGATGTCGACGGCGCCGTCGGGATGCTGTTCCAGTCCAAGGGCAAAGCCGATGCCGGGCGAATAGAGATAGAGGGTGCCAGTGCCGGGTGGCGTGTGCAGACGACGGAGAAGGGTTTGTTGCTGCACTTTGTGGCGACCCGACCGCTCACATCCAGCTGGTCGGGGGAAAAGATCGATGGAGAATGGCGCCTGGCGGTGCAGGTCAGGCCGCGTTGAAGCGCACCTGACTGCTGCGTCATCGACCGCCGGATCAGACTTCGTCTCCCTCGTCTTCGTCGGTGCTGTCTCCGCCCATGCCCAGCTCCTTGATCTTTCGCGTCAGGGTGTTGCGTCCCCATCCCAGTAGCAGCGCGGCGTCGCGGCGGCGCCCGGCGGTGTGCTTGAGTGCGGTTTCGATCATGATGCGCTCGAATGCCGGCACCGCTTCGTCGAGCAGGTTCGACTGCCCGCGAGCAAGCGCCAGGTCCGCCCAGTGGCGCAGCGCTTGCTCCCAGTTGTTCGACGGCATGGCGTCGGCCGGCTGGTTGAGCAGTTCCGGCGGCAGGTCGTCGACATGCACCTCGCGCCCGGAGGCCATCACCGTGATCCAGCGGCAGGTGTTCTCCAGCTGCCGCACGTTGCCCGGCCACGGCAGGTTCTGCAGGTATTCCTCGGTTTCGGGCTTGAGCAGCTTGGTCTCTACCGAGAGCTCAAGTGCTGCATTGGCAAGAAAATGCGAGGCCAGCGTGGGGATGTCCTCGCGGCGGTCGGACAGGCGAGGAATATGGATGCGGATGACATTCAGGCGGTGGAACAGGTCTTCGCGAAACTTGCCGGCCTGGACCAGGGTTTCCAGGTCCTGGTGGGTAGCGGCGATGATGCGCACGTCCACTTTGACCGGCGTGTGCCCGCCTACTCGGTAAAACTCACCGTCAGCCAGTACGCGCAAGAGACGGGTCTGGGTGTCGGCTGGCATGTCGCCGATTTCGTCGAGGAACAGGGTGCCGCCATCGGCCTGCTCGAAACGCCCGCGCCGCTGGTTGGCGGCGCCGGTGAACGCCCCTTTTTCATGACCGAACAGCTCCGACTCCATCAGGTCTTTTGGTATCGCAGCCATGTTCAGTGCGATAAAGGGCGAAGCCGAGCGTGGGCTGTGGCGGTGCAAGGCGTGGGCAACCAGCTCTTTACCTGTGCCCGATTCACCGTTGATCAGCACGGTAATATTGGAGTGGGAGAGGCGACCAATGGCGCGGAACACCTCCTGCATCGCTGGCGCTTCGCCGATAATCTCCGTTGTGTGGCGTTGATCGGCGGGGGCTTTGAGGCCCTGCTGCTCCTTGGCGTGCTGATTGGCGCGCTTGACCAGCGATACGGCTTCATCGACGTCGAACGGCTTGGGCAGGTATTCAAACGCGCCGCCCTGATAGGAGGCAACCGCACTTTCGAGGTCCGAATGCGCGGTCATGATGATCACCGGCAGGCGCGGATACAGGTCACGGATCTGCGCGAGCATGTCGAGACCGCTAACCCCTGGCATGCGGATGTCGGAGATGATCACATCCGGCTGCTGCCGCGCGAGCTTCGCCAGTACGCCGTCGGCGCTGTCGAAGCTCTGGGTGGTGATGCCTTCCTGCTGCAACGCTTTCTCCAGCACCCAGCGGATGGAGCGGTCGTCGTCGACAATCCAGACAGTTTCGCTGCGGCTCATGCGGTTGGTACTCCTTGCTCCAGCGGTAGGAAGATTGAGAACGCGGTATGCCCGGGATGGCTTTCGCATTCGATCAAGCCCTGGTGCTGACTGATGATGTTCTGGGTAATGGCCAGGCCGAGTCCGGTGCCGTCAGGGCGGCCGCTGACCATCGGGTAGAAAAGCGTGTTCTGCAGTTCGGCGGGGATGCCCGGCCCGTTGTCGATGATCTCGATCCGTGCTACCAGTCGATGGCGGATGTGGCCGATGGTGAACTGGCGCAGCGTGCGCGTACGCAGCGTCAGGCGGGCCAGGCCCAGTTCGGTCTGCCCGGCCAGCGCTTGCATGGCGTTGCGCATGATATTGAGCACCGCCTGGATCATCTGTTCATGGTCCATCAGGACTTCAGGAATGCTTGGGTCGTAGTCGCGCACCAAAATGAGGCTGCCCTGGCACTCGGCTTCAATCAGGCTGGCAACATGTTCGAGCACCTCGTGAATGTTGGTCATCACCAGCGATGGCAGCTTGTTCGAGCCGAGCATGCGATCGACGAGATTCCGTAGACGGTCAGCCTCCTCGATGATGACTTCGGTGTAGTCCTTGAGGTGTTCCTCGGGCAGCTCGCGGGCCAGCAGCTGGGCAGCACCGCGTATGCCACCGAGGGGGTTCTTGATCTCGTGGGCCAGCCCACGGACCAGCATCTTGGTGGTTTCCTGCTTCGACAGCTGCGCCTCTTCCTTGGTGATGCGTAACAGTCGATCGCGCGGCAGCACCTCCAGCAGGAGCATCGTCTGCTGCCTCGTCAGTACCGGCGTCACGGCATAGTCGACGGTGAGTGACTGGCCGCTTGCGGAGGTGAGGGTTGCTTCGCGCTTGGTGAACGGATGCGCTTCTTCGACAGCCAGACGCAACGCGGCTAGGGCTTCGGAGGATTCCGTGAAGAGTTCGCTGATGAATTGACCATGGCTGCGTTGGCCGCTGACTGCAAGCAGCATCTCGGCAGCGGGATTCATGTACTCCAAGCGCAACCGTGAGTTAAGCAAAAGGGTGGCGGTGGTGAGATTCTCGATCAGCAGGCGCTGTAGGGCTTCGTTGATCATGGCAGTCTGCATCCGGGGTGTGAGTCAGGAAATGCAAGAAGCAAACCAAGGCGCTCCTTTTCGGCGCGGCGCCGAGGGCACTAGCGCTCCAGAGCGGGGCGTCGATCAGAAAGCGAGGAGCTAAAAGATATGGCTTAACCTGTGCACCATTGAGGTGCATAGGATGGTCACAGAAAGGGCACGAAGGGAATATCTTTCTTTTCTTTTGGCTTGTCCTTGAGCGGACACTCCGGGCGGACGCCGTAGTCGTCCTTTTTGCATGGATTGACCATGCGGCGCTGCGCAAGGGAGGTGCGCATCATATGAAACACGCGGGGCGGGCTGGATTGCAGGTTCTCGCCCTGACTGCCGATTACTTCGACAACCAGCTGATGGCTACCTCTGTCGATGTTCTCCAGCATCAATACAGGGCTTTCGCCTGGCGCGCCTACGGGGACGCCATCGAGCAGCAGCCGATACTGGTGGCCAGGGTGCAGAGCAGGATCGCTGGTCACACTGACGGCCAGCTCGCCCGCGTTGTTGCGAACGGTGGCGTCGGGCTCTGGCTGAACGATAGCCAGCATCGTGTAACCCGGTTCGGCCGCTTTCAGAACCTTGACTGCCTGCTTTGGCGCCGGTACGGGCTGTGGAGTCATGCTGTTGGCCGGTTTGGTCTGGACCTGTTCCGCCGCGGCGCCACCGGGGCGATCAGTGAAGACCCGATTACCTTCGGCGTCGATATAGCTGTAGATCGCAGCGCCCGCGGGCGCTGCGAGTGCGAACAACAGGCCCAACAGGCCAAGTCGCGCGGTATGTTTCATCGACGCGCTGGGCTCGAAGTGTGCACGCGCTGAACTGTGAATTGCTCCTCGGCCTGCTGCACTACTTGCCCGCCGCTGATCACCTGAACTTCGAGCAGATGAGTCCCGCGATCCACGTTGGTCAGTTGCAACGAGGTCGCGCTACTGGGCTGTGCCTGAGGAACGCCGTCGAGCAGGAAGCGAATCTGGTGGCCCTGCTTTAGCGGCGGGTTGAGCTGGGCATTGACGACGAAGGTGCCGCTGTTGGCGCGTAGTGCCTGCTCGTCCGGTATACCGCCGATCGCGAGGCTCCGATAGGGCTGCTGTTGGCGCTCGGAGCTCTCGTCCTTGGCCAGTGGCGGTGGCGCTTCGGGCGTCTTGATGTCTACGGTATTGGCGGGCGGAAGATCGACGGCGTCTGCGTTCACGCCTTCCGGCGGTTGGTTGGTGAAGACAGTGTTGCCCTTGTCGTCGGTGTATTTGTAAATCTGCGCCATGGCAGGTGCCATGATCATGATTAGCAGGCTGAACAATGCAATGCGCATGGGGAGCTCCGCGTTAGGGATGACTGGAAGCCTTACACCGCTCTGGCGGCTAGGCAAGTACGACCGTTTCGATTTGAGATCGACGCCACTGCCGTCGCCTCTAGTTGCGTCGTTGTCATGGGTAGGGACACCGCAGAAACGAAAAAGCCTCCCGAAGGAGGCCTTTTCTGTCACGCGTACCGGATCAGACGCTGTAGTACAGGTCGTATTCCAGCGGGTGAACGAAGGTACGAACCTTGATTTCTTCCTCGCTCTTCAGCTCGAGGTAGGCATCGATGAAGTCGTCTGAGAACACGCCGCCCTTGGTCAGGAACGCACGGCCCTTGTCGAGTTCTTCCAGCGCTTCCTTCAGGCTGCCGCACACCTGCGGGATCAGCTTGCCTTCTTCCGGCGGCAGATCGTACAGGTTCTTGTCAGCTGCATCGCCAGGGTGAATCTTGTTCTGAATACCGTCCAGACCAGCCATCAGCAATGCAGCGAAGCACAGGTAAGGGTTGGCAGCCGGATCCGGGAAGCGCGCCTCGATACGGCGGGCTTTCGGGCTGGAAACGTAAGGGATGCGGATCGAGGCGGAACGGTTGCGAGCCGAGTAGGCCAGCATGACCGGCGCTTCGAAGCCCGGAACCAGACGCTTGTACGAGTTGGTCGACGGGTTGGTGAAGCCGTTCAGGGCCTTGCCGTGCTTGATGATGCCGCCGATGAAGTACAGGGCGGTCTCGGACAGGCCGGCATAGCCTTCACCCGCGAAGGTATTCTTGCCGTCTTTGGAGATCGACATGTGGACGTGCATGCCCGAACCGTTGTCGCCGTAAAGCGGCTTCGGCATGAAAGTCGCAGTCTTGCCGTAAGCGTCGGCTACGTTGTGCACGCAGTACTTAAGGGTCTGAACTTCGTCAGCCTTGTTGACCAGCGTGTTGAACTTGACGCCGATTTCGTTCTGGCCGGCAGTCGCCACTTCGTGGTGGTGCACTTCGACGACCAGGCCCATCTCTTCCATGGCGTTGCACATGGCCGTACGGATTTCGTGGTCGTGATCGCACGGCGGAACCGGGAAGTAGCCGCCTTTGACGGCTGGGCGATGGCCCTTGTTGCCGCCTTCGACGTCCTGGTCGGTCATCCAGGAACCCTGCTCGGAGTAGATCTTGAACATGGAGCCGGAGATGTCGGACTTGAACTTCACTTCGTCGAAGATGAAGAACTCAGGCTCCGGGCCTACGAATACGGTGTCGCCAATGCCGGTGGACTTCAGGAATTCCTCGGCGCGCTTGGCGATGGAGCGCGGGTCGCGGTCATAGCCCTGCATGGTGCTCGGCTCGACGATATCGCAGACCAGGATCAGGGTCGGCTCTTCGGTGAACGGATCCAGCACGGCGGTTTCATCGACCGGCATCAGGATCATGTCGGAGGCTTCAATGCCCTTCCAGCCATGGATGGACGAGCCGTCGAACATCTTGCCGTGTTCGAAGAAATCTTCGTCGTGAGCGTCACGCGCCGGAACGGTCACGTGGTGCTGCTTGCCCTTGGTGTCGGTGAAGCGCAGATCAATCCACTTCACATCGTAATCTTTGATCAGTTGAAGCGACTTCGACATGGTGCTCTCCAAGTGGTGGAAGCGTTGACAGATATGCTTCCGGAATCTAGGGGTGAAGCCGAGCGGGGGATACTCCGTCAAGGCGACCTGCATCACAAGGGAGCAAATTGCATGCCAGTGCTCCGAGATGGTTCCGGGTGGGCTTATAAAGGCCGCTTGGCGTGCTTCGCGCCACTTGTCGGCTATACATCATGAGGATAATGCACTTAGTTGGTGCGTATATCCGCTAGATTGTTTCATTTAAGTGCATAACGCTGGATTCCGATAAAACTGACTAAAGCTTGATCAAATTCCGATATACTCCGCCCCCCTCTTTTTACGCCACGTCGGCGCATGCGCTGTATTCAATGAAGCTGATCGTCAAGGTTTTCCCCGAAATCACTATCAAGAGCCCGCCGGTACGTAAGGGCTTCATTCGTCAGTTGGCGAAGAACATCCGTACCGTGCTGCGCGACCTCGATCCCGAACTGCGGGTGGAAGGAGTGTGGGACAACGTTGAGGTGGAAACCGCGCTCAGCGATTCGAAAACCTTGCAGCAGATGATCGAGCGCCTGCGCTGTACGCCGGGTATCGCCCATTGCCTGGAAGTACAGGAGTACCCGCTGGGCGATCTGGATGACATTATTGCCAAGTGCAAGGCGCACTATGCCGACCGTCTGCCAGGCAAGATCTTCGCCGTACGCTGCAAGCGGGCGGGCAAGCATCCGTTCAGCTCGATGGATGTAGAGCGCCATGTCGGCAGTGAGTTAAGGGTTCAGTGCGGCGCAGCGGGCATATCGCTGAAGGCGCCGGAAATCGAAGTGCGGATGGAAATCCGCGACCAGCGCTTGTTCGTCGTGCATGCGCAGCACGACGGTATCGGCGGCTACCCGCTGGGCGCGCTGGAGCAGACGCTGGTGCTGATGTCCGGCGGTTTCGATTCCACCGTAGCGGCCTATCAGATGATGCGTCGCGGGCTGATGACTCACTTCTGCTTCTTCAATCTTGGTGGCCGTGCTCATGAGCTGGGCGTTATGGAAGTTGCCCACTTTTTATGGAAGAAATACGGGAGCTCGCATCGGGTACTGTTTATCAGTGTGCCGTTCGAAGAAGTCGTCGGTGAGATTCTTGAGAAAGTCGACGATAGCCAGATGGGTGTGGTCCTCAAGCGAATGATGCTGCGTGTCTCGACGCAGATCGCCGAGCGCCTGCATATCGATGCGCTGGTCACTGGGGAAGCCATCTCGCAGGTCTCCAGCCAGACACTGCCGAACCTGTCCGTGATCGACTCGGCGACCGACATGCTGGTGCTTCGCCCGCTGATCGCCAGCCACAAGCAAGACATCATCGACACCGCTTTCGAGATCGGCACCGCCGAGTTCGCCAAGAACATGCCCGAGTATTGCGGTGTGATTTCGAAGAATCCGACGACCAAGGCTAAGCGCTACCGCATCGAACATGAAGAAAAGCAGTTCGATATGGCGGTGCTCGAGCGCGCCATGGCAAATGCTCGTCAGGTGGCCATCGATCGGGTGATCGACGAGCTGGGCCAGGATTTGCAAGTCGAAGAAGTCGCTGAAGCAAGTGCTGGACAGGTGGTGCTCGACATTCGCCACCCCGACCTTGCCGAGGACGAACCTCTGGAAATGCAGGGCATCGAAGTGCAGACAATGCCCTTCTACGCGCTGAATAACCGCTTCAAGGAACTGGATGAGAATCGCCAGTACCTACTGTATTGCGATAAAGGTGTCATGAGCCGCCTGCATGCTCATCATTTGCTGAGCGAGGGGCATGTCAATGTGCGCGTTTATCGTCCGGGCTAAACAGCCTGGCCTGCTGGGCGGCAGTATCCGCCACCGCCCTCCCGACCTGCATCGCGGCTAACTGCCGCGACACGTCGTTAACGATCTGCAATTCCTTCATCCGATTTTTTGCGTTGGGCCGCTCGATGCATTTGCCGAGTAGCTCGACCCCACTACGAGACCACTACTGTGATCGAGAATCTACGTAACATCGCCATCATTGCTCACGTTGACCATGGCAAAACCACGCTGGTCGACAAGCTCCTGCGTCAGTCCGGCACCCTGGAGCGCGGCGAGCTTAACGACGAGCGCGTGATGGACTCCAACGACCAGGAAAAAGAGCGCGGCATCACCATCCTGGCCAAGAACACCGCCATCCGCTGGAACGAGTACCGCATCAACATCGTCGACACCCCCGGCCACGCCGACTTCGGCGGTGAAGTCGAGCGCGTGATGTCGATGGTCGACTCCGTACTGCTGCTGGTTGACGCGCAGGACGGCCCGATGCCGCAAACCCGCTTCGTGACCAAGAAGGCTTTCGAAGCCGGCCTGCGCCCGATCGTCGTGATCAACAAGGTCGACCGTCCGGGCGCGCGTCCTGACTGGGTTCTGGACCAGATCTTCGACCTGTTCGACAACCTCGGTGCTACCGAAGACCAGTTGGACTTCCAGGTCGTCTACGCCTCGGCCCTGAACGGCATTGCCGGTCTTGATCACACCGACATGGCCGAAGACATGACTCCGCTGTATCAGGCGATCGTCGACCACGTACCGGCCCCGCAGGTTGATATCGACGGCCCGTTCCAGATGCAGATCTCCGCGCTGGACTACAACAGCTTCCTCGGCATCATCGGCGTTGGCCGTATCGCCCGCGGTCGCGTCAAGCCGAACACTCCGGTTACCGCCATCGACATGCATGGCAAGAAGCGTAACGGCCGTATCCTCAAGCTGATGGGTCACCACGGCCTGCACCGCGTCGACGTTGAAGAAGCCACCGCTGGCGACATCGTCTGCATCAGCGGTTTCGACGAGCTGTTCATTTCCGACACCCTGTGCGACATGAACAACGTCGAAGCGATGAAGCCGCTGACCGTCGACGAGCCGACCGTTTCCATGACCTTCCAGGTCAACGACTCGCCGTTCTGCGGCAAGGAAGGCAAGTTCGTCACCAGCCGTAACATCAAGGAGCGTCTGGACAAGGAGCTGCTGTACAACGTGGCCCTGCGCGTCGAAGAAGGCGACTCGGCTGACAAGTTCAAGGTCTCCGGCCGCGGTGAACTGCACCTGTCGGTCCTGATCGAGAACATGCGTCGCGAAGGTTTCGAGATGGCCGTAGGCCGTCCGGAAGTGATCATTCGCGAAGTAGACGGCGTCAAGCATGAGCCGTTCGAGAACGTCACCATCGACATCCCTGAAGAAGCGCAGGGCAAGGTCATGGAAGAAATGGGCCTGCGTAAGGGCGACCTGAGCAACATGGTGCCGGATGGCAAAGGTCGTGTTCGCCTGGAATACAACATCCCGGCCCGTGGGCTGATCGGCTTCCGTAACCAGTTCCTGACCCTGACCAACGGCGCCGGCATCCTGACTTCGATCTTCGACCGTTACGACGTGATGAAGTCAGGCCACATGTCCGGCCGTCAGAACGGCGTACTGGTTTCGGTCGAAACCGGCAAGGCGCTGACCTACTCCCTGGAAACCCTGCAGGCGCGCGGCAAGCTGTTCGTCGAGCATGGCCAGGAAATCTACAACGGTCAGATCGTCGGCCTTAACAGCCGTGACAACGACCTGGGCGTCAACCCCACCAAAGGCAAGAAGCTCGACAACATGCGCGCTTCGGGCAAGGACGAAACCATCGCCCTAGTCCCGCCGGTTCGCTTCACGCTGGAACAGGCTCTGGAGTTCATCCAGGACGACGAGCTGTGCGAAGTCACGCCGAAGTCGATCCGTCTTCGCAAGAAGATCCTCGACGAAGGCGAGCGCAACCGCGCTGCGAAGAAATCCAAGGCCTGATCTGGCTTGGCTATAGAAAAGGCGCCTTAGGGCGCCTTTTTGCTGCTTCCATTACGTCCCCCTGGAAAGCGACCAGAAGATAATCTCAATACGGGACGGGACAACAACTAATAATAATTCTGTCGCTTATGCTTATTCGTGCCGCCAGCTATTCATCAGCACCGTTACGCTCCAGCCGATACGCGCTGATGGACTCGTAAACGGCTTTGCGTAGTCGGTTGATACCGCCAATTGGACGGTGATCGGGTAGGGCATGCCAAGGGTTGAACGATAGGTTGTCGCAGGCCAGGTTCTGCTCGGGGCTGTCGAAGTCCTGTGGCGGCAGGCGAATGTCGGCGACTGTCTCGAATGGCGAGATGGCTTCGCTCCATTCGATGCTGGTGTCCTCGATGGGCATGTAGTGCTCGGCATTCTGACGTTGCACTTGCAGGGCGAAACAGGCAGGGGCGCGGTCGAGCGACAGCTGTTGATAGAGCGCGCTACGCAGGAAGTTCGGCAGGTCCCGGTTCAGTTCGGGGAGCTGGTAGGTTGGGCAGTTTTCCGGCGTTGGGATAACCCGGTACTTGATGTTGTGCGGGCCGAGCTTGTACGGCGCGACGGAACTGTAAGTAGTGGCCACCGGGCTTTCGGGCGCAGGCGCCAGTGTCTGCAGCGCGATGAGCAGATGGCGCAGCTCCCAGCTGCGCGGATCCAGGCTGGGGAAGAACGCCAGCGCCTTCTTGCCCTGCGCCTGGGAGGCGAAGTTGCTGCGGTATTCCGCCACGTCCCGGACGAAGAACACCGGATGGTTGAACATTACGAAGTCTTGTTCGGCGGCGTGGCGCGGGCTGCGCGTGAGCTTTTCGCCAGGCACGTCGAGCAGCTTGATCGCCATGCCGCGGGCATCCTTGATGCGATCGAATTGGGGATATGCGTTTCCGTTGGACAGTCGCACCCAGGCCTGCCAGGTCTTGCCCGGCTCACTGAACACACCCTGACGCAACGCTGGCTCTAGCCCGGTCCGTACGCTTAACTCGGCTCGTACACAGCCGTGCGCCTTGGCGTGAGCGTCACGCAGTACGCGAGTGTTTTCACTGTGCTGTTCGACCACGGCGATGGCATCCGCGATGATCGCCTGGGTGTCGGCCGCTTCAGTCGGCGCGATGACCTCTGCGGTCGAGACGGGCCCGCGATGGGTGATGTGAAAGTGGATGGCGGCGATAGCCCAGCCGATCAGGCCGATGCAAAGGGTAGCAAGCACTAGCCGGCCCAACAGGCGACCGATCCAGAGCCAGAGTCTTGTAAGCATGTGGCAGATCCTTGTGCGTGGTTGGCTCAGAGGCAACTGGGGCCGGCGTTGTGGGGGCGAGCTGGCAGGTCTGCGAGGCGCGCTTCAAAAGCGGGGTCACCCAGGACCTTGACGTATTCGATCAAGGCCCAGCGTTCGTGCGGGGCAAGCGCCCGTCCGATCACCCCGTTACCCCTGCAGCCAGCGCGGAACTCGTGGCCGCGGTTACTGTTGCCCGTGATCGCGGTGTCCAGAAGGAAGCCGCCGTCGAAGCGCTCGGTGCGGATACCTACGCGGCTGGGGTCGTATTCGCGGCTGCCGACCCAGAACTGGCTCTGCCGTTCGGCGACCGGCGACAACAGCTGGAACAGCGTTGGCACCGAGCCATTGTGCAGAAAGGGCGGTGTCGCCCAGATGCCGTTCAACGGTCGCGCCTTGTAGCCGCGCAGTTCCTGAACGCCAATTGGCAGGCCGAAGCCATCGAACTCGGCGCGCTCGGTCTTGCCGATCCCCGCATCACGATAGGCGCGCTCTTCTACATAGGCGGTGATGTAGGCCAGACCCTTGGCGCTGGATATCTGGTTCAGATCCAGCGGGCCTGATGACTTTCCAAAAAGTCGCACATCCAGGCGATCTAGCTCATCCTGCTTCCAGCCCAGGCGGGTCAGGTCGAAGCGGTGGTCAGCGATGTTGTCCGCTGTCGTCGGGTCGGTACCGACGAACGAAGTGGAGATAACGCTCATGTGCCATTCGGGGTCGCGCTCCGGAGCGAATCGTTTGTCTACCGGCTTGGGCTTGGCGTCGTGGCAATAAGCACAATTTTCCCGGTACAGCGCTCGGCCGAGGCTGGCCTGTGTAAGGTCGACCGCGCCCAGTATTTCTTCGGGCCAACGCGGAGGCGCCAGCTGCATGAGAGTCGTTTCGAGCGTATGCAAGTCGCGTACTCTAACGCCTGAGGCGTAGCGTTCGGCCTCGGTGACTGGCTCGCCATTTTCGTGCAGTAGCTGCAATGTGGCGCCAACGCCTAGCGCCTCGCCAATGTTGCGCGCCATGGGCTGCATCGCCGATCCGTTCCACTGCACCCAGTCAAACTTCCAGATATCCCAGAGATGGGGATAGCTCACGGGGGCGTTGGCAACGCGATAATTGGCTGGATCGATAGCATCGCCGAATACGCTATTGGCGATGCGGCCGAACGCATCGGTACGGCCGAAGCCTTCTTCGGTGGGGTAGAGTCCGCGGTGCCAGTCGTTGTAGGCCGTGCCAAGCAGGCGGTCGAGTACCTGCTTGAATTCATGACGCAATTGCTCGCGGCCCTGCTCGTAGCGCTCGCCCAGCACCTCCCGAGCAAACCGGCGGAACTTGAGCGGGTTGTAGTAGGTAAAAGCCACGCTCATGCCGAGCGCTTGGCCAAAGGCACCGCCGCGCAGCGTCGGGACGGTTGATGCCAGCGAATGCATCGCCGCGCCACCGTCAATACGAATCGCCTGGCCTTCGTAACGCAGCTCACCGGTGTGACAGGCGGCGCAGGTGACATCCAGATAGGCGCGCCCGGTCTCGTCATCCTCGTGGCGAGCAAAACCGACCGGCAAGTTGCCGGGGTTCAGCGCGCTGGCTTTCTGTGCGGGGTCTATGAGAAATCCGAAGCGGGCTAGATAGTCCGGCGTGGCAAACTTGTCCCGGCTGAAGGGCAGCTCAAGCGCACGGAACCAGTCGTATTCCAACCCCTTAACCTGAGTGCCCTGCGGCGTGTAGTAATAGGTCTGCCGCTGCGTGGCGTCCCATTGCTCGAGATGGTGCAGCGCCTCGGGTGCCTCATACTCGGGCAGGTTCGGCTTGGCCACGAAGTATAGGCCAACCCCTAGGGCCAGCACGGCCAACAATAAAGCCCCCCCCAGGGCTCGGCGCAGCGTTCGCATCGGTACGTCCTTGTAGCGTCATGGCAGATGCGCGTTTATGGCAGGGTTATGATGTGATGGCAATATGCTTGCTTGCTGGATGCCTGCTTGGTAAGTAGCCGTGCTCTGGCAAGCGATGGGTGTGTCGCTAACCAGAGCGAGCGACTCACTCGACCAAGTCAAGCAGGCTCCCCGTCACCGTATCCGGCACACACTTCTTGTACCCCAAATAAGTTGATCTTCTATGGATCAAAACGCCATGCCTGAGCACTTGGTTATCGGCGTTTCTGTCTGCTGTGCTGAAGACTACGTATCGGTATCCGCCATTGTTAAATACGATCGAATTTGAAACTTCGTTTCCAGAAACATTGCCTAAGGATATCTTGGCGTCGCGTACAGATGTCTCCAGTTTTAGGTCCGGTAGGTGGTCCTTACGACCGAAGCTATAAAAGATTTTTTTGTCATTCTTCGCAACTGACAGCTGTCTATTGTCTGTCGTATCGCATGTAAATACAGTTCTTATTACGCCCCCTTGGACTGTATTGGTAAATATTAATAGGTAAATAATCGCTGGTATAAGAGTCGGTCCCAGATTCATTAGCGTCTGCCGGTGGCGATAATTTCCCTGAGTATTGTTGGCTTGGGTTGTATCAATATTTACAGCTGGCAGTATAGTTAGGAAGTTTTTCGGCCGTACTGCACCGTCTCGAAGGCCCGAATCAATCTTGGTACCAGGCAGCTCCCCCTTTTGCGGGTAATCGCTATAATCCATCAGCTCCCATTGGTGTAAGATATTTTCTTTCGAAGTGGTTCTGACTTATTGAGCGGGTTTTAGTTTTTTTTGTTTTAGTATCGGTTACACGTTCAATGCCTTTAGATTTGTCGTAATTAAATTCAGCAAAGTAGTTCTCTTTGCCTATCGACTTCGACGCTATGTAACGGCAGCAGCCGTCTCGAGATAAGGACAGTATCGCTTTTTCGCTATGTAGAACCTTGGGGTTAGTTAATGATGAGATTTTTTTAGAGTGCTCAAATTTTTTTTTGCTTGGGTTGTAAGTCCATGCAATGTAAGTTGCATTGGGTCCGGCACTGTTCTCAAGTAGTTTAAGATCTGGGAAGCCGTCGAAATTGTAGTCTTCAAAAACTATCGATACGATATCGGTTGAGATTTCTGCTTCAAAAGTTTGGCTTTTGTTGTCTGTGAACGTGATGGTTATATTTTTTTTTTCGTCCCTGTCAGAAACATCTATGCGGCTAATGATATCTTTGTAGCTTTTGCTAAGAGCGAGGGCATCAAAACTGTGGCTGGTCCTGTCACTTCGCCAGGTGCCTTGCAGTAACTGCATGTTTATATCGGCAGTTAGCAAGGCCTCGCTAGAAGCAGTTTTTTCCGTTAGTTTGATATGGTTGTTTTTAATTGAACCTTGCAGCGGTATGGTTTTTCCATATTTCTGGTAGAAGTACCCCCCAACGATAGCCCCATTAGTTTCGGATAGCGTCATAAACACGTCGTTCCCGGCAATAGATCCTTCATAGGCTCTTATTTCTGTTATCGATACGTTTTCAGCGTGGCATGCATTCATGGAAAATAACGCAAGAATTGCAATAACAAATTTCTTCATAACACCCCCAAAGCTCGCTTTGCTCGTTCTAACATATGCGCGCGGTGATGCATGTTGTTTGGCTCTTTATCTTTGTTTGAATAGTACGGTTTTTGCTGTTTCGCCCATCCATTCACATAGACTGATACCCAAAACAAGTCGTCCCTGTCCGCGGCTGAATTTAGGTTAGATTTTATCTTGGCCCAGTAATAGCCGGATGACATTACTGCTAATTTTGGGTTAGATGCCACCTGCTCCGCGTGCTCAATTGAGCTCGTAATGTCTAGGCTTTCGAACCCTTTCATTGTTTTCAAGTAAGCTTCGCAAGCTTCATAATTCATTCGGCCGGTTACTTGCAGTAATCCGCGCCCCTTAAATTTCGGTCCATCGCCTGCTTGGGTGTTGCCTAAGTCTGAGCGACCTTCGTACTGTTTGCCAGAGCTAAGCTCGGCAGCATGCTTCAGTTCTCCCGTTTCATGCCCTACTTGGGATAGGAAATGTGCTATGCGGAGAGGTGTGTCTATTTCAAATGCTTCAAGTGTTTTGTTGATAGGGAGTAGATACCTGTCGATTATCTCATCAGAAGCTGATTTCATGATCTGAGCAAGGGCTTTGCGAGAGACGAGTAGCGCCCGGTTAGAGAAGCTGGTAAAGCAACCTATTGGCGAAAGGCTCCACATCATTCCGCTCGTAGGAATCCCATGTCTTCCTGCTAGATCACCCCACCAGCTCAATTTCTCGATTCGCTGCTTTTCCGCTTCCCAAACAAGGTTCGGCTTTCCTAGTTCTTCCGCCAATAACGGATCAAGCTCATCCCACTTGCTCTTGTTCCAAAACCATTCGCTTTCATATCGGGTAATCAGCTGGCCGAAGAGCTGTGCTTGCCAAGGTTTGGCTAGAGCGGCTCGGATCTCCATGCTGGTCAGCACACCGTTATTGTCTGTATCGAAGATGTCATGTAACCGGGCAAGCGCCAAGACAGGGCCTCCATCAGCCTTGCTGATCTGGGCGCGGTAGTTGTGCTGTTCTTCCGTGTCCAACAGGCCCCTGGTATTGAAGGCGTAGGCGAGCTTTTCGATGGGCGTTCCGGTTTCCTCGACGCATTGGAAGCCTTCCCACTCCCAGGGGCTATGGCGTGTGGTGATCAGCTCCTGTTCGGCGAGCCAGCCGTTAATAGGGCTGCCGTTTTCGTCAGCGAACAGGCTGTCCAATCGCCACCATAATGCCGTGCTGGCTGGCGTACCGCCTTCGGCAGGCATGGGGACCTGAATCTTGTGCGAAGCCGGCAACCCATCCAGCAGCGCTTGCGGAATGATCAGGTCGACACCGACGTACGTACCTTCGTCGCTGGGTTTGGGGGGATTCTCAGCACTTATGCCCGCTCGATGGGCGATGAGCTTGCTGGCGCCCTTGTAGACCTTGAGCAGGTTTTTCTGGTCGTCCGGTAATCGGCTGGCCCAGGCGCGGCTTCGGGCGATGAACGCCGGTACATCATCGCAGCTGAACAGTTCGACGTGGACCATGTGCTGAGCGGCGCCGTCGTGGTTCTGGTACAGGCCTGGATGGCCGATCAGATCACCCGCCTTGATCGGCAGCCCGCTCTCGAGCACGACAACCTTGCCGTATGCTGCTGGCTCGGTGTGCGGTTTGAGCAAACGGGTGGACACATAGCCGGGCAGTTGCCCCTCATCGTCAGGTTCCAGGGCAGGTTTTGCAGTCCCGCTGATCAGGCCGACCAGCTTGCTGAATTCGCCTTCCGTTTCGCCAATGGTGATTTCGGCACCCTGGCACAGCTCCGACAGCCTGGTGCTGTTCTTGCTTGGGCCTGCGCGGACACTCAGGCCGTCGTTCTGCGTATTCACGGTATAACGCTTGGCTTCCCAGAAGGCCGGGCGCTGCAGGTCCGGTTGCGCTTGGTAGCCGGCCCCATCCATCAGATGCATGTACAGACTATAGAGTGTCAGGGTTGGAGGGTTTTGCCCGCCGTTAATGCCACCGTCGGCGTTCTTCAGTGGCGGCGGCTGCAGGCTGTGCTTGACCAATACGAATCCCGTGGAAAAGGGCGCTCGTTTGACCCGAGGAACCTCGTCGGTAAATTCACTGACTGGGTAACGCTCGTCGATGCGGTAGGCGATCACTTCGCCGTCGGCCATGCAGCGCACGCTCGATTGGTCGAACGCGGCGGCGGTGCCCTCGTCGAAATGTACGCCTCCGTGCCATAAGCCGTTCTCTCCCGTCGGGTAGTAGCCGCCGTTGGCCTTGCCCATATGTGCAAGCAACTGCAGAGGGTCGGTGCTGGTGTCCTTGCAGGGAAACGGGTATGCCCAGTTGATCGACTTGTGTTCGGCCATGTGGATGCTTCCTTACTTGTGGGCCAGCTCGAAGGCCAGCGCCTGTCCTTTCTTAGCCTGAGAAATTAAGCGAGCGCTTGCGTTTGCTGATTGCCTTGGCGACCTCGCTCGGCACTGCCTGCTTCAATAAATTCCCCGCCTTGTCGCCGTCCGCCGTGCCCGGCAACACCGGTGGCTTGATCTTGATCCCAGAGCCTTTACCAGGCGCACCACCGGCATTGATCTTGATCATCGGGCCGTTGACGGTGATACCGCCGGGGTCGAGTTTGATGAAGCTGCCGCCGGCTTTGAGGGTCAGCTCGACCCCAGCTTCGATGACCATCTTCTGCCCGGCCTTGAGGTGAATTTCGCGGCCCGCTTTGGTGAGCTGGGCGGTGCCGAGCCTGATGTGCTGGTTCTGGCCGACGATGAGGTGGTCGTCGGGTTTGACTTCTACCTTGCGGTCGCCGATGACCGTCAGGTGTTCTTCTGCCTTGAGCTCGGTGAAGCTTGCGGCTTCGACAGTGTCGTGTCGCTCATGACCGATACGGATCTTCTGGTCGTGTTCGATGTTCTCGTCCCAGTCGCGCTGAGCGTGCAGGTAAATCTGCTCGGCGCCTTTGCGATCTTCGATACGCAATTCGTTGTAGCCAACGCCTCCTGGGGAGCTCAGGGTCTTGAAAACGCTTCGTGTCTTGTTTGCCGGCAGGTCATAGGGGACCTGGTGCTCGGCATGGTAGAGGCAGCCGCTTATTACGGGTTGGTCGGGGTCAGCTTCAAGAAAGGTAACCAGCACTTCCATACCGACGCGCGGGATGGCGATACCGCCATAGCCGTCGCCGGCCCAGCTGTTGGACACGCGCAGCCAGCAGCTCGTCTTGTCGTCTGACTGCCCTTCACGATCCCAGAAAAACTGTACTTTGACCCTGCCGTATTCATCGCAGTGAATCTCTTCGCCGGCAGGGCCGGTGACCACCGCAGTCTGTGCGCCAAGGACGCGGGGCTTCAGGTGCTTGAGTGCGGGTCGGTAGAGGACATCCCAAGGCGTGGCGGTGAATTGGTTGCGGTAGCCCTGTTGGAAGGTGCCGCTTAGCTCGTCACCCCAGCCTTCGCCGTGCAGGTTGGGGATGTCCGCGATCGACTCTTCCAGCACCTGCGGCTGTTTTCCCTCGTGAAGCACCTCGGTCAGCAGCCAAAGGTCATTCCATTCCCGGCGGGGGTGATCGGAGATTTCCAGCAGATGGCCGCTGACGAGTGTGGGCTGGTCGCTTCGGCCCTCAGCCAGGCGGTAGTCGGCACGATGACGCTCAAGGGCGCGCTGAGAAAGATGCTTGCCGCGAGTGCGCTCGGTGAAGCGTCCCGGGTAGTCGTAGTCTTCGAGGTCTGGTTGTGGTGTGCTCTGTTGTGCGGTGCACTTGTGGTCGGCCTCTATCAACAGGCGCGGCTGTTCGAAGTCATAATCGCGCCGGCTTACCCGGTTGGTCCGAGTCTCGAGGCGCACTGCGAAGCGCTTGATGACGGGCTCATCGGCGACCAGCCCGCTGTCCTGCAGGTACGCCGTGGGTTGGCCGAGTTTGGGAAAGCTCGTCTGGTCGTCACCGAATACCAGCACGTGGCCTTCTGGGTTGTGCTCGAAGTGGTAGTGAATACCTTCTTCTTCGCACAAGCGCTGAATGAAATGCAGGTCGCTCTCGTCGTACTGGGTGCAGTAGTCGCGTTCGGGGTAGCGCACTGGGCCAAATCGAAACCGATAAGCGTCCGCTTGTATGCCGTGACGTTCGAGTACCTGGGTGATGATTTGCGGCACGGTCAGGTGCTGGAAAATGCGCTGATCGGTTCGGTGTGAGAGATAGGCCAGTTGCGGAACGATGGTTACACGGTAGCGGGTCAGGCGCTTGCCGGATTCGCCCTGTGCGACGCGATGAATCAGCCCATGGATGCCATTGCCTGCCGGAGAGAACGCAAGGAAGGCGGGTTTGTGCAACAGGCTCTGCAATGCAAGATCGGGGTGTTCGCTGATCAGCTCGAGGTCGAAACGGTAGGGCTGGCTGATGGCTTCCCGTCCGGTAAACGCGAGCACCTGCAGGTCGTGCTCGATGCCTTCAATAGTCAGGCTGAAATGAGTGCCGTTGGCCGCGTTGAACATGGCGCTTCCTTGTTTCCAGTGTCATCCATGGGCGCGCCCGAACCAGCGTTGCAAGCGGCTGGGTGCGGGGCGGCGGAATACATCCATCAGTTGGGTCAAGCTCGCTGTTCGCTCGTCAGCGTCAAACGCCAGCGCAGCTCGCAGTGCGGGCCAGCCATGAGCCAGCTTCGGCGGGCGTCGCAATTGCCTGTCGAGCGCCATCGCTTTTGCCTGCCTGGCATTCAGCCGGCGGAACGGGTGGCTGCCACTGGCCATTTCATACAGCAGGCAACCCAGTGCATACAGATCGCTGGCTTCCGATGGCTCTGCGCCGTCCAGCAGTTCAGGGGCTGCATAGCGCGTGGTCCACGCCTTGAACCGGTTGCGCGAGAGGCGTGGCAGATTTTTCAGTACGCCATCGAGTGGCTGGCCGAGACCGTAATCGAACAAGCGAAGCCCGTCCTCGGCCAGGATCACGTTGCTTGGTTTGATATCACCGTGAATGACGCCGCGGCTGTGGGAGAAAGCCAGTGCTTCGATCAACGGCAGAGCGATTTCGCGCAGCTCATCCCAGGCGAGGCCATCGGGACGCTCACTGATCAACTGGTCGAGCGTCGGCCCCTTGAGCAGTTCGAGAGTGATGAAGGCGCGCTGGCTCATGGCGTCCACGTCGAATCCGAACAGTCGCACAACATGTCGATGGCTCAACCGTGTAGTGAGCGCGAATTCGGTATAGAGCAGCGCGTGGGCATCGGGGTACTCGGTGAACTCGTCACTCAGGGTCTTCAGCGCAACGTAGGGCTCCGGGTCGCCGAACTGTTCACGAAGCAGGTCCCGAGCACGATAGACGGCGCCCATGCCGCCGACACCGAGCAACCGCTCGATCAAGTAGCGACCAGCCAGAACGTCGGGCAAGTCGCTAGCCGCAATGGCTGCGCTTGAGGGCGCTGGTTTCGTTGGTGAAACCGCCGCGTCAGCGAAGGCGAAGTAGGTGAGGTCCGATGCCGGCTCGGCGCGCAGTGGCTCGTTCATAGGCGTATAACCACGGCGCTGAGATTGTCCCGGCAGGGCCCGTCCATCGCCTCTTCGAACAGCCTTTGCAGGGCCAGCCCCGTCGACGGAGCATTGAGCGCAGCACCCAGGCTATCCGGCGACAGGCTTTGGTAGAGCCCGTCGCTGCACAGCAAAAGCGTGTCGCCTGGATACACGTCGAATTCGAGGATATCCAGCGTCAGCTGTTCGCTGGCACCGATGGCGCGTGTCAGGGCATTTGCGGCCGGGTGACGCGCGGCTTCTTGTGGGCTCAGGCTCTGCTCGTCGATCAGCTGTTGTAGCAACGAATGGTCACGCGAGAGCTGATAAAGCCGACCTCGGCGCCATAGATAGCAGCGACTGTCACCTGCCCAGACGCAGGCGGCGCGATCAGCCTCCATCAGCAGGGCGACCACGGTACTGCCAATCACGGGATCGGGGCGGTCAGCTGTGACCGTGAGTTCCTGGCCAAGTCTGCGGTTGAGGTCATGCAGACAGCGGCGCAAGCTGACCAGGCGCTCCGCCATGTCTCCCTCAGGCAACACAGCTAGCTGCTCGACGATCAGACGGCTGGCCAGTGCGCCGTTGTGGTGACCACCCATCCCATCGGCCACGGCCCAGAGACCTCGCTCGGGAAGGTCGAGAAAGGCGTCTTCATTGCGAGCGCGCACTTTGCCCGTGTCGGTGCGCGCGGCACTGCGCCAGCTGTAGGCCAGGCTTGCGGTAATTGACATCACAGCGTCGCCGGAAGCTTGAAGTCACGCAGCATGGCGATGTCGAACGGGTTCGGCGAGCGTTGGCTGTGCAGGAGGTAATTGGCATTGCGACCGCCCAGATTGGCCTTGAGCATCAGCACGTCGCGTCCGCTGTGGTAGTCGACCTGCATCAGGTCCAGCAGGCGGAACAGCGACCAGGGCCCGGTGTTCTTTTCGATACCGACACGGCGCCCGCCCAGCTCCTCGACCACCAAGCTGGTGCGGCCATCCGCTGCGTCAGCTGGCCAGCTGAAGGCGGTCTGAACGATCGGGCCGTGGCGGTATTCCATCTGCTGGTTGCCGAATCGGAAGTCGGCGCGGCCAAGGCTCGAGTCCAGCGAGTAAGGCTCGAGCTTGAAGCGGATCTGCGGCTCGTTCGGGTTTTCGGCAAAGAAGCTGCGGCGGATGGTTTGCGCGTTGCCCATTTGCGAGAGGAACTCGCGCGACAAGGGCAGGCCGCGACCGTCGACCCGCCGAAGCTGATATTGGCCAGCACTTCCGCTGACGAACGCCTTCAGATAACGGTCGAAGAAACCATCCGCAACACCTTGCGCCTTGAAGAACTCGCGGAAGTCGGCGATCGCGACGTCGCTGTCACTGTGAGCGCTGAAGGGATAGCGCTGGCGCAGCGAGCCCTTGTAGAAGGCGTAGAGCTCGCTCTGGTAACGCTGGTTGAGGTAGTGGTAGGCGTCGTTCAGTACCAGCGTCCAGCTGTCTTCGGCGAGCAGGCCAAGCCAGTTGCCAATGGGTTGTGGCAAACGGGCTGCGCTGGCTCGCAACTGGTTGATCGCGTCACGTTGGCCGCCCATGCGCGCCTTGGCGAGTTCGAATGCAGCCTGATCAGGCGCGCTGGCATGGGCCAGAGCTGCCAGTTGCAATTGAAGTGCATCGAGCGCCTGCAGCGTTGGGGTCAGCTCGGCGCTGGGGCCTGCATTGTCATCGAGTAGCCGATGCAGCGGTTCGAAACGGCGCTCAAGCGTCTTGCGCGCGGTGTCAGGCAGGTTCTTGGCCAGCGCAGCCTGAGCCTGCTCGGCCGCAGCCGATGCCAACTTGGTGGCTTTGCCCAGCTTACCGTTAGCGCCTTTGAGCGTATCGGCGGCTTCTGCTGCGTCGTCAACGGCGTCCGCAGGCCCGGCAAAACGGGTGTTGTCACGAACTTCGACGAGCAATTGCAGCAGCGGCGAATTGGCTGCAGACAGCCCGCCAAGCAATACGGAGCCCTGGCTGGCACCTGCGATAGGCTCCAGCGACAACTGGGCTACCGCTTCGCTCCAGTAGTTGGCGTAGTCTCTAAAATAGAGCTGCTCCATTTCCACCATCAGGCGTCCAAGGTCCTTCAAGCTCAAGCTGTCGCCTTCGCCAAGTACCCAGTTATCGCGAAGAATCTCGCGTACCAGCTCGCTGCCTTGGGCCACATAGAATTTCTGATAGCCGTCCTGGGTGTAGAAGCCAGGAATGGTGTAGTCGCTGCCGCTGAACAGGGCGCCTTGCGGGCCGAGTCGTTGGCTGAACCGGTAATCGGGCAGGCTCTGGGCCTTGTCGCGGAGCATGCGATAGACGACGTTAGCCAGCGATTCGCTGCGCAGCACCTGGCGTGCATCGGCGACGAGCTGATCGTTGAGCGCATAGGGCGCAAAGCCGTCGTTGAGCAGGCGTTCGAAATGGGTGTTGAGCCCGTTCTGCGCGACGGCATTGCCGGCATAGCGCAGCGACCAGTCGGCAGCTACCCAGTCCTTGAGAAACACGTCATCACGACGCGCATCGAGATTGAGCATCAGGTAGGCGCGAAGGCTGCCGAGCAGACGTTCACGATCGGTAAGGTTGGCGCGTATCTGGGCTTCGAGTTGGCGGGCTACGCGGGGGAGCAATGACGTTTCCAACTCGTGTCGGTAGGCCTGGTAAAGGGTGGGGTCGACCGCCTCGCCCTGATAGAGCCCGCCGCGCTGCAAATAGGACACTTCTGATTTATCAGGGAAGACCTGCGTTGCCGCGTAGCTGGTGTCCAACGCCTTGAGCGTACGCAATGCATCGTCCTGGGGTGTAGCGCCTTGATGCTCGCGCTCCAATTGCCCAGCCAACTCGCGCAGCTGTTCGAGCCGTTCATGGTTGCTGGAGAAGCCGTTGGCCCAGAGCGCGCCGAATAGCGCGAGGCAGGCGAAGCTCGCTGCATACAGAGCACGCTGGCCCCAATCGATGCGGCGTACTTCCTTTTGGTCCAGGCCTGCAAGGTCGGCTTCGGGGAAGATCACCCGGCTGAGCAGGTGGTTGATGAAGCGCGCCCGACCGCTGCGAAATGTCGGCAATGCGCTGCTGGCCAGGCCCAGGTTGCGGCCGATGCCACTGGTGAGCGGGTCGAGTCCACCTTGCAGTTGCGGTGCGCTGGTCAAGTAAAAGCCGCGAAGCTGACTGGCACGCTGGTAGCGGTTGCCAGAAAAGGCCAGCTCGACGAACAGGCACAGGCGTTCGCCTATCTGACCAAGCTGGTGCGGGAAATCGAGAATGCGACCGCGGCGCTGAGTGTCGCGCTCCTGGTGCATGCGCAGGATGACCTGGCTGTTGAGGCGGCGCAGCAGTTCCTCGAACTCGCTCCTTATCACGCTGATGTCGGTGCCGTCCTGTTCCTTGCGGAAGCTGGCGCCAAGCACCTGATCGCTTTCCTCACGTGAGAGCTGATCAAAGAACTCGTCGAAGCCAAGCACCTTGTCCGCTTTGCTCAGTACCAGATAAACCGGCACGTCGGCACCCAGGCGCTGGTGGATCTCGTGCAGCCGCTGACGGCTCTGGCGCGCCAGCGTTTCGAGCTCTAGTTCGCTCGAATGCAGCAGCTGCTCGACCGGAATGTTCACCAGCACGCCATTGAGCGGACGAGCACGGCGGCGACGCAACAGGCCGAGCAGGGAGTCCCATGCCTTGCCGTCGACCCCCGCGTCGGGTTGGGTCAGGTAGCGACCAGCTGTATCGATCAGCACGGCATGGTCAGCGAAATACCAGTCTGCGTAGCGCGTACCCGAAACATCCTTGGTCAGGCGCTGGTTTTCGCCACGGTTGAGCGGAAAGTCCAGGCCGGAAAAGTCCAGCAGGGAGGTCTTGCCGCTGCCCTGGGGGCCGAGCAGCAAGTACCAGGGCAGGTCGTTGCGCCATTTGTCACTGCGGCCGCGGTACAGAGCCGAACTCTTGAGCGTCCGTATGGCGTCGCGGTAGCGCTGGATCAATATGCCTTGTTCTTCGCTGACCAAGCCCTCGCGGCGTAGGCGCTCTTGCGCCTCTTCATCGCTGGCCTCGGCCTGTTTACGGCGCGTGCTACGCCAGCTGGCGAAAACGGTGAACAGACCCCAGACCAGGCACAGGCCGGCAATGGTCAGCAAACGGCTGGTGGAAGACTCCCAGAACTTGTAGTCGTCTACCGCCAGCAGTGGCCCAACGAACCACACGAGCAGGGCCAACACCAACAAGACACACAGGCTCCATACCCAGGTCTTGCGAAAAAACGCGGCAAGCTTGCCGAAAAAAACCTTCATGGCATACGTCCTTGTTACGGCTTGGGCTCGACCTGAACGGTCGGATCGACGGGTTGGTACGGCTGCAGAACGGCATCGCGTTGTTCACCCAGCACCCAGGCGAAGCCCGCGTACAGCGTTACCAGGCAGATCAGCGTGAACAGCGCCACCATCCACCAGGGTATGATTCGCACAAGATGCCGACGGGTGTCGCGCAGGCCCTGCCAGTGCGGCGAAACCTCGCGTGGGACGTCGCCGCGCAGCTGGCGAATTTGCCGGTACAGGCTGTCGCGCACCGCTTCGAGCTCGAGCATGCCGCGTGGCATTACCCGGTACTTGCCTTCGAAACCCAGCGACAGGCATAGATACATCAGCTCCAGCATCGGCAGGTGCTTGACCGGGTTGCGCGAGAGGCGCTCAAGCAGTTGAAAGAACTTCTCGCCGCCGAAGGTCTCGTTGTGGAAGCCTGACAGCAGGCTCATCTGCGACCACTCGCTCTCGTTGCCCCAAGGCGTGGTGACTACCGCCTCGTCAATCGCGGTACACAGTACATAGCGGGCGGCCATGACCTGGCTGCTCTCGGCCCCGTCGTGCAATGCGCGGTGTTCGAAGAGTTTGAGTTCGGTGGACAGACGCTGGTTGAGGGCGTGCAGGTCTTCCCCTTCGTAGCTGTGCTTGAGCCGCACGACTTCGGATAGTAGCGAGGAGGCTGCCGCGACCAGCGGGTTGAGGCTGATGTTGAAGCTTTCGGCCGGGCGCAGGCGGGCGGCATAAATCATCCGCTCTTCAAGCTGTTCGAACTTGGGTGGTGCACCGAAGTCGGTCAGCGGGCTCTGTGCAGGAGCGTCACCGTGACGATTGAGGATGACCGTCTTGTCATCCTGTGCGTAGTCCATTTCTCTGATCATATCGGTCAGTTCCTGATCGCCCAGAATTTCAGCTCAAGCCCGGTGAACTCGCCGGACACATGAAAGGCGAAGCCGCCTGAGCGCTCCAGTTGTGCCAGTTCCTCGGAGTTGAGCTCCAACGCAAAGTAGGTCTTGCCGGAGTGGAACGGGATCTGCCGCGGCGCGACGGGCAGCGGTTTGACCTTGATGCCCGGCAGATGCAGATTGACCAGCTGGCGAATACGCTCCACCGGACCGACCTTGAGGTGAGCCGGCAGGCGCGTACGCAGCTCTTCGGAGTCGCATTGGGCGCTGGCGGCGAGTACGAACGAGGCGCTGCCGAGCAGCTTGTGGTCGTGCAGCGGCGAGACCTGGATGCCGTATTGACGCTGCTGAAGCAACAGCTCGATGGCGTGCTGCTCAAGCACCATCGACAGGACCTGGCGGATCGCATCCATCAGCTTGCGGAACGACAATCCCTGATCGTTGTGCAGATATCGGCTATCCAGGCGCGGGCGTTTGGTTTCGCTGGAGAAAGTTGCCAGTTCGCCTAACAACCCCAGCAGCTCGCGGTAGATATGCTCGGGATGTATCCGGTCGATGCCCATGTAATGGCGTAGCACGGGTTCGTAGCGGTTGATCAACTGCAGCATCATGAAGTCGCCGACTTCTGCGCCGCCGACTTTGCCTGTTGCGCGAATCCGCTCGGCCAGGATGTCGCCGCGATGCCCCAGCATGCTGATCACCTCCTTCAGGCAGGACAGCAGATAGCTGGATGCCTGAAAGTCGATGAAGGTTGGGATGTATTCCGGGTCGAGGCTGATCACGCCATCCGGCGTGGTGTCGAGGATGTCGCAGAGCTTGAGCTTTACGTAAGCGCGGTCGCTCTGTTGTTCACCGAGCAGCAGACGAAAGTCCGGCCGTCCTGTACTGACCTGACTGCTGCTGCTATCGCCTGCGTTGGAGTCGGTGACCTCTTCATCAAACGCGGTGTAGCGTGCTAACACATCCTTCTGCTCCGGTCGGCGACTTTCGATGTGGTTGCCGGTCACCAGCGGTAAAGCCAGATACACAGGGGTATTGCCGGTATTGGGGGGGACGTCCAGCGCCAGTGGCTCGCGCTCGGCGCCGATTTCGAAAAGGCTGCCATCAGGAAGCAGACCGCTGGCCTGGCTGAGCACCAGCTTGCCCATGTTCAGGAATTGCCGGTCGATCTCCAGCTCGAAGAAGCCCCAGGCGTAGTGGCCTAGCTTTTGCGTCCGCAACTTGAGCTGCGCGTCGTAATAGCGGTCGCTTTGCTGGAAATGCTGTGGGCGCAACAGCATGCCTTCCTGCCAGATCACCTTATTCATGCTCATCGATTAACCCCCTTCGCGAGCGGATCGACAACCTTGATGCCCTGCTCGTCGAGACTGAGCTCAATGCGGTTCTGCGCCTTGCTCTGCAGGGGAATGACGAAACGCCAGCTTGATTCGGGCAGGTCACGATAAGCGGCCAGTACGCCGACGTAGCGGCTGCCTTCCTGAACGAACACTTTGAGGTCGCGCTGCTCGCCTGGGCGTAGCTCCAGCTCTTCCTGAATCACCAGGTCCGGGGATAGGGCTTCCTTGGGTCGCTGGTAGAGCGAGAAGAAATCGGCGTTCTCGAAGGCCACCGGATGCTTCAGTTCCAACAGTCGAATCACGACGGGGGAAGGTCGGCCGTTAAGGTCAGGGTTTAGCTTGTCGCTCCCCCGCAGCGATAGGTCCAGCTTGGTCAGGTCCGAGTTGGGCGAGAGGGCCGAGCAGCCGCTCAGAACGGCAAACACCGCCAACATAGAGGCGGTTAAAAAGCGAGACATGAGCATCATCCTTGAAGGTCTGTGTTGAGCGTGGCAATCAGGCGGGCCTGCTCTTCGTAAGCCTGGGCGAAGTCCCGAGCGAACAAGCGTTCGCTCCAATCGTCGTCATGTTGCATCGCAAGATGCAGCCGTTTGTAGGCGCGCCAGCGACCGCCAGCCGTGGATATCAACGGCTTGTTATCGCGCTCGAAGCGCAGTGCCAGTTGATCAGGGGAGAGCTGCTCAAGCACGCCTCTGATAGCGGCGCGACTGGCGGCCAGCATGGCCACCTGATGGGCCTGCAGGTCTCGGTAAGCGCGGTCAATTGCCTGCTCGGCAGGCAATTGACCGGTCTTGCCGCTGCGTAGCAGGAGATCTAACGCTTCCCCGCTGTCAATGCTGCGCTTGAGCGGATTGTTGCCAGCGCTCTGTACAGTGGTCAGCGAAAGACGCATTTCGTTCTTAAGTTCGCCGCGGGTGCGCAGTGCCTGTTGCAGTCCGCCAACGCTTTGCTTGAGCAGGCGCGCAGCTTTGAGTGCCAGCGCCTGCCGAGCGGTCTCATCGAGACCCGCCAGATCAACACCCAACGCCTCGCCGAAGCGAGTCCAGAAGTCCGGCGACAGGCGTTCGGGTTCCGGAGCGGCTTTGGGCTGAGCGGTCTGCGTGGGCATCACCAGCTCGGGCACCTGCAGGTTTTCTTCGTCAATCTGGGCGTAATCGCGCTGCTGTGCCTGCGCTCTTGAAGGGGCAAGCACAGCGGTGAGGTCGTCGACTTTGGCGTAGACGTGTTCCTGTTGATCAAGCGCGGTAAGCGGGTCGAGATCGAGAAAGGCATCATCGGGAATGATGCTGCCGGCCGGCTGCGGTCGACCGATTTCGCCTTCGAAAGAGGCCGGGTCCTGGATCAGGCGGGCGCGGATTTCAAAGTCGCCAAGGCAATAGACAGTGCCGTGTTCGATGCGCTGCGCGCGGCCCTTTTCCAGGCTAGCGCCGCTCTCCTTGAGTTGAATGCCGTTGCTGCTGGTGTCGGTGAGAAAAAACGCTCCGTCCCGGTAGCTCACCTCGGCGTGCCGGCTGGACAGCACGCGCTTTCTATCAGGGATGACCCAGTCGCAGTCCTCGGCACGGCCGATGATGCCGCCGGCCTGCTTGAAGGTCTTGCTGCTGATCAGGCCTGGGGCGAATTGCTGAGCACTGACCATATCGAAAACCAGTTCCATGGTTTCTTTCTCCTGATGAATCAGTTGCTGCGGGCAGGCGCCTGTGGATCACCCAGCGGGCGATACTCATCGTCGTTGAATTTGTAGTTGCCGGAACAACCGGCGAGGGCGAGGGATGCGGCGAATAAAACGAGGGCGCAATAGCGGGCTAGCACGCGATTTCCTCCTTGAAAGCGTGTGGGCAAACGGTCCCGCCCACCGAAAACGGTGTAGCGAGACTCAGGCTGAGTATTGAAGTTCACCCGCTTGTCAGTGTGGGTGAACCGGGTCACGGAAACTGGCCGGGCCGGGTTGGAAACGAGAGCTGCAGCTATAAACGTCGCTCGCTAGTTCAGCGTGAAGCCTAGGTTTTCGAGTCAGCAGCGGTCTGGCTGAACTTCGATGGACCACTGGAGTGGTCGAACCGGTTTTCGTCGCCCATTTAGGTGCTAAAGCGATTTCTCGGAACCCGTCTGCTCCTCAGCAGGACGTAGCAATACAAGAACGCTGCAAGCGCCGTGATGGTGTGATGAGGCCAGGGGGACCATAGCCGCAGGCGTGCGCTGCCATAGGTTTCTGGTGTCACCCCGCTACGCGTGTGACATCACACCAAATGTGCCTGACTCAGGGTCTTGCAGCCGTTTTCGCCGTGTCGAAGCCACGAATGTCAAAGTAATGCTGTCCGCTCAGCGACTTCGCCGAGCGCTGGGCCGTACTGTGTACCATTTGGTCGTGGATAAAGTGTCCGAAGAGATGGCTTACTTCACTTGGTAGCGGAGTGGGGCTCTCGTTGAACCACTCATGATCCAGCAGTACGCCCCAAATTGTCAGTTGCTGCTGCCCCCCGGCTGCTGACTGACCATGCGCTTTGCGCAAGGTGCGCAGCTGGCGGGCCTCGGTATCGACGTCTTCCAGCCAGCTTAGCTGTGCACGCAAATTCTCACGTTCAGTTTGCAGTTTCCGGGTGCGCTCCAGCCGTGCCTGTCTGTTTTCCTGGTTTTCGCGCGGTAACCCTAGGAAGCCACCACTGGTGCCGGTCTGGTACTGGCTGGCGTGTAATCGATCCTCTTCGTCGCCGATCTCGCGTAGGCGCTCTACATAAGGTCGCCAAAGCGATGCCAGCCAGCGGACATATAGGCGCATATGGCCAAGGAAGGGGGCCTTCTTGCCCAGCCCGAGCTCACGCAGTTGTGCGATGCTGAGTTCTGCCGCTCGCTGATAATGCCTGACCAATGCGTAGGCATTTTTGCCGGCGACATGATCGTTGTAAGCAAATAGTTGAGCGGCTTTCATGTCGACGTCTGCGAGATCTTCTAGGTGGGGGAAAGGCACACCCGCGCTGAAAGCCGCCCGGTACATCCGATGCAGGCTGACTAGCGCCAGCTCGGCGCTGGGTTTCTGCTCGCCGGGTAGCAGGCTGCCGCCAATGTCTTCGCTGACCCCGGGCATGAGCTCTTCGCGCCAGTTTGGGTTGCGTTTACCGAGCAGGCTGGCGCGACGGTAGAAACGTCGCTCATGGGCCGCTACCAGATGTAGGGCCTGGCGCACCTGAGGGGGCAGGGTGTCGGCATCGCTTAGCACGTTGCGTAAAGGGCCGGTCAACAGGTCGTCGAGTAGTGGCACCTCGACATGGCTTCGATCGACCGCATCGAATAGGCCGGCAAACAGCACCACCAGTTGGATGCCTTGATACTCCACCTTGTCTCCATCAATCAGGCAACGCTCTAGCAGCCGATGCAAAAAGCCACGCGCCAGTGTGCCTCCATAGTCGAAGCCGTAGACCGACAGCTCGATTCGTTTCAGTGCTGGTCCGCCTATCTTATTGATCTTGTTGATTTCGGTGTTCAGATAGTCAATCGCTCCGTCTATTCGTGTATTCGCCCCGGTCTTGAGCAGCTGAGCGGTGATTGGATGGTCTCGTAGAGGCGCCATGGCCTCTACTGTCGCATCAGTTACCGCGCCTTTCAGTACCTTGAATGCTTTTAGGGGATGCCGGCCCAGCTCGGCCAGGTCATGCTTGAAACGCTCCCACCAGTTGCGTTGTTTCACCAGATCCTTGAATGCTTCCACCCCTTGATCCAATGCCACGTCTTTAGGTACGTCAGCCGCTGCTCCGCCAAAGCTGTCGAGTGAGCCGTTCGCTGTAATAGTCAGATCGGCGCTATAGTCTTCGCCCAGTCCAGAGATATAGGCCTTGCGGTAAGCGAACGTAGGGTCAGGTAGTCGGCTCGGCATGTCGATAGGGTGGGCTAGGTAGAGTTTGCCCACGTTGCTGAGACGCCCTGTCTGCAGGTCTTTGAGCAGATGCCGCCCAAACCCATCAAAAAAAAAGCCGATCCGCAGGGTGCGTTCGCAGTTCATGACATGACTGTTTTTGAGTGGTCCCGCACAGCGAGCAGCTGCCGCGGCAGCCTGATCAAACTGACGTGTACTCATTGAGTGTCGACCTCCTGGTCCTCAAATGCCGACTGTGCCGGCGCTTCCTTGAGCTTTTCGTAGGGCGTGTCTAAATCCGGGCTCCAAAACAGCCGAACCTGGTCGCGCGGGAAGAAATGTACGTGCAAATAGCGATCCCCACGCTGGCGCGGCGGGTTGGGCAGTGTGAGCGTGAGGGTTTCCTCCCGAGCGCCTTGTTCGTATTGAGTGCGGGTCATGCTCTTGATCCACTCCACCTTCAGTGTCTCGCCCTCAATGCGCCAGCAGCAGGTCATGCCACCGTTGCCGCCCCAGTTGTCATTGACGAAATAGCTGAAGATCGGTCTATCGGTATGGTTGTGGCCATAAAGCGCTGCACCCGGCACGCGCAGGGCTTGCCAGATGACGTAGGCCACGACCAGCGATCCCCAGAGCGATAGCTGGAACAGTCCCTTGTGTAGGGGTGATAGGGATTGCCAGCGGGTTTTGAGAGCTTGTAGCCGACTCACATTAGATTCCTTCTTCTGCTGCCAGGACTCGTTCGAGCGTGGCGTGTTCGTGGTCGATGCGTCGCAGGATATCGGGCCAGTCAGGGCGGTCGTGCAGCGACGTTTTTGCTATTAGGCTGTACAGCACGAAAAACGCCTGATCATCCGGTTGCTCCAGCCTCTGCGCTTCAGCGACATCAAGCAGTCGCTGCACCTGTTTCAGCCGCTCGCTATGGCAATCGCTGGCGAAGGATTCCGGTGCAATGTGGCCGACTTGCTGAAGCAATTGCTCAGCGCGGGCATCGTGCTGCAAGTCACGCATCAACGCGTCGTCCAGACGGATCGGGTGGTATTCAGCGAGCTCGCGCTGCGCTAGTCCGGCGAAACGTTGCCAACCCTGCCCAGTTCTGGCCCACCAGGTCTCGACAGGTCCGAACAGCCATCGGTGCCATGGCTGGTCTGATCGCTGATGCATAAGCGGCAGTGCCGGTGAGGTGTAACTGCGAATCAGCAACGAAGCGCCGTTCGCGTCTTGGCATGCCAGTGCGTCTCCAAGATGATTGGCCAAGTGCTGTGCGGGCACGGGGCTGCCCAGCCAGCCGAGCAGGCTGAAGTCGAGCAGGTTGTGGAGGGAGACAAGGTCTTCGAACGAACGACCACTCATATCCAGCAGCAGTGGCCCGATATCGCATAGATGGGCGACCTCCGGCTGCGACATGAGGGGCCGACACTTTCCCTCATGCTCAGCCAGGGCTCTGCGTTGATCAGAGTCGAGTAGAGCTTGCTCGATGATCAGGATCAGCGTGCGTCCTTCGGTGTTAGCGCGGGTCCAGTCCTGCTCGCTGTGGTTCAGTTCGCTCATGGTTGCTCCCCAGAGAGAACGGCCGCTTGCTCACGAATGGCTTTAAGCAGGCATTCAACGCAAATACCTGCTGGCGGTGCCAAGCGCGAGCTCTTTTGCGCGGCAAGACGGGTCAATAGCGAACCCGCCTTGTCGCTGTCTGCTTGTTGCATCTTTCCCGGCAGGATGGGATGGCTGCCCGAACCCTCACTTGGCGCACCACCTGAATTCATCTTGATGGTCGCGCCATTCAGCGTGACGCCGCTCGGGTCGAGTTTCAGGAAGCTGCCGCCGCCTTTGGCTGTGATTTCCATGCCGGCGTCGATGACGACTTTGGTGCCGGCGTAGTAGTGAATTTCGTTGCCCGCCTCGACGAATTGCCCGGTGCCGACCTTCACGTGTTGGGTGTTGCCCACTGTAAGGTGGTCGTTGGCGCGGATTTCGGTCTTACGATCAGCATGGGTGGTGCGGTGTTCTTCTGCCTTGAATTCGCTGTAGCTGTTGGCCTCGACGGTGTCGTGGCGTTCGTGGCCGACGCGGATCTTCTGGTCGTGCTCGATGTTTTCGTCCCAGTCGCGCTGGGCGTGAACGTAGATTTGCTCGGCGCCTTTGCGGTCCTCGATGCGCAGTTCGTTGTAGCCACCGCCGCCCGGGCTGCTGAGGGTCTTGAAGACGCTGCGAGTCTTGTTGGCCGGCAGGTCGTAGGGGACGACATGTTCCTTGTGGTACAGGCATCCGGTGACCAGAGGCTGGTCGGGGTCGCCTTCGAGAAAGGTGACCAATACTTCCATGCCAACGCGGGGGATCGCGATACCGCCGTAGCGGTCGCCCGCCCAGCTTGAGGAAACGCGCAGCCAGCAACTGGTTTTGCCGTCGACCTGGCCCTCGCGATCCCAGTGAAACTGGACCTTCACACGCCCATATTCATCGCAGTGGATTTCTTCCCCCGCCGGGCCGGTAACGACTGCGCTCTGGCTGCCTAGTACCTTGGGCTTGGGGTGGTTAAGGGGAGGGCGGTAGGGGATGTCCCAGGGCGTTGCGGTAAAGCGGTTGCGATAGCCTTGGCTAAAGGCGTCACGGGACAAACTGTGGCTTGTGACCGACTCTTCAAGCACCTGCGGCTGCTTGCCTTCATGGTGGATTTCGTTGAGCAGCCAGAGTTGGTTCCACTGGCCGCGTGGGTGCTCGGTTAAGGCGAGAAAGTGCCCGGTGACCAGCTGCGGTTGGTCGCTCTCGCCTTCAGCCAGCTCAAAGTCGCTGCGGTGGCGTTCCAGTGAGCGTTGTGACAGGTGCTTGCCGCGGTTGCGTTGGGTGAAACGGCCGGGGTAGTCATAATCTTCAAGGTCCGGCTGAAACTCGCTCTGGTAAGCGCCTTCCATTGCCACGCGCGGCTTTTCGAAATCGTAGTCGCGGCGGGTGACACGACTGGTACGGGTCTCCAAGCGCAGGCCGAAACGTTTGACGACCGGACTGTCGGCGACCAGCCCCGAGTCCTGCTGATAGGCCACAGGCGCAAGCTTGGGAAAGCCTGTCTGGTCGTCACCAAAGACCAACACATGGCCAACAGCGCTGTGCTGGAAGTGATAGTGGATACCCTCTTCCTCGCACAGGCGCTGAATGAAATGCAGGTCGCTCTCGTCATACTGCACGCAGTAGTCGCGCTTGGGGTAGACCGAGCTGAGGCCGAAGCGGAAGGCGCCCGGCTGGATGCCGTGCTCTTCGAGCACCTGGCTAATGATCTGTTCTACTGTCAGGTGCTGAAAGATGCGTTGGTTGGTGCGATGCGCTAGGTTGATCAGCTGTGGGCGCAGAGTGATGTGGTAGCGGGTCAGGCGCTTGCCGGAGTCGCCCTGGGCGACGCGATAGATCACGCCGTGGATGCCGTCGCCTGCCGGGGAGAGTGCGAGAAAAGCCGACTGGTGCAGCAGGCTTTCCAGATCAAGATCCGGGCGTTCGCTGACCAGTTCGAGTTCGAAGGCAAAGGGCTGAGAAAGCGCCTCGCGGCCTTTGAATGCTAGAACTTGCAGGTCGTGCTCGATGCCTTCGATGGCAAGGCTGAAGTGTGTGTGGTTGGCCGGGTTGAACATCCGAGAATCCTTGTTCGGTAGAGCTTCCGTGAAGCCCGGTAGCAGATGCGAGGCTACTGACTAGCGGCCAGAGCAACTGCGACATTGATCAATCTTGGGCTCAAATATCGCCGGGAATGACGCCCAGGCGGCCCATGCGATAGAGCAGCGTACGGCGGGGCAACCCGAGCTCTCGGGCGGCTTGACTCTGATTGCCGCCGTTCTTGCGCAAGCAGTCGATCAACAAGTTACGTTCGACCCGTTCAAGCCGCGCGCGCAAATTCAAGGTGCTGTCCAGCTCGCTATCCACGGTTCGCAAGCTGAAGTGTTCCGGTAGTAGCTCGCCGCTGTCGCACAGGAGTACGGCGCGCTCGACCAGTCCTTTGAGTTCACGCACATTTCCAGGAAACGCATAGTCGGCCAGTTGCTCGAGCGCTGCGTCCGACCAGCGCACGGTATCGCGCTGCAGAAACCCGCAGGCTTTGTCGGCGAAATGCCGAGCCAGGCGAAGGATGTCCTGATCTCGGTCGCGCAGCGGCGGTAATTCGATCGGGAAAATCGATAGTCGGTAGTACAGATCTTCACGGAAGCGACCATCCTCGACACGCTTGTGCAGGTCCTGATGGGTTGCGGCAACGATTCGCACATCGACCTTGTGCGTGCGGGTGCTGCCCAGCGGTCTCACTTCGCCTTCCTGCAGCACGCGCAAGAGCTTGGCTTGCAGGGTCAGTGGCATGTCGCCAATTTCATCAAGGAACAGCGTGCCGTTATTGGCTGCATCGAACAGCCCTTCGTGGTCGCGATCTGCGCCGGTGAAGGCACCCTTGCGGTAGCCAAACAGCTCGCTTTCGAGCAGCTGCTCAGGCAGCGCGGCGCAGTTCTGGACGACGAAGGGCTGGCTGCGCCGCGAGCCGCACTCATGAATGGCTCGGGCTACCAGCTCCTTTCCGGTGCCGGTTTCGCCGGTCAGCAGCACGCTGACCGGGTTATGCAATACCTTGCTGATCAAGCCATAGACCATGCGCATACGAGGGCTGTCGCCGATCAGCCCGTACCCACTGGCGCAAGGGCGCGCCAAGGCAGCCTCTACAGGCGCAGGTTGCGCAGCACTGTTGAGTCTGCCCAGCAGATGGGCTTGGCCTAGGGCGAATCGGCCAAGGTTGGTCAGCGCTACAGCTGCGCTAGCGAGATCCTGGCTGACCGTACTGGCCGTCACCATCAGCCCAACGGCATGACCTTCAGCGTCCTCGAGCGGCAGGCACTGCAGGCTGCGCCAGGGGCTTGGTGAATCGGGAAGGAAGCCGGTCTGATGCAGACTGGTGTCAAGCGGGACAATGGTCAGCTGGCGATTCTGACTTAGGCAGTACTGCAGCAGTTGCTCGTCCCGGTAGTCGCTGGGCAGGCTCGGGGCCTCGTGCCGCTGTGAGCCTTCGAACCATTCGGCGGTCAGCGTCAGGCGCGTGTGGGTCTCGTCAAGCAGGTAAAGCTGGGCGAGCGGGCAGCTGGCTATTCTCGCCGCTTCCTTTATAAGACCGTCGAGCCAATCGCTTGTATTGGTCGTCCAAGCTAACTCTGCAATGCGATCCAGCACGCTGACAAGCGGGTTGGGCTCGGGCAGCATCGGCGGCACTTTAAGCGAACTCACAGACCACCGCTCCGTTGCCGTCGAGGGTGGCATGTACGTGTTGCAATGTTTCGCTATTAGCCATGGCGTTAAGCAGGCGGTCAACGACCTGAGGTTGCAGGTGCTGGTCGATTAGATGATCGATCAGGCGTGCACCGCTGTCGCTGTGGGTGCAGCGTTCGGCCAGGTTGGTGACCAGCGCCTCGCAGTGGCTGAACCGCAACTGGCGACTCGCCAGGCGCTCGCCGAAGCGCGAAAGCTTGAGCGCGACGAGTTCGGCGAGCACTTCGTCCTGCACTGGGTAGTAGGGTACGACGCGCATGCGGGCGAGCAGCGCAGGCTTGAAGTGCTGGGTGAGCGTCGGTCGAATGGCAGATTCGAGATCTTCGGTCGCTGGCCTCTGTCCGCTTTGGCATAGGCTGGTGATGCGATCGCTGGCCAAGTTGCTGGTCATCAGGATCAGCGTGTTGCGGAAGTTGATTTCGCGCCCCTCACCGTCGTTTGCAACGCCCTTGTCGAAGATCTGATAGAAGATGTTCATCACGTCCGGGTCGGCCTTCTCGACTTCATCGAGCAGTACGACCGAATAAGGCTTCTGCCGCACGGCCTCGGTGAGCATGCCACCTTCGCCGTAGCCTACGTAGCCTGGCGGTGCGCCGATCAGGCGGGAAACGGCGTGCTTTTCCTGGAATTCCGACATATTGATGGTGGTGAGGAAGCGCTCGCCGCCATAAAGCAGGTCAGCCAGCGCCAGGGCGGTTTCGGTCTTGCCGACGCCGCTTGGGCCTACGAGCAGGAACACACCGACCGGTGCATCGGGCTTGTTGAGCCCGGCCGCTGTGGCGCGCATGGCACGGTCCAATGCGTCGATGGCTTGTTCCTGGCCGCGTACGCGCTGGCGCAGGTCAGCGCTGAAGGTCAGCACCTTGCTGTTGTGTTCGCGTGCGAGCTGCGACAGCGGTACGCCAGTCCAATGGCTGATGACCTCGGCCACTAGGCGAGGGCAGACCTCGAAGCTCACCAGCCGCTCCTGGGCCTGGGCGCTGGAGAGTTCGACGTGCACGTCGCGCAGATCAGCTTCAAGTTGTTCCAGGTTCGGCGTTCCACCTTCAGGCGCGGTGTCGGGCGTCATACGTGCTGCAGCGCATTGCTTGCGCAGCTCGAGCAAACGTTCCGCCAGGGTGCGCTGAGCGAACCAGCGGGTCTCGAGTTGCGCGAACTCGGCGCGCGCTGCTGTGAGCCGGGCTTCCAGCAGATCCATCGCTTCACAATCGATATCAAGGCCGGCATTAAGGTCGCGGCGCTGGGCAAGAGCTTGTCGTTCACCTTCGGCGATTTCGCCGCGCAATCGTTCCAGTGCTTCCGGGGCAGCGGCCAGGCTGATTCGGACGCGGGCGCAGGCGGTATCGAGCACGTCCACGGCCTTGTCCGGTAGCTGGCGCCCGGCCAGGTAACGGGCTGACAACTCGGCCGCGGCGATAACGGCGTCATCGCGCAGATAGATGCCGTGGCTCTTTTCATAGACCGGAGCGAGGCCGCGCAGGATGGTCACCGCCTCATCAACGCTGGGCTCATGTAATTGCACGGGTTGGAAGCGGCGGGCGAGCGCCGGGTCTTTCTCGAAGTACTTTTTGTATTCACTCCAGGTAGTGGCGGCGATGGTGCGCAGTTCACCACGCGCCAGTGCCGGCTTGAGCAGGTTGGCCGCATCGCCACTGCCAGCCTGTCCACCGGCACCAATGAGGGTGTGGGCTTCGTCGATGAACAGGATGATGGATTTGGCAGAACCCTTGACCTCGTCGATGACCCCCTGCAAGCGGCGTTCGAATTCGCCTTTGACGCTGGCTCCGGCCTGCAGCAGGCCCAAGTCCAGGCACAGCAGCTCGACACCTTTGAGCGAATCGGGCACCTCGCCCGTGGCGATGCGCAACGCCAGGCCTTCGACGATTGCGGTCTTACCGACGCCTGCTTCGCCAACCACGATCGGGTTGCTTTTACGACGGCGCGCAAGGATGTCGATCATCTGGCGGATCGCCGCGTCTCGGCATAGCACCGGGTCCAGCTTGCCGTCGCGGGCTTGCTGAGTGAAATTTTGAGTGAAGCGGGAGAGGTTGGACTCGCCCTGCGGCACCGTCTTGCCCGGAGTAGCCTGGGGTTGCTGGGCCAAGGCGAACTCGCGCAGGCGTTCGGTATTCAGGCGCGCCAGCAGCGGTTGATAGTGGCTGCCGGCGTAACGCATCGGATTGCGCAGCAGTGCCAGGATCAGCGCGGCTTGGTCGATCTGGCTTTGACCGAGTTCGAGGTTGCCGACCAGCAAGGCGTCCTGCAGCCATTGCACCAGCTCAGCGGAAAATACTGGGTTGCGTGATTCGTTGTGCTCGCCCCGAGGCTGCAGTGCCTGGGCTAGTGCTCCCACGTCGACATCAGCGTCATGCAGCGCTCGGACGAGCAAGCTTTCCGGGCGTTCCAGCAGGCCCAGTAGCAGGTCTTCGACGAGAATCTTGCTGCCGCCGCGCACGACGCAGCGCTCGGCTGCGGCCTCGAGATTGCGCTTGGTCTCGGCATCAAGGGCCTGGATCAATTGTTGAAGGTCTACGTTGATCATTTTCATCATTCCTTAATGAGTCTGGCTGCCCAGGGTGACCATGCCGTCAGCGCGTTCGCTGCCGAGCCAGCTGGTCCAGCCGAGGCGGCAGAGGTTTTCAGCTCCGATTCGCAAGTCTTGGATTTCCTCGCGTCGTAGCTCCAGGCGGATGTCGTAGTCGAGCGGGTCGCGCAAAGTGAAGCGCACAAGGGCGCACAGCGGTTGGTAGCCAGTGCCCACAGGCAAGAATTCATGGAAGCGGTCCCAGCTCAGCTGGCGGATGTGGATACGGAATTTGCCGCCGCGATCTCGCACCCGCTCGCCGAGTACCAGGCTTTCGCCCAGTCGGCTGTTGGCGCGTCCGAGGCGGTTCTGCTGCTCGGCAAGAATCTCGACCTGGCGTTCAAGGCACTGCTCAATGCGCAGGTCGGCGTGCTTGAAGTAGTAGCGCAGCACCGACTCGATGAGGGCTGCTGAGTGCGCACGCAGGCTGAGCAGCCCGAGATAGGGCAAAAGGCGCTTCCAGTTGAGCTCCGAAGCGGCTCTGATCTGCCCACCGCCCAGGCCGATCAGAGCGAAAAGTTGTTCAGACATCGGGTCACGCGCGCCGCTGGTGAACCGTGCCCGGTAGCGGTACTTCTGCCAGATCGGCAGCATCAGGCGCTGCAACCGGTTGTTGAACAGGTCAAGAAATTCGCGTGTCGGATTGCCCTCGGCGCTGTCGCCTAATGCCTGCTCGCCGTAGAACGCGGGCAGCGGGGAGCCAGCGCCGGACAGGCTTACCAGGTTGATGCGCAAACGGGCACGTAGCTCGCCATGCTCCTGGAAAAACTCGACGCGATCGATATCGCTACCGGGGAACCCCAGGCTCGGGTTAGCCTGGAACTCGAGGTGCTCGTAGAGCGTCTCCTCGTCCAGCTCGGGGTGTGCAGCCTTTAGACGGTCCATCACCAGCAGCACGCCCTGAAACAGGCTGTACTCGCGAATGCCCTGGCTGATCCGGTTGGGGCTTGGCTCAAAGCCAGCTGCGTGTCGGCCCGGCGATGGGGTCGCAGTCAGAATGCTCATTTACGCCTCGTGACGTCGAGCACTGCTTCGTTCTGCTTTGCCTTGCCTGGCCCTGGCTCGCATGCCTTTACATCCGGTCTCAGAGCAGCGGCTGCTGTCCCATGCGCGGTGTCCATTGATACACCTCTCCCTGTGTGCTCCTGACGCGCAGCTCGTGATAAGAGTTGAGGCTGGCGTACAGCGCGAAGAATTCATTGAGTATCGAGGCAAAGAGAAACAGGTCGCCCTCGCCCAAATAGCCTTCGGGGTCCATTACCAGTTCGGTGCGCACGCCGCGCACCGGCAGGCCCCGGTGCAGCCGGTCGACGTGTTGATGGCCGATCTGCTTGAGGCCGCCGAGCAAGCGCTTACTGACCTTTTCGGCATGCTGGTCGTAGTAGCGCGGCAGGTCATAGGTTTCGAGGATCACCTTGAGCGCCTCGACGTTGGCCAACGACAAGTAGTTGAGCGACATGTTACTGATCAGCTTCCAGAGGAAGTCCCTATGCAACGGTGGCGCGTAGCTCGGTGTCACGGCGCTGATGTTGCGAAAGGTCAAGAACTCCGGTGTGTCTTCGCTGGGCATGCATATGTCGCCAAGACGAAGCTGGCGCGGCAGGTTCTGGTTGGTGCAGGTAAGCTCGATCGATAGCGTTTCGTGTTGGTCGAGATTGCGTAGGCCGAAACTGAGGTAAGTCTCCAGCCCATCGCCGAGCATCGAAGGTTGCTGGCGGACGCTGTAATGCGGGCGCGCCACCGGGACGTCAAAGCTTGGGTCGTGCTCGAAGGATTCGAACGGTACATATTCTTCATAACCCATTCCGCCGGGCTTCCAGCCGGTAACGCGGTCGACTGAAAAAACTCCACAGTGGCTGCTGTCTATCTCAGAGGGCATGAGCAGATACTGGTCCTGCTTGCCGTCGAGGCGGATAGGGATGGCGTCGTGCTCGAACAGGTTCACGATCGGCGTGCAATAAAGCCGCACGTTATCCAGCGTCGGGCGGATGCGTTGTACACCTGCCTTGCGGATGTCGAATCGCAGTTCGAAGCCACGGGCCTGTTTCTGGATGTCCTGCGGCAAACGCTTGATAGCGTCGAGGCCAAGCAAGTCGACAAACAGAAACTTCTCCTGAAAGGCGAAATACTCCTGCAGGTAGCGATAGCCACGGAAAGTGTTGAGAGGGTAAGGAATCAGCGCCTGGTCTTCGGCAAAGCCCACCGGCTGTAGCTTCGACGGATCAAGTTGCAACGCCGGCAACGCCATGCCGAAGCTGTCCGTGAACGCCTTACCCTCTGCATCCAGCGCAACCAGCTGAACCCCATCGAGGTGACGCAGCAGACTCAAGTACAGCATCTGGCTGATGTAACGCTCTCCGGCAAGGTGCAGGCGCAGCTGTTCTAGATCGAGTTCGCCGAGATGGCCGTCGGCGGTCATCTGTAGACGCAGGCTGAGCACAGCACCGCCGCCCTTGACTGAATAATCCAGCGCTTCAAGCGCCAAGGGCAACACCTCGGTGGCGTAGGCGGTACGGAAACGGCAGGTCACGCCCTGGATCGGTTTGGATTCGACCGGTGTGTTGCGCGGCACCACGAGTGCGGGACCAGGCCGCTTGACCGGGTCGAACTGCAACATGCTGAACGCCGGCAGCGGGCGCATGTAGTTCGGCCACAAGAGGTGCATCAGCGAGTGGGTCAGCTCCGGCAGCTCGTCATCGAGCTTCTGCCGCAGCCGCCCGGTCAAAAAGGCGAAGCCTTCTAGCAGCCGCTCGACATCCGGATCACGCCCGGCCTGGCCGAGAAACGGCGCCAGCGCCGGGCTGCGCTCGGAGAAGCGCTTGCCGAGTTGGCGCAGGGCAGTGAGTTCGCTCTGGTAGTAATGATTGAAAGACATCAGCCAGCCATCCTTGTGAGGCGCATCATCAACCGCCGATCAGGATGGTGCCGGACCCGGCGATCACCGGATTGCCGTGATTACCCGTCGTACCCACCGTACTGGCCGGTTTGCCATTAATCAGGACCGTCGGGATGACTGCGCTGGCTAATGTGCTGCCACAGGAAGTGGGATCGCCCATGCGAGCAGCGGGCAAGCCGTCGAACAGTACGTCTGGAGAGCCAGCCGCGATCGGGTTGGTGCCGTGGCCCTTTTTCGGGCAATCGGTGGGGTCGCCCTGGCGGGCTGCGGGTTTACCGGACATCAGGCTCTCCTTAGTGGACTTTCACTTGTCCGCTGCCATCCAGGCTTGCGGAAAAACTTACGTGACGTTTGGAGCCGTCAATTTCCAGCAGACCTTCGATGGCGAAAGACAGGCTTAGTGGATCGTGGTCGCGGGGCAGGGATATCACCCGGACCTGGCTCAAGCGCGGTTCGTACGCTTCGATGAAGCGTTCGATGGCGATACGCGCCTGTTGCAACGAGTCGTGCAGTGAAAGTCGCATATCGTTCAAATCGGGCAACCCATAATCGGGCAACGTTTGCACGCTGCCCGCCCGGGTGCTGAGCATTTTGGCCAGATGGGCAGCCACCGAAGCCATTGCCGCGACTTCGCGGCTCCAGCCGGCGCGCTTGTCGGCGTCACCGCCGAGGCGTTCGAAAAGGCTGCCGTAGGCCATGGATGCTTATTCCTTGTCCAACTTGCCAACCAGCGACAGGGTGAAATCGGCACCCATGTACTTGAAGTGCGGGCGCACGTTCAGGCTGACGCGGTACCAGCCCGGCTCACCGTCGACATCGCTGACGACGACTTGCGCGGCGCGCAGGGGACGACGGCTACGGACTTCGGAGCTTGGGTTCTCCTGGTCGGCGACGTACTGGCGGATCCACTTGTTCAGTTCCAGTTCCAGGTCGGTACGCTCTTTCCAGGCGCCGATCTGCTCGCGCTGCAGTACTTTGAGGTAATGCGCCAGGCGGTTAACGATGAACAGATAAGGCAGCTGGGTGCCGAGCTTGTAGTTGAGCTCAGCGTTCTTGCCTTCTTCGCTGTTGCCGAAGAACTTCGGCTTCTGCACGGAGTTGGCCGAGAAGAACGCAGCGTTGTCACTGCCCTTGCGCATGGTCAGGGCGATGAAGCCTTCTTCGGCCAGCTCGTATTCACGACGGTCGGAAACCAAGACCTCGGTTGGGATCTTGGTCTCAATCTCACCCATGCTCTCGAAGTGGTGCAGCGGCAGGTCTTCTACCGCGCCACCGCTCTGCGGGCCGATGATGTTTGGGCACCAGCGGAACTTGGCGAAGCTGTCGGTGAGGCGGCTGGCGAAGGTGTAGGCAGTGTTGCCCCACAGATAGTGCTCGTGGCTGTTGGCCACGTTTTCTTTATAGACGAAGGATTTGACCGGGTTGTCTTCCGGGTCGTAGGGGTTACGCAGGAGGAACCGTGGTACGGTCAGGCCGACATAACGGGCATCTTCCTGCTCGCGGAAACTCTGCCACTTGGCGAACTGCGGGCCTTCGAAGTGATCCTTCAGATCCTTCAGGTCCGGCAGGCCGGTGAAGCTTTCCAGGCCGAAGAACTTCGGGCCGGCTGCGGCGATGAAGGGCGCGTGGGACATGCTGGCGACGGATGCGACGTACTGCATCGTCTTGATGTCCGGGGCGCTCGGGTCGAAAAAGTAGTTGGCGATCAGGGCGCCGACCGGCTGGCCACCGAACTGGCCGTATTCAGCTGTATAGATGTGCTTGTACAGGCCGGACTGGACCACTTCTGGGCTGTCCTCGAAGTCGTCCAGCAGGTCCTGCTTGGAGGCATTGAGCACTTCGAGCTTGATGTTTTCGCGGAAATTGGTGCGGTCGACCAGCAGCTTGAGGCCGCGCCAGGAAGATTCCAATGCCTGGAACTGCTGATGGTGAAGGATTTCGTCCATCTGACGGCTGAGCTTGGCGTCGATTTCCGCAATCATGCGGTCAACCATGGCCTTTTTGACCGGCTCGTGCTCGTTCTGTGGCTTGAGGAGTTCCTCGATGAAGGCCGATACGCCGCGCTTGGCGATGTCATAGGCGTCGTCATCGGGTGTCAGTTTGGTTTCGGCGATGATGCGGTCGAGGATGCCGACCTCGGCGAGGTTTTTGCCGCTTTCCACGGCTGCTGCGCTAGTGCTCATTGTGTTGGCTTTCCTTGTCGGGGAATCAGGCGTCCAGTTGGTCTTTCGCGGCGAGACCCAGCTCACCGAGTACGCGGTCACGCGAGTTATCGTCGGCGAGAACGCTTTCGATCGCCTTGCGGAAGGCCGGGGCGTTGCCCAGCGGTCCTTTGAGGGCGACCAGGGCGTCGCGCAGTTCCATCAGCTTTTTCAACTCCGGTACCTGGTCGACCAGATTCGCCGGGTTGAAGTCTTTCATCGAGTTGATGTTCAGCTGTACTGCCAGCTCCTCATCCGTGGGCTCGTCCTGCAGCCGGTTCGGAACTGAAAACGTCAGGTTCAGCTCCTGCTTGGCCAGGACTTCGTCAAAGCTGTTCTTGTCGATGGCGATCGGCTTGCGGTCCTCGATCTTGCGATCGTCAGCGCGTTGTGTGAAATCGCCGAGGACCATCAACTTCAGTGGCAGCTCCAACTCTTCCTGAGCACCGCCCGTGGACGGCTTGAAAGTGACGTTGATGCGTTCCTTGGGGGCTACCGAGCCTTCTTTGGCCATGGGTCTTCTCCTTTTGGTTTACGGCCCGGGGGCCTAATCGAGCACCACTTCGAGGTCGAGGTGGCACAGCCTGCGGTAAATCTCATCCTTGCTTTCACGCACGGCGTGGTTCTGCGGCAGCAGCTCACAGCAGCTATGCAACAGACGCAGTACCTCGAGGGCGAGATTGGGTTCCCAGTCGCCCAGGCCGGTGGCCTGCAGCGTCTGATCGAGGGATTCGAGCTGGGTCTTAGCCAGATCGTACTTTTTTGCCTGGAAGCAGAGCCGGGCCAGGGTCAGCTGCCAGAAGAAGCGCTCACGCCCGCCTCGGGCCTGGTTGAGCCCGAGCTTGAGCTTCTGCACGGCGCATTTGAGTCCGTCTTTACGCAGCTGTGGGAGCACGTCCTGCAAGGCATCTTCCCAGGCCGCTGTCGCACCGCTCGGGTTGCTCGGCGATTCGCTTGTGACCTGTGCGGGCTGCACGTGCGGCATTACCCTCGCACTTATCCAGGCGCGGGTTTCGGCATCGGCGAAAGGCGCACCATCATGAAAGCGCAACTCGTCCAGGCCCGGCATGCGCTGCAGGAACAATGCGAGCTGAATCTCTACCTCACGCATCGCTTGGTCGGCGCCAAGCTCACTAAGGCACTCCCAAGCCAGGCGCTGCCCATCGAGCCAGAAGGGTGCGCGAGCGATGCTTGCTTCAAGATCAGCCAGCAGGTCGGCGTAGAGCCCTTGGGAAAAACGCTCGCGATAGCTGGCAAGCTTATCTGCCGGAACGCCTCGAAGAGCGGTGATCTGGTCAGCGTTGCGCTCAGGCAGGTTGTCGATCGATAGCCAAAGCAGGGTCCGCCCGAGGCGAAGCGGCTTGAGGTCGGTGGCTTTTTGCTTCAGCCACCAGCTGCATAACGGGCGGGCTTGATCCTGCAGGCTACGGAGGCTCTTGTGCGCATCCTTTTCATGCTCGACCGGTGCCGTTGCGTTAAAGACCTGAGCGGCGGCCTGCTTCACCTGAGCTATGGCGGCGCTGACAGGGCTGGCCTGTGGATGAGCATTGCCGGCACGCTTGACCATGTCGTCGAGGCGGCGGCAAAGAGGAAGAAGCAGAGGCGCTTGCGTGCCGAGATGGCTGGAGAGGCAGCTTTCTAGATTGCTCAGATCAAGCGCAATCTGCTCGAACAAGGGAAGCTGCTCGCCCATCGGTATATGATCGGCCAGCACCTGTTCCAAACGCGGTACGAGCCAGCTTACTGCCGCTCCGCGTGTCCGTGGTTTGAGAGGGTGTATGTCCTGCCAGTGATCTCGACAAAGACTTGTGACCATGCCGATGCCTGCCTGGAGACCGGCGAACGAATCGCGCCGATACAAACTCCAGGTGAGCCAGGACGCTAGCCTCAGGTCCTTTGTCTGTGTACCTAAGAGGCGCTCGCTGCCTTCACGGATGAATTCCCAATCGATAGCACCTGCTGCATGCACAGAAGAAGCCTTGCCTAGCTCATGCTCCAGAGCCTCATACTCGGGAGCGTAGCGGGCGTCTTCACCTGCGAAGCAGGTTGCCGTGATTGGAGTTCTGGCTAGCTCTAAGTAATGAGCAGCCAGCTTTGTAGAGAACGTCATTCCATGACTCAACTATTACCGGCAAGCAGCTAAGCTGCTTACTGGGCGCTTCATGCGCGGCGGTTGCTGCGTAGATACATATACGCCTTTGAGGGGCGCATCCTAGGGGTGACAGCACGCAGTGACTGTGAAGTGGTTTCCAACTAGCGGTGTGCTGGCCAATCAGGACGTCAATGGTTGTTGAATATGAGCAGCAGTTAACTTCTTTCCCGGCTTCCACGCTGAACCTTGGTGGTCGTTGGCGGTCGGGCTCCATGCCCCGTGCAGAGAATATGAAAGGTGTTTTCGCATGCTCTTCATATAGAGGCTGCTTAAGGTTGTTCGCGGTTCTGTAAAAACCTGAAAACAACCGTTGACGTGAGATTTTGAGTGCCTATAATGCGCACCTTCTCCGGCGCAGGCCTTTGGCGAAACCTCTTGTAAATCAAGAAGTTAGCGAAAATAAAGGGTTGCACGGATGGC